>Ga0207677_10000008_pt1 | contig 266293 bp, 243 predicted proteins | sample KBSMisM42_FD_184311 | JGI IMG/M metagenome (GOLD analysis project Ga0207677, IMG submission 184311) | Miscanthus rhizosphere microbial communities from Kellogg Biological Station, Michigan, USA - KBS Miscanthus M4-2 (SPAdes) (version 2) | ecosystem: Host-associated > Plants > Roots >...
GGGCTTCAGTCCGCGTCCCGAGCCGCGGCTCATCGCGCATCGCAAGACCGCCGGCCCCGCGCTCGCGATCTCGAAGGGCCTCGACCGCGACCGCGCCGTCGACGAGAGCGGCAACCAGGTCTCGATTTTCAACCGCATCGGCGCAAGGCCGATGACCCTCCAGGAAATGCAGCGGCTCTATCTCCGCGACGGGAAGGTGTACGTGGTGAGTGACGAGGTGCAGAAATGAAACGAGTGCTTCTTCTGATGTTGCTCGCTGCTGCGGCCGATGCGCAGCAGTACATCGGCGTCGCCTCCTGCGCCAACTCCGGCTGCCACGGCGCGACCACTCCGCTGCAATCGACGCGCATCCGGCAGAACGAATACTTCACCTGGCTGCACTCCGACCGCCACGCCGCCGCCTACAACGTCCTCTTCAACCCGCTCTCCGCGCACATCGCGAAGAACATGCACCTCGGCAAAAAGCCGTACCAGGAAAAGCTCTGCCTCGATTGCCACTCCACGAACGTCCCGGCGCAGATGATCTCCGGCCGCATCGACATCGAAGACGGCGTGCAATGCGAGACCTGTCACGGTCCCGCGTCCGGCTGGCGCGCGGAGCACGCGCAGCAGGGATGGACGCATGCGCAGTCGATCGAGCACGGGATGATCGACCTCCGCGACACGCGCGTCCGCGCGCACGTCTGCGACTCGTGTCACGTCGGCAACGAACAGAAGGAAGTCGATCACGACCTCATCGCGTCGGGACATCCGTTCCTCGCCTTCGAGCTCGACAACTACACCGAGACGATGCCGCCGCACTGGAACCCGAACGACACGCACGGCGTGCCGGCGTGGGCCGTCGGGCAGGCGATGAAGTTCCGCGACTCGATGTCCAACCTCTCCCGCCACGCGCGCGGCGAGAAGTGGCCCGAGTTCTCCGACATGAGCTGCTACGACTGCCATCACGCGCTCAAGTCGAGCGGCTGGCGGCAGCAGCGCGGCTGGTCCGAACGTCCCGGCCTCCCCGCCTGGAGCCCGCAGCATTGGGCCATCCTGCGCCTGATCGTCCCCGCGTCCGACCGCTCCGCGCTCGACGATGCCGTCGCCCGCGTCGCCTCGCGCGTGAGCCGCATGTCGCCCGACGCCGCCTCCGCCGCCGATGACGCGAAGCGCGCCATCGACGCCGAGATCCCGAAGATTTACGCCCGCAGCTGGAGCGCCGCCGACGTCCGTCCGATGATCGTCGCCCTCACCTCGGAGCGCGACAGCGACGTCCACGCCGCCGAACAGCGCGCCCTCGCATTGCAGTCGCTCGCCTCGGTGCTCACCCGCCGCGACAAGAACGTCGCCGCGGGCGCGCTGATGAAAGCGATCGACGCGCTCTTCGTCGATCTCAAGGATCGCGACGATTACGATCCGGCGCGCTTCGCGGCGAAGCTCGATGCGGTGAGGTCGGCGCTGTAAGCTCGGCGCACATGCGCATACGACTGTGGCTCGCGATCGCGGTACTCGCCCCGTTCGCGGCCGCCGATCCGGCGACGATCGCGAAGCGCGCGTTCGTTAAATCGCTCGAGGCTCCGAACCCTCGCTACGAATGCGTGACGCTGCACGGCATCCGCGTCGATCGCGTCGACGTCCATGGCGATGACGCGACGGTCGCGCTGACGGTCGACGCCACCGCCGAGCTCCCGCTCTCCCGCGCGCCGCGCGAATACCCGCCGCACTGGATCGTCGAGCTGCATCACGGAATCGTGCGCGGCATGCGCGTGCCCGAGGCCGCGTTCGCGCGCGAGCTCGCGAGCATGGCCGATCCGCAGCGCGCGCTGAACGAGCGGAGTGAGCTCGTCGACGCGGAGCTCGCGCGCCAGCTGTGCGATCTCGCCTTCGCCACGATGTGGAAGAGCGACTATCCGGCCGCGGCCCGCGAAGGTGCACTGGCGCTGCAGGTCGCGCAGGAGGCCGCGCCGTCGGAGTTGCCGCGCGCGTGGTGGATCGTCGGCCGCGTGCGCAATCTCACGCACGATGAAGAGGGCCAGAAACAGCCGATCGCCGACGCGATCACGCTCGCCGCGAAATGGAACGATCACGAGATCGAGGCGCGCGCGCTGATCCTCGACGGCTGGTCGCACGCGATGCGGTGGGAGCCCGAGCCTGCGATCGCGTCATTCGAGAAAGGGCTGCACATCGCCGATGCTCTGCACGACGACCACATCGCCGAGGAAGGCGACCTCGGGCTCGGCTTCACGATGTTCACGGTCAAGGATGATTACGTCCATTCGATCCCGTACTTCGAAAAGGCGATCGCCCGCTCCGAGCGCGCCGGCGATCCGGTCATCGAAGCGGCGGCGCTGGCCAACCTCGCCATCGTCTACGACCGCATGGGCAACGACGTGCAGGCCATCCGCTACATGCCGCGCGCCATCGCGCTCTATCGCGCGGCCGGCAACGTCAAAGGCGTCATGCGCAACCTGCGCAACCTCGCGGAGATGGAGGTCGCGTTCCGCGCGTACGCGAACGCCGAGCGCCACGTGCGCGAGCTCGCCGCGATGCTGGTGAAGAGCCCCGATCCGCGCATCGCGGCGTACAAGGACCTGACGTGGTCGAAGATCCTGCTGCAGCGGAAGCGGATCGCCGACGCCGACGCGCGGAGCGCCGCGGCACTCGAGCAGGCGAAGACGCTGCACGACGAGATGATGATCACGCTCGTCGGCTACACGCGGATGTCGGTCCGCTTCGAGCAGCATCGCTATGCGGACGTGCTGGCGATGGCGACGGACCTCGTGCAGCGCTCGCTCGCGACGACGCCGAACTTCGACATCTACTGGGAAACGAAGCTCATGGCCGGACGCGCGCTGGAGAAGCTCGGACGGATTGACGAGGCGCGCGCGTCGTTCGAAGAAGCGGTGGAGAGCATCGAGTCGCGGCGGAGCAACGTCCCCGGAAGCGGCGAGGACGAGCAGCTCTTCTTCGACGACAAGACGCCGCCGTATCTCGCGCTGTTCGACCTCGCGGCGCGGCGTCACGACGCGGCCGACGCGGTGCGCTGGATGGAGCGCGCCCGCGCCCGGACGCTGATCGAATCGCTGGCCGTCGGGAAAATGAAATCGGCGCAATCGCTCACGCCGGCGGAGCTGCGCGAGGAAGCGGACGCGGACGCAAAGCTGAAGGAGCTGAACATCGCGTTGCGCGATGCCGAGGGCGAGCGGCGGCGGACGCTCGAGCAGCAGGTCGACGCCGCGCGTCTCGATCGCGATGAAGTCATGTCGCGCCTTTACAGCAGGCATCCGGAGCTGTCGCTCGCGCGCGGCCGGATCCCGTTTCCCGATCTCGACGAGATCCGCCGCAGCGTGCCGCCCGACGGCGTGGTGCTCGAGTATCTCGTCGACGCCGACCAGAGCTGGCTGGTGACGATCACGCGCGATGCGCCGCCGCGCTTCCAGCGGATCGCCATCGGCAAAGGGCGGCTCGGCGATCGCGTCGACGCGTTCCGCGACAGCATCGCCTCGCGCGACTTCGGCTACCGGCCGGAAGCGCGCAAGCTCTACGACCTGCTGGTCGCGCCGGCCGCCGCGGTGCTGCGGCGCAAGAAGATCGTCTGCATCATCCCGCACGGCTCGCTCTGGACGCTGCCGTTCCAGGCGTTGCTCGATGCGGACGGACGTTCGCTCATCGAGCAGCATCCGCTCTTCTACACGCCGTCGCTCACGATCCTCGCCTGGTATCGACAGCATTCGCGCAACACGTCCGGCAAACGCTCGCTGCTCGCCGCCGGCACCGGCCTCACCGACGCGGAACGCGAGGTGCGTGCGATCGCGACGTTCTTCGATCCGAGTGAACGGCTCGTGCTCACGGGACGCGAGGCGACGGAGACGCGCGTGAAGCGCGAGGCGTCGCACTACCGCATCCTCCACTTCGCCACGCACGGGACGTTCAGCAACGAGCTCGCGATGTACTCGCACATCGCGCTGGCGCGCAACAAGCCCGATCCGGACGACGGCCAGCTGGAGGCGCGCGAGATCGCCGCGCTGAACCTCGACGCCGACCTCGTCGTGCTGTCGAGCTGCAACACCGCGCGCGGCGGCGTGCGCATCGGCGAAGGAATGGTCGGGATGTCGTGGGCGCTCCTCGCCGCCGGCTGCCCGCGCGCGGTGGCGACGCAGTGGGAGATCGGCTCGTCGAGCGCGGGCGACCTGATGATCGATTTCCATCGCCGTCTCGCCGCCGTCCGCCCGTTCAGCGGACGAGCGGCGACCGAGGCGCTTCGCAAAGCGCAATTACACCTCGGCAAGAATGGAGAACCCGCCCCACATCCGTTTTACTGGGCGGGCTTCATCCTCATCGGCTACGGCTGGCAGTGATCACCGCTGCAGCGTGATCGTCCCGTCGCGCACGGACTGCTCTTCCTCCGGCGTCGCGCACTCGACCGCGAACGAACCGTGCTTCGGATCGACCGCCGCGTTCAGCTTCCGCTGCCACGCCTCGGCGTCGCCGTCGTCGGTCTCGATCAACCAGACGAAGTGCTCGACCTCGCGATGCGCAAGGTCATTGCGCTCGATCGCACCCTGCCCGTACTCCGGATTCGCATTCGGCATCGAGGTGTAGCGCGCTTTCAACAGGACCGTCATGGCCATCAACAAAATGAGTTTCCGCATGTGCAATGCGGTGCTGAAGAGCTGCGGGAACGCAGTTCAAGTGGGGAAACCGAACGATACCGGTTCCCCTCTCCCCGCGCAACGGGGAGAGGGGTTAGGGGTGAGGGGCCTACTTATCGTTGAAAATCTCGATGAACTCGTACACGTAATTCCCCGTGCCGAGGGCGTCGGAGAACTCGTTGATGAACGCGCCGCGGCCGCAGGTGGCGAGGCCGCCGGTGCCCGGGGTCGCGGAGCTCCAGGTCACGTGGCTCCACGAGCTGAGCGTGCCGATCGCGCCGCATGTCGCGCGCTGGAAGTCGTAACCGGCCGAAGTGTCCATCGCGACCGTCGCGCCTTCGATCACGGTGCCGGACGCATTGCGCAGCGTGTACGTCTCGCTGCCATTGATCTGCGGCATCGTGTCGGCGCTGTTGATGTAGATCACGTTCGACGCCAGCGTGCGACCCCAGAACGTCTGGAACGCCGACTTCGTCGCGTTGCGGGCGATGATGAGATAGCCCTTCGACGGAATCGTCGTGCCGGTCGGGATCGTGTAGGTCAGCGTGGCGTTGGCCTGCGTGAGCGTCCAGCCGCCGACGTTTACCGGCACGCCGTTGCTCACCGTCACGCTGATCGAGGTCGACGTGCCGACGTTGAGCGCCGCGTCGTAGGCCTTCGACGTCAATGTGTGCGAGGCGTTCGTCGCCGTCGTCGTGTCCCAGCTCCAGCTGTACGGCGAGGTCGTGTCGGTGCTCTTCAGCGCGCCGTCGAGGTAGAACTCCACCTTCGTCACGCCGACGTTGTCGGATGCCGAGGCGTTCACCGCGACCGTGCCGGAGACCGTCGCGCCAGCGGCCGGCGCGGTGATCGACGTCGTCGGCAGCGTCGTGTCGCCACCGCCGCCGCCGGCATCATCGATGGTGAAGCTCTTCGGCAGGCCGGACGCGGTGAGCTCGTTCGGCCCCTGGTGCACCGCGCCATCGGCGGAGACCGTGAAGATGCTCACGCCGTCGGTCGTGACCTTGATATTGCCGACGCAATATCCGGAATGACTCATCAGCGTCGATCCGGGGTTCCCTTCTTCCGTCTGCAGCACGTAAGTCGGCGGCGCGGTCACGCACGCGGTGGCGTTGGCGTGGAGGACGTTGTCGACCACGTCGATGCGCGGCAGGTCCCAGCCGGTGCTCTCGCCGTCGCCGACGCCGATGATCGCCACCGCCGGTTTCGCTTTGTTGAAGTACGTCGGGTTCGTGCTGCTCTCGCTGCCGTGATGGTTGACGTGCATCAGGTCGATGCCGCCGGCGCTGATCAGCGGATGCGCGCCGCCCGGCGAGATCGCGTTGATGACCGACGTCTCGACGTCGAGCTGCGTCGTCGAGCGGCCGGTGCAGGAGTCCGATCCGCCGCCCATGTCGCTGGCCCAGATGTAATCGAAGCCGCCGTACTTGATCAGCAGCGAGATGGAGCGGTCGTTCTCGTCGGTGACCGCGACCGAACCGCCGCCGATGATCGAGCCGTTGCGCGCGATGCAGGTGAGCGTCGCGCCGTTGCCGAGCTGGATCACCGTACCCACCGGCATCGCCACCGGCGCGCCCGCCGTGGTCGATGCCGACGCGGCGTTCCAGCCGTCGGCGCAGCTCGAGGCGTACGTCGAGCCGTTGTAATACTGCTTGATGTGCACGTTGTAGCCGGCCTGGATCACTTCATCGAGTCCGCCGATGTGATCGCAATGCTGATGGCCGCCGATGACGTAGTCGATGCCGTTCGCCGGCTGCACGCCGATCGATTTCAGATACGGCACGACGTACTGCGTGCCCATGCCGGTGTTGCCGGCCTCGAGGAGCACGGTGACGCCGGTCGGGCCTTTGATGAAGACCGAACCGCCCCAGCCGACGTCGATGTAATGGATCTCCAGGTTCTGCGCGAACAGCGGAACAGCGAGGAACAACCCCACCAGGGACAGGATCCGAACAAGTCTCATCAATCCTCTCCTACGCTTGTTGTGTTGGTAAGGCAGGGGGCGACGGGGGTCTCTTGGGGAGCAACGGAACTGTAGACCAGTCGCGTCGTTACTTCCAGAAGAAAGGCCAGGCGAGCGCGTCTTTTGGGATGTCGAGCGCGAAATGATTTCGCAACCAGCGTAGCGCTCCGCGCGCGCCGCGCACGCGCCGCCAGTCGATCTCCGCGCTGCGGATGATCATGAACGCGTCGCAGGCCCAGCGCTGCGTGCGGCTCGCGTGCGTCAGCGCGAGCATCAGCGCGGCGGTGGCGTCGACGGTGCGGACGCCGTTCGGCATCGTGATGGTGTGCTCCCACAGCGGGAGGTCGTGCACGCGCAGCGCGAGGCCGGACGGATGCACGAGTCGGCCGCCGAGCGCGCGGTGGACGGCGGCGATGTCGCGGGCGACGATCTCGACGTCGTGCGCATGGCGCAACGCCGGCTCGGCGTAATAGAGCTCGCCGACGGCGGCCCCTTTGATCAGCAGGAAGTCGATGCCGGCGAGCGAGGTAGTCAACTCGTTGACGATCTCGCGGTAGGCCTTGCTGCGCAGCGATTCGGTGAGGTACGCGCTGCGAAGGAGCGTCGCGGTCTGGCCATCGACCGGCAGCGCGTTGCGGCGCACCGAGTCGTAGATGAGCGGGAGGAGCGGGCGGGCCATCACGGCGTCATCGGCCAGCGCGCGGAACGGCGAGCGGGCGGCGCGCGTCCAGCGCTCCCACGCGTTGCGCGCGCGATCGCCGTCGAGCAGCGTCGCCTGCAGCAGGTCGGTGGCACGGCGGTTCATTTCGAGCCGAACGGATACTGCGGCACGTCGTTGCCCGCGGCGCGGCGGCGGTCGAGCGAGGCCTTCAGGATGCGCAGGTACTCCGCGCGGCTGTTGTCGCCGAGGGCCGCGCTGCGGTTCGTGTCGTGAAGGCGGCGGCGCACCAGGACGTCGGGCATCATCTCGATCGCGACTTCCTGCTCCGCCGCGCGGCAGAACCAGTCGCGGTCGTTGCCGTGCTTCAGCGTCACATCGAAGAGACCGACGCGGGTGAAGAGCTCGCGGCGCGCGAGCATCGTCACGCTGGTGTAGCCGGGAACGCGATCGATGACTTCATCGCCGCGGAAGTTCTCGAGGTGCGTGAAGACGACGCCGAGCTCGGGACGCGCATCGAACCGCTGCAGCTGCCGCGCGAGCTTCTCCGGATGCCAGAGATCGTCGGCATCGAGAAACGCCACGAACTCGCCGGTGGCCGCGGTGAGCCCGAGGTTGCGCGCGGCGGCGTGGCCGGCATTCGGCTGCTGCAGGAGCACGACGTCGTGCGAGCGCGCGATCTCCGCGGAGCGGTCGGTTGAGCCGTCGTCCGCGACGATCACCTCGAGCGCGCGATGCGTCTGCGCGAAGACGCTCGCCAACGTCTCGGCGAGGTACGGCTCGCCGTTGAAGACCGGGATGATGCAGCTGACCTTCATGCTTCGAGCAGCTCCCACACGCGCGCGACGGCTTCGTCGATCGGTCCCATCTCCAGCCGGAACGCACTCACCTCCCGCGCCATTCGCGCCATGCGCCCGAGCGCCTCGGCCGCCGGCACGGCGCGGCGGAGGATCGAGCCGGGCGCGAGCGCGAGCAGCGCCTCCTTCGCGCTCGCGGGCCGCAGCGTGACGTGCGCGTCGTGCGTGATGCGCGGCAGCACGATCGCGCGGATCGACGTCGACGTCGCGGTGCGCTCCGGAAAGATCACGTTCTTCGTCTGGCCGTCTACGAGCGAGCTCGAGCCGAAGATGCTGTAGCCCTCCGTGCCGCGCACGGCGACGCAGTCATCGCCGAGGAAGTCGAGACCGGCGGCAGCGCAAGCGGTGGCGAGCGTCGACTTGCCGGCGCCGCTGTTGCCGGCGATCAGCGCGCCGCGGCCGCGCAGCGAGACGAGGCCGCCGTGCACGAGGTCGATGCCGCGGTCGGCGAAGAAGATCGAGAGCGGCACCTGCAGCGGCTTCGCGCGATGCCACGACGCGATCGCGCCGTCGTTGTGGATCGACGCGCGGATCGTGCCGCGCTCGCGATCGAGGATGGCGATCGAATGTCGATGACGATGCTCGATCAAGCCGTCGTGCGTGAGGACCACGCCGCTGTCCGGAAGGTCGTCGAGCGGCTCGTCGAGCGTGGTGACATCGATGCGCAGCGCCGGCTCGGCGTCGCAATCATCGAGATGCGCGAACGGCGCGAAGATCAGCGGCGCGAGCTCGCGCACGACGGTCAGCTCGACGGCGTGACCGGCCATAAGCAGGCGCCGCGTTACTTGCGGTCCCACGCGATCTGGTTCATGCCGGGAGCGGGCGGATCGAGCGCCAGCAGGTCCTGCATGTCGCGATAGATCTGCAGCAGCGGCGCCGCGTACGGCTTCTTCTCCTGCTGCAGCTCCTGATGTGGCACGGACACTCCTGTCCGCGCGTCGCCCGCAAATCGCACCAGCCCTTCATCGAGCAACTGCCCGAGGACCGCTTCGAGATCGCGCCGCGCATCGTCCGCGTTGACGTCATACGTCGCGACGATCGCGTCGAGCATCGAGCCGAAGCTGCGTTGCGCGGCGATCATCGACCAGACGTCGCCGCCGATGCCCTGCATGCTGTAGTACACGCCCGTTTCGAGATTGATGATGATCGCTTCGCCGTCGATGACGTCGCCGGCGGCGCGTTCGGCGTTCACTTCGAGATGGTCAGAAAGATTCATCGGTCCCTGGGTCCTCACGCGCGCTGCGAAGCGCGATGTAGAGCTCATGATAAGACCTCACGGTGCGGCTCCATTCCAGCTCCGTCAGCGCATGCTGACGTCCGCGCTGACCGAAGCGCGTGGCGAGCTCGCGATCGGCGAGGCGCTCGATCGCGTGCGCCAGCGCGACCGGATCTTCGGCCGGCACGATGATGCCGCTGTCGCCGTGAAGCACGACTTCCGGCAGTCCGCCCGCGGCCGTGGCGACGATCGGCCGCGCCATCAGCGCCGCCTGAATGGCGACGACGGGCATGCCTTCGCGGCGTGACGGCATCACGACGACGCTCGCTTCGTTGATGAGGCGCGGCACGTCGGCGGGCTCGATCCAGCCGGTGAAGTTCACGTCGACGCCGAGCTCGTTCGCCAGCGACATCAGCTCGTCGCGCGCCGCACCGTCGCCGGCGATCGTGAAGCGCGCGTCGATGTGCGCCATCGCGCGGATCGCGATGTCGAAGCCCTTCGCCGGCACGAGGCGACCGAGACAGAGGACGTGAAAGCGCTCCGGCAGCGGCGCCGGCGCGAGCGTCGGCGCGTCGACGCCGTTGTAGATGCGCGACGAACGCGGCGCGATCTGCGGATGCGCGGCGCGCAGCTGCTCGAGCACCGCCTGCGACACACCGACGACCCAATCGGCGGCGTCAATGATTTGGCCGAGGAGCGTCCCTTCGCCCGCGGTCTGCGAGTCGAGGACCTGCTGCTGCAGCGTGACGAGCAGCGGCGCGCTCGATTTCGTCCGCAGGTGGAAGAGCGCGCTCGGGCCGATGGCGTTCATGTGGATCACGTCGGGCGCGAAGTCGCGCTTGATCGCGGACGTCTCCTTCAGCGCGCGGACGAAGCTCGCCGCGTCGCGGCCGGCGATCGCGGAACGGAACGGCAGGCGGCGGATGGGGATGCCGTCGTGGACCTCTTCGTCCGGCAGCTCGCGGTCGTGATGCGAGGTGATGACGAGGAACTCGATGCCTTCGCGGCGCAGCGACGACATCAGGTTCGCGGCGAAGATCTCGGCGCCGCCGATGTAGGGCCAGTAGAGCTCGGACCAGAGGAGAATACGCACCGGCGTGACTTTACCGTTTCTCGACCGCGTTCTTCTCCCGCTGCGCCGCTTCCGAGCGCGCCGCCGGAACACGTTCCGCCACGAACGCGACCTCGGCGCGCCGCTGATCGTCGACGCGTTCGCGCTCGACTTTCCGGAAGGCGAAGCGGCGTACAACGGAATGGGGATCGATCGCGATGGCGAGGTCTGGTTCGCGGTATCGACAAAGTCGCTCGACGCCGGCGCGCGGCTGTTCACGTTTTCCGGGTCTTCGGTGCAACGCGTCGCCGATTTCACGCCGAAGCCGGGGACGATCCCGCAGGGAAAAGTGCACGTCGAGCTGGTGCCGTACGGCGAGGCGATGCTCGGCGCGACGCATGTCGGGTACTACGATCCGCGATCTCGCGACGAGAAGCCGGCGGACGGTCACTATCCGGGCGGCATCTTCTTCAGCGCGCAACGCGATGGCATCACGCAACTGGCGCAGGCGCCGTCGGGCGAAGGGATCATCGCGATGTCTTTTTCGAACGACACGCTCTTCGCGCTGACCTGGCCGGGCGGCTTGTTCCTCACGCTCGACGTGCGATCGCGCACGCTGCGCAATCACGGCGCGGTCATGGGCACGTCGCGCATCTGCCGCTCGCTCGGCGTGGAGCCGGCGTCCGGCGCGGTGTTCTGGTCCGATGACTCCGGCCGCATCTTCCGCTTCGACGGCGAGATCGCGCAGGTCGCGACGACGCCGCGCAGCGAGATGTGGCGCAAGGTTGTCTGGCATCCGGCGCATCGCGTCTTCTACGGCACGCTTTGGAACTCCGCGACGCTCTTCCGCTTCGATCCCACCGCAATGAAATGCGACGAGATCGGCAACCTCGGCGGCCCACCCGCCACCCTGGCGTTCGCGCTCGCGGGCGACGAGCTGCACGCGCTGATCAACGGCCCCGGCGTGTTGCGCGAGCACGACGCGCAGCTGGCGAGCAGCGTCGCGTATGTCCGATTCGACATCGGCACCGGCGCGAAGACGACCAGCGGTCCGCTGCGTCTCGCCGACGGACGCTGGCTCACGCAATCGCAGGCACTCCTGCTCGACGGCACGACGCGCTACGCGCTGGCGTGGGTCGAGAGCAGGCGCGTGCCGCATCGCATCACGCCGGAGTACCGGACGCGCGGATACGCCGAGGAGATCGTGCTCGTCCGCTTTTGAAACTCCGCGGCGGGCGGGCCGTACCAGCAAGCGGGAGTCGAACATGAACGCCATCCGCAGCTTCTTCGATGTCATCACTCGCGGCCGTACGTACCGCAACATCGCCTACGTCTGGCTCGCCTTTCCGCTCGGGCTCTTCTACTTCGTGTTCCTGGTCACCGGCTCCGCGCTGTCGCTCGGCCTTTCGCTGCTCTGGATCGGCGTCATCCTCGGCCTGCTCTTCATCCTCACCGTCTGGTCGTTCGCGCAGTTCGAGCGCCTGCTGTCGACCTGGCTGCTCGACGAGCCGATGCCGCTGACCACCACCGCCCCCGCGCTGACGTTCTGGCAGACCGTGAAAGCGATCCTCAAGGACTGGTCGACATGGAAGGGGGCGCTCTTCCTCCTGCTCAAGTTCCCGATCGGCCTGTTCGGCTGGGTCGCTTCGGTCACCGCGTTCGCGTTGAGCGCCGCGTTCATCGTCGCGCCGTTCGCCGACTACCGCGGCGAAGTCGACTTCGGCCGCTGGATCATCCACGACCCGACCGGCGGCTGGCTCATGACGCTCTTCGGCCTCCTCCTCCTCTTCCCCACGCTCCACCTCCACAACGCGATGGGCGCCCTCTGGCGCCTCATCGCCCGCACCCTCCTCGAAGTTAAAAATTTGGGGTCGGATCTGGAAATTCAACTTAACGCGTAACTCGCGCACGTTGAGAGAGTTACGGTTTACGGGCGGTGCAAGGTATTTAGTCGTGACACCGCCTCGCCCTCGCTTCGGTCGCGACAACAAGCCTCGATCCTGCCGTAAGTTACGCCGCGGGCACTCGCCCGCTCTGGCTAACGGCGCCGTCTTAAGTTGAACTTCCAGATCCGACCCCACGCGCGAGCGAGAGCTGCTCCCGGGAGGCGCCACCATTTGTCGATGCCCCAGGCGTACTGGAGGTTGCGGGGGAGCCAGAGGAGGCGGGCGGTGAGGGGGGTCGCCTTCGGCTGGGCGAGGGAGACGTAGGCGAGCGCTTCGAGGTACTCGATCGAGCGCGACGCGGGACGCGGCGCGTACAAACGCCGTTGACGTCGCGTCACGCGGCGCGCGCGCAACGTCTCGATCGCCGGTGCCGGCACGTTCGCCTCGAACAACTCCGCGAGATACGCGAGCGCCTCGCCGGCGGGATACGCAACGCCGCGCGCGTCGGCTTCGCGGGCGAACAAATCCCAATCGACCTCGCGCGTGCGGATGATCGAGAGCGAGTCGCCAATCCACCGCACGGCCGTGTCGAACGCGCGCGTGCCGTGGACGATCACGTGCAGCAGCTGATGCTCCGGCCGCGGAATCCGCACCGTTACGCCGTCGATGATCGCGCTCTCCGCGTCGCGCCAGATCCGCTCGTCGCCCGCGGCATCGGGCGATTCCCACAACGCCCACCAATGCACGTCGGCCGAGCGCTCGCCTTTCTTGAACACCGCCGCATGCCGCGCGAAGAGCGCCTTCCGGTCGGGACGCTGATCCGATTCCCAGCCGTGCTCGACGAGCAGCGCCGCGACCGCCACCGCATCGCCCGGCCGGACCAGCAGATCGAAATCCGACATCGGCCGCGCGCTCGCGTCTACGTAACCGCCGGCCACGAGCGCCGCTCCTTTGAGCAGCATCGACTCGATCCCATGCGCCGCGAGCAGCGCGACCGTCGTCGCCGCATCGTGCAGGATCAGGCGCGTCCGGACGAACATCGAGCGCGTCATCTGTTTCACCACCGGCGCGATCGCGTCGTCCGCGACTCCGGCGGCGCGCAGGTTGTGATACACAGACGGGAGAAGACGAAGCTCGCCCGGATCGAGTGAGCCGAGGTCGCGATCGCGGGACCACTCGCTCCAGGCAGCCGTCGCGCGCTCGCGGCCAAATGCGGCCACAATGAGCCGTTCGTCCGGAATCACCGCCCGATTCTACGTTCCTCATGCGCATCGTCGTCACCCACATCCGGCAGCAGTGGCGCGCCCTCTCCGCGACCTTCGTCATGGCGACGGTGGCGCGCCTGCTCACGCTGGCCGATCCGCAGATCCTCCGCCTGATCGTCGACCGTTACGTGCTGAAGCTCGGGGCGATGCCGCGCGAGCAGTTCGTCCGCGGCGTGCTGCTGCTGATCGGCGCATCAGTCGTCGTCGGCCTGCTGGCGCGGACGTTCCGCACGATGCAGGAGTACTGGATCGAGGTGATCTCGCGGCGCGTCGGCGCGCGGCTATACGCGAAGAGCATCGCCCATTCGCTGCTCCTCCCCTTCCGCGAATTCGAGTCGAAGCGCTCGGGCGAGATGCTGCAGATCATCCAGCGCGCGCGCACCGACGCGGAGAACGGGATCAGCGGCGCGGTGCGCCTCTACCTCGGCGCGGTCGCGGTCGCCGGCGTGACGATTTACGCCTTCACGCTGCATCCCGTGCTCGGCTTCATGCACCTGATCGGACTGCCGATCATCGGCGCGATCATGCTGATCATCAGCGTGCCGATCCGCAAACGGCAGCGGCGGATCGCGCTCGAATCGGCGGCGCTGACCGGCTCGGTGACCGAGGCCATTCGCAATGTCGAGACGCTGAAGAGCCTCGGCGCGGAGGCGCAGGAGATCGGGCGGCTGCACGACGTCAACGACTACATCCTCTCGCTCGAAGAGCAGAAGCTGCGCCTCATCCGCCGCTTCACGTTTCTCGAAGGACTGCTGTTCCACGGCATGCGCGCGGTGTTCCTCGCCGTGGAACTGTGGCTCGTCTACAACCGCGGCATCACCACGGGCGAGTTCCTCTCGCTGTTCCTCTACACGAGCGTGATCTTCTCGCCGCTGTCGGAGGCGGGCGTGATGGTGGCGCGATTCCAGGAAGCGCGCGCGTCGTTCGACACGCTCGACACGGTGCTCGACCTGCCGAAGGAAGACCGCGGCGGCAACGAGCCGCTCGGGCCGATCAAGCGGATCGAGCTCGAGCACGTGAACCTCACGTACGACGTGGAGCACGGCCTCGCGCTGCGCGACGTCAGCGTCGATCTGCCTGCCGGCCGCACCATCGCGTTCACCGGACCGTCGGGCGCGGGGAAATCGTCGATCGTGAAATTGATCGTCGCCCTCTACATGCCGGACGAAGGAGCGCTGCTGGTGAACGGCCGCGATCTGCGCACCGTCGATCTCGATGCGTACCGCGCGCGGATCGGACTCGTGACGCAGGAGACGCAGCTCTTCGCCGGCACGCTGCGCGAGAACCTGCAGATCAGCCGCCCCGACGCGAGCGACGCCGAATGCCTCGTCGCGCTGGAGCAGGCGTCCGCGACGCCGATCCTCGGCCGCGGACGCGACGGCCTCGACACGCTGATCGGCGAAGGTGGATTGAAGTTGTCCGGCGGCGAGCGGCAGCGGATCGCCATCGCCCGCGCGCTGCTCCGCGATCCGGATGTTTTGGTGTTCGATGAAGCGACGAGCAGCCTCGACTCAATCACCGAGCGCGCCGTGACCGAGACGATCCGCGGCCTCGCGAACGAGCGGCGATTGACGGTGCTCGTCACGCACCGGCTGTCGACCATCAGCCACGCCGACACGATTCACGTGCTGCGCAACGGTGCGATCGAGGAGTCGGGGACCGCGGCGGAGCTGATGGAGCGCGATGGATTGTTCGCGTCGCTGTGGCGCGAGCAGATGGGGTGAGGAGCGCCCACCGTGTCATTCCGAGCCGCGCAGACGGCGAGGAATCCCCTGCCGAAGCACGAGACTCGCTCCGTCGGATGGGGATCCTTCGCCGTCTGCGCGGCTCAGGATGACACTTGGTAACGGTACACTCCCCCGCTCATGTGCGGACTCACCGGCTTCGTAACCGCGTCGCGCTCGGGCGATCTCGCGTCCGACGTGCGGCGGATGTGCGATGCGATCGTGCATCGCGGGCCGGATGATTCGGGTGAGTGGATCGATCCCGAAAACGGCGTCGCCCTCGGCTTCCGGCGGCTGTCCATCATCGACCTCTCCCCCGCGGGGCATCAACCAATGGCCTCGGAGCGCTACGTCGCCACGCTCAACGGCGAGATCTACAACTTCGAGCAGCTGCGGCGCGAGCTGCCGGCGCGCGACTATCGCGGGCACTCCGACACCGAGGTCATGCTCGCGGCGTTCGAAGCGTGGGGAGTGGAAAAAGCGGCGACGCGCTTCAACGGGATGTTCGCCATCGCGGTGTGGGATCGCGAGACGCGGCGGCTGCATCTGATCCGCGACCGCGTCGGCGTCAAGCCGCTCTACTACGGCTTCGCGGGCAAGACATTCGTCTACGGCTCGGAACTGAAGGCCATCGCGAAACACCCCGATTTCCGGGCGGAAATCGATCAAACCGCGGTCAGTCTCTTCCTCCGATTTCTCTACGTCCCCGCCCCCTTCAGCATCTACGAAGGTATCCGCAAAGTGATGCCCGGGACGATCGTGACGTTCGACGGAAACGTGACGACGAGCAGCTACTGGTCGGCGCGCGATGCCACACAGGCGCCGCGTTTCGCCGGATCGGAAGACGAAGCGGCGAATGAGCTCGATCGCCTCCTCCGCGACTCCGTCAAGCTGCGGATGATCGCCGACGTTCCGCTCGGCGTCTTCCTCTCCGGCGGCATCGACTCGTCGATCGTCACCGCGATGATGCAGGCCGAAAGCCGCGTCCCGGTCCGTTCGTTCAGCATCGGCTTCACCGACCGCACGTACGACGAAGCGCCGTACGCCAAAGCGGTCGCGCAGCACCTCGGCACCGAGCACACGGAACTGTATGTGTCCGAGGACGACGTGATCGACGTCATCCCGAAGCTGCCGTCGATCTACGACGAGCCGTTCGCCGACTCGTCGCAGATCCCGACGCATCTCGTGTCGATGATGGCGCGGCGCCACGTGACGGTGAGCCTCTCCGGCGACGGCGGCGACGAGCTGTTCGGCGGCTACACGCGCTACTTCGTCGGCCAGCGGCTCTTCCGCTGGATCGCGCGCATGCCGGACGCCACGCGCCCGCTGGCCGGCCGCGCGCTCACCGCGCTCGCGCCGCTCTTTCCGCCGCGCACCGCGGAGCGCGTGCACAAGGTCGCGCGCGTGCTGAAGAAGAACGACATCGACGCGATGTACTTCGAGCTCGTGTCGCACTGGCCCGGCAGCGACGCGGCGCCGGTGCTCGACCGCGCGCAATGGCCGAAGCTCGACGATCCGATCGAGCGGATGATGTACTTCGACCTGATCTCGTACCTGCCGGACGACATCCTGACGAAGGTCGATCGCGCGAGCATGGCGGTATCGCTCGAAGCGCGCGAGCCGCTGCTCGATTACCGGCTCGTCGAATTCGCCTGGACACTGCCGCTGTCGATGAAAGTGCGCAACGGCGTCGGGAAGCAGATCCTCCGGCGCGTGCTCGACCGCTACGTGCCGTCGTCGCTGATCGATCGTCCGAAGATGGGCTTCGGCATCCCGCTCGAGACGCTCCTGCGCGGGCGCCTGCGCGACTGGGCAGAGTCGCTGCTGAAAGACGTGCAGTTCGTCGACCCGCGCGCGAAGTGGCGCGATCACCTCGGCGGCACCAATCAGTGGAAGCACTACCTCTGGGGCGTGCTGATGCTGCAGGCGTGGCTAGCGGAACACGCGTAGCAGCGCGCGCAGCGGATACGCGGCGAAGTAGCCGCCATTGCGCGGGTCGTACCGCAGGCTGGCCAGCAGGTGCTGCAGGAACGGCCGCACGGCGCCGCCATGGAAATAGCATCCGGCAAGCACGCGATGCATCCTTCCGTACGTGCGGCGGCGCTGCGACTGCACCGCCGGATCGCGAGACTCGAACACTTTCTCCAGCGCGAGCATCATCGCCCGCTCCATCCGCGGCACGTCGAGATGCAGACCGCTGCCGTGCTGCCGATAGCGGACGAGCACCTCGGGCACGAAGCCGATCCGATGGCGCAGCGCGACGCGATAACAGAAGTCCCAATCCTCGGACGGCTGCAGGTCGGGATCGAACCCGCCCACTTCCTCGGCCACACGCTTCGGCAGCAGCGTGCCGCTGCCCGAGGAGATCACGCTGCGCTCGAGCCGCAACAGCTCCGACGCGATCCAACCCTCCATGCCGTCGAGCGCAACGGAGAGCGTGCCCGACTCGTCGAAGCGTTCCGCGCCGACGTAGACGAGGCCGAGATCGGGATCGGCATCGAAACGGGCGAGCTGCTTCGCCAGCTTCTCGGGCAGCCAGACGTCGTCGGAATCGAGGAACGCAACATATTCGCCGCGCGCGTTGGCGATGCCGTTGTTGCGCGCCGCGCCGACGCCGGCGTTCTCCTGCCGGATGTAACGCACGCGGTCGCCGTACGCGCGGACGATCTGCTCCGTGCCGTCGGTCGAGCCGTCATCGACGACGATGATCTCCAGCGGCGCACACGTCTGCGCGAGGACGCTGTCGATCGCCTCGTGCACAAAGCGGCCGTAGTTGTACGTCGGGATAACGACCGAGATTTCCTTCACGAATGACGTATTTGTCCCATGTGTCGCGGCTTGAGTGCAAACAGGTCCTCGTGCGGATGCGGCTCGTCGATGGCGACCGGGACGAAGCGTGAGCGCTGCCAGCGATAGATCGCGTAGCCGTGATCGATGAGCAACTGCTTGACCCGGCGCGTCGTCACACCGAACGAAGCGCAGAGCGTTTCGTCGATCTCGAAGAAGATCGCCGGCGCGTTTTCGGACGCGAGCAGCGCGCTCGCGCCGCGGAAGACGAGGTGCTCGGCCCCTTCGACGTCGACCTTCAGCAGATCGGCGCGATCGATGTAACTGTCGAGCGTGACGACGTCGACGCGCAGCTCGACGTGCGGCTCGGCGCGGGGCACCAGCGACGACGCGCCGCTGTTCTGCTCGTACACCGCATAAAACGCGGCGCTGCCGTTCTCCGCTCCCGCCGCGCATTCGTTCACCACGATCCCGTCGGCGCGATTGAGCGCGATGTGCGCGCGCAGACGCGCGGCCTGTCCCGGCACCGGCTCGAACGCGTGAATGCGCGCGCGTGGTGCGCGCCGCGCCGCGAGCAACGACCAGATGCCGATGTGCGCGCCGACGTCGATGGCCACGCCACCCTCGGGGAGAAAATCGAACGAGCGCTGGAACGACGCATCTGCCTCGTGCCGGCGCATGAACGTCCAGACGATGATCCAGTCGTCGAGCGAGCCGTCGATCAGCACGCCGCCGCCGATGTCGAAGCGGACCGGGTCGTGTCCGAGAAGCAGTCGCGCGAGACGGAGAATCCAGCCGCGTCCGTGCATGAACGGCCAGATGCGGAAGGCGAAGCGGAGCAGGCGGATGGTCATATCGGCAGCAGCCGCTGCAGCGCGGCGCGCTCGTCGGCGGTGAGCACGCGGGCGAAGACGACGAGTCCGTACACGGCGATGGCGACGGCGGCGATGCCGATGCGCACGAACGGCGAGACGAACGGCGCGGCGGCGAACGGCAGCAGCAGCGCGGAGACGGCGAGCGCGTAATCGCGTTTGTTGTCGGGCCACGGCACGAAGGCGAAGCCGGACGTGCGCTGCGCGAAATGCGCGAAGAGCCCGAGGTTGAGGATCGCGCGCACGCTCCAGGCGATCGCCGCGCCGGGCGCGCCGAAGCGATGGATCAGGAACGCCGCGGCGGCGACGTACGGCACGAGCAGCGAGAGTTGCGCGCGGGCGATGAGGTCGGTCCGTCCGAACGCGATGAGCAGTCCGTTTGGCACGAAGGCGAGCGTTTCGCAGACCACGCCGCCGATCAGCAGGTAGAGCGGCAGCGTGCTCTCGCGTCCGAACTGCGGGCCGGCCCAGAGCGTGAAGAACGGTTGCGCCGCGATGCAGATGAACGTCGCGCCGGGCAGCGCCCAGAAAAGCATCGCGTGCAGCGCGCGGCGGTAGAGGCGCTCGAGGTCGGTGCGATCGGGATTGACGTGCAGCTGCGAGAACGCCGGCACCAGCGACTGCACCGTCGCCACCGGCAGCTGCGTCAGCATGTACGCGAGCGTGAAGGCGACGGAGTAATACGCCAGCGCTTCGACCGAGGCATAGCGCGGCATCAGCAGCTTCTCCGATTGGCCGAGGAGCGCCGTGGCGATGAGCGAGACCATCATTGCCGCGCCGAACGCGATGAGCTGCTTGAGCAGCGCGCCGCTGATGCGGGGGCGCCGCAGTTGCGGCAGCAGGCGCAGGCCGATGATCGCGTAGAGCAATGCGGACGCGGTGGCCGCGCCGGCGACGACCGCGACGGCGCCCGGCAGTCCGCCGCCGACGGAGACGACGATCGGCACGAGGATGATCTGCGCGGTCGCGGTGCCGCAGACGACGAGCGCCACGAGATCCATCCGGATGCGCACGAGCGCGGGCGTGTTGAGCACGCCGACGATCGCGCGCATCAGGAAACCGACCGCGGCGATGCGCATGCAGATGATGGCGGGAGCGTGCAGATACGGCGGCAGGCGGAGGCCGCGCTCGACGAACGGCCGCGCGCCGAGAAACCAGATGACCGCGATCGTGGCGGCGGGAATGACCGCGAGCAGCAGCGCGGACCAGATGACCGTCGCTTCTTCGTCGTCGTCGCCGCGCGCGTGCGCCACGGATCCGAAGCGCGTCGACGCCATCCCCATCCCGAGGTCGGCGACGGAGAAGTAGCCGATCAACACCTGGACGAACGTCAGGATGCCGTAGCTCGCCGCGCCGAGGAGCCGGATCGTGAACGGCGTGGAGATCAATGTGGCGAGCATGGTGATGCCCTGACCGCCGAACTGCAGAAGGCTGCCATGCACGACTCGCGAGGTGAGACCGCGGCGATCACTCATAATGGGGTCAGTTGGCAGTTGGCCGTTGACGGTTGGCAGTATCCACGGCCAACGACCAACGGCCAACTGCCAACTGCCAACTGCGCCCGACATGCCCCTCCGCGCCCTCTACCTTTGCTACTTCGGACTTCGCGAGCCGCTCGTGCAGACGCAGGTGTTGCCGTATCTGCGCGAGCTGACGGCGGGCGGCGTGGCGATGTCGCTGCTGACGTTCGAGCGCGAGCCGTTCGATGAGGGGCCGTGGCGCGAGGCGTTGCAGGGGATCGAATGGCATGCGCTGCGATATCACAAATCGACGTGGCTCAAGCCGTACGACATCGTGCGCGGCGCATGGAAAGCGGCGGCGATGGCACCCGATCTGTTCCACGGACGGAGCCACGCCGGCACGGCGATGGGCGCGCTCGCGAAGCTGGTTCGCGGCGGGAAACTGATCTTCGACATCCGCGGCTTTCTCGCCGACGAGTACGCCGATTCGGGCAACTGGCGGACGCACGGCGTGCTCTATCGGCTGGCGAAGAGAGTGGAGCAGTGGCTGTATCGCGCGGCGGATGGCTTCGTGGTGCTGACCGAGGCGGCGCGCGGCGAAGTGTCGTCGCGCGCAAAGCCGCTGGAAGTGATTCCGTGCTGCATCGATCCCGCGCGTTTCGCCGGCGATGAGCGCGTCGACCTCCCCAATCACCCCATCTTCATCTATTGCGGCACGCTCGGCGGCTACTACCTCGGCGACGAAATGCGAGCGCTCGCCGCGAGGGCCGGCGCGCATCCGTTGATCCTCTCGCAGCGATCCGTCCTGCCGAAAGACGTGCCGAAATATCTGCGCGCGGCCGACGTCGCGATGCTGCTAGTGCGGCCGTCGTACGCGCGAAGCGCGATGTCGCCGGCGAAGTTCGCCGAGTACCTCGCGGCGGGACTGCCGGTGATCGCGACGAAAGGGATCGGCGATCTCGATGCGCAGATCACGGAGGGGCGCATCGGCGTGCTGCTCGATGGCGACGATTACGACGCCGCACTCCGGGCGATGGACGAGCTGCGCCGCGATCCGGAACTGCCCGAACGCTGCCGCGCGTTCGCGCGGACGCATTACGACCTCCACAGCGTCGGCGGCGTGCGCTACCGGCGGCTGTACGACGCGGTGCTGCGCGCATGAAACGGATCCGCGTGCTGGCCCTCGCCTCGTATCCGGTCGAAGCGGCGTCGTCGCGCTACCGCATCGTGCAGTTCATCGAGCCGCTGGCGCGCCGCGGCATCGACGTGACGTTCTCGCCGTTTCTCGATTCGAAGCTCTTCGCCGCGCTGTACGAGCCGGGGAAGCTGCTGCGCCAGTTGCCGCGGCTGGCGTGGCGGACGCTGCGCCGCTTCGCGGCCGTGACGACGACGGCCGACGTCGTCTTCGTGCAGCGCGAGGCGATGCTCTTCGGGCCGCCGCTGATCGAGTGGCTGCTGCGCCGCCGCCCGATGATTCTCGATCTCGACGATGCGACGTGGGTCGCGTATCGCAGTCCCGTCTACGGACGGCTGGCGACGCTGTTGAAGTGGCCGGCGAAGACGGACCGGTTGATCCGATGGGCATGCGCGGTGACGTGCGGCAGTCCGCACATCGCTGCGTATGCGAACGGCGTCGTCGTCCCCACCGTCGTCGACACCAAACGCTTCCGCCCGCGCGAAATGCGAACCGTCAACACGTTGACCATCGGCTGGATCGGCACGCACGGCACGTATCCGTATCTCGAGAAGCTGCTGCCGCTGCTCGACCGGCTGGACGTCCCGTTCCGGCTGCTGATCATCGGATCGGGACGCGAGCAGATCGCCGGCGCGGAGGTGCGGCCGTGGCGGCTGGAGCGCGAGGTGGAGGACTTTCACGAGCTCGACATCGGGCTCTATCCGCTCGACGACGACGACTGGAGCGCGGGGAAAGCGGGCTTCAAGGCGGTGCAGTACATGGCCGCCGGCGTGCCGTTCGTGATGAGCCCCGTCGGCGTCTGCGCGACGATGGGCATCGCGGGCGAGACGCACCTGCTGGCGCGCACGGACGACGAGTGGCTGGCCGCGTTGCAGCGGCTGGCGACCGACGGCGCGCTGCGCGACCGAATATCCGCGGCCGGGCGTCAGTTTGCGGTGGAGCACTTCGACTTCGAGCCGCAGGCCGATGCGCTGGCGGCGGTCATCCGAAAATGTATCTGACGATTCTTCAAGCCGTCCTGACGGCCGCGGCCTGCTACGGCCTGTGGCGCTTCGCGCGGCGCATGCCGCTGATCGTCGTCGCCGGCTTTCTGGTCCGCGCGTTCGCCGGGCAGGCCCTCTTCTGGATCTCGTGGCTGCGTCTGCCGATCGCGCGCTCGCTCCAGCTCGGCGACGGCTTCTGGTTCTTCGCCATCGATGGACCGGGCTACATCCAATTCGCGAACGAGGTCATCGCGAAAGGGCCGGTGGCATCGCTGCTCGCCGGCGCGATCTATCCATCGCACGTGTTCGTGTACGTCTTCGCACTCTTCGTCGCCGCGTTCGGCGCCGTGGCGTCGACGGCGATCCTGTTCAATTGCGCGGCGTATCTGGCGATGTGCGCCCTGGTGATCCGCATGGCGCCGGCGCACCGTTTCACGTTGCTCGCTCTTTCGTTCGGGCCGGCCGCGATCCTCTGGTCTTTACAGCCGCTGAAGGACACGTTCTTCATGCTGCTCATCGTCGCGCTGGTGTACGCGGCGAAGCGGTGGCAGGAGCAGCGATCGCTCGTGCTGGCCGGGGCGGCGATGCTCGTCGTCCTCTACGCCATCAGCGGCACGCGGTGGTACTTCGCGGTCATCGTCTGGGGCATCTCGGCGATCTTCTTCCTGATGTCGGCGATCCCGTCGCGGCGCTGGTGGCCGGCACTGATCGTCTTCGTGCTGCTGGGGCAGGCGTTGCGGATCGGTGGAGATACCGATCTCCCGATACCGCTCCGCAACGTGCTCGAGGCGCACCTCGAGAGCGTGCCGGTCACGCACTACGTCGCGGCGACGAGGAAGGGCTTCGAAACGACGCCCGGCGCGACGACGATTCGTCCCGGCAGCGCCATCGCCGCCACCCCGCCGCAGGCCACGACGCCGCAGGCCACGACACAGGCCGCCGCACCGGAGGCAGTCCCGTCGCCCGCGCGGGTCGTCACCGCCGGCACCGCCGCGGTCTTCGTGCCGCGCGCGGCCGCGCAGGAGCTGCACCTCGTGCGCATCGGCGGAGGCCGCGGCTTCTGGCTCTTCGCCGACTTCGACACGATCATCTTCTCCGGCGTGATCCTCTTCGCGGTCGTCGCCTGCATCCGCGCGCTGCGCCGCGGCGCGCGCATCACGCCGCTGTTCGTCCTGATCGTGCTCGTGTTCGTCGCGACGGCGGGACCGATGATCTACAGCGTGAACAACTTCGGCACGCTGTTCCGCCTGCGGCAGATGCTCTACGTGCTCGCCGCGCTCGCGCCGCTCGCGCTAGGGATGCGCGGTGGCGCGGTGGCGCGGTAGCGGGGGGCGTCTTCGCCGGAGGGGAGCGGACGTCTCGTCCGCTCGGGCTGCGAAGAGCGGACGGAGACGTCCGCTCCCCTCACACTGCGGTTAAGCGGCGGCTCCCGCGCGCCGCACCGCGCAACCTCGCCACCGCGCAACCTCGCAAGCGCTCCTCTCCGATCACTCCAACGCCAGCGCGCTGATGGCGACGCTCATCCGGCTCACCGCGACGCCGGCCGACTCGCACTCCTCGAGCAGTTGGCGCAACCGCGACTCCGGCACTTTCGGCGTCGACACCAGCAGCTCCTCCGCGCCGCGCGCGTGGCAGAGCGCGGCGATCGAGCCGGCGCCGTTCGGCGTGTCGATCGGCAGGCCGTGCAGCATGCGTCCGCTCTTGCGCGGATCGTCGTCGAAGAACGCCACCGCCACCCGCTGCAGCGCCGCGTCGTGGCGCAGCTCGCGCAGCAGCAGCTCGCCGCCGTCGCCCGCGCCGTAGATCACGACGCGGCGCGCGCCGATCGCATCGTCCGGCGGCAGGATCCGGCGGAACATCCGGAACGAAAAGCGGCTCGCGGTGATTGCGAGCAGCAGCAGCATCGCGTCGACCGCGAGCACCGGAAACGAAACGCGCGCGACGAGGAACGTCGCCACCGCGGCGACCGTCACGCCGCGCACGTAACGCCCGACGTCCGCCACGCTCGCGTAGCGCCACAGGCCGCGATAGACACCGCTGACGAGCAGCGACGCGAGCTTGAGCGCGATCACGACCGGCAGCGTTTCGCCGAACGAGCTCCATCCCGCGGCGTCCGACTTCGGCCCGAGGACGAGCACATGCGCGAAGTAATACGAGAGCACGATCAGCACGACGTCGAGCGCCACCTCGAACAGCCGCCGCTTGTACGAGACGTCGACGAGGAAGCCGAAGAGCGCAGGCCGCGCCTCGTCGCCTTCGTCATACACGCGCACGTGCGCCAGCTGCATGCCGGCGAACGTCAGCACGAGCGTCCACGCCGCGATCGCGCCGAGGCTCACGTCGAGCGACGCGCGGCGGACGAAGAGCGACAGGAGGCCGGCGGCCGTGGCGAAGGTGTAGAGCATCCAGACCGCGCGCGTCTCCGAGAGCCCGAGCGCCACGAGGCGATGCGAGGTGTGATCGCGTCCGCCCTGCGAGGCCGAGCGGCCGGCCATCTTCCGCATCAGCGTCACGAACGTCGTGTCGAAGATCGGCACGACCAGCACGAGCACCGGCACCGCGAGCACCGCCGCGACACTGCGCGAGCGTCCGCCGCCGGTGCCGCTCACCAGCGCCGCCGACGCGAGGAAGAAGCCGATGAACATCGAGCCGCAGTCGCCCATGAAGATCGACGCGGGGTGATGGTTGTAGACGAGAAAGCCGATCAGCGCGGCGCAGAACACCGCGAGCATCCACGCCTCGCCCGCCTGCTGATTGCGGATGAAGTTGATGGCCAGGAACGCCGCGGCGATGGCCGACACGCCGGCGGCGAGGCCGTCCATGTTGTCGAGCATGTTCACGGCGTTGGTGATGCCGACGAGCCAGAAGAGCGTGATCAGCACGTTCGTCGCGACGTACGGCGTCCACGGCAGCACGAGGCCGAACGAGACGACGGCGGCGGCGGCGAGGAGCTGGCCGACCAGTTTCTGATATGGCTTGATGTGGAAGAAGTCGTCGAGCAGTCCGACGAAGAAGAGCGCGATGCTGGCGCCGAGGACGACGAGGTTGTCGCGCGAGAGCGGCACGAATGCGACGAGCGCGCCGGTGACGGCGATGACGATGGCCACGCCGCCGAGCATCGCCGTCGGCTTCGAGTGCCAGCGGTCGCTCTTCGGTTTCGCGATGGCGCCGATGCGGCGCGCAACCACGGCGACCAGGGGCGTGAGCACGAGCGCTGCGACGAGTGCGGCGATGGCCGCTGTGGCGATGGCGTTCACGTCACCCGATAGAGCGCGAGTATATCGGCGACGAGCCGCTCTTTCGAGTGTGTTCGTTCAACGTACGCGCGTCCGCGCTCCGCAAGCGCGCGGCGAAGCGGCTCATCGCGCAGCAAGAGCTCGAGGCCTGAGGCAAATCCGACATCGTCGTCCGATGCCGCGGTGATGCCGCGCTCGCGGACGTCGAAGCCGTCGCGATGCTCGACGATCGCGCCGAGGAGATCGACCACGCCGCCGACGGCGGTGCTGATCACCGGCCTGCCGCAGGCCATCGCTTCGATCAGCGCGAGCGGCGTCCCTTCGTTGCGCGACGTCAGCGCGACGACGTCGACCTCCGCGTAAATGTCGCGCGGCTCGCGCGTGCCGGCGAAGCGGACGTTCGCTCCCGCTTTTTTTTCGAGCGTGACTCGATCAGCACCGTCGCCGTAGATCACGAACGTGGCATCGACGCGTTGCGCGACGCGGAGAAAGAGGTCGTGGTTCTTGATCGCGGTCAGGCGTCCGACAATGCCGACGACGAATCCTTCGTGTGCGCGTGGCGCGCTGCGCACCGCGTCGAGATCGATCCCCAGCGGCACGATGGCGAACTGCTCGGGCGTCCCGACGCGGAACTCGTCGCGGATCTCGCGCAGCTGCTGCTCGCTCAGGACGACGATGCGGTCGGTGTTCAGCCGCGCCAGCCAGCGCTCGATGGCGATGAAAAGCCGCGTCTTCCATCGGCCGTAGTAGCCGTGGAACACATGTCCGTGGAACGTGTGGATGAATTTCGGGCGGCGGTACAGCAATCCGGCAATCCTCCCCACCGCCCCCGCCTTCGCGGTGTGCGTATGGACGACGTCCGGTTTGAACGCGCGCATCAACCGCCAGACGCGCCAGATCGTGATGAGGTCGCGCGGCGAGAGCTCGCGGCTCATCGACGGGATCACCACCGGCGTCACGCCGTGCGCCGTGGCGAAGCCGCTCATCTCCTGCTCGCCCGGCGGCACGGTGCCGGTCACGAGCAGCGATTCGACGCCGTGCTGCGCCAGTCCTTCGTGCAGCCAGACGACGTGCTGCGCCGGTCCGCCGACGTTGAGCCGCGCGATGAGGCGGAGGACGCGCATCAGCGGAGCCCGGCCGCGGCGGCGACGCGCGTGCGGAGGTCGCCGCCGAGCTCATTGAGCACGTTCGGATTGAAGCGCGCGGCGCGCGTCAGGTCCGCCTCCGCCGCATCGAGCCTACCGAGGTGCAGCATCACGAGGCCGCGGTTGACGTAGAGCTCGGGGCGCTGGTCGATGCGCAGCGCGCGCGTGTAGACGTCCGCCGCCTCGTCCCATCGCCCGAGCGTTTCGCAGTTCGCGCCGTAGAGGAGGTACCAGTTCGGATCGAGACGAACGCCGTATCGGGCGACGTCGAGATCGCGCAGGTTCTCGTGCGCGAGCTCGGCCGCGCGCGACGGGCTCGCCGCATCGGCGAGCGTCGATCGCCGATCGACGACGGTCAGCATCAGGTTGGCGCGATACGGCACGACGCAGAGCGCGTAGATGCCGATCGCCGCGGCGGCGACGGCGGCGATGCGGATCAGTCGCGGTCCCATGTCAGACAGATCGCGCCGAGCGTCAGCAGCATCAAACGCGCGGCGGCGAGCTCCAGGGGAAACTGGCCGATGGAGATGACGAAGACGAGTGTGGCGAGAGGCCACCGCAGCGCATGGGCGAAGGCGCGGATTTCATCACCATCGACAAGGCGCTTCGGCCAGCCGGCGCAGAGCGCGATGGCCGCGAGGTAGAGCAGATATCCGGGCAGGCCGCTCTCCGCGGCGACCTGCAGGTGATCGTTGTGTACCTCGCCGAAATTCATCGGATAGCCCTCCGTCCAGGCGACCGGATATTTGCCGTACAGCGCCACGCGGTAGGCCATGTAGTGATACTTGAAGCAGCCCGGGCCGACGCCGAGGAGAGGGTGATCGCGCGTCATCTCGATGGCGGCGAGGAACGGCACGAGGCGCTCGGAGAAGAGGTGCCGGTAATCATGCGTATGTGCCGCCGCGATGAGCTGGCGCACTTCTCGGCCGAGCGTCATCGACGGCGACGACATCACGACGCCGATGATCAGGAACGCCGCGACGACCGCCAGCGCGACCTTCTTCGAATGGAAGAGCGCGAAGACGATCAGCGCCACGATGAGCGCAACGATCAGAGCGCCGACCGCGGTGCGCGTGGCGCTCGCGGCGACGCCGGCGACGAGCAGCGCGCCGATCGCCGCGTAGATCCAGCGGCGTTTTCCGCCGGCGGTCAGCGCGACGACGATCGCCGCCAGCGCCGCCGGTGCGAGATACGTCCCGACGTCGTTCGGATTGCCGAGCAGGCCGGCGCTCCCCATGTGCGTCGCCGTCTCCCGCGTCGGCAGGAACGGCGTCCAGACTTTCAGCTCCTGCAGGATGACGATGATCGCGTTGATGCAGGCGCCGATCATCACGACGTCGATGACGACGAACGAGCGCGTGCCGCTCGCGGCGATGCAGGTGGCGACGAAGATCACCGCCGCCGCGGCGACGGTGATCATGCTGTCGCCGCTCAGCAGGCGGTTCGTCGACGTCAGCGCGGTGATCGCCGTCCAGATGACGATCGCTGCCGCGAGCACAAACTCGGGCCGCCGCTCGAGCACCCACCGTTTCGCAGTCAGGGCGAAGACGGCGAACGCCAGCAGCACGATCGCCTCCGCCCGGAAGGCCAGCTCCTTCGGCAGCCGGAACTGATCGCTGCCACTGGAGGTGATCGTCGCCGTGACGAAAAGACCCGCCGCCAGCACGAGCGGCATCGCACGCTTCACGAGGGGACGATACAGGATCAGCGCGCCGTTTCGGGAACTCGCAGCGAGTAGCTCGCCAGCCGCTCCTGCCGCGCGCCGTTCACGCCGTAGACGACGATCTTGTACTTGCCGGGGGCGAGGAACGCGCGCGGGACGACGATCTGGAACGTGTCGTTCGCGGGGCGCTGCAGCGCGGCGCTCGTCCAGACGATGTTCGATGTGCCGGCGTCGACGATCTCCAGCCGGTACGCGGGGAACACCGGCGGGTTGATGAGCGACGCCATGAGAACGAACGAATCGCCCTGCGCGATGAGCGGCGGAAACGGATTGCCGGCGCCGCGCTGGCCGTCGGGCAGCAGCAGCTGCGCATCGGATGCGACGCGCGGCGCGAGCGACTCCTGGCGGAAGCGCACCAGTCCGACGAAGGCGACGACGAGCGCCGCCGCGAGCGCGGCCGAGGTCCACTGCCAGGCGCGCGTGCGTCGTTGCGCGGGATCGCCGTGGATCCGCTTCTGCAGCGCGTTCCAGTGCGACGCCAGCTCGATCTCCGAAAGCTCCGCTTCGTCTTCGCCGGGAAACGGCTCGGCCATGGCCCGGGCCAGTTCGGGATAGGCGATCAGCAATTCGCGCACGCGCGCTTCGTCGGCGGGCGACAGCTCGCCGCGCATGAACGCGAAGAGCTCTTCATCGGTGGGGGGCGGTCCGAGGCGGTTTCGCCGTTCGGACGTGATGCGGCCATGAATGGCCTGCAGTTCAGACTTCGTGATCATTGTCATCCTCCGGGAGGGACTCTCCCAGTCGTGCGCGCAGGGCCTTGCGGGCATCGCGGAGCCGCGACTTCACGGCGTCGACGGTGATCCCGAGGAGGCGCGCGATGCTCTCGTACTTCGTTTCGGCGAGCCACAGCTCGATGCATTGCCGCTGCCCTTCCGGCAGCTCGGCAATCGCGGCCCAGAGGCGTGCACTGCGCATGTCCGCCTCCTGCCGCGCCGCGAGATCGGGTCCGTCGGGAGCCGGCGGATGCGTGAAATCGGGACCGTCGATCTCCTCGACGCGCGCGTTCCGCTTCGCCGTCTTCCGCGCCCGCACCCAGTTCAACAACACGCGGCGGGCGGTCGTTTCAATGAACGCCCATTCGGCCTCGCCGCGATATTGCGCGAATGTCTTGTAGATCCGTTCGTAGGTTTCCTGCGCGAGATCCTGCGCCTCGTCATCGGCGCCGAAATTACGGAAAAATCGATACACGCGTCCGTAATACTTGCGGTACAGCGCTTCGAATCGCTCGTCGCGGCCACCGCCGCCTGTCCGCACCATCATCGTCCGCTCACGTTCCCGCAAAACGCGTATCGTATTTGAGCCTTGAGAAATCCCGCGCTCATCGCCATTGCCGTTTTCCTCTGCAGTGTTGCAACTGTCTGCACTCATAACGACACCGGCGAAACGAAAGAGTGGCCCCACCTGACGGTGGCGGTCGATACGACAGTCGCCGATACGGGCGATTGCGGCGGCGCGATCTCCAGTCATGCCGATGCGGTGACGATGCTGGTGACGCAGTCGGCATGTACGGACAAAGCGATCGCCGCCCTGCAAGCCTTTGCCGAGCGCGACGCAAACGCCATGAGCGACCTCGGCGCCGCGTATTACATCCGCGCACAACGCGAGCAGCGCCCGTCGGACCTGCTGCTGGCCTTCGATGCGGCGTCCGACGCGGTGCGCTCGAAACCGCAACCGGCTGTGGCCGCGTTCAATCTGCAGCTCTTCGAAAAATCGCTCGGCCTGACCGATTTTCACCACGACTGGTCGCCCGATCGTCTGGCTGCCGCACTTCATCGCGGCGATGCAGCGGAAGTCGCGCGGCTGATCAAACCGTATCCGGCGAGCGCACAGCGTTATCTCGATGACGAGCTGTTGCCCTTGCACATGAACGAAGCGCGGCTGCTGGCGGCGCAGCTGACGAACATTACGGGAGATCGTTATCCGATCGATGAAGTGAACGCCGCATCACCGCGCGCCGCGCCGTACGCGGCCGCGGCGCTTGGAGACGCCGCCGCACTCGATCGTATCGAGCGCGATGCGCGGCAACGCGGCTATTGGAACCTCGTTGCGTACGTGCTGTCGATGCGCGGCTACGATCTCTTCTTCAATGAAAGCCGTTATCTCGACGCCCTCACGAATTACGACGCCGCACTGAAGATCTACGAACGTCTGCACAATCCGGAGTCGGTCGCCGCCACGCAGACACGCCGCATCGGCATCCTCCGCGTGACCGGTCAATACCGCGAAGGCTGGAACACCGCTCTGCAGCTCTGCCTGAACATCCGCCAGTTGCCCTCGATCAGAGAACGCGTCCTCCTTCTCGACGAAACCGCCGCGCTGGCGGACAAACTCGGGCATTCGCGGGCTGCCTCGATGTACGCGGCTGCCGCCGTGCACCTCGTGCAGAAAGAGCTCGCCGCGGCGCCGCCGGAAAACATCCGTCTCATTTCAATGTTGCAGCACGTTCTCGGCGTCGCGTTGCGCAACGACGCCGCATATGCGCTCGAGAACGACGATTACGATCGGGCACAAAGAGAGCTGGCCGAATCGACCCGCCTTTCCGAGGAGGAAAAAGATCCTGAATTCCGCCGTTCCCTCGAGGCACGCCTCGCGGAGGTGAAGGCTCAGGCGCTCCTGCACGTCGATCCGGCGCGCGCGGCGGAACAATTCACGGCCGCGCTCGACCTGTCGAAGGACCTCGAATACCGCTCCTTCCGCGCGTCGCTTTATGCACAACGCGCGGTCGCGGAAAAAGCGAAGCCGGCCGACGCGGAGCGCGATCTGCGCAATGCGCTCGCCGAATTGAACGACGAGGAGTCGAACCTCTTTCAGCAGCACAGCGGCGGCGACTACGAGAAGCTCGTCTGGAGCGCCTACTTCTCCCGATTTCAGGACACCTATCACGCGCTCATTCGCCAGCTGATCGGGAGCAATCGCGCGGCCGAGGCGTTCGTCTACGCCGATCGCGCGCGGGCGTTCGAGCCGCTCAACCTCGCGCTGAAACTGGAGCCGGCAAACGCCGCGAGGATCGACGTCGCGCAGGTGCAGAAGCTGCTGCCGCGCGGCACGTTCCTCGTCGAATATGCGATCCTCGACGACCGCACCTTCGCCTGGGTCATCACCAACGACGCGTGGCATCTCGTGACGCTGCCGGCGCAGGGCAGGACGATCGATCGCTGGAGCGCGACCCTGCAGCGCGCGGCGCGGGAGCACGACTTCGACGCGTTCGACGCGACGCTCTTCGCCGCCTACGATCAGCTGCTCACCGCGCCGCTGGCTGTGATCGCGCAGATGCCCGGCGGCGCGCGGCCGCGGCTCGTCTTCGTTCCTGACGGCGCGATGTACGGCATCCCCTTCTCCGCGCTGCGCAATCCGATCACGCGCCGCTACGTCATCGAAGATGCGCCGGTGGAAATGGCCGGCAGCGCCGCGCTGTACGCGCTGTCGGTCAAGCGCGATCGCGTACTGCCGCGCGACACGTCCGCGCTGTTGATCGGCAATCCGTCGGCCGTACGTCCGCTGCGCGGCGCGGAAGCCGAGGTGAAGCAGCTCGAGCCGATCTATGCGCCGCATGCAATCGTCCGCATCGGATCGCAGGCGACGATCGACGATTTCCTGAAGCAGGCGGCGGACAACGCGATCGTGCACGTCGCCGCGCACGCGATCGTCGATCCCGAAACTCCGTCGCGCTCGTCGCTGCTCTTCGCTTCGGGCGAGCTCGATGCGGCGCAATTGCTGGCGCGCCTGAACCCCGGCCGCACGCGGCTCGTCGTCCTCGCCGCATGCAGCAGCGCGCGCGGATTGCCGATCGGTCCCGAGGGCGTGGGACCGCTCGTGCGGCCGCTCATCGCCAAAGGTGTGCCGGCGGTGATCGGCAGCTTGTGGGACGTCAACGACGCCACAGCCGAACCGCTGCTCGTGTCTTTCCATCAGCACTACCGGAAGGGCAGCGATGCAGCAGAGGCAATGCAACTCGCACAACTCGATCTGCTCCGGAATCCGAACTCCGGCCTCCAGTCAGTGCTCGCGTGGGCCCCGTTTCAGGTGATCGGCCATGGCTCGTCACCGTTCGCGCCCTCGCGGTAAAGACAAAGGAGAAAAACCGTGAGTAGTTTCATTCTGCACATTCTTTTCAGTGGACTCATCGCGTTCATCCCGACCCAGAACGGGACCGAGATGGACATCCTGCTGCTCAACGCGGGCGACTGTTCGAAGCATTACCACGTCTCCGACGGCAGCGCGTTGCCGGAGCACAAGCCGCTCGTCTTCGTGCGCGGCGGCGCCTGCAGCGGCGACTGCCCGACCAGCGACGCCGACATCGCATCCTTCATCTATCCCGACCAGTCGGCCTCGACCTCGGTCGCGTCACTCGAAGACGCGGTGAACGGCGGCGGCGCGTGGCTGCTCGCCGGATCCGATCTCGAGCTGCGCAAGGGCAGCACGAGCGCGCCCGACCTGCCGTCACTCTCGATCAACACCTCCGCCCGCGGCACCGCGCCGATCCCGACCACCTCGGGTGAGCGCGAAGATTTCAGCTGGGTCGCCAACATCAAGGAGATCTGCCCCGACTGCACGCTCAATTCCGACCTTCTCGCCACCGTGCCGCCGGCCGATCTCGTCGTCGCGCGCTTCCGGCTCAAGAGCGGCACGCTGCACACCTACTCCGTCGCGCGCATCGGCTCGAGCGTCACGCCGGTGCACTTCAAGCGGCTCGACGGCCAGGGTGACGCCGCCGATTACTCGCAGGCGATCGCGTCGTGGGTCGGCGCCGACGTCGAGGTGACGGGCGACAGCATCGAGCTCGTGGAGTCGAAGTTCAACAACGATCCGGGACGCACGATGCACCTCACGCCGGACTCGAACGGCAGCATCGAGATGGCGGTGCTGAACCTCCCGTCGCACACGCCGCCGATCACGACGAGCAATCCGGCGCCGGGCGCCGGCAAGCATTTCGAGCTCTATTACGACCTGATGACGAACGCGCCCGCGCAGGAAGAGCGGCTCGTGCCGTTCGCCGGCGCCGCGCCGACCCTCGGCTCGTATCCCGACGTCGCCTGGTCGACCGTGCATCCGTCGACGCTCCTCTGGTCCGACCTCCTGACGGCATTGCGCCTCAACGTCGGCCGCGGCCCCGCCGACCGAACGCTGTGCCCGCCGCTCACCAACTATCCGTAATCGAAATGTGGGGCGGGTCCTCCGACCCGCCCTTTTCGTGTCCAGGAAAGGATTCCGCTTGTTGCGAACCCTCCTCTTGCTCGTGTTCATCGCCGGCTGCACGCAAAAACAGCCGCCGGACCATCACATCACCGACGCGAACGGCGTGACGCGAACCTTCGCCGCATCGCGCTTCGCGAGTTGGAACATCCGCGCCACCGCCAACGGCCGCGATTGCGCGGCGCTCGTGATCCAGACGTCGATGCTGCTCGAGGATTCGATGGTCGAAGCGATGCATTACGGCGCCGGCTCGTATGACACCTACAAGGGCGGCCTGAAGCAGTTCACGCGCGAGCACGAGTTCCGCGGCGTGGCCTACCGAGACGTCTCCGGCCGCGTCTGGAAATACGACGACGTCTCGCAACAGGAAGCCGAGGGAGCGGACGTATGTCATTGAGACGGTTCCTGCTCATTCTTGTGATCGCGCTCCATGCGCACGCCGCACACCGCCGCGCATTGCTGATCGGCATCGACGATTACACCGCGTCGCACATCCCATCACGCACCACCCCTGCACCCGGCCGCGATTTTCCGAACCTCGGCGGCTCGGTCAACGACGTCGAGTCGATGCGCGAGATGCTCGTCCTCCAGCATGGCTTCGACGTCGTCACGTTGACCGATCAGGCGGCGACGCGCGACGCGATTCTCAACGCGATCGAGACGCGGCTCGTCGCGCCGGCGCAGAAGGACGACATCATTTTCTTTTTCTACGCGGGCCATGGATCGCAGGTCGCCAATTCGCGCTCCGACGAGCCCGACAAGCTCGATGAATCGATCGTCCCCGCCGACTCGCGACGCGGCGCGCACGACATCCGCGACAAGGAGCTGCGGCGGCTCTTCAACCGCATCCTCGACCGCGGCGCGAAGCTGACGATCATGCTCGACGACTGCCACAGCGGCTCCGGCGCGCGCGGGCTGCCCGCCGGCGCAACCACGCGCGGCGTGAAGGCCGACCGGCGCGACATCGCCGACGGCAGCGATGCCGGTCCGCGTCCCGAGGAGCGGGGAGCGCTGGTGCTGTCGGCGTCGCAGGATTTCGAGATGGCGCAGGAGACGCGCGATCCCGATCAGAAAATCCGCGGCGTCTTCACTTGGGCGTGGGTCCGCGCGATGCGCGACGCGTCGCCGGGCGAGGCGGCGTTCGACACGTTCCTCCGCGCGCAGGCGCGGCTGCGCAACGAGACGCCGTACCAGGAGCCGGTGATCGCCGCGAATGCCGCGATGCGCCGCACGCCGTTTCTCGGATCGCGCATCGATCCGGATCGGACGCGCGTCGCGGTGCTGCGAATCCAAAGCGACGGCACGGCGCGTCTGCAGGGCGGCTGGGCCAACGGCCTCTCCGTCGGCAGCACGCTGCGCGCTCCCGCCGCCCAGCTCACGATCACGAAGCTGATCGGCCTCGGGCAGGCCGACGCGCGCGTGGAACGTGGACGCGTCGCGCCGGGGATGCTGCTCGAGCCCGCCGGCTGGGTCGCCGCGCCGGCGCGTCCGCTGCGCGTCTGGATGCCGCACGTCGCGACGGGCGCAATGCCGATCGAAGGGCTCGCGCACCTGCTCGCGATCGTCGCGAAGCGGCGGCAGCTGAAGTGGATCAACGATCCGACGATCACCACGCCGCAGTACGTCATCCGCCACGCCGATCACGGCTGGCAGCTCGCCGGCATCAAACAATTCAGCGATGACGATGCGGGCGCCGAGGCGGCGATCGAGGCGATTCCGCGCGGTTCGTCGCTGTTCGTGCAGCTCCCCGCGCCGGCGGCGTTGACCCGCGCATTCGATGCGATCGACGCGACGTCAGATCCCGCGAGCGCCGACTACGTCCTCACCGGCCGCTACGTCAACGGGCGGCTCACGTACGCGTGGGTGCGGCCGGGCGTCACGCGCGCGGACCGCCGCAAGAGCGGCCTGCCGGTGCGCAGCGCGTGGGTCGCGGAGTCGTCGCCGCAACTGCGCGACGCCGTGCTCCGCCTGCGCAAGATCGCCGCGTGGCAACTGCTCGAATCGCCGCCCACCGGCCGCTCGCCGTATCACCTCGCGCTGCGCCGCCTCGCCGACGGCGCGCTCGTCACGAGTTCCACCAGCGGCGGCACGCGCTACCGCGCCGTGCTGCGCGGCGACAACCTCCCGCCCCGCCTGTCGGCGCGCTTCATCTACCTTTTCGTGATCGACAGCCGCGGCCGCAGCATCCTCCTCTTCCCGCGCGCCGCCAGCGGCTCGGTCGAAAACCACTTCCCGCCCATCGACACCGCCGCCCCGCCGCGCGAGCTCCCCATCACGACCTTCGACGTCTCCCCGCCGTACGGCGTCGACACGTACTTCCTCCTCACCACCGACGAGCCGCTGCCCAACCCGTCGATCCTCGAATGGGCCGGCGTCCGCCGCACCGCCGCCCACCCGCGCAGCGCGCTCGAACGGCTGCTCATCGAAACCGGCTCGAGCTCGCGATCCGTTGTCACGCCGGAGAACTGGTCGATCGAGCGGGTGACGTGGGAGTCGACGCCACAAACACGCCGCCATCGTGTCTGAAGGCGCATGGGTTTCTATCTGCGCAAGAGCGTCTCCGTCGGACCGTTTCGCTTCAACCTGTCGGGATCGGGCGTCGGCATGTCCGTCGGCGTGCGCGGACTGCGCGTCGGCACCGGACCGCGCGGCAATTACGTCCGCATCGGCCGCGGCGGCGTGTACTACCAGGAGACGTTCCGCACGTCGCAGCCCGCGCCGCCCGCCGCACCTCAGCTGCCATCGACCAGCGCGTCGCAGATCGCCGACTCCTCATCGGAACGATTGCTGAACGACATCCGCGAGAAACAGCACCTCTTCGCCTTCACGCCGCTGGTGATCGCACTGTCGATGATCCTGCTCTTCTTCGCGGCGGCAAGCGGTTCCGTCTCGATCGCCTTCCCCGCGCTGATCCTCGCCATCGCCGCGATCAGCTACGCGAAATACCGCGACACGATGCGCAAGACGGTCGTCGTTCTCTACGATCTCGATGCGCATGCCGATGAAGCGTTCCAGCGTTTTCACGAATGGGCTCAGACGCTGGCCTCGACGCAGCGGGCGTGGCTGGTCTCGGCCTCGACCCAGCGCCAACCGGCGCGCCTCCGCACCTCCACGCCGCCGCGCCTGCGCACGAACGTCCCGGTGCTGAGCATCTGCGCCGGAGCGCGAACGTTCTACTTTCTCCCCGATCACCTGCTCGTCTACGACGCGAACGGCGTCGGCGCGGTGTCGTATCGCACACTCGACCTCTCCGTCTCGCGGCAGCAGTGCATCGAGTACGGCGGCGCACCATCGGATGCCGCGGTCGTCGGCTACACGTGGCGCCACGCGCGCCGCGACGGAGGTCCGGACCGCCGCTTCAACGTCAATCCGCAACTCCCGATCTGCTCCTACGACGCGCTGCACTTCCGCACCACGTCCGGCTTGAACGACGTCGTGCAGTTGTCGCGCGCGGGCGTCGCCGAAGGCTTCGCCGCGGCAGTCCGTCACCTCGGCAACGTCGTGTCGTGATCGAGCACCGCCGCGATGCGGGCGGCGGCGGGCGCGGTGGTGGCCAGGATGCCGAGGCGGCGCGCGGCGGCGTCGATCAGCTCCTCGCGCGGCGTCGAGAACTGCACGCGGAGCACGTGCCGGATCGCCTCCGCCAGCTCGGCGTCGGAGATCAGGTCGATGCGCGGCGGCGGATCACCGTTGCGCCGGCGCGGACGCACCGCCGCGTTCGGGATCTGCAGGAAGTCACCGTGTCGATCGATCACGCCGCGCCGCACGGCCGTCGCGACGCCGCGCTCGATCGCCTCGCGGATGCGGTTGCCGGCGCGCTGCAGTCCCCAGATCGTGCGGATGCGGCGGACCACTTCGTCGATGTGTACCGGCCCTTCGATCGCGACGACGTCTTCGACGGCGACGGCGAGCATGTCGGTGGGAACGAGGTGGAGCTCGCCGATCGTGGGGATGCGGAGGGTGCGGCACGATTCGTAGGGCTCGATGGTGTCGGCCGGCGGGATGAAATCGTCGACGATTGCTACGGGTCCTTCGCCCTCTGCGGGGCTCAGGATGACACCGGGCGCGGGCGCTGGGGGCTCGGCGGCGGCATCGAGGAGGCGGGCGAGCGTTTCTTCGCGGTTGCGATACCAGTCGGTCGACCAGACGCGATGGACGCGCCAGCCGAGGTTTTCGAGGACCTGCTGGCGGAGGCGGTCGCGGTCGCGCGCCTCGGTCGACGTGTAGTACTTCGGGCCGTCGCATTCGACGGCGAGCATGTAGCGGCCCGGCTGTTCGCGATCGACGACCGCGACGTCGACGCGAAATCCCGCGCAGCCGGCGCGCTGCTTCACTTCGTAACCGCTCGCGCACAACGCCTCGGCGACCGCGTTCTCGAACGCTGACGGCTGCTCGTCGTCGATGTCCGGCATCACCGGCAGCCGCCGCGTCTCCGCGAAATCGAGGAACGATTTCAGCGCGAACAACCCCTTCGAATTCGAGCCGTCGAGCAGCAGCTCGTTCGCGCGGAAGTTCGAATAGACGACGCATTTCTCGCGAGCGCGCGAGATCAGCACGTTCAGCCGCCGCTCGCCGCCGTCGCGATTCACCGGCCCGAAATTCAGCGAGAGCTTTCCCGCCTCGTCGCGGCCGAAGCCGATCGAGATGAGGATCGTGTCGCGCTCGTCGCCCTGGATCGTCTCCAGGTTCTTCACGAACAGCGGCTCGCGCGGGTTGCGCTTGAGGATCTCTTCCATCTCCGGCCGCGCGTGCAGCAGCGACTCGACCTCTTCCTGGATGGCCTGCTGCTGCTGGATGTTGAACGTACCGATGCCGAGCGATTTATCCGGAAAGCGGCGGTAGTGCTCGAGCGCCGCCGTGGCGACGGCGCGCGCTTCGATGCGGTTCGTGCCGCCGCGGCCGCGGTCGTAGACGGCGCGCGGCACGTGGACGAAGTGCAGCCCGAGCTCGTCGGCGCGATCGATCGGCGACGGATAGATGCGCAGCTTGTTCTCGTAGAAGTGCAGGTTGGAGATCGCGATCAGCGACTCGTGCCGGCTGCGGTAGTGCCAGTTGAGCATCTTCGTCGGATAGCTGCGCGCGCACTGGTGCAGCACGCTTTCGATGTCGCTCATCGCCGCCCCTTCGTCATCGTCCTGTGACTCGTCACCGGCCGAGAGGTGATCGAAGAAGCTGGTCGGCGGCAGCTGCTGTGTGTCGCCCATCACGACGAGCTGCGAGCCGCGCAGCAACGCGCCGAGGGCGTCCTCGGGGCGCACCTGGCTGGCTTCATCGAAGACGATCAGGTCGAAGCGCGCGCCGTGCGGATCGAGGAACTGCGCGATGGAGAGTGGGCTCATGAGAAAGCATGGCTTGATGCGCTGAATGAGGCCGCCCGCTTTCGCCAGCAGCCGCCGGATCGGCATGTGCCCGCGTTTGCGGTGGATCTCGCCGAGGAGAATCCCGGCCTCGGAGTGCGGCGACGCGCCGCCGGTGATCTGCGGCCGCGCTGCATGCAGCCGGCGCGACAGCCGCGCGCGATTGATTGCGGCGAGGCTGCCGTCGAGATCGCGAAAACGCGCGATCTTCCGCTCGTGCTGCTCGCCGGCGAAATGTGCGAGCGACGGCCGTTCGCGAAAGGCGATGCGCAGCAGCGAGCCGGCCAGGCTGGCGTGGAACGTCGGGATCAGGCGATCGCCGGCGAGCGCGTCGCGCATGACGAGCGGCTCGAGCGGCGCGGCGGCAGTCGCGCGAAGCACGGCACGCGCGGCGTTGAACTGCGACCAGCGGAAAAGCGCGGAGGTCTGCTCCTGCCAGCGCTGGATGACGTTGTCGATGGCGGCGAACGCGATCGTGTCGAGCTGCCCGCCGAACGCCGCGTCCTCGTCGATGCGCAGGTCATCGAGCAGCGTCCGGATCGCGTCGCGCAACGCGATCGCGGCCGCGTGCAGTTGCTCGATCGATGCGTGAACGGCGGCGGCATCGATCTGTTTTGACGCGAGCTGCACGGCGTCCGTGGTCAGCGCCTGCGCAAGAAGCTCGCGGCGGAAGACGACGATCCATTCGGCGAACTCGCGCAATTTCGCGCAGTCGCTCCGATCGGCATTCCAGCGCGAGCCGAAGTAGCCGCGGCCGCGCGGATCGCCGCGTAACGCGTCGCGTACGCCCTGGTGCTCGACGAGGCGGCTCAGCTCCGCGATCATCTGCTGCGATTTCGGCGCCCGCGTGGCATACAGCCCCGCGAGCTCGTTGCGCAGCGCGCGATAGCGGCCGTTCAGGAAGCGGAACATCTTCGTGGAGAGCGTCGCCAGCTCGTCGAGCTCGCGGCCGTGATTGCCGTCGAGCGCGCGCAGCTGAAACGTTCGCCCGAGCTCCGCCCGCTCGCGCTGAAATGCCTCGACGCGCCGCACCAGCTCCTCGGCGCCGGCATTCGGCGCGTTCCAGTCGGCGCTCAGCAGCAGCGCGGTCTCGGTCGGAGCGCCGGCACGCGCGATGACCTGCGCGGCATGCACGGCGCGCTCGATGTCGCCGAGGTGCGACGGCGGCTGCACGCCGGAGATGCGCGCCGCCAATGCGATCGCGGCGACCGCCTCGCGTGCGCGCGCGAGCCGCGTCCGCAGCTCTTCTTCCTCGTGCGGCAGCATCGCCTCGCGCGTGCTGGCGCGCCATGGGTGGGCGGCGGCGGGGAGGACGGAGGGGAGGATGTACGCGAGCTCGCGCATCGCGTTCTCCGCGGTGACGACGTCGGCCGGAGTGACCAATCCGGCGTTCGGGATCTCCACCGTGACGTCAGAGCTCCAGGCGATGCCGAACAGGTCGTACGGCGACTTCCCCCATGCCCCGACAGGCGCTCCGAGCTCGGTCGCGTAACGATCGAGATCGCGCTGCAACAGCTCGTGCTCGTCGAACGCCTGCTCGCTCGGCGCCGGCAACGGACGCGAGCCGAGCGCGCGCTGCAGCTCCATCAGCACTGCTTTCTTGTTCGCCTTCCGGCTGTGCAGCTCGAGGCAGAACGGCCCGAGTCCCGCGGCGTCGAGCCGCGACTTCACCACTTCGAGCGCCGCCATCTTTTCGCTGACGAACAGCACGCTCCGCCCCGCCGCGAGCGTCTCCGCGATCAGGTTCGCGATCGTCTGCGACTTCCCCGTCCCGGGCGGCCCCTGCACGACGAGACTGCCGCCGCGCTTCACTTCTTCGATGACCGCGATCTGCGACGGATCGGCATCCATCACTTGCCACGACTCCCGAATGTGGGCCGGATTCTCCAACCCGGCCGGTGTTTTTTCTACCTCTCCGCCGAACAGTGTCGCCAGCAACCGATGCTCCGCCCACATCGCCGGATCGAGATCCTTGAACATCACGAACTTCGTGAAGCTGAAGAAGTCGAGCGTCATCTCCGGCAGCACGCGCCAGCGCGCTTTCTTCGCGACCGCCGCCGCCACTTTCTCCAGCCACGCATCGATCCCGCTCTTCTCCTCCGGCGCCTCGAACGCGGGCAACGCGATGCCGAGCTCGTTCAGTTTCGCGACGAGCGAGATGTTCGCGAACACGTCCTCGCCGGTCCACTTCACCTTCGAGAAGTCGCCGGCGCGCACGCGCTCGAGCTCCGCCGGCACGAGGATGAGCGGCGCGAGCCGCGGCTGCGTCGCGTCATCCGACTCGAACCATTCGAGAAACGCGATGGCCAGATGCGCAACGGTGTAGCCCTGCTCCTCCACGGCGCTCCGTCCTTCGTGATAGACGCGGAAGAGCTTCTTCGACAGCGACTCGTCGTCGTGCGGCGTCTGCAGGTAACGGTCGGTGTGCTTCGTCTCCGGCGACGGCGGCCGCTCCGCGCTGCGGAACTCGAGCGAGCGCTCGCGCAGCACCAGCGCGTCGTAGATCTCGGCCGGCAGCTCGTCGATGACGCGGATGCTGCGCAACCGGTGCGGACGGTAATTGAGCAGCCGGTTGCGCAGCGTCAGGTCGAGCAGGCTCCGGCGCGCGCGCTCGAGCTCGCGCGCGACGTCGTTCACGGCCTCGCCTCGACGTAGGTCTCTTCTTCCTCGTCCACGATCTCGGCGATCGGCGAGAGCTTCAGCAGCAGCTTCGCGTCCGGCTCCGGCAGCTGCTCGACGTCGCGCAACTTGCGCGAGACGGCGCGGGTGCGAACTCCGAGCTGGTCCATCTGGCCGCGCGCCGTCTCGAGATGGCGATTGACCTTCTCGATCACGCCGCCGAACTTCGTGAACTCCGTCTTGATCGCTTCGAGCAGCCGCCACACTTCGCTCGACCGCTTCTCGATGGCCAGCGTGCGGAAGCCCATCTGCAGGCTGCTGAGGATCGCGGTCAGCGTGGTCGGCCCGGCGATCAGCACGCCGCACTCGCGCTGGATCTGCTCCGCCAGCCCGGGACGCCGCAGCACCTCGGCGTACAAGCCCTCGGTCGGCAGAAACATGATGGCGAAATCAGTCGTGACGGGCGGATTGACGTACTTCTCGCGAATCGTCTTTGCGGAGTTGCGAACCGCCGTATCGAGCCGCCGTCCCGCCGCGTCGACCGCTTCGGCGTCACCGCGGTCGAGCGCTTCGAGCAGGTGCTGGTAGTCCTCGACCGGGAACTTCGCGTCGAGCGGCAGCAGCAGCGGCGTGTCGCCGCGGCCGGGAAACTTCACCGCGAACTCCACCGCCTCGCGGCTCGTCTCCTTGGTCACCACGTTGCGCTCGTACTGCTCGGGCGAGAGCATCTGTTCGAGGAGCTTCTCGAGCTGCACCTCGCCCCAGCCGCCGCGACTCTTCACGTTCGAGAGAACTTTCTTCAGGTCGCCGACGCCATTCGCCAGCGTCTGCATTTCGCCGAGACCTTTGTGCACCTGCTCGAGCTGCTCGGTGACGCGCGCGAATGATTCGCCGAGCCGCTGTGTGAGCGTCCCCTGCAGCTTCTCGTCGACGATCGACTGCACCTCCTTCAGCCGCTCGTCGACGGTGCGACGGATGGCGTCGAGGTCCTGGCGCTGCGTGTTGCCGTGCGCCCTGACCGCGGCGGTCAGCGTCGTCCCGAGGAACTGCACCGAGGACAGCAGCTCCTGCCGCAAGGCGCCGACGTCGGGCGCCACCGGTTTGCGCGTTGCGATCCACAGCAACAGCACGACGGACGTGACCGCGGCCAGCGCCGCGATGCTGAGAAGTGCGGTCATGGTTGAGACCTCCGGAGTCGAAGACACCTTTGCGTGGCGGATGTGGCGCGCGATCAGACGAGCGCGTAGCGCTTCACGAGCGCGCCGAGAATCCCCTGATCGAGCGGCGTGAGCGGTGTCGACTGCATGAGCTGGCGGAGCTCGCGCTCGACGTCGCGCGCGATGGCGAGCCGCGGCTCGAGCGCATCGTGCAGGCGTTCGCGGATTGCGGCGGCCCCCGCTCCGGCGAGGTGCTCGGCGGCGGCGAGATGCGAGTCGCCGAGGAGGATCTCGTTCGACATGAGCGCACTGCCGCGTTGCTCGATCAGACCCATCGCGCGCCCGAGGAGCACCTGTTCGTACGCGATGCGCACCGGTCCGGTGAGCAACAGGTCGGTGGGGACGAGATCCGGCACCCCGGCGAACTCCGCGCAGTTTTCGTAGCGCGCGCGGTAGTAGTCGATCTGCCCGAGGATGTAGGCGGGAAAATGCAGCACGCGGCTGAGCGCGTGGACGCGCAGCGCATCGGGCGCAGGCTTCAGCAACGCGTCGAGGAAACGGCGTTGCAGTTGCGCCGTCCAGCGCGCGTCCGACGGATCGCTCCACAGCGTGAGGTCGCGCTGCATCGCCTGCTGCGCCGGCAGGTCGTCGTCGCGCAGCTCAATCAGCGGCGCGCTCACCTCGGTGAAGCGCTTGAGCCGCTGCGCCACCTTCGCCTCGTTTGCCAGCGTCGCCGTCGCGCCGGCGAGCGTCAGCGTGCGCAGTCCGTCGAACGCCGTCGCCGCGTGCGCCGCGATCCGCGCCTGCAGTTCGGGCAACGCCAGATGCCGCGCCTCGGAGCGGCGGATCGGGAACTCCCGAATGACAGGCTTCCGCTCTTCCGCCGTGCGGTCGTACCACCCATCCACATCTTCGTCATCGATGATCGAGATCGTCAGGCCGGACCAGCGGATCGATGCCGGCGCGAAGTTCGCGGCCAGCTCCTCGAGCTCCCGCATCCGATCGCGCAACGCATCGAGCGACCGCTTCGCCTCCTCGCGCGTCCGGCTCAGCACCGTCAACGTGGCGCGGCGGTGCGCGACGTCGTACTCGAACTGCAGCTCGTCGTTGTGCGCTGCGTTCTTCGCCTTGTCGGTGGCGTCGATCTGCGCGCGGATCCTCGCGAGCGTCTCGCGCGCATCGCGCACGCGCGGGGCGATCTCGTTCACGTAGCGGATCAGCGCGAAGAGCGCGAAGAAACCGATGCCGATGCCGGCGGCCCACGTCACACGCCGCAGGTTGTCGAGCAGCACGCCGAACGCGTACGGGACCGCGTAGATCGCGGCGACGCCGAGGGCGGCCCAGAGAATCTGCCGCCAGATCCAGCTGCGCCGCATCTCCAGCGCCTCGCGCAACGCGTGCTCCGCGCGCGGACGCTGGGCGAAGAGCTCGCGCAGTTCCTGCTCTTTTGCCTCCGTTTCGCCGGCGAGGCGCGCCGCTTCCGCGTCGCGTGCCGCGTTTCGCGCCGTGTTGTTCTCGTTTTCCTCGGCGAAGACGAGCTCCGGCAATCGTTCGATCAGCGAGCGCTGCTCGCGCTCCATCTCGTCGAGCTGCTCCGCCGCGGTGACCGGCGCGAGCGTGTCGGCGACGAGCCGCTGGTCCTGGATGAGGTTCGCCAGCTCGCGCACCCGTTTGCGCGCCGCGTCGCTGGCGACGTTGTTCGCGACGAAGCCGAGGCGCGCGTCGAGCGCGGCGGTCGCGGCGCCGAGGTCGGTGACGAGATTGCGCGGAACGGTATCGGCGTCGGGACGGACGTCGGGCAGCGGATCGAGCAGCGCTTCGAGGAAGTGAATCGACGCCGGGAAGTCTTCCGCGTCGAGCGTTTCGTCGATGACGCGATCGAGCTGCGCGATGGTCTGCGCCGCGGCCTGCTCACTTTGCTTGGCCAGCGTGTCGAGGGTCTGCAGGTGCACCGAATCACGATGGATCTGCAGCTCGTTGCGAACGGTGGCGATGAGCTCCTCGGCGGATCGCGTGCGATCGTTCACCAGCGTTTTCGGTTGGAAACGTTTGAAGGTCGAGGATGGAGTTTCGATGCTCGTGGTGAAGGATTTGGCGCGGATGGCGGCGGGTCCTTCGGCGCCTGCGCTCCTCAGGATGACATCGTTGATCAGCTCCGCGGCGAAGCGCGGTTCGAGGCGTTGCAGGGCGGCTTCGCGGGGAAAGATCAGCTCCGCGTAACCGAATGCGCTGAAGGCCGGCGGCATGCCGCGGGGGCGGAGTCCGGGAAGTGCGCCGCTCAGCTCCGCTTCGAATGTCAGCGCGCCGGCGACGGCATCGGCGTACGTGTCGAGCGCATCGGCGAGCGGGCCGAATTGCACGCGCGCGCCGTTCGTGCCGTCGAGCAGCCACACCTCGCCGAACGGTTTCGGATCGGCCGCACTCAACGCCTTCAGCAGGCCGTACGCCGCCGCATAGTCGTCCGACTTCGTGACTTCCGGCAGCAGGCAGAGGATCTCGATCGTGAAGATCGACGCGTAACGCCGCATCTCGTACAGCTGGCGGAGATGCGTCACCGTCTCGAGCAGCGTCGCGCGCGCCGGGCCGGCGGCGGAGACGACGACCATCACCAGCTCGCGCGTGCTGATGTCGTCGCGAATCCGCAGCGGGCTGTCGGGACGCTGCCGCTGCGCGCGGATCGATTGGATCGCGTCGTCGGCCGACGCCTCGACGCGACGCCACTGCACGAGATCGTCGAGGCCGCACGTCTTCGCCACGCGCCGCTGCACCGCCGCGGCGAGCTGCTCCGCATCATCATCGAGAGCGAGGAGGCTGACGGGCTTGAGCATGGCGGCTTACGACAGCGTCTCCATCCGGCGGACGTAGTCCTCGATGGCCAGCACTTCACCCTCGACCTGGTCCTTCACCGCGGCATCGACCGCGCCGGCCATCTGCTTCGACAGCGACTCGGTGTACTCGCGCAGGATCTGGATCACGCGCGTCGCTCCTTCGCGGGTCACGATCGTGTCGATCGCCTCCTCCGCCTCGGCCACCAGCTCCCGATTTTTTTCGAACGCCGAGTATGCGGGGACGCGGCCCTGGGCGAGGCGGATCATGCTGTTGTCGACCCGCCGCCCGCTCTTCGACTTCATCGAGTACCACGCGCCCTCGCGCTTGATGATGGCGAACGGCTCGGGTGCCTGCGCCAGTGCGAACCAGCGCAGCGCTTCGCCGTCGCCGCTGCGCGGGATCAGGTTCGGGATCTCCTGCCAGCGCCGGTCGAGGTGATTGGAGATGACCTTGTTCGGATCGAGATAGGCCCGCTCCATGTCGTCGATCTCCGCAAGTGCGAAGAGCGGAATGCCGGTCTTCACCTTGAACAGCAGGATGCGGCGCGGGTCGCGCGTCGAGACCATCGCCGGCTTCGCGTTCCCTTTCGGCAGTCCCGCGTCGTAGCGCGATTCCTTCAGCACCGTCGCGTCGGCGTCGCCGACACCGTAGTGATAGAACTCGTTGATCACCGACTGGTTGACCACCGGGATCTTGCCGAGGTCGTAGCGCCACAGCGGCACGGCGAGGTTGTCGACCCGCTTCAACTCCTGCGACACGGCTTCGGCCGGCGAGCGGCGAAGGATGTCGTCCATCGTCAACGACGTCAGCGGCTCGTAGCACTTCAGCACGAACTGCTGCACGTCCGCGTGTACCTCGGCCGCCTTCAGGCCGGCCCACTGCGCGAGCGAGCCGTTGTGATGATCGGCGTACCACTTCACGAAGTCCTCGCCCGTGACCGCGGGGCGATGCTCGCCGGGATCGAAGCCGACGACCTGTTCGAAGAGCCGCGACGTGCCGCGCGGATTGGTGGCGTCGAGGTACTGCTGCTCGAACTGCTTGCGCGCCGCGCTCAGGTTCTCGCGGATGCGGTAGCAGGAATTGAGGATCGACTGCGTGTGCGCGTGCAGCGCCGAATAGAGCTCCGCCGCTTTTTCCAGCCTCGCCACGCGCACGGAGAGCTCGCTCTCCCGATCGGCCAGGCCGCCGTAGACCTCGCACGCGGTCTTGATCCTCGCCTCGCGCCGCATGAACGCGCCGACCGCCTCCGCGATCTGATCCTCGGCCGGCTTGAAGTTCAGCGCCTTGAGCTTCGTCCGCTCTTCCTTCGCCTCGCCGTCCATCATCGTCTGGTACCACTCCAGCTTCGCCTGCAGCTTCTCGAAGAAGCGCTCCGCGCGGGTGAAGCCGTTCACGCGGTTGACCAGCGACTCCCACACCGCGTTGATCGCGGCGACCGAGGTGTCGCGCAGCGATTCGAAGTTTGTGGCCACCGACTGCGCGATCTGGCGCTCGGCGCGCGAGCGATGTGAGGTGTGCAGGTTCCTGATGCCGGTCAGCGCCTTGTTGTCGAACTTCAGCTGGCCGAGCGGCATCGGGAAGCGGAGCTGGCCGCCGCCCTCGCGCTGGCTGAGGAATTCGATGACCTGATCGGAATCGTCCTCGCGCAGCCGGTTCGACTCGATGAAGCGCTGCACGTCGCCTTCGATCTCGGAATCGACGACCGCGCCGTTCAGCAGCTCGTCGTTCACCAGCCGCTTGGCGTCCTCGAACATCATCGAGTCGAAGCTCGGCATCACCAGCGACGCCACGCCGAAGCTGCAGTATTGCGGGGAGCGGCCCTTCACGCGGGCGGCGGTGGCGATCTGCGTCTTGATGTTGTCGACCGCGTTCGCGTTGTCGACGCCGATCTGCGAGCCGATCTGCACGTACATGCCGTCGGCGATCAGCGCGTAGAGATCGCGGTCGTCGCTCACGACGCGGCCCTGCTCGTTGACGTTGTCGATCAGGTAGATGAGATCGAACGGCGGGCGCGTGACGTCGACGCGGCGCATGCCGTAATCGATCTGGAAGTTGCCTTTCATCGTCGAGAGGTATTCGATCTCCTTCAGCGCGCCGTATGCGTTCGGCTTCACCAGCGCCACGCCCGGCTTGCGCGTGAAGAGGCCGGGCAGCAGGAGGACGGCGGTGAGGTTCGACTCGCTGTCGCTGACGATGTCGCGCGCCATGAACGCGACGTCGAGGAAGGTGCCGCTGCCGGTGCCGCCGGCGATGCTGCCGACGACGTACACCTCGACGCCCGATCGCGCCGAGACCTGGAACTGCTCGGCATACGACTGCTTCTGATTGCGGATGGCGCGCACTTCATCGATGGTCCGCTGCAGGCGCGAGTAGACCTCGCCCGCGCGGGCGAAGAGCGCGAGCCGTCCGCGCGCACGCACCTGCCCGGCGCCCGCGGTGATGGCCTGTTTCGGCACCTCGGGCGGCCACCATTCGTCGAGATGCGGATTCGTGCCGTTGCCGACGAGCCGCTCCGGCGTGCTCACCTGCAGCACGAGCATCTCGTTCGGATCGAGATGCGCTTCGTTCGGCGCCTCGGCGTTTTCGGTCGTGTCGATCGAGAGGAACTTCACGATCGGCGGGACGTTGCCGTAGGCGTCGACGAAGCGCTGCTTCAGCTTCAGCAGCGTGTTGTAGCCGGTGCCGCCGAGGCCGATCACGACGGTGGGACGAAAGACGACGTTGTTTTTCACAGATCCTCCTGAGGACGTTCGTGACCGACGCGGTTGAAGCGCAGCTTCGCGTCGCCGATCTGGATGGTGTCCGCGTCGTACAACTCGCACTCCGGCGTCTCGACGTCGTTGACGCGCAACGCGCCGCTTCGCGCGGAGATGAAGACTTTTTTGTCGCCGTCCCTGCGGCGGACGAACAGCCGCGCGTCGCCGCCGCCGAGGACGTCGAACGGCAGGATCGCGCTGAGCGCGAGCTCGGTCGCGGCGAGGCGCGGGAGGCCGACGAAGGCGGAGTCGGATGCGACGTGCGGCTGCAGGATCTCGAGCTCGCCTTCGAGGTGGTTGCTGCGTTTGTGCCGCGTGTAGGCGATGAAGGCCGCGGCGGCGAGGATGGGGATGAGGATGAGCCAGCGGCGGCTGGTCGGCTTGACGACTGGCATCACCGGCGCCGTGTGCGCCGCGACCGGTTCCGGCTTCGGTTCCGGCAACGTCTTGCGAATGCGGTCTGCAACCGCTGCGATGTCGCGCGTCTGCAAAACGGTGGCGTACTTCGACGCTCTCGCAAAGTCGTCGAGTTGCGTTTCGTGCTCGTCGCCCAGCGACACGAAATAGACGTGCGAGTCGCCGACGCGTTGGAGGTTCGATGAGATCGGCACCGGATCGCGGATGCCGCGCACATCTTCCTTGCCGTCAGTGAACAGCACGACCGCGTGGACGCGCGTTGCGTCGCTGCCACGCTTCGCCGCGCGCTCGAGGCCTTTCTGAATGGCAAGACCGAGATGGGTCCGGTCGCCGTTCGGATAAAGACCGTCGACGATGGCCCGCAGATCGTCCTTCGCCGTAGCCCCGCGAATGTCGACGTCGGCCTTCAGCTGCACGTCGCGGTCGAACGTGAGGATCGCCACCGAGTCGCCTTCGTTCGCCTCGCGCACGAAAGTGTCGATGCTCGCCTTCACGTCGCCGAAGATGTTCCGCGTCCCACCGACCCCGCGCATCGACTTCGACGTGTCGACGAGAAAGATCCAGTCGACCGCGCCGCGCCGCTGCGCGTGGAGAGAGACGGTGGCCAGGAGGAGCACGATCGCAATGGATGGGCGTCGCATGTTTGAGGAAGACACCAGGAGGTGACTTTTTGTGGCGCGGCGCCACAACGAATCGGCGGTTGTGTCTTCAGTGACAGATGAGCAAGGACCGTTTCGGCGAGCTCTACCGGCGATTCGACAAGCTGGTCGCCTATCTGCGAGGCCGCGGTCATTCCGAAGACGCGGAGGACCTGGCGCAGAACGCGATGCTCGACACCTGGTCGCGCCTCGACAACATCAATGAAGGGGCGGAGTGGAGCTACACGAAGAAGACGGCGTGGTCGCGCGCGGTAAACCAGGCCACACGCACGCCGCCGTCCGAAGAGCTCGAGGAGCAGCCGGCGACATCACCGTCCGCCGAGGACGATCTGCTCGCCGCCGAGTTTCATCGCCGGTTCCGCGAGACGCTCAGCGAGCTGCCGCGGATCACGCGCTTGATTTTCGTCCGCCGCAGCCAGGGAGCGGAATTCGCGCAGATCGCCGCGGAGCTGGACATCGATTCCACCGCCGCCCGCTCGCGCGTGTCGCGCGCCCTGCCGTTCCTCCGCGAACGCCTCGGCGATCCACCACCTGGCGTGAAATGGCTCGAACTCGGAGACGACGAATGATTACCAAAGACGACTGGAACGCCGCCCTCGACGAGTGGATCGCCACCGAACGCGAACGGCTCGGCGGCCCGCCCACGCCGGCCGAGATCGCCGCGTTTGTGAACGGCGAGCTGCCGAAAGCGGACTCCGAGCGTGTGCAGGAGCTGCTCGTTTACTACCCGGAGTTGAGACCACTGCCGGCGAAACCGGTGCGTCGCGCTCCTGCCGTCCTTCGCTACCTGCCGATCGCCGCGAGCATCGTCATCGCGATGTTCTTCTTTCTGCCGCGGCGCACGCCGAATGAGCCGTTCGTCATCGACGTGAAACACGAGTTGCGCGCGACTCACGTGCGTGGACGCGACGTGCCGTCGCCTCCTTACGAGCTGCCGCCGGATGAACCGAGATCCGTGCTCGCCGCCGTGCTGTCCGATCCACCGCACGACCCGGCATACCGCGTGGAGATCGTCGACCTGGCGACCGGCATTCCGCTCTGGAAATCAAGCCGCGTGCAGCCGAACGATGACGCGATCGAGGTGTCGATCCCGCATGAATTTCTGCACGCCGGAACCTACCGGCTCGACGTCTACGGCATCGACCGCGACGGCTTACACCTTCGCGACAGCTATCGCCTCCGCGCCACCAAGTGAAATTCGAAGTGTCTATCATTGAGGGAATCAGCAAAAAATCGTGAAGATCGGGAAGCCTCTGGTCATCGGGATCGCTCTCGCCGCATGCGCGACGTTCGTGCCGATGCTGCGCCGGAGCACGTCGCGCTCGGTGCGTCCGGTATCGGAGCTCGAAGCCGCGGCTCCGGACTTCGATCACGAGCACTCGGCGGCGCTCTTCGTCGGCGTGCGGACGTTCCGGAACGACGACCTGCCGGAGGTGCCGTTCGCGGTCGACGATGCGATCGATCTCGCGCATCTGTTTGCGCTCGACGACCGCGTGCATCTCGTCGATCCGCGGCGCGTCGTGATCGCGTTGTCGGGCGAGGCGGTCAAGCCGGAGTCGCAGCATCGCCTGCGCGAGCTGAAAGCGGCGGGGGCGCGCGTCACCAACGCCGAGCACATCTTCGAGCTGCTCGAGCAGCAGGCCGCGATCGCGGACCGCAACGGCCTGCTGATCGTCTCGTTCGCGACGCACGGCGTTGTCCGCGACGGCATCCCGTTCATCCTCGGCGCGTCATCCGAAATCTCCACCGCGAGGATGCTCGACGTGATCGCGCAGCACGAGGTGCCGCGGTCGCTGATCCTCATCGATGCCTGCAGGACGCGCATTTCGGGCCGCGGCCGCGGCGTGAACGGGTCGCCGGCGATGATCGTCGATCGCCGCATGCCGCGCATCCGCGGGCAGGTCATGCTGGCCACGGTCGGCGAGGCGTACGACGATCCGTTCCGGCGCAACGGCGTCTTCACCGCGGCGGTGATCGACGGCCTCAATTGCCACGCCGTCGCGCCGCGCTGTTGCGTGACCGCCGAAACGCTCGGGCCGTACGTCGAGCACGTCGTCCACGACTGGATCGTGAAACATCGCAACCACGCCGTCGGCTCGGCGACGCAGATCAGCATCGACGGCGCGGCCAAGAACATGCCGCTGTCGCATTGCTGCGCCGACAAGCTCGATCTCCGCCTGTCGGTCGCGAGCTCGATCGTCACCGCGTTCAAAGGCGCGCGGCAGGTGTGGACTCACGACCTCGGCAGTCCGATCGTGAGCTCCGGCATCGCCGATACGTCCGCGGTCGTCGGCACGCCGTCCGAGCTGATGGCGTTCAACAAGACCGGCTCCCGGCTGTGGCAAACGACCGAGCACACGCGCCTCCGCGCCTTCACCATCGGCGATCTGTTCCGCAAACACACCAGTCAGATCATCGCGCTGTGGGGCTCGCGGGTGTCGATCTACTCCGCCGACGGCCGCGTGATCTCGACGTACGATCATCCCGACCCGCTCGAGCACCTCGCCATCTGCCGCCCCACGTCGCGCCACGCGCCGCGCATCGTCGTCACCAGCGCGAACAGCGTCTTCCTCCTCGACCCGAAAAAAGTCGCGACCGGAAAACCGATCTGGTGTGGCCACCTCGTGCCGCGATCCGAGACGATCGCGAAGGTGAACATCGCCGACTACGACCACGACACGAAAAGCGACATCGAGATCGCCACGGTCAGCGGCCGAAAGCTGGTCCTCGACTTTCGCGGAAAGGTGATCGGCCGCGGCGACGGGCTCGCGTTCGAGCTCGATCGGCGGCGGCCGAGGAAGCGGAGTGGGCTGCGAATTAATTCGGAACTATATTGATCCATCAATGCGTCATTCATTCCGGTTAGCCCTGCTGGCCTCGCTCGCCGCCGCGGCACTGACGGCTGACGTTGCCGACGCATCGTGGCGGGTCAAGCCCGTGGTGAAGATCACGCGTGACGACGTGCTGGAAGGGGCGTACACCGGCGTCGGCCTCGCCGCGGCAATGGCGGAGAAAGGAACCGGGATCGTCACCGTCGGCGACTCTTTTCTCGCGATCCTCGAAGGCGCTGACGCCGCGGTCGATGCCGGCGACGACCTCACTCGAAAACGGCTCCTCGTCATCAGCGCGAACAAGGAAGTGCTCGAACGGTTGCGCGCAACCGGCCGGCTGCACGCCGGCGACCCGGCGTACGACGCCGTGCGCGCCGAACTGCAGCGCGAGAGCGCGCTCATCTTTCCGTCGTCCGGCGCTTTTTTGCGGCGCGCCATGACCTCTCGCGAAGGATTGACCGCGTTCGGGCGCGTGTCGCTCTCGTACGGCCTGCGCTGCTATCTCGGCGATCGCATCGTCGATCGCTTCATGCCGGGCACGCGCGCACGATCGTGGATCGAGACCGTGGCGTCGAGCGACCGGACCATGCCGCGCGCAACCTGGGGACGCGTCGACAGGGTCGCTCGCGCGTTCGCCAAAATCACGGACGAGATGACGCGAGCCGCCGTCGATGCGGCCGGCGTGAAGATCACCGACGCGGTGACGCAGACCGCGGATGCGGCAGGCAAGACGACCGAACCGGAGACGGCACCCTGCGGCAGAACGGTCCTTCCGGGGGTCACGGAGATGGTTCAGGGACCGTTCGGCCCCGAGTTCCGGCAGGGCCCCGCTACGACGATCGACTTCCCGTGTCCTGCGCAGGCGCCGAAGCCGATCGTGCCCATCGCGAGGGCTGTTGTCGTGCCGCGGGTGGTGCGGGCCGTTGATCGCCGGGCGATCGAAATCGTGCGAGTACAGCCGCGCGAGGTCGACGAACAAATGACGTTGCCGCGCGCCGTGTCGGGAACGGCGTCCGGAACGGCGGCGCAGCCTCCGCCCTCCCGAGGCAATCCGAAGCTGGGGCGTGCGTATGACGACGCGCTCGCGCGGCGCTTCGGCAACTGGCGGTAGTGCATGACGCAAGCGCGGCGCGCCTTCGGCTGTATCGGCGGGCTCGCTGCCGCGATCTGGCTTCTGTGGGGAACGTCGCGCCTGATGCTCGAACGGCGGGTCGAGGTTCTGCAGGGAACGACCGTTCAGTACTACGTCACACCCGAGACGTTTGAGAGCCCGCGGCTCCGCTCGCTCGAAGTCGACGCCGACGGATTTATCGTGCAAGGCACCGACGCGCTCGTGCGGCTGAAGCGGCGGAAGCCGGCGTGGGATTCTCAACTCGACCCGCAGCTCGTCACGGAGGGTCTCGAGGACTACGACGCGTTCACCGTCGACGCCGGCGGCGTGATCTTCGTGACGCGCTCGAAGGTGCTGTATCAGGTCGCCGGTAGCGGCCTGGAGGTCGTTGCGACGTTGCCCCAGGCGTTGCGCGCGGCCCCCTCGCGCGAGCCTCACCTGCTCTACTTGTTCGGCGCGAGCGACGTCTTTCTCGCCGGCGACGTCAAGGGCTCGGCGCGGCGCATTGCGGCGTTCGACGAGATGCCGGAGTCCATCAGCGCGCTGTGCGAAGGGACCGACGGCTACTACGTCGCGGTGGGCAAAGTCATCTCCAGATATTCGGCCGGCGCAAGCGGCGCGTGTTCGAGCTGCCGCCGGACGACGAATCGACGATCGAGTCACTCGGCTGTACCGGCCGTTCCGATCTCCTTTTCTTCGCGACGCCGCACACGATCTACGCACTGTTCGGAACGACGGCCGTCCCGGTGACGCGCGACTTCGGGGGAGTAATCCGCTGGCGCGACGGGAGGCTGTTCGCGCTCGATCCGCGACGCCATTTCCTGATCGGAATCAGCGACCTCGAGAAAGCACTAGGTCTCGCCGCGGGTGGTGCGTGAGCGTATGTAAAGGGGATCTGCTGGAGCCGTTGGCCGGATTTGAACCGGCGACCTGCTGATTTGGCGCCCGATCCTCTGACAGGTTCACGAGCGGCACGCTACGAAGCGTGAACCCGAACCGGATTGCTCTTCGGAATGAGAAAACACCGGGAGTGTCCGTCTACCGTTACTGGAGGCACCATGGACGCAAAAAGATTGCTCGCCGTGATTGCAGCATCTGCCGCGACGCTACTGGTAGGCTGCAGCCAATTTCACGAACATTACATCTTCCGCGCGGGACGTCCAGGAAAAGCGAACTATTACCGCGTGAAGATCGACGGGTACACACGCTACACGTCGAGCCAGTTCGCTGCTGGACTGTATGACGCGGAGGCGGTGGACGCTCTTTTCGGCGAGCTGACGGGCCCTGGAAAGCGTGTCACGGTGACCTCCGCGTTTGCCGCCACAACAAGCACGCCGCCGGCCATAACCGACACTTCCGGTGATGTTGCGCTCGTGAACTCGTCGACGAATGTTACGACGCCCGTCTCGTCGCCGGAGACGCTGAGCGGCAAATCGCTCACAAATCAAAAGTTCGTCTTCTTTCTGAGCTCGAATGCGAACGCGTTCATCAATCAGATTCAGACATACGTCGACGCTGGGAATACGCAAACCGCGGTGATGACCTTGCTTTTCAAGGATGATATGCAGAAGCTGGAGGCGTCGCGGTCGCAAGTAAGCAAGGCCGACGTGCGAATGAGCACGCTGAGCACGGCGATCGCGAACGCTGTCACGCCGCTCGGTACGGGCGATACGGCGAAGAGTTCAGATGTCCGCGATGCAACGCTCGAAATCATGGCGCTCCTGGCCAACCGCTCCAACACCTCCAGCCCGGTATCGTTCAGCGATATCAAGCAAGCCGAGCAGTGGATCCGCGACCATCCGCAGGCGTTCCGTCCCGCGGGGGGTGCACTGTGAAGCCTCACTCGATCGCCCTCCTGTTCGTGATACTGCTCAGCGGATGCGGAACCTACATGCATGTCAGCACCGAGGTGTATGTCGGACAAAAACCTCCTGATGAATTGCCAGCCAGCGTCGCGGAAAGAGCTTCCATCGCCCGCAATGCGCTCCAAGGGTATGAGGAGCGCGTTCGAAAAGTCGGATCGAAAAGCTACGGCGCGTTGATCAAGAAGCTGACCACCGAGTATCCGTTGATCTTCGGCGACACATCGAGCATTCCGGAGTACGAGAAGAGTCTGCGCGAACCTCTCGAAGAAGCCATCCGACCGGCTCACGAGATGGCGGAACAGGTTCGACTCTTCTCCGAACAGCTCGGCGCGCCGAGTACAAAGCAAACTCCGGTGTTCAAAGAGACCGCGAATCTCGAAGAAGGCCTTCTACAGCTCCGTAGCCTTCTCGAACAGACCGGAAAAGCGGGCCAGGAAGGGCTCCGGGCACTGACGACCGCTGAAGCAAACCTGTATCGCGACGCAGTCCGGAAAACCTATCTCACGCCGGTCGAGATCAGAGCAAAAGACGGCAAAGTCACCAAAACCTTTCCGAACGACAAGGAGCTTGCCGAAAAGAGCGGCAACAAGATCGACTCGGCGAACGCGCGCAAAGCAGCGGTCGACGAGTTAATCAAGAATATTCACGACGTTCAGATTGCCGGCGACGCTGACATCGAGCGTGCGCTCCTTTCACCCGCGCTTGACGCCGCGCGCATCATCGTGACGACCACGGTCGTCCCGCTGAACGACCCGGCCGTGCCATTGCTTATGACGGCGCCTGACACCGACTGGAAAAAAGCGGTCAACGACGTGGAGAGCCGGAATTGGTTCGGTAACTCCGAGATGGCTTTCCGCATGGACAACCTCGGCGACAGCCACATCAAAGGAATTCTCTTCGACCCGAGCCAAGCGATGAAAACGGGCTTCAACGTACTAACGAAGAGCCTCGAAATTACGGCAGCCGCCTACGGCGCAAATTTTGGCGCAGTAAAATCGACAACGACCACCACGACAGGGGACACGAGCCCAGGATCGACGACGGTTCCCACATCCACACCGCCGGCACCGTCGAAGCCTGCCATCGATGCCGAGCTCGCGCGCAATGCACTGAAAGCGACAGCACGCGGTGAAGCGATGGAATCGCTATTCCGTCGCCTTGCCGAGATCGGAAAAGCGCTTCCAGCTGCCGACGCTGATGGCGCTTCCGGTGCCGCAAAGAAAGTCCTAGCCCTCGTCAACTGCACAAAAGAAGAACTGGCCGACCCAACTGGCCGGCAATGTGGAGGTGAATGATGAGTTTCTCCGCCGGCTCTCGCGTACGCCTATTGACCGCGCATGCAGGCATTCCCGCCGGCAGCCTCGGCACCGTGCAAAGTGGAACGCCAGTCACGAGTATGGTTCTGTTCGATATCAATCCATCGCATTTCGTCATCTGTCCCAATTCGATTCTCGCCCCGGCCGCCGCAGCCGCATCGCCGCAACACGTGTTTGCGCTCGCGCCCGCGGAAGCTCAAAACGCGCCGGCAGCCGATGCTTCGAAACTTTTCTGGCATACTCCGCGGATTCGTCAGCCACATGTCGGCACTGCGGCGACATTCGTCGCCACAACGGCAACACCGAACACCCTGTCCCTCCTGCTAGAGGGCGCCCAAGTCGCCGTGCACGGACACACGCTCAGCGGCACGTGGATCGGATCTGTTGAATTTCCTATAACGGGGAAAGCAGGGAAACTGACAGGACAGATCCGCGGCACCGTTAACCAGGAGGGCGACACGATCTCGAACGTGATTCTCTGCGTCGGCGGACTGACGACGACAATCGCCTTCGACGGCAAAGTTTCGGATGACTTCACCAAAGAGCTCACGATCGACATGGTGAACGGTAGCGCCGTTCAGGCGATCACCTTGCTGCTGATGTGTCAACGCGAGCCCGGCGCGGCCGACTGTTTTCTCGCGGTCGACAGTGTTGATCTGGTGCGGGCGTGAACGGAACGCTGCGAACTTTCCCGTCGGCGGGAGCGGTGACTGCTGCGTAGCACGATAAAGGACAACTACGACACTCGGACCGACATCACAGCTAGAGAAGGCAGAGCAGCGATTCGCGATCAGCAGGCAGAAACGAATAAAGCCACTGCGGTCAGTGGCTTCGGTTCGGGATCTGCTGGAGCCGTTGGCCGGATTTGAACCGGCGACCTGCTGATTACGAATCAGCTGCTCTGCCAGCTGAGCTACAACGGCTTGTGGCGGCAGGACCTAGTGGAACAGTGCGGCGCGTGATTCTATTCACCGTCACCGCGGGTGTCGAGCGTTTTTTGCTACCATCCGCGCGCTTTGTCCAGACAGGAGCGTTTCCTCTCGGCGGGCCTCGCGCTGCTGCTCCTCTTCGTGCGCGCCGCGACCTTCTTCCGCTACCGCTTCGACTCCGACGAGCCGCAGCATCTCCATGTCGCCTGGGGATGGACGCAGGGCCTCGTCCAGTACCGCGACCTCTTCGATAACCACGCGCCCCTCTTCCACCTCGCCACCGCCCCCTTCCTCGCCCTCTTCGGCGAGCGCGCCGGCATCCTTTTCTACATGCGGGCCCTGATGATCCCGATCTGGCTCTTCGTCGCGGCCGCCACGTTCCTCATCGCGCGCCGCCTCTACTCGACGCGTATCGCCGTCTGGGCGGTGCTGATCCTTCACCTCGTGCCGGCGTACTTCCTCAAGTCGATCGAGTACCGCACCGACAACCTCTGGGTCGGGCTCTGGATGGCCGCCGTTCTCGCCGCGAGCAGCGGAGCGATGTTCGTCGCCGGCCTCCTTCTCGGCATCGCCGCGTGCGTCTCGCTGAAAACCTCGCTGCTCGTGCTGACGCTGTTGCTGGCTAGTGCCTCGCGATGGCGCGAGTGGCGGCGCATCGTGCCGGCGCTGCTCGGCCTCGTCATCGTGCCGGTGATCGTCGCGCTCGTCTTCGTGAAGCTCGGCGCGTGGCACGACCTCGTCTTCTGCAACTTCACCTTCAACGAGCGCGTCGCCGCGACGCGGCAACATCAGTGGATCACCCGCGCGCTCTACCTCCCGCTGATGGCGCTCGTCTACTACACGCTGCGTCGCAACTTCATCCTGCTGATGGCGGCGATCTACTCCGTGACCCTCAGCTGCTGGTGGATCCTCATCTCGCCGCGCGACTTCCTCGCGATCCTGCCGTTCTACGCGATGCTCGGAGCCGCGTGGATCGACGGCAAACGCTTCCGCGTCCCGGCGCTCGCCGGCTTCACGCTGTTCGCGTTCCTCTCGCTCGGCTACTACACGCAGTGGCTGAAGAACGAGACGCCGGAGTTCACCACGATGATGGATCAGGTGCTGCACCTGACGAGGCCCGGCGAGCCGCTGATGGACTTCAAGGGCGAGACGATCTATCGCCGCCGCCCGTTCTACTTCATCTTCGAGGCGATCGGCCGCGCAGAGATCAAGAAAGGGCTGATCGCCGACACCGTCGCGCGCGACATGATCAACGCCCGCTGCCACGTCGCCCAGGCCGACGGCCGCTTCTGGCCGCCGAACGCGAAGGCGTTCCTGTTGAAGCACTACATCGACGTCGGCCGCCTCCGCGCGTCGGGCAATCTCATCCCCGACAATGGCGACTTCGAGGTCGCGATTCCGGCGCAATATGTGGTCATCGACAAAAACGGACAGGCGCGCGGAACACTCGACGGCGTCCCGTATCGCGGCGCGGTGATGCTCGCCGCGGGCATGCACCACTTCGTGCGGACGACGGACGAGCGCGTGGCGTGGCTGTGGGCTCCGGCGTTCGAGCGCGGCTACTCGCCGTTCCATCTGCGCGACCGGGACTTCTGATGCTGGAACGGGTGCTCGTGATTGCGCCGCATCCGGATGACGACGCGATCGCCTGCGGCGGCCTGCTGCAACGAGCGACCGAAGCGCGCGTCGTTTACGTGACCGACGGCGAGCGCAATCCGCTGCCGCAATGCGTCCATTTCCGCACGCCGTTCCTCACCGCCGATCACCGCGCACGCTGGGCCGCGATCCGCCGCGAGGAGGCGCACTGCTCGCTCTCGCACCTCGGCGTCGACGCTACCCGCTTCCTCGGTTTTCCCGATCAGAGCCTCATGGCCCTCGCGCGACGCGGCGACCTCGCGCCGCGCGACGCGCTCATCCGCGAGATCCGTGACTTCGCGCCGACACTCGTCGTTTCGCCGTCATCGTTCGACGCGCATTACGACCATCGCGCCATCGCCTGGTATCTGGCACAGGCAGGAGCTCCACAGTCGGTCACGTATGTCATTCACGGCAAGGGGCCGCAATCACGCGTGGAGCTGACGATCGAGCTGACACCGGAGGAACAGGCGCGGAAGCTCGCCGCGATCCGCTGTCACAAATCGCAGCTGCTGCTCAGCGAGAAGCGCTTCCTCTCGTACGCGACGGACCGCGAAGTCTTCTATCGCGCGGAGCACGACCTCGTGCGGATCGAGTCGTCGTTCGAATCGTTCGTCCGCCGCGCGCGGCACGCCTGGTTCACATGTACAGGCCGCCGCTGACGTTCAGCACGGTCCCGGTGATGTAGCCTGCCTGCTCCGAGGCGAGGAACACCGCCGCGTACGCGATGTCGTCGGGCGTGCCGAGGCGGCGCGCGGCGATGCGTTCCTCGAGATTCTTTTTCGCGTCGTCGGTCATCGCGTCGGTCATCGACGTCTTGATGAAGCCCGGCGCGATGGCATTGACCGTCACGTTGCGCGAGCCGATCTCCAGCGCCAGCGACTTCGTGAAGCCGATGAGGCCCGCCTTCGACGACGAGTAGTTGACCTGTCCCGGATTGCCGCTCAAGCCCACCACCGACGTGATGTTGATGATGCGGCCCCACCGCGCGCGGATCATCTTCTTCGCCACTTCCTGCGTGATGTGGAACGCGGAGTCGAGGTTGGTGCGCAGGACGCGATCCCACTGCTCCGGCTTCATGCGGATGAAGAGATCGTCTTCGGTCACGCCGGCGTTGTTGACGAGGATGTCGATGTTGCCGTGCTCCTCGATGAGCGACTTGATGCGGTCGCGCACGTCGGCGGCGGTGATGTCGAGCTGCACGGCGACGCCTTTTTCACCGATCTCGCCGGCCACGCGCTGCACGGCGTCGATGGTGCGCGCGGCGCACAGCACTTTCGCTCCCGACTCGCCGAGTCGGCGCGCGATCGCTTCGCCGATGCCGCGCGACGCGCCGGTCACGAGAGCGGTCTTTCCGGTGAGGTCGATCTTCATTTCACTTTCTCCGCGTACGCCTCGATCGAAGCGACGTCCGACACGTTGATCAGCTCGACCGTCTTGTCGATCCGCTTGATCATCCCGGTGAGCACGTTCTTCGGTCCGACCTCGACGAAGCGGCGGACGCCCATCGAGATCATCTTCTGCACCGACTCGACCCAGCGCACCGGCGAGACGACCTGGCGGATCAGCGCGTTGCGCACCGCGGTCGGCGTGCCGATGGGCGACGCGTCGACGTTCGAAACGAGCGACACCCACAAGTCCTTGAACTGCGCCTCGTCGAGCAGCGGCTTGAGTCGCTCCTCGGCCGGCTTCATCAGCGCGCAATGGAACGGCGCGGAGACCTCGAGCGGAATCGCCTTGCGGCCCTTCGCCTTCGCCACCGCGATCGCGCGCTCGATGCCGGCGGCGGTGCCGGCGATGACGACCTGGCCCGGCGAGTTGATGTTCGCCACGGACACGACGTCGCCCTCGGCCGCTTCATCGCAGATCGCCTGCGCTTCCTCGACCGTCGGTCCGATCAGCGCGGCCATGCCGCCGGTGCCGACCGGCACGGCTTCCTGCATGAACTTTCCGCGGTAGTGCACGATCTTCGCGGCCTCGGCGGGGGTGAGTCCGCCGACGCTCACGAGCGCGCTGTACTCGCCGAGCGAGTGGCCGGCGACGAGATCGCGCCGCGCGATGCCGAGCTCCTCGAGCACGGCGTGAATCGCGGACGAGACGGCGAGGATCGCCGGCTGCGTGTTCTGCGTCAGGCGAAGCTCGTCCTCCGGTCCTTCGAAACAAAGCTGCGAGATCGAGAAGCCGAGGTGGCTGTCGATCTCGTCGAACACGCGGCGGGCGGCGGGATACTTTTCGGCGACGTCGCGCCCCATGCCGGCGTACTGGCTCCCCTGTCCGGGGAAGACGAAAGCAGTGTTGTGCTCCACGCGGCGAATGATACGACGTAGGACAACCTCTCAGGTTGTCCGGGACAAGCTGAGAGCTCGTCCTACGTGTCGGCGAGCACGGTCGAGCCATGCTCGCGATTGTGCAGGTCGCCGATCTTCGTCCGGATCTTCGCGTCGATCTTGTTGATGGCGAACTCGCGCGCGACGCGGATCGCATTCTTGATCGCCTTCGCGTTCGAGCGGCCGTGGCAGACGATGCATCCGCCCTTCACGCCGAGGAGCGGCGCGCCGCCGTATTCGGAGTAGTCCATCCGCTTCTTCAGATCGGCGAACGCGCTCTTGGCCAGCAGCGCGCCGATCTTGCGCGAGAACGAGCGCGTCATCTCCTCGCGCAGCGTCTTGCTCACGAACTCGCCGAGCGCTTCGCCGGCCTTGAGCACCACGTTGCCGATGAAACCGTCGCAGACGACGACGTCGGCGTTGCCGTTGAAGACGTCGCGGCCCTCGGCGTTGCCGATGAAGTTCAGGCCCGTCTCCTTCAGCACGCGATACGTTTCCTTCGTCAGCTCGTTGCCTTTGCCTTCTTCTTCGCCGATCGACAGCAGTCCGACGCGCGGGTCCTGTTTGCCGAAGAGCATCTGCGCGTAGAAGTGGCCCATGACGGCGAACTCGCGGAGATGACTGACCTTCGCGTCGACGTTCGCGCCGACGTCGAGCAGCAGCGTGTGCCCGGTCTGGCTCGGCAGGATCGCGGCGAGCGCGGGCCGCTCGACGCCTTCGATCATCCCCATGACCATGCGCGCGGAGGTCCACGTCGCGCCGGTGTTGCCCGCCGACACGAACGCATCCGCGCGCCCCTCGGCCACGAGGTTCGCACAGACGCGGATGGAGGAGTTGCGCTTCTTGCGGATCGGCGTGAGCGCGGAGTCGGTCATCTCGACCACCTCACGCGCGTCGACGACTTCGATCCCGCGCGGGCTCGGCTCGTCGAGCGCCGCGAGCTCTCCCCGGACGACTTCTTCCTGGCCGACCAGGATGATCTCGACCGGATACTCTTTCGCCGCCAGCAGCGCGCCGGCGACGATCTCGCGCGGTGCGTGATCGCCGCCCATGGCATCGAGCGCGATCGTGCAGGCCGTGAGAGTCGCTCCGCCGACGGTCATCGCGGTGTCGGGACTAGAAAGCGTCCTTGACGGCGATCACTTCGCGGCCTTTGTAGAAGCCGCACTTCGGACAGACGCGGTGCGGAAGCTTGGCCTCGTGGCACTGCGGACAGGTCGAAAGCGACTTCTGCTTGAGGAAGTCGTGCGCGCGACGCGTGCGCGTGCGGGCCTTGGAATGGCGTCTTTTTGGATTGGGCATCGTTGAATCCTTTCGTTACCGGGTTGCCGCTGGCAACTAACTTTCTCTCTTCTTCGCGAGCTCTTCTCGAATCCCCTTCAGCGCTCCCCACCGGTCATCGGCCGTCGCCACTTCGCAGCTGCACGACTCGCGGTTGCGGTTCGCGCCGCACGTCGGGCAGAGACCGAGGCACTTCTCGTCACACAGAGGCTTCATCGGAATCGAGAGCTGAACCTGCTCGAGCGCCAGGTCCTTCAACGGAACCGCGCGCTCCGAGTAATACTCGACGTCGAGCTCTCCTTCGTCGGTGATCTCGACTTCCTCTTCCCCGGAGGCCTGCGGACGAGGGCGAAATCTTACGTGAAACGTCGACGGGTTCGCAAACGGATACGGCTCGACGCAACGCGAGCAGGTCAGATCGCCGTTGAACTCGGCCGTGCCGTCGGCGACGTACTCGCCCGGCAGGTGCCCCTTGTCGACGCTGACTCTGATCTCGACCGGACTGACGCCCGCGAGCTCGTCGCGGTCGAGCTCCTCCGGCGTGAACGTGAACGTCCCGCTGTACGACTGCGGGCCGTCTTTGTCGATCACATCGAAGTCGATGATGGGGGTCTGCTGCTGCATGTTCGCCCCTAAACTGCTGAGGAGACGTAACTATTTCGCCGTGATGACCACCCGGAGCTGCTCGGTCGTGCCGTCGGTCGAGCCCGCCGCCTCGATCGACTTCGCCTGCTCCAGCGAGCCGATCCAATGCTTGAGGTCGCGCACCGACCGGTGAAGCCTCGGCGCGACGATCCGCAGCGCCGGATTTCCATCTATCTCATTGAGGAGCGGGACCATACGGCCGGGATCAATCTTCGCCGCCCAGACGTTGGCCGGCCAGCGGGCGTCGTCCGCTCCATCCTTTAGATAATGGTCCAGCGATTTCGGGTCGAACGAAACGACGAGCTCGTTTCCAGAATCGACCGTTCGGAAGCCGGTGAACGCCTCGCCGGTCGCGCCGATCGCCTTCTCGACGGTCGCGAGCGCTTCGCGCCGCTCGGGGGTGGCCGGCAGGGCGACGACCTCGCGCGGTTTCGGGATGAGCGTCCCGGTGTCGACGTCGTAGATCGCGATGGTGCCGCCGTCGCCGAGGAGCGTGGAGAGCTCCTTGACGAAGAGGCGATTGAACTCGATCGCGCGCGGCGGCTTCGTGAATGCGCCGGTGAGGATCGCGGTGCGCGGAAAGCGGACGCGCAGCGGCTGCGGACTGGCGACGTCGTTCGGATCGGCCGGCGCGCGCGAGGTGATGAGGATCTCCGCCGGCGCGACGGCGATGCTGCTGACCGCGGGACGCGGGATCGGCGGAAACGCTCCGCGCGCGTTGTTGCGCTGCACGGCGAGCGCGTCGCCGGGAGGGAGTCCGTTCGCGATCTCGATGATGCGCGCGAGCTCCGCGCGGTCGATCGGCTGCTCGGACGGCGCGTTGATGATGAACGCGCCGCTGCCGCCGGCGGCGAGGAGGTACGTCCGCGCGAGCATCGCCCGCAGCGGATCGAGGCGGACGAAATAGGTCGTCTTTTTGTTGCTCGTCCAGGCGAGGACGTCGGCGCCGCCGAGCATCCACGCCCGCGGCAACGGCTGCTTGTCGCCCGCGCGCCGCAGGAGGTCGCGCGAGATCGGATTCGCCTCGAGCTTCGTCTCCAGCGCGGCCGCCCCCGGCACCAGGACGAACGACTCCGCCGACTCCGGCACCTGCGCGAGCAGCGCGCGCTGCGCATCGCCGAGCGGGAACGTGACCCCGCGCGTCTGCGACGGCGTGGTGAAGACGAGATACGCCCAGACCGCGGCGGCGATCGCGATCAGGATGAGGAGGGCGATGACGAGTTTGCGCATTGCTGATTCGTTGGCCGTTGATAGTTGGCCGTTGGCCGGAGCTACTGCCAACTGCCCACTGTCAACTGCCAACGCCCCCCGTATACCATTCGCCGTCAATGCTGCGCACGGTCGCGATCGTTCTTCACACTCTACGCCAGGCGCTCGCCGGTCGTTTGCGCGCGGCGTGGCGTGCGGCGGCGCATCGCGAGCGGAAGCTGCGCATCGGCGTCGACATCCGACCGTTCTATGAGCCGCTCACCGGCATCGGCTGGTATCTCTACTTCCTGCTGCACGAGATCGCGAAGCACGACGACGTCGAGCTCTTTCTCTTCGGCGACGCGCGCGTCACGGACCTCGGGCCCACGCTGCACGCGGCCATTCCGGCGAACGCGCAGCTCTGCACGTTCGACCTGCGCGGCCTGCCGCCGTCGCGAATCGCGCGCTCCTTCACCGCGGCGGCGTATGTCCTCTGGATGAAGCTGATCGATCCCGACGTGATGTTCGGCGCGAACTACTTTCTGCCGCGACTGCACGGCGCGATCGCGCGCCGCCGCGTCGTCACGGTGCACGACCTCACGTACAAACGCTTCCCCGAGCTGCTGCAGAAGGAAACGCTCGACAACCTGAACGCGCACATGCCGCGCGAGCTGGCGCGCGCCGACGCGGTGATCTGCGTTTCGGAGTGCACGCGCCGCGACCTCCTCGCCTTCTACGACGTCGATCCCTCCCGCGTCTTCGCCATCCACTCCGGCCTCGGCACCTCCGCCGAGCCGGCACCGGTCGGCAACCTCCCCACGCGCTACCTCCTCTTCGTCTCCACGATCGAGCCGCGCAAGAACCTCGGCGTGCTGCTCGATGCCTTCGCGAAGTTGCGCGCGAAGGGCTACGACGGCTCGCTCGTCGTCGTCGGCAAGATCGGCTGGAAGTCGCAGGAGATCGCGCCGCGACTGCGCGAGCCGGGCATCGTGCACCTCGATTACGTCGACGCCGCGCGCCTCACGACGGTGTATCGGAACGCTGAGGCGTTCGTCTTTCCGTCGATTTACGAGGGGTTCGGCTTTCCGCTGCTCGAGGCGATGGCATTCGGCGTCCCGGCGATCGCGGCGCGCTCGTCGTCGCTGCCGGAGATCGGCGGCGGCGCGGCGCTCTACTTCGACGATCTCGACGGCCTCGTTTCCCAGCTCGCGCGCATCACGAGCGATCGCGCGCTGCGCGAGGAGCGGATCGCGCGCGGACGCGAACAGGTGGCGAAGTTCCGGTGGGATGTGTGCGCGGAGGAGACATTGGACGTGTTGCGAAAGGCGGCGCAGTGAATGTCGTCATCGACGGCCGTCCTCTCGTCGGACATCGCACCGGCATCGGCGTGCACACCGCGGAGATCGCGCGGCGACTCACCTTCGATCCGCCGCCGCTGATCGCCGCGCATGCGGAGATCGCGGACCGCTCGGGGATCGAGCACTGCCGGTTCCGGATCGATCGCGCGCCGCTCGGCGTCCTCTGGCAGCAATTCATCCTGCCGCGCATCGAGGCCGACGTGCTGTGGGGGCCGCACGGAACGCTGCCGGTCGCGTCCCGCACGCCGGCCGTCGTCACGATTCACGACTTCACCGCGATCACGATGCCGGGGCGTCATCGGCTGAAGACGATCCTGTCGTACGACCTCTTCATCGGCCGCAGCCTGGAGCGAGCGCGCAGCATCGCGGCGGTCTCGCGCGCGGTTGCGGAGGAGGCGGTGCGCGGCTTCGGCGTGCCGCGCTCGAAGATCGAGCTCGTGCCGAACGGCGTCGACGAATTCTTCTCGCCCGGCGGCAGCGAGGGCGATTACGTGCTGTTCGTCGGCACGCTCGAGCCGCGCAAGGGGCTCGCCGACCTGCTCGACGTCTGGCGCTCGATCCCGAAACCGAAGCCGCGGCTTGTGCTCTGCGGCGGTGAAGGCTGGGGCAGCCAGCGCTTCGATGACGCGGAGCTGATCGGCTACGTCGACCGGGAGCGGCTGCGCGCGCTGTATCGCGGCGCGATCGCGTTCGTCTATCCGTCGCGCCACGAAGGCTTCGGCATCCCGCCGCTCGAGGCGCTGGCGTGCGGCGCGCCGGTCATCGCCACGCGCACCGGCGCGATTCCGGAGTTCGCCGGCGAGGCGGCGCTGCTCGTCGATCCGGGCGATCGCGACGCGTTGCGCGAGGCGCTCGTGCGCGTGCTGCGCGATGCGACGCTGCGCCGCGAGCTGCGCGCGCGCGGACCGGAGCGCGCGGCGCTCTATCGCTGGGACCGGAGCGCATCATTGATGATGGAGCTGCTTCGCGGATGAGGATCGGGATCGACGCGCGCAAGATCGCCGACTTCGGCATCGGGACGTACATCCGCGGCCTGCTGCGCGGACTCGACGAGCTCGAAGCGCCGGAGGAGTACTTCGTCTTCGCGCCGGCAACGGCGGCGATCCCGCTGCGCTTCGAGCACATCCCCTTCGACGCGCCGCACTACTCCGCGCGCGAGCTGATCGACCTCGGGCGCGCCATCCGCCGCACGCGGCTCGACCTCTTCCACGCGCCGCACTACGTCGTCCCCTTCACCGCGACGCCGGTCGTCGTCACGATTCACGACCTCATCCACCTGCACGCGCGGCACCGCAATCCGCTCAAGCCGCTCTACGCGCGGGCGATGCTCGGGCGGGCGGTGCGGAAGAGCGCGCGGGTGTTGACGGTGTCGGAGAGCGTGAAGCGCGACATCGTCACGACTTTCGGCTGCGAGGAGTCGCACGTCGTCGTCGCGCCGAACGGCGTCGATGCGGAGTTCACGGCGGGGACTCTCCAGCCATCGAACTACTTCCTCTTCGTCGGGAACGACAAGCCGCACAAAAACGTCGCGGCGCTCGTCGATGCGTTTGCGCGCGTCCGCGCGGCGCGGCCGGAGCTGCGGCTCGTACTCGCGGGCGCGCCGTTCGCGCGCTTCGCGCAGCGCGACGGCATGGAGTGCGCCGGTTTCGTCGCCGATCTCGCGTCGCTCTACCGCGGCGCGCTCGCCGTCGTCGTGCCGTCGTTCGAAGAAGGCTTCGGCTTGCCGGCGCTCGAAGCGATGGCCTGCGGCGCGCCGGTGATCACGTCGCACGCCGCGGCGCTGGTCGAAGTGACGGACGATGCGGCGCTGCACGCGAGCGACTTCGCCGATGCGATGCTGCGCGTGGCGGACGATGAAGAGCTGCGACGCGAGCTCGCGCGTCGCGGAATCGCGCGCGCATCGCGCTTCACGTGGCGCGCCTGCGCGGAAAAAACGCGCGCAACGTATCTCTCCGCGCGCTGATCTCACCCCAAAAACCGTGGAACACCGTGGAACAACGCGGTTTCATTTCAATTTTGATAAACAATTGCTTGACAATATCGTTTTAGCATTCCATATTACGTACAAGAAAATGACGATCGCCAAAAACTGGATCGCGAGTTCAGTGAATGTCGAAGGTCGTCAGGGCTGTCTCCCAACTTTCCCTATCCCATCGCACTCGAGCTTTGCCGGAGAGATCCGGCGTTTTTTGCCAAGTAGGCGCGACCGGGAGGTCCCGTACGGCATGAAAGGTGGTGAGCATAATGGCCACGAAGAAGGCAGCTAAAGCCGCCAAGAAGTCCGCGAAGAAGTCATCGAAGAAGAAATAAGCGATCACCAATCGACTTTTGGGGAGTCGTTCTCGAGGGGCCGGTCCGCCGGCCCCTCGCGTTTTTCTGCCGAAACTTTTCTCCCCCGCCCCCGTTCAACTCACACGGAGGCTCACATGCGCCGGCTCTTCCTCGTCCCTCTTCTCTTCGCCGCCCTCACCGCGAGCGCCGGCCATCGCCTCATCCACCACTTCCAGACCTCGGTGCCGCTGCGCAACATCAAACGCGTCGTCATCGCCATCCCCGCGGGCGAGATCCGCGTCACCAACGGCAACAGCAATGACATCGCCGTCAGCGGTGCGGTCCGCCGCGAATGCGATGACGATGACGAGCGCGCGGAGGTGCAGCGCTCCATCGACGACATCGACGTCGAGGTCTACACGAACGGCAGCGAAGCGATCGTCCGCCGCCACTACGGCACGCACGGACACGGCTGGCGCGTCACGAACATGGCGTCGGTCGATCTCGAGCTCACGCTGCCGCCCGGCGTCGACCTCGACTTCGAGACGAAGGCCGGCGAGATCTGGCTCGAGGGGACGTTCGGCAACGTCGACACCGATCTCCGCGCCGGCGAGATCCACGTCCGCACGCCGCGCACGAACGTGAAGGAGCTGAACGCTTCGACGCGCATCGGCGAGGTGCACACGTCACTCGGCGACCGGCGCATCGATCGCGAGGGCGTCTTTCCAGGCACCACGCATTTCGTGAATCCTGACGGCGGGCGGACGACGATGAATCTGCACACGACCGTTGGGGAAGTGCACGTCACGTTGACCAGATAGCCCGGATGCGCGGGTCAGACGACCCGCGCCACATACGCAAGCGCCTCGGCGCGCGTGTGGATTTCGCCGCGGATCTGGGCTTCGAGCAACGAGCGTTTGACGCGGCCCAGGGCAGGGCCGGGCGTGAGGCCGGTGGCGGTGGCGATGTCGTTTCCGGTGAGCAGCGGCGTCGTGCCGAAGTCGGGCATGTCGACGTGATCGTCGCGCCCGAGGGCGCGGAGCAGCGGCGGCAGCTGGCGCGCGGTCGGCTCGGCGGCATCGTAGAGCGCGACGAGGGAGTGATCGTCGGCGAGCTGCCGCAGCACCTGCATGTCGCGCGCGAGCGACTCCGGCATCCGCCACCGCTCGGCGAACGCGCGCGGATCGTCGACGAGCAGCGTGAGCGCGGCGCCGAGCGGCACGTCGTCGAAATGAAAACGCGACGGGTCGAGCTCGTGGCCGAAGATCGGGACGTCGAGACCGCTCTCGCGCATCAGCGTCACCGCCTTGCGGAACGCGTTCGCGGAGAAGATCGCGGAGAGCTCGTACGCGACGCGCTCCGCCGCGACCGTGGTGATGAGCGGCGCGCGCTCGCGGATCGCGCGCATCGTCTCGGGATCGACGGTGAAACGCTGGCGCACCGCGAGCCGGATGCCTTTCAGCGTCCGCAGCGGATCGTCGTCGAAGTTCTTCGGGTTCACCATCCGGACGATGCGCGCCGCGGCGTCGCGCCGGCCGCCGAACGGATCGAGCAGCTCATCGCGGTCGAGCGGGATGGCCATCGCGTTGACGGTGAAGTCGCGGCGGCCGAGGTCGAGGTCGATCGAATCGCCGAGGAGCGGCGCGAAATCGTAGACGTGCTCGCCGAGGACGATGCGGTACGCCGTGAGGTGATCTTCCTTGCCGAGGCGGATGACCCGCGGCGACATCGCGCGCGCGCAGCCGAGCGGATCGCTGCAGGCGACGTCGACGTCGGCCGGATCGCGCCCGAGGATCAGGTCGCGGATCGCGCCGCCGACGATGAAGGCGTGCCCCGGCAGTTTCGCGAGCGCGGGGAAGAGGGCGAGGAGCTGGTCACGCAACGGCATGTTTTGCTCATTCTGAGCGCAGCGAAGAATCAATCAAGGCGCCGGCAGGAATGCTGTTCGTGCCGCGCCCGTGCCCCACGCATCACGGCGCCTCGGTTGATCCTTCGCTGCGCTCAGGATGGACACCTACGCAACGGCATTGCGCAGCACGCCGATGCCTTCGATCTCGACTTCCACCGTGTCGCCGGACGCCAGCGGGCCGACGCCCGAGGGCGTTCCGGTCAGGATCACGTCGCCCGGCTCGAGGGTCATCACGGAGGTGATGAATTCCACCAGATAATCACACGCGAAAATCATGTCGCGGGTGTTTCCGTTCTGCCGGATCTCGCCGTTCACGCGCGTCTGCAGCGAGAGCGCGGCGACGTCGAGGTCGGTCTCGAGGCACGGTCCGACCGGGGCGAAGGTATCGAAACCCTTGCCGCGCGTGAACTGCACGTCCTTCTTCTGGATGTCGCGCGCGGTGACGTCGTTGGCGCAGGCGAAGCCGCGGACGTAATCGCGCCACTGCGCGGCCTTCACGTCCTTCGCCCGCTTGCCGATGATGATGGCCAGCTCCCCTTCGTGATCGACGCGCTGCGAGATCGCGGGACGGACGATCGTCCCGAACGGCGCGAGCAGCGCGCTCGGCGGCTTGAGGAAAATGATCGGCTCGGCCGGCGCTTCGTTGCCGAGCTCCTTCGCATGCTCGGCGTAGTTGCGTCCGATGCAGACGATCTTCGTCGGCACGCACGGCGGAAGGAGGACGGCGTCGGCGGGCGGGTTGGAGGATTCGCGGACGGAGCCGCGATCGAGAAATCGATAGATCTTCATCAGTTCTGTCTATCGTAAATCAGCCACAGCCCGGAAAACCCGCGCAGCAGGCGGAAGCGCGAACGATAGAGCTGGTGGAGGAACTTGGCGTTCGAGTAGTAGACCGCTTCGTGGAGGAAGTCGCCGAAGTCCTCGTCGAGCTCCTTCGCGGTGTCGAGGCTCTGCTTCGCCTTCGTCAGCAGCTCGACGTCGGGGCGGACGCCGGCGGCGAGCGTCGTGGCGAGGATGGTCGCTTCTTCGTCGACCTTGATCCGCAGCGCGGCCGCGCGGAGGAACAGCATCCAGAGATCGTCGTTGTCCTCGTCGGACTCGGCGGGACGTCGCCCGAACAACTTCTGATACGCGGCCGCCTCCCACGATTCGAGGCGCAGGTCGGGCACGCGCTCGATGACTTCATCCTCCGGCAGATCGGCGGAGATCGGATCGATGGCCGCGGCGATGCGCATCAGGAACCGCAGCAGCACCTCGTCGCGGCCGAAGCGCTCGGTCACGTTCTCCTGCTGCTCGGCCTCGGCGAGGAACTCGTGCGGGATCTCCAGCACTTCTTCGGGCGGGTCGATGCCGCCTTCGAGCTGCGCCAGGATCGCGCTCATGCTCGCCTTCAGCTGCGCGATCACGTCGTGCTTCACGTTCGACTGCGCGCGGAGCTCGTCGAAGCGCTCCTTGAAATCGCGGAAGCGGTTGATCTCCTCGACCAGCTGCGGATTCGACTCGCCGAAGTTGCGCTCGATGGCCTGCCCGTGCTGCATCAGCTTCTCCGCCTCTTCGAGCAGGCGGTGCTCCTCGGAGTGATACAGCCGGAGGAAGCGGTTCTTCGCCGCGACATTGAGCTCGATGATGGCGATGAGGATGTCGGGATGGAAGTAGAGATCGCCGACGCGATGCTTGAACGTGCGGGCGTTCTTCAGCAGGTTGCGGTCGGTGAGGTCGTCGAAGGTCTCGGCGGCGAGGATCTCGTCGCGCATCGAGCGGATGGCGCGAATCATCCGCACGACCTCCTCGGACGGCGCATCGGCGACGCGCAGCGTGGAGACGAGGGCAAGGATCCGATCGCGGAAATCGAGCGAATCGCGCGCCGAGAACTCTCCGCGCACCGACTGGAAGTCCTCGCCGATGCGCGTGAAGAGGAAGTCGAGCTTGTCGCGGCGGTCGCCTTCCACCGCGTCGGCGTAGAGATAGAACTTGATGAGGTACTGGATGATGTTGTCGTCCTGCCGCTTCAGCTTTTCGAAGAAGCGGCGGACGAGCGACGGCGTGATGCCGTCATCGGCACGCAGCAGCGACTCGGTGGCGCGGTCGAGGATCGACTCGGAACGGGTGATGACCGTCGCGGCGTCGGCGATCTCCGTCGCGTTCAGCTTCGCGGTCACGGCCTTGATCTGCTCGTACGTGCGATGGAAATCGAAGTGGTACGGGACGTCGGTGCGGAGGAGATTTCGATACACGCCGGTCGCGAACTGGTGGTAAGTCCAGAGCGATTTGAAGCGGTCGGAGAGCCGCAGCCAGCGCCCGTGCAGGACTCCGATTTCGGTTACGGACACGTCGAGAAATCCATCTGAAGTCGAATGCTATGATTCTGGCACAGATGGCACAGACGACGTTATTCACGCGTGAACAGATCGACACCCGCGTGGCCGAGATGGGGCGGCAGATCAGCACCGATTTCGCCGGCCAGGAGCTCATCGCGCTCTGCGTGCTGAAGGGGGCGGTCTTCTTCTGCGCCGATCTCGTGCGCAATGTCTCGATGGACGTGGCGCTCGATTTCATCCAGGTGTCGAGCTACGGAAACCAGAAGTATTCGTCCGGCGTGGTGACGATCCTCAAGGAGCCGCAGCTCGACATGCACGGCAAGTCGGTGCTGATCGTCGAGGACATCATCGACAGCGGCCTGTCGATGCGCGAGGTCTTCCGCTACATCGAGAGCCGCGGCGCCGCGACGGTAAAGACCGCGACGTTCCTCGACAAACCGGCGGCGCGCAAGGTGCCGTTCAACGCGGACTACGTCGGCTTTTCGATCGATCCGCAGTTCGTGATCGGGTACGGGCTCGATTTCGCGGAGCGGTACCGGAACATTCCGGACGTGCAGGTCCTCTCGGATTAGCGCAAATACCCGGTCATCAACAACACGACCATCAGCGATCCCAGCGCGAAGCGGTAGTAGATGAACACGTGCGTCGTGTGCGTGCGCAGATAGCGCAGCAGGAACCAGATCGAGGCGTAGCCGGAGATGAACGCGACGACGATCGAGATGATGATCGACGTCCATCCGAGCTCGCCGAGGTGATGGCGTTCCTTGAAGAGCTCGAGGAAGCCGGCGCCGCCGACGGCGGGGATCGAGAGCAGGAACGAATAGCGCGCGGCGGTGGGGCGATCGATCTTGCGGAAGAGCGCGGTCATGATGGTCGAGCCGCTGCGCGATGAGCCGGGGATCAGCGCGAGGCACTGCCCGAGGCCGACGACCACCGCGTCTTTCACGTTCAGCTCGGCGAAGCTGCGCAGCTGCTGCCGCCGCGCGAAGCGCTCCGCGATGTCCATCAGGATGGCCACCACGATCACCATCGTCGTGATCACCCACAGTCCGCGGAACGTCGACTCGATGTGCTTCTTCAGCAGCAGCCCGAGGAAGACAATCGGGATCGTGCCGATGATGACGAGCCACGACTCGCGCGAGTCGACGTCGGCGAGCGGATGGCGCGTGATCAAGCCGCGGAAGAAGCCGGCGACCAGGCGGACGATGTCCCTGAAGAAATAGATCACCGCGGCGATCCACGTCCCGAACTGGATGACCGCGCTCGCCGCCGCGCCGGGATCGCCCCAGCCGAGGAGCATCGGCACGATCTCGAGGTGCGCGGTGGAGGAGATGGGGATGAACTCGGTGAGGCCCTGGACGAGGCCGAGGACGATGGCTTCGAGGATCGACATTTACATTTCCCAGATCACGGGCAGGATCAACGGTCGCCGCCCCATGTTTTTTCTGAAATAGCGTTTGAGCGTGGCGCGCATTTTTTCCTGCAGCAGGTCGGAGTCGCGCAGTTCATCCGCCGGACTGTTCGTGAAGATGCCGGAGAGCTGCGCGCGCACTTCGTCGAGCACGTCCTGGCTCTCGTCGACGTGCACGAGTCCGCGCGTGATGATCTCCGGATCGCGGATCAGCCGTCCGTCCGAATCGATCGCCACGACCACGATCACGAATCCATCCTCGGCGAGATGCTGCCGATCGCGTACCACGACCTCCGGCACTTCCTCCGCCTCGGCGTCGATGAACACTTTCCCGTTCGGCACGCGATCCTCGAGCACGCGCAGTTCGCCGTCGGTGATCTCGACGACCTGCCCGTTCGTGATCACCGCGCCGTGCGGCACGCCGGTCTCCTCGGCCAGTCGCGCGTGATGGATGAGATGCCGCAGCGTGCCGTGAATCGGGATGAAGAACTTCGGCCGCGTGAGGTTGAGCATCAGCTTCAGCTCTTCCTGGCAGGCGTGTCCCGACACGTGTACGTCCGGCTGCTCGTGCGAGATGACCTCGGCGCCGCGGCGATAGAGGTTGTCGATGACGTGGTTCACCGCGCGCTCGTTGCCCGGAATCGTGCGGGCGGAGATGACCACGATGTCGCCGCGCGTGATGTCGATCTGCTTGTGCTCGCCGATCGCCATCCGCGAGAGCGCCGACGACGGCTCGCCCTGCGTGCCGGTGGTGAGGATCACGGTCTCGGCCGGCGCGAGGTCGCGGTTCGCACCGCGCTGCTCGCGCGGGAAACGGAGGTAGCCGAGGCGCTCGGCGGTCTCGGTGTTGTCGACGAGCGAGCGGCCGATGAGGATGACTTTGCGGTTGTGGCGGCGCGCGAGGTCGATGATCTGCTGCACGCGGTGGATGTGCGAGGCGAACGTCGTGACGATGATCCGGCCGCGCGCGTTGCTGAAGACGCGATCGAGAGCGGAGCCGACGGTCTTCTCGCTCGGCCCGTGTCCCGGCACGAGGGCGTTCGTCGAATCGGAGAGCAGCGCGAGCACGCCGCGCTCGCCGTAGTCGGCAAAGCGGGCGAGGTCGGTGGTCTTCGCGTCGACCGGCGTGTGATCGATCTTGAAGTCGCCGGTGTGGATGATCACGCCGGCCGGCGTGGTGATGGCGAAGCCGAGCGCGTCGATGATCGAGTGCGTGACGCGGAGCGCTTCGACGCGGAACGGCCCGACCTCGATGACGTCGCGCGGCTGGATCGCGTGCAGCTCCGCATCGAAGCCGAACTCCTCGAGCTTGTCCTCGACGAAGCCGAGGGCGAGCGGCATGCCGTAGACCGGGATCTTCAACTTCTCGACGAGGAACGGCACCGCGCCGATGTGGTCCTCATGGCCGTGCGTGAGGAAGATCGCACGCACGCTCTCCGCCCGCTCAAAGAGGTACGACATGTCGGGGATGATGACGTCGACGCCGAGCGTCGCCGCGTCGGGAAACATCATCCCGCAGTCAACGAGAATGGCCTCGGCGCCGTACTCGTAGACCATCAGATTCATCCCGATCTCGCCGAGACCGCCGAGGGGGATGATGCGGATGGACGTCATCGGTACGGTTACGGGTAAATCCGATTCAGCATGCGCGGATACGGAATCGTCTCTCTCAGATGCGGCACTCCACTGATCCACGCTACACATCTTTCAATGCCCATACCGAAACCGGAATGAGGGAACGTCCCGTACTTGCGGGTGTCGAGGTACCACTGGAACTTGTCGACGGGGAGGCCGTGCTCCTGGATGCGCTGGAGGAGCAGGTCGTGATCGTGGATGCGTTGGGAGCCGCCGATGATCTCGCCGTAACCCTCCGGCGCGATCATGTCCATGCCGAGGGCGAGGGTCGGGTCTTCGGGGGCGGGCTGCATGTAGAACGCTTTGATTGCGGCGGGGTAGCGCGTGATGATCACCGGCGAGTTGAATGAATTCGCGATGACCGTCTCTTCGTCGCCGCCGATGTCGTCGCCGAAGTTGGCCGGCATCCCCTTCTCTTTCAGCAGCTCGATCGCATCGCGATAGGTGATGCGCGGGAACGGGCGCTTCACGTTCTCGAGCTTCGAGAGATCGCGCTCGAGCGTCTTCAGCTCTTCCTGGCAGCGGTCCATCGCGCGGGCGACGATGTACTCGACGAACTCCTCGGCGAGTTGCTGCAGGCCGTCGAAGTCGAGGAACGCGACCTCCGGCTCGACCATCCAGAACTCCATCAGATGGCGGCGCGTCTTCGACTTCTCCGCGCGGAACGTGGGGCCGAAACAGTAGACGCGCCCGAACGCCGCGGCGGCCGGCTCGAGGTAGAGCTGGCCCGACTGCGAGAGGTACGCCTTCTCGCCGAAGTAGTCGGTCTCGAACAGCGTCGAGGTCCCCTCGGCCGCGTTCGCGGTGAGGATCGGCGAGTCGATGAGGACGAAGTCGCGATCGTAGAAAAAGTCGCGGATCGATTTCTCGACCTCGTTGCGGATGCGCAGGATGGCGTGCTGGTTCTTCGAACGGAGCCAGAGGTGCCGCAGGTCCATGAGGAACGCGGTGCCGTGCTCCTTCGGCGTGATCGGATACTCCTGAGTGAGGTCGACGACCTCGAACGTCTCGACGCCGAGCTCCACGCCGCCCGGCGCGCGCTCTTCCGTGCGCACCGTGCCGGTCACGCGCACCGTTGACTCCTGCGTGACCTTGTCCGCCGCGTCCCACGTCTCCTCGGAGACTTCCTTCCTGAAGACGACGCACTGCAGGTAGCCGCTGCCGTCGCGGACGATCGGAAAAATCAGCTTACCGGACGTGCGCTTGTTGTACAGCCAGCCGTTCACGGTGACTTTCTCACCGACGTGCTGCGGAAGATCTTTGATTCGAATCATAAAGGACGGCGATTATGTCAAAACAACTTCAGGAACACGACATTCGCCACGAAGCCGTCCTGCGCGTTGCGGCCGATGGTCTTGCCGATGTCGAGGCGCAGCAGCGTGCCCCACGGGCCGACGGTCTGGCCGGCGATGCCGAGGCCCTGGAAGGGCTCGCGGTCGTAGCCGGCGACGCGGTCGGTGAGGAGGCCGTGGTCGTAGAACGCCTCGAGGCGGAACTGCTCGGAGAAGACGAAGCCGTACGAGAGATGGCCGATGACCGCCTTCTCCGCGCGCACCGATCCGGAGCGGACGCCGTGGATGCGCTGCGAGCCGAAGAAGCCGAGCTCGTACTTCGAGAAGCGGTCAAGATGTTGACCATCGAGGTAGTTCACGTCGACGCTGATGCGCTGGAACTTCGGCAGGTAGAAGCTCTTGGCCAGCGACGCGCCGAACGTCGAGTAGTTCTGCTGCGACTGATCGTATTCGCTGAGGATGCCCCACGGCTTCCACGTCGTGCGGTGGTTGTAGTCGTAGAAACCGGTGACGGTGTAGCCCCAGCGCGAGTATTGCGCGTCGATGCCGGGCGAGAGCTCGAACGTGCTCGAGGGGACTGTGAAGCCGGCCGCGGTGTCGTCCGCCTTGCGGTACGTGCGATGCGAGATGCCGAACGTCACGTCGGCCTTGCCGAAGCCGAGGAACGGATGGCCCGCGCGGAGGTAGAGGCTCGTCGGCAGTGACTTGACCGCCTCCCCTTTCTGCTCCTCGCCGCCGCGATAGATCGAATTCGTGGTCGGCAACGCGATGCCGAAGAAGTCGGCGCCGACGTTCGTGCGCGTGTTGGCGACGTTCGGGTTCGTCGCGTTCGCAGCGACGATCACGCCGGCGAAGAAGACGTTGGTCTGGATTCCGCGGTTGGCAAGATTGAAGTTGAAATAGTCGATTCCGCCAAGGGGCACGACCGGATATTCGAGTCCCGAATCGTGATGAATCCCACCGAGCATGAAGGTGCGCGAGGTGTCGAAGCCTTCCTTCACCACGCGCTCGCCGCTGCCGGTCTTCTCGAGGTACTTCATCCCCTTGTCGGTCTCGCGCACCATGCGCGACTCCGACGCCGAGGCGACCGCGTGCAGCCGGTCGAACTCGGGGGGGTCGATGCGGAACTGGCTGAACGTCGTCGAGCGCAGCACAGGCGTGGCGCGGCCGGCCGCGGAGACGACCTGCTCCGCGTTCACCTCGCGCGGCAGCCAGAAGATCGATTTCGGATCGGCCTTCTCCACCTCGGCGGACGTCAGCGGCGCGTTCGATTGTTTGTCGAACGGCTGGAAGCGCACCTGCTCCTCGTTCGACAGCACCTCGCCCGTGAGGTTGAGCTGCACCATCGAGAGGCGGACGCGGGCCCAGGTGTGCGCGTCGATCCACACCGTGCCGCGGTACAGCGGCAGCGATTCCGGCGCGTTCGGCGGCGGCTCGAAGCGGACCTCGTACGTGTGATAGCCGTCGACGTCGTTCTCGCGCACGAGCTGGTAGCGGTATTCGTTCGTGAGGTGGATGTCGAGCGGCAGCTGCGTGACTTTCTCCGGCTGGATGATCGGCAGCTCGGGGATGCGACCGTACTTCCATTTCACGCCGTTGAGGTAGAAGTCCTGCCAGACCCAGTCGGCGAGGACCTTCGGCTGCGAGAAGTAATCGCCGGCGATGGTCGCCTCGATGGCCTCGCCGCCCGTCATGTCGAAGCGGAGCTTGGTGGTGTTGAGCGCGATGTAGCGCGGCTGAATCGATTCCTGAAAGGCCTTGTATGCCTGCTCGTTGCGGATGATCTCCTCGACCGTGATGCCGCGCTTCGTGGCGATGTCGATCGATTCCTTCGTCACGTTCGTCTGCGGCTTCTCCGCGTGCTCCGCGGTGATGGCGAACGGCGCGCGCACCGGCTGCACGCCGACGAGCAGGTGCCCGCCCTTGCGGCCGCTGTCGGTGATGTCGCGCTCACCCGCGGCGTCGATGCGGCGCGGCCGCTCGTAGCGATCGGTGGGCAGCGAGACGATCGTCGCGGCCGCGGCGTCGCCCTTCGGCACGACGATCGTGCGCAGGTCTTCTCCGCGCACGAACGTCAACACCGGCATGGCGACCGCGTTCCCTTTCGCATCGAGTACGGTGGTCTGCGACGTCGAGTCGTAGGCCCAGTCGCCGGCGAACATCCGGTTGAGGTTTGCCAGCGCGGGAAAATCGGCGGGTCCATTGAGATATGCGCGGGTCGCGCCGTTGGCCAGTGCCTGCGCGAGATCGAAGAACGGGTTCGGCGACGTCGCGTCGACGGTGGCGATGATCTTTTTCGACGGATCGTTCTCCGCGACCCACTTCAGCGTCTCGGCGACATGCGCGGCGTCGGTGAGGATCTCGTCGTAGTACGCCGCCGGTCCCTGCCCCGTGGTCACGATCCTGTTCGCGACATTGAGTCCCTGCGCGGTGACGGAGAGCCGCTTGATGGCGTAGGCGGCGACGTCGGCGTTCGGCGCATCGAGCGCGATGCCGAACGACTGGAACGGTCCGCGCGTGCGGGCCCAGTCGACGATGGTCTTCGTGTGCGTCTCCACTTCCTGCAGCGGATCGAGCGTCTTGTCGATGGCGTACGAGACGATCACGGTCGTCTTGCGGCGCTGTTCGGGCGTGAGGGCGTCGAGCGCCGTGCCGGCCGTGGCCAGGTCGCTTTCATTGAGGCGGACGAGCAGCGGCACCGGCGTTGCTGGTACGGCGGTCAGGTCGCTCACCGCGCCGACGCAGAGTGTGCACTCTTTGGGCGCATCCGCCGCACGCAGCGGGAGAGCGAGAAACGGCACTACGGAGAAAAGGAACGCGAGTCGTTTCATCAAGACCCCCGAACGCCTTCCGCGGAGACGAAAATTGCCCACGCCGAAAGGGTTGCTGTTCTTCAACACCTCGTCAGGAATACGCCTCGCGGAGGGCGAGGCGCAGGCCCTGGCCGCGTCCGCCGCGGAGGCGGGACTGGATGTGGTGGAGCTCGGGCGGGTTGGAGAACCCGCCCCACGGCGGGTTGGAGAACCCGCCCCACATGTCGATATCGCGGGGATGATCCGGGCCCGCATGCGCGAAGGCCAGCGGCTGTTCGTCGCGGCGGGCGGCGACGGAACGATTCATCACGTCGTGCAGGCGCTGGTGAACACCGAGGCGGTCCTCGGCGTGCTGCCGGTCGGCACCTACAACCACTTCGCGAAAGACCTCGGCATCCCGATCGACTGGCGCATGGCACTCGAAGCGATCCTCAACGGGACGACCCAGCAGATCGACGTCGCGCGCGCCAACGACCGCTTCTTCGTCAACAACCTGTCGATGGGCCTGTATCCCGAGCTCGTGGCGCGGCGCGAGCAGCATGGCCGCGATTACCCGCGCTGGAAGGCGCGCCTCCTCGCGGCGTACGGAACGTTCCGCAAGTATCCGCACGTCACGCTGACGATCGAGAGCGAGCACCATCAGGAAGTGGTGCGGACGCATGTCTTCATGGTGTCGAACAACACGTACGACCTCTCGCGGATGGGCATCGAGGCGCCGCGGACGCGGATGACCGAGGGACGGTTGTCGGTGTACTGGCTGCCGCACCTGCCGCGCATCGCGCTGATGAAGTTCGTCGCGCACTACCTCGCGGGACGCGTGCGCGAGGCGCCGGGGTTCCGCTCGTTCCGGACGTTGCGGATGAAGGTGCAGTCGCGCAAGCCGCTGCACGTCGGATTGGATGGGGAGTTGTTCCGGATGGCGACGCCGATGGTGATTACGATCGTGCCGCAGTCGCTGCTGGTTCGCGTACCGCGAGCCGCGTAGCCCCTCACCCCTGCCCCCTCTCCCCGTGCGACGGGGAGAGGGGAATGGAGAGCTATTGTGGATTCGCCGTGTAGAAGGTGCGCGAGCCGATCTCGAACGGTTTGTTCGACAGATCGAACGCGCGGACGGTCAGCTGATGCTTGCCGTTGAGCAGCTTCGTCGTATCCATCGTGAAGCGCCAGCCGGAGTTCAGGCTGTTGAAGATGTGCGGGTATTGCGCGGCGACGTCGCTGCGCGGGAAGCCGGTCTGCGCGGAGCCGTAGCGATCGCCGTCGATGATGATGTCGACGCCCGACAGCGTGTTCGCCTCGCCGAGGGCCCAGCCCTGGAACACCACCGTCCCCTGCATGTAATCGGAGGCGGTCGGCACATCGATGAAGCCGAAGATCGGGCTGTTGAACGTGTCCTCGGCGCACTGGAAGAAGACCGGCATGCCGTCGCGGCTCGGGATCTCGGAGACCGTTCCCTGCTGATCGCCGACGCGGATCTTCAGCACGTGATTGCCCGGGGCCACGCCGAGGGCCAGCAGCGCGCCGACGTCGAGCGTGAACATGAAGCCGGAGCGGGGTGAGTCGGGGTAGTTCGGATAGAGCCGCTCCACGTCGTAACGCGGGAGGCCGTAGCAGTTCGTGTACGCGCCGAAGATCGGGCTGAACGCGCAGTCGTCGGTGGAGATCCAGCGGACGCCGTCGATCAGCAACTCGACGTACGAGACGCGGCCGATGTCGCCGCGCGGCGCCACGTCGAGCGCCCAGCCGCGGACCGGTGTGATGTGCACCTGCGGCCGCACCGGCGGCGAGACGCGCGGCACGTTGCCGCAGAGGTTGCCGAAGAGGACCGCGTTGCGCTCCGGCTCGTCGATGTAGCCGAACGGCTTCGCGCTGATCTCGCTGTTGAGCACCTGCACGGTGCGGCGGCCGATCTGGCGGCGGAGGCCCTGCTTGTCGGTGGCGTAGACGGCGAGCTGATGCACGCCGTCCTGGATGCGGGTCGTGTCGATGTTGGCGATGAAGCCGCTGTACAGCGCGGGCGGGAAGTCGGGGAACGCGTTGGCCACGTCGGGCCGTGCGTCGCCGTACATCACTTCCTGCATGCTGCCGTTGTCGATCTGCACGTCGATGTGCGAGATGCCGTCGGTATCGGCGGCCCAGCCGAGGACCGGGAACGAGTTCGCGGCGTTGTAGGCGGCGCCCGGATCGGGGATGTCGACCGAGCCGAACGGCTGCTGGTTCAACGTGTTGTCGATCTGGATCGTCCGGCGGCCGAGCTCGAACACGCGGTTGTCCGCGGTGTAGACCTTCACGTAGACCGTGTGCGGCCCGTTCGTGAAGCGCGAGGCGTTGAAGCCGGTCTGGAATCCCGGGGCGATCGTGTGGATGCCGGGATAGTTCGGGAAGGCCTCGATGATGTCGATCCGCGGAAGATTGCGGTTCGTCGAGTATTGATCCTGATCGTCGACGAAGAGCTCGACTTTGCTGATCGACGTGCCGATCGGGTCGAGCGCCCACCCTTTGATGAGGATCTCGCCGGATTGAGTCACGCCCGGATCAGGAAGATCGAGCGACGCGATCAAGTCCGTGGAGGACTGCGCGAAAAGTGCCGGCGCGAACAGCGCAAGGACTGCAGTGAGAACCAGGCCGCGGGTCGTAACCCATCTCCACATAACCCCAACCTCCAACCCCGATGATGACCTGTACGTGGCTATTCAGTTGTACGTCGCCGGACGACGCAAACTGCCCGTCCGCTTTGGTTTGTGCGAGTTTATACTACCTCGGGTGACCTCTACAAATATCAGTGCGCCACCCGGCATCATCCCCACCTTCGAAGACCTCCGCGACGCGGCCCGCCGCATCGGCCCGTTCGTCCACCGCACCCCCCTGCTGACCAGCCGCGCGCTCTCGGACCGGGCGGGGGTCGAGGTGCGGATCAAGTGCGAGAACCTGCAACGCGCCGGCTCGTTCAAGATCCGCGGGGCGATGAACGCCCTGCTTCAGCTCGATGACGACCAGCGCCGCCGCGGCGTCGTCGCCTTCTCCTCCGGCAACCACGCCCAGGGGGTCGCCCTCGCCGCCCGGACCCTCGGCATCCCGGCGACGATCGTCATGCCGGAGGGCTCGGTGGCGATGAAAGTCCAGGCCACCGAGGGATATGGCGCGAAGGTCGTGACCGCGGGGGTGACGTCGGCGACCCGCGACACCGTGGCGCGCGAGATCGCGGAGAAGAACGGGGCGGCGGTCATCCCGCCGTTCGACCACGAGCACATCATGGCCGGAGCCGGTACCGCGGCGCTGGAGATCATCGAGGAGTGGCCGGAAGTCGCGTCGATCATCACCCCGCTCGGCGGCGGGGGATTGCTCTCCGGCACCGCGCTGGCCGCGCAGGGCCGCGACGTCTACGGCGTGGAGCCGGAAGCGGGCAATGACGGAGAGCAGTCGTTCCGGACCGGCAGCATCGTCACGATCGATCCGCCGAAAACGATCGCCGACGGCGCCCGGACCCTGGCCATCGGCGCCCGCAACTTCGCCGTCATCCGCGAGCACGTGAAGGACGTCGTCAGCGTGAACGACGAGCTGCTGCTCGAGACGTTGAAGTGGGCCATGTACCGGACCAAGCTCGTGATCGAGCCGACCGGCGCCCTCGGGCTCGCCGCGTTGTTCGCGGGGAAAATCAAGCCGAAGGGGCCGGTGGCGGTGGTGATCAGCGGCGGAAACCTGGACTTCGAGTTGCTGTGCCGATGAATTAAGAATTCAGAATTAAGAATTAAGAATTGAGAATCAAACCAACGTGCGCGAAGCGCCACCTCAATTCTGCATTCTGAATTCTTAATTCTTAATTCTTCTCCCATGACCCTCTTCGACACCACGCCTCCCGATCCCGGCGCCTCGAAAGACGCGCCGCTCCCGGAGCGCGTCCGGCCGAAATCGCTGGAGGAGGTCGTCGGCCTCTCCGAGCTGCTCGCGCCGGGGCGGTTCCTGCGCAACGCGATCGAGACGGATCGCATCCCCTCCATGATCTTCTGGGGGCCGCCGGGATCGGGGAAGACGACGCTGGCGCGGATCATCGCGAAAACAACGCGGGCGCAGTTCGTCACCTTCTCCGCGACGTCGAGCGGCATCAAGGAAATCAAGGCGATCATGGAAGACGCGCGGCGGATGCGCCACGCGCGCGGCACGAAGACGATCGTCTTCATCGACGAGATCCATCGCTTCAACAAGGCGCAGCAGGATGCGTTTCTGCCGTATGTCGAGGCGGGCGACATCATCCTCATCGGCGCGACGACCGAGAACCCGTCGTTCGAGGTCAACTCGGCGCTGCTGTCGCGCAGCAAGGTCGTGGTCATTCCGCCGCTGGAACGGAGCGACGTGATGACGATCCTCCGCCGCGCCACGCGCGACAAGACCGTCCACCGCTACGGCATCGAGGTGACGGACGAGGCGCTCGACTTCATCGCCGCGACCAGCGCCGGCGACGCGCGGCAGGCGCTCAACTCGCTGCAGCTGGTCGTCGAGACTGCGTCGAAGAGCGACTCGCCGATCACCGTCGACAGTGTGAAGTCGATCCTGCAGCGCCGCTCGCTGATGTACGACAAGTCGGGCGACGAGCACTACAACATCATCTCCGCGCTGCACAAATCGCTGCGCAACGGCGACGCCGACGCGGCGATCTACTGGCTCGTCCGGATGCTCGAGGGCGGCGAAGACCCGATGTACCTCGCGCGCCGGCTGGTGCGCGCGGCGTCGGAGGACATCGGCAACGCCGACCCGCAGGCGCTCGTCTTCGCCATCGCCGTGCAGCAGACCGTCCACTTCCTCGGCATGCCCGAAGCCGGCGTCGCGCTCGCGCAGCTCGTCGCCTATCTCTCCGCGGCGCCGAAGTCGAACGCCGCGTACACCGGCTACGGGGAGGCAGTTCGGGAAGTGCGTCAGGGCGACAATCCACCCGTCCCGATCCACATCCGCAATGCCCCGACGCGCCTGATGAAGGACCTCGGCTACGGCCGCGACTACCAGTACGCGCACGATTTCGAAGAGCAGACCGCGGCGATGGAGTGTTTGCCCGAGGCGCTGGCCGGGCGGCGGTTTTACGAGCCGAAGGACGTGGGGTTCGAAGCGGAGATGAAGAAACGGCTGGAGAAGATGCGGGAGGCGCGAAAGAAGTGAGCGGGCCGCTTCCGATCATCGGGTCGCTCCCGGACGACGAGCGTGTCTTTCCGCACCTCACGCCGGAGCAGGTCGCGCGCGTGGCCACGCACGGCCGCACGCGCCGCGTGGAAAAGGGCGAAGTGCTGGCCGGCAGCGGCGAGTCCAACTCGCATTGCTTCGTCGTGAGGAGCGGCCTGCTGCACGTCGTGCGCGACGAACAGCTCGTGACCACGCACGCGCCGGGGCAGTTCAGCGGAGAGGTCAACATGTTGACCGGGCGGCGCGGCTTCGCCACGATCCGCGTCGAGGAGCCGGGCGAGGTCATCGAGCTCGATCGCGACGCGCTGCTCGCGCTGGTGCAGACCGACGGCGAGCTGAGCGAGATCTTCATGCGCGCGTTCATCCTCCGCCGCGTAGAGCTGATCGCGCGCGGCTTCGGCGACGTCATCCTCCTCGGCTCCGGCTTCTGTCCCAACACGCTGCGCGTGCGGGAGTTCCTCTCGCGCAACGGCCATCCCTACACCTACATCGATCTCGATCGCGACGAAGGGGTGCAGGACGTGCTCGATCGTTTTCAGGTCGGGCCCGACGACGTGCCGGTCGTCATCTGCCGCGGCCAGATCGTGCTGCGCCAGCCGACGAACCAGGAGATCGCCGATTGCGTCGGCTTCAACGATGCGATCGACCAGACGCGTATCCGCGACGTGGTGGTCGTCGGCGCCGGCCCGTCCGGACTCGCGGCCGCCGTCTACGCCGCATCGGAAGGACTCGACGTACTGGTCGTCGAATCGAATTCGCCCGGCGGCCAGGCCGGGACGAGCTCGCGCATCGAGAACTACCTCGGCTTCCCCACCGGCATCTCCGGCCTCGAGCTCGCGGCGCGCGCGGCGGCGCAGGCGGAGAAGTTCGGCGCGGAGCTGCTGATCGCGCGCGGCGCGGCGCGCCTGACGTGCGACCGCAGCCCGTACACGATCGAGATGGAGAACGGAGCGCGCGTGCCGGCGCGGACCGTGATCATCGCCACCGGCGCCGAATATCGGACGCTGCCGGTGGCCGACCTCGCGCGCTTCAACGGCGCGGGCGTTTACTACGCGGCGACGGCGCTCGAGTCGCAGCTCTGCCGCGGCGAGGATGTGATCGTCGTCGGCGGCGGCAACTCGGCCGGTCAGGCGGCGGTGTTCCTCGCTGGCGTCGCGCGGCGCGTGTTCATGGTCGTGCGCGCGGACGGACTGGCCGAGAGCATGTCGCGCTATCTCGTCCGGCGCATCGAGCAGACGCCCGCGATCGAGCTGCAGACGGTGTGCGAAGTCGTGGCGGTCGAAGGCGACGTGCACCTCGAGCGCGTCCGCTGGCGGAATCGCGAAACGGGCAAAGAGACGCTCGAGGCGGTGCGCCACATCTTCGTGATGACCGGCGCCGAGCCGGCGACGAAATGGCTCGACCGCTGCGTCGCGCTCGACGCGAGCGGTTTCATCAAGACCGGCGGCGACCTCACGTCCGACGATCTGAGCGCCGCGAAGTGGCCGCTCGCGCGGACGCCGCTGCTATTCGAGACCAGCCTGCCGCGCGTGTTCGCGGTGGGCGACGTCCGCAGCGGGAACGTGAAGCGCGTGGCGTCGGCGGTCGGCGAGGGATCGATCGCCGTGCGGCTCGTACATCAGGTGCTGCACGAGTGAGTCAGTACGCGCCGAATTGCCCGAAATACATTCGGCTGCCATACTGAGGACGGGTTAACCCAAAACAAGAAGGTTGCGCGTGCAGAACTCCGGCGGAGCTGTCGATCGCATCCGGCCACTCGCCGTGCTCGGCGAAGGGCGGCACGGACAGGTTTTTGTCGGCATCGACGCGGTGCTTCGCCGCCGGGTCGTGATCAAACGCGTCTTCTCCGGCTCGTTCGAAAACGAGGAGACGCGCCAGGAGCTGATCAACGAAGCGCGCGTCCTCTCCTGCATCGATCACCCGAACCTCCTCCGCATCTACAACTACAGCGAGGAGGATGGGGACGACGTCTTCACGATCGAGTACGTCGAAGGGCAGCGGCTGCCGGCGGTGCTCGCGGATGGACTCGACTTCGGCAAGAAGGTGCAGATCGCGACGGCGGTGGCGAGCGCGCTGACGGTCGCGCATCGCAACGGCGTCGTGCACGGCGCCGTGTCGCCGGACAGCGTGTCGATCTCGCCGCGCGGCGTGATCAAGCTCGTCGACTTCAACTCCACGAGCAACCGCGTCGACGGATCGCGCACGGACGACCGCTGGCTCAGTCCCGAAGAGACGCGCGGCGAGAAGCCGGTGCGCGAATCGGACATGTACCGCTTCGGCCTGCTGCTGCTCGAGCTGTTCGGCACGCGCGACCGCGACGTCCGCGCGCTCATCGCCGCGCTGGTGCACGAAGCGCCGACCGACCGCCTCACCGCCGCCGACGCGCACGAGCGGCTGCAGGTGCTGGCACACAGGACCGCGCGCCGGCTGCGCATCGCCGCCTTCGCGCTCCTCGGCGCGATCTTCGTCTGCGGCGGCATCAAGTACACGCTCGACCTCCGCCGCGAGCGCGCCGCGGCCGTGGCCGCGCAAGCGCGCGCGGAAGCGGTCCGCGCCGGCGCGAATGCGCTCGTCGCGTTCATGATCGAAGACCTGCGGCCGAAGCTGCTCTCCGTCGGCAAGCTGGAGATCATGGATGCGACGAGCAACAAGGCGTTCGCCTACTTCGCCTCGATCGATCCGGCTCGCATCTCCGCCCGCGAGGCGGCCGCAAACGTGCGGGCGCTGGCGCAATTTTCCGAGGCCCAGCTGCTGCGGAATGATGTGCGGACGGCGGAGGAGGCGGCGGTGAAGGCGATCGCGATCGCCGACGCGGCGCTGCGCAAGTATCCGGACGACCTCGAGATCCTCTTCGCCCGCGCCACGGCACATTCATCGTGCGCCGGCGCGTTGATCCGCAAAGGCGACCTCCTGCCGGCGTTCCGGCACGCCAATGCATTTGCCGCCGCGTGCAGTGATCTCGTGCGGCGCAAGCCGGACGACGTCCGCTTCGTCCGCAATCAGGCGAACGCGTTCAGCATCCTCGGCGCGCTGTACGACAGCACGGGCGACATCGACGCGTCGTTCCGCAATTACGACATGGCGGTGACCATCCTGCGTCCGCTGGCCGAGCGGGACGGCAGCGACGAATCGCGCGCGGAGCTGTTCAACGACGGCCGCTTCGCCAGCACGGCGCTCATCAAGCTGGGACGCTTCGCCGAAGCGCGGCAACGGATGGAGAGCGCCCGCGCGGGGATCGCGGACATCGGCGCGCAGGCCTCGAACAAGGAGCTGCTCGACATCCGCGCCGGCTACGACGATCAGCTGGTGTCGCTGGCGCTGGCCACCGGCGACCTCGACGCGGCGCGCCTCTACGCCGATGCACAGCTGGCCACCAGCCGGCAGCTCGTGGCCTTCGATCCGGCCCGCTTCCGCTGGACGCGGCTACTGGTGATGGCGCAGCGCTCCGCCGGCACGATCGCGCGGATGAACGGAGACGTCGAAGCGGCCCTGCATCATCACAATGAGGCGATCGAAACGGCAAGCGCTCTGCTAGCCCGCGGCTCGGCGCCCAACACGCTGCCTCGTGAAAATGCCTGCACGCGTGTCGAGCTGGCGCGCTCGCTCCTCGCCGCGCATCGCCCCGCGCAGGCGTTGCTCCACACCGGCCTCGCTGTGGAAGTCCTCAGCGCGATGCCGGCCGATGTCACCGCGCGGCAGTTCCTCGCCGACGCGTTGCTCGTGCGCGGCGAGGCGCTCGAGGCGGAAGGAAAACAGGCGGCCGCGCGGGACGCGTGGGTCGAAGCGGTTCGCATCGTCGAGTCGCTGCCGTCGCATCCGCCCGACCCGCGTGCGGTCGACACGCAGGCCCGCGCGTGGCTGCGCCTCGGGCGCCTCGACCGCGCCACGCCGCTGATCGAACAACTGTCCGCGATCCATTACCGCAACCGTGAATTCGAGGCTCTCGGCAGAGAGAAGGGTGCAATTCATCCATGACGAAAGGAGAAACCAGCCATGTCCATAACGCCTGAAGACGATCCGAAACGCGAAGATCCCAAACACGGCCCCGCGAAAAAACGGGAGGACGAGCCCGTGCCGAACGTCGGCTCACCGGACCACAAGCCGCCCGATGACGGCGACGATGACGGTGATGATGACGACAACGACCAGGGTCACCACCACAACAAATGATCAAGGAGCTCACGGCGGTCCGGATCGATGTCTGACCGGACCGCCGGCCATCCGTCATGCGCGACCGATCCTCATCGATGACTTTCGACCGCCTGCTCGAGCCGATCTCGTTCGCAAGCTTCCGCGATGACTGGTACGAAAAACGGCCGCTGCTGATCAAGCGCCAGGCGCCCGGCTGGTACGCCGACCTCGTCACGCTCGACGACGTCAACCACCACCTCGGCGAGGGCCACCTGTCGTCCGCTTCGGTCCGGATCGTGCGCAGCGGCAAAGAGCTCGAGCCGCATCAGTTCACCTATCCGTATCCATCGACGAACAGCCACTGGGCGCGCGGCGCCGTCGACAAGAACCTGCTCTTCGCGAAGTACTACGACGGCCACACGATCGTGCTCAAGGAGTTCGAGCGCCACAGCGCCGCGGTGCTCCGGCTCCGCCACGACATGGAGCGCATCTTCCGCGCCTCGGTGATGACGCACGTCTACCTGACGCCGCGCAATGCGCAGGGATTCACGCCGCACTGGGACACGCACGACGTCTTCATCCTGCAGTTCAGCGGCACGAAGAAATGGACGATCTACGACTCGCCGGTGACATTGCCGATGTCGGAACAGCCGCTCTATCCGGGCGAATGGACGCCGGTCGAGCCGACGCTGGAGGCGACGCTCGAGCCGGGCGACCTGCTCTACGTGCCGCGCGGATTCGTACACGAAGCGCGCACCGGCGACGCGGTGAGCGGACACGTCACGATCGGCCTGCACACGAAAAAGTACGCCGATCTCCTGCGCCAGATCGCGGAGAACGCGCACGCCGACGCGTGGCTGCGCAAGTCACTGCCGATCGATCTCCAGGACGTCGCGACGAACGACGAGTTCCTCCGGCACGTCCACCGCTTTTTCGAAAACGCCGATCTCCCCGCCTACCTCGGCCAGATGCAGAGCGATTTCGCCGAGACCCGGCTGCCCGATGCCGTCGACCGCCTCGACGACTACGTCAAGCTCCCGCTCCTCGACGCCGCGAGCCGCCTGCGGATGCGCAGCATCGTCTGCCACGAGCTCCGCAAAAACGACGAGGGCGTGGTGCTCGCGTTCGACAAAAAAACTCTGACGTTTCCGGCGGAGGCGGCGGACTCCATCCGCTTCATCATCGCCGCGCGCGAGTTCGAGGTGGGCGCACTGCCGGGCACCGTGGAGAGCAACCTCGCGCTGTGCGGCACGCTGGTGCGCGAGGGCTTTCTGCGGATCGCGCGAACGGAATCGTGATCGCGATCAGCCGCGGATCGGTTTCGGCTTCCGGTCGTCGCCGAGGTTGACGTAGACCACCTGCGCCTCGGTCACGGTCTTGCGCTCGGTGCCGTCGCGGATCACCTCGACCACGACCTTCGTCGTGATCGAGGTGTTGCCGATGCGCAGCGTTTCGGTCCAGAAGCTGACGAGGTCACCGACGAAGACCGGCTCGTGGAACACGATCTTGTCCATCGAGACCGTGACCATGAACTTCAGCCCCTGGCGGCGCGCTTCGATGGCGCCGGCCTGGTCGATGTACGAGAGGATCACGCCGCCGAAGATCGTGCCGTGCGCGTTCGTGTCCCGCGGCATCATCAGCACGCGGATCGCCGGCTCGTTCCACCGCGGCGCGATCTCCGTCACCGCGGCTACGCGCCCTCCTGGCCGCTTTGCTTCGCGGTGATGAGCTTGTCGTTGACGTCGATCTTCGCCGACTTGCGCAGCTTCTGCAGCAGCGACTGGCGGAGGCTGCGCGCTTCCTGCGAGCGCAGCTGATCGATGTACGCCTGGCGGTTCTGCGCCGCCTCGGCTTCCGACACCTTGTTCTGCTCGAGCACCTGGAACGCGATCGCGCCGTTGCCCGCGCTGACCGGACCCTTGAGCTGTCCCGGCTGCGCCGCCATCGCCGCTTCCATCAGCGGGCTCGTGTCGCCCTGGATGCCGGTGGTCGCGCCTTGGCGGCGGACCGTCGTCTCGGTCGCGGTCAGTCCGAGCTTCTGCGCGATCGCATCGACGGTCGGCGCGCCGGCCATCGCGGCCTGCAGCTTCGCCTTCGCGGCGTCGGCGGCCTTCTGCATCTTCGCGTCGGCCGTGACCTTGTCGCGGATCTCGTCGATCGGGCTGGTGGCCGCGGGACGGACGCCGGCGAGGAACGGAATAGCCGGGCCGCGCGAGGTGCCGATCACGTCGCCCACTTCGCCCGGCTTCGCCTGGAACGCCCACTGGCTGAGGATGTTGTTGTAGCCGAGGCCGGGGATCTGGTCGGCCTTCTGGAACCACTTCGTGTCGTTCGACGCGACGATGTTGTTCGCGAACTTCGAGAACTCGTCGGCGGTCTTCGGCTTCGCGTCGCGGATGGACTGCATCACCTTCGCGATCGCGTCGCGCGCCTGGTCTTTCGCCGTCTGATCGACGACCTGCTGCGCGAGCTGGCCGCGCACTTCCTCGAACGGCTTCGTGCTCTCGTCCTTGCGCTCCAGCACCTTGATGATGTGCCAGCCGAACTGCGACTGCACGGTCTCGATCTGGCCGATCGGCGCGGAGAACGCGACCTGATCGAATGCCGGGACCATCTGCCCCTGCGGGAACCAGCCGAGGTCGCCGCCCTGCGGAGCGGAGCCGGGATCGGCCGAGTTGGCCTTCGCCAGCGCGCCGAAATCAGCGCCGGCCTTGAGCTGCGCGACGAGCGCGTCGGCCTTCGCCTTCGCGGCCGCGACCTGCTCCGGCGTCGCATCCTTGTCGAGCTTGATCAGGATGTGCTGCGCGTGCGACTGCTTCGGCTGCTTGAACGTGTCCTTCGCCGCTTCGTAGCGCTCGCGGAGCTGCTGCTCGCTCGGCTGGATCGTGGCGCGGATCTTCGCGTAGTCGGCGATGAGATACCGCAGCTCGCGCTGCTCGCCGTGCACATACTTGCTCTTGTTCGCCTCGTAGTACGACTGCACCTCGGCCGGCGTGACGGTGGCCGTCGCGAGCTCGCGCTCCATCGGATAGAGGACGTAGCGGATCTTCGCGTTCTCGCTGATGCGGCGGTACTCGGCGTCAGCCGCTTTCGGCGAGACGACGACGGCATCGGTGAGCGCCGATTCCATCTTGTCGACGGTGATCTGGCGGGCGAGGTCATCCTCGAAATCGGCCGCGTTGTCGAAGCCGATCTGCTGGACGAAACGGTTGTAGAGCTCCTGGCCGACGAACTTGCCGTCGGGGTTGAGCGTCGGGATCTCCAGGATCTTGCGCCGGACTTCTTCCTGCGTCGCGGTCATGTGCAGCCGCTCCGCTTCCTGCAGCAGGAGGCGCTGATCGACGAGCGTGTCGAGCACCTGCTTCGGAATGCCCATGGCGTTGGCCATCTCATCCGTGAACTGGGCGCCGTACATCCGCTTGTAGTTCTCGGTGGTGAAGTAGAGGGCCCGCTGATAGTCGCGATACGAGATCGTCGAGCCGTTGACGCGCGCGGCGTAGGCGCGCTCAGTGACCTGGCGGTCGCGTGCGCCGCCGAGGCCCATGTCGATGAAGACGAAACCGATGATGAACGCTGCGACGACGGCGAGAAGGATCCACTTCAGCTGGTGGAAGCTTTCGCGCATGACTTTGAGCATGGAAATACAACCTTTCGAGGAAGTTCGAGGCGATCGAAAAAACGCGGCAGTGTACTCGTTACTTCCCCGAGGTTGCAAACGGGGGGAGATAGCAGGTAGCAGACAGCAGATAGCAGGAGAACGACGCGACGGGCGCGCGCTTCGTCTCTCCTGCTATCTGCTATCTGTCATCTGCTATCTCCCCATGTGCTATAACGACTTGGCGCGCGCGGATGGCCAAAAAGAAGAAGCTGGGCAGTGGTACCGAGAGCATCGACTGGTACCTGATCTCGATCGATCGCCTCAAGCAGATCGGGCTGGTCGTCCTCCTTTTAATCATTGCCGGCGGCGCGTACTGGTTCTGGTCCACCCAGAAAGGGAACCCGAAGACGCTGGCCGAGTCCGCCATCACGGACGCCCGGCAGGCGCTCAACGACCTCGCCTCCTCCAAGGAAATGCAGACGCATCGAGGCGACTTCGATCGCGCGCAGAAAAAGCTCGATGACGCCAACACCCTCTTCGCCGCCGGCAAATACGGCGAGGCGCAGGGGGCGGCGGTCGAGTCGCAGAGCATCAGCCGCGCGGCGCACAGCGGCGGCGACGGCGAAAACGACGCGCGCTTCCTCACCGTCGAAGGCGATGTGCAGGTGCAAAAGAGCTCGACGAGCGACTGGAAGCCGGCCGACCTCCGTACTGCTCTGATGAACGGCGACTGGGTGAAGACGAGCGACGGCGGCTCCGCCGAACTGATCTTCACCAACGGCTCGGTCTACACGATGGGACCGAGCGCGCTGCTCGAGGTCTACGCGCAGGTCAACCCGGCGACGTCGAAAAAGACGAACGGCGTGGCCATCGAAGTCGGGCCGGTCGAAGTGGCGACGACCGACGATGGGTCGACGATCCGCACGCCCGGCAGCCAGGTCGTGGTCGACTCCGCGTCGACGACCCAGGTCGGCGTCGACAAGCAGAAGGCCACGAGCGTCGTGGCAGTCAAGGGAACCGCGGCCGTGACGTCGACCGCCGGCGGTGACCAGATCAAGCTGGCGAGCGGCGAGAAGATCACGGCGTCTCAGGCCGGCGCGCTTTCGGCGGTCAAGAAGCTGATCGGACCGCCGGGCCTCACCGTGCCGGCCGACAACCAGGTCTTCCAGATGACGAACGACTCGCGCGTCGACTTCAACTGGGATCCGGTGCCGGGGGCGACCGGCTACCAGCTCGAGGTCTCGCGCTCGCGGCTTTTCTCGACGCTGGAGATCAACGCGAAGCGGCCGAAGACGACCGCCGGGGCGAAGGTGACGTCGGAGGGGACGTTCTACTGGCGCGTGGCGTCGCTCGGTCCGGACGGCGACGTCGGACCGTACTCGCAGTTCCGCCGTTTCCGCGTCAGCGGCGGCGGGAAGGGACCGACGAACACGACCGGCGACACCGTGCCGCCGGCGCTCGCGCTGAAGGCGCCGTTCCCGGTGGGCGGGCCGAACTACATCATCGAAGGGACCACCGAGCCCGGCGCGACGGTGTTCATCAATAATGAGGAAGTAGAAGTCGAATCGAACGGCCACTTCAAGAAGCTCATCACGCTCGGCAAGATCGGCCGCAACGACATCATCGTGAAAGCAGTCGATCCGGCGGGCAATCCGACAGTAAAATCCCAGACGGTCATCGTTAGCGAGGAGTAGTTTCCGCAGTGTCTGCGGGTTGAAGAACCCGCTCCACATCATCACCCGGGGCAAGTCTTTTGCACCGCGGCAAGCTCGGCCCTCGAATTATCTGGCAAAGGAATCAACTCAACGAAATGGCGGTCAAATCACTTCTTTCCATGTTCTCGAACGATCTGGCGATCGACCTCGGGACAGCCAACACTCTGGTCTACGCCAAGAACAAGGGCATCGTCGTGCGCGAGCCCTCCATCGTGGCCGTCAACAAGATCAACAACAACGTCGAAGCGGTCGGCAAGGAAGCGAAGGAAATGCTCGGCCGCACGCCCGGCAACATCGTCGCCATCCGTCCGATGAAGGACGGCGTCATCGCCGACTTCGAAGTGACGGAGAAGATGATCAGCTACTTCATCAAGAAGGCGCACGGCCGGAAGCACTTCGTCAAGCCGCGCATCGTCATCTCCGTCCCCTCCGAGATCACGCAGGTGGAAAAGCGCGCCGTGCGCGACTCCGCGCTGCGTGCCGGGGCGACCGAGGTGTACCTGATCGAGCAGGCGATGGCGGCGGCGATCGGGGCGGGACTGCCGATCACCGACCCCACCGGCAACATGATCGTCGACATCGGCGGCGGCACGACCGACGTCGCGGTGATCTCGCTGGCCGGCATCGTCTACTCGCGCTCGGTGCGCGTGGCCGGCAACGAGATGGACGACGCGATCATTCAGTACATCAAGCGCAAGTACAACCTCCTCATCGGCGAACGGACCGCGGAGCAGATCAAGATGGAGATCGGCTCGGCCTTCCCGCTGGATGAAGAGATGACGATGGAGATCAAGGGCCGCGACCTCGTGGAAGGCGTCCCCAAGACGCTCGTCGTGAGCGACGAGGAGATCCGCGAAGCGCTTTCCGAGACCGTGGCGACGATCGTCGAAGCGGTGCGCGTGGCGCTGGAGCGGACCCCGCCCGAGCTCTCCGCCGACATCATGGACAAAGGCATCATCATCGCCGGCGGCGGCTCGATGCTGAAGAACCTCGACAAGCGCCTGCGCGAAGAGACCGGCCTCCCGGTCACCCTGGCCGAGGATCCCCTCGCCTGCGTGGCCCTCGGCACGGGGCAGATGCTGACGGATTTCAATCTGCTGCGGAAGATATCGATCGAATAGTTGGCCGTGAGCAGTTGGCCGTTAGCAGGAGCTACGGCCAACTACCAACTACCAACTGCCAACTACGGACTAGCTGGCAACAAATCTGCTGAGTTCCCCGACGTAAAACCATGGAAGACGTCATTCGCAGTAGGCCGACGCTCCTCTTCTTCATCGTGCTCGCGTTGCTGTTCCTCGTCATGAGCCGCAGCAGCCAGACGCGCTATGTCGGCGAGACACGCACGATGTTCGAGCGGACGGTCATGACCATTTTTTCTCCCGTCCCGAAAACCGTGAACTGGCTCGGCCGCTCGACCTCGGACATGTACCACGGCTACCTCGACATGCGCCGCGCCGTGAACGAGAACATCGAGCTGCACCGCAAGGTCGCCGACCTCACCACGAAAAACCTCAAGCTCCAGCAGTCCGACGCCGACATCCGCCGCATCCGCACGCTCCTCGGCTACTCCGAGCAGCTCGACATGCCGACGACCCTCGCCTCCGCGATCATGCTCGACACGTCCGGCCGCTTCAAATCGGTCGTCCTCGACCGCGGCTCCGACGCCGGCATCGAGGTCAATGACGCGGTGGTCAACGCGAACGGACTCATCGGCCGCGTCGTGCTGACGACGAAAGACATGTCGAAGGTGCAGCTCGTGACCGACGGCAACTGCTCGGTCGGCGCACTGGTCGACCGGACGCGCCGCCAGGGCGTCGTGCGCGGCGACGGCGGCGGCGCCGCGCAGATGTACGACGTCCCGTCACTGGCGGACGTCGTGCCGGGCGACACGGTGCTGACCGCCGGCATCGACGGCATTTATCCGAAAGGCATCCCGGTCGGCACGGTGGTGAAGGCCGAGAAGGGGCAGGACCTCTTCAAGAGCATCGTGGTGAAGCCCGCCGTCGACTTCGGCGCGGTCGAGGAAGTGATCGTGATCCATACCCGCAAAATCCCCGCTCCGGTCGTGAGGTACGCTCCTTGAGATGGCTTCGGTTCATCGTCGGCCTGCTGATCGCGCTGATGCTGCATTCGCTGCTCGATAGCTTCTTCCCGAACGCGCTGGCGTTCTTCAATCCGTACGTCATCCTCGTCGTCTACTACTCGATGGGCGGCAACGTCTTCGGCGCGATCATCGCCGGCGTCGCCGCGGGTCTGGTGCAGGACGCCTTCTCCGGCGCGATGTTCGGCCTGCACGCGTTCTCGCTCACCGTCTGCGCCTACACCATCGCCTACATCAACGCGCGCCTCGTGCTGCGCGGCACGCTGGCCTTCGGCGCCTGCCTGGCCGGCGCGGTGATCGTCAACGAGCTCGTGATCTACATCCTGGTGAACATCCTGCTGCGGCAGAAGATCGAGATGTTCGAGCAGGGCCTGCTGGTGAAGACGATCTTCACGCTGCTCTTCGGGATGCTCGTTTATCAGTTGTTGACGCTGTTTCTCCGCGAGGAGCCGATCGAGGCCACGCGGCGGCCGATCGGCGGCTGGTAGCCACCATGCGCGTTTATCGAGACGACCAGAAATTCATCAACTTCCGCATCAACGCCGTCATGTGGGGCGTCGGCGCGCTCTTCGTCTTCCTCGCCGGCTCGTTCTGGTTCGTGCAGGGCGTGCAGGCGGAGAAGTACCGCGGCCTTTCAGAATCGAATGCGCTGCGCGAGATCGTCAGTCCGGCCAAGCGCGGACTGATCATGGACCGCTACGGCAAGATCCTGGCGGACAACCAGCCAGCGTATTCGCTCACGCTCGACCGCATCATCATGGCTCCGCTCGTGAAGAGCGACGCCACGCACCGCCCCAAGCTGATCGCGTTCCTCTCGCAGATCCTCGAGGTCCCGCCGCAGGAGATCGAAGCGCGTTTCGAAAAAGGAAAAGCGCTGCAGGTCACGCGGCCGTTCGAGGTGGCCGAGGATCTGTCGATGCCGCAGGTGGCGTCGATCCAAGCGCACAACCTCACGTTCCCCGAGCTCACCGTCAATCCGGTGCAGCGGCGCAACTATCCCTACGCCACGATGTCGGCGCACGTCCTCGGCTTCATCGGCGAGGTCGGGGAAAAGGACCTCACGGCGCACAAGGACCTCAAGCAGGGTGACCTCATCGGCAAGCGCGGCGTCGAGCTGATGTATGACAAATGGCTGCGCGGCAAAGACGGCGCGCAGTATTGGGAGTACGACAGCCACGGCCGCCGCCTCGAGGAGTACAAGCAGGCGCGCAAGGAAGCGGTGGCGGGCGACAACGTCTACCTCACGCTCGACTTCGAGCTGCAGCGGCGCGCCGAGCAGTACTTCATCGAGAACGAATTCGTCGGCTCCGCCGTGGCGCTCGATCCGCGCAACGGCGAAGTGCTGGCCATGGTCTCCTCCCCGGCGTTCAACCCGAACGTCTACTCCAAGCGCTTCACGCCGCAGGTCTACAAGAGCATCACCTCGAACCCGTTCAAGATCGAGCTCAATCGCTCGATCCAGGGCCTCTACTCGCCCGGTTCGGTGTTCAAAACCGTGATGGCGGTGGCGGGCCTGGCGGAAGGGGCCATCGGTCCCGGCACGACGTTCGACTGCGGCGGCAGCGGCGTCTTCTTCGGCCGCCGTTTCCGCTGCTGGCAGAAGAACGGACACGGCGCGGTGTCGGTGGAGCGCGCGCTGAAGGTCTCGTGCGACATCTTCTTCTACAACACCGGCGCGCGGCTCGGCGTCGACAAGATCGCCGAATGGGCCAAAGACCTCGGCTTCGGCGCGATCAACCAGATCGACCTCGACGGCGAGAAGGCGGGCGTCGTCCCGTCGACGCAGTGGGCGGCGACGAAGCAGCACCGCAAGTGGTATCCGTCGGAAACGATCTCGGTGGCCATCGGCCAGGGCCCGCTCATCGTCACGCCGCTGCAGGTGGCGACGATGATGGGCGCGATCGCGAACAACGGCACGGTCTATCGCCCGCACGTCGTCCGCTACATCGAGCACACCAATCCCGATGGCACGGTCCAGCGTTACAAGGTCGCGACGCAGGCGCTGCATCATCTGAAGATGCAGCCCGAAGCGCTGGCGCACGTGCGCAGCGGACTGTGGAAAGTGGTCAACGAGGAAGGCGGCACCGCATCGAACGCGCGCATCGCCGGCCTCAACGTCGCGGGCAAGACCGGCACGGTGCAGGTCATCGCGCAGCACGGCTGGTTCAGCACCGCGGGTCTGCCGTTCATGAGCCGCGACCACGCGTGGTTCGCGTCGTACGCGCCGGCCGACAATCCGCAGATGGTGGTCGTCGTCTTCGTCGAGCACGCGGGGGCGCACGGCGGAACGGACTCCGCGCCGCTGGCCAGGCTGCTTTACGAGGCGCGCTTCCAGCAGCAGTTGGAGAACGCGCGGCTCGACCTCTCGAACCCCGAGACGCTGCAGGCCATCAAGGAAGGCGACGTACCGCAGCCGGGGCAGTTGCCGAAGCCGCCGGCCGAGCCGTCCGGGGCGGAGATCGGACACTGATGTCGCGAGTGATGCGCGACCGCGCGCTGCCCACCATCGACCTGAACTTCCTCGGCACCGCGCTGACGATCGCGGCGGTCGGTTGCCTCCTGCTCTACAGCGCGACCTACTTCACCGATCCGGGCCTGAGCATCTTCCACCGCCAGCTGCTCTGGATCGCCATCGGCATCGGGCTGATGGCGCTCTTCATGTTCGTCGACTACCACGTCTTCTTCGACATCGCCCCGATTCTCTACGGCATCGGCAACGTGATGCTCCTCTATCTATTGTTGTGGGGACGGGTGACGGCGCACGTGCGGTCGTGGATCCACATTGGCGCGTTCCAGTTCCAGCCGGCCGAGTTCATGAAGGTGTTCACCGCGCTGATGCTGGCGCGCTTCTTCGACTCGAACGACCGCGCCTACCTGAACTTCCGCTCGTTCGTGATCGCGATGGCCATCATCGCGTTGCCCGTCGGCCTGATCTTCGTGCAGCCCGACCTCGGCACCGCCGCATCATTCGCGCCGCTCGTCGGTGTGGCGATGTTCTTCGGCGGCATCCGCTGGCGCGTCTGGGCCACGATGCTCCTGGCGATTTTCGTGATCGTGCCGATTGCCTACTTCAAGGTGCTGAAGCCGTATCAGCGCGAGCGCGTCATGATCTTCCTCAACCCGGAGCGCGATCCGCTCGGGTCGGGCTACCAGGTCACGCAGGCCAAGATCGCCATCGGCTCCGGCGGCATCCACGGCAAGGGATTCAAGCAGGGGACGCAGGCGAAGCTGGCCTTCCTCCCCGCCCGCCACACCGATTTCATCTTCGCAGTCCTCGGCGAGGAGTGGGGCTTCATCGGCGTGATCATCGTGCTCGCGCTGTATCTGTTCCTGATCGTGCAGGCGCTGACGTTCGCGAAGAACGCGCGCGACCGCGGCGGCACGTTCCTGGCCATCTGCCTCATCGCCTTCTTCATCTTTCACGTGTTGATCAACGTGTCGATGCAGATCGGCGTCCTGCCGACGACCGGCATCCCCCTCCCGCTGATTTCGTACGGCGGCTCGTCGACGATGATGTTCTTCATGGCCATCGGCCTGCTGCTGAACGTCGACATGCGGCGGTTCGTGAACGCCTGAATCAGATAGCATTTCGTCGTGACCATCTCCCCGGGCACCCGCCTCGGGCCATACGAGGTCGTCGCCCTGCTCGGTGCGGGCGGCATGGGGGAGGTGTACCGGGCGCGCGATACGCGGCTCGACCGCACGGTGGCGCTGAAGGTGCTGCCGCAGCGCGTGTCGGCGACGACGATGGCGCGGGAGCGCTTCGAGCGCGAGGCGCGCGCGATCTCGGCACTCAATCATCCGAACATCTGCACGCTCTTCGACGTCGGCTCGCACGACGGCACCGAATACCTCGTCATGGAATTGATCGAGGGAGAACCGTTGAAGGGACCGCTGCCGGTCGAGGACGTGCTGCGCATCGGCGAGGCCATCGCCAGCGCGCTCGCCCGCGCGCATCGCGCCGGCATCGTGCATCGCGACCTCAAGCCGGGCAACATCATGCTGACGAAGAGCGGTCCGAAGCTGCTGGATTTCGGACTGGCCCGCCGCGCGGACGAGCAGGCGCCGAAGCATGACGCCACGACGGTGATCGGGAAGGCCATAACGACGGACGGCATGATCCTCGGCACGCTTCCGTACATGGCGCCCGAGCAGCTCGAAGGCAAACCGGCCGATGCGCGCACCGACATCTTCGCGCTCGGCGCAGTGCTCTACGAGATGATCACCGGCCGCCGCGCGTTCAACGCCGAGAGCCAGGCCAGCCTCATCACGATGATCATGAGCGCGCAGCCGCCGCCGATCGCGACGCTGCAGCCGATCGCGCCGCCTACGCTGAACCGCACCGTGATGAAGTGCCTGGAGAAGGATCCGGACGACCGCTGGCAGTCGGCGTCCGACGTGGCGACGGAGTTGCGCTGGATCGGTGAAGGAACGGCGACCGCGAATGCGACCGCGAAGCGAACGCGCGCGTGGCTTCCGTGGCTGCTCGCCTCCCTCTTCGCGATCCTCGCCGGCCTTGCGTTCGCGCTGCGCAAGCCGTCGGGCGAGATGCGCACCGTCCGCTTCGACGTCGATCCGCCGCCGAACGGCCGGTTCCGCACCAGCCCGACCGATGGCTCGCTCGCCGTGTCGCCGGACGGCAAACGAATCGCCTTCATCGCCAGCGATACCGAGCGCCGCGTCTGGCTGCACGACGTGGCCAGCGGCGTCTCGAAAGTCATCGAAGGATCGGAACACGCCACGACGCCGTTCTGGTCGCCCGACGGCAGGATGCTCGGCTTCGCCGCGCTGAACAAACTGAAAACCGTCCTGATCGATGACAACCGCGTGCAGAACGTCTGCGACCTGAAAGGAAGCGGACTGGAAGCGACCTGGCTGGCCGACGGCACGATCATCTTCACCGAGTTCCTCGGCGGCGGCGTGTTCGCGGTCGCCGGCGCGGGAGGCACGCCGCGAAAGTTGTTCGGCATTCCGAAGGGATCGTTCGAGGTCGTGGCGCCCGCCGCGATCGGCGCCACGCACTCCTTCTTCTTCAACACGCTGGAAGAGAAGAACAACACGGCGCTCTGGATCGGCGACGCCAACGGCGGCACTCCCCACAAGCTGATCGACGATACCGGCCGCGCGTTCTACGACCCGCCGTACGTCACGTTCGTGCGCGATGCGACGCTCTTCGCGCAGCGCTTCGACGAAGGGAAGCTGGCCCTGAGCGGCAGGCCGGTCTCGCTGGCCGACAACGTCTGGTTCTTCAAGCCGCTCGGACAATCGCTGCATGCGGCGGCCGGCGACACGATCGCGTACAACGTCGCCTCGTACGTCCGCACTCTCCGCTGGATCAATCGCGCGGGCCAGGACCTCGGCGAGGCGATGCCGCCGGGCCGCTACCGCGCGCGCGTCCGCGTCTCGCGCGACAGCCGCCATCTCGTCACGCCGATCGAAGACGCGCACTCGCTCATCGCCGACATCTGGACCGCCGACCTGCAACGCCAGGCGCTGACGCGCATGACCTTCGGCGATCACGACTACGACGATCCGATCTGGTCGCCCGACGGCCGCACGATCGCGTTCAGCTCCGACCCGAAAGCCGCGCCGTACGTCTTCACGATGCAGGCCGGCGGCGGCGCACAACGCGCGGTGACGAAGCCGGGAAACGTGCAGGTGCCGAGCGACTGGCTGAAGGACGGCCGCATCCTCTACTCGGATGAAGGCGCCGACGGCGGCGACATCTTCCTCGTCCGTCCCGGCGAGCCGCCGCAGGAGTGGCTGAAAACGCCGGCGGCCGAAGGCGACGCGCGCATATCGCCCGATCAGCGCTGGGTCGTCTATTCATCGCGCGACGTCGACCTGAGCCAGATCTACGTCGCGCCGTTCGACCACCACGCGCCGCCCGTCCGCGTCTCGACCAACGGAGGCCTGCAGGCCACGTGGAGCGCCGACGGCACCGAGATCTACTTTCAGCATCAGAACGAGCTGTGGGCGGCGAAGGTGACAGTCACCGGCGACACCATCGACACTGCCGCGCCGGTCCGTTTCTACACTGCAGACAAACCGATCGAGTCGTACGACGTCGCCGGCGACGGCCGCATCCTCGTCGACCTCGCGGTGGTCTCGCCCATCTTTCTGCCGATGCGCGTAATCGTCGGCTGGAAGGAAGAAGCGGCGCGATTACTCGGACGACCGTAGCTTCTCGATGTCCCGCCGCTCTTTCTTCGTCGGGCGTCCGGCGCCGCGGTCGCGCATGGTCATCGACTTGTCGACTTCCTGCTTCGGGGTCTCGTCGATGTACATCGTGCGGGCGGCATCCTTCGACGCCTGCACTTCCGGAAGGGCGGCAACGACGACGCGACGGAAGTGCGTCCCGAGGAGGAATTCGACGACGTCGCCTTCCCGGACGACGGCGGCGGGCTTCACGCGCAGGCCGTTGATCTTCACTTTGCCGCCGCGGCAGGCCTCGGTCGCGTCCGCGCGATGCTTGAAGAGGCAGACGAACTTGAGCCAGTGGTCGATGCGATGTCGTTCCATCTGAAGGAGATATAATCGCCCGACCGGAGGTGCCATGATCAAGGCGGACATCGTCAACAAGGTTGCGGAGTCATCGGAAATTTCTCGCGTCAAGGCGGCCCAGGCCGTCGACACGGTGATCGAAGGCTTGCGCGCCGCGCTGGCGCGCGGACAGCGCATCGAGCTCCGAGGGTTCGGCGTGTTTCAGGTCAAGCAGCGCAAGAAGGGGATCGGACGCAATCCGAAAACGGGAGTCGAGGTGAAGATCCCGCCCGGGAACACCATCCGATTCAAACCGGGGAAAGAGCTCCGAAACCTGCTCTGATCCAACAAACGACGCCGGCGCCCGCCGGCGTTTTTGTTTACAACGTGAACGTTCCGCAAACAGCCCGCCGGCAACGCAACCTTCCCCCAACCTTTTACGAATCACGTCGTCGAAGGACGTAACGGGACAAGGTAGTAAGAAGCGCGCCGGCGTTGCTTCCTTCACCCCGGGAGCTGCGACCCAGGGCAATGCAAAAGCGGCGTCGGCGCGCCGGTTTACTCGAAATTGCAAAGAACTCGTCAGGACAAAGAACAAAGAAATACAAAGGAGAAATGTTCGCCATGAAGAAACTCGCCGTTGCTCTCGCCCTCGTGCTCACCGCCGCCTGCGCCTCGACTCCGATGAACTCGTCCAGCAAGGACGGCAACGCCGGCTCCACCGTGTTCGGTGCTTCCAGCGTCGCCGCGAAGTCGACCGATGCCCCGAACTACATCCTCTTCAGCTCCCCGAACGCCGTCCGCAACGTCGACTTCAGCACCAACGTCTACGGCCTGAACCTGAAGGGCACGATGACGAACCGCGGCTTCTACCCCGCCGGCAAGATCGAAGGCCGCGGCAACTTCTGCGCCGACGGCAAAGACTGGCTGAGCCTCAGCGACCTCTCGATCCACAAGTCGGCCGACGGCAAGTCGCCGGAAGGCTCCTACGTACTCGGCTGCGCCTCAACGAGCGGCTTCACCCCCGCTTCGCGTGACGCCGTGGTGGTTCAGTAAGCAACCGCCACAAATTCCTACCTGCGCGACGGCCGCCGGATTGCGAGCTCCGGCGGCCGTTGCCTCTTCATGTGGGGCGGGTTCTCCAACCCGCCTTCCACGCGCGGGTCGGAGGACCCGCGCCACATATAGAATCCGCTCGTGAATCCTGACCAGACCGTCCTCGTCCTCGATTTCGGCTCGCAGTACACGCAACTCATCGCCCGCCGCGTCCGCGAGAACCGCGTCTTCTCCGTCGTTCATCCGTTCGACTATCCGGTGGCGAAAATCCGCGAGCTCGCGCCGCGCGCCATCATCCTCTCCGGCGGACCGCAGTCCGTTTACGCCGACACCGCGCCGATCTGCTCGCGCGAGATCTTCGACCTCGGCATCCCGATCCTCGGCATCTGCTACGGCATGCAGCTCACCGCGTATCTGCTGGCCGGCACTGTCGAGGCGGCCTATGAGCGCGAGTACGGCCGCGCGGAGATCGACGTGACCGCCGAATCGAAGCTCTTCACCGGCACGCCGAAACACCAGCGCGTCTGGGCCAGTCACGGCGACAGCATCCTCGCCGCGCCGCCCGGCTTCCGCGTCACCGCCTCGTCCGACAGCGCGCCGATCGCGGCCTTCGAAAGCGCCGAGCGGCAATGCTTCGGCATCCAGTTTCATCCCGAGGTCACGCACACAGAGGCCGGATCGCAGATCGTCCGCAACTTCCTGTTCGACATCGTGGGATGCAAGACGTCGTGGGACCTCGGCGACTTCCGGCGCCGCAAGGTCGAAGAGATCCGGCAGCAGGTCGGCGGCCGCAAAGCGATTGCGGCGGTGAGCGGCGGCGTCGATTCGACCGTCGCCGCGCTGCTCGTCGCCGAAGCGATCGGCGATCAGCTCACCGCGGTCTTCGTCGACAACGGCGTGCTGCGCAAAAACGAAGCGGTGCAGGTCGCGTCGCGGCTCTCCGATCGCCTCGGGCTGCACTTCATCGCCATCGACGCGCGGGAGCGCTTCTACGACAAGCTCGCCGGCATCGACGATCCGGAGATGAAGCGCAAGCGCATCGGCAACGAGTTCATCGCCGTCTTCGAGGAAGAGGCGAAGAAGATTCCGGACGTCGAGTTCCTCATGCAGGGGACGCTCTATCCCGACGTCATCGAATCGGTGTCGATCAAAGGTCCGTCGGCGGTGATCAAGACGCATCACAACGTCGGCGGACTGCCGGAGAAGATGGGGCTGAAGCTCGTCGAGCCTGTGCGCGAGCTGTTCAAGGATGAAGTGCGGCAGCTCGGCATCGAGCTCGGACTGGAAGAAGAATTCGTCTGGCGCCATCCCTTCCCCGGTCCCGGTCTCGCCGTCCGCATCCTCGGCGAAGTGAACGCCGACCGCGTCGAGATCCTGCAGAACGCCGACGAGATCGTGATCGACGAGATCCGCCGCGCCGGCCTCTATCGCGAGATCTCGCAGGCCTTCGCGGTTCTGCTCCCCGTGCGCAGCGTCGGCGTGATGGGCGACGAGCGGACGTACGAGAACGTGCTCGCCGTGCGCGCCGTGTCGACGACCGACTTCATGACCGCCGACTGGTACCGCATGCCGCACGACGTGCTCGATCGCATCGCGCGCCGCGTCGTGAACGAGGTGCGCGGCGTGAACCGCGTCGTGTACGACGTCTCGAGCAAACCGCCCAGCACGATCGAGTGGGAGTGAACCAAGTGCTGAGTGCTGAGTGCTGGGTGCTGAGTCTCAGGACGCAGCACTCAGCACTCAGGACTTCCTGAGCACCAACGCCTCCCAGAACCATCTCCTCGGCAACCGCGAGCGGCGCATGGTGTGCTCGATGCGGCAGCGCGGGAACAGCTTCGCGATGCTCGCCGCGCTGGTGTAGATCCGGTCGACGAAGTGATACGGCTGATCGAAGCCGCGGCGGGCGGCGACGCGGCGCTGCATCGCGGACGGCAACATCAAAAGGAAGCGGATTCCGAAATGCGGATCGCGGCGGAAGATCCAGGCGAGCCGCGGGGGGGTGATCAGCACGACGCGTCCTCCGTCGCGCAGCACGCGCGAGCCCTCGGCGCATGCGGCGCGGGCGTTCGAGAAGTGCTCGATCGTCTCGAGGCAGATCACGCCGTCGAACGTCGCGTCGCGGAACGGGAGCGCGCCGGCGTCGGCGATCACGCGGCGGACGCCGAGGCGTGGGGCGACGGTGTTCCATTCGCGGTCGACGCTGGTGGTGACGTATTGACCCGCGTTCAACGCCAGCTCGATCGCCCCGTCACCGGCGCCGAGATCGAGCAAGCGCGCCGGAGGGTCGATGAAGTGATGAACGACACCGCGCCAGCGCGTCCCTTCGCGGTATCGCGCCTCGCGAAACGGATCGTCGCGATCGATCAGCGTCTGATACCGAGTCTCGTTCTCCCCGTCCGCGGGAAGCAAAACGGGAGGCGCGTCGAGGATCGGATCTACCACTCGTGGAAAACGGCGGCGATATGTCCGTTTCAAAAAAGAAATCAGCCGCATGTGCAGAGAGGTGTCCTCACGATCTTCCATATTTCAATAGCGCGTCAGCGAAAGTTGACCTATATTTCCTGACGTCCAGTAAACACACGGCAGCGCCAGGAAGCAGGCCCAGTGCGGCCGTGTCCTCATATTCTCGTTCACCACTTCGAAAGGGGGAGAACTAATGTCCCGTGTATCAAAGACGCTTTTCAGTGTCCTCATCGTCGTTCTACTCGTTCCCGGATTCGCGTTCGCAGCCGGGAAAGCTCCGAGCATCAGCAGCAGCGCCGTGCAGTGGCAGTCGGCCGGCGATTTCGACAGCGTACAGCTGGTCGTGATGGCGCCGTCCGGCGCGTACTTCACCAAGACGTTTACCGCAGGCCAGGCGCCGTCCTTCACGCTCAAAGACATCTCCGGCGGCCTCGCGGTCGACGGCACGTACACCTACGAGCTGCGCTACGCGCCGCGGCTTTCGTCCGAGGTGAAGAGCGCACTCGCCGACGCGCGTGAGCGCGGCGACGATGCGGCGGCCACGCAGATCCTGCGTGCGGCCGGCGTCCCGAACAACCTGACCGAGTCGGGCGTTTTCAGCGTGAGCGGCGGCTCGTTCATCATCCCGACGTACGGCGAGCCGAAGACTCCGGCGCAGAACAGCCCGACCCCTCTGCGCGCCGGCAGCGAAGCGAAGCTTCACGCCGGAACGACCGACGTCGTCACCGCTGACGACGAGATCATTCAGGGCAGCCTCTGCGTCGGCCTCGACTGCGTGAACAACGAGTCGTTCGGCTTCGACACGATCCGCCTGAAAGAGAACAACGACCGCATCAAGTTCGACGACACGTCGACTTCGGCCGGCTTCCCGAACCACGACTGGCAGCTGACCGCGAACGACTCGGCCAGCGGCGGCGCGAACAAGTTCTCGATCGAGGACATCACCGCCGCGACGGTTCCGTTCACCGTCACCGGCTCCGCGCCGACGAACTCCATGTTCATCGACAGCACCGGCCGCCTCGGCCTGCGCACCTCCGCCCCGGTCCTCGACATCCACATCGCCACCAGCAACACCCCGGCGATGCGTCTCGAGCAGAACAACAGCGGCGGCTTCACCGCGCAGACCTGGGACATCGCGGGCAACGAAGCGAACTTCTTCGTCCGCGACGTGACCGGCGGCTCGCGCCTGCCGTTCCGCATCCGCCCGGGCGCCCCGACCAGCTCGATCGACATCGCGGCCAGCGGCAACGTCGGCGTCGGCACCGCCAGCCCGACCCAGAAGCTGCACGTGTTCCAGACCGTCGACGCGAACTCGCTCGTGGTCAACGAAAACTCGAGCAACACGACGAGCGCGGACGCCGCGTTCCAGACCCGCGCCGACACGGCCGTCCTCAGCTTCCAGTCGCACGCCACGGCGCGCACGATCTCGCGCTTCGGTGTGACGCTCGGCGGCTGGAACGAAATGCTCTCCTCGGCCGGCACCGGTTTCGCCATCGGTACGCTCGGCGCGAACAACCTGATCCTCGGCACGAACTCGGCGAACCGCCTGCAGATCGACGGCTCCACCGGCGCCGTCACCGTCTCGGGCAACTTCACCGTCACCGGCGTGAAGAACTTCGCGGTTCCTGACCCCGCCGATGCGCAGCGCGCCATCTACTACGCTTCGCTCGAGGGCCCCGAGGCCGGCACGTACTTCCGCGGCACGGCGAAGACCGTCAATGGTGAAGCCGTGATCGAGCTCCCCGGCTACTTCTCGCGCATCACCGAGAAGGAGCGGATGACCGTTCAGCTCACCCCCGTCGGCGGCCCGGGACTGGTCTACATCGCCAGCAAGACTCCGGAGCGCGTCACGGTCAAGTGCTCGCAGAACTGCGACAACGAGGTCGAGTTCGACTACCTGGTGCAGGGCATCCGCAAGGGCTACCTCGACTTCCAGGTCGAGCGCGCCAACGATCTGCCGAAGTAATTTCGTTTCACGCAATCGTTCCCCGAGGCCCGGTTCCGACCGGGCCTCTTTTTTTGTCGGAACGCAGCCGGTATTCTGTGATCCTTCCCGCATGACCGACGCATCGATTCCGTTCAACCGTCCCTCGCTGACGGGACGCGAGATGGAGTACGTACGCGATGCCGTGGCCCGCGGACACATCTCGGGCAACGGCTGGTACACGCGCCAGTGCGAGGCGCTCCTCGGCCGGATCATGGACGACGCGCCCGTCCTCCTCACGACCTCGTGCACGCATGCGCTGGAGATGGCGGCACTGCTGCTCGATGTGGGTCCGGGCGACGAGGTGATCGTCCCGTCGTTCACGTTCGTCTCCACCGCGAATGCATTCGCGCTGCGCGGCGCGCGTCCCCGCTTCGCCGACATCCGTCCGGATACGCTGAACATCGACGAGACGATCGTCGAATCGATGATCACGCCGGCAACACGCGCCATCGTCGCCGTGCACTACGGCGGCAACGCCTGCGAGATGAATGCGCTCATCGCTCACGGACTGCCGGTGATCGAAGACAACGCCCACGGACTCTTCGGCTCGTTCGAAGGGCGGCCGCTCGGGACGCTCGGCGCGATGAGCACGCTCAGTTTTCACGAGACGAAGAACATCTCCTGCGGCGAAGGTGGCGCGCTCGTGCTCAACGACCGCAGTTTCCTCGGCCGTGCGGAGATGCTCCGGGAGAAGGGAACGAACCGGAACCGCTTCTTCCGCGGCGAAGTCGACAAGTACACCTGGTGCGATCTCGGCTCGAGCTACGTGGCGTCCGATCTACTCGCCGCGTTCCTGCTCGCACAGCTCGAGTCGCGCGATGCGATTCAGGAAGCGCGGCGTGCAATCTGGCACCGCTACCACGAGGAGCTGCGGCCGTGGGCGGATCGCAACGGCGTGCAGCTGCCGGTCCTGCCGTCGCCGCGCAGCGGTTCGTCGTACCACCTCTTTCATCTGCTGATGCCGTCTGGCGATGCGCGCGATGCGCTGATCGCACACCTCCGCCGCCACGATGTGCAGGCGGTGTTTCATTACGTGCCGCTGCACCTGTCGGAGATGGGACGCCGCTTCGGCGCGCAGCTCGGCGACTGCCCCGTGGCCGAATCGGTGAGCGACCGGCTCCTGCGCCTGCCGTTCTTCACGTCACTGACGGCGGGCGACCAGGCGCGCGTCATCGATGCTGTGCGCGGCTTCTGACCGTTCGCTGCGCCGCCGCACGAAGTACATCGGCCGCCCCTCGCTGCTCTCGATGATCCGGATCAGATACTCCCCCACCACGCCGACGCTGAACAGCAGCAGTCCGCCCACCAGCATGAGGGCGGCGAACAGTGACGCCCAGCCCTGCACGGCGATGCGATGGACGAGCTTTTGGTAAATCACCGACGCTCCAAGGAAGAAGCTGACGAACGAGAACGACATCCCGAGGTAGGCGGAGGCGCGCAGCAGGATCGCGGAGTTGTTGATCAGGAGATCGGTGAAGAGCCGGAACAGCTTTTCGAACGTGTATCCGCTGCGTCCGCCGGAACGCGCATCGTGCCGCACCCGCACGCCTGCCACATCCTTGCTGACGTGAAACATCAACGCGGGGATGAACGGATGCGGCGTGTGCACCGACAACATGCCGTCGACGACGGTGCGGCCGAGCAGACGGAACGAGCTCAATTGGACGTGCTTCGGCTTTCCGAAAATGATGCTGTCGAAGAATCCCTTCATCGAGCTGCCGGCGCGGCGATGCAGCGGATGCTTCTTCTCCTCGAACTGCCCGATGACGATGTCGTGATCCGCTTCGGCCAGCAAAAGCGGGATGTCCGCGGGGTCATGCTGCAGGTCGTCGTCGAGCGTCACCATCACGTCGCCCCGCGCCTCGGCCAGGCCGCAGAGCGTGGCCGCATGCTGGCCGAAGTTGCGCGAGAGCTGGATGGCGCGGACGTGCGGCCGTTCGCGAGCGAGCCGGTCGAGCGTCGCCCACGTCGCCCGGTCGGGCGAGCCGTCGTCGACGAAGATGATCTCGTAGTCTTCGGGCCGGCCGCGGAAGACGTCTTCGATGCGCGACGTCAACTCCTCCAGCGCCGGGCTGCTGAAGACCGGGACGACCACCGAGACCAACCGCAGCCCCTTCTCGATTTTTTCCTGCACTGCTCGAACTTATACTTCAGGGCATCGGTCCATGACAAAACGGGTCGCCATCCTGCAGTCCAATTACCTGCCGTGGAAGGGCTATTTCGACATCATTCACGACGTCGACGAATTCGTCTTCCACGATGACTTGCAGTACACGAAGCAGGACTGGCGCAACCGCAACCGCATCAAGACGCCGAACGGAGCGGCGTGGCTGACGATCCCGGTCGGCGACTGCGAACAGCGGCTCATCTGCGACGTCGAGCTGCCCGCGGGCAACTGGGCGCGCGATCACTGGCGGATGATCGAAGCGTCCTACGCCCGGGCGCCGCACTTCGAGCGGTATCGCGATCTGCTGCGCGACGCGCTGTTCGGATCGGAATGGCGCCTGCTGTCGGACCTCAATCAGCATCTGATCCGGCTCATCGCCCGCACTCTGCTCGGATTGAAAACCGAGTTCCGCGACTCGCGCTCGCTCGACCTCGGGGACGCGCGCAAGCAGGAGCGCGTCCTCGCCATCGTGCAAAAAACGGGAGCCGGCGTGTACGTGTCGGGCCCGGCGGCGAAGGCGTATCTCGAGCCGCAGCGGTTCGCGGAGGCAGGCGTGACGCTCGTCTGGAAGGACTACGCCGGATATCCCGAGTACGAGCAGCTCCACGCCCCGTTCCGCCACGACGTCACGATCCTCGACCTGCTGTTCCACGCCGGTCCCGACGCGCCGCACTACATCTGGGGCTGGCGGGAGCAACGGCAGTGAGAGCGACGACCGCACACCGCTCGGTCCACGTCGGCGCCGATGACGTCGTCGACTGCCGCGCGCGTTGTCCGATCTGCGGCAGCGACGAACGCCGAAAACGAATCGCGCCGCTGCAACGCGATCCCGACATCGACTTCCTCGCCTGCCGCCGCTGCCACGGCACCTCCGCGTCGCACATGCCGACGGCCGGATTTCTGCAGCGCTATTACGCCGGATATCACGACGGACGGAGCGCCCGCGTGACGTTCGGCGACTCGCTCCGTTTCGCGCGCCACGTCGTTTCGTCGCTGCCGGAGATGAGGGGCAGCGTGCGCATCCTCGACTTCGGCGGCGGCGACGGCACGCTGGCCATCGCCATCGCCCGCCGGCTGCTCGAGGGCCGCGCGACGAACATCGACATCACCGTCGTCGACTGGAGCGAAGCCGTTGCCGACGCCGGCGACCCGCGCATTCGCGTCGACGCCTGCCGCACGATCGACGACGTTGCCGGCGACTTCGATCTCGTCCTCGCCAGCGCGGTGCTCGAGCACGTCCCCGATCTGCGGACGCTCCTCCCCGCGCTCGTGGCCCGCGTCGCGCGTCGCGGCGTGCTGTACGTCCGTACGCCGTACGTCGTTCCGCTGCGCAGGCTGTTGCCGGTCGACGTCGGCTTCCCCGCTCACGTCCACGACCTCGGCAGCGATTTCTGGCACGCGCTCGACACCTGGCTGCCGTCTCCGCTGCGCACGATCGTCTCGCGACCGTCGCCGGTCGCGGCCTCGTGGCGTCACGATCCGCTGCGTGCACTCGTGTCGCACGTGCTGAAAGTCCCGGGCCGCGTCAGCCGCTCGTGGCCGTTCGTGGGAGGATGGGAAGCGGTGCTGGAGCGTCCGGCGTGAACGCGATTTTCATCACCGGCATGCAACGCTCGGGGACGACGCTGCTGGAGAAACTGTTCGGCCAACAGCCGCACATCTCGATGCTCTCGCAACCATTCCCGTTGTTGTTCGTCGAGACGAAGCGCCGCTTTCTGCGCGAGCACTGCGGCGGCGACGACGCCTATCCGCTCGGCCATCTCTTCGACGAATGCCGCTACACGGCCAGCGATCTCGCCGCGTTCCTCACCCGCTGGCGCGCGTCGCGCGCCGAGCTGGAGACGCTCTTCGCGCAGATGTCGGGCTACTCCGGCCAGTACACGCGCTTCACCGAAGAACAACTCGACCGCGCGTTCGCAGCGGTCACCGCCGACGACGATTTCGCGACCGTCGTCGATAAGCTGCTGCACGGCCTCGCGCAGCGGCCGGAGGCTCGATGGTTCGGATCGAAGGAGGCGAATTGCGAGGAGCTCGTGCCGTATCTGCTGGAGCACGGCTTTCGTTGCGCGATCGTGATCCGCGATCCGCGTGACGTCGTCGCCTCGCTCAATCATGGCCACGGCGCGACGTACGGCGGAGCGGTCAAGCCGACGCTGTTCAACGTGCGTAGCTGGAGAAAAAGCGTCGGCTTCGCGTTGCAGTGCGAGCGCAAGCCGCAGTTCGGCTGGGTCCGTTACGAGGAGCTGGTGCGCGATCCGGCCGCCACCATGCGCGAGCTCTCCGCGCATCTCGACGTCGAGCTCGCGCCGGCCGATTTCACGCGGCTTCGCGATGCGTCGGGCGAGCCGTGGCGCGGCAACTCGTCGCATCGTGTGCACGACGGCGTGAGCGCCTCGTCGATCGCCACGTTTCGCACCGTGCTGCCGGCCGAGGTCAGCGCGTTCATCGAGGCCGCGTGCCTGCCCGAGTTGCAGCTGCTCGGGTATGAGACCTCGCTCACCCGCGCCGACGCCGTGCGCATCCTGCACGAGTATCGCGAGCCGTACGCCATCACGCGGAAGGGCATGGACGCCGACCTGGCGACGCCTCACAACGCGCGCGTCGAGGCGGAACGGCTGGAGCAGCTGTGACGCTCTTCGCCCGGCGCGCGTCCGCGATTCTTTACAACCTCCTCCGCACGCGCCGCGATCCGCGACCATTTCTCCTTCCGGCAAACGTCTGCCCGATCGTTCCGGCGACGTTCGCCGAAGCTGGACAGCCGGTCGAATTCATCGACATCGCCGAGCCGTCGCTGGAGCTCGATGCTGCGCAATGCATCGACCGGCTTCGCGCCGCTCCGGGCGGCTATTCCGGAGTGCTGTTCGTCCATCCCTACGGCAGCGAGCACCATCCGGCATCGTTCTTCGCCGCCGTGCGCGAGGTCGCGAACGACATCCTGATCATCGACGACAAATGCCTCTGCCGGCCGTCGTTCGACATCACCTCCGGCGCCGACGTCACGCTCTACAGCACCGGCCGCGCGAAATACGTCGACCTCGGCGGCGGCGGATTTGCGCACCTCGCGGACGGCATCGCCTGCGACGAAGCAATCGGCGGCGCAGATTGGCTCGAGCTCGGCCCGCCGGCCTTCGATCCCGACGAGTACCGGCAACAGGTGGAAGCGGAAGCGCGCGCAATGGACGAACAGAAGGCACGCCTCAACGCGATCTACGAGCGCGAGCTGCCGCCGGAGATCTGCCTGCCGTCGTCACTGCAGCGGTGGCGCTTCAGCATCCGCGTGCCGGAAAGCGGCCGGCTGATCGAGGCCATCTTCGCCGCCGGTCTCTTCGCCAGCCGGCACTTCCCGGCTGCCGCGGGATCGTTTCCGGTCGCCAAGCGCCTGCAGGCGGAGATCGTCAATCTCTTCAACGACCGCTACTTCGACGAACCATCCGCATCGCGCATCACGCGGATCGTTCTACAACACCTCGCCGGCGTGCGGTGACATCGGCGATGCCGCACGCGGCGAGGACGATGAACTGCGGCAGCATCGGCACGCGATAGCGCCACTCGGAATCGAGCATCGTCAACGCGAGAAACACCGCGGAGACACCGATCCACAGGATCGTCGTCAGCACCAGCGTGCGCCGTCGCGGATCGCCGCGCAGCAGCGCATAGATCCCGAATAGGTACATCGATCCGAACGCGAGCCAGTTGGTGATGTTGTGCCGCGTCGAGTACAGCGGCGAGGCGAACTGAAAGACGCGCAGGAACCGCTCCCCTGCCATGCCGGCGTAATCGATCGGCGTTCGCGGCGGCTGCCGGCGATCCGTCTCGTGCCGCATGAAGATCACTTCTCCCCGGTTCTCGATCGCCGCGATGAAGTCGATGCGCGAGCGTATCCAGTGGAACGGCCACCGGCTCGGCTCGGCGATGACGTACGTCCGCACGCAGGCCGCGACGACGATCGCAGCGAAGAGCGCGATGACGAGCGCCTTCCTCAGCCGCCGGTTTTTCTCCGGCGGCGGAACGAACACGATCTCCGCAAAGATGGCCGTCAGCGCGACGATCACGCCGGGCGGACGCGAGGTCGCCGCCAGGGCCACCGCCAGCGTCAGCATCAGCCGGTGACGGCGCAGCGGTTCGCCGATGACCGCGCGTCCGATGACGATGAACGGCAGTAGCGACGTCAAGACGAACGGCGTGTCGGTCAGGACGAACGGCACCCAGTACGCGATATCGATCATCGTGAGGTAGTACAGCAGCGAGGCGACGGTTGCGGCGACCGAGCGCGTGGCGCGGAAGACGAAGCGGTTGATCAGCGCGGCCGTGAGGGCGCTGCACAGCAGATTGAGCGCGACCATGATCGCCGGCCAGTGCGCGGGCGCCACGCGGCGCGCCAGCGCGAGGACGGCGATGTAGATCAGCTTCGTCCACCGCACCGCATCGGGAGTGAAGACGTTGCTCCACTTCCCGTGCGTGAGGTCTTCGGCGAGATCGATGTACAACGCGGTGTCGGTGCCGAGGATCGGATGGCCGTGCGTGTAGAGGCCGTGCACGACGAGCGTCGCCACGAATGCGAGCAATCCGTTGCCGATGAAGCGCTGGAACCGCTGAAGCATCGAAAAAAGTGGGGCACGGCGGAAGAACCGTGCCCCGTTGGAGCAGTGGTCCGGGGTCCCTCTCCCCCGAACCGCCGAGAGCGCGCAGGAGGGGCGCACTCTTTCTTTGTGACTCAGTCGCTCAGGTTGCGGATCACCGTTGGGATGTCGAGGTCCGTGCCGAAATCGCTGTTGGCCATCGGACCGAAACCACCGCTGCCATCGGGCCGCGAAAAACCTTTTCTGAAAAACGGCGGATCGTAAATCTCACCCTCGGCGCCGATCTGCGGCGGCGCGGCCGGCTCCTCGTGCTGCGCCGCGATCTGCGCCGGCGACGCGGCGGGGCGCATCGGCACGCCGGCCCGCGCGGGCGCGTGCGTGTGCACCGGCGCCGACAGCTGCTCGCCGCGCGTGTTGAGGAAGCCCTTCGTCGCGGAGTCGAAGCCGGTGGCGATGACCGTCACCTTCACCTCGTCGCCCATCCGCGCGTCGATGACCGTGCCGAAGATGATGTTCGCCTCTTCGTCGGCCGCTTCCTGGATGATCGAGGCCGCTTCGTGCACTTCGAACAGCGTCATGTCGGGGCCGCCGGTCACGTTGATCAGGACGCCCTTCGCCCCTTCGATCGACGCCTCTTCGAGCAGCGGCGAGGAGATCGCCCGCTGCGCCGCTTCGACCGCGCGATGCTCGCCCGACGAGACGCCGGTGCCCATCAGCGCCATCCCCATGCCGTGCATGATCGTCTTCACGTCGGCGAAGTCGAGGTTGATCTCGCCCGGGACGGTGATGAGATCGGAGATGCCCTGCACCGCCTGGCGCAGGATGTCGTCGGCGATCTTGAACGCGTCGCTGAGCGAGGTGCCGCGCTCGACGAAGTTGAGCAGCCGCTCGTTCGGGATCGTGATCAGCGTGTCGACGGTGTCGCGCAGTCCGCGGATGCCCTGCTCGGCCTGCACGCGGCGGCGCTTCCCTTCGAAGTTGAACGGCTTGGTGACGACGGCCACGGTAAGCGCGCCGAGCTCCGCGGCCAGCGACGCGATGATCGGCGCCGCGCCGGTGCCGGTGCCGCCGCCCATGCCGGTGGTGATGAAGATCATGTCGGCGCCGGAGAGCGCCTCGAGGATGCGGTCGGTGTCTTCGAGCGCGGCCTGCTTGCCGATCTCGGGATTGGCTCCCGCGCCGAGGCCTTTGGTGAGCTTGCCGCCGATCTGCAGCTTGACCGGGGCGAGGGAGTTGCGCATGGCCTGGACATCGGTGTTGGCGACGAGGAACTCGACGCCCTTGATGCCCGCCTGGATCATCCGGTTGACGGCGTTCCCACCACCCCCACCGACCCCGACGACTTTGATCTTCGCCCCGAGCGACTCTTCTTCCAGCGTGACCTTCAGAGTGCCGGCGCCGGGTGCTTCGTCAAATGTGATCATTTACCGTCTCCAGAGAGAGTACCCAATATTTGTATCTGATTCAATGATATTTATCCGCCCGCAAAAAGCGCGCGGAAGGACTGCGCCACTTTCGCCAGTCCCTTCACCGGCTGTTTCCGCACCTTCGACCGCGAGCGGAAGCCCCACAGCAGCAGCCCCGCGGCCGCCGCCCATTCCGGACCGTTCACCGTGTCGGACAGACCTCCCAGCCCGCGCGGCACGCCCTTGCGCGCCTGCTGGTCGAAGATCTGCTCGACCATCTCGATCATGCCGTCCATCTCCGCGCCGCCGCCCACCAGCACGACGCCGCTGCGGATCTCCTTGTCCAGCCCGACCTTCTCCAGGTCGCGGTAGACGAGCTTCGCGATCTCCGCCGCGCGCGGCTCGAGGATGTTCGTCAGCTCGTGCTTCGAAAGGATCTTCGGCGCGCGGCCGCCGACAGTCGGCACCTCGATCGGATCGTCTTCCGTGACCAGCGATCCGAGCGCGCAGCCGTAACGCTTCTTGATCCGCTCCGCGTCTTCCATCGGCGTCCGCAGCACGACGGAGATGTCGCTGGTGAAGTGGCCCGCGCCGACCGGCAGCACGTTGGTGTGGACGACGTTCCCCTCGAGGAAGACGGCGTAGTCGGTCGTGCCGCCGCCGATGTCCATCAGCAGCACGCCCATCTCGCGCTCGTCCTGCGTCAGCGTACACTCGGCGGCCGCGAGCTGCTCGAGCACGAGCTCCTGCACGGCGATGCCGGCCTTGTTGACGCAGGTGAGGATGTTCTGGTTGTGCGTCCGCGCGCCGGTGACGATGTGGACGTTGGCCTCGAGCCGCGTGGCGGTCATGCCGAGCGGATCGTGGATGCCGTCCTGCCCGTCGACGACGAACTCGCGCGGGATGACGTGCAGCAGCTCGAGCTCGGCCGGGACGTTGATCGACTTCGACGCTTCGATCACCCGGTCGATGTCCTCCCGCGCGATCTCTTTGTGCTTGCCCATCACGGAGATGACGCCGCGCGAGTTGACCGAGCGGATGTGATCGCCGGCAATGCCGACGTACACCGACTCGATCTGCAGCCCGGCCATGACCTCGGCTTCATCGACCGCTTTCTTCACCGCGTCGATGGCCTGGTCGAGGTTGATGATGTTGCCGCGGCGCGTCCCCTTCATCGGCGAAGTGCCCTTGCCGGTGATCTCGAGCTGGCCGCGGTCGTTGATCTCGCCCACCAGGACGCAGACCTTCGACGTGCCGATGTCGAGAGCGACGATGTATTTGTCTTCGGTGCGAGGCATGGCGGTGCTCTCCTAATTTGTGATTACCGCGGCCGGCACCGGCTGGACCGGGACCGCCGCGGCGGACGTGATCGGATGAACGGGTTTGAGAACGATGCGGTCGGCGAAACGGAGGTCGGCGTATTCGATCGCGCCGCGGCCGAGGTGCTCGGCCTTGGCGATCGAGTAGAGGCCGCGCCATTTCGACGAGACGTCGTCGGCGTTGGCGTAAACGAGCGCGCCGAGCTCGCGGTCGAACAGCGCGAAGCCGCGCGGCGCGATGGGATGCACTTCGGAAACGCGCGAGTAGAGCAGCGGATCACTGGTGCGCAGCGCGCGCACGAACGCGACGGCGCGCGCGAGCTCGGCCCCGTCCGCGTTGCTGATCAGAGGCAGGTCGTCGTCGCCCACTTCCGGCGAGAGCTCGGCGAAGGTGACGCCGCGCTCGTCGACGTACTGAATTCGCTCGCCGTTGCGCACCAGCGCGACCGGCGTCCGCTCGGTGACGTTGATCCGCAGCGTATCGGGCAGCTTCTTCTCGATGTCGATCCGGCTCACCCACGCGAGGCCGCGCAGATCGTTCTGCACGCGCGCGATGTCGATCTTGAAGAGGTTCGTGCCGGTGTATGCCGACGTGACCGAGGCGAGCGCCGCGCGCGGCGTGTGCTTCGCGCCGGTGATCTCGATCTGCTTCACCGCAAAGCGCGAATCGGACTGCGTGTGCTGCCAGATCCAGAGCGCGGCGATGACGACGCCGGCGCCGAGGAGCACTTTCGACGCCGCGGTGAGGATGCGCTGCGCCTGGATCCGCCGCTGGTTGCGCCGCACGCGGCCGGCATCGAGCGGACGGAGAAAGCGCTGCGTCGATTCCATGCTGGCGCTCACTGCAGTGCCCCCCGCACAAGCATCTCGGCGATCTCGTGCACGTCGCCCGCGCCCATGGCGATGAAGATGTCGTTCGGCCCGAGGCGGCGGCGCAGGTCGTTGAAGATCTGGCTGTTGCTGCGGTCGAGGAACTCGATGCGCGGCGCCGCTTCGGCGATGAGCCGCGCGGAAATGCCGTCGAGCGGCTTCTCGCGCGCGGCGTAGATCGGCGCGACGATGGCGACGTCGGCGGTGCCGAGCGCCGCGCCGAAATCGGCGGCGAAGTCGCGCGTCCGCGAGTAGAGGTGCGGCTGGAAGAGCGCCACGACGCGCCGGCCCGGATAGCCGCTGCGCGCCGCGGAGAGCGTGGCGCGGATCTCGGTCGGATGGTGCGCGTAGTCGTCGACGATGATCGCGCCGTTGTAGTCGCCGAGGATCTGGAAGCGGCGATCGACGCCGATGAACTTCGCGAGACCGGAGGCGATGACGTCCGCGTGGAGGCCGAGCTCGCGCGCCACCGCGATCGCCGCGAGCGCGTTGCGCACGTTGTGCTCGCCCGGGACGAAGAGCTTGAAGAAGCCGACGCCCGGCACTTCGAAGGAGGAGCCGCGCTCGCTGAACTGCAGGTTGATGGCGGTCAGCTCGGCGTCCGGACCGAGGCCGTAGCGGACGACGCGATGCTGTGTACGGTCGAGCAGCGCGGCCACCGGCGCTTCATCGACACAACCGATGACCACGCCGTTGTCGGCGATGCCGTCGACAAAAAGGCGGAAGGCCTCGACGATCGCGTCGAAGCTGCCGTAGTACTCGAGGTGATCGGCCTCGATGTTGGTCACGACCGCGATCTCCGGATGGAGGTGGTGGAACGTGCGGTCGTATTCGTCGGCCTCGACGACGAGGTACTCGCCGTGGCCGCTCTTCGCATTCGTGGCGAAGTTGCGGACGATGCCGCCGACGAGGAGCGTCGGATCGAGTCCCGCCGCCTCGAGGATCGTGGCGATCATCGCCGAGGTCGTGGTCTTGCCGTGCGTGCCGGAGACGCCGACGGCCCGCTTGCGCGCGACGATCTCGCCGAGCATTTCGGCGCGGCGCATGACCGGAATGCCGCGTCGGCGCGCGGCGTCGAGCTCCGCGTTCTCGCCCTTGACCGCGGCGGTGACGACGACGACGTCGGTGCCGGCGAGGTGCTCGGGATCGTGTCCGATGGAGACGGAGACGCCGCGGCTCTGCAGGAGCTCGGTGGCCGCGGAACGTTTGAGGTCACATCCGCTGACCGAGAGTCCCGACTCCTTCAGGATCTCGGCGATGCCACTCATTCCGATTCCGCCGATGCCGACGAAATGAATGGTCCTAATTTGATCAAAATTCATTCTGATCTTATCTCGTGAATCTTAAATGATTTTCTCGATCGTATCGACGATCTTTTTAGTTGCTTCGGGGACGGCGAGCGCTTTCGCCGCCGCTCCCATTTTTTGCGGTTCGATCCGCGAAACGGCGGCGGCCAGGGCCTCCGGGGTCAGTTCTTTTTCGGTGATGACGATCGCCGCGCCGGCGCGCTCCATCACCCGCGCGTTGAGCTCCTGGTGGTTGTTCGTCGCGGCGGCGAACGGGACGAGGATCGACGCGCGGCCGACCGCGGCCAGCTCGCCGATGGTCATCGCGCCTGCGCGGCAGATGACGATGTCCGCCGCGGCCAGCTCGTCGACCATCGGATCGATGTACGCGACGACGCGCGCGTTGGGGCGGTCGCCGTACGCGCGCTGCACCTCGTCGAGCATCCGTGGGCCGGTCTGGTGGACGATGTTCAGCGTCGCCGGCAGCAGCGGGAGCGCGCGCGTGACGGCGTCGTTGAGGATCTTGCTGCCCTGACTGCCGCCGAACACGAGGAGCTGTTGCGCGGTTGCGCGGTTGCGCGGTTGCGCGGCGAAAAACTCGGCGCGCACCGGGTTGCCGGTGACGATGGCGTCTTTGCGTTTCATGCGCGGGCCGGCGTCTGCGAAGGCGACGGCGACCGCGGTCACGAATCGCGCGACGAGGCGGTTGGTGAGGCCGGGGAAGGCGTTCGATTCGTGGATGATCGTCGGCACGCGGCGCAGCCACGCGGCGAGGAGCACGGGGCCGGACGAGTAGCCGCCGACGCCGAGGACGACGTTCGGGCGGTGTTTGCCGACGGCGCGCCACGCGTGGATGAAGCCGAGCGGGAGGCGCAGCAGGTTCTTCGTGAGATCGAGCGGACCTTTGCCTTTGAGTCCGCCGACGGAGATGAACTCGAGCGGGAAGCCGGCCTTCGGCACGATCGTCTTTTCGAGTCCGTACTCGGTGCCGACGAAGATGACGTTGCGCGACATGTCGCGCGTGAGGAACTCGCGCGCAATGGCGATCGCGGGATAGATATGTCCCCCCGTTCCGCCCCCCGCGATCATCAACGTCATCACGCCCATCTCACCCATTCCGTTGTTTATCCCGATTGTTGCGACAGATTCAGCAGCACTCCCACGGCGATCAGACTGGTGATCAATGACGAGCCGCCGTAGCTCACGAGCGGCAGCGGCAATCCCTTCGTCGGGAGGAGGCACAGCGCGACGCTGACGTTCACCAGCGCCTGCACGGCGATCAGCAGTGTGAAGCCGAGGGCCGCGTAGAACTCGAAGCGGTACTGGCTGTAGCGCGCGATCCGGAAGCCGCGCCACACGACGAAGGCGAAGAGTCCGATGAGCGCGATGGCGCCGACGAACCCGAGCTCCTCGCCGATGATCGAGAAGATGAAATCGGTGTGCGGCTCGGGCAGGAAATAGAGCTTCTGCCGTCCGTTGCCGATGCCCAGTCCGCGGAAGCCGCCGGTGCCGAGCGCGATCAGCGACTGCATCGCCTGGAACCCTTTCCCCAGCGGATCGGCCTCGGGGTTCAGAAACGTGAACAGCCGGTCGCGCCGGTACGCCGCGCTCCACGCCAGCGCTCCCGCCGCGGGGATCAGCGTCATGGCGAAGAGGACGATGTAGCGCCACGAGATGCCGGCGGCGAAGATCATCGCCGCGGCGACGACCATGATCGTGCTCGCGGTGCCGAAGTCGGGCTCGAGGAGGATCAGCCCCGCGATCACCGCCAGCATGAACGCCAGCGGCAGCAGCGTGGTGGTCAACTCGTTGACTTTCTCTTCGCGCCGCGCCAGGAACCAGGCGAGGAAGAGGATCACCGCCGGCTTGGCCAGCTCGGACGGCTGCACCTGGAACATGTGCGGAAAGACGATCCAGCGATGCGTCCCGTTGATCGGCGACTGGAAGAGCGCGAGCAGGAGGCCGCACAGCACGCCGCCCATGACCGTCGCGATCACGCGCGGATGCTGCAGCAGGCGCGTGTCGAGGTGCATCAGCAGCAGCATCAGCGACCCGCCCGCGATCAGCCAGACGCACTGCCGCGTCATGAAGTAGTACGGCTTGTCCGCCCCCACTTTCTGCAGCGTGATGATGGCCGAGGCGCTGTAAATCATGACGAGGCCGATGACGACGATCAGCATCGCGGCGCCGAAGAGCCAGGTGTCGTATGTGAGCTTGCGACTCATAGCGCCCTCACCAGCTCTTCGAAGTGCTCGCCGCGATGCTCGAAGTTTCTGTACTGATCGAAGCTCGCGCACGCGGGCGAGAGCAGCACGACGTCGCCGCTCCGCGCGTTTTCGGCGGCCCACTTCACGGCGTGCTCCATGTCACCGAGCGGCTGGATCGGCACGGCCCCCTCGAGTTTTTCGGCGATCACGTCCGCGGCCTTGCCGATCGTCAGGATGCCTTTCGCGCGGTCGCCCGCGAGGTCGCGCATCCGCTCGAATTCGCCATGTTTGTCCTGGCCGCCGAGGATCAGCCAGACGCTCGACGAGGGGAAGCTTTGCAGCGCGGCGATCGTCGCGTCGACGTTCGTCCCCTTCGAGTCGTTGATCCACTTCACGCCGTCGCGCTCGCGCACGAGAACCATGCGGTGCGGCAGTCCGCTGAACGTGCCGAACGCGATCTGCACGTCGACGTCGTCGACGCCCATCACCCGCGCGGCGAGCCACGCGGCGAGCGCGTTCTCCACGTTCGGCGTTCCCTGCAACTTCAACGACGCGCGCGGAATGCGGCGGTCCTGCAGCACGAGATCGTCGCCGTCGAGATACGCGTCGGCCTGCTGCGTCGACGAGAAACGAAGCACGCGTGCGGCCGTCGTGACATCGAGGCCGGCGTTCACGATCGCGGTGTCGCCCGGCTGTTGATTGCGGAAGATGCGGTGCTTCGCGGCGGCGTAATCGTCGAAGGTCGCGTAGCGGTCCATGTGATCCGGCGTGATGTTCAGCAGCAGCGCGACGTTCGCGTGGAAGTGGTCGACCGCTTCGAGCTGGAACGAGGAGAGCTCGAGCACGTACGTGCGAGGACGTTCCGAATCGAGCGACGCGATCAGCGGCTCGCCGATGTTGCCGGCGACGATCGGTTCGCGTCCGGCGACGCGGAGGATCTCGCCGATCAGCATGGTCGTCGTCGACTTGCCGTTCGAGCCGGTCACCGCGACGACGGTGCCGTCGAGATGGCGGAACGCCAGCTCGATCTCGCCGATCAGCGGCATCACCCGCTTCCGCGCCTCCTGCAGCAGCGGGACGTCGAGCGGCACGCCGGGGCTGACGACGATCTCGTCGACGCGCTCCAGCAGCGCGACGTCATCGCCGCGGCCGAATGCTGTTTCGACGCGCGCATCGAGCTCGTACGGCAGCTTCGGGTCGGTCTTCGAATCGGCGAGCACGACGTCCTCTCCCCGCTTCGCGAGGAAGTTCGCCGCGGCCACGCCGCTCTTTGCCGCACCGAGGACCAGCGTTCTCATCGCAGTTTGAGCGTCGCCAGCGAGAGCAGCGCGAACATGATCGCGATGATCCAGAAGCGGACGACGACCTTCGTCTCCCTCCAGCCCGAAAGCTCGAAGTGGTGATGCAGCGGCGACATCTTGAAGACCCGCCGGCCGGTGATCTTGAACGAGGCGACCTGGATGATCACGCTGAGCGCCTCGACGACGAACAGCCCGCCGACGAAGACGAGCAGGATCTCCTGCTTGATCATCACGGCGAGGCAGCCGATCGCGCCGCCGAGGGCCAGCGAGCCGACGTCGCCCATGAAGATCTCGGCGGGATGCGCGTTGAACCAGAGGAAGCCGAGTGACGCCCCCACCATCGCGCCGCAGAAGACGGCGAGCTCGCCGGCCTGCGGCACCCAGGCGATGCGGAGGTAATCGGCGACGCGGAAGTTGCCCGCGGCGTAGGTGAGGATCGTGTAGGTGACGGCGGCGATGAGCGTCGAGCCGATGGCCAGTCCGTCGAGGCCGTCGGTCAGATTCACGGCGTTCGATGCGCCGACGAGGACGACCATCACGAACGGGATGTAGAACCAGCCGAGATTCAGCTTGAAGAGCTCGGGCTTGATGAACGGGAACGTGAGATAGGTCGAGTAGTTGTTGTGAATCGACGGCAGCAGCGCGATGGCCAGTCCGACGACGAGCGCCACGGCGAACTGCAGGCCGAATTTCTGTCTGGCGGTGAGGCCGAGGTTCCGCTTCTTGGCCAGCTTGCGATAGTCGTCGATGAAGCCGATCGCGCCGTAGGCGAACGTCACGAAAAGGACGATCCAGATGTACGGGTTGAGGATGTCGGCCCAGAGGATCGTCGGGATGAGGATGGCGACGTTGATCAGGATGCCGCCCATCGTCGGCGTCCCGGCCTTCTGCTGATGCGACTTCGGCCCCTCCTCGCGGATGTACTGGCCGAACTTGATGCGCCGCATCTTGTCGATCAGCCACGGCCCGAGGATGAACGAGATCACCAGCGCGGTGAGCGCCGCGAAGGCCGTGCGGAACGTGATGTAGCGAAAGACGTTGAAGCCGGCGATCCGGTTGTGGAAGAGGTAGTAGAGGAGGTAGTAGAGCATTAGTGCGCACCTCCGTCTGCGAGCATCGTCACGATCTTGTCCAGCCCGATGCCGCGCGATGCCTTGATCAGCACGAGATCCCCGTCCTGAATGAACGTCTTTAAAAACTCGCCCGCGGATTGCGCGTCGTCGAAGTGATGCAGCTTGTCATCCGCGAAGCCGGCCTCGCGCGCGCCTTCGAGCACCGACTTGGCGCGCTTGCCGACGGCGATCACGGCGTCGACTTCCTTCGGGATCGCGCGGCCGGAGTCGCGGTGGTAGTCGAGCTCCTTGTCGCCGAGCTCCAGCATGTCGCCGATGACGGCGATGCGGCGCTTCGCGTCGGCCTGCTTGAGCAGCGTGAGCGCGGAGGCGAGCGCGTACGGGTTCGAGTTGTAGCTGTCGTCGTAGAGCGACGCGCCGCGATACGGCACGACGACGCCGCGGTGATACGCCGGCTTGAGGTTCGCGATGCCCTTCGTGATGCCGTCCCACGAGATGCCGGCGACGCGCGCGGTGGCGATCGCGGCGAGGAGGTTCGAGAGGTTGTGCCGCCCCGGCAGCGCAAGCTCGAAGTCGCGATCCTCACCCTCCGCGCGCACGGTGAAGCGCGCGCCGAGGAGTCCGCGCTCGGTGACCGCGGTGGCGCGGTACTGCGCTTCGTTCTCGATGCCGTACGTGACCTTCGTCCCGGCGAACTCGCGGCTGATGCGCATCACATGTTCGTTGTCGGTGTTGATGACGATCGTGCCGTCGCTCTTCACGTTCTCGAGTAGCTCGCGCTTCGCCTCGGCGATCTTTTCGACCGTGCCGAAGAACTCGATGTGCACCGGCCCGATGTTCGTGTAGACGCCGATGTCGGGACGCGTGAGCCCGGCGAGCGTGGCGATCTCGCCCTTGTGGTTCATCCCCATCTCGCTGACCACGACCTCGGCGTCGTCCGGCGTGTTGTCGATGCAGAGCGGGCAGCCGATCAGGTTGTTGAAGTTGCCCCACGACTTGAACGTCCGCTTCTCGGTCTCGACGAGCGTCGCGATCATCTCTTTCGTCGTCGTCTTGCCGGCGGAGCCGGTGATGGCGATGAGCATGAAGTCGTAGCGCTGGCGGATCGCGCGCGCGAGCATCTGCAGCGCGAGCGTGGTGTCGCCGACCTGCACGAGGCCTTTGCCCGCCGGGATGTTCTCCGGCAGCTGCGACACCACCGCACCGAGCGCCGTCTGCAGCGCCTGCGCGACGAACTGATGGCCGTCCAGCCGCTCGCCCTGGATGGCGAAGAACGCGGAATCGGGCTTCACCTCGCGCGAGTCGATGACGATGGAGTGCGTCATGACGTCGCCGCCTTGGATGACGCGGCCGCCGACCATGTTGGCGATCTGGGAGAAGGTCAGCGCGGGCATGTGACCCTCTGGTTGTTGAGTTGTTGAGTTGTTGGGTTCTCGGGTCGGTTTGGCTCAACAACCCAACAACCGAACAACCGAACAACCCCGCGGGCGCTCTCCTCCGGCCCCGCCGCGCTCCGATCGCCGCCCTTCCCCCGAAGCTGCCCGGCGATCCCCGACCGTCCACGCACACAAGAGCAGAACGGCGGGGCCGGAAGAGAACACCCGCTGTGGTGCGGGAAATTGTAGATCGATTTCATGACTAATTTCAATTCATTTTCCCTGTCAGGTTTTGCGATGCCTTTTGGTGCCGCTTTTTCAGGGCGAGCTCGGCCTCTTCGCGGTCGTCGAAGTGGATGACCCGCTCGCCGACGACCTGATACGCCTCGTGTCCCTTGCCGGCGATGACGATGACGTCGTCCGCGCCGGCGCCGAGGATCGATTGCTCGATGGCCGCGCGGCGGTCGGCGATCCGCTTGTGCGGGACCGCGCCGACGCCGCGCTCGATGTCGTCGAGGATCTTTTCCGGGTCCTCGCTGCGCGGGTTGTCGCTGGTCAGCACGACCTCGTCCGCCAGCCGCGCGCCGATCTCCCCCATCAGCGGACGCTTCGATTTGTCACGATCGCCGCCGCAGCCGAAGAGGACGACGATCCGCTGGCCGCCGGCGAGATCGCGCACGGCGTGCAGCAGCTTCTCGAGCGCATCGGGCTTGTGCGCGTAGTCGACGATGACGACGGGCGACTGGCCCACGCTCTCGAAACGTCCGCGCACTGATGCGAGGTTGCGGATGCCCGCCTCGATCTGCTCGCGCGTGCAGCCGGCGACGATCGCGGCGCCGACGGCGGCCATCCAGTTGTAGAGGTTCGGCGTGCCGATGAGCGGCGACTCGATCGTGATGTCGCCGGCCGGCGTGTGGATCTCGCCATGTAGTCCGTGGACCGTAGGCACGATGGACGAAGTGATGTCGGCGTTCTCGCGGCCGAACGTCATCGCGTCGTTGAACTCGTCCTTCAGGCGGCGGCCGTACGCGTCGTCGATATTGACGATCCGCGCGTTCGTCTGCGTGAAGAGGATCCGCTTCGCCTGGAAGTAGTCCTCGAAATCTTTGTGAAAGTCGAAGTGGTCCTGCGAGAGGTTCGTGAAGACGGCGGCGGCGAACTGCACGCCGTACGTCCGCTTCAGCGCGAGCGCGTGCGACGAGACTTCCATCACCGCGTGGCGCACGCCGGCGTCGACCATCTTGGCGAACCACTCCTGCAGCACGACGGCGTCGGGTGTGGTGCGGTCGGCGGTGAGGTGCTCGTCGCCGGCGCGGTATTCGATCGTGCCGATGAGGCCGACCGGTTCGGTCCGTCCTTTAGCAGGCGCATCGAAGATCGACTCGATCATCTTGGTCGTCGTGGTCTTGCCCGACGTGCCGGTGACGCCGACGAGCGAGAGCTTCTCCGCGGGGCGGCCGTAGAAGTTCGCCGCGATGACGGCGAGCGCGGCGCGCGGGTCGTCGACATCATCAGCAGTGAGCACGGCCGCCGCCCCTTTTTCGCGCGCCTGCGGCACGAACTTCGCGCCGTCCATCGCCGTCCCCGGAATGGCCACGAACAACGCACCCGGCTTCACCAGCCGCGAGTCGGCAGTCACGCTCGTGATCTCGACGTCGTCGACGTCGTGATGCACGGCAACGCCCTGCAGCAGATCGCGCAATTTCATTTCGCGACCTCCGCACAGGCGAGTGTCAATACACGGTTCGATGGCAAGGCCTGACCTGGCTCCGGAATTTGTGATTGGACGACGCCGCTCCCAACCGCCCGCACCTGCAGGCCGGCGGCCACCGCGCGAGTGATCGCGGCGCGCGCGTCGAGGCCGCGCACGTCGGGGACGCCGGCATGCGTCGGGGTTGTCGGTTGCGAGAATTCGGCCAACAGCGGCGCGTCGAGATCGATCGTTCTGGCCGGAATCGAAGGCGCCACGCCGAGGTAGCGCAGCGTCGCCTCGGCGATCTCCTTGAACGCCGGCGCGGCGATCGTGCCGCCGTACTGCGAGCCCTTCGGCTCGTCGACGACAACGAGAATCACGAGCCGCGGCCGGTCCGCCGGCACGTAGCCGCAGAACGACGCGACGAACTTGTCGGGCGAGTATCCGCCGCGCCCCGCCTTCTGCGCCGTCCCGGTCTTGCCGGCCACGACGTGCTCGGCGAGCGCGGCCGGCATTCCGGTGCCGCGCGCCACGACAGCCTTCAGGATCTCGTTGAGGACGGCAGCGGTTTTTTCCGAGATCACCCGCACCGGCGCGTTCCGCTGCGGCTGATAAATCGTGTTGCCTTTCGCATCGACGACGCGCTCGACGATCCGCGGCGCGACGCGCATGCCGCCGTTCGCCACCGTCGCCATCGCCGACGCGATCTGCAGCGGCGTCACGCCGATCTCCTGGCCGATCGACATCGACGCGTTCGACAGCATCGACCACTTCTCGGTGCGCCGCACCAGCCCCGGCGCTTCGCCCGGCAGCTGCACGCCGGTCCGCTCGCCGAAGCCGAAGCGACGGATGTAGTTGTAGAAGCGCTGCGGTCCGACGGAGAGGCCGACCTTGATCGTGCCGACGTTCGACGAATGGACGATCACGTCCTCGAACGGAAGCGGGCCGTACGCGTTGTGGCCGTGCTCGTGGATCGCCACGTTCGCGATCTCGATCGAGCCGTTGCCGCAATCGATGATCTGCGACGGCGTGACCAGTCCTTCTTCCAGTCCGGCCGACGCGGTGACGATCTTGAACGTCGATCCCGGCTCGTAGAGGTCCTGCACGTTGCGGTTGCGCCACGCGCTCGCCGGATAGTCGTTGAAGTGATTCGGATCGAAGGTCGGCAGCGAGGCCATGGCCAGGATCGAGCCGTCGCGCGGATCCATCACGATCGCCTCGCCGGCGGCCGCGTGATATTTGTCGACCGCTTTCGCCAGCGCCTGCTCGGCGATGAACTGCACGACGGAGTCGACGGTGAGGACGACGTTGTTGCCGTCGACCGGGCGGTTCGGCCCTGCGCCGCCGACGATGTACGTGCCGGCGCGCGCGTCGCGCAGGATGGTGACGCGTCCGGCGTGGCCGCGGACGTAGTTGTCGAACGAGTGCTCGATGCCGGCGAGCCCTTCGCCGTCGAGGCCGACGTAGCCGACGACGTTCGCCGCGACGGTGGCGCGCGGATACGAGCGGCGGTGCTCTTCGACGAACGCGACGCCGGGCAGCTTCAGCGTCTTGAGCTCGTTCGCCGCTTCGATCGGCAGCTGCCGCGCGATCCAGACGAAGCCGGCATCGCTGTCGAGCTTCTGTTCGATCTCCCGCGCGGTCATGCCGATGCCGGGAAGCGTCGCCAGTTTTTTCGACACGGCGCGGTGATCGCCGACAACCTGCGGATCGGCGTAGATCGACGCGGCGGAGACGCTCTCCGCGAGCACGCGGCCGTGGGCGTCGATGATCGAGCCGCGCAGCGGATTGAGCGAGACGGTGCGCTCCTGTTGCCGCGTTGCGCGGTTGGTGTAGTAGTCGTGGCGGACGAGCTGCACCTGGACCAGCCGCGCGATGACGATCAGCGCCCAGACGGTGAGTCCGGCGAAGAGTTGGAGGAGGCGCTTGTGCGAGGTGGTCATCGCCTCTTGTCCTGTGATTGCACGCTCACGATCGCGTGCGCCTCGGTCGGCGCGAAGCCGAGCGCCGACGCCTTCTGCTGCACCGACGCGAGCGCGGTCAGCCGATCGAGCTCGAGCTGCAGCTCTTTGTTCGCATCCTCGATCTCTTTGCGGGTCTTCTGCAGGCGGGTCGCTTCGTGGCCGAGGCGGATCACCTCGAGGTTCTGCCAGGTGAAGAGGAGGAGGAAAAATCCGATCGGAACGCCGAGCGAAAGGACAGCCAGCAGCTCACGGAAGCGGCGTCGATCCCGCTCCCGGACGATGTGTGCATTCTCGATCGGTTTCTTCTGTGTATACATCGACGTGGTGCGCCGAACCGCCGCGGCGCGCGGAGCCAACAAACAAGGGTGAAGATCTGCCTACACGCACGATTCGAAGAGCCATCCACACGCACCCACGCTCCACGCTCCACCCCTCCCGAGCTCCCCTCGCCGTACTCACGCCCACCCTTCCCCAACCTTCACCCTTGCTCCTTGGATCCGAGCAAGGTTTTGCCGCTACTTCTTCTCCGCCACTCGCAGCTTCGCGCTGCGCGATCGCGGATTTCGATCCAATTCCTCATCCGTGGCAGTCACCGGCCTCCCGGTCAATATGTTGACGATCTCCTCCGCTCCGCATCCGCACACCGGCATGCCCGGCGGGCAGGTGCACTCCCCTTCCAGCCGCCGCAGCGCGCGTTTCACGATGCGGTCTTCGAGCGAGTGGAAGGAGATGACGGCGATGCGCGCGCCCGGTTCGAGCACGCTCACGGCGTCGTCGATGAACTTGTCGAGTCCGACCAGCTCCTCGTTTGCCGCGATGCGCAGCGCCTGGAACGTCAGCGTGGCCGGATCGATGTCGTGATACTTCGCCCGCTTGACGCTGCGGATGATCTCCGCGAGCCGCGTGGTCGTCTCGATGCGCCCCTCGGCGCGCGCGGCGACGATGGCGCCGGCGATCCGGCGGGCCATCGGCTCCTCCCCGTATTCGCGGAGGATGCGCGCGAGCTCGTGCTCATCGAGGCCGTTCACGAGATCGGCCGCGCTCGTTCCCTCCGGTCCCATCCGCATGTCGAGCGGCGCGTCGTAACGGAACGAAAATCCGCGCGACGCGTCGTCGAGCTGCATCGATGAGACGCCGAGGTCCGCGAGGAGACCGCTGACCCGATCGACGTTCGACTGCTTCAGGATGTCAATGAGCTGCTCGTGACGCCCGCGTACGAACGTCACGCGGCCGGCGAACCTCGCCAGCCGTTCGCGGCTGCGCTCGAGAGCCGCCGGGTCGCGATCGATGGCCACCAATCGCGCGTCCGGATAGCGCCCGAGAAGCGCCTCCGCGTGTCCACCGAGTCCGACCGTCGCGTCGACGAGAATGCCGTCGGGGCGGGACGGGCGGAGGTAGGTGGTGATCTCTTGTAAAAGAACGGGTTCGTGTTTCATGGGGCTCGATCAAACCCCGTGCAGCTCCAACTCTTTGAAATCCTCCGCCGTCATCGGCGTATCGGTCATGCGGCGCTGGATTCGCTCTTCGTTCCAGACGATCAGGTGGTCGGTGTTGCCGATGACCACCACGTCTTCGTTGATGCCAGCGACATTGCGGAGGATCGACGGGATCAGGACGCGGCCCTGGGTGTCGATCGAGCCGACCTGGCCGTAGTAATTGATCCGCTCGAGCAGCTTCACCTTGGCCACCGACGTCGACGGCACCTTCGCCAGGCGCGCGTGGAAGTCGGCCCAGACCGGCATCGGGTAGATCAGCGCCCGTTCGCCGTCGGTCGAGGTGATGAAGAGGTCGCCGCCGAACTTGTCCTCGATGAGCTTGCGGAAGCCGGCCGGTATTTTCAGACGACCCTTCTCGTCCACCTTGGCCGGGGCATGCCCCATGAGTACGGTGAGTTCCACGATCGGCTCTTCTTGTCGCTTACAGAAGGCCGTTCTACCACTTTGCTCCACTGCTGTCCACAAAATTCCACCAGATGTAGACTAATCCACGTGGGATGGATGCTCGCCGGCAGCCTGCTCGTGGCCCTCGCGGGAGTCGGATTGATCGTCTTCCGCCGTCAGCTCGCGGAGATGCAGGCGCTCCTCGCCGGCGGCAGCATCACGCCGGGATGCGCGGTGGCCGAAGGGATCGCGCTGATGGTGCTGGCGGTCGTGATCTGGATCGCCGAGAGAAACGGGTAGCCCCTCATCCGCCTTCGGCACCTTCTCCCCGCGCGGCGGGGAGAAGGGGTACAACTCTCGCTTTTCGTGAGCGTTAGCCCTCGCCCGGCGAACGCGGGGAGAGGGTGGCCGAAGGCCGGGAGAGGGGCTCGCGGCGCGGGCGCTACTTCGCCATCTTCTTGAACCGCCCCAGAATGTCGCTCGACACGAGGCTGTCCGCGGCGGTGAGCACGCGCTGGATCGAGTCGAGGACGTCGCTGTCGCCGCTCCAGTGCTCGCGCAGGACGCTGGGGTCGGTATCGCCGAGCACTTTGTTCAGGACGTAAACGGCAAACACGAGGTCGTCCATGTAGCCGAGGGGGCCGACGATCGCCTCGGGGATGAAATCGAACGGGATCACGTAATAAACGAGGCTGCTGCCGAGCAGCACCTTGTTCTTGCCGTTCACTCGCGCGTCGTTGACCAGGCGCCACAGCAGGATGAAAAAGTCGGGGACGAGCAGCAGGTACTCGCCGCCTTTTTCGACCAGGCCGCCCTTGCGGTCGAGGTAGCTCTGGATATTTTTGCGGATGCGGTCGTAGAACCGCTGAGCACGTTCTTCATTCATTTCCACGACACACCTCCGGGCCCGATGTTCACGGCCAGCCCACCGTCGATGATACGGATCTCTCGAATCTGCACATCCACAAAAGATGGCAAGAAGCGGTCCAGTTGCACGACGAACGTGAGCGGCGGACGCACCGTGACGAACGGCGGAATTTTCGCCGCGGCGATGGCGCGAATCACCGGCGCGACGATGGCCGGGATCGACACCGGCACGACCACCGACTTCCCCTCGACCGCGATCGAGTTGACGTCGGCGAAGAACGGCAGCGGGATGATGCCGACCTTCCGCCGTCCCGCGACGTGGATCTTCCCCGCGCGGAACGTGAGCGTGAGGTCGTCGAGCTGCCCCGCGACCTGCTGGCGCGCGAGTGCATTCACGCGCGCGCCGTCGACGCGGATCGAGATGCCGTCCCACGACACGAGCGGCGTCATGCGGGAGGTGGATCGGCTCCGCCCGGACCGAGCGAGACGATCACTCCTTCGCGCGTGATCTCCGCGCCGGCGATGACGAGATCGACGAAGCCCGGCAGCAGCGTCGCCAGCGAGACGGTGACGACGATCGCCGGGACGTCGTCCTTCACCGCGATGGCCAGCCGCAGCTCCTGCGGCGACGTCGCGGCGAGCGTGATGCGCGCGTGAAACGACGCCGCACCGGCCTCGATGAAACCGTCGTTGAAGACGAGCGTCGCGGCCGGGACGCGGTCGCGGATCAGGGCCGCAACGGCGTCCGAATTGACGCGGATGCGGAAGGGGTCCCACTGCACGAGGCGATTCACGGTTTCAATGTACTATCCTCTGCGCCGCAAATGCCCAAGCGCACCGACCTGCACTCCATCCTCATCATCGGTTCCGGACCCATCGTCATCGGGCAGGCTGTCGAATTCGACTACTCCGGAACGCAGGCCTGCAAAGCGCTGAAGGACGAGGGCTATCGCATCATCCTCGTCAACTCGAACCCGGCCACGATCATGACCGATCCGGAGTTCGCGGACCGCACGTACATCGAGCCGCTCACGCCGGAAGTCCTCGAGCGGATCATCGAGCGGGAGAAGCCGGACGCGATCCTGCCGACGGTCGGCGGCCAGACCGGCATCAACCTGGCCATGGCACTCTACGAAAACGGCGCGCTGGAGCGGCACAACGTCGAGCTGATCGGCGCGAATTACGAGGCCATCAAGACCGCCGAGGACCGGCAGCTGTTCAAGGAGTGCATGAACCGGATCGGGGTGGAGGTCGCGCGCAGCGGCTACGCCACCTCGCTGCAGGAAGCGGAACAGATCGCCGCCGGCATCGGCTATCCGCTCGTCATCCGTCCCTCGTTCACCCTCGGCGGCCAGGGCGGCGGCATCGCGTACAACATCGAAGAGCTGCGCTCCATCGTCTCGTACGGCCTCGGCCTCTCCCCCGTGCACTCCGTGCTCGTCGAAGAGTCGGTCATCGGCTGGAAGGAGTTCGAGCTCGAGGTGATGCGCGACAAGGCCGACAACGTCATCATCGTCTGCTCCATCGAGAACTTCGATCCGATGGGCGTACACACCGGCGACTCCATCACCGTCGCGCCGCAGCAGACGCTGACCAACGGCGAGTACCAGGCGATGCGCGACGAGGCCAAGCGGATCATCCGCGCCATCGGCGTCGAGACCGGCGGCTCCAACATCCAGTTCGCCGTCGATCCGCGGACAGGACGCCGCCTCGCCATCGAGATGAACCCGCGCGTGTCGCGCTCCTCGGCGCTGGCGTCGAAAGCCACCGGCTTCCCGATCGCGAAGTTCGCGGCGCTGCTCGCCGCCGGCTACACGCTCGACGAGATCCCGAACGACATCACGAAAAAAACGCCCGCGTCCTTCGAGCCGACGCTCGACTACGTCGTGGTCAAGATCCCGCGCTTCGCCTTCGAGAAGTTCCGCCACACGACGCCGCTGCTCAGCTTCTCGATGCAGTCAGTCGGCGAGGCGATGGCCATCGGCCGCACGTTCAACGAAGCGCTCCAAAAGGGATTGCGCTCGCTGGAGATCGGCGTGGCCGGACTGGAAACGCGCCACACGCCGCCCGAAAAGATGGAAGCGATGCTCCGCACGCCGACGCCCGATCGCATCTTCGCTGTCGGCGACGCGTTCCGCGCCGGGATGTCGGTCGACGACGTGTACGAGCTGACGTCGATCGACAAATGGTTCCTGCGCCACATGCGCGAGATCATCGCGCTGGAAAAAGAGATCGCCGGCAAACCGGCAACCGGCAACTGGAAACATTGGAAGCGCAACGGCTTCTCCGACCGCCAGATCGCGAACCTCACCGGCCGCACGGAGCGCGACGTGCGCGACGAGCGTCACGCCCTCGGCATCCGCCCGGTCTACAAACGCGTCGACACCTGCGCCGCGGAGTTCGAGGCCTCGACGCCGTACCTCTACTCGACCTACGAAACCGAATGCGAGTCGGCGCCGACCGATCGCCGCAAGGTCATGATCCTCGGCTCCGGACCGAACCGCATCGGGCAGGGCATCGAGTTCGACACCTGCTGCGTGCACGCGTCGTTCGCGCTGCGTGAGATCGGCTTCGAGACCATCATGGTCAACTGCAATCCGGAGACGGTGTCGACCGACTACGACACGTCGGACCGCCTCTACTTCGAGCCGCTCACGCTCGAGGACGTGCTGGAAATCGTCGATCTCGAAAAGCCGGAAGGGGTGATCGTGCAGTTCGGCGGGCAGACTCCGCTGAAGCTGGCGAACGCGCTCGCCGCCGCCGGCGTGCCGATGTGGGGCACCTCGGTCGACTCGATCGACATCGCCGAAGACCGCGAGCGCTTCGGCCTGCTGGTGAAGAAGCACGACATCCTCGTGCCGGAGCACGGCATCGCCACGAGCGAAGCGGAAGCGTTCCGCGTGGCCAACCGCATCGGCTACCCCGTCGTCGTGCGGCCGTCGTACGTCCTCGGCGGACGGGCCATGGCGGTCGTGTACGACGAGAGCGCGATGCGCGAATACATCGGCTACGCGGTCGAGGCGGCGCCGGGACATCCGATCCTCGTCGACCGCTTTCTCGAAGATGCGATCGAGCTCGACGTCGATGCGATCAGCGACGGCACCGACGTCGTCATCGCCGGCGTGATGCAGCACATCGAGGAGGCAGGCATCCACTCCGGCGATTCGACCTGCGTGATCCCGCCGTACATCATCACGCACCGCGACCAGGACCGCATCCGCCGCCGCACCATCGAGCTGGCGAAGGCGCTGAAAGTCGTCGGCCTGATGAACGTGCAGTACGCCATCCTGAAGAACGAGCTGTACGTGCTCGAGGTGAACCCGCGCGCGTCGCGCACCGTGCCGTACGTCTCGAAGGCGACCGGCGTGCCGTTCGCGAAAGTGGCGGCGAAGGTGATGGCCGGCAAGACGCTGCGCGAGCTCGGCATCACCAGCGAGCCGCGCGTGGAAGGCTATTTCGTGAAGGCGCCGGTCTTCCCGTTCAACCGCTTCCCGAAAGAGGACACGATCCTCGGTCCGGAGATGAAATCGACCGGCGAAGTGATGGGCTCCTCGCACTCGTTCGGCGAGGCGTACGCGAAGGCGCTGCTCGGCGCGAGCGTGAAGCTGCCGCTCGGCGGCTGCGCGTTCATCTCCGTCAATGACAACGACAAGCGGACGCTCGTCGTCGACCTCGCGCGCGAGCTCTCGAACCTCGGCTTCAGCCTGATCGCCACCGCCGGCACGCGCGAGTTCCTGGCGGGACACGGCATCGACGTCGGGCTCGTGGCGAAAGTGCACGAGTCGCGGCCGAACGTCGTCGACCGGATGATCAACCGCGAGGTCTCGCTGATCATCAACACGCCGCTCGGCCGCTCCGCGCATTACGACGACACGTACATCCGCAAGACGGCGCTGCAGCTCGGCATCACCTGCCTCACCACGCTCTCCGCGACGACGGCGTGCGTCGAAGCGATCCGCGTCCTGCGCGAAGGCGTCAGCACGATCGCCGCGCTGCAGGAGCAGCACGCGGCCAGCGCGCGGACATGAGCGCGAGCGAAAGCCCGTTCCGCAGCGTCGCGACGAGCTCGTTCGCGCAGATCCTCCACCAGCTCGGCATCACGCTCGCCGTGACGACGTACCAGAGCGGCCGCGTCGTGCTGCTGCGCGCGCCGAACGCGGCGACGCTCAACACGCACTTCCGGATGTTCCGCAGTCCGATGGGCCTGGCGCTGGCGCACAACCGCCTGGCCATCGGCTGCGAGCGCGAGATCTGGGACTACCGCAACATGCCGGAGGTCGGCCGCAAGCTCGAGCCGCCGGAGCTGCACGACGGCTGCTTCGTGCCGCGCAACGTGCACTACACCGGCGACATCCGCATCCACGAGATCGGCTTCGCGGCGGACGGCGAGCTGTGGGCCGTCAACACCCGCTTCTCCACGCTCTGCACCATCGATCGCGATCACAGCTTCGTGCCGCGCTGGCGTCCGCCGTTCATCACGCACCTCGCGCCGGAGGACCGCTGCCATCTCAACGGCATGACGATGGTCGACGGCGCGGTGCGCTACGTGACCGCGCTCGGCGAGACGAACGCCGTCGCCGGCTGGCGCGAGACGAAAGCGAGCGGCGGCATCGTGATGGAAGTGCCGTCGGGCAGGATCGTGCTGCGCGGACTGTCGATGCCACACTCGCCCCGCATCCACAACGGACACTTCTGGCTGCTCGAATCAGGCAAAGGCGAATTCAATCGCGCCGATCTCGCCACCGGCGCCGTCGAAACGATCGCGCAACTGCCCGGCTTCACGCGCGGGCTCGCCTTCGCCGGACCGTTCGCGTTCATCGGCCTCTCACAGGTGCGCGAGAGCAACATCTTCGGCGGCATCCCGCTCACCGATCGCGTGGAGGATCGCCGCTGCGGTGTCTGGGTCATCGACCTCCGCACCCGCGGCATCGTCGCGTTCCTGCAGTTCGAGGGCGACGTGCGCGAGATCTTCGACGTGCAGGTGCTGTCGCGCATGCGCTACCCGGACCTGCTCGAGCCGGACGACGCACTCGTCGGGGTGTCTTACGTTCTCCCCGACGAGGCGTTGAAAGACGTCGTCAGATGAACGTCACTGCCAGCCGCAGTTGCCGCTCGAACAAGGCAGCTGCGTGAAGCCGTACCACGTGTAATCGAGACCGTAGGCCACGAGCGACGTGCCGCGCGCCCACGACGGGAGCGTGACGTGGAAGCGATGCGCACTTCCGCCGCCGCAGAGATAGTTGACCGCCGGCTCACTGCCGTCCGTGGCGTACGCATAGCCGGCGAATGTCCCGTTCGAATAGACGTCGACCCGGTTGTTGCCGTTGGGCGCGTCCTGATCGCAGGTCCAGCCGGTCATGACGCCGTTCGCATCGACGGCGTCGACGTAGCCGATCGGATTGTAGTTGTCGAACGGCAGCATGTCGCGCGTGTACGGCGTATTGCGATCCCACTCGTAGCTCATCGTGTAGTAGTACTCGTAACGGTTGTACGAGAAGAACCCGTCGCCCCACGGCCCGAGGCTGAATCTGCTGGAGTCGAAAGAATAGAGATCGCCCTGGAACCCGGAGCCGGTATTCGGCATGCCGCCGAACCAGTCGTCGTAGGCCTCCTTCAATTCGTACATGTGCGCGCTGTAGTTGTCAGGCCCGCCGCAGTATGAGAAGCCGAAATTGCCGTTCGCGTCGGGATAGAGGCTCGTCTCGCAGTCGTACGTGAACTCGTTGTTCGACGTGTACGTCTGCATTTCCTTGGCGAGCGCGCGGGCGATCTTCTGCTGGTCGTAGCTGACGATGGCGTACGGATACGCGGAAGCCTGCAGGCCGAGCGCGGCATTGACGACGCTCGTCATGAGGCCGTAGCCGTACGACGGCATGCGCTGTCCGTGATTGAAGCTCGCCGTCGCCGTCGTGTAATTCGGATTCTCGAGATCGGCGGCCGAGCCGTTGCAGTACGTGTCGCCGAAGTTCGCCGGCGATTTGCGGATGCAGACCTCATTGAAGCCCGACGACAGCGCGCCGATCGCCTGTGACTGCAGGTACGAGACGTCGCCGTATGGATTTCCGCGGCGGTAGTAATAGGCCGCCTCCCACGCAAAGCCCGGAGCGCCAACGAGAAAATCGTCCACGCATTGATTGACCGACTCCTTCGTACAGCCCGCGTCGCGGCCGATCTGTGTGAAATTGTCGTGCACGACTTTCAACGCATTGTCGAGGTCCTTCGTGGCGAAGCCGTTCGCGCCGATGCGGTTCGCCGCGGCGAAGATGACGCCCACCAGCGCGCCCTGCAGCCACTGGTTCCAGACGTACGTCGGCGTGGAATTGACCTTGTTCGTCAGCGCGTAATCGGCGGCCTCGGCGCAATTGCGGTCGTTCGAATCGGCATCGGCGAGAATGCGCGCGTAATCGTTGAGGTCGAGATTGGCGTCATTGCGCCACGACTGGCTGAACACCGGATCATTGACGTGACACGCGTACGCCCTCTCCGGAACGACGAACAATGAAACGGCTACCGAAACGACAGCAAGGATTCTCAGGCGTGAAACCATTGAATAGCCCTTTTCGTAATGGCGAAGCTTCCGCCGGGTCCGAGAATTAGGGCGGCGTCGAGCGGGAGCATGAGACGCCGCCGTTCCTGTGAAACGACGCGGCTCGCTCATGCGAATGCCATGCACTCAGCCGTACGTCAGGAAGGAGGGAGTTCGGTTATTGAATAAAGCCGCGCTCGCGTAAAAACGTCGCGATCCGCCGCGCATTTTCTTCCGCGCTCACGCTCGTCGTGTCGAGCGTGACCTCGGCGGCGAGCGGCGCTTCGTACGGATCGTCGATGCCGGTGAAGTTCTTGATCGCGCCGCGCCGCGCCGCCGCGTACATCCCCTTCGCATCGCGCGATTCGCAGACGTCGAGCGGCGTGTCGACGAAGACCTCGATGAAGTGCTCCGCGCCGACCATCGCGCGTATCTGATCGCGCGTCGCGCGATACGGGCTCACGGCCGCGCAGATCGCGACGCCGCCGTGCCGCGCGACCTCGGCGGCAACGAATCCGATGCGCAGGATGTTCGTGTCGCGATCCTCTTTCGAGAAGCCGAGGCCTTTCGACAGGTGCGTGCGGACGACGTCGCCGTCGAGCATCGTCGACTGCCGGCCGTGCTCGAGCAACAGCATGCTGAGAATGTCCGCGGTCGTCGACTTGCCGGCTCCGGAAAGTCCGGTGAACCAGATGCAGACGCCCTGGCGATGCCGCGGCGGATAGCTCTCGCCGAGGATCGACGCGACCTCGGGGCGGGTGAACCACGCCGGCAGCGGAACGCCTTTGCCGAGGTATTCGTCGCGCACCTGCGTGCCGGAGATCGAGCGCGTCGTCGCGCCGGGCGGGATGTTCGATGCTTCCTCGTAGCGGTCTTCGTCGGCGAGATACACCAGCTCGTGGAACGGCACCATCTTCACGCCGATCTCGTCGCCGTGCTTCGACACCAGCTCCTGCGCGTCGTACGGGCCGTAGAAACCGGCGCCCGGACTGGCGTGATCGCGGCCGACGATGAAGTGATTCGCGCCGAAATTGCGGCGGATGATGGCGTGCCACAGCGCCTCACGCGGTCCCGCCATGCGCATCGCCAGCGGCAGCAGCGAGAGGACGACGCGGTCTTTGTCGTAATGATTTTCGGTCAGCGCCTTGTAGGTGCGGACGCGCGTGTAGTGATCGACGTCGCCCGGCTTGGTCATGCCGACGGACGGGTGCAGCAGCAGCACTCCGTCGATCGCCGCGATGGCGCGCTTGGTCAGCTCCTCGTGCGCACGATGCATCGGATTGCGCGTCTGGAACGCGACGACGTTCGAGTGCCCGCGCTCTTCGAGCAACGCCCGCACCTCGGCCGGCGTGCGCCGGATCTCACGGAAATCGGGCGGCGTCGGCAGCCGCAGCACGCGCAACTTGCCGCTGATGTTCAGCTTCCCCCACCGCGCCATCTCGGCGACGAGCGGATGGCGGTTTTCGGTCGTGCCGAAGACCTGCTGCGCCGCTTCGTCCGGGTCCCAGCCGTAGACCTCCTCGACCGTCATCACCGCGAGGATCTCGTTCTTCTGACTGCGCAGCGCGACGTCGTGATGGAGCGGCGGCGGCTCGTCGACCGGCAGCGTAATCGGGATCGGAAACAGCACGCCGTTCGCGAGCCGCATCTCCCCGACCACGCGCTCGTAATCGCGCTGCGACATGAAGCGATCGAGCGGCGTGAACGCGCCGGTGGCGAGCAGCTCGAGATCGCATTGCGAGCGCGGTGAGATCTGGATCGACGGCAGCGTCGCCGCGTATTGCGCGAGGCCATCTTCGAGCAGCTTGACGAGCGGAGAATTTGTGTAGGGAGCGATCAGCGCCATCGGAGGCGGGAGTGTACACTGCGCGACAACCGACTCCCATGAAACGCGACCAGAAACTCTTCCTCCTCAAATTCTTCGTGGCCCTCATCGCCATGTACCTGCTCGTGGCGTGGAACCCGGTCAACGATCACGTCATCGTCCCGGCGACGAAGGCGATCGCGAGCACCGCGGGCGTCCTGCTTCACGCGATGGGGCAGAACGTCGTAGTCACCGGCACGACCATCGCGTCGTCGCGGTTCGCGGTCAACATCAACAACGGCTGCAACGGCATCGAGGCGATGCTGATCCTGCTCGCGGCGATCGGCTCGTTCCCCGCGACGTGGCGCGCGCGCCTCATCGGCCTCGGCATCGGCGCGGTCATCGTGCAGTTCATCAACGAGATCCGCATCATCTCGCTCTACCTCATCGGCGCATACCACCCTTCGCTGTTCCAGGTCTTCCACACCGCCGTCTGGCAGGTCGTCGTCATCCTCGCCGCCATCATCTTCTTCCTGCAGTGGAGCGCACGCGTTGCCCCGAATCGACTGGCGAACGGCGCTTAGAGGCTTCGTCGGATTCGCGATCGCGGTGGCGATCTGGGCCGGCATCTCGCCGCTCTACGATCGCGCCGTCGCGGCGGGAGCCGAGGCCTTGCTGCGCGCGTTCGAGAACCCGAAAGTGACGCGGCTCGAGGCCACCGGCGACGACGTGAAAGTGAACCGCACCGACTTCGATCCGCGCTCGCCGCGTCCCGGGCTGCCGGTCATCGACCTCACGTTCAACTGGGTGCTGCTCGCGGCGCTCTTCGCCATCAGCCGGCGGCCGTTCTCCGACCGCAACATCGTCGGCTTCCTGATCGCGTCGCTGCTCATGTACGTCACGCACATCCTCGCGCTGACGACCGAGGTGATGAGCATTTACGTGGCGCGCCTCGGCGCGTGGAGCCTCGTCCACTACGGCTCATTCGCCCGCAATTTCTGGGGCGTGGCGAACCACTCGTATCGCTTCGTGCTGATGTTCGCGATCGCGTTCGGATTGTGGTGGGCCCTGCGGCCCACCGACGATGCGCCACAACCGCGGCGCGCTACGAAATCGCCACGAAAGTCTTCGCGACGCCGAGCTCGGTCTTGAACGCCGTCATCGCGCGGATCGTGTACTGAACGCGGCGGCCGCTCGACGCCGGCGCGGCGCCGCCGGAGAGCTGGCGCTGCGGACGTCCGATGCCCGGCTTCTTGCAGCGGAAGACCTGCTGCGGAAACGGCGACGGCTTCTCGAACTCGATGACGATCTCGTCGACCGAGACGTCCGCGCCGTTGAGGTAGCGGAAGTCCCACTCGATCCCTTCGCCCGACTTCAGCGTGATCTCGAACGGGTTCGGGTAGATGAACACCCGGCCGCCCGCGGCCTCGACGTCGATGCGCACCGGCACCGTGCGGACGGCGGGCGCGATCAAATCCTCGTTGCGGATCAGGCGATCGGACGACGCCGGCGGTGCGGCGACGAGCGACGGTGCCTCGGCGCGCGGGGGCGCCGGCATGAACGACGACGGCCGCGGCTTCTTCTCCGCCGACACGAGCCAGTTCGCCACCGGTCCGCCGCTCGACGTCACGCGCGGACGCGGACGGCGGGCGCGCTTCTTGTCGTCGGCGGCCGACGAGGCGGCCGGACGCGGAGCGGAGATCGTGATCGGCTTCGGAGCCGGTTTCGCGGCCTGCGTCTGCGGCTTTTCAACCGCTTTCGGGGCGGGAGCCGGTTTCGGAGCGGCTTTCGGCGCTGCTTTCGGAGCCGGAACGGCTTTCGGAGCGGGCGCGGCCGGCTTGACCGCTTTCGCGGCGACGGACTTCACGGCTTTGAGGGCCGTTTTTGCCACCGCTTTCACCTTCGCGACCGGTTTCGAAGCGCTCTTCGGCGCCGGTTTGTTGGTTTTGGCGGCCCGAGCCTTGGGTGCGACAGGCTTCTTCGCGGTCTTTTTTCCTGATGCTGCGGCCTTGTGACGAGCCGCCGGACGGCTCGCAGCGCGTTTCGCTACAGCCGTTTTCTTACCCTGCACCTTCGCCATCGGATCCTCTCCCGCCAACCAAAAAAGGGGTCAAAAAATGAATGGCGCGCAGTATAGCCTGCTATGCGCCAATTTCCGCGACCAGAACAGCGGCGAGATCGTCTGCAATCCGACGGATGAGATCGCTGTCTTCCCCTTCGACCATGACGCGGACGAGGTTTTCGGTGCCGGAGTAGCGGATGAGGATGCGTCCCCGCCCGCCGAGTTCCCCCTGCGCTTTTGCAAGGGCGTCGTTGTAGCGGGAGAGCGTTTCGAGCGGTGGCTTCGACGCAACTTTTTTGTTCACAAGCAGTTGCGGCATCGGCGTGAAGGTCGGGAGCTGCGAGAAGGGGCGGTCGGCCTCGGCGAGCAACTCACCAAAAACGAGCGCTGTGTGGATCCCGTCGCCCGTCGTGTGCACTGATAGATCAATGATGTGGCCTGACTGCTCGCCGCCGAGGATCGCGTTTCGTTCCAGCATCATTTCGAGAACGTACTTGTCTCCGACCTGCGCACGGCAGAGCTCGATATTGTCTTTCCGCAGCTGCTCCTCGAAGCCGAAGTTCGACATCACGGTCGTGACCACGCAGCCGCCGCGCAACGAATTGTCGCGCTGGAGCCGCCGCGCCCATAAATAGATGATCTCGTCGCCGTCGCGGACTTTGCCGGCGTCGTCGACGAAGATCGCCCGGTCGGCGTCGCCATCGAACGCCACGCCGAAGTCGGCCTTCCGTTCCACGACCACCTTCGCCAGCCCCTCGGGGTGCAGCGCGCCGGAGGCCTCGTTGATGTTCGTCCCGTTCGGCTGGTCGTTGATGACCGTGACGTCCGCACCCGCGCGGCGGAATGCCTCGGGCCCAATGCGGAACGCGGCGCCGTTGCCGGCGTCGAGCACGACGCGCTTCCCCGCGAGCGCCTTCGCCTTCACGCCGGAGACGAGGAACTGCTCGTAGCGCTCGACGAGGTCGGGCGAGTCGGGCAGCGGCGTGTCGGGGATCTCGACCGACTCGCGCCGGATCGCGCGCATCTCGTCTTCGATCTGCTCCTCGATCGCGTCGGCGAGCTTCATCCCGTCATGGCCGAAGATCTTCACTCCGTTGTCGCCGAACGGATTGTGCGACGCGGAGATCGACAACCCCGCCGCGGCGTCGGTGGTGTGGCAGAGGTAGGCGACCGCCGGCGTCGGCACGATGCCGATCAGCACCGCCTGCCCGCCGCCGAACGCGATGCCGGCGGCCAGCGCGCGCGCGATCTCCGGACCCGACTCGCGGGTGTCCATCCCGAGGAGCACCTTTGGCCGGATGTCGCGCAAGCTCTCGCCGTCGCGCTCAGTCGGCAGGCTCTCCATTCCAGTTACGGGCAACCTCGCCGGTTGCCCTGCGGCTTTCAGGCGATGCGCAAGTGCTTCCCCGAGCGCGAACATCGTCCGCGGATCGAGCGGGTACTCGTGCGCCTTACCGCGAATGCCATCGGTTCCAAACAGGACTCTCATGGGGCCTTCTTTTTCGGTGCTGAGGATGTGGTGGTCGTCGTGGTGGTGGCGGCGGTGCTGGTGGTCGCCGTCGTTTCGGCCGGCGGATTCGGGCCGACCTCGGCGTAGACCGGAACCGTGACCTGCGTGGTCAGCGGCTCGATGATGCGAACGAGCGGTGCATCCGACACCACCGCGACGCTCTGCGTGAACGTGTCGGTGCGGCCGGTCATGATAATGCGTTCCGTCGCCACCTCGCTGACGTTCCGCACCTGCGACGCGGGTCCGGAAACGAGCGCCTGATCGGGCGCGACGGTCGGATCGCCGGCGATGTAGCCGTTGGGCGGCTGGCCGACGAGAAACGGCCGGATCGGCACCGCCCGCTGCCGCAACTGCTCGACGCGGAAGTGCACCTTGGTCGGATCCATCGAGATCACCTCGACGTTCGGCGGCACGTTGATCGCCTGCGGCCTCAGCGTGACCTGCGCCTCGCCCGGCTGCACCCAGCGGAGGTCGAGCGTGACCTCGAGGTTCTGCGATGACAGCGCGCGGAGGTCCGAGCCGCGCCCGCGCAGCCGGACGTTGATCGTGTCCGGCACCGGCGTCGTGATCATCAGCTCGCGCGGCATGCCGATGAGCGAGAGCGGCGCCGCAAACGCGCGCTCGGAGACGCTCTCGCGCCGCGGCGCCGAGACGACGAACCAGACGACGAACGCGAGGAAGAGCGAGAGGAGCTTGAGCGCGAGGTTGGGGACCCAGGGTCTCACTGCACACCCCCGAGGCGCGCGCGCAACGCCTGCGTCAGCGTCGTCACGTCGAGCTGCTCGATGAGCCGCCCTTCGCGCGATACGGCGATCGAGCCGTTCTCCTCGGAGATCACGACGACAGTCGCATCGCTCTCCTCCGTCACGCCGATCGCGGCGCGATGGCGCGTGCCATGCGCGAGCTTCGGATCGGCGGACGTCGTGAGCGGCAGAAACGCGCCGGCGACGACGATGCGGTTCGCGCGGACGATCGCCGCGCCGTCATGCAGCGGTCCGCCGGGCGTGAAGATGCTGACCAGCAGCTCGGTCGTCAGGATCGCATCGAGCGGCTTCGCCCCTTCCTCGTACATCCGCAGCGTCTGCAGTCCTTCGATGACGATCAGCGCGCCGATGCGCTTCGACGCGAGGACGTCGCACGCGTGCACGATCGCGGAGACGTCGAGCTCGTCGTGGCGGCGGCGGAACCAGCCGAGGATCGGGTTGCCGCCCATCTGCGCCAGTCCGCGCCGGATCTCGTGCTGGAAGAGGACGATCACGGCGAACGGCAGGTAGAACAGGATCTCGCGCGAGATCGCCTCGAGGGCCGGGAGGTCGAACGCCCGCGCGACGAAGAACGAACTGCCGAGGAGCATCAGGCCGATCGTGATCTGCATTGCGCGCGTGCCGCGGATCAGCGCGAGGATGCTGTAGATGATGAAGGCGACGACCACGACGTCGGCCAGATCGCGCCAGGTGAACTGGAGCGAGAGGAGGCGGTCGAACCAGGTCATCTCGCACCGCCTTCTCCCCCGCGCACGGGGGAGAAGGTGCCGCAGGCGGATGAGGGGGCTCTTTGCACGTGGCAAAACCCCTCACCCGCCTGCGGCACCCTCTCCCCGCAAGCGGGGCGAGGGGAGAGTGGCGTCGTCATCGGCCGGCCTCGTCGATCGCGCAAAGCACGTTCAGAAAATCGGCCGTCTCCTTCACGTCGTGCACGCGGACGATCGCGGCGCCGCCGCGCACGGCGGCTGCCACCGCGGCGAGCGAGCCGGGCATGCGCGCGGGACCGGCGGGGTGTCCGGTCAGCTTGCCGATGAACGCTTTGCGCGATGCGCCGATCACCAACGGCGCGATCGACGTCAGCTCGCCGCATCGCGCCAGCAGCTCGAGATTGTGCTCCGCCGTTTTCGCGAAGCCGATGCCGGGATCGATGAAGACGCGCTCCGGCGGCAGCCCCGCGATCCGCTCCCGCAGCTCGCGCGCGACGTCGGCCACCACATCGTCGTACTGCGCAAAGTCCTGCATCGTCGCCGGCTCGCCGCGCATGTGCATCACGATCAGCGGCACATCCGGAATCGTCCGCATCTCGGGATCGAACTGCAGTCCCGACACGTCGTTGATGATGTTCGCACCTGCCGCGATCGCCGTCCGCGCCACCGCCGACTTGCGCGTGTCGATCGAGATCTTCACGTCGCTGCGCCGGCGGATCTCCTCGATCACCGGGATGACGCGCGAGCACTCCTCGTCGATCGAGCCCGGCGCCGCGCCGGGCCGCGTCGACTCGCCGCCGACGTCGATGATCGCGGCGCCGTCGCCGATCATCTGCATCGCCGCGTGCAGCGCCCGGGTGTGGTCGAAGTGAACGCCGCCGTCGGAGAAGGAATCGGGAGTGACGTTGAGGATCCCCATCACCGCGGGGCGCATTTATTCGTCCCGTTCCCGCCGGATCCGAGCGCCCAACGGGTTCAGCCGCTCCTCGATGCGCTCGTAGCCGCGGTCGATCTGATGGATGTTGTGGATCACGCTCTCGCCCTTCGCGCAGAGCGCGGCGAGCAGCAGCGCCATGCCGGCGCGGATGTCGGGGCTGGAGATCTCGGCGCCCTGCAGCCGCGGGCCGCCGACGATGATGGCGCGATGCGGATCGCAGAGGATGATGCGCGCGCCCATCGAGATCAGCTTGTCGGTGAAGAAGAGCCGCGACTCGAACATCTTCTCGAAGATCATGACCGTCCCCTCCGCCTGCGTGGCGATGACGACCATGATCGACAGCAGGTCGGCGGGGAAGAGCGGCCACGGACCGTCGTCGATCTTCGGCACGGCCGCGCCGATGTCGTAGCGGACGCGCAGCTCCTGCTCGCGCGGGACGCGGATGTTGGCCCCTTCGACACGGATGTCGACGCCGAGCTTCTCCAGCATGTGCCGCACCGCGTACATGTGCTCCGGCACCGCGTCCTCGATCAGCAGTTCGCTGCGCGTGACCGCGGCGAGGCCGATGTACGAGCCGACCTCGATGTGATCGCTCGGGATGCGGAACTCGCCGCCGTGCAGCGACTCGACCCCTTCGATGCGCAGCGTGTTCGACGACATCCCCTCGATCTTCGCGCCGAGGTGGATGAGGAACCTGCAGAGGTCCTGCACGTGCGGCTCGGCCGCCGCGTTGTAGATCAGCGTGTCGCCCTCGGCCAGCACCGCCGCGGTGACCGCGTTCTCCGTCGCCGTGACCGACGCCTCGTCGAGGAACATGTTCTTGCCGCGCAGCGTCTGTGCGCTCATCCGGTATTCGTACGCCGAGACCTCGATCTGCGCGCCGAGGCTTTCCAGCGCGAGGAGGTGCGTATCGACGCGGCGGCGGCCGATCGCGTCGCCGCCCGGTTTGGCGATGTACGCCGAGCCGACCCGCGCGAGCAGAGGTCCGGCAAGGAGGATGGACGCACGGATTTTTTTCGAGAGTGCCGGATCGGGCGTGTTGCCGCACTCCCCCTTCGCGTGGATGCGGACGACGTTCCGCTCGATGCGGTCGACGCTCGCGCCGAGGCCTTCGAGGATCTCCAGCATCACGCGGACGTCCTGGATGTCGGGGAGGTTGTGCAGAGTCACCGGCTCGTCGGTCAGCAGGCAGGCCGCAAGGATCGGCAGCGCGGCGTTCTTGTTTCCACCGGGCCGGATCGACCCTTCCAGGCGTCGGCCGCCCTCGACCACAAAGCGTTCCATTGGCATCGCGCGGGCGATGCTACCATCGTGTCCATGCTCGTCGCCCCTCTCGGTTCCGGAAGCGCTGGAAATTGCTTCTATTTCGAGAGCGACGGCACCTCCATCCTGATCGACGCGGGCCTCGGTCCGCGGGAGACCAAAAAGCGTTTGGCCGCCCTCGGCTTCTCGATCGAGAGCCTCTCCGCGATCGTCATCACGCACGAGCATTCGGACCACATCCACGGCGCGGAACGGATCGCGCGCAAGCACGACATCCCGATCTACTGCACGCAGGGGACGATGATCGCGGGCGGCTTCGATTCCGACGAGACGCCGGTGATCCTGTTCGAGAACGACACGACGTTCCAGATCGGCGAGCTGAATGTCCACGCGCGAAAGACGATCCACGACGCGGCCGATTCAGCCTGCTTCGTGGTCGAGTCGCGCGACGGCGCGCGCGCCGGCATCGCCAGCGACCTCGGATATGTGACCGACGAAGTGCGCCGGCACCTCACCGATTGCGACGGGCTCTTTTTCGAGTCGAATCACGACCTCGACATGCTGCGCACCGGCAGTTATCCGTGGTCGCTGAAGCGCCGGATCATGTCGCGTTACGGGCACCTGTCGAACGACGACGCGATCAGCGCGATCGAGCGGATGCTCGGCCCCGCGACGCGGACGCTCTGCCTGACGCACCTGTCGCAGAAGAACAATCACGAGTCGATCGTCCGCGACATGGCCACGCGCCTGCTGCGCCGCACCGGCGCCCCGATCGAGCTGGCGGTGGCGAAGCAGTACGAGCCGACCGGGATCTTCCGGCTGTCGCGCACGCCGATGGCGCCCCCGCCGGGGCAGATGTCGCTCTTCGCGGTGTAGGGCGTTCCACCTTCTCCCCCGCCGCGCGGGGGAGAAGGTGCCGCAGGCGGATGAGGGGGTCGCCCTTCGCACGATGCACGTCCCCTCACCCGGCGCCGCGGCGCCACCCTCTCCCCGCAAGCGGGGCGAGGGGAGTTACACATGTATCATCCCCCTCATGAAAGCAACGGTGGTCGTCGAGCTGAAACCGTCGGTCCTCGATCCTCAGGGGAAGGCCATCCAGCACTCGCTGAGCTCGCTCGGTTTTGCGGGGGTGGAAGATGTACGCGTGGGTAAGCTGTTTCGGATAACGCTTGCGGACAGTGGGCAGAATCGAGACCACGTCGAATCGCAGCTTCGACAAATGTGTGAAAGGCTCCTCGCCAATACCGTCATCGAACATTTCTCCTACACGCTCGAGGAGTAGTATCGCCGGCCTCATTCTGCTCACTTGCTCCGCGGCTGCCTCCCTTTTCGCTCAACCCCAGACACTCAAACCAGTCCCGACGCGCGACCAGAAAGTCGTCCGCCGGTGGTCCGTCGAAGGCGACCCGCATGGCGTCGCCGTCGGCCGTGACGGCACGCTCTACGTCGGCCTCGCGCAGCCGCAAACGGTGATCGCCGTCGATCCGAAAACCGGCGCGATCAAAAACAAGCTGGTGCTCGACTCCGCGGAGATCGCGTCGACGAAAGAGCTGGTCACGCTGCGCACGAGCGCCGACGGCACGCGGCTCTACATCGCCAACGGCAGCGACGAAAGCGCCACGATCCTCGGCATCCCCGACTTCCGCGTCATCCGCGAGATCACGATCGAGGGCGAACAGATCCGCGACGCGCTCCCCGATCCGAAAGGACACTTCCTCTTTCTCCTCGGCCGCCGCGTACACGTCTACGACGCGCGCGGCGAGAAGGAGCTGAAGACGATCGACTTCGCCGACCCGATGGCCATCGCCGTGACGTCGAACGGTTCGACGCTCGCGATCCTCGGTCCCGAAAACTTCGGCGGCACGAAGGCGACGGCCGTCGCGCTGTACGACACCGCAACGTTCAACGAGCTGACGCGCGATCCGATGCAGACCGACAAGATCATCGAATCGGCGATGTTCGCGGCGAACGACCGCGCGCTGATCGCGCTCAGCCGCGACACGCTGTTCGAGAAGCCGCTGGTCACGAAGTCGGCCAAGCAGATGAGTTCCAACGGCGACGGCCGGATGCGGATCTCGATCGACTTCGGCGACCTGGTCAGCAGCGAGCACATCTGCCTCCCCGACGGCAGCGGCCCGCAGATCGCGACGCTGGCCACTCCCGAGCTGCTGCTCTACGCCGAGCGTCGCTGCACCGCGAGCGGCGGCGTGTTCACGGCATCGAGCCGCAAGGTGACGCCGGCCTCGCTGTACGGCGTGAGCGCGTACGCGGTGGCCTACGACCGCGACGCGAACACGCTCGTCGTCACCGACCGCGCGGGCTACCTTACAATCTACAAAGTGCCGCGCGCGGCAACCGCCAAATGAAATTCGGAATCGTCGTTTTGCCCGGATCGAACTGCGATCACGACGCGATTCACGTCGCGAAGAACGTCGTCGGCGCGGATGCCGAGTTGCTGTGGCACAAGGACACCGACCTCAAAGGCGCGGACTGCGTGATCATCCCGGGCGGCTTCGCGTACGGCGATTACCTCCGCGCCGGCGCGCTGGCGAAGTTCGCCCCGATCATGGAGCCGATCAAGCGCCACGCCGCGGCGGGCGGTCTCGTCTTCGGCATCTGCAACGGCTTCCAGGTGCTGACCGAGGTCGGATTGCTGCCCGGCGCGCTGATGCGCAACGAACATGTGCGCTTCGTCGCCCGCGACGTCTACCTGCGCACCGAGGAGACCGACACGCCGTTCACGTCGGAGCTGCAGCGCGGCCAGGTGCTGCGCGTCCCCATCGCGCACGGCGAAGGCAACTATTTCGCCGACGACGCGCTGCTCGATGAGCTCGAGCGCAACCGCCAGGTGATCTTCCGCTACTGCGAGCCGGAAGGCCGCATCACCGCCGCCGCGAACCCCAACGGCTCCGCGCGCAACATCGCCGGCATCTGCAACGCCGCCCGCAACGTCCTCGGCATGATGCCGCACCCCGAGCGCTGCTCCGAGGAGCTGCTCGGCAACGCCGACGGGCTGGGGATCTTCAAGTCGATCGTCACCGCCTGTACGCCAGCGCGTACTTGATCCCCGGCGCCGGCACCGCGATATCGCGGCTGAACTTCACCTCGTTCGCGGCCACCATCCACGTCCCGTCCGAGCATCCCGTGTTCGCGGGCGGCAAGTGGCCGCTGCGCACCGCGAGGATCTTGTCGGTCGCTTCGCGCTCGACGCGGAAACGGGCGAAGCGCTGCCAGGCGCCGGAGAGGTTGGGCGTCGCCACTTTGCCGAGGAGGTTCCATGACGCGACCGGAATCGTTCGCACCGGCGAGAGGTCGCAATTGCCGGCCTTCGCCAGGTCGTCGGTCCAGGCGCGCATCCCTTCCGACGTGTCGAGCGCGCAGGCGTCGATGAACGGCCGCTCGATCGCCTTCACCGGCACGTGGCGGATCATCCACGCTTCCGACTGATACGACGCCGCGAAGTTGCGCCGATAGTCGAACGACTGCACTTCGCTGAACCACGACGGCACCGGCAGCGGCATCTTCGCCGCGGCCGCGTTCACCATCCGCGTGCCGGCCAGCGCGATGAGCGTCGAGATCAGCTCCGGACGCTGCCACAATCCGCCGTCGAGCAGCCAGACCGCGTGCAGGTCGTCCCACGCCGTCGCGTCGTGGTTCGCCGCCTTCGCGAGTGCGCGCGCGGTGAAGAGCTTCGTGACCTGCATCTGCTGCAACAGGTTCGGGATCGGCGCGTCGTGTCCGCGCTCGAACTTCGTCTCCCACCGCAGCGGACCGGCGGTGAGGATGTGATCGCGCACCGCGTTCATCGCCGCGTCGTGCTGCCCGAGAAAGTTCGCGACGGCGCCCTGCGGCGGCTGCACCTGATCGCCGATCCGCTCGAGCTCCGCGGTGTAGTACTTGCCGAGCGGCTCCTTGATCGCGGTGATGTCGATGCCAGGCATCAGCTTGGTCAGCATCATCGCCGCGGCGTTCGTCTCGGCGTCGGGATAACGCTTCGCGACCTCGTCGAGCGTGCCGAGGTGCTCCGGCCATTCGCGCGGCGAATAGCGCTGCTTCATCGATGCGACGCCGGCCCACAGCGCGCCATATGCACAGACGACGAACGCGGCCATTGCGATCAAGATTTTTTTCATGGTGGCTCCGATTAGAATCCGCGAATCATGGCTAACGAGATCGACGCACTGCTGCAGGAACACCGAGAGTTTCCTCCATCCGATGAATTCCGCAAGCAGGCGAACGTCAATGATGCCGCCGTTTACTCGAAGACGGCGCAGGACCGCGAAGGGTTCTGGGCCGGTTGGGCCGAGCAGCTCGACTGGCAGACGAAATGGTCGAAGGTCCTCGACTGGGATCCGCCGTACGCGCAGTGGTTCGTCGGCGGAAAACTGAACGCGTCGTACAACTGCCTCGATCGCCATCTGGCCACGCGCGGCGACAAGACGGCCGTGATCTGGGAAGGCGAGCCGGGCGAGATCCGCCGCTTCACGTATCGCGAGCTGCACGCAGAGGTCTCGAAGTTCGCGAACGTCCTCAAATCGCTCGGCGTGCAGACCGGCGACCGCGTGGCGATCTACCTGCCGCTGATCCCCGAGGCGGTCGTGGCGATGCTCGCCTGCGCGCGCATCGGCGCGGCGCACTCGGTCGTGTTCGGCGGCTTCTCCGCCGAGGCGTTGCGCGACCGCATCCAGGACGCGCAGGCGAAGGTGCTCATCACGTCGACGAGCGGTTACCGCCGCGGCAGTCTCGTGCCGCTGAAGAAGACCGCGGACTCCGCGGCCGAGGAGTGCCCGACGATCGAAACCGTCATCGTCGTGATGCGCCGCACCGCGACCGAGGAGCTCGACGACACCGTCACGACGCACGAGCGCGACCGCTGGTATCACGACCTGATGGCCAACGTGTCCGCGGAGTGCGAGCCGGCGTGGGTCGATTCGGAGCAGATGCTCTACACGCTCTACACATCCGGAACGACGGGGAAACCGAAGGGCATCATTCACACCACCGGCGGCTATCTCACGCAGTGCTACGCCACGTGCAAATGGGTCTTCGACCTGAAGGACTCGGACGTTTACTGGTGCACCGCGGACATCGGCTGGGTGACCGGACATTCGTACGTCGTCTACGGTCCGCTCGCCTGCGGCGCGACGGTGATGCTTTACGAGGGCGCGCCCGACTGGCCGAAGAAAGACCGCTTCTGGGACATCATCGAGCGCCACAAGGTCTCGATCTTCTACACCGCGCCGACCGCGATCCGCGCGTTCATGAAGTGGGGCGAAGAGCTGCCGAAGTCCCACGACCTGTCGTCGCTCCGCCTCCTCGGATCGGTCGGCGAGCCGATCAACCCCGAGGCCTGGATGTGGTACCACCGCAACATCGGCGGCGAGCGCTGCCCGATCGTCGATACGTGGTGGCAGACCGAGACCGGCGCGATCCTCATCACGCCGCTGCCCGGCATCGTCCCGACGAAGCCCGGCTCCGCGACGAAAGCATTTCCCGGCATCGACGCGCAGATCCTCAACGAACAGGGCGAGGCGGTGGACGTCGGCGGCGGCTATCTCGCCGTGACGTCGCCGTGGCCGTCGATGCTGCGCGGCATCTGGGGCGATCCCGAGCGCTACGTGAAGCAGTACTGGTCGAAATGGGACGGCATCTACTTCACCGGCGACGGCGCGAAGCGCGACGAGGACGGCTACTTCTGGCTCCTCGGGCGCGTCGACGACGTGATGAACGTGGCCGGACATCGCATCGGCACGATGGAAGTGGAGTCGGCGCTGGTCGATCACAATTCGATCGCCGAGGCCGCGGTGGTCGGCATCTCGCACGACATCAAGGGGACGGCGATCGCGGCGTTCGTGATCGTGAAGGAATCCGAGAGGCAGCACGCGCTCGATGATCCGGCGAAGTTCGAGGCGGAGCTGAAGGCACACGTCGCGGAGAAGATCGGCGCGATCGCGAAGCCGGAGAAGATCCTCGTCACGGTCGACCTGCCGAAGACGCGCTCGGGCAAGATCATGCGCCGACTCCTGCGCGACATCGCGGAAGGCCGCGCCCTCGGCGACGTGACCACGCTCGCCGATCCGACGGTCGTGGCGTCGCTCAAGGACAAGTACGAGGAAGAGAGCTAGAAAGCTTTTGAGCCGTTGAGCTCTTGAGCTCTTGAGGCTCCCGTGGCTCAATAGCTCAATGGCTCAACAGCTCAATGGCTAGAACAGCCCTCATCACCGGCGGCGCGCGCGGCATCGGCCGGGTCACGGCCATGCGCCTGCTGATGGACGGGTACGCCGTCGCGATCACGTACACGTCGTCGAAAGAGGCGGCGCGCGAGTTCGTCGCCTCCGATCCGGAACGCATTCTTTCGTGCGAGGCGGATGTGCGCGACCGCGCGGCCGCGAAGCATGTCGTCGACGAGGTGGTGAAGCGCTTCGGCTCGATCGACGCGCTGGTCAACAACGCCGGCATCCGCCGCGACGCGCTGACGTATCACATGACCGACGAGCAGTGGGACGACGTCATCTCGACGAACCTCGGCGGCGCGTTCGCGCTGACGAAAGCGGTGCTCCCGGCGATGATGCACCAGCGCCGTGGCTCGATCGTGAACGTGGCGTCGCTGTCGGGACTGCACGGCGTGGTCGGGCAGTCGAATTACTCCGCGGCGAAAGGCGGCCTGATCGCCATGACCCGCTCCCTCGCGCGCGAGGTCGCGCGCAGCGGCATCCGCGTGAACTGCGTCGCGCCCGGCCTCGTCGAGACTGACATGCTCTCCGGCCTCGACGAAGAGGTGAAGCGCGAGATGATCCGCCAGATCCCGATGCGCCGATCAGTCAAGGCGGACGAGGTCGCGGCCGCGATCGCGTTCCTCCTGGGCGATGACGCGAGCGGGATCACGGGTCAGGTGTTGTGTGTGGATGGGGGATTGAGCGCATGAAAAAACGCGCGTAGCTTCCCCTCATCCAACTCCCCCTCCGTCCGCACCCCACTGCACAAATCAAGTCCGAACGGCTCCACGCTCTCGATCGCATCGCGCACGTTCGCGCTGGTCAGTCCGCCCGCGAGAAAAATCGGCACTTGCACGCTTTCGCGAATGCGCCGCGACAACCGCCAGTCGTGCGTCCGCCCCGTTCCGCCGAGCTCCTTCACCGCGAGCTTCTGATTGCCGGAATCGAGCAGGATCGCGTCGACGTGCTGCGCGACGTCGCGCGCTTCGTCGATCGATTCCTCCCCCGTCACGTGGATCACCTGCACGATCCCGATGCCGGGCGTGCCGTGGCGGATCTCGTCGTACGTGCCGGCGGTGAGGTGATCGCAGATCTGGATCGTGTTCGTGCGGCAGCGGCGCTGCTGTTCGACGATCTCTGCCGCGTTCTGGCTGCAGGTCAGCAGGAACGTCGCGATCGGCGGCGGCACCGCGGCGGCGATCTCCTCGATCCGCTCCCACGGAATCACGCCCGGCCCGCTCGGCATCGTGGAGACGAGGCCGAGGGCGGACGCGCCGGCGCGGATGGCCGTCATCGCTTCGTCGACGCTGGCGATGCAACAGATCTTCACTCTGATCATAGAATTCGGCCGCTCAATGTACTTCTCCATCGTCATACCCACCTACAACCGTCTCGACATGCTCCTGCGCGTGCTCGACGCGCTCGAGGCGCAGCAGGACGCGCCGGAGTTCGAGATCATCGTCATCAACGACGGCTCGAAGGACGATACCGAGAACGTCGTCTCCCGGAAAACCGGCATCACATTCCGCACGCAGCCGAACGGCGGCCCGGGCCGCGCGCGCAATCACGGCGTCTCGCTGGCGCGCGGCAAATTCGTGATCTTCATCGGCGACGACACCGTCCCCGAGCCGCGCTTCCTCGCCGAGCACGCGCGCGTGCACCGCGACTCCGGCGACGACCCGCTCCTCGCCTGCCTCGGCTACACCGGCTGGCCGCACGGCGAGCGCGTCACCGCGTTCATGGACTACATCAACGACTACGGCCTGCAGTTCGGCTACAAGCTGATCAGGGACGGCGACGTCATCCCGTACAACTTCTTCTACACGTCGAACATCTCCATCGATCGTCAACTACTTGTCGATCATCCGTTCGACACGACGTTTCCCTCCGCCGCATGGGAAGACATCGAGCTCGCCTATCGGCTCGATGCGCTCGGCCTGAAGATCCGCTACAACGCGAAGGCCGTGACGCGGCATCACCATCCGATGACCATCGATTCGTTCGCGCGGAGGCAATACACGGTGGGCAAATCGGGCGCGATTTTTTATCAGAAGCATCCCGAGCTCGGCCATTTCCTCGGCGTGCACGAGCTGACGACGCGGCAGCTCGCGGATGAAAAACACCTCGCCCGCCTCCGCCGCCGCGCGCGCCTCGGCGAGCGCTTCCGGTTCCTGGCAAACAACAATGCGTTCGAGACGTTGATGCGCGAACACTACCTGCGCGGATTGCGCGACGGATTGGCGGAGGCGTAGATGTTCATCACGTTCGAAGGCATCGACGGCTGCGGCAAGACGACGCAACTGCGGCGCGTCGCGGAGCGGTTTGACGATCCGGTGATCACGAAGGAGCCGGGAGGAACGCCGACGGCCGATCGCATCCGCGCGATCCTGCTCGACGCGAGCTCGAAGCTCGATCCGCTGGCCGAGGTGTTTCTGTTTGCGGCGTCGCGGCACCAGCATGTGACGGAGGTCATCAAGCCGGCGCTCGATGCGGGGCGGGTCGTCCTCTGCGACCGCTACACCGACGCCACGCTCGCGTACCAGGGCTTCGGGCGGTTGCTCGATCTCGATCGCCTGCGCGCGCTCAACGACTGGGCCACCGGCTCGCTGCATCCCGACAAGACGCTGCTCTTCGACATCGACGAAGAAACCGGCCTGCGGCGGGCGCGCGGACGCGGCGGCGACGAGCTGCGCTTCGAAGCGGAAGACCTCCGCTTCTACCGGCGCGTCCGCGAAGGCTATCTCGCGCTCGCCGCGTCGGAGCCGCAGCGCTTCATCGTCATCGACGGCAGCGGGAGCATCGACGAAGTCGCGCAACGCGTCGCCGAGGTGCTGGCGTGAGCAGCGTCGAGAGCCGCGTCGAGCTCCTCCTCGGCACGACGCAACGCGGCGAGCTGCATCACGCCGTCGTGCTGCACGGACCGTCGCCCGCCGCGTTGCGCGAGACTGCGATGCGCATCGCAAAGACCATCGAATGCCTCAACGGCTCGACCGGCGACGACTGCACGTCGTGCCGCCGCGTGGAGCAGCGGCTGCATCCCGACGTGCATTTCGTCGAGGTCAGCGGCGAGCGGAAGATGATCTCCGTCGAGCAGGTGCGTGAGGTCGTGGCCGCGGCGTCGATGCGGCCGTACGAAGGGCACGGCAAGGTCTTCATCATCGATCCGGCCGATGCGCTCAGCCCCGGCGGCTCGAACGCGATGCTCAAGACGCTCGAGGAGCCGCCGCGCGACACCTACTTCGTCCTGCTCACCCGCTCGTACGACCTGCTGCTGCCGACGATCCGCTCGCGCTGCCAGCAGATCCTCGTCAGCGGCCGCGTGGAGATCGATCACGAGCTGCGCAAGGCGATCGTCGGCGCGCTGCAGCGGTATGCGACGAAGAACGAAACGGTGTCACTCCTCACCGCCGCGGCGCTCATCGCCGGTCAGGATGACGTCAAGAGCGCGATCGCGCTCGCCGGCGACGTGCTGGCGGAGGCGGCGGCGGATGGCGACGAGCTGGCCGCGCTGCGCGAAAAAGCGGGACGGGAGAAGATCCTGGCGGCCGCCGACGGCATGCTCGCCGCGATCCGCTGGCTCGGCGTCAACGCCGATGCGCGGCTGCTGGTCGAGCAGGCGCTCGCCGCGCTGGTTTGAGCCCAAAAAAAAGCGACCCCGCCACGGGTCTGGCGGGGTCGCGGGGATCTACTGGATGGGGCGAAACGCGTACTGCTCAGGGGTGAGAAGTAACTTCGGTAAGGTTCAAAGAAGAGTTCAAGAGGTTGTAACTGAGGCAGGCTGTAACAACAGAAAGCGGCACTCGCTTGCCCATCCAGTATCCTTTGTTCTTAGTACGAACGAAGTATAACCCAGATTGTGAAAAATTTCTCAATGTAACAGCACCGTGACAAGCCCTTGATTGCTCAGGCGATAGCCGTCGCATTTGGAAACAAGGGGAGTCTAGAACAAAACGAGCGTTCGGTCCAGACCGGGCGGTCGGTCGCCGGTCAGCGAGACGCCGCGTCGACCAGTGAAGGCATTGGCTGCAACGATTTGCCCAGCCAGATGTGGCCCGCCAGCGTCTCCGCCGGCTCGCCATTCACCAACAGCCGAACCCGCTTCACGTCGGCAAAATTGGCCGTCACGGTCTGCACCAGCGAATAGACGGCCATCAGCTCTTCATGCGTTCCGGTTCCCCATCCCTGCGTCAGGGTGGCTCCGCCGAGGTCGACGAAGGCGGTGCCGTCGGGAAGAAAGTAGGCGGCGCGGATGACCGTGTCGGGCGGATAGAGCCGCGCCATCGCCGCATTCGCCGGTCCCTTCATCAGCTCGCGCATCACCACCGGAATCGCGCCCGCCGGATTCTCGGGCAGCGGCAGACTGCGCGGCTCGGCGGCCAGCGTCAGGTTCTGCGACTCGAAATAGAGCCGCACCGTGCGCACCGCGACCTTGTTCGCTTCGGCGAGGTTGTTCGCGTTCTCTTTTTTCCGGCAGCCCGCGATGACAACCAGCGCGAGCGCCAGCACGACGATGCGACGCACTACGTTCCCGTCCTCGCCGCCGTGGTCGTAGTGGTGGTCGTCGCGGGAGCGGTGCTCGTGGGCGCGGGCGGAGGGGCGGGCTGCGCGACGCCGATGCGCGTCTCGTAGTCGTTCTTGTAGCGCTGCACCGCGCGCGTCAGCGCGTCGACCACCGTGTTCTGGAACTGCTGGTTGCGCAGCTTCGTCTCCTCGTCGGGATTGGAGATGAAGGCCACCTCGACCAGCGCCGCCGGCATCGTCGCGCCGACCAGCACCTTGAACGGCGCCTGCTTCACGCCGCGGTTCTGGATCCCAGCCAGCGCGTTCATCTCTTCCTGGATCGACTGCGCGAAGCGGCTCGATTCGGCGAGGTACTCCTGCTGCGCGAGGTCCCACAGGATCAGCTTCAGGTCGCTCTGCTGGTCGGCATGACCGGAGGTCGAGGCGTTCTCCGACTCCGCCGCTTTCTTCGCCAGCTCATCCGATGCATCGGCCGACAAAAAATAAACCTCGGAGCCATGCGCTCCTTTGACCGGCGCGGCGTTGACGTGGACCGAGAGGAAGAGGTCGGCCTTGTACTGATTCGCCACGGCGGTGCGCTGATCGAGCGAGACCATGCTGTCGTCTTCGCGGGTGAGGATCACGCGCGTGCCGAGCTTCGACGCCAGCGCCGCCGCGAGCTTGTTCGCGATCGCCAGCGTCGCCTCTTTCTCCTGCAGGCCGCCGGGGCCGCTCGCGCCGATGTCTTTGCCGCCGTGGCCGGGATCAATGACGATCGTGTGGATGCCCGGCTGATCGACCGGCTTGTTCAGCGCCGGCAGCGTCGGCGTCGACGGTCCGGCCGTCGCCTTGCGCACGTCGAGCACGATGCGGAACGGGTTCTCCAGTTTGTACGCGTCGCCGACCACATCGCCGCCGGTGAGCTGGATGCGCGCGTCGGTGCCGGCGAACGTGATCTTCGCGACGTTCGGGTCCTCGTACGCCTGCTCCGGGAACGGCGCGCGGATCTGCGCGGCGAAGCGGAGCGTGTACGCGCCCGGCTCCTTCACGATCGCGTAGCCGGAGCTCTGCGTCAGCGTGAAGACGATCTTCGAGATCCCCTGCACGTTGGCGACGGAGACCTGCACGCCGACGACGGTGTGCTGCAGCGGGCGGATCTGCACCAGCTTCGCGCGCTCGTCCCACACGACGTCGAGGTCGGCGGTCTTGGCCAGGAAGCCCTGGAAGAACTGGATGGTGACGAACGGCCGGTTGTCGATCATGACCGGCGGCGCCGGCATCTCAATCAGGTCGTCGCGCACGACGCCGAAGCGGCTGTCGGGTCCGAAGGCCGCGACATTGTTGTTGATCGTGACGCGATAGCCGTGCGCGTCGGCCGCGACGCTGCCGCCGAGGGCGGCGACGACGTCTTCGGCGGAGAAGTAGGTCTGGCCGTTCTGATGCGCGACCGCGACCTGCCGGTCACCGGCTTGCGTGCGCAGCGTGGCGGGCGTGGTCGATTGCGCGACGACGATCGAAGCGGCGGCGAGGAGCGTGAGGCACGTGAGGAGGAGGATGAATCGCTTCATTTGAGGGCAGGCGGATTATCGCATGTCGCTATACTCGCGCCGATGCGCCGCCTTTCAATCCTCCTGATTCCATTGATCCTCACGGTCTGCGGCCGGCCGGAGCCGAAGGGCCCGGTGGTCAGCAAGGAACCGGTCAGCGTCCGCGGCTGGGTGCTCGACGTCGACCAGAGCAGCTCCGGCGGCGACGCGCCGTACCGCACCGTCGAGACCGAGGCCGCGCGCAAGCTGCAGCTGTTCCAGTCGATGAACATCTGGGTCGAAGGGGCGCCGTACATCTCCGGCGGCCTCGCCGAGAACGGCTCGTTCATCCTGCTCGACGTCCCGCCGGGCAACGTCACGGTCGAATTCAGCACGCCGACCATCGCGCAGGCGAAGCTGGTCCTGAGCGGCGTCCCCGGAAATGCGGACGTCCTGATCCCCGGAATCATCGTGAAGCCGGACGGCAGCATTTCCATCGCCGACCCGAAAGCGATCGAGGTGCGGACCGCCGCCAAGATCGACAAGCCGCACGTCACCGCGCAGAAGGTGATGGTGGCCGGGATTCAGGTCCCCGTGATCGAGACGCCGCTCGCGCAGATGATCGGCCGCCGCGACTGGCCGCAGCCGCCGGGAACGTTCAAACCAACGGTCACGATGAAGTAGACAGCGGACAACAGACAGCGGACAGCGGGAGCAAAAGCACACGTCTCTGGGCTCCCGCTGTCCGCTGTCTGCCCCCCGCTGTCCCAACATGGCACTCCGGTTGAACTCGATCTCTCCCAATGGAAGATCGACGTGTGCGCGACCGAGGCGGCTGGGCTCGCCTGGCTACCCGGGTAACCGACTGGACCGGGTCGACGACCGGGTTTCTCTTTGCCGCCGGCACCATCGTCGTCTGGCTCATCACCGGGCCGCTGTTTCACTTCTCCGACACGTGGCAGCTCGTCATCAACACCGGGACGACGATCGTCACGTTCCTGATGGTCTTCCTCATCCAACGATCGCAGAACAAGGACGCGCTGGCCATCCAGCTCAAGCTCAATGAGCTCGTCGCCGGGCTCGAAGGGGCGAGCAATCGCCTGATCTCGGTCGAGGATTTATCGGAGGACGAGCTGAAGGTGCTGCACATCCACTATCAGCGGCTCGCCGAGATGGCCAAGCGCGACCTCGACCTGAAGGAGTCGCACTCGATCGAGGAAGCGGAGGCGCGGCACAACTTCAAGCGCGACCGGCGGAAGAAGAAGTAATCAGAGGATCAGCTCCGCGAACTTCTTCAGATCGATGTTGCCGCCTGACACGACGGCGACGATCGGCCCTTCGCCCGCGCGGCCGGACAGCGCGGCGGCCACGCCGAGCGCCCCCGCCCCTTCCGCGATCACGCGCGTTTTTTCGGCGACGAGGCGCATCGCGCGCTTGACCTCGTCGAGCGTCACGACGATCGAGCCGTCGACCACGCCGTGCATCCGCTCCCACATCCGCGGGAAGATGCTCTTGCCGCCGGCTCCGTCGACGAACGTCGCCTGCCATCCTTCGAATACGCGCGGCTCGCCGGCCGCGAACGATGCCGCGCCGGGCGCCGCCGTCTCCGGCTCCGCGCCGAGGATGCGCACATCCGGAGCGAGAGCGCGGATCGCGCTGCCGACGCCGGCGATCAAACCGCCGCCGCCGATCGCCGTGATCACCGTCCGCACGCCGGGCAGGTCTTCGAGGATCTCCAGGCCGAGCGTGGCGTTGCCGGTGACGAAATCCTGATCGTCGAACGGATGGATGAACGTCCCCTCGACGCCGGGGAACGCGCGTGCTTCCATCGCGTTCCAGCAGGCATCGAATGGCGCGCGCACGAGGGTCGCGCCGAGGTTGCGCATGCGATCGATTTTCGTCTCGGGGGCGGTCTCGATCACCACGACCGTGCACGGAATCCCCGCCTCGCGCGCCGCGTACGCGACGCCCTGTCCCGCGTTGCCGGCGCTGATCGTCCAGACGCCCTTCGCCCGATCCTCGGCCGACAGCATGGCCACCGCATTCGCCGCGCCGCGGATCTTGAACGCGTTGATCGGCTGCAGGTTCTCGAGCTTCAGCCAGATCTCCGGCGCGTCGGTGCCGTGCAGCAACCGGACGAGCGGCGTGCGGACCGCGACGTTTTTGATGCGCTCGCGGGCGGCGCGGATTTCGGCGAGCGTGACAGGACGGACAGGCGGTGCGGCGATGCTCATGCCGCGATTCTACAGGCATGACTTCTGCTCCCTTTGCGCCACATGCAAACTCACACAAACGTCAGCAATCCCGAGCGTTGGTTGTCGGTTGTCGCGGGCGCGGCGATCACCGCATTCGGCCTCAAGCGCCGCTCCCTCGGCGGACTCACGCTGGCCGGCATCGGCGGCGGACTCCTCTGGCGCGGCGCGACCGGCCGCTGCCCCGTCTACGGATCGCTCGGCATCTCCACCAACGGCGAGACCGCCAGCAATGTGAGCGTCCCGTACGGCCGCGGCATCCGCGTGGAGAAATCCGTCACCATCAACGCTCCGCCCGAACAGCTCTTCACCTTCTGGCGCAACCTCGGGAACCTCCCGAAGTTCATGGAGCACCTCGAGCGCGTCGACGTGCAGGACGAGGTTCGTTCGCACTGGGTGGCCAAAGGTCCGGCCGGCACGACCGCGGAGTGGGACGCGGAGATCATCAACGAAGTCCCGAACGAGCTGATCGGATGGCGCTCCGTCGATGGATCCAACGTCCAGAACGCCGGCTCGGTGCACTTCAACCGCGCCTCCGGCAATCGCGGCACCGAAGTGAAGGTCGTGCTGCGCTACGACCCGCCCGGCGGCTCCTTCGGCGCGGTCATCGCGAAGCTCTTCGGCGAAGAGCCGTCGCGGCAGGTGCAGGAAGACCTCCGCCGCTTGAAACAGATCATGGAAGCGGGCGAACTGGCGACGACGGCGGGCCAGCCGTGGGGAGCAAATCGATGAAAGCAGTCTGCTGGTGGGGCCGCAACGAAGTCCGCGTGACGGACGTCCCCGACCCGAAGATCCTCAATCCGCAGGACGCGATCGTGCGCGTGACGCTGACCGCGATCTGCGGCTCCGACCTCCATCTCTACGACGGCTACGTCCCGACGATGATGCGCGGCGACATCCTCGGCCACGAGTTCATGGGCGAGGTCGTCGAGGTCGGCTCCGCAGTGAAGAACCTCCGCGTCGGCGACCGCGTGATCGTCCCGTTCCCGATCTGCTGCGGCAATTGTTTTTACTGCAAGAACGGACAGTGGTCGCTCTGCGACAACTCGAACCCGAACGCCTGGATGCTCGAGGCCATCCAGGGCTACGGCGGGGCTGCTCTTTATGGTTACTCGCACATGTACGGCGGCTACGCGGGCGGGCAGGCGCAGTACGTGCGCGTGCCGTTCGCCGACGTCAGTCCGCTCAAGATTCCGGAAAGCCTTCCTGACGAAAAGGTGCTCTTCCTGACGGACGTCTTTCCGACCGGATGGCAGGCCGCCGAGCAGTGCAACATCAAGCCGGGCGACGTCGTGGCGGTGTGGGGCTGCGGCCCGGTCGGCCAGTTCGCCATCGCCAGCGCGCGGCTCCTCGGCGCGGAGCGCGTCATCGCCATCGACCGCTTCCCGGAGCGTTTGCGTCTGGCGCAATTTCACAGCAAGGCGGAGATCCTCGATTACAGCGAAGTCGACGACGTCTACGAGGCGCTGAAGGAGATGACCGGCGGACGCGGTCCCGACGCCTGCATCGATGCGGTCGGCATGGAGGCGCACGGCACGACCATCGACGCCTGGTACGACCGGGTGAAGCAGGCGATGCGCCTCGAGCTCGACCGCGCGCACGTGCTGCGCCAGGTGCTGCACTGCTGCCGCAAGGGCGGCACGGTCTCGATCCCCGGCGTCTACGCGGGCTTCATCGACAAGGTGCCGTTCGGCAGCGCGTTCGGCAAAGGGCTGACGCTGCGGATGGGCCAGACGCACGTCAACAACTACACCCGCACGCTGCTGAAAAAAATCGAGCGCGACGAGATCGATCCGTCGTTCATCATCACGCACCGCGTGACGCTCGACGACGCACCGGAAATGTACAAGACGTTCCGCGACAAGCAGGACGAATGCATCAAAGTCGTGATGCGGCCGGCAGCATGATCGCCGGATGATCGGGGCGCGGTGGACGAACCACCGCGTCCGTTCGTACATGCATTCATGCTCCCGGTCTTCCTCTTCCTCGGCTCACTTCTCCTCGGCAGCGAACATCCCGTCAGCGCCCCCGAATACGGCATCGCGTTCAGCAATCAGCAGGGGGCCGCGGTCGCCGGCGACGTCACCAGCAACTACTTCCTGGTCGTCTGGCCCGATCCCGACGCGCAGCGGATCTGGGCCGCGCGCGTTGGGGCGACCGGCCGCGTCCTGACGCAACCGCCGCTGCTGATCGCGCACGACCGCGCGATCAACGTGCGGCTGTTCCGGTCCGGCGACCATTACGTCGCCCTCTGGCTTTCGGACGTCGAGAACATGTACACGCTCCAGCTCGCGCGGCTCGACGACAACGGCGCGCTGCTCGGACCGGTCCGCGCGGTCCTGCCGAACATCTACCTTTCCGCACTGGCGTGGAACGGCCGCAATTTCCTGCTCGCGGTCTCTTCGCCGGATGGATATGAGCTCGTGCTCCTCTCGCCCGACGGCGACATCGTGAAGCGCGGCATCGACCTCGCGGTGCCGCACGACACGAGCATCTGGTCGATCGTCGCGGCGGGCGAGGTCTTCCACGTTTTTCAAGCGACGGTGACGGTGGTGACGACGACGGACCGCTTCGGCAACGTCACGTACAGCTCCTACTCGACGGTCAACCAGCGGCGCGTGAGCACGGACGGCGAGCTGCTCGACCCGCAGCCGCTGCCGGTCGTCGACCGGATCGCCGGACTGACCCCCGCGGTCGCCTCGAACGGCCGCTCCATCGCCGGCGTCATCTACGACCAGCAGGCCACCCTCCGCCCGTTGCTCATCGACGCGGCGACCGGCGCCGTGACCATGCTGTTCGCGCCGCTGGCGGGACGCGAGCCGCGCATCGCGACCGACGGCTCGGGCTACCTCTTGTCGTGGATCGCCGACGACCAGACGCTGCGGACGATGCCGTTCGGCGACACGGCCGACGCGACGCCGCAGCAGTGTTGCCGCGGCGCCGTCACCCCGCCGGCCATGGCCTGGAACGGACGGACGTATTTCGGCGTCTGGAGCGACAACCGCGATTCGCTGCCGACGGCGGGCTACCTCCACCTCTACGGCACGCTCTTCTTTGCGAACGGCCAGGCCCTCGACGACGGACGGCCGATCGCCACGGCGGCGCGGACGCAGACCTCGGTCTCGACCGCCGGCTCACTCGTCGTCTGGTCCGAACGCGACGCGAACGCGAGCCGCGAGGAAGTGCGCGCATCGCTCGGCGGCGGCGAACCGATCGTCCTTTCGCCGCCGGCCGCGTGGATCACCACGACCGCGGCCGTCGCCGCCGGCTCGTCGTACTTCGCCGGTTGGACGGATTACAGTGACGTCTCGAAGCCGCAGGTGTTCATGCGGCGCATCGGCAGCGATGCCCCGCGAGCGCTCGGCCCCGGCCTCGACATCACGTTCGCCTTCGACGGCACGAACGTCCTCGCCGTCTGGCTCGGACCGCAGGGCGTCGTGGGGCAGCGCTTCAAGCCCGACGGCAACATCGTCGACGTCGATCCCTTCGTCATCTCGGCCACCGCCGGCTTCCAGCCCCGCGTCGCGACGAACGGCCACGAATTTCTCGTGGCGTGGTGGCAGGGGACGAACCGCTGCGTCGGCGGCATCTGTCCGAAGGATTTCCGCGACGTGGTCGCCGCGCTCGTCTCGAAGGACGGCACGCTGCTGGAGACGATTCCGATCGCCACCGGCGGGCCCGATCAGTTCGGTCCGGTCGTCGCCAGCGACGGCCTCGACTTCATCGTGGCGTACGTCCAGGACCGGAGCTACGCCCGGCGCGTGCAATCGACCGGCGCGCTGCTCGACCCTGCTCCCGGCTTCCCCGCCGGCAGTGGCACGCCGATCGACGCGGCCTGGCGCAATGGCCGATACCTGATCGCCGCCGGCGGCATCGGTACCGATGAGGAGCTGCACGTGTTCGAGGTCGATCCGAAGACCACGACGCTGCTCGGCGACACGCTCGTCTCGGCGTACGCCACGGCCTCGCAGCCGTTCGGCGGAGCGTGGATCGCGTATTCGCACACCACCGACGATGCGCTGTACGGCGGCGCGGTGCGCGCGTTCACGAGACCGTTCGTCGACGGGACGCGCCGGCGCAGCTTCTGAGACAATCCGCGCGGCGTGGGAAAACGATCCCGAACGAAGCGTAGGGCAAGCTCTCAGCTTGCCCCTCCGCGTCCCCCCGAGGGGCAAGCTGAGAGCTTGCCCTACATTCTTGCGGCGATTCTGTTCGTCGCTACGCTGATCGCCTACGCCCACGTCGCCGGCCACGACTTCGTCTCGTTCGACGATCCGCTGTACGTCTCGCAGAACGATCACGTCCGCACCGGCCTCTCGCTCGCGAACATCAAGTGGGCGTTCACGACGTTCGATGCATTCAACTGGCATCCGCTGACGTGGATCTCGCACATGCTCGACGTCTCGCTGTTCGGCGTCAACGCGGGGCGCCTGGCGCTGATGAACGTGCTGCTCCACGCGCTCAGCTCCGTGCTGCTGCTGTTCCTCATCCGCCGCATGACCGGCCGCACCTGGCCGGCCGCCGCCATCGCCGCGCTCTTCGCGCTGCATCCGGCGCACGTCGAGTCGGTGGCCTGGATCAGCGAGCGCAAGGACGTCCTCAGCACATTGCTCTTCCTCGGCACGATCTGGTTCTACGTCGAAGAACGCTACGTGCTGATGTGCGTGACGTTCGCGCTCGCTCTGCTGGCCAAGCCGATGGTCGTCACGCTGCCCTTCGTGCTGCTGCTGCTCGATTACTGGCCCCTGCAGCGCGGCATCCGCTTCAAAGAAAAAATCCCGCTCTTCGTGATGATCGTCCCGGCGATCATCCTCACGCTGCACGCGCAGGCGAAAGGGATCGCCGCCGCGATTCCGCTGACCGCGCGCCTGGCCAACGCCGCACAGTCGTACGTCGCGTACCTCGTCACGCTCGCCTGGCCGGCGAGGCTCGCCATCATCTATCCATTGCGCCCCGTCGGCTGGACCGCACTCGTCGCGCTGCTCGTGCTGATCGCCATCACCATCGCCGCGCTGCGGAAGCCGTTCGCCATCACCGGCTGGCTCTGGTACCTCGGCACACTGGTCCCGGTCATCGGTCTCGTGCAGGTCGGGCGGCAGGCGATGGCCGACCGCTACACGTACATCCCGAGCATCGGCATCTTCATCGCCATCGTCTTTCTCGTCGATCGCCTGCCGGTCCCGCGCAACGCGCTGATCGCCGCGACGTCGCTCATCCTCGCGATCTTCGCCGGGCTGACGTTCCAGCAGACGCGCGTCTGGCAGGACAGCATCACGCTCTACCGCCACGCCATCGACGTCACGTCCGACAACGACGTCGCGCACACGCTCCTCGGCGAGGCGTACAACGGCAACGGCGATCCGCAATCGGCCGCGCGCGAGCTCGAAGCAGCGATCAACATCAATCCCACCAACGAGGAAGCGCTCCGCGATTACGGCCGCCTGAAGCTCGCCGGCGGCAACAACGCCGAAGCCATCCCGCTGCTCGAGCGCGCGCTGAAGGCACGCGATGACGTCAGCACGCGCGCCGCGCTCGAGGCCGCGCGCGGCAACGCCGACGCCGCCCTCGCCGCGTACGCGCAGGCGGTCCGCGAGCGTCCCGAGCTGGCCGACCGCCACAACGATTACGCCGCGATGCTGGCCCGCGCCGGCCGCGACGACGAGGCGCTCGCGGAATACAACGACGCGCTGCAGATCTCGCCCGACCAATACGACGTCCGGATGAACCTCGGCGCGATCCTCAGCCGCCGCAACCGCAACGACGAGGCGCTCGCGCAGTTCCGCGCCGCCGCCGCGCAGCGTCCGAACTCTCCCGAGCCGCACGTCTACCTCGCGCTCGTCTACGCGTCGATGAATCGCCTCGACGATGCGGCCGCGGAAGTGAAGGCGGCGATGGCCATCGATCACGATCTCGCGAATGCGCAGCTGACCAATGCCGTGCACATCGCGCCGAATCCGACCAACATCGATCAATATGAAAAGTTCCTCGAAACGCGCCAGCCCCGCTGACGACTCGAAGCTCGTCCTGCCGGTCTGCGCCGCGCTCGTCGTCCTGATCGCGATCATCTACGCGCAGGTCGGGACGCATTCGTTCGTCAACTACGACGACGATCAGTACGTCAGCAACAACCCGCACGTGGCGTCCGGACTCACCGCCGATTCGCTCCGCTGGTCGATGACGGCGTACTCGCCGAACTGGCACCCCATCGCCTGGCTCACCTTCCTCACCGACGTCATGCTCTTCGGCCTGCGCGCCGGCCCGATGCTCTACGCGAACGTGCTGCTGCACGTCGCCTCGACGCTCATCCTCTTCTTTTTCCTGAAGCGGACGACGAAGCGGCTGTGGCCCAGCGCGATCGTCGCGGCGCTCTTCGCCGTTCATCCGCTGCGCGTCGAATCGGTGGCCTGGATCGCGGAGCGGAAGGACGTCCTCTGCGCGCTCTTTTTCTTCCTGGCGATCTGGTTTTACGCCCGCTGGACCGAGTCGCGCGACCGCGGCTACTACATCGCCTCGGTGGCCATGTTCGCCATCGGCATCACGGCGAAAGGGATGATCATCACGCTGCCGTTCGTGCTGATCCTGCTCGATTACTGGCCGCTGAATCGCTTCGATCTCAAGCGCAACGTCGTCGAGAAAATCCCGTTCTTCATCGTCCTCGTGCCCGGCATCTACATGACGTTCTGGACGCAGCGGAAGATGGCGACGCTCGCGGCGGAAAGCTACATGTCGCGCGCGATGATGGCGTCGAACGCGTTGCTGTCGTACGTCGCGTACATCGGCAAGATGTTCTGGCCGTCGAACCTCGCCATCCCCTATCCGCTGCGCCTCGTCATCTCGCGCGCCGACGTCTTCCTCTCCGCGCTCCTCCTGCTCGCGATCACCGTCCTCGTCTGGCTGCTGCGCAAGGAGCGCCGCTATCTGCTCGTCGGCTGGCTCTGGTACCTCGGGATGTCGGTGCCGGTCATCGGCTTCGTGCAGATCGGCTCCGCATCGATGTCGGACCGCTACACGTATCTGCCGCAGATCGGCCTGACGTTCGCGCTCGTCTGGCTGCTCTTCGATGCGATCCCGCTCGTCGCGTGGGCCGTGCCGGTCGCCGCGCTCACGATCCTCGCCGCCATCCAGACGTCCTACTGGAAAGACAGCGAGACGCTGTTCCGTCACTCCCTCGCGGTCAGCACGAACAACCGCACCGCGCACGATCACCTCGGGCTCGCGCTGCTCGAGCAGAAGCGCTACGACGAAGCCGCCGCCGAGTACCGCGCCGCGCTCGCATTGAACGCGCAGGACGCGATGGCACAATCGGGCCTCGGCGCCATCGCGACGCTGAATCCGAACGATCTCTCCACGCGCGCCGCACGCGCCGCGTCGGAAGGGAAGGTCGAAGAAGCGATCGCGCTGTACCGGCAGCTCGAGCCGAAGACCGCAGCGATGCACAACGACTTCGCCGCGATGCTCGCCCGCGCCGGCCACGATCAGGAAGCGCTCGCCGAATACAACGAGGCGGTGCAGCTCGATCCGCACCAGTACGACGTCCGGATGAACCTCGGCGCGTTGCTGTCACGCATGAACGACGCGAACAGCGCCGTCGCGCAGTTCGACGCCGCCGCAAAGGAGAAGCCGCAGTCCGCCGAGCCTCACGTCTACATGGCGCTGACATACGCGGGCAGCGGCCGCGTCGATGCCGCGATCCAGGAAGCGAATGCCGCGATCGCGATCGATCACGCCGGCGCGACGCGCGCGATGTCCGCCGCGCTGCAGCGGCAGATCACGATTGATGATTTCGTGGCGCAGTTGAAGCAGCAGCATTAGTGCGGCGGCCATGCCGCCGCTGCTTTTCGTGAACCGCGGCCATGCCGCGGTTGCGAGCCGGCATGGCCGCCTCGCGGCAACTACAGCGGCGGCACGGCCGCCGCACTCCAGATCCGCATCGTCTTCGGATCCTGCAACAACACCACATTCGTCCCCGCCGGCAACGGCCGTTCGATCTGCCCCTTCACCGCGCCGAGGCGCGTGAGCTTCCGCACGATCGCGTAGTTCGCCAGCGTGCGGCCGCCGTTCTCGCCGCGCGCGACCTTCGTCGTCTGCGCGTCGTCGACCGTGATCGCGATCAGCTCGAGCTCGCGCGGCGCGTTGATGCGAATCGCCTTGCCGGCGATCGCGATCGACGCGGAGGCGCCGCGCTTCGACGCCTCCTCGATCGCGCTGAAGAGTTGTCCCTCGTTCGAGCCGACGAATTCGCGCGCGCCGCCCACCACCGCCTGCGGTGTGTACGCGCCGCTGAGGTGCATCGCGCGGACGTAATCGGCCTGGCGCTGCGACCACTCCGGCGACGAGAACGGATCGCGCCAGCCGAGGTGGTCCCAGTAGTCGACGTGGAAGGCGAGCGGGATGACGCGGCCGCGCAGCGAGGGGTCGCGCGCGATGCGGCCGAGGAGCTCGTCGGCGGGCGGACACGACGAACAACCCTGCGACGTGAAGAGCTCGACCACCACCGGCGAGGCTCCGATGCGCGAGGCGAGCGGCGCCGGTTTTGACGAGATGCTGAACACGACTGCCCCCGCGATGACGGCGGCGCTGATGGCAAGGAGGCGTGACATGGCTGGGATAGAATCGCCCGAAATCTTCACAGGAGTATCACGATGCGGTTGATCACCCGGTCCGATTTCGACGGGCTCGCCTGCGCCGTGTTGCTGAAAGAAGTCAGCGACATCGACGCCATCGAGTTCGTCCATCCGAAAGACGTGCAGGACGGCAAGATCGCGGTGGGCGCGACCGACATCCTCACCAACCTGCCGTACGTCCCCGGCGTCGGGCTCTGGTTCGATCACCATTCGAGCGAGACCGTGCGCAACGACATGGACGGCGTCTCGTTCGACGGCCGCTTCGAGGTCGCGCCGTCCGCGGCGCGCGTGGTCTACAACTACTACAAGGACAAAGGCCAGGGCGCGAAGCTGAGCCGCTACGACGACCTGCTCGAATCGGTCGACAAGTCCGACTCCGCAAACCTCACGCACGACGACGTCGTGAAGCCGTCCGGCTGGATCCTGCTGTCGTACGTCATGGATCCACGCACCGGCCTCGCCTACTACCGCAACTACCGCATCAGCAATCGCGAGCTGATGATGAAGATGGTCGACTGGATCCCGAACAAATCAGTCGACGAGATCCTCGCCGAGCCCGACGTGCAGGAGCGCGTGGAGCGCTACTTCGAAGGGCAGGAGGAGTTCCGCAAAATCAATCAGAAGCACTCGCGCGTCGACGGCAACGTGATCGTCACCGACCTGCGCGGCCTCGAGGAGATGCCGACCGGCAACCGCTTCCTGATCTACACGATGTTCCCCGAGCAGAACATCCAGGTGCGCATCTTCGACGGCAAGCGCGGCGAGTTCGTGGTCTGCGCCCTCGGTCATTCGATCTTCAACCGCACCTCGAACACCGACGTCGGCAAGCTGATGGACCGCTACGGCGGCGGCGGCCACCGCGGCGCCGGCACCTGCCAGCTGCCGGTCGAAGGAGCCGACTCGAAGATCCGCGAGATCATCGAGAAGTGCAAGCGCGACGGATGAGCCAACCGTGGGAGCGGCCGGCGCGCAAGATCGGCGCTGATGCGATGGCGGCGCTCGAGGCGATGCCGTCGAGCGAGCTGACGTCGCTGCTGCTCGAGCTCTTTGCCCGCCGCGCGCGCAGGCTCTCCGTACACGACATCCGGCGCCGCTTCGAGTCCGACGCGTTCGTCACTCCGTCGACCGTAAGTCAACGCGCGTTTACAAACCTCGACGCGCACCTCCTCGCCCAGATGCCGCCGCAGTTCGAGGCGGTCGAGCTCTCGCCGCTCGCGCCGCACGGCACGGTCGCCACGCTCGGCCCGGTGCATCCGCACAACGTGATGGCCACGATCCGCGGCCAGGAAGTGCTCGCCGATGCGACCGACGTGATGGCCCTGATGTGCGCCCGGATGCGCGACACGCGCGACGAAGTGCACCTCTGCACCAGCCAGCGCCTCGTGCGCGCGCAACGCGTGCGCGAGAAATTTCACACGCAGCACTTCCGCATCCTCAGCCTCTGCAGCGCAGGACGCGGCGATGCGTTCGCGATGCGCAACGTCGTCGAGCACATCCGCATCCAGCTGCATCTCTTCTCGACGTTGCCCGACGGGTTTCGCAAAGGCGATCTGCGTGTCACGCTGGCCGCCGAGAACTTTGACGAACTGCGCGCGATGCTCGGCGACGAGGTGGACGTCACGCGCGACGAAGAGCGGCTCGTGAAGACGTCGTACTACCAGCGCGTCGCGTTCAAGGTGTGGTTCGACGGCCTGCCGCTCGGCGACGGCGGCCTCACCGACTGGACCGCCCGCCTGCGCAACGATCGCCGCGAGCGGCTGGTCACGAGCGCGATCGGGACGGAGATGCTGGTCAAAGGCTTCGTGTCATCCTGACACCGTTAAGCCGCGCGCTCTTCGCGATCCACGACCGCCGCGGCCGCGCCCTCGACACCGCGCGCGGTCTGCACGATCGCGACGCCGCCGAGGATCACCACCATCGCCACGATCGACACCCACGTCAGCCGCTCGCTGAGAATCAACCAGCCGAGGATCACGGCGACTGCCGGGTTCACGTACGCGTAAAGCGAGAGGCTCGTGGCCCGCATGTGCGCCAGCGCGTAGATGAACGCGCTGTACGCGATGACCGAGCCGAAGATCGTCAGGTACGCCAGTCCGGTGAACGTGCGCGGCGTCAGGACGAAGCGCTTCCCTTCGCCCATCAGCAATCCGACGATCAGCACGAGCGCGCCGCCGAAGAGCATCTGCAGCGTCGCCGACGGCAGCAGCGACACGCCGTGCAGGTGATGCTTGCCGCGGACCATGCCGTACTGCCAGCAGAGCGATCCGAACTGGATGGCGATCGCGCCGGCGAGGAAGCCGGGGGCGCGATGGCCCGCGGAGCCGCCCGGCGTCACGAGCAGCGCCACGCCGAGGAAGCCGACGAGCATGCCGATGCCGCGGCGGAGTCCGATCGTCTCGCCGTTTTTCCGCACCGCCTCGAGGATCGACGCCCAGAACGGCGCGGTGGCGACGAACAGCGCGGCCATGCCGCTCGGCACGTACTGCTCGGCCCAGACGACCGACAGGTTGCCGCCGCCGACCATCAGCACGCCGATGAGTGCGAGCTCGCGCAGCACGCGCGGATCGCGCGGCAGCGTCTCGCCGCGCAGCTTCAGGACCGCGAACAGGATGAGGCCTGCGCCGAGGTAGCGGATGCCGGTGAGGAGCAGCGGCGGAATCGTCTCGACCGCGACGCGGATGGCGAGGTAGGTCGTCCCCCAGACGAGGCAGACGATGCCGAAGGCGACGTACGCGAGGAGCTTGTCATTCTTGACGTTCCTCACAGGGCCTCCCCGAGGATGATGCCTCCCACTTTTTCGCAATGCGTCTGCATCACGATCGTGGTGCGGGTGTTGAGCGCCAGCGGCGGCTCTTTCAGCCTGCCGACCAGCACGTTGAGCGAGGAGATCGAATCGGTGCGGACCTTGATGAGGTAGCAGTCATCGCCCGCGACCGTGTGGGCTTCGAGCACCTCGTCGCCGGCGACGATGTCGCGGAACATCTTCAGCGCCTTCGGCGTGAGGTTCGAGGGGCCGCGCGCGGCGATGAATGCCGTGACCTTTCGCCCGATCGATTCGGGGTCGACGACGACGGTCGTCCCGCGGATCACGCCGAGCCGCTCGAGCTTCTCGATGCGGTCGGCGACGGCGGGACGGGAGAGGCCTACCTGATCGGCGATCTGCGAGGCGGGAGTCCGCCCGTCGCGGAGGAGGAGGCCGACGATGCGAAGGTCGAGATCATCCAGATCGACAGCCATGGTGGCATTGTACCACCAGAACGCAGGCCAATCGAGCGGATCACCTGCTAATCGTCAGAAGATCCCACCCACCGCCAGCATCCGCAACCGGACCGGCGTCGCCGGCGTGTGCAGCCGCAGCGGGCGCGGGTAGCGGTATTCGCTCCGCTGCGCGGCGGCCTGCGCCAGCTCGCGGCGGAGGTACTCGACCTTCACGGTGCGGGCGGCGTCGGTCAGCAGACGGCGCAGCGACGTGCGGCGCAGGACGATGGAGCGGATCTTGAGCGAGGCGTCGCGGACGGCGAACCTGATCGACTCCCGGTCGTCGCTGCACACCCGCACCACGCTCCCCTCCGGCAGCACTGCGACGATTTCTTCGGCGATTCGAGTTTCATCCGTGGCGTTCATCGGTTCCTCCAACTGTCTGCTCTAATAGACGCGAATACTGACGCGAAGTTTCTGCGCCCGCCGCCAAGATCCTGTGAACACCTCGTCAAGAATCGTGACGTTTACGCCGCTGGGCCGCTCCGCGGCGGCCAACCGCGACGAGACGCTGCTCGACGTCGCCCGCCGCGCCGGCGCCCCCCTCGGCAACTCCTGCGGCGGCATCGGCATCTGCGCCCGCTGCGCCGTCCGCGTGGTCGCCGGCGGCGAGAACCTCAGCCCCCCGACCGCGATTGAGTTACGCGTCACCGAAGAGCGCGGATTCACCGAGGGGGAACGGTTGGCGTGTCAGGCGATCGTGTGCGGAGAGGTGGAGATCACGACGACTTACTGGTGACTAGGTAGCAGCTGGCAGATAGCAGATAGCAGGGGGGGGGTACGCGGTTGCGCGGTTGCGCGGTTCCGCGGTTCCGCGGCGGCCCCCGCACGCCGCACTGCGCCACCACGCAACCTCGCACCCTGCTATCTGCTATCTGTTACCTGTTGTCTGCTTCATCACGAACATGCAGTCCCCGTAGCTCAAAAAAAGTACTTCTCCGCGATCGCCGCCGCGTACGCGTTCCGGATCGTCTTGATACCGGCGAACGCAGACACCGGCGTGGTAACTAGATAGCAACTGGCAGACAGCAGGGACCGCGGTTGCGCGGTTCCGCGGCGGCCCCCGCGCGCCGCACCACGCAACCTGCTATCTGCTATCTGCTATCTGTTACCTGCTATCTCTCTTCATCACGAACATGCAGTCGCCGTAACTGTAAAAAAAGTACTTCTCCGCGACCGCCGCCGCGTACGCGTCCTTGATCGTCTCGATGCCGGCGAAGGCCGACACGAGCATGATCAGCGTCGATTCAGGCAGGTGGAAATTGGTCAACAGCTTGTCGACCGCGCGGAACTCGAAGCCGGGGGTGATGAAGATCGACGTCTCGGCTGACCCGGCGTTGAACCGCCCATCGCCGGCGCGGATCGCGCTCTCCAATGTGCGCACGCTCGTCGTCCCCACTGCGACGATCGGCCGCTGTTCCTCGCGGGCTCGATTCAGCGTCGCCGCGGCTTCGGCGGAGATCGTGTAGCGCTCCGAGTCCATCCGATGCTCGGCGATGTCGTCGACTTTCACCGGTTTGAACGTGCCGAGGCCTACGTGGAGGGTGATGCGGACGATGTCGATGCCGCGCGCGGTGATGTCGTCGAGGATCTCGCGCGTGAAGTGCAGGCCGGCGGTCGGCGCCGCGATCGCGCCACGCTCGGCGGCGTAGACGGTCTGGTACGACTCCTTGTCGCTGTCGCGCGGTGCCTCCCGCGCGATGTACGGCGGCAGCGGCGGCACACCGACGCGCTCGAGCTCTTCGGGCGGCCCGTCGAAGCGGACGACGATCGTGCCGTCATCGCGTTTCGCCATCACGGTCGCGGTGAGAAGCGGCGAGAAGCGCAGCTGATCTTCGGCCTTCACCCGTTTCGCCGGCTTGCACCACGCTTCCCACATCTGGTCGTCTAACTGCTTCGTCAGCAGCAGCTCGATGCGATTTTTCATCTGCCCCTTCGGCTCGGCGTAGAGCCGCGCCGGGATCACGCGCGTGTCGTTGATGACCAGGACGTCGCGCGGCCCGAGGCGGTTGGGGAAGTTCGCGAAGGAGTCGTGCTCCACCGGCGCGCCGGGCGTGACGACCATCATCCGCGATCGCCCGCGCGGACGCGGCTCCTGCGCGATGAGGTCGCGGGGAAGGTCGTAGGTGAAGTCGGTGCGCTTCATTAGAATCGCGCGCGATGATACGCGCCCGCGTCATCACCTGCAGCGATGCCGCCTCGCGCGGCGAGCGCGAGGACCGTTCCGGTCCCGCGGTGCGCGAGCTGCTCGCGGCGAACGGCTTCGACGTCGACGCGATCGTCATCGTCGCGGACGAGCTCGAAGCGATCGCGACGGCGATCGAGAACGCGACGGGCGACGGCGTGCGGCTCGTGGTCACGACCGGCGGCACCGGCATCGCGGCGCGCGACGTGACTCCCGAGGCGACGATGAAGGTCTGCGAACGGATCGTGCCGGGGTTCGGCGAGGTCATGCGGCGGACGGCGCCGATGGCCGCGCTCTCCCGCGCGCAGGCCGCCACGCGCGGATCGGCACTCATCGTGAACTTACCGGGGAGCGAGCGGGGCGCGCGCGAAAACCTGGAAGCCGTGCTGCCGCTGATTCCACACGCATTGCAACTGCTGGCGGGCGATACAAAACACACATGACGGTACAACCCGGACTCGAAGTTCTCCTCGACGAACCGGCCCCGATCCTGGGGCGCAAGATCGGTCTCGTCACCCATCACAGCGCGGTCACGTCCGACCTCCAGCACTCCGCGCGCCTGCTGAACGCGGGCCGCGGCTGGCAGCTCACCGCGCTCTTCGGCCCCGAGCACGGCATCTGGGGCGAAGCGCAGGACATGGCGCACGTCGAGCACTCCGACGATCCGCTGACCGGCCTGCCGGTGTACTCGCTTTACGGCCGCAGCGAGGCCGACCTCGTGCCGCGCCGCGACGTGCTGAAGACGCTCGACGCGCTCGTCATCGACCTGCAGGACATCGGCTCGCGCTACTACACCTTCATCTACACGATGGCCATCTGCATGCGCGAAGCGGCGCCGCTCGGCCTGAAAGTCATCGTCCTCGATCGACCCAATCCGATCGACGGCTATCACCTCGAGGGGAACATCCGCGAGGAGCAGTACTCCAGCTTCGTCGGCATGTTCCCGCTGCCGACGCGGCACGGCATGACCGCCGGCGAGCTGGCGCGCTACTTCAACGAGGTCTTTCATCTGGAGTGCGATCTCACCGTCGTCCCGATGCGCGGCTGGCGCCGCGGGATGTGGTGGGGCGACACCGGGCTGCCGTGGGTCATCCCGTCGCCGAACATGCCGACGGTCTACACGGCGACTGTCTATCCCGGCATGTGCCTGATCGAGGGGACGAACCTCAGCGAAGGGCGCGGCACGACGCATCCGTTCGAGTTTTTCGGCGCGCCATGGCTGAATCCGTTCAAGCTCGCCGAGCGCCTCAACGCGCTCGAGTTGCCCGGCGTCCGCTTCCGCCCGCACTACTTCCTTCCGCAGTTCCAGAAGCACGCCGGGAAGGTCTGCGGCGGCGTCGAGCTGCACGTCACGAACCGCGGCACGTTCGAGCCGTATCGCACGGGACTCTGGTGCGTGAAGGTCGCGCGCGATCTCGATCCGGAGCACTTCGACTGGCGCCGCGAGACGTACGAGTTCGTCTCCGACCGCCTGGCCATCGACCTCCTCGCCGGCAGTTCGCGCTACCGCGAGATCGTCGAGCGCGGCGGCAACGTCGACGAGTGGGTGGCGGAGTGGGAGGAATCGCTCCGCGACTTCGCCCGCATCCGCGAGGACTTTTTGCTTTATCGGGCCACGGATGCCTGAAGAGCTGAACAGCTCAACAGCTCAAGAGCTCAACGTCTTATACGAAGACGACGCCCTCGTCTTCGTCAACAAGCCGCCGAACGTCATCGTGCAGCGCGCGCACGACGCGGGCGAGCCGGTGCTGATCGAGCAGGTCGCGGCGCAATTCGGGCACGTCTTCCTGATGCAGCGGCTCGATCGGGGAACGAGCGGCGTGATGTTCTTCTCGCGGCGCGCCGACATCAACGCGAAGCTCACGCGGCAGTTCGAGACGAAGCGCATCCGCAAGCGCTACCTCGCGTTGTGCGAAGGTCAGCTCGCCGAACGCCAGACCATCGACGCGCCGCTCGCGCGTGTCGGGGCGATCAAGTTTGCGGTACGCGACGACGGCAAACGCGCGGTGACGCATCTCGAGCCGATCGCGGCGACAAAACAGGGCTCGTTCGTCGAGATCATCCTCGAGACGGGGCGGACGCATCAGATCCGCGTCCACCTCGCCGCGATCGGCCATCCGCTGGCAGGCGACTGGCTCTATGGAGAACGAAATGCCGCGCGTCCGATGCTGCACGCGGCCGAGCTCGTCATGACTCATCCCGTTACAAATCAGCCGCTTCGCGTCACAGCCCCTCTCCCCTCGGACTTCATCGAGGAGGGGGCGCGGCGCGGCCTCGAAACAGGACGGAACGACCTCGAATCACCACACCTAAACCATTGAATTTGTTAGAATAATCGCCAGTCAGCGCAGGTTACGACAGGCATGAGGACGACCATGAAACTCTGGACCAAGATGGCGATGGCGCTGTCGCTGATGCTCTTCCCCGTGATGGCATCGGCGCAGTTCAAGGACCTCGACACGGCGATGTCGAACCTCACCCGCGGCTTCGGCAGCGGTGACGCGCAGGCGATCGTCGCCGGCATCGGAGATGGCGATCAGGTCATGCTCCAGTTTCCGGGGCTGGTCGACCAGAGCGGCTTCTTCGGCCGCGACCAGGCCGCGTATCTGCTCGACGGGCTGTTCGGCAAAGTGCGGCCGGCGTCGTTCGAGCAGCGCAGCGCGCGCAAGGTCAGCGCCGAGGGGCAGTACCACATCACCGCCAGCTGGACGATCCAGAACAACGGCAAGCCCGAAGCGCGCGATCTCTACATCACGCTCAAGACCAAGGGCGACCACTGGTCCGTCGTTTCGGTGCGCTCCGCCAGCAAGTGATGAACTAGCGTGATGCGCAATCGCGTCCTTCGCGCGGCGGCGCTCTTCCTTCTACTCGCCGGCCTCATCGAGGCCGGCACCTTTTTTTCTCTTCGCTCCATCGAGTCGACGTTCAATCGCCGCGCGGCGGACCACATCCGTGAGGACGTCCTCTTCGTTCGCGGACGCGTGGCCACGGTCGAGGCGGAGCTCGACGCGACGGCCGATCACATCGAGGCGCGGATCGCGGCGCTGCATCACGAGCCGGCGCGGGCCGAGCTCTTCGCGCTGCTGCGCGACGAGGTGCCGCCGTCGCGCACGCGCGGCGCGCGCATCCGCACACCCGAGGGCGATCTGCTGGCGTGGTGGGGCGAGGAGCTGCGCGGCGCGGCGGCGAAGACGTACGAGTTCGACGCCACGAACCTCTACATCGTCCGGACGCGCGTCACCGGACGCTACGTCGTCGAGAGCTTCAAGCGGGTGGCGAACGTGCCGGGGGCGACGAGCTCCGTCGATCCGCGCGACGCCGAATGGATCACCGACACGATGTTCCACGCCGGCTTCCTGCGGCAGGAGCCGGGGACCATCCGCCAGCTGATCGAACGGCGGCCCGACGGCGATCTCTGGGTCGACATCACGCCGCGATCGGCGAAAGAGGTGCTCGAAGCGACGCGGAAGAACGCGACGAATGCGGCGGCGATCCTGTTGTGCGCCGGCGCGATCGTCGTGATGTTGATGCTGCAGTTGCCAGTTGCCGGTTCCCGCTTGCCGGCAACTGGCAACTGGCAACTGGCAACCGGCAACTGGCAACCGGTAACCGCTTCTCTTCTCATCATCCTCGCCCGCCTCGCCCTCCTCCCTCTCCACTTCATCGATGACCCGACGCGCATCTTCGGCTTCGATCTTTACGGCTCGCGTCTGCTCGGACCATTCAGCAAATCGCCGTTCGATCTCCTCGCGACTTCGATCGCCATCCTGGCCATCGTCTTCGTGCTGACGCGCGGCACGCGCTTCAGGATCGTGCGGATCGTCATCGCCATCGCCGCCGGCTTCGGTTACGTGCTCCTCGTCCGCAACCTCGTCGACAACTCGCGCGTCTCGTCGATCCCCGACCACATCATGCCGTCGTCGACCGCGCAGGCCGTGCTGCTCGCGTCGCTGCTCTGCCTCGCCCTGGCCGTGCTGCGCCTCGCGCGCGTCTGGCCGTGGGGCGACTGGGCGCCGCATCCCGCCCTCCGCCTCCTCGGCGCCGCGGTGCTCTGCGGCATTGCGGTCTGGCTGCCGGTGCAGCAGTTCGAGCGCGACAGCGCGCGGCGCTTCATCGCCGACACCTACGCGCCGCTCGTCGTCGGCGAGGCGGGCCAGCTGCGGACCATGATCGAGGACACGCTGCACAACGAGTTCTCGCGCACGGAGCTGAGCAGCGTGCTGCCCGACGACTATCGCCGCATGAACCTCGAGGACCTCGCGTACGCGCTCTGGCTGCGCTCCGACCTTTCGAAGTGGCGCATCCCCGCGGTCATCACCGTCAGCGACGATTTCACCGGCAACGTCATCAGCCGCTTCGGCGTCGGCCTGCCGCAGTTCGACGAGCGCGAGGTCGGCGTCGGCCACGAGATCCTGCAGGTCGGCAGCCTCAAACGCGTGCTGCTGCATCACGACTTCGACGTCACCGCATTCGGCACGACGATCGCGCGCGGCAGCGTGCACGTGGTCAATCCGGCCGATCCGGGATCGACCGCGTTCGCCGACATCTATCGCGATTTCTTCGAGGTCGGCAGCGAGGATGTGACCACCGGGCTGCACGCGCAGCGCGACCCGGCGGTGTACGACAAGGACGGCAACGCGAACGGCCCGACCAGCGTGCGGCTGCCGCAGAGTCCCGCGTGGTACGTCGCGACGATGAAGAGCGGCCGCGGCATGTGGGTCAACGGAGCGCTCGGCGATTCGTCGGCGATTTATCTCCGCCGCACCGACGATGCGCTCTTCGCGTTTCCGCTGGCCGTCCCGACGTTCGCGCAGCAGGTGCGGCGCGCGGGCGGCGTGGTGATCTGGGCCATCGCCGCGGCGTTGATCGTCATCTTCATCCGCTCGATTCCTTCGCTCATCGAAGTCTTCCGCCGCTTTCCGCGTGGCGTCGGCTTCCGCGCGCGCACGGCGCTCTACCTCACCGGCGTCGTCGTGCTGCCGCTGATCGTCTTCGTGCTGTTCGTCCGCGCGTACCTGGCCAACCGGCTGGAGGCCGAATACGTCGACCGCGGCCAGACCGCGCTCAACGCCGCGCAGCGGGTGATCGAGGACTACATCGCGACGTCGACGTCGTCGCCGCCGGAGCAGGTGCTGGACGACGAGATCCTCAGCTGGCTGGCGCGCGTGATCGGGCACGACCTGCACCTCTATCGCGGCGAGCAGCTCATCGCGTCGAGCCGCCGCGACCTCTTCGCCGCGCACGTCGAGTCGGAGCGCTTGCCGGGCGACGTCTACTCCGCGATCGTGGTCGACGGCCGGCAGCTCTATCGCGCGGTGCGCCGCGCGGGGTCGTCGCAGTACGTCGAGATCTACAGTCCCATCTCGCTGGCCAAGGGACGCAACTACACGCTGGCGCTGCCGTTCATCGTGCAGGGGCGGCAGATCGAGGCGCAGGTGAACGACCTGGCGACGACGATCTACATGCTGCTCGTCTTCATCGTCATCGCCGCGATCGCGGTGGCGTTCCGCACCGCGCGCAGCGTCACGCGGCCGGTGCAGAGCCTCGTGGTCGGTGCGCGCGCGGTGGCGCAGGGCGACTTCGACGTCGAGGTCCGCGTCCCCGCCGATCCCGACCTCGGCCTCCTGGTCACGACCTTCCGCGACATGGCGCAATCGATCCGCCGGCAGCAGAACGACCTGCGCCACGAGCGCGATCGTTTGCAGACATTGCTCGAGAACATCAACGCGGCGGTCGTCGTGCTCGGCGGCGCGCAGAACGCCGGCACGATGAACGAGGCCGCGCGGCGGCTCTTCCCCACCGGCGAGTTGCCGCCGGAGATCCGCGCGCTGCTCGACGGCCATCGCCCGATGCACGTCGAGTCGGCGGAGCTGCAGCTCGAAGCCGACGGCAATCCGCGCACGTTCCGCGTCTCGATCATCCCGCTGCCCGAAAGCGACGAGGAGATGCTGATCGCCGAGGATGTGACGGAGATCCTCCGCTCGAACAGGCTGGAAGCGTGGGGCGAGATGGCGCGGCAGGTGGCGCACGAGATCAAGAATCCGCTGACGCCGATCCAGCTCACGGCCGAGCACCTGCGCGCGGTGGCGGAGCGCGACGATCCGAATTTGCCGGCGGTGGTCCGCGGCGCGGTCGACAACATCCTGCGGCAGGTGGTGACGCTGCGCGAGACGTCGAAGGAGTTCAGCGATTACGCGTCGTTGCGGCAGGTGCATCGCCGCCCGCTCGACCTGAAAAAATTGCTGCAGGACCTGGCAACGGATTATTCAGCGAGCGGCGAGCGCGGCATCCAGTTCCACGCCGACATCGAGCCGTCGACGCCGACGAGCTACTCCGGCGACGCGCGCCTGCTGCGCGGCGCGATCGCGAACCTGATCGAGAACGCGTTCCAGGCCGCCCCCGGCGGCCGCGTGCGCCTCGGCAGCCACGGCGTCGATTCCAAAGCCGTGATCTCGATCGAAGACAACGGCCCCGGAGTCCCCCCCGAGCTCCTGCCGAAGATTTTCGATCCGTATTTTTCGACCAAGTCCAGCGGCACCGGCCTCGGCCTCGCCATCGCCCGCAAAGCGATCGAGGAGCACGGCGGCAGCGTCCGCGCGGAGAACCTCGAGCCGGGGTTTCGGGTGGAGATCGAGTTGCCGTTGAGGTAGGGGTTGGTAGACTAGAACGCATGTCACGCAACGTGAGTGAGTTGTTCCGGGAAGCGACGCAACTGTCCGAAAATGAGCGGGCGGAGCTCGCCGGCCTTTTGCTTCAGAGTCTCGAGGGCGAGCCCGATGAGGGCGTCGAAGCAGCTTGGGCCGAAGAGATCGAGCGACGCGTCCGGCAGATCGATGCGGGCGAAGTGCAGACGATCCCGTGGGAAGAAGTTCGCGCGAAACTCCACGCGCGGCTGAATGAAGATCGTTAGGTTTCACCCGCTCGCCGACGATGAACTCGCATCGGCTACGGAGTGGTACATCGCACGAAGTCATTCCGCCGCAAGCCGGTTTGTGTACGAAATCGAACACGCCGTGCTGCGCATCTCCGAATCGCCTGAGCGATATCCCCTGACGCGCTTCGGTCGCCGCCGGTTTGTTCTCCTGTCGTTCCCCTACGACTTGATTTACCGCATTCAATCAAGCGAAATCGAGATCATAGCCGTGGCACATCATGCCCGCCGGCCTGGCTATTGGCGGAACCGTTGAGCGTGAAAATCGCCGTTTCCGGCACTCATTGCAGCGGCAAGAGCACGCTCATTGCCGATTTCCTCGAAGTGAATCCCGCGTTCATTCACGAGCCGGAACCGTATGAGTGGTTGCAGGAGATGTACGGCGAGACCTTCTCCGATCGGCCGACGGCTGACGATTTTTATCGGCAGTTGGAAGTGTGCGTGGAGAGATTGCACAGCCACGAATCCAATGCCGACGTGATCGCTGAGCGGAGTCCGGTCGACTTCGTGGCGTACCTTCTTGCGCTCGGCGATCTTGGGCATGAGAGCTTCGCGCTCGACGACGCCATCGCGCTGGCTCGGAGAGGGACAGCGCGGCTGGATTGCATCGCATTTCTGCCGATGGCGAAAGGCATCGTCGCGCCGGAATCGGAAGACCTCGCGCTGAGAGAGTCGACAAACGACCGGCTGATCGAGCTGTTCGCGGACGACGAGTTCGACCTCCTCGGCAATCGCGTCCGGGTCGTGGAGATTCGCGGCACGCCCGCGCAGCGTCTGCGGGCGCTGCAGGCGTGCATCTGACCCGAACGGCGCGCGGCGTGCATCCGAGAGACACGCTACTATCTACCAGCTACCCAATGATGAAACGCATCCTCATCACCATCGCACTCGTCCTCGCGAGCACGCTCGCGCAAGGCGAAGGGCCAATCGACGAGACCCGCTTCACGCTGCGGCAGGAGTTCCTCCGCCTCATCAACTCCGACCGCAAGCACCACGGCCTCGCGCCGGTGGAGCTCGACGCGTGGACCTCGACGCTGGCCGACGAGTACTGCCGGACGCAGATCCGGAACGGCACCACGGGGCATTTCACGACGGATGGACAGTCGCCCTACATGCGCTACTCGTTCGCCGGCGGCAACGACGCGGTGAGCGAGAACGCGGCGGCGTGGTCGGCCACGTATCGCTTCAGCGACCGCGCGCTGTACGAAATGATCCGCCGTTCCGAGGAGGCGATGATGGGGGAGACGGCGCCGCATGACGGGCACCGGCGAACCATCCTCGATCCGTTCGCCACGCACGTCGGCATCGGCCTGGCGTGGGACAAGGGCGAGTTCCGCCTGACGCAGGAATTCGTCCGCCGCTACATCGGCTGGACGCGCAAACTGCCGCGCGCCGCGACGCTCGGCGACCGCATCACCGCCGCCGGACGCACCGAGCGCGGCTTCATCGCCGACGCAATCAGCGTCCATTACGAGCCGCTGCCGCAGCCGATCTCGCCGATCACCGCGAACGCCATCGAGACCTACTCGCTCCCCGACCGCCGCCACGACTACGCGGCGAACGGGACGAGCGACTTCTCGTTCAACGTCCCGTTCACCGACGGTCCCGGCATCTACACCGTCGTCGTCTGGGTGCGCCGTCCGAGCGACAAGGAAGCGATCCCCGCCAGCAACGTCTCGATCCGCGTCGACCGCCCGTCGACCGGCGAGCCGTACATGCTTTCGGGCGGCGGCATGCGATAGGCACAAGTGCTGAGTGCTGAGGACTGAGTGCTGAGCTCAGTACCCAGCACCCAGCACTCAGGACTGACCTTTGCCCGACTCCTCATCCATCTATGACTGCATCATCGTCGGCGGCGGTCCCGCGGGACTGACCTGCGCGATCTTCCTCGGACGCTATCGCCGCCGCGTCCTCCTCTGCGACAACGAACGGCCGCGCAACTACGCCTCGCGCGGCATCCACGGCTTCATCGGCCAGCACAACATCGATCCGTCGGAGCTCCGCAAGCGCGGGCGCGAAGAGGCGCACGACGCCGGCGTCGAGATCTGCAACTGCACCGTCTCGAGCATCGAGCGGATCGGCGACGAGTTCTGCGTGACCACGACGTCCGGCGCGATGCGCACGCGCCGCGTGGTGCTCGCGTATGGCGTGCGCGACATCGTCCCCGACATCCCGCACCTCACCGACTTCTATCCCGGCAGCATCTATCACTGCCCCGACTGCGACGGCTACGAGGTGACCGGCAAGCGCGTCGGCGTGATCGGCCACGGCACGCGCGCGGCGGCGATGGCGCTCAAGCTGCTGCAATGGACCGACGACCTGACGATCCTTCTGAACGGCGAGCCGCGCGATTTCACCGAGGAGCTGACGTCGAAGCTACTCGCGGACGGGATCGGCGTGAAGGACGAGAAAGTGCTCGCGCTGACGGGCCACGGCGACCAGGTGGCGCACGCGGTGCTCGACACCGGCGAGCGTGTCGAGGTCGACGCGCTTTTCTTCTCCATCGGCACGCTGCGCAGCTGCACGCTCGCCGAGGAGCTTGGATGCCAGGTGCTCGACCCGGAGCCGTGCATCGTCGTGAATGATTACAAGGAGACGACGGTGGAAGGCGTCTACGCGATCGGCGACCTCGCCCCCGGCTCGCAGCTCGCCGTCACCTCGGCCGCCGATGGAGCCGTCGCCGCAATCGCGATCAACAGGTCACTGCTGCCGCCGTCGCGGCGGATCTAGCCCGCGATCCACAACGCTTGCCCGCGCGCCGACGCCTGCTTCGCCGCGAGCATCAGCTGCACGTAGGTCTGGATCTCGAGGTCCTGATCGAACGACAGGTCATCCTCGAGATAGTGCGCGGCGAGCTCCATCAGCTCGACGTCGTCGGTCGGCAGCGACGCCGCGGCTGCGAAGAGGCGCAGCTCCTCGACCAGCGCCGGGAGGCTGCCGACCTGCAGCGGATCGGCCGCGTTCGGGATCGCGATGTGCTCGACGTTCGCGAACACCGCCGGCACCCACACCATCTGATACGCCTCGACTCCGGCGAGCTGCGACGGACGTCCCGCGCCGAGCATCGAAGTTGCGAGTTGCTGCAACTGCTGCCACCCGGCCGGCTCGACGACGTCCGACTGCCACGCTTCCTGATTGCCGTCACCGACCTCGGGATGCCGCTTCCGCAGCTCCGCATCGACGGAACGCGCGAAGTCCGGCGGAAACACGTCCGCCGCGGAGCCGGCCACGAATGAGAGGGACATGGAACGACGGGAGAGTAGCAAACTCCGCGTAACCGCGTCACCGCGCAACCCAACTACAATCCCATCCGCAGTGCACCGACTCAAGCGGCTCCTGCCGTTCCTCAAACCGCTGCTGGTCCTCGCACTCTTCGCCGTCGCCTTACGTGTGCTGCAGGACACGCTGACTCACTATCGCTGGCGCGATGTGATGGCGTACCTCCGCACGCTGCCGGGCGACCAGCTCGCCCTCTCGGTCCTGCTCACCATCCTCGGCTATCTGGCCATGACCGGCTACGACGCGCTGGCCTTCCGCTACATCCGCCATCCGCTTTCGTATCCGCGCATCGCTCTCGCCTCATTCATCGGCTACGCGTTCAACAACAACGTCGGGCTCTCCGGCGTGGTCGGCGGCTCGCTGCGCTATCGCCTCTACAACGCCTGGCGCCTGACCGCCGTCGAGATCGCGAAAGTCATCGCCTTCTGCACCGTCAGCTTCTGGCTCGGCTTCGTCGTCCTCGGCGGCGTCGTCTTCATCTTCGCGCCGCCCGACGTGCCGCCGTCGGTGCACCTGCCGTTTCATTCCGTGCGGCTCATCGGCCTGCTGATGATCATCCCGGCGGCGGTTTACCTGCTCTGGATCGCCATCCGCCGCGAGCCGTTGCGCGTGCGGCAGTGGGAGTTCGAGCTGCCGACGCCGGGCGTCTTCATCCTGCAGGCCGCCGTCTCGTCGATCGACTGGATGCTCGCCGCGGCGGTGCTCTACATTCTGCTGCCGGACCGCCTGCCGATCGGCTTCATTCACTTCCTCGGCATCTTCCTGCTGGCGCAGATCGCCGGCGTCGTCTCGAACGTTCCCGGCGGCCTCGGCATCTTCGAGGCGCTCATCCTGGTCTTCCTCTCGCAGTACTACCCCGCCGGCGCGATCCTCGGCTCGCTCGTCGCCTTCCGCGCGATCTACTACCTCCTGCCGCTCGTGCTGGCCACGCTGCTGCTCGCCGTACACGAGACGCTCGAGCGCCGCGAAGGCGTCGCGCGCGTGGCCCGCGTCTTCGGCCGCTGGGCGCCCGGCATCGCACCGCACCTGCTCTCGTTCGCGATCTTCATCGGCGGCGCGGTGATGCTCTTCTCCGGCGCCACGCCGACGCTTCCCCATCGCGCGTTCGCGCCGCTGCCGATCGTCGAGGTCTCGCATTTCCTCGCCTCGATCGCCGGCGCCGCGCTGCTGATGCTCGCGCGCGGACTGCAGCGCCGCCTCGACGCCGCGTATCAACTGACCGTCGTCATCCTCGGCGCCTCGATCGTCTTCCAGCTCTTCAAAGGCTTCGACTACGAGGAAGCGCTGATCCTCGCCATCATGCTCGCGGGGCTCGTCGCGTCGCGGCGGCACTTCTATCGAAAGGCGTCACTGGTCAACGAGAGCTTCGGCCCGGGCTGGCTCTTCGCCATCGGACTCGTGCTCCTTTCCATGACATGGCTCGGCTTCTTCAGCTACAAGCACGTCGAGTACTCGTCCGATCTCTGGTGGCAGTTCTCGCTGCGCCGCGGCGACGCGCCGCGCTTCCTCCGCGCGTCGATCGGCGTCTTCGCCGCGCTGATGCTCGTCTCGATCCGCCGCCTGCTCCGCCCCGCGGCGCCGGATCAGAATCCGCCGACGCTGGAGGAGATCGATCGCGCGCACGCGATCGTCAAATCCGATCCGAACAGCCAGGCGAACCTCGCGCTCCTCGGCGACAAGCCGTTCCTCTTCAGCGAGTCGGGACGCGGCCTGATCATGTACGGCGTCGAAGGCCGCAGCTGGATCGCGATGGGCGATCCGGTCGGCCCCGACGACGAGAAGTCGGAGCTGATCTGGAAGTTCCGCGAGCTGTGCGATCTGCACGCCGGCTGGACGGTCTTCTACGAAGTGCAGCGGCAGAACCTCCACCTTTATCTCGACCTCGGGCTGACGCTGCTGAAGATCGGCGAGGAAGCGCGCGTCGACCTGCGCGACTTCTCGCTCGAAGGGGGCTCGCGCAAGTGGATGCGCAAGATGATGCGGCGCGTCGAATCGGAGAGCTGCGGCTTCGAGATCGTGCGCGACGCGACTCCGCTGCTGCCCGAGCTGCGCACGATCTCCGACACCTGGCTGAGCGACAAGAAGACGCGCGAGAAAGGCTTCTCGCTCGGGTTCTTCGCCGAGGATTACGTGCGGCGGTTTCCGGTCGCGGTGGTGAGGCGCGAAGGAAGAATCGTTGCCTTCTCGAACATCTGGGAAAGCGCGGAGCGCGAAGAGCTGTCGGTCGACCTGATGCGGCACGCGCTCGATGCGCCGTCCGGCGTGATGGACTACATGTTCTCGCAGCTGATGATCTGGGGTCAGCAGGAAGGCTACCGCTGGTTCAACCTCGGCATGGCGCCGCTCTCCGGACTGGAGAACCGCTCCCTCGGCACGCTCTGGAACCGCGTCGGCGCACTGGCGTACCGGTTCGGCGAGGACTACTACAACTTCCAGGGCCTGCGGCAGTACAAGGAAAAGTTCGACCCGGTGTGGGAACCGACGTATCTCGCGTCGCCGGGAGGGCTGGCGCTGCCGCGAATATTGACGAACCTTGCGGCGTTGATCGCGGGCGGGCTGCGAGGAGTCGTGGCCAAATGAAATCCGATGCACGTCTTCCTGCTCGCGACCCTGCTGTCGCTCCCCATCGTCGAAGTCCCGGCCACGCACGGCACGTCGGATACGCTCGTCGTGCTCGTCTCCGGTGACGGCGGCTGGGCGGCGATCGACAAATCGATCGCGCGCGTCCTCGCCGACAACGGAATGCCGGTGGTCGGGCTCAACGCCCTTCAATACTTCTGGACGAAACGAACTCCGGAAGCGGCGTCGCGCGACCTGCAAGCGATCATCACCACCTACTCGGCGCGCTGGAACAAGCCGCGCGTCATCGTCCTCGGTTACTCGCGCGGCGCCGACGTCCTGCCGGCGATGATCAACCGCATGCCGGCCGCCGTGCAGTCGCAGATCCGCCTCGTCGCGCTCCTCGGGCCGAGTCCGTACGTCGAGTTCGAGTTCCACATGTCCGACTGGCTGCGCGACAAGAAAGCGGGCCTCGCCGTGCAACCGGAGCTCGCGCGCGTGCGCGACCGCAAGGTGCTCTGCCTCTGGGGCGAGGACGACAAGGACTCGCTCTGCAACGGCCTGACGCAAGCGAACGTGCACGTCGTCGCGCTGAAAGGCGCGCATCACTTCGACGGCAGCTACGAGAAGCTGGCCCACATCATCCTGGACGAGCTCGATTGATCCAGATCCTCGCGTTCATGATGGCCATCGCCGGCCTGCCGCTGCGCGAGCTCCCGGCGAAGAAGAGCGGCGACACGGTGGCCATCATCCTCACCGGCGACGGCGGCTGGCGCCGCATCGACGACAAGCTCGCGCGCAACCTGCACGATCACGGCGTCTCGGTGGTCGGCTTCCTCACGCCCGACTACTTCCACGACCGCCGCACGCCCGCCGAATCGGCGCGTGCGCTGGAAACGACGATCCGCCACTACCAGCTCGCGTGGCATCGGCCGCGCGTGATCCTCATCGGCTACTCGCGCGGCGCCGACGTCCTGCCGTTCATGGCCAACCGCCTCACGCCCTCGCTGCGCAACCAGATCGACCTCATCGCGCTGCTCGGCCTCGAGCCGGCCATCGACTTCCGCTATCACCCCAGCTGGATCCCGTTCTATCACCCGAAGGAGCCGCAGTTCGCGGTGCGCCCCGAGGTGGAGAAACTGCGCGGGCAGAAAATCCTCTGCGTGTATGGCGAGAAGGAGAAGGACACGCTCTGCAAATCGCTCGAGCCGTCGCTGGCGATGGTCGTGAAGACGAAGGGCGCGCACCACTTCGCGGGGAATTACAAAGCGGTGGCGGAAGCGATCCTCGACGCGGCGAGCAACGACGACTAACTCCTTCTCCCCCGCCGCGCGGGGGAGAAGGTGCCGCAGGCGGATGAGGGGGCTCCCTCGTCGCTCGAACACGTCCCCTCACCCGGCGCTGCGCGCTACCCTCTCCCCGCAAGCGGGGGCGAGGGGAAAGACCTTCAGTACGCCGCGAAGAGCCGCATCAGCGGCGCGCGGAATCGCTCCAGCGTCTCGTTCGATTCGAACGGATCCATCGCCGCCTGCGCGATGACCATGCAGAAGAGCGCCTTCTCGCGCAGCGCGAGCCGTGCTTCCTCGCGCGGCGGATGACTCGCCGCGATGCGCATCAGCTCCTCCGCGAACGACGCGTTCTCCGTCTCGATCACGAAGAGCAGCAGCGTCTGCAGCTCCTGCAGCGGCCGTTGCTCCGGACGCAGATGGCCCTGCACCGTCAGCCCGGCGCGGACGTGCCGCAGCAGCGCCAGCAATCCTGTTTCGTCGTCCGTGCGGAACCAGGCGGACGGCAGCTTCGACGCGATCGCCACCGTCCCCGGCTCGTACTGCTCATCGCGGATCACGTGCGCGATCGCGACGGCCATCGTGGCCAGGTCGCCGGTCGGGTTGTACGGGCTGAACTCGCGGCTGATGATGCCGACGCCGGCCGAGGTCACGATCTCGTCGTGGCCCCAGGAGCGGCGGAGGTCTTTGTACTTTTCGTCGCCGCGGACGAACGAGCGGATCAGCTCCGCCGGCTTCTTCTCCGCGAGCAGCGCGGCCGCTTCGAAGCGCTTCTTCGTCTCGATGCCGATGCGCTCCGCGGCGTGATGCACGACGCTCAGCGTCAGCGGGATGTCGCGCTCGTCGATGCGGTGCGCGTCGATGATGGCGATGCCGTGCAGCGCGTCGGCGATCCATTGCGGATCGCGCGAGCGCATGGCGAAGACCGAGGCCCGCCGCGCGAATGTGAGCAGCGAGTAGAAGTCGTTCATCGTCATTTCGTCGCGCAGCTCCGCGCGGCGCGATGACGGCGCGGCGGCGAACGCCCGCGCCACGCGCTGAACTTCCTCATCGGCCGGTGTCGGCCGCGGATCGATGAGACTCGTCTCACCGCGCCAGAAGTCGTAGCGCTCTTTGAACACTTACGGACCGTTCGAATTGAAAATGTCGGCCACGGCGCGCCACTCGCCATTGATGCGGCGCCATGTCACCACGTACTTCCCCTTCTCATTTTTCGGACCGATGACGAGATCATACGTCCCGATCTCCGCCGCCTGGTCGCACGATTCGTAAATTTGTCCCGGCGTGAGCTCCACGTGCGGCTTCGCGGCGAGGAGTCCCGACCAGAACTTCTCGATGTCCGCCTTGCCGTGAAACTCCGGCGCATTCGGCGGCATCAGCACCGCATTGCTGGCGTAGATCGCCATCATGCCGTTGACGTCGCCCGCGTTCGCGGCGGCGGTGAACTCGCGCTCCATGCGACGGATCGACGCGTCCGCGGCCGGCTGAATGTCGGAGGTCATATGCGTACATCCCACGAACAGGAGCGGAAGAACGAGCAGTCGTTTCATAGTCACTCCGAATACCAGTCAATGATGCGCGTGATCGCCCGCTGACACACCTTGCAGAAGCCGACCTCGTCGCGCGTGAACATGATGCAGTCCGTCTGTGGGCGATACAGCCCCTTCGCCTCGTAGCCTGCCCCTTCGAATGCGCCGACCTTCCCGGCGTACTTTTCATCGTGATCGAGGAACTTCGTCTCCCACACCTGCTCCTCGCGGAAGAGCGCGTCCATCTCCGTCTCCGGACGATTCTCCGCGCGCAGCTTGCGCCGCTGCACCTGGATCGCGCGGCTGTGCTTCTCGAATTCGTCCTTGCTCCACGGCGTCGGCAGCGGCACGTCCTTGTCCACCATCTCCATCCACTTCGGATGCGCGCCGTTCGCCGTGATGTTCGGCTCCCACGGCTCCGGATGCTCGCCGCCGGTCTCGTACGCGACGTCGGACGTGTAGTACTCGTCCGCCAGTCCGGCGAAGTGATGCCCGAACTCGTGCACGAACACGTACTCGGCGAAGCCGGTGTCGACCGCCGCCGTCGCCTGATCGTTGAAAATGCCGCCGCCGCCGTACTGCGCGTCATTGACCAGCACTTCGAGGAAATCGTACGGCGCGGCGGACGCGACGTCGCGCAGCGAGCGGTTGTCGAGCGTCAGCACGTAACGCTCCGAATCGAAGATGTTGTACTCGGTGTTGATCGTGGTGCGGCGATCGTCGCGCGTGCGCGGCCGGTGCACGCCGCTCTGCGCCGACGGCAGGTCGACCGCGCGGACGTTGAAGTTCTTCCTGTGCGACTTGAACGGCTCGGTGTCGAACAGCTTCGCCGTCAACCGCTGCACGTCCTTGTGAAACTTCGGCAGCTCGGCCTCGGTGTACCCCTCGCCGATCACCAGCAGATCGACTTTTTCGGATGCCGGGCCGTTCTCGAACACCGGCCACACCTTGCCGATCGGCTTGAGGTCGGCCTTGTTGACGAACTGCGAGTCGGGATCGATCAGCGTCGACCAGAGCTGCTGAAACGCGTTCTGCTTGTCGCGCTTTTTCAGCACCACCTGCACCGGTTTCTTCGGCCACGGAAAGCGCACCGACTCGGTGAACGTCCCGGCCCGCTCCTTCGCTTCGTCCGTCGTCTGCCACTCGCCGAACACGGAGGCGAAGCCGCGCGAGTAGATGACCTGATTCGTGGCGCGGTCGATGACCTCGAAGTAGTAGTTGCCGAGGTTCGTCGTGTCGACGAGATGCGTGCGCGAGCCCGGCCACGGGCCGTCGGAAACGACGCGGTCGAGCGCGACGATCTCCTCGCCTCGGTTGCCCGTGTGGAAGTAATCGACGCGCATCGTCTTGTCGAGGAAGAGGTCGCCGAACGGCGCCGCGTGGGCGGAGGAAGCGAGCAAAAGTGTTGCGAGAATGACGCGAATTCGAAGCATGCGTGAATTGTAGACTTCCTGAATGCGCCAGATCGCCTACCTTCTGGTTTCAGGTTTCTGGTTTCTGGTTTCCGCGCAAGCCCAGGTCGCCGAAAAAATCTCCGTCGAACGCGTCATCGTCGACGCCCGCGTCACCGACGATCACGGCGAGCCGATCACCGACCTCGAGGCGAAAGACTTCCGCGTCCGCATCGACGGCAAGCTGGTGAAAGTCGAATCGGTGGAGTGGATCCCGGAGACCGCGGCGGCGCGCGGCCTCGCGTCGATCGGCACGCAGCAGGAGTCGCAGAATCCGGATCAGCAGCCGGCGCCGGCGGGACGGCTCCTGGTCTTCTTCATCCAGACCGACTTCGCGCGCAACGCCGTGCGCATCGGCGGCCAGATGCACATCATGGATTACGCCGACGAGCTGGTCGATTCGCTCGAGCCGGAGGACAAGGTCGCGGTGATGCAGTACGACTCGCACCTGAAGTTTCGCCTCGATTTCACCAACGACAAGCCGCGCATCAAGAACGCGGTGCGCGACGCGCTGGCCATCGACGAGCCGCCTCCGCCGCCGGTCGTGCCGAATCCATCGCTGCGCACGCACCTCCATCACGACGACATGATGAACGCCGGCTCGCCGGAAAAAGGCCTCATCGTCCTCGGCAACGCGCTGCGCTCGATCCCCGGACCGAAATCGCTCATCCTCTTCGGCTGGGGACTGGGCGACCGCGTGGCGCACCAGGTGCTGATGCGTCCCGAATATCCGATCGTCCGCTACGTGCTCGACGCCGCGCGCACCAGCGTTTTCGCCATGGACATCACGCAGGCCGACTATCACGACCTCGCCTTCGGCCTCGCGACGGCGGCGAAGGAGACGGGCGGCTTCTACGCCAGCACGTTCCGCTTCCCGCAGATGGCCTTCGACATGCTCGAGCGCGCGCTGCAGGGCCACTACGAGCTCGAGGTCCGCAAGCCCGAGAAGAAAGTCCTCGGCACGCGCGTGATCGAAGTCGAAGTCGATCGCAGGAACGCGACGGTGATGGCCCGCTCGACCTACATCGAAGCGGGCGACTGACCTCCGCCGATCCGCACGACGACGAAGGTGATGTCGTCGTCCTGCGGCCGCGTCGCGCGGAAGGCCGCAACGTCCGCGAGCAACTGCTCGATCACGTCACGCGCCGTCGCCGCGCGCGAGGCGCGGCGGAACGATTCGGCCACGCCGTCGTAGCCGAGCTGCCTGCCGGCGGGATCGGTGAGCTCGGCGAAGCCATCGCTGGCGAAGAGGACCACGTCGCCCGCGCTCAACGCCGCCGTCCGCTCCTCGAAGCGCGCGGCCAGCCGGCTGCCGAGCGGGAGGCCGCCGGTGCCGAGCTCTTCGACGACATCCGACGCGGCGCGATGGATCAGCAGCGGCGGCATGGCGGCCGATGCGGCGGTGATGCCCCGCGGCGACACGCGCGCGAGCGAGAGGCACATGCGCAGCGTCGGCAGGTTCATCTCCGCCATCGCGCGATGGCAATGCGCCAGTAGCGCGCCCGGCGATTCGTGCGCATCCAGTGACGTGAAGAGCGCCTTCGCGGCGGTGACGACGATGCCGGCCGAAAGTCCGTGTCCCGTCGCATCGCCGAACGCGAACAGCAGCTCGTCATCACCGATCCGCTTCACATCGTAATAGTCGCCGCCGACCTCGGCCGCCGTCTGCGTCATCGCGGCGACGTCGAGTCCCGCGACGTGCGGCATCGCGCGCGGCAGCATCGACAGCTGCAGCTCGCGCGCATTCGTCAGCTCGCGCGTCTTCCGCTCGTTCTCCGCCTCGTGAATGCGCGACTGGCCGAGGGTGCTGGCGAGGTAGAGCGACATGCCGACGGCCGAGGCGAGGATGCCGAAGATGTAGACCTCGTGCACGCCGGCGATCGTGTCGAGATAGCCGAAGTTGACGAGGATCTGCAACCCGATGGCCAGTCCGAAAATGGCGAAGCTGACGAGATAGAAGCCGGAGCCTTTCCGCTTCACCACGCGACCGCCGAGCTCCAGCCGGATGACGTCCAGCACGAACGCGGCGAAGAAAATCGGCCAGATCTGATCGACGTCGACGCGCTGCAGGTACGCCAGCGGAAAGAGCACGACGGCGGCGGCGATGAACAGCCGCGCCGACTTCGGCCACGGCCGCGTGCGCAGCGCGTAGTACGTGAGGCCGCCGAAGAGAATGCCGAGGATCGCGAGGCCGCTGCTCATCCGGTCGACGAGGACGCGCTGCGCATCGGCGGCGAAGAGCACTTCGCGATATTCGTGCACAAGGATCGCGGCAAAGGTGAACATCTCCAGCGAGTACCAGAGGTTCTCTTTCGCCCGCGGATCGAAGGAGAAGAGTCCGATGTGCAGCAGCGCGAGAAAGATCGGCAACGCCAGCACCGCGCCGCGCAGCACGATCACGAGCTGCCCGTTCGGCGCCGCGACCGCGGCGTGCTGGCGCGCCAGCGACAACATGAATCCGAATTCATGTTCAGGTCTCAGCGGATAGACGTAGCGGACCGCGAGCAGGTGAGGTCCCGCGTCGAGGCGGATCAGCACCGCGTCGCTGCGGACGTTCAGGATGTCGGGAGGAGCCGGGTTGCGACCGACCTCCATGACCAGTTGCCCGTCGAGATAGACGCGGGCGACGCCGGGGGCGGTGAATCGCAGCACGACCGGCCGCGGTGACACGCCGGGTCCCACCTGCAGATGGCGGCGAAACCAGCCGACGCCGTTCCAATCGGCGGCAGGTGGGAGCGCGGGCTTGACCGCGCGCCAGTGCGAGTCGTCGTACGCGAGCGCTTCGCGTCCTGCTTCGTCGCCCGGCGCGTAACGCCATTCGAGCGACATCGTGATCTCGTCCGTCTGCTCGAAGCTCGCCGCGAGCAGGCGCGCGGGACGCGGCTCCTGCGCGAAGAGCGGAAGCGCGATCGCGATCAGCAACAGCAATCGTTGGATGGACACGCGGCGCAATGTTAGCCGCAACGCCGCGACACGCACGCCTCTTGCACAGCAATCTGTGCAGGAGGAATTGAACATGGCGTCGAAGTACGGCAAGAAGTCGCAGGACAAAGTGGAGAAGGCGATGCACGAGCGGAAGCACGGGACGCTGCGCAGCGGCAGCTCGGGCAAGAAGGTGAAGAGCCGCAAGCAGGCCATCGCCATCGGACTCTCTGAGGCGCGGCGCGAGGGCGGCAAGGTGCCGTCGAAGAAGTCGTCGAAGAAATCGACGAAGAAGTCGACGAAGAAAGCCTCTTCGAAAAAGTCGTCTTCGAAGAAGTCGACGAAGAAGTCGTCTAAGAAATCTTCGAAGAAGTCTTCGTCGAAGAAGTCGTCGAAGAAGTGATCCCGCGGTAGTTCGTCAACAGCGCGATCACCCCGATCAGCACGCCGATGGCGAGAAAGAAGTTGCGCGAGTTCACGCCCGCGAAGAAGTTCGCCATCCACGGCAGCACGATCAACAGAATCGCCACCAGCGCTTCGATCGCGCCGTGCAGCGGGAAGCCGATGATCTTCGCCGCGCCGAGCGGAAACCGTGTCAGCACCGTCATGAAAAAGTGCACGGCCGCGAGGATGTAGCAGAAGACCGCCTGCTTCCCGCTGAACCCCGCCACTCCCGGACCGATGGCCAGGATGATGACCATCAGGTAGTCGATGATTCCGTGCGAGACCGCGCCAATCGATCGCAGCATTCAGACCTCTCTTCCTTCTCCATGTCCGAGGATGACGATGTTCGGTTTGCCCCGCTCGGCGATGGCGCGGCGGAGCTCTTCGACCGGCTCGTGCTCGCCGTCGTCGCCGAGATCGAACGTGCCGTAGTGCATCGGGATGGACGTCTGCGCGCCGAGGACTTCGTGCGCGCGGACGGCGTCATCGGGCGACATGTGCACCGGCTCCATGAACCAGCGCGGCAGGAACGCGCCGATCGGCAGCAGCGCGAGGCGGATCGACGGGAAGCGCTCCGCGATCTTGGCGAAGTGTCCGCCGAAGCCGGTGTCGCCGGCAAAGTACGCGTGGCCTGACGGCCCGCCGATCACGAAGCCGCCCCAGAGGTTCGCGTCGCGGTCGCTCAGGCCGCGCGAGCAGAAGTGCCGCGCCGGCACGAGCGTGATCCCTTCGAACGATTGCCACCAGTCGAGCGCAATGACGTTGCGGATCCCGTGCTGCTTCAGGAAGCGATCGTTGCCCAGCGGCGTGATGACGCGCGGCCGGTGCGTGCGCCGCAACGCGTGCAGCGTCGGGAGGTCGAGATGGTCGTAATGGTTGTGGCTGATCAGCACGAAGTCGATCGGCGGCAGATCGCGGAAGCGGATGCCCGGCGCGCGATGACGCTTCGGCCCGATGTGCGCCGAGGGCGAGCAACGCTCGGACCAGATCGGATCGGTCAAGATGTTGACGTTGTCGGCCTGCAGCAGCGTCGTCGCATGATTGATGAACGTGACGCGCATCCCCCCGTTGCCGACGCGCTCCGGCGGCTTCTCGCCCGGCGGCTCGTCGACCCAGTCGCGCCAGTAGCCATGCTCCCGGTGCAGCATCCACTTGAGCACCGAGCCGCGCCCATGCTCGCCCGGCTCCGCGTTGAAGAAGCGCTGGCCGTCGAAATGATCGCTGAGCGGACCGTGGTAGTGCGGCGCGGCGATGAGTTGCCGTTCGGCCGTCTCGGCCAGCGCCACCGCGCCGGCCACGCCGAACGCCGCGCGGATGATCCGGTTCATGGCGCCCATTCTCCGGCAGGTTACCTCGTATCATCTATTGACATGCAACCCGGCTCGCAGCTCGGTCCGTACGAGATCATCGGCCGCATCGGCGCCGGCGGCATGGGCGAGGTGTGGCGGGCGCGCGATCAGCGGCTGCAGCGCGACGTGGCGGTGAAAGTCCTCCGCGGCACGGCGCACACCGGCGACGCGCTGGTGCGCTTCGAGCGCGAGGCGCGCGCGGTCGCGGCGCTCTCGCATCCGAACATCCTGGCCATCCACGATTTCGGCACGCACGGCGAAACGCTCTACGCGGTGATGGAGATGCTCGAAGGGGCGACGCTGCGCGAGCGGCTCGAGCAGAGCGAGCTGGGGATCGCACGCGCGCTCGAGTGGGGCCAGCAGATCGCGCAGGGGCTGGCCGCCGCGCACGAGCGCGGCATCACGCATCGCGATCTCAAGCCGGAGAACATCTTCGTCACGCGCGACGGCGTGGTGAAGATCCTCGACTTCGGACTGGCCCGCCTCGATCGTGATGAGCACGACACCGACGCGACGCTCGCGCTCACGCAGCCGGGGATGATCATCGGAACGGTCGCCTATCTCTCACCCGAGCAGGCGCGCGGCGAGACGGCCGATCATCGCTCCGACATCTTCGCCTTCGGCGCCGTCTTTTTCGAGATGCTCACCGGCCGCTCCGCCTTCACGCGTCCCAGCTCCGCCGAGACGATCGTGGCCATCCTGCGCGAGTCGCCGCGGCTGTCGAGCGACAGCGGGAGGCTGCCGCCGGAAGTCGAGGAGATCCTGCATCACTGCCTGGAAAAGGATCGCGACGAGCGCTTTCGATCGGCGCGCGATCTCGCGTTCGCGCTCAAGCTCGCGGCGCGCACCACGTCATCGTCGGCGCCGCACGAGGTCTCGCGCCAGACGCCGCGGCCGGCCGATTCGGGCTCGCGCGCGGCCGAGCTCTCCATCGCCGTGCTGCCGTTCCGCAACATGAGTCCGACCGCCGACGCGGAGTATTTCAGCGACGGGATGACGGAGGAGATCATCAACTCGCTGGCCGCGGTGCCGGCGCTGAACGTCGCGGCGCGCACGACGTCGTTCGCGTTCAAGGGACGCAACGACGACATCCGCCGCATCGGGCACGAGCTCGGCGTCACGCTGGTGCTGGAGGGGAGCGTGCGGCAGTCGGGATCGCGGCTCCGCGTCACGGCGCAACTGGTCAACGTGGAGAACGGCTACCAGCTCTGGTCCAATCGTTGGGACCGCGACCTCGCGGACGTCTTCGCCGTGCAGGACGAGATCGCGCAGGCCATCGCCGCGACGCTGAAGCTGCGCGTGAATGAAAGCGAAAGCGGCGCCGGCGCGGGACGGACGCAGAACCTCGAGGCCTACGATCGCTACCTCAAGGGGACGTACCTCTGGGGCCAGCGGCGCACGGCGGAGGCGATCGTCGAGCTGAAGGCGGCCGTGGAGAGCGATCCCGATTTCGCCGACGCGCACACGGCGCTCGCCGACGCGTGGGCGGTGCGCGGCTACTACGGCGGCGTGCCGACGTGGGAGGCGTGGTCGCGTGCGCGCGCGGCGGTGGACGAGGCGGAGCGGATCGCCCCCGATTCGGCTGGCGTGGCGCTCTCGCGCGGCATCCTCGAGCACTACTACGGCTGGAACACCGCGCGGCTCGAGCAGTTCTGCCGTCTGGCCATCGAGCGCAATCCGAAGTCGGCGGACCCGTGGAACTGGCTGGCCATCGGCTACGCCGCGAGCGGCCGGAGAAAGGACGCGGTGGAAGCCGGCGCGCGCGGCATCGAGCTCGAGCCGCATCATCCGAATGTGCGCACGTCGCAGGCATGGGCGTACATCTTCACCGGCGATTACGAGACCGCCGCGCGTTTGCTGGAGAAGGCGGTGGAGATCGACCCGAACGCCGGCTACGCGCGCTGGAGCCTCGGCCTCACGCTGCGCTACGGCGGCAAGGTTTCTGACTCGCTGGCCATCTTCGAAACCCTCGTCGCAACGACGAACGCAAAGGTCCCGCTCTACGTCTCCCTCCTCGCCGCCGCTCTCGCCGCCGCCGGCGAGCGGTCAAAAGCCGAGTCGCTCTTAGCCGATCTCCTCGAGTCTCCCGACTACGTCCCCTTCATCGATCTGGCCACCGTCCACGCCGCCCTCGGCGATCACGACGTCGCGCTGGATGCGCTCGAGCGCGGCCGCGAAGAACGCAACGGCCTGATGTGGGCCCGCATCTACATGCACGACTTCACCCCCCTCCGCCCCCACCCCCGCTGGCAGTCCCTCGCCCGCCGCCTCGGCCGCACCGCCCCCTGGCACGGCGAGAGTTGACGCCCCCGCCCCGGCGAAATACCATGCGGTCGTCGTTCGTTGACAGAGTTTCCATAGGCGCTTAGCTCAGTCGGTAGAGCATCACCTTCACACGGTGGGGGTCAACGGTTCGAGTCCGTTAGCGCCTACCAGCTAATCCCTTGAAGCCGCTCAGGTTGGCCAAACCGGGCGGCTCTTTTTTTGCCTTCCTTCGGCGGAAAGTGTTCACGCAAGTGTTCACCGGGTCGGGGTTGGGTCGCGATGCGTGCTCGTGGCGGTGGGTGTCATGAGAGAGAACAGGACTTTGCGACGAAGGTCGATCAGTCTGCCTCGTGCGCTAACTGGATGATGACCGAATGCTTTGATGAGTCATAGGTTAGCGTGTGGGTTGACGCGTAGGCATGTCCCGCAAAGTCGGTGTACGTCACGTTGAATTTCGTAACGTGAGGCCGACGAACAAACTCGCGGATAGCGTCGTCAGTTGCACCGCTCTTGCGCATTTCCTCGCCGGCCTTCTGGACGTAGATCCACTTCATCAGATTTCTGAAATCGCCCTTGTCTTTGCCTTTGCCGAATCGAGTCCCGTCGTAGAACGTCTCCGGAGCGTCCTCGACGGGCGTCTGCGTGTCCAACTGCGGAATCGGACCGAATCGAAGCAACAGTTTGGTTTCGTCGACGGTGATGTCCGCTCCTACGTTGAACGCGGCTGCCTCACCCACATTCTGAAAGAGGAGGGCACCGAATTCTTCGTCGGTCGGTGACACGTATTGCAATGTGACGCGCGGATGACCGCCAGCGTTCTCTTTGCGCCAGTGTTCGTCGATATACAAATGAATTTTGCTAGCGGGCAGTTTCGTCGTCACCGGACCTGTCCGGATGAGGAATGCATCCCTTTCTGCGGCGAATGTCAGGAATACCGGCTTGGGACTCGCCGCACAGTGCACGCGGCAGATAGTCCCACCCTTAATCGTCAGCATCTGCGCGTCGATTAGCGACGCGACGTCTTCGCCGAACGCGGCCTTCACGAAGTTGAATAGCGCGACGACGAACTGGTCATTGTTCCGGTAGTTATCGAGAGCGGTTCCAACGATGCTGCCGTCATCAGCCACACCGATCAAGACCACACCACCTGACGCGTTCAAGAACCCGGCAAGTGCGCGCAGGACTGCGAGCGTGATCTCTTCGTCGTTCCTCGTCGCGCGAATGTTCCAGCGGAGCGTCGACTTGAATTCTCGCGAGGAACTCTCTCCGGCGTCGATTTCGGCGATGACCGACTCTTCGTTCATGTCAGAAAGCGTATCCGATGCCGGTATCATTCACCGGGTCGGGGTTGGGTCGGAGCCTGCGAAGTTACGCCGTCTCGTTGCGTGCGTAATCGCGTGCAAGGGCCTCATCGATTGGCCACGCGAGGTCGATGGCAAAGTAGTCCTCGCTCTCCAGGGAGACTGTGTTCGCGATCCAGACTTCATCGATCTCGGCGAGCTTGGGGAAGCCTGGCAGGAGTTGCTCCAGTAGCTCGCCCACTTCTCCGTCGCCGAAGATCGGAATGTCTTTTTCGAGCAGGAGGATGCGCTCGTCGGCGGTGGCTGCCGTGAGCTTGTCGACCTTCGTTTTGAGTGCCTGCTCCACGGTGTCCTTGAGTGGCTTGGTTGGCATGACGCGGCCGACGAAGAAGAAGCCGCGGTCGTGCTTGAGCGGCATGCGGTCGACGTTCACCTCCAGGGTAAACGGCAGGTTGGGGATGGCGTGTCGCGATCGGCCATTGGGTAGTTGATCACGGACATCGAGGTACCACCGCTCGATGGCAGGAGCGATGGCTGACCAGTCGACGCCCTTGGTGATCGCGCCGACGTCGATGGTGAGCGTGACGCTCAAGTTGGGCAGCATGAGGTGCGGTGCTTTGTCCAGCTTGCCGATGGTCTGCACGAAGATCGTAGTGTCGTTGCGTTCGCCACTGAACGGCTGGAGCAGCGTGTGCTCGATCGCCAGCGTGGTGCCGCCGTCGACGGCGATGGCATCGATTGCCTTGCCGGTGCGATCTTGCTCGTCAGGCCACGCGCTGATCGCGTAGGTGGTTTGCTGCTCGGCGTTGTACGCCTGAATAAACCGTTCGATCACAGCCTTGTCATGTTTCGTCGTCACGCAGCGAGCAAACAAGCACGGGCGATCGGTGCTTCCTGGGCTTGAAATCGGCGGCGCTATGCGAGGGCGCGAATGACGGCGTCGAGCGCTTCGGTGCTCGGTCGCGCGTAGCGTTCTGTGGTGCGCGTGCTCGTGTGGCCGAGGAGGTCGCGCAGCGTGAAGCTGTTGATGCCCTTGCTGGCGAGGGTGCTCGCGAAGGTGTGGCGCTGGTCGTGGAAGCGGAAGCGTCGCGTGATGCCGGCGAGTGCTTTCGCGGTTTTGAAGTAGCGCTTGATCGTTGATTCCGAGTACGGCCGTCCTTCCGGCGTGAGGAGGACGTACTCGCTCATCACCGTGCGTCTGCGGCACGTGTCGAGTGCTGCGCGCACGCGCGAGACGATGGGGAGGAGCACGGGTCGCTTCGTCTTGCGCATGACGAGCCGGATGACGCCCCCCGTGAGGTCGACGCTCGTCCACTTGAGGAGACGCAGGTCGGAGCGTCGCAGTCCTGTGTAGAGCGCAAGCACGAAGAGCGGCTTGCTCCACTGCAGGCGCTCGAAGGCGTGCGTGACGTAGTCGCTCTGCGCGTTCGGCGGCTGGTGCTTGCGCTCCGTTCGCTTGGCGAGTGCGGTCGTTGTGAAGTGCGCGCGGAATCCAGCGTCGTTGTCGAACGCGCTGAGGAAGTTCTCGCGTTCGTCCGTGGTGAGCTCGTTCTGTACCACCGGTTCGGAGAGGAGCGGGAGTTTCTCGCGCAGCGGGTAGTCGGTGAGCACGCGGCGTCGCCAGGCGTGCTTGAGGATCTTGCGCACGAGGTGGAGGCACGTGTTGATCGTTGCGTTGCTGTACGGGCGCTTGTCGCCGTACGTCTTGCGCTGCATCGTGCTGACGAAATCTTCGAGGTGCGCGATCGTGACCTGGTCGAGACGCACGTTCCCGAGCGTCGGCAGGATGTGATGCTGCACCAGCGCGTGCTGGTTCTTGCGCTTGGCGTCGGAGAGGCGGCTGCTGATGCTCTCCCACGACGTTGCGACGTAGGCGCGCAGCGTGGGCGTGTCGCCAGGAAGAGGCGTTGCGCGCTCAGGGTGTTGGACGCTATCTCTGAATGCGGCGAGTTTCGCTTCGAGGTCGTCCCAGCTCTTCACGATGACGACCTTGCGGAGGCGCTTGTGGCCGCGCGTGCCCGGCACGCTGCACTCGAAGACGGCCTTCTTCGTGTGTTTATCGTAGGACTTCAGGCCAGTAGGTCGGTGCATAAGCGGCAAGACAACAATGCGTCGTTCAACGGAAAAAGCTAGTGGTCAGAACCAGTGCGTTTCCGTTCGGCGAGATACCGTTCAACGTCTTGAGCCGGGTACACGACGAGCGTCGTGCTGACATGGAACCAACCCGTTGGCCCTCTCCCCCGTCGACGCCATTTTGCGAGCGTCCCGGTCTGAATGCCGAGCAAACGCGCAACTGCAGTTGCAGGAAGATGTTCTTGGATCATGCGCGCTCCTTGAGGAGGTCAAACACGTTCACCACGAGCGCACCAGCGAGTGTTGCGCGGGTGCGCTCTCGTTGCTGAGGGAGAACGGCGAGGATCGTGTGCGTCACACCGGCAGCAAGGTTCTTCGCGATGTTGCTTGCGCCAGTCCTCGTCGGGTCGCTCACCTCGACCTCGATGGCGACGTGGTCACCGGTGTTAAACGCAGCCTGTGTGGTGGTGGCGATCCAGGTGTGATCGTGGGTGTAGGTGAACAGGATGTCCACGCGCTTGCCCGCCAGCGAGACTTCGCGTTGCGCGCCGGGGATCGCGTCGAGGAGCTTGCGGACGAGGTACTGGTGCTGCAGTCCGCCGTTCCCCGCACCACCTTGTGCGAGGCCGAGCCATGCGCATGCTGAGGGCGTGAGTGCGAGTGCGTTCGCTTGGCCGCCGCGTCCAGCTCGTGCGGTGATGCGTTCTTCGGCGATGAGGCCGAGCGTGAGGAGTTTCTTCTTTGCGCGGGTGAGGAGTTGCGGGTGGAGGTCGCACTCGGTGGTGAGGACGACCTTGTGCTCGCCGATGAATCGGAGGAGTTTTTCTTCGTTCGCGTTGAGCGCAATCCTCTGCGGGAGTTCTCGTCCTGCTGCGAGCGTCGGTCGCGGCGGTGCTGGCAAGGCCGGCTGCTGCCCCGTTACTCCCTCCGTTGCTGCCAGTGTTGCGAGGTAGTCGTTGGTGCGGTGTTGCGCGTGCTCGTACGCGTTGTCGTCGCGGGTCATCGGGAGTGCGTCGAAGGTGGCGATGATCGGGTAGGGGATGCGGCCGATTTTGAGAATGATTTCACCGCGCGGCATCGTGCTCAGGTACTCCGTCTGCGCATCGTTGAGCGAGAGTGCGCGCTTGAGGTGTGTGGCGTCGTCGCCGTTGGCGGGGCGGAACGCCGCAGTGAGGTACACGTTGCTCCGCAGTCCTTCATCTGTTAAGCGGAGTGCGTTCGTGCTGACGTAGAAGCTGATTCCCATCTCTCGTCCCATGCCTTGGAGACTCGAGAGGCTTGCCCTGCCCGTGATGGTGTCGGCGCGGTGACGGAAGCTCAAGACTCCTTCGTCCACGGTGATGAGGTGGCGCAGTCCGGTGCCGCGGTGGTGTTCGTGGTAGTGGAAGAGTCGCCGCACGACCAGTGTGATGAGGAAGTCTTCGGTCTCGGTGAGGTGCGTGAGTGGCACGTAGATCGACCGCTCGAAGAGCGCGCTGAGTCCCGGCGCGCCCGGCGTGTGGAGTCCGGGGTAGCGGTCGATGAGTCGTTGGTGTCGTTCTTCTGCGCCGCGTTGTGCGTCGCGGAATTTGTACGTTTCGCCCTTGCTCGGCAAGGCGCTGATCGCGTTGACGACGTCGCGCATCGTTGCGTCCCGCTTGGTGAGCGTTTGGTGGTAGACCTTGCTCATCACCTGCTTGTAATCCTCGCCTGCGTACAGCGTGCTCGCACCGACGTCCACGAGGAGCGTGATGAACTCGGTCGTGGAGAGTGAGAGATCGCGCGCGAGGAGGTTGAGCGCCAGGTCAGGCGTGAGGATGAGGAAGTCCTCATCGCTTGCGGCAAGGTGTTGCGCGTCCCCTTTGGGATCGATGATGACGACATGCGCGCCACCGGCGCGGGCACCGCGCACGACGTGATGGAGCAGGGTGGTTTTTCCTTCGCCGGTGGGTCCGGGCAGGATGCCGCTGCGCTGCAGTTCGTCATCGTTGAGCGTGACGGGTTGGCCGTCTGCTTTCTGCCGCAGCCCGAGGTCGTAGGTTCGTCCGCTCAGGCTTCCTGGGGTCGCGACCGGGAACGGGTACTCCTGGTGGAATGCTTGGAACCGACTGGTTTCCTCGCGCAGCGCAGCCCACAGGTGGACGTCAAGCGCGTTCGGGTGGTTGAGGTTGATGCTCTGCAGCATGAGCGCAAAGCGCGGGTGATGCTCCAGGACGTGATACTCGTCGAGGAACGACACGAGCGCCGTGTGTGCCTTGGCGTCGATCAGATGTGTCGGAGCCATGTGAGGAATCGCTTGAGTGCTCGCGTGCGGTGGCCGGGGGTCCAGCATGTCGGGCAGGCCTCGGTTTTCGTGGTGCCGTCGTTCCACGTGCGTGCGTGGCCGAGTGCGAGTGGTACTTGGCAGAACGTGCAAAAGCGCGTGGTGTAGCTCGTGAGCAGGGGCTTGCTGTTGCACCCGCAGCCGCACGCGTACACGGGTTCTGCCGGGTTGAGGATGCGCCCATCGGTGCGCACGCGCAGGGTGCGTTCTTCGACGTCGCGTGCTCCGGTGAGGGGATCGACGCTGATCGTGATCGTGCTGGCACCGATCGTGACGCGTTGGCCGTTTTCGGCGTCGATGACCTCGGTCATCGTTGCTTGGCGGTGTTGCACGACGGCTGGTGCGTCGGGTGCGAGGTACGGGTTACTCACTGGGGCGGCTCCTCGGCGGTGTCGCGAATCGCGTGCTGCAGCGCGATCCCGGTCAGGATGCCGGCGCCGATCGGCGCGACGGCCGTCGCGAAGACGTGGAGGGTGCACGGCACGATGGAGAGCACGACGATGAGGGTGATCGCGATGATGATCCCGCGCTGGCGCGTGATCGCTGCGGCGGTCGTGAGCGCGAACGGGAGGTAGGCGCCGTACCCGATGATGCGCAGGACAGCCGTGAATCCTTGCGCCGTCACGAGAGTGTGCAGGAGGAGGAGTCCGGCGAGGATGATCGCCGCGTACGCGAGCGTCCGAAGAGTGTTCATGAGTGATAGGGGTTCTCCACCCGCTTCCGCTCGGCCGGCGGTGTCGTGTTCTTGGCGTTCGCTTCGCGGTATGCGAGCGTGTACTTCGCGCGCATCCGTTGCGCTTCCTGGACGTACCAAGAGTGCCAGTCCTGCAGACGATCGATCTGCTGCGCTGCCAGCTGGCGTGCGGTCTCTGCGCGCTTGATCTCGCGCAACAGTCGGCGACGGTTCTTCGCGTGGGCTTCGGCAGGAACGAGGAGAGCGAACACGGCCTTGGCTAGGAGTCCTGGTCCTGCGACGGCCATGGAGAGGAAGATCGCGCTCGCCCAATTGGCGAGAGTGCTCGTGTCCTCTGATTGGGTGTTCTCGCGCCAGAGGAGCGCCATGCTGACGACGAACAGCATGATTATGACGAGGAGAAGGGGATACAGGAGTCGCTTCATGACCGTGGTCCTTTGCTGGCGAGATACGTGAGGTAGAAGAAGATCGCGCTGCCCGCGATCGCGACGATCGTCTTATGCGGGTTCTCCATGCCTTGCCCTGCGAGCAGCTCGTTGATGCCGGCGTACTCGACACCGAGCAGTCCGGGAAACGCGATCCAGAGCAGCCAGCGCTTGGGAAGTTTCGTGAGCGCTTTCTCGGCCTGCTGCACGCCGCTCGTCCACTCCGCGAGTTGCGGATGCTCCTTGCTTTGCGCTTCGAGTGCAGCATGGTGCGCGTTGGTTGCAGGGTTGAACGTCAGCTCTTGCCCGAGTCGCGCGGCGATGACGAGATCCGGCATCGGCTCAACGCCGTCGCGGCCGTGTTTTGCGCCGGCGCGCTCCGCGATCCAATCACTCTTTTTCGCTGAGTACCAATTACGTTTGAACATCTTGAGGTGTCCTTTAGTTCATGCTCCAGGTGACCGTCGCGCCATTGGCTTGGAGCGCGCCGGTCCACGTGTTCTTGAGTTGCGTGTACCGCTCGACAGTCGCCGCGCACCGATGGTTCGCGACCGGCTCGAGCTGCACGTGCACGAAATGCACGGTCACCCCGCGCAACGCGTCGGGCGGGAACAGCTTGCAGAGCCGTTGCGCGAAATCACGCGCCTCGAGGATCGGACCGCACTCAAAATCGAGCTTGCCGAGCGAGGCGTTGTCGCTGACCTCTCTTGCATCGGTAAGCAAGTAGAGGTGACGCTCCGCGCGATCGGGACTGCCTGCGAGCAGTGCGCGCGCGATCGTCTCCGCGATCGGCGAGCGACGACGATCGTCACGACCAAAGAGCGGCTGCGCGGCGGCCTGCAACTGATGCACGAGCGACTCGGTCTGTCGACGACGATGGCCAGCAACGGCCTTAAGCGTCCGCTTCTTGGGCGCGGTGATCCGAAACTCGCTGAGTTGCTTGCCATCAGCAACCGCATCCGCCATCCCATGCAACCGAACAATGCTGCCGGCCGGCAGCACGGGGGCGATCTCGCGCAACAGCGCCGAGAGCGAGTCATTCATACAGCCCGAGCTACCACCACCGAAGTCACAAATGACATCAACGGTCTGCGGCGTGAGGTGCTCCGAACCGAACTGGCTCTTGATGCCGTCCGGGACGCGATCACAACCGAACAAGAGAAGGGTCAGGAGGAGGAGTCGTTTCATTTTCAGTTGTCTCCATTGGGTCGGACGATGAGGAGGCACGAGCCGTCGTCCTCGAAAAGCGCTCTCGTGCCGACGAACTGCAGCGCGTCGGCGAGGCGCAACGCGTCGTCTCGCGTGCAGCGCACGATCAGTTCGACCATGCCGCACGCCCGGCGATCCGCAAATCTCACGCTATGGTCGTTAAGAAAATCCCGAATCTCGACTGCGAGGTTGCCGTCGAGCAGGCGAGCACTCAGCGTCCAGTTATTCGCCGGGTGTCGTGTCACGGCGCACCTCCGACTGTCATCGTGACCTCGGCGCTAATCATGTGACGCAGGTCGTCAGTCACCAGCGCGGCAAGCCTGCGAGCAGTGACTTCGTTGGTCAGGTAGAACGTCACGTCGAGCGGGAGCTCGCCCTGGACACACACCATGCCGACGTGCTGCCCCGACGCCAAGACGCCGATGAAGACAGCGTTCAGATAAGCAATCGCTGCGTTGATTTCGCGACGCGAAGCGCTCGACGTAATGCGAACGGTCTGTCTCATGCCGCGTTCTCCACTGGCACACCGACGCAGAACGCCAAGACAGGCGGCGGACACTCGGGGCAGGTCACAGCCAGTCGCACGCAGAGTTTCGATCCGCTCACGACGCGGGTTAGACCGTCCTGCAGTGCGTCATTGTCGATGGTGCCGCCGCAGGAGATGCAGCGCGGTTCCGGGACAGCTGCCGCGCACGTCGCTGCATGACTATCGGTCGCGCTAATAACAACATAGGCGAGATCGCCTGACGGAAGGTGAAGGGTGGATCGCTGCTCGTTCATCTGTTTCGCTCCTGGTCCCGTGAATCCGCGGGGTCGGTGGGAGCAGTTGCAGACGATGCGCAGGAAGTGGGTGTCTGGATGCCATCGCTAACGATGCCATCTGGTCAGCGCAAGAGAATCAACAGCTTACCGAGGGATATGGGTGCGAAGGCGTCGCGAGGGTGTATCACTGGCGAAGAAGCAGAGGAGTTGGGAGACAAAAAGAGGACGTTCCGATGCCTATAGAGGTCATCGTCTGCGCGTGTACTCGAACGTGACTGACTCCACCGATGATCGGGCAATGTAGTGTTCTACCGCCCCTTCCAGAGTCGCACCCGTGGCGGCTCTTGCAATGACTGCCTCGGCGATTTGCCCGACCGCAACTGGCGTCCAGATGCCCTTAGGCTGCTTTCGGTTTCCTGTCGTGTAGAGAAACGGACCTTCAGCGCGGTATCTCGCTCCGCTTGGTCGTTTGTACTTGTACGTCGATCGATAGGGCAAGCCGAGGCCCTCTTCCAACAGGATTGCGCTGATTTCCTCAAGTTGCTCGTCGAACCGCCACAGCTGGTAGTGTGGTTGGCCAGGTGGCAGCGTACGTTTGAAACGAATGCGGTAGTCGCTAGGCTCGACGCTGATGCTGATTACCGACGGCCAGTTATTCCATTCAGGCTCGCGTCTGACGACGTTTGCGCGGGAGAGTACGAGCGTGGCATCGTCATCCGGGCAGCTGCTTTTCGCGCTTAGGATCTGCGTGGGAGGGTGCGTAGCGATTGCCATGAGGCAGGAACCGATAGTGTTACGACTGGAAAGTAGTCATAGTATTTAAAGGTTAGGATTTCGACCTGTGGGTGCTGCCGCAGAAGTGCAAGCGTACGTTTGGCTGTACCTCGATCAGGCCATGGACTTGGGGTTCGGCGCGATCGGGAACGCGCTGTACAAACTCCTAGATCATGAGTGGCAGACAGCCACACCTAGCGCCGATACGTTCACGCCGCGGCAACAACGCAAGCCCTCACGCATCGGCTCGGGTATCGACTACGGGTTTGACCCGGTCGCGAACGCACTCTGGTTTCGACGCGACTGGCCTACGCCCCCAAAGCCGTCGACGCTCGGCGAGACGCCCATCACCGAAACGCGCCTGCGCAATCTCTTCGACACGGATCGCGAAATCTACAAAGACCTAATGGCATACTTTGAAGACTCCAATGGCTACCGCGCGTGGCACCAGCGACGAGTAGAGCCGGTGTTCCGCAACCGCACGCCGAAGCTGCTGAAGATTCTTCATGTCGAGGAAGCATCGGTTCGTCGGTGCCGTGGTGCAGTGGTGTTAGGTGCAAGCAATCCGCTCATCTGGATCGGCGTGACACACGATGAAGTGCTCATTCGGGAACGTGATGCCGGGAAAAGAGTGGCGCGCATTCAGCGGCGGATCGAGCGGGCAACCGCCGAGCAGAATCGTGTATGGACGAACCTCGCCGAACAGCGGTATGGCGTCACGCAGAAATTCGGACAGCCGGAGCACGCCGCAGCATTTACCTCGATGATGCGCGAAATGATCAGGGAACGGTACAACGCGACGCCGGTCAGCAGTGAGTTTGATCGGATGACCGCACGGCTTGGGACGGAAGAGGGCGAGTGGCTCGTCGCTTACTTGCCTAACGTCGACACGAAGAAGTGGGCCGCTGATCTGAAAGCCGCAACGTCGGCCGGCGTTGCGCCGGACTTGGTTCTAGCGATTACGACCGCACGTTACGACGTGGCGAACAGCGACCTCACGACGGCGCTTGCAGGTACTGACATTCTTGTCCCGGTACGTATCCTTGACGTGGAAGCTGCGCTTCGTTGGTGTGGTCTGGTGCCGTGGGTGTGGAGCAAGCATTACGGCCAGAAGGCATCAGCACACATCATTCGTCCTGGCGACGAGGAACATCTCCGCACCGTTCTGGGTGCATCAGGAAAGTCGGTATCTGTGTCGTGGGATGGAAGCTCGAATCGACGACTGATTGCGTTGACGCCCGCGGCCGTCGCTGAGGCCGTTTTTGCTGCCGTACGATCTTACGACGATCGCATCGTGGTCGTTGTCGACCACGGCATTGACCCCATCGTTCGGCGCATCGCGGAGAGCTGGATCACGGAGCTTCAGGCTGCTGCACAGCAAAAGTTCGTCATAATCACATGCATCGATCAGCCGCATCGCGCAGCCAAGCAGTTCGATGATATCGACGTGCTCCTGAAGTGGGAAAATACACCTCACGTTCACGCGCTGATCGGTCACACCCCAGCAAGCACGGCGCAACTCGAGAGCATGAACGCCAGTAGGTTCGCGGCGCCGATCGATCTCACGGCGTCATAAAGACTGAGAACAGTGTTCATTGGGCATGCTCTGGCAGCAGTCGCGCGCCGTAGGCACAGCGCTCACGTCCCTTTCGCCTTTGCGGGCGGGTACGGCGACTGGGGATCGCGGATGGCCGACATGCCTTCGCCGTACTGCTCAACCGCTTTCAGGATCTAGCGCTTCTTGTTGGGCACGACGTCCTCGCGCTGCCATTGCTCGTTGGTGCGCGGCCGGTATGCTGGCCGCACGAGCTTTGCGCGACTCACGCACTTCCCGTTCTCTTCGATGCGTAGGTACAGTCCCTCTCGTGGTGCGGTCGTGCTGTAGGTCGATCGCTCGCCGGCGAGCTTGAGGAGCGCGTCGGGTGATCGTGGCACCGTGAGGTTCGTGCAGCAGGAGATGCCGAGCGCTTCGCACAGCGCTGTTACGGCGGTCGTCGTCAGGAAGGTTTCGGTGTTGGTGTCGTAGAGGTCGTACGCAATGAAGTAGTCCGGGAGCAAGTCGTAGGGTGTGCCGTGCTGGGCGTACAACCATTCCCCGTACAAGATGAGGGTACCCAGGTCGGAGAATGTGGTGTGGTTGGCGACCCATGCTTTAAACGGGTCGAATTGCGGATGGTTGCTGACGGGTTTGCCGCGGTTCTCCGGCACCACGCGGCCCTGCGCAACGCGAATGCTCACGTTCGCGCCATCGAGCTTCTCCTGGACCACGGACGCGCGCTGGAGAAACTGGAGCGACTCGTTTTCCGAGAGCGCGAGATCGTCGCTTGATCGATACCCGGACCACCACAAGTGCGGCGTGCGCGGAAACACCTTCACGATTTTGCCAAGCCAAGCGTACGCAAGACGTGAACCGGGCTGCAACCCAGCTTCTAGTTGAACGTGAGTTGCGGGCATAGGCGCGCTGCCGTAACAGTCCCCAGTGGTCGTTCGTAGTCGATCTCCATGCTCGCGGTGAGCGTCATGCCACCGGGCGTAACGCGTCCCGTTGCCCACAAGCGGGTAGTGCACGACGCGTGGTTCATGCGTCGCGTGTTCTGAATCCACTCATCTTCCCCCAGCACGGCAAGCTTGCCAGTGTCGTAGCGGATGACCGCGATCGCCGTGATGGTCGTCGCCGTCGTGCTGACGGGAACCGTGACTTGACTGGGTGGTTCCCATTTCGCGCCGACGAACTGCACGCGATCCCACTTGTTGCAGGAGTCGGCTCGGTACCGGTAGCAGTCCATCGAGTAAAACGAGAACGTATCCCGTCCCCCACCCACAACGAGCACGCCTTCTTCCTTGGTGTTGTACGCATCGATGGCGGCGAGCGCATCACGATCACTCTGCACCGCCGCATCAGGAAGCAGCAGCACACCCACCGCAGCGCCCTCACCGGCAGAACGTGACCAGAGCGGCCAGTCCTGCCGTCCCCCACGCACGACGTGCACGATGACCGACGAGCCAGCGATCGCTGCCGGCGGTACGGCCGATGGCGTGCTCAGGGTAGCGCGATCGAGCATGGCACTAAGCACCTCGTCGGGAACGCCTTTCGTCTTGAGCGCGACGAGGTCGTTCGGGCCAAGGGAGAATGCGACCGTCGGGGCGGTCGTGATGGCTTGGATGACGACGTGCGGTGCGAGCTTGGCCTGCACGAGCTTGAGCACGTCCGCGTTCGTCAACGGCGGCGCTGCAGCGATAGCGAGGAGCGGGACGAGCATCGCGACCGTGAGGCAAACGGCACGTTGAAGGAAATCGCGCAAGTCACACCTCCACCAGTAGTTACGCATAAGTTCCACACGATCAGTCATGGATTCACCACACGATAGGGTGGACGCTCTCGTCAAGTCAAGTGACGGAGCGACAAGCACTCAAAACGTTTGGAAAGCGCGTGCGCACGCTCCGCAAGGAGCGTGGCTGGACGCAGGAAGAACTCGCAGAAGCCGCAGACCTACACGAGAACTACGTCTCGCGGCTTGAGACTGGCGAGCAGGAGCCCGGACTGTTCGTCGTGCTGCGCTTGTGCCGCGCGTTTGGTGTGGCGGCCGGAGACCTCATTCAGTCATAGGCCCGGCTGCGCTTCTCCACTTTTGTCACGAGCACAGCGACGGCTACGTGAGTGTGGTTTATCCCTTTGGTTTCGGGTCAACTGAAAGCACGGTCTGCACGATACGGCCATCTTCCAGGAGGAGTTGGAGAAGTTTCTGGCCAGGGCTTGCAGTCACGGCCGCAGACACGTCGAGGTAGATCGTGTCGTTGCTGCCGGAATCATGAGAAACGCGCAACGTAGTGCCGTTGTATCGTGCGCTCGCGACGGTGGAGAGGTCGTTGCCTTCGAAGCGGACCGGGCGCACCTCTCCCTCACGCACGGGTTCTTGGCGGATGACTTGGACGCGCAGTGAGGGAAGTGGCGGAATAGGTAGCAGCTTCGGCTCGGCGTCCTTGTACGTGACGATTGCGCGCGTCGCCGTGGCGAGAGAGGCCGTATCACAAGAAAACAGCACCACAGATTCTGAGACGACATCCGCGCGTTTGCATTCCTTGCCGCCGATGCGCAGTTTAAGGTCCTCGGCGCTCGTGAGCAATTGTCCTGAAAGCGCGAGCTGCGCTTCGGCATTGCCGATATTGACGAACTGGAGTTCGCCGATCGTAACCACCTTTGCGGGATTGGCGAACGTGATCGGGTGTTCGACGAACAATCCCTGCCCATAGAACGGATCGAGCACGCGCACCACGCGTGCGTCCTGCGCGACGGCAGGCGGGACATCAAAGGTGAGCTTCGTGATGTCGGTGGGCTTCAGACCATCCCTTGTCATCGCCTGCTGCAGTTGGTTGCACAAGGACGCGTTCTTCCCCTTGCAGGCCACTGACCCGGCCTCCTGGAGGATGGGCGCATCGCTGAGCCCGAAAACGGTATGGCCGATGAGGACGAGCGGCCGTCGAAGTGTAACCGGGGCCGACCGGAGGACGCGGAACTGGGCGAGGATGCTCTTCGCGTCTGTCTCGTCGGAGAGGAGCTGCTTTGCAAAGGCGTCACTGTCCGAGAAGAGGGCGTACGGGTTGGCGGAAGCACTCGCGCGCAAGTACACCGCGAAGCGCTCCTCTTGCCCTGCCGCGACCACTTGAAAGGCTGGGGGCTTATCACCACCGGGCAGGAGCAATTCTGTAGGCACACCGAACGCATCGATAAGCGTTGGGGCAAAGAAGAGCCGTTCTGCGGCGACGACGAACGTCATACGACGCGGCGTTTTCAGGAGCATTCCGTTGGCAGGCGTGTCGATAATCGTGTCCGCGACACTCACAAGCGTGCCGCTGGGGAAATGCCCATCGATCGTCACGAGGGCAGCGGTGCCAGCCGCACGCAAGTCAATACGTTCGATGGCCGAGGCGACGGCAGTCTCCTGCTCACGCAGCCGCGACACGACGACATGGTACGGCTCCTGATGACTGACAGATCCGGGGATAACCACGCCGGCGGTCTTCGTCTTGCGGTCAAAACGGCGCCACTGTGTCGTGACGCTGACGACACCATCCCACATCTCGTTCACTGATGTCGGGAGGGCGAGCACGGCGAAGACTTGTCTGGTTCCAGGGCTCACGACACGCTTGCCGAGGACCGGTCGGAACTGCCAAGAGAACGTCGTCGCGGTCCGTGCTGCTGCACCCGAAGGCGTTTTCTCAAGGGCGACCGTGTCAGTGTCTTTGACGACGTAGAGCGTCTCTCGGGACTGATTGAGCGCCGCACCGACGTTCACGACCTGCACGATTCCGCCCAGAGAGAAGGCGCGGGAGCGGTTCGTGACTTCGGCGACGTTGTACGTTTTTTCTTTGGGCAGGAGCGTCACGAGTCTCGGCGCGTCGCGTCCTGACTCGTCGTCTGACGGGATGCTGACGGTGACGATCGCTTCGGCGACGGCATCGCGGTACTGTCGCGTGGGATCGATGCTGATTTGGAACCCGTAGACCGGTTGCGTGCGCGGTTCGCTGGTGCCGTTGGCGCGCATCACGACGCGGTCGGAGAGCGATCGTTGCAAGAGGAGTCGTAGGCTCGTGTACTGGGCGCTGAGATTCGCCTGCTCGTTGAGGAGGTCTTCTGCGCCACTGCCGAGCGTCGTCTGCGTGAACGTGACGGGGCCGAAGGTTGGCTGCTGCACGGTGTTCGGCGTAGCGGCTGCTTGGGTGATCTTGTCCGTGATCGAGGTTTCGACGTTCTGCGATGGGTTCGCCGTCTTTGTGGTCGTCGTGGTATTGGCACCTTCCGTCTTTACTTCGCTGGAGCCCGTGGCGCCGGTGTCCGTGGTTTTGGTGGTGGCATCAGTCGAGGTACCTGGTATCGGCAACGTAGTAGCGGTGATGCCAAAGAATGATCGGTCAGTGGTCTGGCCCTGAAACCGTCCCACAGCGTCAGCAACGCTCTTGAAGACACCGCCCTGCTGCGCTTGCAGTGCGACTTCGACGTCGCGAAGCATGGCGGCGAGTGCGCGATCGTCAAATTGCTTGGCGATTCCGACGCTGATGCCATTGTCGGCCGTCGTCATCCTTGCGATGACGATAACCGGGACGGTGGTGCCGGTGGTGCCGACCAGATTGCCTTTCTCGTCGTAGAGTTCCGCTTTCACTCGGTGGGTACCGCTGCCGTAGAGCAACGCAGTCGCCTCCATCTTCCTGCTCCCGGAAGCGGCGATCGGTTCATCATTCGCGTCGAGGACCACCATCGTTTGCGCATTCGCTGGAGGGGTCTCGATGGTAAAGCGAACCTGTGCACCGAGGTGTGTCTCATCGATGACCGCCTCCTGCGTGATCTTCAGATTCACGTGTTGCGGTGCCGCTTCTGCCGTGGTCACGAGCGCAACGAGCACACTAATCGCTGCAATGCTGATGATCGATCGCATGACTTTTCGCCTCTCCTCGTTCCGCTTGGCAAGGCCGCACTTTTTAGAGCTGTCCTTCGCAGTCACCGAGCGAACGCCTTTTCGTAATAGTAGAGGGACAGTCGTGAGAATTTCTCCCTGCTGCGCGGTGGCACACTGTAGCAGCACCCAAACGCCGGAGCTGCGAAATGCGTGATGGCAAGAGCGGTCGACGACCAATTTCGTGCGTGCGCGAAATTGGTCAAGGTGGGAAGTGATACGAAGTCGCTCCCGGCGTAACTGCAACCTGCTCGCGTAAGCCCCTCCGTATGCCATCGGCGCTTCGTGGGGCTGACGGCGTTCTCGCAATTGCGCGTGCGCTCTTCGCAAGCGTGCAGGGCCGCTTCTTTGTTGGGTCGCAGGGTTGCCCTCCTCACGGGCGGTGCTCTTTTTAGGGGACGGGTGGAAGAGGTGCGCACCTCACGATCATCGAGCTGCCGCCACCGCGAAACATTATTGCTCGGCGAATTGACGCTGCACGGGTGTGCTGGCCGGGGCAGCTGCGTGTGTGGGATGCGCACGCACTCCTCCCCTTGAACCCCAAAAAGGAGCATCAGCCGCTCCGGGGGTTCGGAGGAACACCCCATGAACGAACAACCCAACATTCCGACGGCGCAGCAGCGCAAGTACCTCGGCTACCTGCTGTCTCGCGCGCACGAGCGCGGCGTGCCGCACCTGCCCACCGCGACGCTCTCGCGCCAGCAGATCAGCGAGTGGATTGACTACCTCAAACAGGTCGTCGGCGAGGAGGGGGAGCCAACCGGCTCCTCCCCGTACCTCGTCACGCCACCGCGGGACCGCTTGCCGCCCTCGTACCGACCACCCTGGCGCGAGCTGCCCGATGACGATGACCACGAGCACCTTGTCGGCACGATCACGCGTGTCAACGGCGAAGCGCAGAGCCTCTGCGTCACCTGCGGGGTGAGCATATGAAGCTCACCCCGACCGAGTTTGCGCTGCTCGACGACGTCCTGGCGCGCCTCATCGACGCGAAGAGCAACGGCGCACCTGTTGCCGACGAGCACCTCGTCCTCATCATCCGCCTGCAGGATCACCTCCATGAGCACCGCATCGGCCAGCGATGGGAGGACGGCCAAGACGTCGCCTACTGCACGGTTTGCGGCGCAGCGTGGGGCGACAGCACGCGGCGCAACCACGGCCTCCCGTGCATCCTCACGACCGACCGCGAGGACGGCATCGACTGGCCGGTCTGGGTGTGCGCGTGCGGTTGCGGCGAGTGGGGCACGGTCTGGTGAACCTGCCGCGCTGCCAACATTGGCCGACATGACGCTGCGCCGTCATGCCTAGCGCTGCAGCTTTTTGATGGCTTGCGCAATCTCGTTGCCGTGCGTGGTGCGCTCGTAGAGGTGGTAGCGCGGCGTGTCCGGGTTGAGCAGTCGAACGAGCTGCAGCTTCTGGAGTTCGCGCAAGGAGCGCGTGATGTGTGGCCGGCTGATCGTCTTGATCGTGCCCTGCAGTTGCGCCGGCGTCATCGTCCGCTCGAGTGCTAGCAGGACGCGCTCGCGGTACGTGCTCGATCGGACCTGACCGACCAGGTGCCAGGTGCTTGCCATCTCGTGCCAAATGACACGCGCGTTTTAAATAGGAGTCTTGCCAACTCGTGCCATATGGTGCCGGAGTACGAGGAAATCATCATTGCCGCCTTCCGCCGCGAGGACTTGGTGCGCTTGCATACACTCCTTGCCTGCTACGAGTCGCCCTTTGGGACGAGCGGAGAACTGCTCGCCTGGGAGGAGGATCTCGCAGCGCACGAGGCGTTGCGGCGCTCCATTGCTGCCTTGCTGCACGGCGGCACGCTTTAACCGTACATACCGCTGCTTCGCTCTCGCGCGACGTGGGTCGGTCGGCTCCGTTGTCGTTATCTGCGCTCGTAGAGAAATGCGTGATTAAAGCGAACGTTAAGCTGTCGACACTCTCGAAACTTATTCCGCGGCAGCATTGCGCGGATCTCCGGTATCTCAAACTCTTTCACGAAGGTTTGGCGTTCGTTGTTGAGGCCATAGCAGTACCCGTCGCAGATGCGCATGCGCGTTGATGCGCCTCGTCGGTAGTGTGGCTCCCCATATTGCGTCATCCAGACGAGCAACCCGCCTTTGCGCAGGTGCGTCGCGCATGCCGCGATCATTCGTGCTCGGTCGTTGAGGTCTGGGACAATGTTTACCACGTTGATCAGGAGCATGGCGTCGTACATGTCGGCCGATGCCGCGAACGTCTGCGGCGTGTGGTGTGTGAAGTGCTTGAATCGTTTTGCGGTGGCAAGGCGTTCTTTGCCTTGCGTGCGGTCAAATACCTGTGCGTGTTCTACCGCTGTGACGGTGAATTTCTCGCGAAGCAGGTAGAGCGTGTTGCGCAGCTTGCCGGCTCCCAATTCGCAAACGCGGGTCACATTTGCTTCTCGGAAGTCGGTGATGACGTCGGCGAGCCCAGCGATCTCGTTGGGGAAATTGCCGGCAGAACTGGTGACGTCGACGACGACGGGTTGGTTCTTCACCTTGTTGATCGTCGGGAAGGCGTAGTAAGGATCAGCCCAGAGAGGCATGGTTATGGCTCCGACCAGTAGTCGTCATCAAGGCTTCTCCCTCCCTGTACGCTGCGTCGTGGTGCGCAATGGAGGATGTCGCCGGTCGTGTTGATGTTGCCGCGCAGGAGTGCGTCGCCCTTTCCCAGCGCGCGCGCTTTCGTTCCGATGTCCGCTTCGAGGTACCCCAGGACGTCTTTGGCGTATGTAATGTCGGTTTCGTTCTTCATTTTCATGAGGATCAGGTTTTCACACTCGGAAAGGACATTGCTGTCGATCTTTCGTGGGCGCTGTGTTGCGACGAGAAGGAAGAGGCCGTACTTGCGTCCCTCGGCGGCGATTCGCACGAGCATGTTCGCCGCGCGGACAGCCGCTGGAGCGTTGCGCTCTGCCGGGATGAGGTTGTGTGCTTCATCGATGACGATGAACGTGGGGACGCGGTGATCAGCGGCTGTTGGGTCGCGTGTTGCCTCCCAAAGGTCGGCCTTCGCTTTTGCCCAGAGTGTTTCCAGTGCGCGCGTGACGATGGCGAGGCGTTCCTCGTCGGTGTTCAGTGATTGCAAGTCAATGGTAAGCGCGCGCCATTTCGTACTGATGATCTCGGCGATATCCTGGGTTGCTTCGCCGACGTGGCGCCATATTTCGTAGCCGGCGAGGACGTCCATGTAGGCGCGTAGCCGGTGCGCCATTCTGTGGTTGCCTCCCAGGAGTGATCGTGCGATCGGGTGTCCGGTCAGGAAGGCGGTTCCTGTTCCTCCGAGGAGGTAGTCTGCGAGTTCGTCGGCTCGGGCGCGGTAGAAGGGAAAATCGTAGTTGGGCTCTGTCGTAGGCATCCATTGGTCTGCTGCGTAGTCTGCAGTAATGCCGATGCATGCGAAGAGTTCGGGGTCGAGGCGCGCGTCCACGTTGAGCACCGCCCCCATTTCTTCCGGGGAGAGCTTGCCCCAGTCGATTCTGATTGGGAGAAGTGAGCCGACGTTGCGGTTGGAGGTGATGCGAATCGCGACGTTCGCCCACTGCTTGGCAAACGTGTCCTTGTCTTCTCCGGGATAGAACCAGTCCTTGCACTTGTGGTCGTTCCAGATGTCCTCGGCGACGTTGTTGAGGTAGAGGAAGTCGGAGTTGGGGTCGATGATGAGAGCGCGTGCTTTCGTGGTCAGGAGAAGTTCTTCAACGAGGCGGCCGAGCAGGAATGACTTGCCGGACCCTGATTGGGCGATGATCGCACCGTGCGCACCAAAGAGCGCGGGTGCGAGTTCCCGCGGGTGCTTCCCGGCGGCTTGGAGCACGAGTTGGATCGGACGCGCTTTCTTCTTCGGCATTTATCTCTTGGTGTTGAAGTGCACGGTCACTTCCGCGAGGCCTGCTCGCGGGTATGCGCGTGCGAATTGGAGTAACCGGTGAGGGCCACGGCCGAGCGCTTGGAGGTACCGTCGGGCATAGGCGCGGTATGGTTCCTTCCACGATTCCCACTCGCTACCTGCGCCCGGCTCGGTCTGCCGCTTGATGACGTCGTCGATAGTTTCGAGGTACTCGGTCGTGACGACGGCGCCGACTCGTGCTCGTCGGTGGTCGTCGATACGTGCCAGAAAGTAGTAGCCAGCGTGATTGCGATGCACTTCTACGTACCGCTCCACGTGGGCCGCGGAGATGCTGCGCAAGGCGACCGCGTAGATGGAGAGCCCCGGCTGCTGTCGGACGAAGTCGTTGAGGTCGTCGATCGAATGGAAGCGTTGCATCACATGCGCTACCTATACCGGGCCACTTCTTTAAGTTTTCGCAGCTACGGCCGAGGGGCAAAGAACTGCCCGCGTCCGGCAACCAACACACGGCCATGACGCCGTTGATCACCTCCGTGCGCGGGTACCTTCCGTTTCCTGTTCTACTGATAGGAGGGACAGACGAGCGTGTTTTCCCTCCAGGCAAATTGATGATTGGAGATTCAGCCGTTCGCGAGGCGAGAGAGCGTTGGTCGGATCGACTGTTTCGCGGTGTCTTCCGCTTGCTCCGTTTGGCGTCGCGGACAGCCCCCTCGCCGAGCTGCCGCTGGATCACGTGGTCACGTAAAGCCGCTCGCGCAACGGGCGCTCGCTGATTGACCTGCCTGACCTTAGGCTGGTTCGCCCTTTGTCGCGTCGATCTTGAAGTACTCGCTGCGGGGGAGGTGGTCCTCCAGTTCGGGGTAGTGCGCCCTGATCATTTCCAGTGCGTAGGTGATGTTCGTGCCGATGAGGCTGGTCTTGTGGTCTTCGATGGCGATGCCGACGAGGGTCTCGGTGCTTGTGCCGTTCGCGATCTCCTCGAAGGTGCCGAGGCGGAAGATGGCGCCGCCGCTCACGCCGTGGGGGTCGGGCGGCGATTGCACCTTGCCGGTGCGCGCGATCATCTGCTTTTTGCTGTAGTCGATGCCGGTGTGCGGTCCGAGCGCGAACCCGGTGGGGTACTGCTCGGGGTGGAGTGGCATACCCGTGTACCGGACCGCTTCGATCGTGAGCGTGCCGGCCTTCACGAGCTTTTGCTTGGTGCTCGGGTACCCCGTGAACGTGTAGAGGGACTGCTTGTAGGGTTTGTCGGAGGGATCGACTTGGGTGCTGTCGAGGAACGTGAAGCGCTCCAGTTCCGCAGCGAGGTCGTTGGTCAGCGGGATGACAACGATGTCGAAGTGGTCGTCGGTGCGTTTCCCTGAGGGTGGGAGCGGGCTTTTGATGACGCTGCCGCTGATCGGGACGAGGTGGGTGTTGCCGATGATCTCGATGTTCGTGGCGTGGTTGGGGTTCTTGTTCTCGTCGAAGACGTGAGCGGCGCTGAGGAGGAAGCGGGTTTTGTTGATCTGGAGCAGGACGGCGCTGCCGAGGCAGTAGCGTTGGCCGTCCTCATCGGTTGCGTAGAGCGGGATGACGTACTTCGCGGTGCGGTCTTCGGCGTCGGCGACGCGCTGGTTGAACGCTGCGTGCGTGGGAGTCAGGGGTTGCTGTTTCATGTTGCGCGAAAATTTGTGTGTACTGCGAACGCGGCGCGCAGTTCCTCTCGCCGTTCGGCAGTGGTCGTCGCGATCCAGTCAACGAAGCTCATGAGCGTGCACGATACACGGCAGGCGATGCTTGGGTGGGACATCGGGCATGAGTCGGCGGAGTGTGCTCACACTGATGGGGCACTGCCCGTTCTGCTGCCGCTTGCCGACGTGCTGCCAGGCGAGTGCTCCTGGGCCGTTATAGATCTCCTCGATCGTGCCGTCCTGCTGTAGTCGCAGCACGAGGAGGTGCTCTGGCTGCGCTCGCAGCGCAACACTGTTGCCTTGGGTTGCCTTCACTTGCACGAGTTTCCCGTCGGGCGTTTGCGCGTCGTGGCATGCGGTGCTGCACGGCAAAAGCGTGAGGTCATAGTAGTGGCTTGCGAGCACTTCGCCGAGACTTCCGACGAGGTGGCCGTCGGGCGTAAACGGGCGGCCGGGGAATGCGGCTTCGAGTTCGTGCACGAGGTCGTAGAGGCGTTGGACGAGGATGGGCAGTTGGGTGATCGGAGCGCTCATCGAGGCGTGATACTACCTGGCGAGTGGTCCGCTCGCGCGCAGCAGCGCTCGCTGACTCTCACGCAAGTGAGCTTCGCCCGTGAGGATCGATCGTGGTCTCGTGCCGGTTGCGTGCTGCCGTGTTCAGCAATCTGCGCGGGCATCAACGGCACGGGGAATGTTGCACGAAATGATCCGCGTGTCGCCAAAGCGGCAACGTTGGTCCTTGCCGGGTGTTCCTTTTTCGGGAACGCGGGTGCTTGCCGGCGATCAGGGACACGTTCGCCATCGCGAACTTGATTGCTTTGTTTACTCCGCTGTCGCTCTCGCTCCTGGCTGAAGTGTCCTGTGCCGGCAAGCCAACGCGTCCCTTGAAAGGAATCACCCTTTTGGAGGATGACGTCGATGGTTGCGTTCACGAGCCCGGTGCGTGGGTTGGAGCGGCGGGTGTTGCGGTACCGGTTGCCGGTGGGCTTTGAGGGCCGTCGTGGGTACGCGGTGGAGTTTTGGCCTGATGGTGGTCGGCATGATGTGGTGTTGTACCGACCGGTGACGCGGCGGGTTGGCTTGTTCTTTTGCCGTCGGTGCGGGTTGACCCTTGATGGAGCCTCGGCGTGTGTGGTGGGGTCGTGCATCGGTGGGTGCATGCATTGATTTTTTGAGCGTGCGTCAGCGCATTGCTTGAATGGCTGATTGTCTGGAGAGCGTTCGAGAGTTTCTCTGTCGATCTGGTGCTTGGAGGATTGATGGTCTGGTGTTGTTGTGTGTCGGGGTTCTGGATTCTTGTCCCAAGGGACATTTTCGAGAGTGTCCCCGCTGTCGCGGGGTTGGACTGCTTCCCGCCCTGCTGGGCGGGGATGGTTTGCCTAACGGCTGCGTTGGTTGGTTAAGAGGGAAGAACGCGCTGTGAAGGAGAAGTGGCGCATCGCCTCGACTGTTGAGCTCAATTTGCTGATGTAGCAGCGGTTGCCAGCTGAAAGCACCTGCGCGCGGACTATCCCGCCTCAACTTCTTGGCAGCGTGTTGTTCGCCGTAAGCAGTTGAGAAGCGAGCACTTCGTTCGCTTTCACAACGCGCGTGTTCTCCTTCACTGCTTGCGACGCTTTTGTTTCACGCACCTGCTGCGCGAGCCGCTTGAGCACTGACCCGAGGCCAGCGTCGTGGATCTGCCCTGCCGCTTCGTCGACGAGTCCGCGCTCAACCATGAGTTTGAACATGCTCGTGAAGAGCTGCTCTTTGAGGTCGTGTAGCTGTTGGTGCTCGTAGGCACGCCTGAGGTCAAGCACGGCGTGGCAGCGCTGGCAGTACTCGCTTTTCGGCGGGCTGAGTTGGCCGCAGATGCTGCAGCGCACGGGCTGCAGCTCGCGGTGCGCCTCCTGGTGGGGGGAGAGGTTATTCTCGCGCAGGATCGCGTTGTTCACGTCGGCGTCAATGAGGTGCGCGTACGTCGCACCGGGCATGTCGCTGTCAGGGGTCCAGCCGAAGTACACCTTCGCCTGCTGCTCGTTCATGATGCCATTGGCGAGAACGTACGTGACGCGGCTGTGCCGGAAGATGTGCGGGTGGAACGGCTTGTTGATGCCCGCGCGCGTGAACAGGCGCTGGAGCATGCTCGTGATCGTGGTGTACTTCACGTGCGTGCGGTCACGGTGCCGGACCCACAGCGGCGCTTCGGGGTCTTGAAAGGGGTGGACGGCGAGCCACGCGGCCAGGTGTGGTGCGCTGCTCACGATCAACGGCGTGCGCGTGCCGGTCTTGCCGGTGATGTCGATGGTGTATCCGTTGGCCACGCTCGTGACGTGCTTGCGTTGCATGTTGCCAATCTCGCTGATGCGGGGACCGGCCTCCCACAGGATTGCGATGAAGGCTCGATCGCGCTCGTTCGTTGTCGCACGGAGCAACTGTTCGACCTCGGCGGGTGTCAATAAGTCACTGCGGCGGATGGTGGACCGGTCGCGCCGCGGGATGTGCCCATTGATCCACGCGATCTCTTCCGGGAGCGTCTTGACCCGTGGGAACTCGTCCGGCCGAAGGACGAACGCGAGGAAGCGGCGGAGGATTTTTTTGTACGTGCTGATGGTGGCGACGCTGTAGGCGGGCTGACGGTTGAGGAGTCCGCTGATGAGCGTTTCCAGATCGGCGCGCGTTGCCTGATCGAAATCCTTCCCGAGCAGCTTCGCTAGGATCGTGAGCGCATTGATGACGCGCAGGAGTCGTACCCGGCCGCAGACTTGCCGCAACTGACACACGTCGCAGTACCGCCGGATGAGCTGGCGGTTGCGCTCGGAGATCGGAGCGTGCTCGATGCTCGCGAGCAGGCGCTGGTACTGTTGGTCAAAGTGGTGGATGTCAAGTGCCATACGCATCGGAATCACGTCTTTGGCAGCTTTTGAACCCCACCTGACATCTAGGGTGAGAACAACGCAAATACTGAAAAGCCCCCGGGGGGCTGTCCGACATTTGCGTTGCTCTCAGACGTCGCAGGGTGATGCTGCCTGACACCGACGGACGCCCGCGAACTATTTAGATGTTTCGCTTATGTAACGGAATCGCTCGCGCATCGCGCGGCTGGGCGAAAGAAGAAATCAGACGCATGACACGTTGACGTAATGCGCTGTCATGCGCCTGGCGCGGGCGGCGCTGCATCGTCTTGCGGCGGAAGCTCGTAGCGGTTCTTGCGCGGTCGTGGTGCATCGGCTTTGGCCGGCTTGCGCGGCCGTGGCGGTGCTGGCGCGTCCCGCGTCGCCGATTGCGGCGTCGCGCCTGTCGTTTCTGCGGGCATTTCGTCCGGCGACACGGTTTCCTCTTCCGTGGTCTGTGCGGGTGTTTCCTCGGGTTTCGCTGGTTCCTTCAAGCGGCTCATCGCGATCTGTGCGTACTCCGGGTTTGCTTCGGTGGCGATGAAGTGGCGCTTCATCTGTTGGCACGCGACGGCTGTGGTGCCGCTGCCCACGAAGGGGTCGAAGACGACGTCTCCCTCTTCGGTGTACTGCTCCAGGAGGTACCGCAGGAGCTTCACGGGGTTTTGTGTGGGGTGTGGCTTCCAGTCGCGCAGGCTTCGGTAGTCGAGGATCGGGATGCTCCAGACTCTGCTGACTTTCTGCTTTGGTTCGCGACTCCAGGCAACGATGACTTCGTAGTGCGTGATGCTCTTGCAGTCGGGTTTGTGCCAGACGTGGCGTGCGACTTCGTGCCACCCGCTGGGTGCTGGTGGCACGTCGAAGGGGTTCCAGAAGAAGACGACGTAGTTCTTTGCCTTCTTGCACGCGAGGTAGAGCATCGCGAGTCCATCGACGAGCGTGTCGTCGAAGAGGTGCATCCGGTTCGGGTATGGCGGGTCGGTGAGGACGACGTCGACGTTGTCGATCTGGGTTGTGGCGGTGAAGCAATCGATGTTGTGTACTTTGTCGAGTTCTAGCATCAGGAAGACCGGGGCGCAGATGGCTGCGCCCGCGGTTCGCCGGGCGGGAAGCAATCCGGCGCTATGGGTTCACTGGGAGGGTTCGGTGCACTGTCGCGTGTCGTCGTGATGGGTTGCTCGATCGGGTCGCCGTAGAGCTGGACGTACCGCTCGTAGAGCGCGATGGCCCAATGCGTCATAGTTTCACCGCTGCGGCGCGCAACTGCAGCTCCCGGATGATGCGCACGTAGTGCACCTGGAGGCAGCTCGTAATCATTTCCTCCTGGGCATGCAGGAGGTCGATGAGCGGGATGAGGAACTCCCTGATCGCGGCAGCGAGTTTTTGGTATTCGGGTTCGCTGATGTTGCTTCCCTGGGTTGCGTCAATCGCCTTCGCGAGCCGCTGCCAGAGCGCGATCTCGATGCTCAACGCCTCTTTCATATGCGCGGGCAATTGCTCACCGAAGTACTCCTCGAACGTGCGCTCCTCATCCAGTGCGCCCTTGAGTGCTGGCTCAATTTCATGCGGGATGAGGTAGATGTTGTCGCCCGTGTGCTTCTTGGCTGTCTCTGCGTGCTCACGCCGGAGTTCGCGGTTGCGCTTGAAGCGCTCGCCCTTGGTGTAGTGAAACCAACTCATGCCCTTCCGAACGTGGGCACGGGTATTTATTTGGCGCGTGACACCAGCATATGAACGCATGTCCGGCGACGGATAAATACCACCCGCGGCTCCCAGCGGCTTGTTATGGTGGTGGCGTTTCAACCCAACGTGCTGCGCTTCGTGCACGCGCTGCACCGCTCCGAACGCACCGACGGCATCGATGCGTTCCTGCGCGAGCGACCCTCTCTTGCGAGTGCGCGCAGTGTCTGCCGCTGGCACCGCGAGCTTGGCGAGGCGCTCATCTATTACCCCAGCGTTGCGTACGGGGCATTGGGCCTCACGCACGTGCACCTCATCATCGAAGATCCCCGCACCAGATGGGAGGAGCTGCCGTATGCGGTGCGCGCCTCCTGGCTCGTAGCGAGTCCCGCTGGGACGCGCGTGCTCTACCTGCACTGCCTCGTGCCGAAAACGCAGGTGGAGCAGCTCGCGCAGGTGCTTGAGGAGTGTCGGTCACCCCATGGTGATCGCATCACCAACATCACCACCTCAGATGGTTGGCAACTCCTCGATCACGATCAGCACCGCGAAATTATCTGGTCGTCTGCCGGAGCGGCATGGGACACGGTCGAGCACTACCCGCTGCTCATCCCGGTCATCTGCGAGAGCATCGAGGTACGACGCAGCATCCCCGAACTCTGGGCCGCCATCAGCGCTCGGGCTGGTGATCGCGTCTGGGACTACTTGCCACGCGGCGTCCGCCGTCTTCCGCATAACGGCAAGCAGTACATCGCGCACGCGCTTGCGCTCCTCAACGACGCCTTGCTCTTTCGCCAGCACGTAATCCGCTATGCGGCGTATGACACGATCTCGACCGAAGTTGTCCTGCGCGTGCATGCCGGCCCAGAGGAACTCGCGCGCCTGTGCTCGGCAGACGCACCTGTCATCGAAATCTTCCCCGCGGAGCACGAGTGCCTCGTTCGGATTCATGGCACCCCCTCATGCCTGACGCACCTCTTCACAAGCTTCGCGACGTTCGATGTGACTGCGTGGTGGTTCGTGGATCGTGTCGCCGCTGAACGCTCACCGGTCAGTGTCCGCTTCGCGTATGAACTGGTCTTTGATCCTGCCACGACTGAGTGGCTCTTTCCGCGCGACGAGATCAAGCGTCGCCTCTCCCGATGACCGAAACACCAAAGGACGATATCGACATCATCAGCGCCGCGCTGCATGGCGACAAGCAGACGGTGCTCAAGCACCAACTTGGACAGATCAGCCGCGAAATCCTGGAGAACATCTTCCTCGAACTCGCACAGCGTCATTCACTCCACGGCGAGATCGATGAGATCCGCAAGCAACTGCTCGTCCTCGAACCTGGTGAAATGCAACCAGACGACCCCGCGAAGCGCAAGGATCGGTTGAAGCTGCAGGACCAGATGTTGAGCGAAACGAAAGAAGAACGCGCGCTCGAACTCAAGACGCGCGATGCGAACGCGGAACTCAAGCGCGAGGAGCGCGAGAAGGAAGGAGAACTCCTGGGCACGGAACTCAAGAACAAACGCCTGCGTGAGTTCGATGCTTGACCTGTTTCGCAAGCTCAAGCCGCTCTACGGCAAGAAGATCGACCTCCTGTGGCTCGAACACCAAACAGCGGACGTTGAGCGCAAGCGCGAGATCGAAGCACTCCTCACGATCCTTGCGGCGAAGCGCCTCGGGATGGCGGTCGGTGAAGAGAAGCTCGTGCTTGACGCACCACCCCCAGCACTCATCGGTGAGGGGGAGTTCACGATCGGCAACGTGAGCTATCCCGGACTCGCACCCTACCCCTTCCGCGTGCAATGCAACGACCTCCTGCGGCACGTCTTCATTCTCGGGCCAACCGGCACGGGAAAGAGCACGCTACTGCTGAACCTTCTCGTGCAACTCCTTGCGGCCGGCGTTCCCTTCATGGTGTTCGATTTCAAGCGGAACTACCGCAGCCTCCTCGCCGCGTCACACCACGAAGAAGTCGTGGTGTTCACGGTCGGACGCGAGACCGCGTCCCTGCAACTCAACGCGCTCACGCCGCCTCCCGGCGTGTCCTTCGAGGAGTGGGCCGAAGCGCTCACGGACATCATCAGCACGAGCTACCTCCTGCTCCAAGGCGCACGCAATGTGCTCAAGGAGGCACTCCTGCAGGCGCATGCGCAGCACGCCGAGCGTGCAACCCTCAGCCATGCGCATGCGCTGCTCGCGAGCGAGTTAGACGCAACCAGGACCGGGAGCCGGCGGTACGGCTGGCTCGAATCATCGACGCGCAGCTTAGAGGAACTGAGCAAGGGATCGTTTGGTCGTGCGCTGAACACCGGCGGTGTGCGCATCGAAGAACTCCTCACTCGCCCCGTCGTTTTCGAGCTGCAGGGATTCGGGGACGACCAAAAGCGCTTCTTCTGCCTCTTCTTTTTGCAAGCCGTACTGCTGTTGCGCAAGAACGCAAGTTCTCCGCGCGAGCAGCTCCAGCACGTCCTCGTCTTCGATGAAGGCCACAACGTGTTCCCCCGTGAGCGGCCCGGCGAAGTGAGCGTGCCGGCACGACTCGCGCGCGAAGTCCGCGAGTACGGTGAAGCCATCATCGCCGCAACGCAACAAGCAGACGTAAGCGAGAGCCTCATCGCGAACAGCGGCTTCAAATTCATTCTCCGCTGCGACTACCCGCGTGACGTCACGTTCGCAAGTCAGCTCCTGCAGGTGAAACCCGAGTGGCTTCCAAAACTGCCCCTGGGGACCGGGATTGCGCGATTGCCCGTGCGGTTCTACAGTCCGTTCCTCTTCACGTTTGGCGTTCAGCCGATCAAGAACACCACCGTGCCCGATGCGGTCGTCAAGGAGCAGTGGGCGCGGCACCTCACGCCCGCACTCCCCAGCGGATCGCCTGCGGTCGTCGCGACCGATCGCGAGCTCGATTTGCTGCGCGATGTCGCAGAGCATCCGATTAGCACAATCACCAACCGGTACGAACGGCTCGCGTGGAACTACAAGACGGGCAACGCGATCAAAGACGCGGTGATCGCCAAGGGACTGGCGACATTCGATCCAGTCGTGACGCCCACGGGCCAAGTGAAGATTCTCAGCCTCACGGATCGTGCGCGCGACCTCCTCGAGCGCGCTGGTGTTAGCGTCGCTCGGGCGCGCCACGGCGGGCCAGCGCACGAGTACTGGAAGCACGTCATCAGTGAATCGTTGCGCGCACAAGGATTCACGGTGACCGAGGAGTTCCCGCTCGGCGGCGGCAAGACCGTCGACCTCCACGGCACGCGCGCGCACGACCAGGTCTTCGTCGAAGTGGAGACCGGACGGTCGGACATCATGGCGAACGCGCAGAAATGCACGTCTGCGCCCGGCCGGGTGGTGTTCGTCTTCACCGACGCACGCATGCGCACGGCATACGAGGCGCAGCTGCGCACGGTGCTACCCGCCGCGACCCTGATCACCACGGCGGATCTCGCGAGCATGCGCTGGTAAAGGCTTTTTACGGCTTTTACGGGCTGCCGGACCCGAATACGAAAGCTTGGCGGTTCTTTACCCCCGCGATAAATACCCAGGCGGAAAGCCGTAAAAACCATTACGAGAAGCCGCCCGGCCTAAGGTACGAACAAGTGTCATGCGACACGAACCCCGCTCCCCTCGTGACCGGATCATCGAACTCTACACCCGGCCAAAGCCCGCCTATACGAACGCCGAGGTGATGCGCCTCCTCGGCATGAGCGAGGCAGACGTCCAGCAGGCGATGACCGGGCTCGTGTTCGGTCCAGAGCAGAACGATCAGGGCGCGACCGTCATCCGCTGGGAGGATGTCGCGCACCTCGCCCTGGAAGAGTGGACGCCACGTATGGTCCAAGCAGGACTCGGCCGCCGCGCAAGCGCCCTACTCCCCGCGCTCAACCAGCACTGCCTCATCCGCGTCTCGCTCCCCGTGTACCTCATCCGGTATCTCGATTTCCGCGCACGGCAAGAATCAACGAACCGCCTGCCGCGCAACGCCAGCGACATCATCGAGGCGCTCCTCCACAACGACGCAGACTCCGGCGAAGCACCGACCATCGACTTGGACATTCCCGGATTCTTCATGGCCCTCCGGTACCCGTACTACGACGCGCGCGCAAGCGCGACCTTCCACCGGTGCCGGTACTGCGACATCAGCATCACCGAACCAACACGCGCGGTCTGCCGAGCGTGCGAGCAACGGCACGAACCCAACGAACACCTCGGCGAATACGGATTGCCCGAGCTGGAGGAGTCACGATGAGGTCATTCACGCGACGCACCCTCCTCCAATTCCTCGGGATCGGCAGCGCAGCAGCCATGCTCCCACACGCAAGAAGCGCTCGCCCTGCGGACGACGCGCCAAGCGATGAGCCGCAGGAGGAGTCGGTCTCGCGTGCCACGCGCTTGGAATCATTCCTGCGCTCGCAGGGCATCAAGCCAGCACACCTCGCGCGCGAAGCAGGCTACTCGCGCCAACACCTCCTGCGCGTACGCATGGGGCGCATGCTGCCGTCCCTCCCGTGCATTGCTGCGCTGATTGTTGCGGCGCGACGGCTCACGCGAACAGGCGTCACGGCGCTCGACCTCTTTGAACGCAACGTCATCACGACTGCCATCACGTGCTGCGATACGCGCGCACTGGACGAGCACGACCGGGAAGAAATCATTGCCGCATTCGGACGCGGTGTACGGCGACTCCAGCGCGAGGAGCAATAACGTGCTCCATCAGTTGCAGCCGCTCAGGATCGACCGCGCAGGGCGCGCAAAGGCAGCGTTTCAGATCGTCGGAGACAGCATGCAGCCCGGCATTCTCCACAACGACACCGTCACCCTCGTGCAGCGCGCACCGCGGGAAGGGGATGTCGTGGCGATTCGGGCGCACGCACCCCACGACATCTTCGGCAAGGTATTCGCGACAATCTGGCGGTACCACGAAGCGCACCATAAGCCGTTCCTGACAAAGGACAATCCCCGGTACCGCGGCACACAACCAGTCGAGCCGGCGCAGGTCGTCGGCGTCGTTGAACGCGTGCATCCACGCACGTATCGCGAGGAGCGAGAGAACCTGCGACGCATCGCGCACGACATCGCGCTCTTCCGCGCCTGCAACATTGCACCGCATGCCGATTTGGGGTTCATTCGTGACTGGCGTCGCGATGAACTCAAAGCAGTCCTGAGCATCCCGCGCTCCGAACTCATTGGCGGACGCCTCCCGTGGGGACTCTTCCGCGCCAAACCGCGCACCGACCACCCACAAAGCGGCATCACGCGGCGCGACACGCTCACGATCGACCCGTGCCCCGACAGCCACGTCAGCCAACTGGTCATCTCGCGCTGCAACAACGGCGAGACGATCATCGGCACCATGCAACGCGAACACCTCGACACGCCTGCGCCCGGCGAGTTCTACGTCGATCTCGGGGAACGGCGCGTCTTTCTGACCGGGTGCAACGGCGGCATCCCCGAATGGCGCACGATCGGCGTCGTCGCTGACATCCAACACAGGAAGCGGACATGCACGTAACGATCGGCCTGTACGCACTTGCACAGCGCATCCACGCGCGACGGCGTGCCGTCGCGCAAAGGGGACGCACGATCCCTCTGAATGCAATGTCGCACGTCGTGAAGCACGAGGAGACGCACGCCCTGACGAGCGATCCGTTAGGTAAAACAACCGCCAGCACGAACACGCGAGGCGAGGAGCACGACGGCACCAAGAAGAGCACCAGCAAGAAGCCAGTAGCGGAGCGTCGCCGCCTTCGGCAGCAATGCGCGCAGCTCGCCGCGCACCGAACAACCTTCCGCACACGCCTCACCCTGCGACCCGGCAGACCCGGCACAAAGCGACTCGTCGCGCGCTACGGCACCCGGCTCGTGCGCGTGCGGTACAAGTACGACGAACAGCACCGGGTCCGCATCACCACCGTCGAGCTCATCGTCGCCGTCCGCGCACTCCCACCGCGTTAGGAACAACAGCATCCACGAAGCAGCGCGACGTCGGTACGCTTCTCGGCCAATGAGGGATGCAAGAGCGGCAGGACTATTCGCACCGCGCTCGCACCGTGTCAGGCCGGCGCAAGCAACTTTATCGGCCTGCGAGGAACGATCGTACCGCTCGCCGGCGATGACGCTAACGACATGTTCGACACAGCACCCAGCTTTGTCTCGAAAACGCAAAACATCCCACGGCGCCTCCAGGGGCGTGCATTGAAGCGGGCACCAGACGCTGGGACCCTCGATGTCCTGCGATACAGTCTAGCGGCGCAGTCGTGATCCAAGCCACGACCACGCACGTCTAAGGATGCCCTTGCGCGGACGGCTTTCGAAATACTCGCGGCTGCGGCGTTCCTCACCGCGCCTTCCCGCCGCAATCTGTTCGGGGCTCCAGCGATCCATCCAGATCACTTCGCCTGCGGAAATGATGTAGTGCGACTGACAAGGTTCTTGCCAGTTCCCGATCGACGGATGGAGTGTCGGTCCACGGCGTGATGTCGTCAGCTGCCAATCTGTGGGTCCGAGTGGTGTTCTAATTTTCGCGCCGCATCCGCAAGCGCACAGGTGTGCCGCTGTGCTGAATTCTTTGCTGACGTACAGCACCTCGGGTTCGAGTTCGCGTGGCATGTAGCGCACGCGTTTGACGGAAAACCTCATCCGTCCTCCCGCGCGATGGTGAGGTCGTTGATACCGAAGAGGAGATTTGTGCAGTTGACGGTGTCGTAGTAGAAGCCGCGGATTTGCTTGTAGCGGATCATCGCGATGCTTGCATTGAGCGCGTTGAGCTCTGCGGTTTGGATAGTCGTGCGGTACTCGTCGTCGGGAGCGTCGGTAAGTTCGGCGAAGCAACGGTCGCGCGTTTGTTTGCCATGAGTACTCGAGTAGTACGTGGCGCGGAGCATGCCGTCGAGCGTTCCGTGCTTACGGTGGAGTCCCATGCCGACGTCGATAAAAGGGATGCCGAGCGTGAGAAGTAGGTCGAAAATGCCGGCGCGGGACGACCCTTTGTCGACACAGACGAACGCGAATGTGACGCCGGCGAGGTCCGCGGTAGAAGTGGCGTCGATGTGTTTCGCTTGGAGCGTGAGGCCGGTGCGGAAGTTCTCGTACCGGGCCTGGTAGACGTCGGCTTTTGTCTGCCCGAGTTCGTCGGGCACCAGTCGTCCTGGCGAGCGGAACGCGTTGTGGACATGGTAAGGATCACGATCGAAGCCGCGGATTTCGTGCACTGGAGTCCTGGTGAGGTAGTCGAGAACATATGAGCCTGTGCCGCCGAGGCCAATGACCGCGACGATATCGTCGTTGAACTTTCGTGAGAGGTCGCTGATCTCGGCGCGGCTCGTGAGTGTGTCGCGCAACTTGAAGACACTCGTGGTTGTGTCTTCTGCCGCGAGGCGGAACGTGAAGGGATTCGCGTTGTGGCGCTCGATTGCCGGGCCGCTGATGATCGTGACGTAGCTTTCAATCTTCTCGAAGAAGTCGGTGAATCTTGCGGCTGGCAATGGTTTGTTCGAGAAACGTCTTTGGACGACGACGTCCTTGCATGCATCGCTGAGGGTGAGCGTGGTTGGTCCTCCCCCGAGGTTGGGGATCGGTTTCCCGCAGAGGTCGTGAGGCATGGTGCCGGCGAACCAGATTTGATGGTCGTCTTGCGTGACGCGGTGCTGGTCGACGAATTCGAGTTTCGTGACGATCGCACCCCATTGGAGCGTGGCGTCGGGGTTGAGGTACGGGATGTCGCGCACGACGAGGTAGTTCGAGTCGATCGCGACGGCGTATCCCCGCTCGAGCAGTCGCCGGAGGTCGTCGTTATGACTGGCCAGTTCGTGAAACATTGAAGATCATTCCGTCCTTCACCTTCACGCTGCTGCCGTTCGTGAGGATACCTTCGGGTTTGTTGCCTTGTCCGTTGCGGTACTTGACGCTGTAGGTGATCTCGGGGTGCTGCGGGTAGTCGGGGAATTCGAGAGTCACGACCTGCGCGTAGGTGATGTCCTCGTTCTTCGGCCACTCGTGGGGAGTGCTTTCGACGTAGATCGTGACGGTTTTCTGGTCATGTGCTGGCATGGTGGGTCCTTGTTCCTTTCGTTGTTTTTATGTCTTGTGGGTCTTTGGCCTTGTGAAAAAAGGTGTGTTTGTGAAACAACCGCGCCGTCTGTGAAGAAACTCTCCTAGAAGAACCATCGGAGTGCGTCGATTATCGCTGACCACTGCTGCCTACTCTATTTTACTATTATTTAATAGTGACAAAACGAAAACGTTTAAATAGTTCGCTCGCTATCTCTGTGCATCATCATCGAGGTGATGTTCATGAGTAACAGAGAATATGTGCGCGATTTCGTCGTTGGCATGGTCATGGGAGCGGGACTCGATCTGTTCATGCCCGTTGCTGGCGATGGCTCTTTGACCAACACCGTTTGGGAAGCAAGCCTTGTTAGCGTGCCGCCGTCCCTGCTGACTTTAATGTCTGCTGATCGCGACAAAGCGATGGCACGAGGCTGTGCGTATGCAGCAGGATCAGTGCTTGGCCAATTCCTCTATGGCTACGTGTCGCGAACGTGATCGACCCGCAAAGCATTCGCTAGCTTGCACAAACATACACGCCGTGCTCGGGAATGAGATCGCAATTCTCACGATCGATGCGGACTTCCTCAGCGTGCTAACGAAAGCCGGCGGTCGGTAGTTCTGAATGTTAGGCACGTTTCTATCACGGTCCTCGTTGCCATTTCGTGTCGACGTGGCCGCAAGGGACCATGTATCTCATCCCGTTCCCGTCAGCCGCAGCGATCCGGAACTCTCCTTCTTCCTTGCAGGTTCTACATTTTCTGGTGTCAGTCATAGCGTCGGCCGTATATTTGTAGGTTTAAAGCGCTTGCACGGCTGTGGCCTGTGCAGTAGAAACATTGATAAGTTCTGAGTACCGGTGCTGTCCTTGATTCAACAGTCAGTAGGTGGAACAGGATGGCAGATCAGGTGCTGCTCTTTCGTGATGCCGGCATCACGACGGAGTATCGGAAGTTCGTCGGCGTACTCAATGAATTCGGGAACCAACAACGGCTGCAAAAGGTAGAACTCGCGCGACGCGCGAACCTCAGCCAGGGAGAAGCGTACCGTGTCTTTCGGGACGCGAAGCTCCTCGGCCTGATGACCAACGGCGAGGGCATGAGCATCACGCCGTTAGGTCGGCAGTGGCTGCGGGAGGCCCTGCCCACAGGGTTGCCGTCGCCAGCGACCTTGCGTCAGGCGGCGTTGAGCGTGCCGCTCTTTGCGCAGGCCATGCGGGACATGCCTGACGTGCGCGATCCCGATGCGATCATGGCGTACTTCTGCCGGCATGTCGGGCCTGAAGCCAGGACGAAGGACGTCAGCTGTGCGCGACGTCGCTACCTGGAGGTGTTCTCCCAGCGCTCGCTTCCGCGCTCGCTTCCCACGCGCGTCCCGCCGTCACCCGAGGTTGTTGCGGCGCCGGTCCGCGAGCAACGCTTGCAGTTGGCGACGGCCTACAGCAACTTGATTCAGACGTACGGGGAGGGCGCGGTGGATGAATGTCATGCGTTCTTCTTCGCGCGCAAGCACTGAGAATCAAGTGGTGCAGGATGTTGATTCAACAGCGGTAGGTGACTTCAAAAGAAGTCGCTTTGCGCGTTCATCCTGCACCACTGCTTTTCCTTCTGGCAAGATGAGTATAAAAACCTTCAAACAACTGCCCGACTCGCGCCGTTACTTTTTGAGTTCCTTGCGAATCAGACGCTCCAGGAGTTCGGACATATCCAGACGTTTCTGGAGTGCGTATAGTTTGAACTCATGCCACAGTTCATCATCGATCTTGATGCTGGTGGTCTTGCGCGTCATGGGACGCACGGTAGTACAGAAGTATTTAAGACTTTGGCTCGTACAGAAGCGCAAACTATTAATAGTATTACAGTATTACGTAATTCTATGGCAGTTGACGTTATTGAACTCCCGGGCACGACGACGAGTGATGACCCTATCGACAAACCCAACTTAGCGCCCCGAAAGACGTACCCGCAAGACTGGCCGGCCTACGATGCAGCAAAGACGAATGAAAGTGTCCTGTTCAAGCAACTGCTCGCCGATCTCCTGCTCCTAGCGATCGAGAATGATACGCCGAGTGGCACCGGCCGCCACGGCTTCGATACCCGCACGAAACTCTTTAGCATGTGCATCAAGGCGTATCACAAGGCAGACTTACGCAAGACGGAGAGCATTCTCAAGGAAGCAACACACCTTCGGGTGATCGGCAAGGTGCCCTCGTATCGGAGCATTGACAACTTCTTCAACGATCATCGGCTGAACAAACTTCTGGACCGGCTCATCCTCATCACCGCACTCCCGCTAGCGCTTGTCGAGAAGACTGGTGCGATGGATAGCACCGGGATGAGTGTGCACAAGTACGATTCGTGGCAGCAGGCGAAGTGGGGTACGAAGACCGAACGCACCCGCTGCTTCCGCAAACTCCACGCGGTCGTCGGCACAACCACCAATATCTTCCTGAGCGCTGACGTCACGCTCAAAACCGTCGCTGATGTCACCATGCTTCCAAGCGTGGTTGCGGACCATCCGCGACACTTCGCGATGGAGGACTTCGTCGCGGATAAGGCGTATAGCAGCCGCGCAGCACTCGACTTCCTGCACGAGCTCGGTCTCAACCCGTTTATCCCGTTCAAGCGAGGATCAAGCAGCACACCGAAAGGATCGCGTATCTGGCAGGAGATGTTCCACTTCGCCCGCGAGTCACCTGAGGAGTTTGAGCGACGTTATCATCAGCGCTCGAACGTCGAGACAACCTTCCACATGCTTAAAATGCGCTTCGGCGACTACCTCATGACAAAAACCTTTGTCGCGAACCAGAACGAAATCAAAGTCCGGGTGCTCTGCCACAACCTGTGCGTCCTGATTCAGGAAGCAGCGGAGCGCGGCATCATTGCGAACTTTGAAGTCTGTGAAAAAATGATCTCGCCTGTGAAAAAATAGAGTGGGTTATTTCACAAAGCCTGGGTCTTTGACCTGTGGGCTTTACCACCCGGCTGCACGGGCTCGGGCGACGAGCTTGCCGCCTTGTCGGACGAGGACCGCGCCTTCGGGCGGGTTCGGGTCGTAGGAGGCTGTGTCGATCGTCTCGTTGCGCGGCTCGTAGTTGAGCAGCGGCGCGTCTCCCTCCCTGTTGTTCCAGACGTACTCGTCCCTGCCGGTGAAGAGGTGATACGTGGCACCGACGAGATCCTCAGGCGCGATGACGCCGTCGCGGCGTTGTCCACTGTGGACCCGCACAATCTCGCCCGCGCCGAGGTTGCCCGTGAAGGTCATGATCTGCGCCCAGCGCCACTGCGGGCCTGTGTAGGCGCGGTGGTAGAGAGCAACGCCGTCCAGGTTCATGGCCTGTCCGGTGTCGTTGCGGAAGTCGACCCACTCAGCGGCGAGCTGCGTTGGGGACGGACTGCCGTGGCGCGGGCGGTCCTTGCCTGCGGGATTCGGCTTGCTGCTTGTGAGTGTGAGCTTCATCTCTCCCTCCCTCGAAAATGTTCTTAGTCCCGCTGATCGCACTCCGGCGGCCTACTGAATGTCTTCCGGATACGCCCGGCAAATTGGACACGTCGCAAAAAAGTCTTCTATGTCCAATTCGTTTGAAAACCCGGAAAATAGAAGGCAGGAGGCGCCGACAGCGGACGTGGCCACGAAGCGTACCGTCCCCACAGAACTGGCCGCCTCGGTCGATGAGGCGGCCGCGGCATCCGAAGCACTAACCGAGGAGGAGATGCTCCAGCTCTACCTGTACGGGCGATTCCGGATCGCGCGGATTGGAAAGGCAGCGGATGACCGTAATGAGATGGCGTTGCTGGGCGAGGCGCTAAACCGAACGCTTGAAGGGATGCGCACGTGGAACAAGAAGCACTCGTTCGTGCAGCATCTGAAGAACACGATGCAAAGCATCTCCGGCCACTGGGTAGAGAAGTTCGTGTTGGAGCTGAAGGGACGCGAGAGGATTCGTACCTATCCGGACTCGCGGACTGACGTAACGAAGGGCACCGACGGCGCTGTGGACTACGATCCATTCGTCGACGCCGACGAACGGCTGCCGGCGGCGCGTGCACTCTTCAACGATGACGCCGAGGCCTCCGTCATCATCGGCGGCTGGGAAGATGGTCTTAAGGGGCCGGAAGTCAGACAAATACTCGGGTGGGAGGAGAAGAGGTACAGGACGAAGGTACGTTGGATTCAGCGAAAGCTGATCGCCGCCGGCTACCGGCGACCAACGGCAACACAGAAAGGACCACAACAGTGAGCGACCCGAAGAACCGGGAGCGACTGGAACGGGTATACGACGAAGTTGAAGCGTCGCTGGGTGACATGACCTACGAGGAGCTGCAGGAGGAGGTGCGCGCGTTAGGTGCCGATCCTGCTGATGTAGTTACGGATGTTCGTAAGATGTTCTCGGCTATTAGGAAGGAGCATCGCCAGGCAAAGCTGCGCGAAGCGCAGGCCGGACAGCGGGCCGCAATACAAGCATACCAGAGGAGAAAGACGCAAATCCCCGCTGATCCGGTTGCGCAGCGAGCCATGCTCGCGCAGATCGCCCAACAACATCCGCAGCAATTTACGATGCAGCACCGCGACCTTGAGGCGATGCCGAATGAAGAACTCGCGGAGGTCCTCAAGCAGCTCGATGCGCTCGGACTTCTCCCAAGCGAGGAATCGTGACCAGCCACTACCGGTCCCCCGAGAAGATCCTGGACGAGTTGGGAATTACGGAACCGGAAGAGATTGACTTGGAGGCGATCGCGTTCTACTGCGGCGTCACCGTTGTGGCAGACGACCTGAAAGGATGCGAAGCGCGGCTTGTCGGGAATGGCCAGCAGGCGTTCGTCACGCTCAAGCGCGGCGGGTATGCACGTCGGCGGCGTTTTTCGCTCGGGCACGAGCTCGGACACTGGTGCTTCGACCGGGGACAGGCGACGTTTCGGTGCGGAGCGAAGGAGTTCGAAACCTGGGGCGGCGAGTCGCCCGAAGTGCGTGCGAACAACTATGCGGCGAACCTGCTGATGCCAAAGTCAATGTTCGCTCCGCGCGCCATCAATCGTCCGGTGACACTCGAAACTGCTTCCGACCTTGCGAACACTTTCGTCACGAGTCTCACCTCCACAACGATTCGACTCGTCGAGTTCTGCGACCGGCCTGCGATTGCCGCCTATGTCAGTACGTCCGGAGTGAAGCAAATCCGTCGCAACAAGCTCGTCCCATTTCCGGTCAAGCTGCGAGACACGCTCTCGCGCGATAGCGTCGCGTACGATGTGCTCGGGCACGGCAACGATGTTGGACCGACCGAGGTGGCTGCATCGTCATGGTTCCTGGACTACCACGCGTCGCGCCACACCGTGCAAGAGCACTCAAAACAGGTCAGACCGGGCTTGGTGCTTACGCTGCTGTGGTGGCCTGATGAGAGTCACCTTCTTCACTATGTGTGACGGTTCCACGTTGAATCGCATGGCCCCCTACCTCACGTCGAAGCCCGTCCATGCGAAAGCATTGAAATGTTTGGTGTGAGGCGAAATCCTTTAGCCTGCACTGCTGGCTAGAACGCGCTTTCTGGCCACCACGATACGGTCCCCTCGCGCGCTTACGCGCCCGCTGTCTGACTTCCTTCCGGTGAGCATCGGGGCAGTGTTCGCAAGTTTTCGCGGGTTACCATTCTTGGTTCATGGATCTAGCCGAGGTTCGACGTATCGCGATCACTGCCATGTTTGCAGATGACTATTTGCTCGACCGCGTCGTCCTCAAGGGCGGAAACGCGCTGAGCCTGGTGTACGGTATCGGTACCCGTACATCTCTCGACCTCGATTTCTCGATCGAAGCTGACTTCCCCGATCCCGACGAAGCACGAGACCGAATTTTCCGAGCATTGAAAACGCGCTTCGATTCCGCGGGATACGTGGTCTTCGATGAGATCTTTGGTCCCCGCCCAGCGGTCGCAAGGCCGGATCAATCGCCACGATGGGGCGGCTACCGTGTCGAATTCAAGCTGATTGAGCGACGGCTTTTCGATGAACTTCATCGCGACATTGAGGCTCTTCGTCGTCAGTCACTCGTCACCGGGCTGGCCCAGACTCGCACCTTCACCATCGACCTCAGTCGGTATGAGTACTGCGAGCCGAAGCGAGAGGTCGAGCTAGACGATTTCATCATCTACGTCTACACGCCGGAGATGATCGCGGTGGAGAAGGTGCGGGCGATCTGCCAGCAAATGCCGGAATATCCGCTCATCACCCATCACCACCCGCGTGCGCGAGATTTCTACGATATCGCTGTCGTGATCCAAGAGTGCAAGGTGTCGCTTGCGACGCCAGAGATTCAGCAACTCGCACGTGACATTTTCGCCGCGAAAGAAGTGCCGCTGTCGCTCATCGGGCGAATCGAGATGTATCGTGAGTTTCATCGCGCCGACTGGCCGAAGGTGGAGCAGGCGGTTGCGCAGCGGCTTCTCACGTTTGACGACTACTTCGATTTCGTCGTCGCGGAAACAACGAAGCTACAACCCCTTTGGGTAGAATAGGCGCCACTCCGGGTCGTACTCGGGATCGTGGAGGCCATGCGCCAAGTAGAAGTCGTAGTTAAGCCCGAGGTCTTTTAGTCGACGCCACCGACTCTCTTCGTATCCAGCTCGCTGCATGTAGAAACCAATCGCCTGGTGGTACGGGTACGCATACTCCAGGCGTTTCAGCGTTGCGAGCAGGATGTTGACCGAAAGCACTGATTTTGCGGCGGCGTAGGCCTCCAAAACATGAAACACGCCCCCGGCGTAGGCCGGCCTAACCGTGCTGTCGATCAGGGTTCGCTCCAGTTTCGTGACGGCGAGCTTCTCGCCATCTGGCCCATCAAGCTGGCCCACTTCGAGCTGGCCGGTGTTCTTGCCTGCGATGACGACAATCTGAAAATCGCTGTAGATGTATGCGAGATTCGAGATTCGTTGCTGGTTGCGAAACGCGCGATCGATGCTCTCTTGTGTTAGCACGCCTCGTGGCGCTGGCTTGGATGACTGCTCCTGATTGACATAGATCGTGCGCGGAATCTCGTTTGTGAGGTTATGGAGAAAGATCGCGGTTCCATGCGAGAGGTATGATCCAGGCTTGATCGAGAGTGCGACTTCGAAAGGGCTCGCCTCCCGCCAGATGTAGCGCACGACCGATGCATATGCTTGCGACTCGAGGCGCGCCTCCTGCAATCCGTTGGAGCTTAAAAATCGGATGAAGTCAGCCGTCGTTGTACTCTGCGCAAGCCGCCAGAACCCCCGATGTTCGGTCATCATTGCCGTGATCTCCCGAGCCGAAAAGACTCGCGACGCGCGCTTGTCGAACGCAGCAATGATGTCCCGTTTCGCAATCTGGAGACGAGTTGCCACCTCCCGAGTATACCCCGTCGTCCTTGGTATATATACCAAGGACGACAGAATTGCTGATACGTCCCCGAGCAAGTCTTTGCGTCATATGACACGGGAGGCGAAGCAAGAGGCGGCTAGGTATATATACCTAGCCGCCAAGCTGAGATCGCTCCTGCGAAGTCTGCGGCATTCCAAAACCGCGTAGTGTTCACCAAGTGTTCAACGGGTCCGTCTACGGCTATCCTGGGACATCCCGGGACGTCCGCGGTCGGTCGTAAACTACTGAAACTACGGATAGCCTAGGATATCCAAAGATGGGGATCGTCATTCACACAGAAGAGTTCGCGAGACGATAAGTCTCAGCGCATGAACACCTTACACGTTGGTTGGGCCGCGCGATCGCTGAACCTCACCATTTGACGGTAGGATCTCCGCTTCTTCGTGGGTCTGCAGCCAGCTGTGGAGATCGCGGTGACATCGGACTATGGACACGCTAACCTCCGGCCGCAACTTCACCCATTTTCGCATACCTTGCTTCATTCGATAGTGTGGAGGGTGAGGTGCGCGGATCGAAAGAGCGTACCTTACGCCTCGGCTGCCGCGGTTTCGGTTTCATTGATTAATGTCTGCAACCAGACCTGGAAGTTGGTGCCACCTGTGCCTCGGTCGGCGAGGCTCCTTCCTTGCGGCGCGAGAAATTCTGTAACGACGCGAAGATGCGTCCGACGAAATCGCGCAAGTGCAAGTAGTGCCGCCCGCCGAGCTTCGCGTACGACTGGATCATTGGTAGTTTTCGCGAGTCGTTGACCCACGATCGACGCGACACCAAAATAGCGCTGGTGAGTTGGTGGTGCACACGCTAAAAACCGATTCATCGAGGTAATCATTGCGTCCGAGTGACGCGCGCCGAGGACAGCATCTACTGCACGGATAATTCCAGACTGTGCTCCAGTCTCGCCGATATATGTGATGGACGGGTTCCCTTCGACTCCGCGAAATGCGATTTGATCGTGTCCATACAGGAGTGGCCGGATATCGTTTCGAAAGATGTCGGCATCTAGCCTTTCTTGAACAGTCGGCATCGTCTCCGTTGCGAACTGTATACATGATTCGACGGATTCAATGGCCCGACGAAGCGCGGAACCGTCCCTCTCCTCAAGTGCCTTATCGATTAGCCGAATCGCAGTTACAACCTCTCCGCCGGCGGATTCTACCGAGAGATGAACGGCAACGAACCATTCCTCGTCGGGAGTACCTGACGGCGTCTGTGCGATCTGGAGGTTCGCAGCTGGCAAACGACCACGAACTGCTGCAGTGAGATTCGCCAGTACGTACGAGGCATAGGTCAGCGACGGTGGCCGATTTACGTGCTTAGAAAAGGACCACAGCGGTCGAGCCACAGCTGCGGGTAGTGCTCGATGGCCTGCGAAACGAGGACGATGGATGAGATGCGCTGCGAGGCACACATACGCGCGCACGACCGCTTCACAGTCTGTCGGTGAGATACCATCGGGGCTTACGCTCGGTTCAGAGGCCAAACTTGCCACGAGGTCTTCGATCTCTGTATCCGGCATTCGGCCAAGATTCTGCGCCACCGAACCAAGCCTGCGAAAGCTGGTATGTTCTGAGCCAGCTAACTCCGCGGGTGTAGCCGGCACTCGGGAGGGCAGAAAGCCGGTTTGTTCATTTGGGGTCCAGAGTTCGTCGATTCCCTTGGTCGCATCGCTCAAACCGCTTATCACTCGGGGCTCCACAAACGGGTAACAATACAGCAACACCGCGTGGCTGTCAACGCTAAGGAACAGACGGCGTTAGCCGGAGCGACAAGCATACCTGCCTCTGACACCGATCGTGGCAACGTCGGCGCCCTCGGGCTTCATGAAGTCGCACGATTGACAGCGGAAGGCGGGACAGGCACCATGGTTCGGCACCGATGCAGGGCTACCCCGGAGCCAGCGACTGTGCTCCGGCACATATTTATCATACGAAACAAAGGAATAGAATGACTGAAGGTGGTATGCCCCTGACAAGGTCCACGATGCTGCCCTTCCGATCACTAACCTCAGCCGAACAGCTTAGCCCGTCACTCCTGACGGAGATTTTTCGCGTAACAGACTCCATGGCAATAATCTCCGCCCGAGCGGGCAGGGCGGATTTGCTAGCAGACAAGACGATCGCTCTCCTCTTCTTTGAGCCGAGTTCAAGGACGATGCTCAGTTTTCAGTCCGCAGCACAAAAGCTGAAGGCTGGTGTCATTTTTGCCCAAGGTGCTCAGACGACCTCAATTCATAAAGGCGAGAGCATTGACGATACCATTCGCGTTGTATCCTCCTATGCTGATCTCGTTGTCATGCGTCATAGCGCGCCAGGCAGCGCCGCTATTGGAGCCGCCGCAAGCAGCGTACCCTTTATTAATGCCGGCGACGGCGCCAACGAACATCCAACGCAGGCACTGATAGACGCATATACAATTTTTCGAGAACTCGGCAGGCTCGCCAACCTGCATGTTGCATTCGGATTCGATCCCCGGCAGTCGCGCAGCATTCACTCACTCGCCATCTTGCTCAGCGCGTATCCCGGGATGCGTTTCACGTTCGTGTCACCCACCGCTCTTCGACCATCAGAGGATTTCATCGCGAAGCTCGAAAATCGAGGTGCTGTTTGTCGTGTGGTAGAGGATCTTAGCGACTGCGATGACGCCGAAGTCTTTTACATGAATCGGCTGCAGGAAGAGCGCTTCCCAGACCGCGCTCTTTTTGAACGATATCGAAAGCTGTACACCTTGACGCGTGATATGGTGACCGAGACGTGCAGGTTGATTCTCGACCCTCTTCCGCGGATCGACGAAATCTCGACCGATGTTGATAGCCTTCCGCAAGCAGCATACTTTCGACAGGCGGCCTTCGGCGTACCAGTTCGAATGGCGCTGCTGACAATGATTCTCGGACGAGCATAGGGTAGCGCACTTGTAAGGCGATGAAATGTATATAATAGGCGATTACGTCATCGCGCGAGTCTTCGGGTTACCGCCTGCACAAAGCGCCACCATCATCGGCGCGGAAGGTCATTCGACTGCGGCGATTCGACAGCAATTTCGGTTGTCGGACGAAGTCTCCCTCGATCTAGCGGCCCAACCTGCAGAACGCCCGCTAAACGCCGATTTCTGGCGTCTTTTGCCGGGCGAGTCCACTCCCAGCACCGTTGACGCCACGCAACCGATCTCAAGAACTCTCTGTAAGGTAGCTCCCAAGTTAACGGATGAGGACAACATCCGCTTCCTTAGCTTGGCGATGAGGTATCCATGGACGGCAACTATGCCTGCTATACATACGATCATTAACGAAGCTCAGGCCTTTCACGAAAATGACCGAGCGCTCGCTGAACTGTACTCGCTTAAGCACGCTGAGCGACACTTCGCGGCGCTCATTCGAGCCGCCGCCGAGCGCTCGCGTATCGTGGTCCCGTAAACTCATCGCGGATTGATTATCGGAGGGATCGATTCTTGGACACCTACTCGGACTCAACGGAAATGATAACGGTCACTACCCCTGCGGGTCCTATTCGGCTCGAGGTGACCGTCACAGGGCGCGAGAAAGTCGCATTTCAATCATTCACTTTCGAGCAGTTCAGGGAGACTTTAACTGCAATAGCTACTGAGTTATGCTCAGTATTTGACAAATTCAATCCGTCACGCACCGTGATCGAGTTCGGTATCGAAGCAGCTCTAGAGTCCGGAAGTGTCGTCGCCGTACTCGTTAAGGGTTCGAGCAAGGCCAACCTGAAGATTACGTTAGAGTGGAACAAGGGTCCAGACGCTCGCCAGGCGCAATCGATCGCTTAGCACCTAAGCCTGACCAGATCCGAGGCCTTCCGCAATCATGATTGCAGCATTGGAGGCTGAACAAGAAACGGCGATCCAGAGCGCGTGCGTCAAAGTGATTGGCACACACCGGTCGGGCTCGGGTTTTTTCGTCACGTCATCCCATATAGTCACGTGCGCACACGTCGTTGGTCCGCCCGGCACGCACGTCCGGATAGAATCTTCTCTTTTTCAGGACGTCGCCGAGGTCATCGCCACTACTGACGAGAGCTACCCTGACATTGCAGTTCTCAAAGTTTCCTCATTGGCGAACAGTTCGCCCCCGCTACCTTTGCCTCTTTTCGACGATAGCCGGCCCTACGACTACTGTTACACGTTTGGATTCTCGGATCTCAATGCGAATGATCCTGCGACGCTCCGGATTGCCGGCCGATCCTTTGGCAACCAGTCGCTGGTGAAATTTGATCGTGGCCAGATTCGACCCGGCATGAGCGGCAGCCCGGTGATAAATCTGCGCACGTTGGCCGTGTGTGCTGTAATCCAAGAGACGCGAGATCGTCGTTCCGACCTAGGCGCTTGGGGACTCCCCGTCTCGGCTTTGCTTAGCAGTTTCCCTTGGCTTCAGACAGAGCGTACGACTCCGTCGCTGCCTTTACTTCCATTCGGCTATTACGCGAGGCAATTTCTTGCACAATACGGCAATCGCACTCTGCGTACCTCACAGGCACCTATAGTCGGACCTATTTTCAGCGCCGACCTGGTGCGCTGTTATGTCGCCCCGATGTTTGTCGACGAGCACGGCTCACGGCACCCGTCCATAGATGACGGGCTGCAGGCTTGGAGGCGCGATATCTCATCAAAGTACTTGGTACTCTTCGCGGAATACGGGGCAGGGAAGACGTCGGCTTGCCTCAAGTTCTCCTATGACCTGTTGCGGTCCCTGGAAAATCCCGCGCAGGACCGGCTCGTACCGCTCTTCGTGTCGCTAAACGATCTCGGTGGCGGGACCGGTTACAAGAGTGTGCTTGCTCTTTTCGCCGAGCGTTATCGCATCCCAGCGCAGGATATCAGTGCTTACACTGAGTTCGCGAGTCGGTTCAAACTCCTGTTGATCCTTGACGGCTTTGATGAGCTGACGGGGTCGTTCGACTCCGATCTTGTGCGTCAACGATTGGCTGACTTGGCACCACTGCTTGTATCGGCCAGTAAAGTGCTTCTCACCTGCAGGACAACCCTATTCCGCGACAAAAGCGAATTACACTATGCCTTTCCTATCGACGCTCGTGAGTCGCGTTTTCTGGATGACTTTCTGGCTAGAAGCCCATTCTCCACTTGGTTCCTACTGGACTTTGATACCGATCAGATTCGCGACTACATTCAAAGGACTTCTGGAGAATCTAGCGAGTCGTTTCTAAACAGCTTGACGGAGGGCTACGACCTAGGGGATCTAGCGCGCCGACCTCTTCTCTTGTCAATGATTGCCCAATCTTTGACGCATGCCCAGCATTCGAACACCGAACCGCATTGCATGACCGCGGCCGAATTATATACAAGGTACACTCGTGAGTGGCTTCAGCGAGAGTCGTCGCGTTCACGCCTCACAGTCTCTGCTCGATTGCATGCTCTCCAAACGATCGCTGTCTACTTGATCTCGGAGAACGTCACCGCGCTACACCGCGATCAACTCGTCACGCTCTTGGAGAAATGCCTTCCCAAGCTTGCGATTTCAGATCTCGACTACGACTTCGTGAACGCCTCGTTCTTAGTGCGCACGATCGACGAGTACTTTGGGTTTTCACATCGATCCTTTCTTGAATTCTTCGTCGCCACCGCGATTTGGCGGGAACTAGAGCGGCGGCGCCTTCCGTCAACGTTTGGACGTCAACCAATCGTCGAGGGTGTCCTTAAGTTTCTCGTTCAACTCATTCAAGGATCAGAAAGGCTCCCCCGTGTAAGGCGATTTTTACTGTCCACCTTCGATGCCGTCGCCGACGAGTTGCACGGCAAACACTTTCGCGCCAATCTTGCGACGTTGCTGTGTCGACTCGGGCTGTCATTCGCTGGACGCAACTTGGCGGGGATGAATCTGGCGCAAGCCGACTTGCGTAATATCGATCTTCGAGGTTCGGATTTACGAGGAACGCGATTCGACGGATGCAATCTCGCGAATGCTGACTTATCGAAGACCGACGCCAGAGGTGCAGTTTTTCGCAACGCCTTTCTGCATCGCACCAAGTTCCAATGCGCTGACCTTCGGGGCACCGACCTTTGGAATATCCGGATGGTGGGCGGACCGCCTACCATCTGGCGGGCGGCGTTTACGCCGCGCGCTTCGGCTTTTGCCGTTGGTAGCGGGTCGGGCGAACTGGTGTTGTATAGCGATGCTCCGGAGGAGTGGCCGGAGTACAGCCGGCTCCGCCTGACAGATACGGGAATCCTTCATTTTGCTTTTAGCACGGACGGAAAGCGCGTTGTGGTTACGGATCGCAGCGCGACCGTACGAATTTTTCACTGGCAGGACTTAGCAGGCGGCAGAGTCGCACCTGTTCAGGTGTTTCTGGGTGGCAGTGATAACGTCAGATGGGCTGAGTTCTCGCCAGACGGTAGTCATCTTTTAACAGCCAGCAGAGATCACCGTGTACGCGTTTGGTCTTTGGAGCCTCAACTTGCCGTGTGCGATGTGACTCAACATGCCGGACCAGTGATGTGCGCTGCGTGGCATCCGTCCAAGCCAATCGTCGCAAGCTGCGGTTATGACGGCGTCGTGATGCTAACTCAGTTTCAAGACGGCATTTCAATTGTCCTCAGCAGCGAGGTGTCACACGATGGTATCGCCCGTGCAGTGACGTTCAGCCAGGATGGGTTACTCTTGGCTAGCGCTGGTGAGGACGAGATTGTGAACGTGTGGGAGGTGGCAAATCCGGAAGCGCCGACGCTACTACAGAGTATGCATCTCGAATCGCGAGTGTTTTGTCTTGCTTGGATATCGCGTGATATTCTTGCTGCCGGAACTGAAGGCGGTGACGTCTGGTTCATTGAGATCGTTAACGACGGGGCCGCTAATCTGCAAAGGTTCGCGGCGCACCGCGATATTGTGCGGAGCGTCGACGTCGGGTCTGGGGTAACCGAAGGGAGTATGCTCAGCGCGAGTTGGGACGGGAGCGTGCTTCTATGGAAATTATCTGCCGGCGAGTATTCCTATCGTGCAATCGTCCACCCGTTAGAGGGCGATCTGGTAAGCGAAGAGCGCGCGTTGTTTGCCGGCGCACAGTTGGACGGTATCCTTGGCGTTCCGCCTCGTTTCAGACGACACTTTGGCATGCACGCAGACTGAGTCTGCCGAGTGAGCGTACGCGAACGAACACCTGACTGTGGCCCCCGAACATTACCTCAAGTGTTCGCGGAGTGTTCGCACGGTCGGCCTACGGCCATCCCAGGCTGTCCTAAGACGTCCTAGGACGCTCGTAACCTACTGCAACCACGGACATCCTAGGATATCCGCGGACGGGGATCGTCATTCACACGGAAGAGTTCGCGAGACGATAAGTCTCGCCGCATGAATATCTTACGCGCTGGAGGAGCGGCGCAACCACTGAACCTCACCGTCTGATGGTGAGTTCGCCGCTTTCCTGGTGAACTGCGCTGCAGCGGTGGGAGGGATCTCGAAGCGTCCCGCGATCTACGGCCACAACTTCTCACATTCTCGCATACCTTGCTTCGCACTCGATAGTCTTTGCGGTGGTGGGCCAATCGATCACGTGTGGCCGAGATGCTCACCCCGAGCACCTGCCGGCCGAAACGATCCAGGTAGAATTGACAGATCGTGAAGCGTCGCGTGGAGAGCAGAGAGCTATTCGAACTTCTCGATGCAATCGCCTGCTCCAACCCCAACCTGAACCTTCGCGACTATCTCAAGAGCGTAGTTAATGCCGCGTCCGCACATCTGCAAGCAGAATGCGCGCTGATCTATCTTGTCGATACCAGCGGCAGCCCGTATCGCGGCGCGGCAAGTGGTGTCTCTTCGCACTCCGAGGCAAGCCAAGGCGTCAGCGAAATCGTGCATAGCCTGCCTCCATTACTCATTCAGAGCGCGCTCAATACGCGGGAAACACATACAGCGAATCGACTATCGATAAGACCGTCTCTCTCATCACCGCATCTCCCGTCTGGATTGCTGCGCCACTGCATCGCCGCCCCGATTACCTATGGGAATTCCACTCGCGGCGTCATCCTCCTTCTTAACAAGAAGCATCCGAACTACGAGCCGCGCCAAGGACGCGCCCGCCTGAAGTGGCGGGGCTTTCGCGCAGCCGACGCGCTCACTGCCTCAATCATTGGCCGACTTGTGGGTTCAGCCATCACAACGGACGAACAGTATGAACGCGAGCGCGCAGACCGCAACCAGTATTTCGAGCATCTTGTATACAACTCGCCGGACCCCATTTGCGTTCTTGATCGTCACGGGCGGATCGTACACTTCAATCAAGAATGCGAACGGACCTGGGGGCTGAGCGAAGCCGACGTACTTGGACGGTCCATAGACACGTTCTATGAATCGCGCGAGACCGCGCGCGATGTCGGCCGCACAATGTGGGTGAGCCCGAATCATACAGTCCACGATTACTCCACATCCATCAAGACCTCCTCCGGGCAGGTTGTCCCAATTCGCCTTTCGGCGAGAATTCTCTTGGATTCCGCCGGCTCTGCCACCGGCAGCATCGGAATCTTCAAAGACGAGCGTGCGACTATTCAAGCACAAAGCTCTCGTCTAACGTCGGAGAAACTGGTCGCCATCAGCAATCTGAGCCAATCTGTTGCGCACGACATGAAACATGATCTCGGCGCGCTCTTCAATTGGCTCGGCGTACTAGAGACAATACCTAACAATCACCGTGACTTTCGTGAAGCATGCGCGGGAATGCGCGCCGCAGCGTCGGATGCCCTCGCCAAGCTGCAAAACCTTCTCATGGCAGGACGGACTCTGCACTCTCGCCTCAGCATAACCAGCATGCGATCACTCCTGAGCACACTCGAACCCGTCGTACGACTTCGAGTAGAGCCACGAAATACTACCTTTACGGTCACGCAACCGGCGAGTGATATATTTGTGCTCGTTGATACTGACCAGATGAGACAACTCCTCTCTAACCTTCTGAATAACTCCCTGGAAGCGATTCAGATTGCAAGATGGGAATCTAACAAGGACGCCCTCGTCGGTCACATCGAGCTAGCGGTGACTGCATCAGAAAGTGAAGTCGTTCTGTCATGGTCCGACGATGGATGCGGCATCCCAGAAGAGGCCCGTCGAAAACTTTTTTCGCCGTTCTTTACAACCAAGAGTAACGGCAGCGGTCTCGGGCTATTCATTTCCAGAAAGCTGGTCGAGAGTCACGGAGGACTGATCCAGGCACTATCAACGTCGGCCATTGGCGCCACGTTTCGTATCTCCCTGCCACGCGTAGAACCGACAACGTCACTGGGCATGCATGACTAATTCTAAAATAGACGCGACGAAAGGCGACGAAGCGGCAATTCGCAGGATTAGGCGTTGCCACCTGCATGTGCTTGTCGTGGATGACGTCGCGGCATATAGGCAATCGCTAAGCCGATATCTCCACGGTCGCTATGATGCCGCCGTCACAGAAGCCAGCAGCGGCTATCGCGCTTTGGAATTAGTGCGCTCGGAAGACTTTGATCTCATTCTTCTGGATATTGCTATGCCCGCCATGGATGGGATTCACACCTATTTGAATATGCGCGCAGATGGCGTGGACGCGACCATAGCGTTTATGTCTGCGAACGTCGATCAGGAGAAGCTAAGCAGAGCCGCCGCCCTGGGAACAACGATACTCCGCAAACCGCTCGACGAGGAAGCCTTGGTCGCCGTTCTATTGAACTGCAACGCCGGGACTCATCAGCATGACAAAGATACTGTTGATTGAGGACGACCCCAACTACCGCGCGTCACTGATCGCACTATTGCGAGACGTGTCGTACGAATTCATAGAAGCCACCACCCCACGAGAAGGCATAGCTCGGATTGAAAACGATAACGACATCCGGATAGTGGTCCTCGATTTATCATTTCCAGATGACACCGGCGCGGCGTTTCTCGACTATGTGAAGCCTCGTGCTGGCGACTTTCGTGTTATCGTTCTGACCGGACACGAAGAACTACTTGTCGCTGACGATGCGGATACCCGTCATGTATTCGCGTATCTACCCAAGGCCGATGTAGGTTCGGGCCAAGCGATCAGATTCGCGCTCAGGCAGGCGTGCGTTTCGATAACACAACTGTCGCCGCTGGACAAAGCTGACGCCAATTCTGGCGCGGATGTTACCAACAGCAGCGGCGTGTCGAACGATGATGCTCGCGCTCTACCGAATGGGCGAGCGATTCGTGTATTCCTCTCATATGAACGGCTGGATCGAGTTGCGGTCACGCGTGTGTTCAGGAAGCTGCGTGCGCGGGGATTTGCACCGTGGATGGACTGCCACAGCATTACCGGCGGTAAACAGTGGGAACCTGCGATCCGAAAGGCCATCGATGACGCGGACTATTTTGTTTTTTTTCTGTCAACGAAGTCCGGCCGCAAAGAGGGCGTTGTAAGAAAAGAGGTCAACCAGGCCTTGGAGAAACAGCGCGGCCTGCTCGACGATACGACTTTCTTCATTCCAGTTCGGATCGAGGAGTGCGAAGTGTCTGAGCCTTTCAGTAGGTTTCACTACATTGATCTTTTCCAGAGGGATGGGTTTGAAAGGCTAATTAGAGCCATTTCGAACTGAAGTCACCGAACATACTCTCGGGACACCGCTATGAATCCAACGATGTCTGCTTACGCGACGGGCATGGTGCGGCCACGATCGACGGCGTTGTTCTTTGACAAGCTATGGATCCATCCGGTCCTGATAGAAGGGGCACTTTTCGGGAGTATGGAGAAGTACGCCGTTCCTCGGGAGGTCTGCATCCCTGAACCCGTCGGGGTGGATCAGTACTACCTAGCCTACGGCTACAACATGGGGTTCTTCTATTGGGATGCAAAGTTCCCTGAGGACGAAGATTGGAACGCGGCAACACTGCCAGTCAATCCTAAATGGCACGGGTATGTTCGGCGATCGGATGGCCGCTTCGACTACATGTTTCGCAAGAGTTCCATAAAGCACTTTCACGCGCGCGACGACCGAGCCGTGCAAAGCCGCGGCTATGAGGACACATTCGGTGGCGAGACGTCGACGCGGTATCGCAATCGCGTGATCCGCGACGTCGCCGCGACCTACTGCAAAATGGGTCAGCCCATGACGGCGATCTACCTCAGTCCCGTCGAGTATGACAAAGGACTGAAGATCGGTGACGAGGGTGTTGAGGTGTGCCTCGACTTCGTGCCTGTCGTCGTCGATTCCAAGCTGTCCTGGGCCCAGGTTCTAGAACTACGACACGACAAAGACGCGCAAACGAAACTACGCCGGCTGAGGAGATGGTTCGACCTCGATCTTCGAAAGAAGGAGCCGGAGGTTGTGCGAAGTCAGATCGCGAAGAGACTCGACGACTACGAGTGGGCTCTGAGAAAGCACGGCATCGAAACAACAATCGGTGGTATGACGTCGGTGATTTCTTTCGCGGCTGGTCCGGTTGCTGCGCAACTCGCGATCGACAGTCCTCTCGCTGCGGTCGCTGGCGGATTAGTTGTGGGAAGCGCGGCGCTAGCATGGGTCGGACGAAAACGGATCGAGAGACTCGAAATTGAACGAGACGAGGTAGCTTACCTGTACGAGGTACGCAGTTTGGCGGAAGCGAAATCGTCCTGATAGCAACGATCCTCGGCAGCCCAATACCGTGCGGCCCATCGCTGCAAGTAACAGCGCTCGATATCCATGTTTCCGAAATCGTGTAGTGTTCACCAAGTGTTCGCAGGGTCGCCCTACGGCCATCCTAGGACATCCCGGGACGTCCACGGACGCTCGTAAACCACTGAAACCACGTACATCCTAGGATATCCACGGACGGGGATCGTCATTCACACGGTGGGGGTCAGCGGTTCGAGTCCGCTAGCGCCTACCAATGCAACCCACTCACGCCGCCCGCCCGGGCGGCGTTTCATTTTGGTGCGTGGAGTGTTCACCGGTTCGCGTGGGGTCGGGACTCGAGGTCGCGCGATTTGTTACCGCGCGCGAACGGGTCACGTCGACGATTTGCCACTTATGTGCTCTCGCGCAGAACTCGCGACGAATCCTGCAGCCTCCTCCGGCTACAGCAGTCTTACGGCCGTCTTTGCTGCCGAACTGCTCATCGCAACGATCATCAGTGTCGCTGAGCTGGCGGGACACCGCGATGACGACATCGACTTAATGTGTGTGATCACAATCATTGGCGAGGGGAGTGGCGAACATCGCGTGTGCAGTCCGGATTCGGACATTCGAGAGCTACGCGTGGGATACCCGCACGCAGCGCGCCGAGCGAGGTCACGTGTCCGAGTGGTTTCGCACGAACTCTAGTGGTGGACCCGCGTCGCCTCAACTCATCGGCCTCCTGATTCAGATACTTGCCGAACGGGCGGCGCTCACCCGCCCAAGTACCCTTCACATGTTTCGACACCTCGTCGCGACGTATCCACTCGAAGAAGGTGAGGACACTCGGTACATGCAGCGACGTGTAGTCCCCCGGCCAGCCTGGACTGAAATCTACACGCACGTCGCACATGCAGCACTGAAGGCTCGCGTCGTGGAACGACATCCCCGGGAAGCAATCGTCCGCCCACCGTAGATAACTAAGGATTATTCATGAAAATCCTCGTCGCGACACTTGCCGACGATCCCCTGGATCCGCCGGGCGAGGACCGGTATGGCGGCGCACAGCTGTTCATGTTCGATGTGGGCCGCCATCTCGCGCGATCGGGCCACGAGGTGCACTTCCTGACGCGTCGCAGCCGTCCCGGCAAGCCGCCGTATCAATCAATTGGTCGTTACTGGCACATTCACCGCGTCGATATCGGCCCTCAGGGCGAGCTCTCTCACCATGACTTATGGCAGTACAGAACGGATATTGAGACGGCGACGGTCGCGTTGATATCTCAACAATCCTCATTCGATGCTGTGTTGAGTTTCAACTGGCTTTCCGGACTTGCGGCCAAATCAGTCGGCATTCAGCCGCACGTGCATCACATCCTATCTCTTGGCCGCGCTCGACGGGCGCTAAATGAAGAGCCGCACCCGTCTGATGACAGCCGCGACGCAGGAGAAGTCGAAGTGTTCTCCCATGCAACCCGGCTGGTTTGTGTTTGTCGTGATGAGTTTGTCTCACTTCAACAGCTTTATCCGGAGGTCGACAATTCGAAATGCCGAATCATCCCATATGGAACAGATAGCGACATCTTCTACCGCAGACCATGCGATGCCGACGATTACATATACAGGCCGGCTCTCTGATCCTCGAAAGGGCTTGGACCTTTTTCTCGACGCACTGGAGTTGCTCTGGAGCGTCAGACCGGCGCGCGACATCAATGTCTGGGTCATCGGCGGAAACGCGGCGGAAACGCAGCGCGCTGCGTTCTCCGCTGCGGCACGACCGCACGTTGCTCAGCAACTTCGGAACGGCAGAATGACATTCTGGGGTCGCATTGATCACGTCTCGCTGCCGGAGTTCTATTCACGATCAACGGTCCTGGTGATTCCGTCGTTTCGCGAGCAATTCGGGATGGTTGCGGTCGAGGCGATGATGTGCGGGTGCGCCGTCCTTGCGGCAAGAGTCGGAGGATTGCAGGACATCGTCGTCAACGGGCGCACGGGGATGTTATTTGATCGCGGCAATGCGGCAGCGCTCGCGGCGTCTCTTATTTCCTATGTAAATTCCCCAGAGCTTGCTCGTTGGCAGGGACAGAACGGCGCGTTCTGGGCCCGGCGTTTCGCTCTAAACGGCATACTTCCGGCGTTTGAAGCTGTACTTGCTGGAACGGAGCCGGCGTCGCATATTGATCATGGAGAAAAGCCTGAGCCAGCGTACGTTGAACAACTCATCGGCGAACTCACGAAAACCGTAGAGCGGCTTCTCGGCCAGCGCTCCACCGGTCATCGCGATCTAACGTCGAGTCAGTCGGTCAGCTTTCGGCTTGACCTCGAAAGCGGAGTTCGCGTATTCGTGAAGCAGTACTCCAGGCGTCCGCGGTTTCTCGACACGATTCATGGACCAAACGCGTTGCCCCATGTGAACGATCCTGCCACACACCGCCTCGCGCTGATGCAGCGTTTGCGCGACAAACCGTTTATCCCTGAAGTGCTTCATGTCGATGAACCAAGCGGCGTCATCGTCCAACAATGGATCGATACCGCCAATGATGCCGATTTTCCGTACTCGATGCGAGTGGCGAGCGATCTTATCGAGGAGATCGCATCTACCTCGCTCGTAGACGAAAACAACATTCAGACATTCCTCGATGGGATCAGACCACTCGCATCCACCGCTCTGTGCGCGGATGTGAGGCGTGCCTTCGATGGCCACGCTGCTCAACTGCAGCGGGGCTTTCACGATGGCGTGGTGGCTTCCCGCCGGATGCATCCTCAGATCGAACTGCTGCGAATCACAGAGTTTTTCGAGCGGCACCACGCTCTGCTGCCGCCGGGCTATGTCGTGCGTGCGATGGCAGAAGTGAAGCGGCTGCTCCGGCGACGCCTGGTCATCAAGCGGCCGCACTTCGCGCACGGTTCATTCAAAACTGAGCACCTGCTCTCTGCGCGGGATCGCATCTATGTATGTGACTTCGATCATGCGGGCTACTACATCGGCCCGATGGATATCGCCCATTGGCTTTGGAGTCACTGGGAGCACGATCCGCTCGCCGGCAAGTCGTATCGGCTCGCCGATTTACTCAAGCAATACATCAAAGATCCCGATGATCTGTACCTTGCCGCCTGCTGGCTGCTCGCCTTCCGCCTGAACAAGGACCTCGTATTCATCACGCGCGGCGAGTGGGACATCATCGCAAGGAGTATGGATGCCCTATGGGCCTTTGGTGACACGGTGACGCGCCTGGATTTATTCCGTTAGGAGGAAGCGCGGGCCCGGCGGCAGATCAACGCAGTAGTGGCCCATCATGTTTGGCAGCTGATGTTTATGTCCAGAAAGTATAAGCTCGGCGTAGTCGTGCGCTTTTTGGGGGATGGGTAAATCGTTGCGCGCTCGCAAGGCTATATTGATGAGCGGGAGCGACTGTCGGCCTCCGATGGGTGCGCTTTTCGAGCTTTGCAACAGCTCTACGACCTGAGTCTCCCGGATTGAGCACAGATCAAGTTGTCCGAGGAGCTCGTGGACGACGGCCATATTGGCAACAACACGCCAGAGCCGCCTTCCAATGTGATGCCGAAGCGCGACCTTCTCGCCTTCTCTCAACCAATCGAGTGCCTCTGCGTATGATTTCCTCCGGACGTAATAAACGGACAGATTCAGCGCGGCGCGGACGCGTTGGTTGTCGATGTGTAGCCGTTCTGCGATGTCGCGGCCCCGTTCGGTCCGCGCAAAACCGGCATCCAGATTACCTTCAAAGAGATCGATAAAACCGAGACTCAACAATCCATGCGCGACCCGCGAAGTGAGAGCGTGCCGTTCGGCGTGTGCGATTTGCTTGTTCCAGTGGTACCGCACAGCCTTCCAATCGCTCTTTAGATAGATCGCTCCAAGATTGTTGCGGATTTTGTTCATTATAGACCAGTCGCCGCGCTCGCACGTGCGCATTGCACAGCCGAGATACCGCAGCGATTCTTCGATGTGTCCGAGTAACCGCTCGCAAATCGCAAGCCGAATGAAATTCTCAGCTCTCGCGTGGTCGCGGCCGATCTCCAGAGTCCGGAAGAGCTCCTCGGCGCTCTCATGGAGGGTCAGCGCCTCGGCGACATAGTCACGCTCGCACTGGAGACGCCCTTCCATCGACAACAGGCGGGCCTTCATTCTGGAATCAGCGAGGCGTCCCGCGAGGGCGGAAGCTTCGGACAATGTTTTTTCCGAGAGTATGCTGCTGCCACTCCCCGTGGATGCGAGACACGACAGATTGTCCACGAGCAGATCCAGCACCGACCGATGGATTTCCTTCAGCGAGAGATCGGGCAAACGGCTCGGCAATGCATATCGGATCCCGGCGTCGAGCCGGAAGACTTCGTCCAATGCGGGATCATCGATGATGATGCGGCTCAGATTGGGATCGAGAATCTGCACGCGCAGCTGATTGAGCTCGACAACATCCTCGAGGCGTTCCGCGGTTTTGGCGTCCTGGGCCGCCGTCTTTGCATGTTCTAATGCGGCTGCGGCCATACCGGCCTGATAGGCAATCCGCGCACGGAGCGCGTCGCCCGAGTCGACGGGCAGGCACGCGTAAAGCGCGCCGGCGGCTCGCCGCGTTGTGAGAGCAGGTCCCACGCGCAACAATGCATCACGGATCAGGTCGTGATCGAACTCGATCCAATCCGGCTTCTCGCTCGACAATGCGGCGACGCTCCAGAGGCCGCACCCCACAAGAGAAGTACCGAATGCCACCGATGCCGTATCGACAGCCGCCGCTCCCGCGGCGGCATTCAGTGGGAACGAACGACCGTAGGTCGCACCGGCGAGCAGAAAGGTTCGCAACCACTCCGGTTGGTTGTCGAGGAGCGCCTTCAGCCGCTCTTCCGTGGCCTGACGAAGATTGGGTGAGTGAAGAACGAGCCGCAACCGGAGCGGATTTACGACCTGCAGCGGCGAGGCGTTCTCGTTCGATGCGAGCCTCAAAGCGTTTCGCCGAAGCAGATAGAGCAGGCCCTCGCGAAGGTCGTACGGCGAAGTACCGACCGCGTCAATGAGTATTTCGATGTGGTGTTTTTCAATACCGCGAACCGCCGCCGACAGCAATTCCTCCGCATCGCGGTTTGATGGTTGTGCGATCGTGAACACCGTTACAGCGCGAGCATGCGATAGAGCCCCGAGACGGGCCAGCCACGTATTCCGTACCTCGCTGATATCGGCGCTGTAAGGGCGGCTTGACAACACGAAATTTACGTTTCCGCCGCCGCTCCCCTCGATCTTAGTGAAGACATCGAGAAGAAGCGAAATAAGAGAGGGCGCGGCCTTGTGAAGGTCTTCAACAATGAGCGCGACCCGCCGGTTATTCGCGTTCTCGGCGAGAATCATGGCCAGCAGCTCCGCGCGGTCGCGAGGCGTCAGCATTGCCGGTGCGTCGCCCAGGCCACACACGTCGTCGGCAATCCATTGTGCGGCACTACCGGAAAGATGAAGAGCTGCGCACCATGCGACGACCGCATCACGAGCGTCGGCGTCAAGCCCGAGCGGCGGCAGCGGAATCAGCTCGCGCACGACACTCTCGAAGAGCGCTCGATCATTCTGAACGTTATCGCAATCGATATACAGCTCGCGTACGTCGTAACCAGCGAAATGACGGCGCAGCCGCGACACAATGTGAGACTTGCCCGCGCCGGCGGGACCGATGAGCAGAGCGAGTGAGCTCTCCCGCGCCTGGATTTTGGCGGAAACATGCTCGCTGAGACCTGCATAGGCGCTGGTCTGACTCCCGAGCGACACGTCCGGCAACGAGAGAAATTCGCGATCGAAACTGTTTGTGAAGGTCGTCTTAAGCTGCACGTCGACATTTGACTCGATCAACAGCGCGCAATCTGATGGAGAGAAATTGCGAAGTGATCCGGGCCAAAGGCTGTACGTCAGGGTCACGGAATCGCCCGGCGCATAAAAGCGTTCGCCGTTCTGACTCTTTGGATACGGTCGGCAGTCGGCGGCGGAAAGAGGCGTTTTCAGCACCACCCGGCCGGCAAATGGCGGGGAAGTTTCGCAAACGGAGATCTCGATATTCAGATACAGCAGACGTCCCGTTCGCGCGATGACGTCGTGTGACGACATACGCGTCCGCTGGTCTGCGGGTGAAATACTGAACCAGCAAGTCGCATCTGCGGACGGAGCACGGCCGCCACGAACCACCTCTGCCGTTCCCGCGCGCGTGAGCGGTTTTTCGTCGACGTAGCGACGCGACAGGCGAAGCAGATCTTCGCCGTTGATCAACTTGCACTGAATGCCCGTCTGCTTCACATAGTCGGACAGCCATGCCCTCAGTGGTTCCGTGAACTTCGAGTCCGTCACAAAAATGATCGTGTGCGCCTTATCGAACGATGCGTCGACGAGATGGACGCCGATATCGCTCTTACCGACATCTTCGGACTCGCGTTTTTTGACCTCGAGCCACACTTTAAATGTACGAAACTGTTGATCCAGGCCGACGCCGAGTACAACCTCAACCTCGCCCTCACGTCCCTTCCCCTTGGACAAGGGAGTCTGCGGAAAAGTTAGTCCCGCCTGCTTATACATGCTGGCCACGACGAGCAGCGCGTAGAGCTCGAACTCTTTCGGGTCGAGCTTCTGTAGCCCTTGAATCGAGCGAGGCCGCGGTATGGAAAGCGCCTGGGTAAACCAGTCTTCAGGCCAGCTGCGGGTGTGATACGAATAATCCTTAGTTATCGAGCTCGCCAGCAGCTCTTCGTCGCTGGCGCACTGTTGAGCCGAACGGTCGAAGAGCCGTGGGATGAGGTGGTCCGGAACAAGATTCTCGAGCTGCATGGAAGCGCGGGCGTAGTCAAAGGCGACCTCGATGGACTCGCCGTTTCCGACGGCTGAGTAGAAAGCGGTCGAGAATTGGATCGCTACCTTGTCGTCGATCGCCTCCTTCATTCCGATCACATAGTCGATGTGCCTCGAAATCACTTCCGCCTGGAACTCCGAAAAACAGGCGTTTAGAACCACACACTTGAGCGTCTGGCTGAAAATCCGACAGAGCGCCGCAAGTGCTTCGCCGCGAACGAGTTGTCCCTCCATCACGAGGCCCTCAGGCCCCGTGCCGTGGCCGCAGAAGTGAAGAAACTTCGGCCTATGGTGCAGCACGGCGAGCCCCAACTCTGATGGGGTGACCGCCAGCTGCTGCTCGATCCTGAACCGCTTTTGCGAACCGCGCAGGGCCTCGCCGATGTTTTTTATCTCCTGATCGAGACGCAGCGCGCCCCCTCGATCGTCGGAGTTCGACGAGCAAATGAGAACCGTGTCGATCTTTTTGGTGACCATCCGATGTGCGGGATACGCCGTTAATAGGAGTGACGCATCACGGCTTTTTTCTATACGCCGAGTCTTATTTTGCAGGTACCGCAGCGAAATTTGCGAATTTGACAGCGAAGAAGGGACGAAGGAAACGTTCAGCAACGCGCAGAGAGCCTCGATCGCGTCGAAATTCTCGGCGTGTCGATTGCGGTTCGCCGAGGCGGGGCAGGTAACAGTGCGAGCCGGTGGTCCCGAACACCACGTCAAGTGTTCGTAGAGTCGCCCTACAGCCATCTCTGAACATCTTGGGACATCGTAAACAACTGAAAATACGAACATTCCAGAGTCCAGGGTATCCGGTGGCGGGCGGCGTTCAGCGCCCGTTCCCGCCGCCGGCGCTTCGTTTTAGGGCGTTCCAATTTCGGAGGTAGGGATTGCTCGGCTCCGCAACACTCCACGATCAAAGGCGGAGAGACGACTCAGCAACATTTATTCGACCTCTTCTCCTGGGTTTTCGTCGGATTCCTGGGAAACGCACTGCTCGGCTGGGCTGCGGGACGGAAAGGTCTCATGCGCATCGGTCTCGAAGGACCGGGCAAGCCTGTCGTCTTCGCCTTTCTGTGCTTCATGGCCATGTTGCTGTGGGGCTCCGCGGCGAAGCTCGCTCCCGCCTTCGAGACCTGGCGCGGCCTCTGGGCTCCGCTGGTCGCGGTCCTCGCGTTCCTCCTCGGGCGTTACACCGTACCGCGGTCGCAGCGGCTGTATGAGCGCGCGAAGTTTCTCCACGAAACCGCGTTCGCCGGCGACTGGCGCAAGCCGCGCTCCGCCGAGGAGCTGAGGGACGCCGTGGAGAACCCGCGGCTCCTGCAGGCGCAGCTTCTGTATGCCGAGGCGGCGAGCATTCAGACGCGGCTGCGCGACGAAGCGGAATCGGTCGCGGAGAAACATCCGCACACCCGCAATCTCATCGCCATCCAATGCCAGCTGTCGCTGCTTCACCTGATGCTTGGCGAGCACGCCTCCGCGCGCGAGCTGGCCGAGCGCGCGGTGGCCGCGGCCAGAGAGCTCCTCGCCGCGAGCGACGACACGGGCAATCGAACCATCCTCGCCGACGCCACGGCGAGCGCCGAGCTCGTCGACCAGGTGCTCGCCGCGCACGCCGTACAGGAGGTTGCGCCGTGAACGTCAAGCCGGTGGCCGGCAACCGGACCGCCGTCACGTTCCTCATCGCATATGTCGCGATGTATCTCCTCGCGACCTGGTGCGCCGCGCACATCGCCGCCGATGCGCTGCAGCCCGGCTTCGATTCCATCCTCCCGTACAGAAGGAGGCTCATTGTGGCGATGTCGATTGCGGTCGTGGCGTCCGCGCTGCTGGCCATGACGACGGCGAGCGTTCGGGTGATGTCGTACGGAGGTTTCGGGCCCGACGTCATGACGCCGAAGATCTTCTTCTCCGCCGGCTGGATGTCGGTGCTGTTCGCCAATGCGCCGGCCGTGCTCATCGCGTTCAGCTGGGCGATGACGCGTCGCGGCGCGCATCAATGGGTGCAGGCCATCGGCATCCCGCGATTCAACATCGTCATGCTGTTCCTCGTCCCGAGCCTCGCTTATGGCGCCGGAATCGCGGCCGTGATCCTCGTCGAGTCGATCGTGACCGCGCAACGGAGTTGATGATGTTCCGCATCGAAGGAAGTGCGCAGCAAACGCTCGCCGCAATTACGTTGATCATCGCCGGCGGCGCGCCTGTGCTGTCGCTCGTCCTGACGCTGTTGGGCGGCCATCGAAAAGGGGCGACCATTCCGCTCGCCGTTGCCGCCGCGTTCGTCCTCGTGCCGTTTCATTCGCCGCTCCTGCTGCTGGCGATCATCCCCTTCGCTCTCGGCTTCGCCTCCGGGAAGACGACCCGCGTCACAGTCGATCCCGCCGATCCGTTCAATACGATCGAATTGACTCCGCAGCAGTACCACCTCCACCAGATGCGGCTATTGGAGCTGAAGAGGTCGCGGCAATTCGGCCGTCTGATGGATCGTCCGGAGACGCACATGTTCCAGAAGCTGCAGCTCATGATGGAGATCCAGGGCGCGTCGCTGTATCGAGCGAGTCCGATCTGGACCGTCGGTTTGTCGATCTTCTATGTCTGGACGTGGGCGATCGCCAATGGTTCCGGCGATGAGCTGAGCGCCGGGGCGAAAGGGATCGTGCTGCTCGCCGCGCTGCCGTACGGCACGCTCATGGGCAGGCTGTACACGTACATCCGCGGACATTCCCTTCCATTGCCGCGCGCCGATTACGTCTTCTCTCCCACCATGCGCTCGTTCCTGATTACGACCGCACAGGCGGCGGCCGCGACGGGCGTCGTGGCCATCGTTCTGCTGTTTCTGCCGGCGAGGCTGTTTGCGCCGTCGATGAATCGCATCGCTTTGATCGTCGTCGCCGCGATTTTTCTCTGGCGGCTCGCCCAGACCATCTACGTTCATCGCGGCAAATTGATCGTCTCGCCGGAAGGGTTTCTGATGTGGAGGGCCGGACGCGCGTACGGCGCTCTATGGCCGGACGTGAAGAAGGCCACGATTCGCGAGCGCCGCAATTGGCTCTTCCGCACCGATCGGATCGTGATCCTCGACCGGCGTGACGGCCATCAGAACGTTTACGTGACGTCGATCCTCTCGCCGCAAGCCGAAAGGACCGTCCTGGGCATCGTGCGCCGCCATGTGACGCAGACGGAGACGGTGCTCGACAAAGGCTTCTATTGATGTCGAACGAGCTGGATCTGGAGAGCGGCGTCGATGCGATCCGGCGATCGCTGGAAACGGACCGGTTGATCCTCATCGCGGGCGCCGGCGTTTCAAAGAGCCCGCCCGCATCGTGTCCGACGTGGAACGAGCTCGGCGATCAGATCATCCGCGCGGGCGCCGCGGCATATCCGGCGATCGAGCCGCTCACGGCGCGCGTGTTCGCGAAATGGAATCCGTATGGCCGCAAGATCGAGGAGGTCTGCCAGCTGCTCCACGCGCACCTCGGCACGCGCGTCATCGACGCATTCAACATCCTCGTGCGCGGCTCGCCCAATGACGATCACCAATCGATCGCCGTGCTCGCGGAACAGCGCAAGCTGCAGGCGGTCATTACGACGAATTTCGACGACTACATCGAACAGGCGCTCGACAAACGCGGCGTGCCGTTCGACCTGCACGTCGGAAGCCCGCCGCGCCGCGCGATGCGCAAGTTCGCGGTACTCAAGCCGCACGGCTCCATCACCGACGCCGGCTCGATGGCCATGACCATGCGCCAGGTCGGCCGGCCGCCGTCGCCGGCGCTGGTCAGCGTGATGCAAACGGCCTTGCGCAACCATCCGGTCCTCATCGCCGGCTACAGCGCGAACGACGACGATTTCTTCCCCCTGCTCGTCCGTGAAGCGTCGACGGCGAAACGCGTCTATTGGGCGGTATGGGAGGAGATCGATAAAAACGTCCCCGCGTTTGCGCGCCGGTCGCCGCGGTGCTCGATCGTGCGATGCCGGCAGAACAGCGTGCTGCGCGCATTGACGAAGGTCCGTCACGGATGGAATCGCCGCGAGGAGGTCCACCAGGCCGCTCTTCTGCAATGGGCGAGCGCGATCGACGCGGCCGAGTGGACCACGTTCTTCGGCTGCCTGCTGCTGACGCTCGACCCGACGGATGACGACAGACGAGCGATCATCGAGCTGGCTGCGGGTGGGGATACGCAGAATCGGCTCCGGGACGTGCACTCGCGGATCAATGGGGCGCTCGCCGTGCTTGGCCATGGCGAGGAGGCCATGCAGCGCAAGGCCGTCGACGACGCGCTGTCCGCGTGTGTCATCGCCGGGCGTCCGCGCGAGTATATCGAGCTCACCGCCGCCGCAGCCGCGCACATTTCACTCGCTTCCGACGATCCGATCCTCGCGCCGTTGCACAGAAGCGCGCTGTACGCCGGCAATTCGTTCGATCCCTACCTGATGGGCCTCTACATGTACGCCAGCGGAGTGGAATTCACACGAACGGGCAAACGAGACGCGGGCCGTGATTACCTTCTGAAGGCCGCCGGCTTTCTCCTCGGCGCCGGCGACGGTGCCACGTTGCGCAACTGTCTTGAGCACCTGGCGAAGGTCGCCGACGACGACCTCGCGGCACAATGCCGCCGCCAGGCCGCGATCCTGCGGGAGACCGGGAGCGTCGTCGATGACGCAGAGCCTTCAGGCCGCGCTCCCCTGCTCGACCGATGCGAGCTCGCCGCCTCGCACTGGACCCGTAAGAGCATCGTGGGCGAGGCGGCGATCTGCTGTTTCTTCGGAGTCCCCGCCGGCCTCCTCGGCTGGTTCATCACCGGCGAACTGCAGAGCGCCCTCTCCTGGTTCGCCTTCACCGCCGGCGGCGCAGCCGTCGGCAAAATCCTGAGCGCGCGCGCCATCCGCCGCTATCCGTCGATCGAACGTTGAAGGACGAACCGGCCGTCACCAGCTACCGCGCCGGGTTCCGCTCGAGGAGTTTCGTGACGATGGTGATGACGTCGTTCTCGTAGCCCGCGTATCTTCGCTTCGTGATCGGAGTAGATCTTTCCGGCGATGAGCACGAATTGCGCGGCAGGATCGGTTCCGATCATGAGACCTTCGGTCCGTAGCTGCCGGACAAGTGCCGTTACAACGAGCGCGCGCAACGCCTCGCGGTTGAAGAGCTTGAACTTGTCGTTCTCCACGTTCTCCTGACCGTGCAGGTGCTCAATGCGGACGCCGGTCGAATCGAGGTAGCTCTTGCACTCGATGATGAGGAGCTGGTTTGTCGACGGCTTCCACGCGACGACGTCGATCTCCGGTCGCGGCATCGACTTGTTGTTCAGCGCGACCTTCTAATTCGCGATCTGCCCAAGATGCGCGAACAGCGTCTGGTCGAGATAAACCGAGATCTCGTGGTGTGTCCGTCGTCCGTTGCCGGCGGGAGAGAACGTCGGTGCATACGCGACGTTCAATCCGGTGTCGATCCGCGGAATGACGAAACGAGCCGTCATCACTGCACGCGCCAGGCAGCAGTGCCAGCCGGCCGAACGCTCCGCTCCGAAGCCGACGTCGGCGTTGAAATGCAACCGCCCGTTGCTGCGCAGGCGCTCGCGCACGCGGTAGAGACCACTGAGGCGGTCTACGTATTCATCGCGGTTGATGCGGCGCCGCATCCAGATGATCGAGCCGTCGATCTTGCGGCCGCGCGGCAGCGGCAGGCGAATGTCCGTCTCCATCCCAAACTCGTGGTTGTACTCGTCGCGCCCTTCGAACGGACTCCGCTCCGTCGACCAGGTGAAGAGCACGCGTGCAGCGATGCGCTGCTCT
>Ga0207677_10000009_pt1 | contig 252751 bp, 212 predicted proteins | sample KBSMisM42_FD_184311 | JGI IMG/M metagenome (GOLD analysis project Ga0207677, IMG submission 184311) | Miscanthus rhizosphere microbial communities from Kellogg Biological Station, Michigan, USA - KBS Miscanthus M4-2 (SPAdes) (version 2) | ecosystem: Host-associated > Plants > Roots >...
GATGGCGCCGCGCTCATCGAAATACGTACCGACCTCGATCGTCGCTTGCATGCCGAGGAATGCGAGGAGATCGCGGGCGACCAGTGCGGAGGAAAGACACGTTTGAAACGGAATCCGCCGCGCGCAGACCGCGACGGCCCAGCGAACGAGCGCGACAGCCGTTGGTGCCGTGATCGCGCTGCTTCGCACGGGAGCCTTCCTCTCCGCCAGCCGTTTCCATGGCAGAACGATGAGCGCGATGCGGGCAACGATCGACGCGATCACCGCGCGCCGGAGAAGCATCCGTTCGATCGCCGTCAGCTCACTCCACCGCCGCAGCAGTTTTCTCATGCGATCCGCCGGAACATTCGCGTCACACCACGCAATCCGCGGTAGGCATACAGCAGCGGCAGCAATGCGCGCGACGGCGCGCCGAAGCTCTGCATCATGAAACTCGGCGGCGGAAACGCCAGTTGGCGCAGTCGTTTCAATCGCGCGCGCCATCCCGGAAGGGCCGCCAGGTCGCCCGCGATCACGGCGCTGTACCGGCGATGGCGATCGAGAAATGCCGACGATGGCTCATCGCCTGTTACTCGCAATCCGGAAGGCAACGCGGCTCCGCCGAACGCGCGATTGGCGGCCTCAACGCTGGCCGCGCAGATCGCCGTCACTCGCCGTTCGGCAGCGAGATCCCAGAACTCCCGATGTTCGTCGTCCGTCATCCGTTCGCGAAGCAGATGAATGTCATACAGCCAGATCAACCGGTCGCTGTCGTGATGATGGACGACGCGATGAATGCAGGCATGGAGAAGCGCGTCGGCGTTGCACGGCCCGAACGCATCCGGCGAAATCGCGGTCAGCGCAACGGCGCGCGCGCGAAGCTCGTCATAACGAAGCGCATCGGAGACGACCGCGTTGTTGGCGATGTCGAGATGCACGTCGTAGATGTGCCGGACCCCGAAGCGATCGTGACGCGAGAACGAATGCTGGCGAACGCCAAGCTCGTCGCCGCTGGTAGGCGTCTCGTCGAAGCCGATCGAGGTGAGCACGCGGCGCACGCGGTCGATCTCGCCGCGCTCGATCAGCAGATCGGTATCCGATCGCGGCCGCAGCTCCGGCGCGGGGTAAATCGAATACGCCAGCGCGGTCCCCTTCATGATGACCGCAGCTCCGCCGAGGGCCGCTAACACCTCGCGCAAGTCCGCGAGTCGAAGCGCTTCGATGACCGCGGCGTCGAGCGCCTGCTGGCGAAGCGAAGCGATTCCGCTGAGGCGAAAGACGAGCGGCAACATCCCATGCACGGCGAGCGAACGCGATTCATCCTCGCCGATCGATTGCGGCCATCGCGCCGCCTCGCCGCGAAGTGCGATTCGCAGTGCATCCGCGATCTCGCGGGGAAACTCCGGCATCTCGATAAAGTCGACCATCACGTCGCCGTCGGAAACAGTGTCCAGACTACGCCGTATCACTACGAAGTATTCGATTTGACCCAAGTTCTACAATCGACAAACAGATGAGCACGAATCCATTCCCACTCGTCCCGCCCGATCCGGACGAGGTTCCCGAAACGCAGAAGGACTCGCCGCGTCCGCGCCCGTCCAACGAAGAAATCGCCGCGTGGATCATCTTCGCCGGACTCTTTCTCTTCGTCATGTTCCGGCATCTCGTGCCCGGCGTGGTGGGCGGGCTGGTGCTCTATCTCGTCCTCGACCGCCTCTCGCGATCATTCTCAAAGCGGATGCCAGGCACCGCCGCGCGTCCGCTGGCCCTGATCCTGGTCACGCTGGTCGGAGGCGGCGTCATGGTCGGCGTGATCGCGCTGCTGGTCTCGTTCCTTCGCCATCACGTCGACAACATCCCCGCCATCATGACCAAGATGTCGGACATCCTGCAGTCGACGCGCGCCTGGCTCGGCGGCTACGGCGAGGATCTGATCCCCGAGGTCATGACCGATGCCGACACGATCAAAACGGCGCTGGCGGACTGGCTGAAGCAGCACGCCGAGACGCTCAAAATCGCCGGCGGCACGGTCAGCATCGGCCTCGTGCACATGGTCATGGGGATGCTGCTGGCGGTGCTGGTCTTCTTCCGCCACGTCACGCATCACATCGACCGCGTTCCCGGCACGCTCAGCGCCGCGCTGGACCAAAAGATGGAGCGCTTCGCGCGCGCCTTCGGCCAGATCGCCAGCGCGCAGGTGAAGATCTCGCTGCTCAACACCTCGCTCACCGCGATCTACGTACTCGTGGCGCTGCCGCTGTTCGGCCAGCACATCCCGTTCGCCACCACCATCGTCTTCGTGACGTTCGTCTGCGGCCTGATCCCGGTCCTCGGCAATCTCATCTCCAACACCGTGATCGTGATCCTCTCCCTCGGCATCTCACCCGGGATCGCGATCGCGTCGCTCGTTTTTCTGATCGTGATCCACAAGCTCGAGTACCTGACGAACTCCCGCATCGTCGGCGGTGAGACCGATTCGCAGGCGTGGGAAATCCTGATGGCCATCCTCCTCGGCGAGACGGCATTCGGAGTGGCAGGCGTGGTGATGGCGCCGATTCTGTACGCGTTCGTGAAGCGGGAGCTGCGCGAGCGCGGGTTGGTTTAGCCGGGGCAGAGTCAAAAGCAAATGTTGAATGTTGAATGGTGAATGTTCAATGTTGAATGAAACCGGGTGACTCCCCATTCAACATTCAACATTGAACATTCAACATTGAACATTCGCTTTCCGCGAAACGCCGCATCTCCATCATCGAGCCGCGAGCCGCGAAACAAACCCGCCGCCTGTTACCCAGATCACACTTCCCCTCCCCGCGCATGCCCTATCTTGCCCACTCTCTCACTCACACAACACAAACCGGAGGTCATTGAGCATGCATCGATTCCGCTCGTCCCTGGCGCTCGTTCTCGCCGCCGTTTCCCTCCCCGCACTCGCCGCTGACGGCACTGTCAACGGCTCGCTTAGCGCGAACGGCAAGACGTTCGCGCTCAAACATGCCTACGCGCAGATGCGCAAGAGTCCGTTCGACAAGAAGAAGCAGGTGCTGCAACTCACCTTCACCGATCAGGAGCTTTCCCCCGCCGCGGCGTCCGACGACATCGAGTTGATGCAGGCGCAGGACAAGCAGCAGCTCAGCGGCTTCACCGCAACGATCGACGACGACAAGCAGATCATCAGCGGCACCGTCTTCAGCCCCGCCTTCAAGAAGATGAAGCAGTTTTCCAGCGTCGGAACGCAGAAACTCGACCTGACCGCGATGACGCCGACGCACGTCTCCGGCAGCATCAAGATGCCGAAGATGGACGACTTCTTCGACGAGAAGTTCCAGTACAGCGCCACGTTCGATCTTCCCGTCGGCAAGCCTGCCGGTCCTCCGCCGCCGCCCGTTCTCAAGGGAACTCCGCTGCCGGCCGGCGGCGGCGATCCCGGCAAGGCGTACATGGCCTACCTCAAGCTCCTCGGCGGCGGCGACATGAAAGCCTTCCTCGGCGGCGTCACCGCGTCCCGCGCGAAGGAAGCGTCATCCGATCCCGATTTCAAGAAGCTCTTCCCGCTCATCCAGGCCATGGAACCGAAAGGCATCAAGGTCACCAAAGGCTCCGTTGACGGCAATACCGCCACGCTGCTGGCCACCGGCAAGGATGGCGATCAGACCTCGAACGGCACCATCACGATGGTCAAAGAAGGCGGCGCGTGGAAGGTCGACAAAGAGGAGTGGAAGACCCGCAGCGAATAGCCAGTGCCGGAAGTAGCTGTCGCTCGACAGCTACTTCCGAAAAATCTCGCTGCGCAGCGTTCCGCCCTCGGTCGCTTCGAACATTCGCTGCAGCGCGCGATCGGCGGGAACGCGAATGTCCTCCGGCACTTCGATCTCGTAGCGCATGTACTTCAGCGAATCGCGCACGTCCTCGAGCGACGTCACCTTCATGAACGTGCAGAGCTTGCAACCTTTGACGAAGGTCTTGTCCGGCACTTCCATCGCCAGGCGATCGGAGAGGCCGCATTCGGTGACGACGAGAAAGCGTTTCGCAGGCCGTTCCTTCGCGTACTTCACCATCCCCGAGGTGGAGAGGACGGCGTCGGCGAGGGCGGCGACGTCGGCGCGGCATTCCGGATGGACCAGGATCTCGATTTCCGGATCGGCCTCGCGGATGCGCGCCACCTCGTGCGGCGTGATCTGCTGGTGCACGTAGCAGAAGCCTTCCCACGGAATGATGTTCTTCTCCGGAACCTGCTCGGCCACGTGCCGCGCAAGATTGCGATCGGGAACGAAGAGGATGTTCTTGTTCGGAAGCGTGCGCACGACCTTCGCCGCGTTTGCGGACGTGACGATGATGTCGGACAACGCCTTCACCGCCGCCGTCGTGTTGACGTAGCTGACGACGGCCAGGTCGTCGAGCTCCCTCTTCAGTTCCGCAATCCGCTTCTTCAAATCCTCGGCAGGCGCGGAGTCGGCGAGCTGGCATCCGGCGGCAAGATTCGGCAGCAGCACAGTCCGCGACGGATTGACGATCTTCGCCGTCTCGGCCATGAAATGAACGCCGCAGAAGTCGATGACGTCCGCGTCCTTCACCTTCGACGCCATCAGCGCCAGCTCCAGCGAATCGCCGACGAAATCGGCGACCTTCAAAATCTCCGGACGGTAGTAGTTGTGCGCAACGATGACCGCGTTGCGCTCCTTCTTCAACGCCCGGATCTCGTCGTGCAGCGACTCGAATGCAAGGACGTCCTCCTCCGTGTATTCGTACGTCTTGACGCGGCTCAGCTCTTCAAAAAGGGTCGACATGCTGACGCGAACTCTAGCGGATTCGAGGCCATTTATCTGTGTCCATCTGCGTCATCTGCGGATAGCACCACCACCGTCGCGCCCCATCCGCCGCCGCTGCCGTCGGCGTCGTGAAAGGCTTCGACGAAATCGAGCGATGCGAGGAGCTTGCGGATGTTCTCGCGCTGCATGCCGATGCCGCGGCCGTGGATGAGGCGGACCTGGCGGAAGCCGCGCGCATGCGCTTCGAGGAGGTACTCGTGCGCCACGTCGCGGATCTCATTCGGGCGAAACGGATGGAGGTCGAGCGTGTCGGTGATCGGGATTTCGATCGGATCGTCGGGCTCTTCGGACACTGCGCGATTCTAGGCCAGCCGCGATGGAGGCCGAGCCGAGGCAAGCCGCATTTCCGCCGGCGTAGCCGGCGTAAGGGCCGTAGCCCCCGGTTTTAACCGGGGGAAATCGGTTCGCGCAAAATTGGGGAGCGCGCTTTAGCGCGCGATAGAAAGCTTTCTTTCGCCCGTTAAAACGGGCTCACAAATCGCGGCGCCCCTGAAGTCCCCCGGCTCAAAGCCGGGGGCTACGGATCTTACGCCGGCTACGCCGGCGAGGAGGTCGCGTTGTCGACGTCATCAGACATCGCGCGATTCTGCGATTAGACGTACAGGCGGCGCCCTAAGGGCAAGCGGCGTTTTTCCGCCGGCGTAGCCGGCCTAAGAGCCGTAGCCCCCGGTTTTAACCGGGGGAAACCGGTTCGCGCAAAATTGGGGAGCGCGCTTTAGCGCGCGATAGAAAGCTTTCTTTCGCCCGTTAAAACGGGCTCACAATCGCGCGGCCCTCGAAGTCCCCCGGCTCAAAGCCGGGGGCTACGGATCTTACGCCGGCTAACGCCGGCGAGGAGGTCGCGTTGTCGACGTCATCAGACATCGCGCGATTCTGCGATTAGACGTACAGGCGGCGCCCTCGGCGTTTTTCCGCCGGCGAAGCCGGCGTAAGGGCCGTAGCCCCCGGTTTTAACCGGGGGAAAGCGGTTCGCGCAAATTGGGGAGCGCGCTTTAGCGCGCGATAGAAAGCTTTCTTTCGCCCGTTAAAACGGGCTCACAAATCGCGCCGCCCCTGAAGTCCCCCGGCTCAAAGCCGGGGGCTACGGATCTTACGCCGGCTACGCCGGCGAGGAACCCGCGCGGAAATCGCAATCAGCGCCGCCGGCCGTGCCGGCTGTGCGATACTTTCGCGCTCGAGACACCGATGGTCCTTTTCAATCACGCGACGCGCGAGATGACTGCCAAGATCGTCTACTACGGTCCTGGCCTTTGCGGCAAAACGACCAACCTCATGGTCATCTTCGACAAGCTCGATCCCAGCCAGAAGGGAAAGATGCTGTCGCTGGCCACGAAAACCGACCGCACCCTCTTCTTCGATCTGCTGCCGGTCGACATCGGGCGCGTCGGCGCGTTCAACCTTAAGATCCAGCTTTACACCGTGCCGGGCCAGGTCTTCTACAACGAGACGCGCAAGCTCGTTCTCAAGGGTGCGGACGCCGTCGTCTTCGTGGCCGACTCGCAGCCGTCGATGGTCGACTCCACGCGCGAGAGTTTCGCCAACCTCCTCGAGAATCTCGAGCAGAACAACATCGATCCGAACGACACGCCGATCATCGTCCAGTTCAACAAGCGCGACATCCCAGGCGTCCTGCCGGTCGAGGAGTTGCAGGAAGCGCTGGGGCTGGAAGGCTATCCCTACACCGAGGCCGCCGCGATCAAGGGCGAGGGCGTGATGGAAACCTTCCATCTCGTCTCCAAGATCACCGCCAAGCACTTGTACGCGCGGCTGCAGGGGAAGCCGATTCCTGTCGAGAAAGCGAAGCCGGCCGCAAAAGCGGAGCCCGAACGGGAGCCCGAGCCAGAGCAGGCCGCGCCGAATCCGTTCGCCGACTCCGTCCCCTTCCCCGAGTCGCAGGTCGACAGCAGCTACGAGCGGATGGAAGAAGTCTCGCTCGAACAATTGCTCTCCGAGGGGCGCGAACGTCCGTCCACAATGTCGGGAAATGTGGCCGTGCCGGTCGATATGGACGAAGTCGAAGAGTTGGATGCCGAGGCGTTGGTGGCTGTCGAAGAAACGCCGGTCAACGATGAACCGGTTGCCGACGATCGCATCGTCACCCTCGAGCAAAAGGTGACCTCGCTGCAGTCGGAACTCGATTCCATTCGCGAGTTGCACCGCGTCGAGATCGAGGAAATCGTTCGCGACCTCGGCGATCTCACCTCGCGGCTGCGCCGGCTGCTCGATTCCTGACTTGCCAGAATCCACCGCTCAATTTACAATCGCAAAACATCTTATTTGGAGGAAACAAATGCGCCGGACTCTTTCCGCGGTACTCATGCTGTCCATGGCCCTCGCGGGCTGCAAAGCGAAGGAAGCATTCGACAAAGCGAAGATCTCTCAGGACCTCGACAAGCACGGTGCGATGGACCTGATGAAGGACGTTTCCAAGGACAAGTACACCCCGCCCTCGGACGGAAAACTCACCGACGGCCAGATGCAGATGTACCTCAAGGTCCGCGGACATGAGAAGGACATCGCGCAGGTCGCGCGCAAGGAAGCGCAGGCCCACGCCGATGCCGCGAAGAAGGCAGGCGACAAGTCGATCGCCGGCATGATCGAAGGCTTCAAGACCATGGGCTCGGCCGCCGACATGCTCACCGCCGACATCCGCGCCGCCAAAGACCTCGGCTACAACACGCAGGAATATCTCTGGGTGAAGTCGCAGGTGCTGGCCGCGAGCAGCGCCGCGATGATGTCGAAGATGGCCGAGGCCACGAACGCGTCGTTCGACAGCGCGTACACGCAGATGAAGAAGTCGTACGACGAGGCCAAGGACGACCAGTCGAAGAAGATGTACAAAGAGATGATGGACAACTACGACAAGCAGCGCGCCGAGATGAAGAAGGATTCGGCCGCGAACATCTCGCCGTCGGTTGCCTACAACCAGCAGCTCATCGCCAAGTACGACGGCGCGCTCAACGCGCTCGGCAACGAAATGGCGAAGTGGGAAGACAAGCCCGGCGACGCGCAGAAGTCGATGGACGAGATGCAGAAAGGCCTCGACAAAGCGGTGGCGGACGCGAAGAAGACGCAGTAATCGTTACGCGATTGATTTGAAAAGGGCCGCCGTTTGGCGGCCCTTTTTATTTGTCATCGTGAGGGTCTGACCCTGAAAAGTTAAGGTTCGACCTCGAAAAGTCATGGGTGACCCTTGAAAAGTCATGGGTCACCCTTGAAAAGTTAAGGGTCACCCTTGAAAAGTCATGGGTCACCCTTGAAAAGTCATGGGTGACCCTTGAAAAGTCATGGGTGACCCTTGAAAAGTTAAGGGTGACCCTTGAAAAGTTAAGGGTCACCCTTGAAAAGTTAAGGGTCACCCTTGAAAAGTTAAGGGTCACCCTTGAAAAGTTAGGGTCACCCTTGAAAAGTCATGAGGGGTGTCCCAATAATTGGACACATGTAGGCAGGGTCAGCCGCTTCATCTTGCTAAAGCACAGACAAGAGTGTCTGTGCCCCACCATCTGCCTTTCTCTGCGCCATCTGCGGATCACGAAGCGGCCTGTGTGGCACAGACGCTCTTGTCGGTGCTGGTGAGGCTCGGGACATCTGACCCAATCGACCTGATCGAATCGCGGATAATGCGCCCCCGATGACCACGCGCCGTTTCCCCGCCCAACTCACCTGCTCCCGATGCGACGCCACGTTCGCGATCGACAAGCTGATGAACCTCTGTCCGAACGACTCCGCGCCGCTGCTCGTTCGCTACGACATCGCCAAATCACCGGAGTTGCGCGATGAGATCCGCAGCCGTCCGGCCACGATGTGGCGGTATCGCGAAGTCCTTCCCATCGACGACGAGAGCGAGATTGTCACCCTCGGCGAAGGCATCACGCCGCTTTTGAAGTCACAACATCACGCCAACGTCTGGATCAAGGACGAGTCGAAGAATCCGACGCGCTCGTTCAAGTCGCGAGGTATGGCGGCCGCCGTTTCGATGGCCAAGCGCCTCGGCGCGCGCAGTCTGGCCGCGCCGACTGCCGGCAACGCCGGTGCCGCGCTTTCGGCGTACGGCGCGCGCGCGGGACTGCCGGTGTTCGTGGCCATGCCGCGTGACACGCCGCAGTCGATCGTCGATGAATGCCGCGGCTACGGCGCGCAGGTCGAGCTCGTGGCGGGCGTCATCACGGATGCGGGCAAGCGCGTGGCGCAGTACATCGCCGAAAACGGCGGCTTCGATCTCTCGACGCTGAAAGAGCCGTATCGCGTCGAGGGCAAAAAAATCATGGGCTACGAACTGCTCGAAGACCTCGGCAGGCTTCCCGACGTCATCCTTTATCCGACTGGCGGCGGCACAGGCCTGATCGGCATGTGGAAGGCCTTCGACGAGATGGAGCGCCTCGGCTGGATCGGTTCCGAGCGCCCGCGCATGTTCAGCGTGCAGTCCAACGGCTGCGCGCCGGTCGTCCGCGCGTTCGAGGAAGGACTGGAAACCGCGCCGGAGTGGGAGTCGCCGAAGACCGGCGCGTGGGGACTGCGCGTGCCGCGCGCGATCGGCGATCGCCTCATGCTGCGCGCCTTGCGCGATTCCAACGGCGGCGCGATTGCAGTCGACGAAGCGCAGATCGAAACGGCCGCGGCGGAACTGCGGACCAGCGAAGGGATCGATGCCGGTCCTGAGGCGGGAGCGGCGCTGCTGGCGCTGCGGACGTTGCGTGCCGAGGGACGGATTCGCACAGATGAGGCCGTAGTGCTCTTCAGCACTGGAGGCAATAAGTACCATTGACGTGAGCAGGGTCACCCCGGGAAAAACGAGTGCACGTTACCTTCGCGTCAACGCCCATTGCTTCGCGCCGTCTAACCCCAATCCGAGGATCGACATGAGAGCTCGATTTGCACTACTGCTGTGCGCCTTCGCGGCGTTCGGCGGACACGCGTTTGCCGATCAACAATGTGCGACAGGCGTCGCGCCCGTACCGCAGTCTCCGATCGGAACGAATCAGAACGAGAACGCGCCGATCACGTTCAGTTGGTCGCCGTCGCCGACGACCGGCGTGACCGGATACGACGTCCTGGTTGCGAATGGAACCGCGCAGGCAATCCTCGTCTGCTCGACGACTACGAACTCCTGCAGCGGACCTGCTGCCGGACTCTCCTCGGGCACGTACACGTGGGTCGTCCGCGCGAATTTCGCCAACTGCTCGCTGACGTCTGCGGTGAAGCAGTTCACCGTCAACTGTCTCACCGGTGCACCGAGCATCCAGTCGCCGTCCGATAGCTCGCAAAACGTCTTCAACCCGACGCTGACCTGGAGCGCCGTCAGCGGCGCCGGCCAGTACGACGTCTACTTCGGCGTCTCGGGATCGGGCGCCTGCACCGGTACGAGGCAGTTCACGACGTCGAACACGAGCTTCAATCCGAGCACGCTGCAGCCGAGCACGACGTACGAATGGCGCGTCGTCGCGAAAAAGAGCGCCACCAGCAGTTGTCCCGCCACGGCCAGCGGCTGCGCGACGTTCAAGACCGCTGCCGCGGCCTGCAATGCGCCGGGATCGTTCAACCTGACCGGTCCGGCTGACAAGAGCACGACCAGTTCGACGCCGACGCTGACCTGGTCGCCCTCCACCGGCGCGGACAAATACCTGCTCCACATCGGCACGCAGAACCCGCCCACGCCGACCGCCAGCGATCCGGTCGTCAACAGCAACTCGACGAGCTTCACCTTCGCGCAAGCGCTGCCGGCGGGAACGTACTTCTGGTCGGTCGATGCCTTCCCGCCGAACTGCACGACGGCGAAGACGTCCAGCAACGTCTTCAGCTTCACGGTCGCCGCGGCAGTGGCCTGTCCGACCGCGGCCGCGACGCTGATCAAGCCGGCGAACAACGCCACTGTCGATACGCCGGTGAGCTTCGATTGGAGCGACGTCTCCGGCGCGACGTTCTACAAAGTCTTCGCCTCGATCAACGGCGCCGCGGCGTCGGTCATCGCCGTCACGCGCGACTCGCATTACGAAGGCGATCTTCCCAACGGCGCGTCGGTCGATTGGTGGGTGGAGACCGGCGCCGACAAGTGCAACTCTCTCGCTTCTGCGCACGGACAGTTCAAAGTCGTCGCCGCCGGAGTTTGTCCGACCAATCCGCAGTCGCCAACGCTGCTCACGCCCTCCAACGGCTCGACCGGACTCACCTCTCCGGTCCGCTTCGAGTGGGACGTCGTCCCCGGCGCCACGAACTACGTGGTGTGGGGCTTCACCTCGAGCACGACCAGCAGCAACGATCGCTTCGTCCTCGGCAAGACCGGCGGAACGCACGTCACCGTCCCCGTGCCGCAAGGCCCGCTGGCCTGGTACGTCGAAGCTGATTTCGGCGACTGCCCCTCATCGACCTTTTCGAAGATCTTCACGCTGACGTCGACCACGCCGGTGACCTGCAGCACCAATCCCGCCACGCTTATCTCGCCGGCCAACGGCGCGACAGGGCTGACGTCGCCGGTCACGTTCCAATGGACCGCGGTAGCGGGCGCGACCGGCTACCAGCTTTACATCGCCGAAGGTGATGACGACTCCGGCGATCTCGCCGGCGCGACCACGTCGACCTCACTGACGCGACTCGTACCGGGCGGCAAGGTGACGTGGTGGGTGGTGACGACGTTCGCCGGCTGTCCCGACGTCGTCTCCGCGAAATCGACCTTCACCAGCGGCACGCAAACGATCTGCGGCGCCACGGCCACGCTCAACTCCCCCGCCGACAACGCGACGGTCACCTCGCCGGTCACGCTGTCGTGGAGTCCGGTCACGGGTGCGACCGGCTATCGGCTCTGGATCTCCGTCAACGGCAGCTCGCCGATTCTTGCCGCGCGCGCGAGCATCGGCGGAACGTCGCAGCAACTGCAACTCCCGAGCGGCGTGGACGAGTGGTACGTCGAAACGCTTTTCAGCAACGGCTGCGACTCCACCTTCTCCGCGCACCGGCACTTCACGGTTTCGACGGCAGCCAATTGCGGTACGCATCAAGCGGTCACGCCCACCTCGCCGATTAACGGCGCGCAGGCGTCGAATCCGATCACGTTCACCTGGACCGCCACCGACTCAACTGCCGTCCTCTATCGCGTCTGGGTCTCGCTCAACGGCGAGCCGTTCACTGACATCGGCTTCACAAAAGACACGAAACTGCCGCACGACTTCGGGACGCTCACCGGCGCGGGATCATGGTTCGTCGAGTCATTCTTCGAGAACTGTCCCTCCGTCAACTCGGCCAAAGCGACGTTCGTGATCCCGTCTGCCGGCTGCGCAACGGCCGGTCCGCAGATCATCGCGCCGCTCGACGGCACGACCGCTACCGCGCCGGTCGCGTTCGTCTGGAGCGCCGTTCCGAACGCGACCGAGTATCGCGTGCACTGGTCGCTCAACGGCAACGACATGGAGGTGCTGAAGACCACCGCCACGTCGATCACGCACCTCGTTCCTCCCGGAGCCGTCGAATGGCGAGTGGAGGCGGTCTTCGACGGATGCCCGGCCACGCGCTCCGTCAAATCGCACTTCACGGTGCTGCCGGCGCAAACGTGCGTCAACGATCCGCCAGTGCTCATCGCTCCGGCAGATGGCGAAACGAACCTGACCTCGCCGGTCCGCTTCGACTGGAACCCGGTCAGCAACGCCGTCGGCTACGTCCTGTTGATCCGCAACAAAGATGGCGCGCCCACCGCGCTCGCCGAAACCTCCACGCGTACCTCGGTCACCCGCGAGGTCGCCGAGGGGAGGAACGAGTGGTGGGTGGTGGCGTTCTTCAACGGCTGTCCGCCGGTGGAGTCGAATCATCAGTCCTTCACGATTGCCGACACCGCTTGCGACGACACCCGTCCCATCATTCTGTCGCCTGCTGACGGCGCCACAGGCCTGGCCTCGCCGGTGCACTTCGAATGGTCACACGTCAAAAACGCGACCGGCTACAAAGTGTGGGCGGCGGTCGATGACGAAGACGAAAGCGTCATCGGCACCACTGCAGTCAACAAGTTGACGGTCAACGTTCCCGGCGGAACGATCCACTGGCACGTCCAGGCATTTTTCGAATCGTGTCCGGCGCTCGATTCCGCGACGAGCACGTTCACCGTCCTCGCCACGCCGCCGCCGTGCGCGACGCCGGATCGCCCTCGCGCCAATGCGCCGGCGCAGGTGGCCTCGGGCAGCACCTACAACGTGCGCTGGAGCGCCGTGCCGAATGCGACCAGCTACGAGCTCCAGGAATCGGCGCTCACCGATTTCACCGGTGCCGCCACGCAGGTCGTCACCGATCTTTCCGCCGCGTTCACCCACACCGCTGCGACCTCCGCGCAGAAATGGCTATACCGCGTTCGCGCCATCAGCAGTTGCAACGACGATCGCGGCCCGTACTCGCGCGTGGTCGTCGTCACCATCATCCCCGAGACTCCGCGCAAACAGACCAGCGTCGAAGTTGGGACGCTGAGTGCCGTCCACCAAACCGTCTTCATCCCCGGCCGTACGCCGGAAGTTCCCTTCACCGCGCGCGCCGACAAACCGTGGGCGACGGTGACGCCCGCCTCCGGCACGCTCGGTCCTGCCGGCGTCACGCTGACCATCCTCTCCGATCCGACCGCGCTGAAACTCGGCACGAACACCGCCACCGTCATCCTCACCATCGGCGCCGCGGGCAAAGGCGTCACCGCGCAGGACACCACGCCGCCCGTCACCGTCCCCGTTTCCGTCACCACCGTCACGCCGGTGGCGCCGCAGGGGAAGAACACGCCGCTGCCGAATTCGCTGATCATCCCCGCCGTGGGTCATGCCGCTGGCATCGGCGACTCGCTCTTCGAATCCGACGTGCGCATCGCCAACACCTCGGCGCAGGCGATGAAGTACCAGCTCTTCTTCACGCTCACGCACACGGACGCCACGCAGTCGGGGCAGTCGACGACGATCCAGGTCGATCCCGGCGCGACGATGGCGCTCGACGACATCCTGACCAGCTTCTTCGGCACCGGCGACTCCACAGCCCTCGGCGTCCTCGAAATCCGCCCGCTCACGACGACGCAGAGCAACTTCTCCTCGCCGGTCAGCGTCCAGACCGTCGCCTCCAGCCGCACCTACAACTCCACGCCCACCGGCACCTTCGGCCAGTACATCCCGGCCATCCCCTTCTCGCAATTCATCGCCCAGGCGCCGGCTGGATCGCCGAAGACGATCCTGTCGCTGCAGCAGATCGCGCAATCGGCCGCCTACCGCACGAACTTCGGCATCGTCGAAGGCGCCGGCGAACCGGCCAATGTCCTCGTGCACATCTTCGACAATGCCGGCACCGAGGTCGCGCCGGCGATTCCGATCTCGTTGATGCCGGGCGAGCACCAGCAGCGCAACCTCCTCTCGGAAAACGGCATCACGCTCACCGACGGCCGCTTCGAAGTCGAAGTGGTCTCCGCCACCGGAAAAGTGACTGCCTACGCCTCGGTCATCGACAACCTCACCAACGATCCGCTGATGGTCTTCCCGGTGCTCAAAGGCGGCGAGTCAGCCACGCGCTACGTCATCCCCGGCGTCGCCGACATCAACAACGGCTTCGCCAGTTGGCGCAGCGACATCCGCTTCTTCAACCCGACCACGACGTCCGTCACGGCCACCCTCACCTACTTCCCGCAGCCCGGCAACGCCGGCGCCAGCAGCACGAAACAGATCACGATCCCCGCCGGCCAGGTGCTGCCAGTCGACAACGCCCTGCAGCAACTCTTCGCGCTGACAAACTCCGGCGGCTCGCTGCTCGTGACGACGTCCTCGAGCTCGAAGCTGACCGTCACCGCGCGCACCTACAACCAGACCTCGAACGGAACCTACGGCCAGTTCATCCCCGCCGTAACGCCAGCCGGATCGGTAGGCCTCTCCGACAATCGCGTCCTGCAAATCCTCCAGCTCGAATCGTCCGACAAGATGCGCACAAACGTCGGCCTCGTCGAAACGAACGGCAGCCCGGTCACCGTCGAGATCACCGCCATCCCCCCCGACTCGAAAGTGACCGCCAAAACGCAGGTCTCACTAGCCGCCAACCAATTCATCCAATTCAACGACATCCTGAAAAGCTTCGGCCTCGGCACGGTCTACAACGCGCGGATCACGGTGAAGGTATTGAGCGGCACCGGCCGAGTAACCGCATACGGCTCCGTAATCGACGCCGCAACGCAGGACCCGACGTACGTGCCCTCGGAGTAATAAACGGTGCGCCGTATTTTGCGGCGCACCGTTTTACGACGCCGGATGGCCAATACCGGTTGACCGATTTCGTGAAACATCGCGCGATCCCGACGCCGGATGGCGTCACGTAGGGTAGCCGGTGGTCGCGCGCAAAGCGCGAGACCACCGGACACGCGGATTGCGAATGAAACCCCGACCCCGGCCAGGGGTCGCGTATCAAATACCAGACGGCGTGAATTCCCTCCACGACCGCTGCCGCGGTCGGAAAATCGGGCGCATCCGTGGTTCCGGTGGTCTCGCGCTTCGCCGCGACCACCGGCTACCGTACGGGACGCCATCCGGCGTCGCTACTTGGCGTCCTAACGTCCGCGAGGAGACGCCGACACTCCAACTTTTCTCACCCGCTGTTGATTCGTTACTGAGTACTCCAGCACCCACAGGTCCCCATTCGGCGCGATTGCGCCGCCCGAGGGCGACCACGGGAACGTTGAGCGAGAGACGACATCGACGCGGCCCGTTGGTGTCACACGTTTGACGAGACGCTCGGCCGACGCGGCAACGTAGACATTGCCCAAGCGGTCGGTAAAGAGGCCCTGCACGCGATGGCGGTCGTCGCCGATTAGGGCGTGAGAGGCGAGGTTGCGGGCGATCGTCGTCACCTTGCCGTCCGGCGTGATGCGGACGAGATCGAGGAGATCGATCAGGTAGACCGTGCCGTTCGGCGTGACCGTCATCCAGCGGATGTCTTTGAACGCCGCGCGGGCCATCGTCATGACGCGTCCGTCCGGCGACTTGCGGCGGATCTCGCCCTTGTCGTGGATGGCGAAGTACTGATTCCCGGCGGCGTCGCGCACGAAACTGAAATCGTCGTTGAAGCCGGGCCGAGGAGGGTGGACGAAGGAGACGCGGCCGTCGGGAGTGCGCTTCCAGACCGCGTTGCCCCATGTGTTCAGCGACTCGCCGTTGTACCAGACGTTCTCGCCGTAGAGCGTGTCGTGGGCATCGAGCCAGAGCTCGTGGGAGTGCACGCGTGGCACGGCCACGGTCTGCGTTCCGTTCGGCGCGATGCGCAGGATCTGCGTCAGATCGCTGTAGTAGACGTTGCCCTTCGAATCGATGACCACGCTCACGCTCGGATGCGCGAATGCCGAGGCCGCGATGAAGAGAAGGCACGCCATTGCTGTTCTCATGACCTGCATATAATGCGCGCCGCGTTAGATCACGGGAGGTTTCCTTGGCAGAACAACAGTACGACGTGGTGGTGATCGGCAGCGGTCCGGGCGGCTATGTGGCCGGGATTCGCGCCGGGCAACTCGGCATGAAAGTGGCCGTCATCGAGAAGGATCCGTTCCTCGGCGGCACGTGTCTCCACCGCGGCTGCATCCCCACGAAATCGCTTCTCGAAAATGCCGACATCTGGACCAAGATTCAGAAGTCGAAAGAGTTCGGCATCACCGTCGGCGACGTCCATCTCGACTGGAACGTCGTCCAGACCCGCAAGCAAGGCGTCGTCGATGCGAATGCGAAAGGCATCGAGTTTCTCTTCAAGAAGAACAAGGTCGAGCGGATTCAGGGCTTCGGCAAACTGGCCGGAAAAGGGATCGTCGACGTCGACGGCAAGAAGCTGAACACGAAGAACGTCATCCTGGCCATGGGCTCGGTGCCGAAAGACCTGCCGCACATCAAGGCCGACGGCAAGCGGATCATCAACTCCGATCACATCCTCAAGATCAGCGAAGTGCCGAAATCGATGCTGGTCATCGGAGCCGGCGCGGTCGGTTGCGAGTTCGCCTCGATCTTCGCCCGCTTCGGTACCAAGGTCACCATCGTCGAAGTCATGCCGCACCTCCTGCCGATCGAAGACGAAGAGATCTCGAAAGAGTTCACGCGCATCTTCAAGAAGAAGGGCATCGAAGTGCTGACCGACGCCAAAGTGGAATCGGCGGAAGTCGGCGACGGCGGCGTCAAAGTCGTGGTCAGCTCGAAAGGGAAGCAGCAGACGTTCGACGTCGAGATCGTTCTCTCCGCTACCGGCCGCCGCGCTGTCACCGAGAACTGCGGACTGGAAGGAACGAAGGTCAAACTCGAGCGCGGCATGGTGCAGGTCGATCCGATGATGCGCACCGGCGAGCCGAACATCTACGCCATCGGCGACATCGTCCCCACGCCCGCCCTCGCGCACTGCGCCTCGGCCGAAGGGATCCTGGCCGTCGAGCACATGAAGGGACTCGATCCGCGTCCCATCAACTACGACCACGTGCCCAATGCCACGTACACCGATCCCGAGGTGGCCTCGGTCGGCCTCACGGAAAAGAAGGCGAAGGAGCGCGGCTACGACGTCAAGATCGGCAAGTTCCCCTTCACCGCGAATTCGAAAGCGAAGATCCTCGGCGAAGCAGGCGGACTGGTGAAGTACGTCTCCGACAAAAAGTACGACGAGCTCCTCGGCGTCCATATCGTCGGTCCGAAAGCGACGGAGCTGATCGCCGAGGCCTGCGCGGCGCTGGAGCTGGAAGCGACGAGCGAGTCGATCGCCAAGACCATCCACGCGCACCCGACGCTCTCCGAGGCCATGATGGAAGCAGCCGAGGACGTGGCCGGGCACTCGATACACCAGTAGATCGGTGATCAGTAGATCAGTCGATCAGGAAAGCGAAGGCCGGCATCTGATCTACTGATCACTGATCTACTGATGCACTAACACTCGATACACCAGTAGATCGGTGATCAGTAGATCAGTCGATCAGGAAAGCGAAGGCCGGCATCCTGATCTACTGATCACTGATCTACTGATCGACTAACTCACGCAATGACTACCACCCTAGAAACTCACGGCCTCACGCGCGAGAGCCTTCTCGACATCGACTACTACCTCCGGCTCACGCGCACGCTGGAGGAACGGCTCGTCGCACTCTTCCGCCAGTCGAAAGTCATCGGCGGTCTTTATCGCTCCCTCGGCCAGGAAGGCGAATCGGTGGCGGCCGCGTACGCGCTCGACTACAAGCAGGGCGACGTCGTTCAGCCGCTGATCCGCAACATGGGATCGATCCTCGTGGCCGGCGCGAGGCCGTCCGACATCATCAAGCAGTACATGGCCAAGGGCGATTCGCCCACGCGCGGCCGCGAGCTGAACATTCACTTCGGCCATCCGGCGCGCGACGGTTTCATCGGCCAGATCTCGATGCTCGGCGACATGATCCCGGTGATGGCCGGCATCGCCCTCGCCGGCCGCATGCAGAAAAAAAATCTCGTCGGCATGGCCTTCATCGGCGACGGCGCATCGTCCACCGGCGCGTTTTACGAGGGGATGAATTTCGCCACGGTACAACGGCTGCCGCTGGTGGTGATCCTCGAAAACAACGGCTACGCGTATTCGACGCCGACGTCGAAACAGAGCGCCGTGCGCACGCTGGCCGACAAGGCGCACGCATTTGGATGCGCGAGTGAAACCGTCGACGGCAACGACGTCCTGGCCACGTACGCTGCCGCGCGCCGCGCCGTTGATCGCGCCCGTTCCGGTGAAGGCGTGACGCTGATCGAGGCGAAGACGTTCCGCATGAAAGGGCACGCCGAGCACGACAACCAGTCGTACGTGCCGCAGTCGCTGATCGAGGAGTGGTCGGCGAAAGATCCGGTCGTGCGATTTGAAAAAGCGCTCGTGGAAGCCGGCATCGCTAACACCGCTGATTTCGAAGCGATTCAGTCACGCGCGAAACGCGAAGTCGACGCGGCGACGGATGAAGCGGAGCGCTCGCCGATGCCGAATCCCGAGGAGGCCGCGATGGGCCTCTTCGCGGGCGATGGATATTGGGAGGCACAGCGATGACGGGGTTAGCAATGTCAGCCGCTGCATCTTGCAAAAGCACAGACAAGAGTGTCTGTGCCACACTGGCTCTCCCGCTTAACAGCAATCGAGAATACGGCAGGATGCATGTGGCACAGACACTCTTGTCTGTGCTGCTGATGCTCGGGACGACTGAAAATCGGAGCCGCCCATGCCGCTAACCACCTACCTCGACGCCATCCGCGAGGCGATGGTCGAGGAGATGCGGCGCGATCCGCGCGTCTTTCTCATCGGCGAGGACGTCGGCGCGTATGGCGGCGCATTCAAAGCCAGTGACGGGATGCTCGACGAATTCGGTGCGGAGCGCGTCATCGACACGCCGATCTCCGAGGTCGCCATCGTCGGCGCGGCGTCGGGCGCGGCGCTGATGGGGATGCGGCCCATCGCCGAGATGCAGTTCATCGACTTCATCACCTGCGCGTACGACATGCTCGTCAACTTCACCGCCACGTCGCGGTACCGCGTCGGCAGTTCCTGCCCGATCGTCGTGCGCGGACCGGCTGGCGGCGGCACGCATGGCGGACCGTTTCACTCGCTCAATCCCGAGGCCATGTTCATGAACCGGCCGGGATTGAAGATCGTCGCGCCGGGGACGGCATACGACGCCAAGGGATTGCTGAAGGCGGCCATCCGCGACGACGATCCGGTGCTCTTCATCGAGCACAAGTACCTGTACCGCCGCATCAAGGAAGAGTTGCCGAGCGAGGATTACATCGTCCCGATCGGCAAGGCCAACATTCGCCGCAGCGGCAAAGACCTCACCATCATCACCTGGGGCTCGATGATTTACGTCGCCGACGAAGCCGCGGCGGAGCTGGCAAAGGACGGCGTGTCAGTCGAGGTCATCGACCTGCGATCGATTCTGCCGTTCGATGAGGAGGCGATCCTGAGCTCCGTCGCCAAAACCAACCGCGTCATCATCCTGCACGAAGCGCCGCTGACCGGCGGTGCGGGCGCCGAATTCGCAGCGCGCATCGCCGAGAAAGCGTTCGACTACCTCGACGCGCCCATCAAACGCGTGGCCGCGCTCGACGTGCCCACGCCGTACTCGCCGCCGCTGGAAGCGTTCTATCTGCCGAATCGGGAGAAGGTCGTCGCTGCGGCGCGCGATTTGCTGGCCTACTGATCCGATGATGATTCGCGGCCTCCTCGTCTCGACGCTGGCGTTGTTTGCGGGCACGACGGCCGTCATGGGAGCCGCGGACCCTGCTCTCACCAAGACCCAAAATCCCGAACCGGTCAGCCCCAACGGCTTGATCCGGTACACGCTGGTGCTGACCAACGAAGGATCGACGGCGGCGCAGGACGTCGTGGTCAGCGATCCGATCCCGGCGCATACCACGTTCGTATCGGCCTCTCAGGACAGCGGCCCGGCCTTGACGCTCTCCACGCCGCCGGCAGGCGGTACTGGTACGTTCACCGCCACCACGCCGTTGTTGGCTGCCGGGGCGCAGGCGATCTTCACGGTGATCGTCCAGGTCGACGCCGATGCCGCCGGGCAGACAATCATCAACCAGGCGCACGTGTCGACTACCAGCGCCGATGCCAACATCGGGAACAACGACGGCATCGCCCTCAAGTCGGTCGACGCCGGCACGGCCGACCTTTCCGTCACCAAGAGCATCGCCGGCCCAGGTCCCTTCGCCCCGGGAAGTAACGTCACCTTCACCATCACCGTCTCCAACGCCGGACCGAATTGGGCGAGGAACGTCACCGCCACCGACGCATTGCCCGCGGGATCGACGCTCATTTCCGCAACGCCTACGCAGGGAACCTGCAGCGGCACGGGACCGGTGGTCTGCACGCTCGGCACGATCCCCTTGCCGGGCAGCGCCTCGATCACGCTGGTCCTTCAGACCTCCGCGACGCCGGCATCGCAGTCCAACAGCGTCACCGTTGCCGGAACGACAACCGACCCGAATGCCGCCAATAACACGGCCACGGCGCCGTTCACGACGGCCAATGCCGCGCCCGTCATTCCCGCGCTCTCGACATGGATGCTGTGTCTGCTGCTGGCGTCACTGACGGGAATTGCCGTGAAGAGCGTCGAATGACGGACGTTGAAAACGGTCACGCTCTCCGACTGTGATAGAAAGCGCTGCTATGGCCACTGACGTCGTGATGCCGCAAATGGGCGAGTCGATCGCCGAAGGAACCATTGTCAAATGGCTGAAGAAGCCGGGCGACAAGGTTGAGCGCGACGAGCCCCTTCTCGAAATCTCCACCGACAAAGTCGACGCCGAGATCCCTTCGCCGTCGTCTGGAACGCTGACCGAGATCATCGCCCAGGAAGGGCAAACCGTCGGCGTGAACAGCGTCGTTGCACGGATCGGCGCCGACGGCGAAGCGGCCGGCACGAGCGCACCGCCGCCTGCTGCCGCTGCACCGCCGCCGCAACCTGCGCCCGCCGCCGCGAAACCGGAGCCGCCTCCCGCGCCCGCGCCGGAACCTCCGGCACAGATCGACACGCAGCGTCCCGAAACGCGTGTCGACGCGCCGCCTGCGCAGACCGCCGCCGCGACCGAGCAGAACGAAGATGAAAACGTCGCCTCGCTCGACGAGCGCCGCCGCACCAAGTCCTCCCCGCTCGTCCGCAAGATCGCGCAGGAAAACAACGTCGACATCTCGCAGCTGCAAGGCTCCGGCGTCTCCGGCCGCGTCACCAAGAACGACATCCTCGACTTCCTGCAGCAGCCGAAGCCCGCCGCCGCGGCGCAACCGGCAGCGCAACAGCAACAGCAGCAACCGGCGCCCGCACCGCGTCCGCCCGCGATGACCTTCGCCTCCGGCGAGAACAACCGCATCGAGCCGCTCTCGGTGATGCGCAAGAAGATCGCCCAGCACATGGTGCTGTCGAAACAGACCTCCGCGCACGTCACCACCGTCTTCGAAGTCGACTTCACCGCCATCGACAAACTCCGCCGCCAGTACAAAGACGCGTACGTCGAGCGCGGCACCAAGCTCACCTTCCTGCCGTTCATCATCCAGGCGGTCGTGGCAGGCCTGCGCGAGTTCCCCATCATCAACGCCTCAATGGACGACGCCTCGGTGATCTACCACCGCGACCTCAACATCGGCATCGCCGTCGCCCTCGACTGGGGCCTCATCGTCCCCGTCGTCAAAAACGCCGACGAGAAAAACATCCTCGGCCTCTCCAAAACGATCAACGACCTCGGCGAGCGCGCCCGCACGAAGAAGCTCGCGCCCGACGACGTCCAGGGCGGCACCTTCACGATCACGAATCCCGGCATCTACGGCGGTCTGTTCGGCACCCCGATCATCAACCAGCCGCAGGTCGCGATCCTCGGCGTCGGCGGCGTGAAGAAGCGCCCGGTCGTCGTCGAAACCAAGGAAGGCGACTTCATCGCCATCCGCTCGATGTGCATCCTCTCGCTGACCTTCGATCACCGCCTCATCGACGGCGCCTTCGCCGATCAGTTCATGGCGAAGGTGAAAGCCTTCATCGAAGCCGGCCAGTTCACGCTGTAAACTCGAAGAGTGAAGGGTGAAGAGTAAAGAGTGAAACGAACAAATACTTTCACTCTTCACCCTTCACTCTTCACCCTTTAAAGGCGCCGCCGCAATGTGCGACGGCGCCTCGATCGATTACGGCAATTGCCCGGTCGCGACCATGACCAACTCCGCAAATCCGAAGTGGCCGCTGCGGGTGAGCTCCTTGATCGGACGCCAGCAGGGCTGCTGCGCCAGATAGGAATGGTTGTCGCCGAGGATCAGGCCCGCGATGACCTCGGTGACGATGCGGCCGCCGACCGGTCCCAGCGTGATCGGCGTGTCGTCGTCCTCGAACTGCAACTGCGGCTCGGCCAGGATGTAGTACCAGAGCGGCGCGTTGTTGGCGAAGGCGGGGTTGACGTCGGTGATCTTCTTGTTGTTCGGGAAATCCTCTTCGGTCAACTTGCCGACGCGCAGATCGTCGTCCGCGATCGGCTCGATGCACATGTGGCGCGCCACCGTCTGCCCGGACGGCAAACCGAAGCTCTGGCCCCGCAGCAGATTGCGCTGCGCCAGCGACGGAATCCCGTCGGTGATGAACGGCAGGTTCCGCAGCGGATCGACGAGCGATGAGTCGATCTTGTACGCCGGCTGCACGCGCGTGGGACCGACGTCGGGTGCGCCGGAGTGAATGTGGAAGAAAAGCGGCCACTCAATCGCCCACGGCGACGGGAACTCGTTGAAGCCGCGCAGATCGGGAAAGATCGGGAAGCGATTCGGCAGCGTCGAATTGAGGCGGTACTGCGGCCGCACCATCGAATGCCCGAAGCGGTATGCCGCCACCGAAAACTCGATCGGCATGAACGGCGCCACGTGCCAATGGAAGAAGCGGAGGTCAGGCTTATCGTCGTACGGCGACTTGTCCTTGCCGTCCTTGCGAACGTGCGGCAGGACCGAGCGGACCATGTCCCAGCCCGCAATCGTCGGCAGAAAGTCGTGGAGCACGGCCCACTGGTAATGCCAGCGCACGGTGCGCTGCACGTCGGCGAACGTCGCGCCGGCGCCGAGGAGATCGGCGATGCGGTTGTGGAAGCGGATGAAGATGCCCTGCAACTGCGAAACGATCACGTTCTCGTCGTTGCGCGGATCGCCAATGATCGCGCGCCGCTCGCCGGTGTCGCGCGTGTCGCGCGGCAGGTCGAACGTATTCGGATCGTTCGGATTGCCGGTCAACTGCCGTATGCCATGCAGCAGATGGATGCCATCGGATTCGTAGAGATACGGCTGATCATCGGGACCACGTCCATAAACCGAATCGAGATCGAAGCGCGGCGTCCGGAAGTCGACCAGGCCGTCCGGATCGTTCGTCTTCTGCAGACTGCTCGCGGGATCGAACGTGATGTCGTGGTCGATGAACTGCCCGACGTACGTGTATCCCGCAGAAATGCCGCGGTTCTCCTCGGGGTCGGGCGCCGCGTCGCCCGGGTCGGGCTCAGGATCCGCGGTCATTGCGTTTGCGAGATCGATGAGCGCCTGGCGCGGATGATCCGCTCCCGGCAGACTGCGGAACATACGGCCGAAACGCCCTTCGTACTGCTCCGATCGCCGCGGAACATCGAGACCGCGGACTCCTACACCATGCGCGCGAATCACATTGGCGAGACTAAAACTTGCACTCTGGTCAGCAGGCATACGTCCTCCTTAAAGAAGTAGTGACGGACAACGTGAGTCCGTTTCACCGTTTTGGGAACTTTCCCGTTCAAACTCCGTTGTTCTGCCGCGGAAATGGGACGGTGGACCGCGCTGCTCACCCTTCTGCTGGCCGTGGCGACGGCTCAGGCCCAGTTCGTCCCGCCCGTCCTGAAAGGCGTCAAAGGAGACGGCACGCCGCGGCGGACGAACGGGCCGATCCCCTTCCCTGCCGCCGACGAGAAGTGGCTGCTGGCGCGATCGAAACACTTCGTCTTCATCAGCAGCGCGGACGAAAACCGGACGCGCTCCGTGGCCGCGGAGCTGGAGACGTTAGCCTCCGCATTGACGCAGGTCGACTCCACCTTCAGCGCGCCGGCCGCCACTCCGACGCGCGTCATCCTCTTCACGCGGCGGCGCGAGAGCCGGCCGTACTTCGACATGCTGCTGAATCGCCGCGACGCCAACGTCAGTGGCGTTTTCGTCTCGCAGCGCGAAGGCGGATCGATGCTCATCAACCAGAACTACAGTTGGCAGGGCGGTGAGCGCGCGCCGCTGCACGAGCTGGTGCACTACCTCATGCAGTCGGGCGACGCGCAGGCGCCGCTCTGGCTCGAGGAAGGGATCGCCGAGTACTTCAGCAACGCCACGATCCGCTCGCGATCGATTTCCGCGGGCGAACCGATGGCCAGCCATGTTTCCGTGCTGCGTCAGCGTTCGCGGATCCCGCTGCCCGAACTCTTCAAGGCCACGCGCGAATCGGACGTCTACAACGACAGCATCGCGCAGTCGACGTTCTACGCCGAGTCGTGGGCCATCGTCGACTGGCTCGTGCGCACCTCGGGGCGCAACGGTGGCGACTTTTACGACTTCGTCCACGATCTCTCGCATGGCGCGACGGTCGAAGCGTCGCTGAAGACGCGCTATCACCGCACCTTGCGCGACGTCGACGCCGCGCTCACCCGCTACTCCTCGCCGCAGCGCGCGGCGTGGGCGATCACGCTCAGCGTTCCAGCCACCGACACGAACGTTACCGTCGAGCCGCTCGACCGCGCCGGCACGCTCTACGAGCTCGGTCATTTTCTCTCCGGCCTCGAAGAGCTTGCGCCCGATGCCGAGCGTCACTATCGCGCGTCGCTCGACGCGAATCCGCACCACGCGCGCTCCCTGGCAGGCCTCGGCATGCTGCGCGCGGCGGCGGGAAAGTACGCCGAGGCGATGGAGTTTTTCGAGAAAGCAATCGCTGCCGATCCGAACGACGTCGAAGTCGCACTGTCGTACGCCGAAGCACTGATGCAGGATCAGATCGGCGCGGTCGCGGAGAGCACGAGTGCGGCGGAGGACGACGTCACCCGATTCCGCAAAGCGCGCACCCTGGTGCAGCGCGCTCTCGAACATCGCAACGATTCCGCCTTCCCGCTCGGGCGCGCCATCGGCGACCTCGGCACGACCTACAGCGTCGAGGACGACGTCACGCCCGGAATCGCCGCGCTCGAGCAGGCATCGACGCTGCTGCCGGGCCGCACCGATTACGCGCTGCACCTGCTGGCCATGTATCGCCGCGTTGGCAATCGCGCCAAAGCCGATCCTCTCTTCGCGCAACTCGACGCGATGCACAAGCCGCAGCTCTCCTTCGCCGCGCGCGCCGTCATCGTCCGCGCCGAGCTGACGCGCGCGAACGCGCTCGCGCACGACGGCCGCCTCGACGAAGCCGCCGCCATCGTCCGCGACCTCGCCGCGAATACCGCCGATCCCGACGCCCGCCGCGACTTCGAAAAACAGGCCGCCGAACTGACGCGCGTCGCCGCCCAGAACCGCCAGATCGACGCGTACAACAAAATCATCGCCCAGGTGAACAACGGCAACTACCACGACGCCACGAAAGCGCTGGCCGAGTTCCTCACCACCGCCAGCGACCCCGAAATCGTCCGCGACGCGAAGAAGCTGCAGAAGCAGCTCGCCGACTATCGACCATAACGCAGTAGCGCACGACGATCGGAGCGCTGGCGTCTCGCCGGCTGGCCTGGCTGCGTCTCGCTGCCAGTGTGAACGCTGATCCAAGTTGCATCCGCCTCGACGCCACAGAACGCAGGCGCGGGACGCCGGCGAGACGCCAGCGCTCCGATCGTCACGCTACGCGGCGAAATCTGCGCGAAAGCTCTGCGGTTGTCCCAACCCGTGATGCGCGTGTGTGAGCTCCGCAACCTTCATCTCGTCACGTACGAGAACGGCATGCGGCTCCAGCAGAAGCTCGTGGAGTTGCGGCAGGAAGAGGCCATTCCCGACCAGCTCCTGCTGCTCGAACATCCGCCCGTCATCACCCTCGGGCGCGGCGGCGACGTCCGCAACCTCATCGCGCCCGCGGCCACCCTCGATGCGCAGCGCGTCCGTTTTTTCGAGACCACGCGCGGCGGCGACATCACCTATCACGGTCCCGGGCAGCTCGTCGGCTATCCGATCATCCACCTCGGCGAAGGCAAGCGCGACGTGCGCAAGTACGTGACGAAGCTCGAAGAGGTGCTGATCCAAACGGTTGCCGAATACGGCATCACCGCCGAACGCGCCGACGGCAAACGCGGCATCTGGGTCGGCAACGACAAGATCGCCGCGATCGGCGTCCGCATCGCGCGATGGGTGACCTCGCACGGCTTTGCGCTGAACGTGACTACGAACCTCGATCACTTCCGTCTCATCACGCCGTGCGGCCTGCACGGCACCGGCGTGACTTCGATCTCGAAACTCATTGGCCGCGACGTCGCCCTCGCCGAAGTGCGCGAGATCGTCGCCGCCAAATTCGCCGAAGTCTTCGAGCGCGACGTCGTGCCGCGGTCGGAGAGCATCCGGCTCGTCAAAATCGTCGTGCACGACGGCGAGCGCGTTTTGCTCCTGCATCGCCGTCCCGAGCGCGGAAACTTCTGGCAGCCGATCACCGGCTCGATCGAAGAGGGCGAGTTGCCGATCGACACCGCGCGCCGCGAGTTGATCGAAGAAACGGGACACAGCGGCGAGCCGGAAGCGATCGACCTCGAGCAGTCGTTCATGATCGAGTCGCACTTCCTCGCCGCCAAATATCCGCCGCCGATCATCGCCTCGGAGATCGGATTCGCAGTCGAAGTCCCGCCCGGGATGCCGGTGCGGCTCGACGCGGACGAACACGACCGCTGCGGCTGGTTCACATTCGCCGAGGCCTATGAAAGGATCAAGTGGACCGACGACCGCGAGGCGTTGGAGAAGGTGCAGGCGCGGCTGCCGGCGTTTGCCCACCAGTAAAAATGACTTCCGCCATCGACTCCGCTCCCAAAAACCGCCGCGCCGGACATCGTCCCGAGTGGCTGAAGATCCGCGTGCCGGGCGATCTCGCGCAGCTTCCCGTCTCGAAGCTGATGAACGATCTCGCGCTCAACACTGTCTGCCAGGAAGCGCGCTGCCCGAACATTTTCGAATGCTGGAACGCCGGCACCGCCACCTTCATGATCCTCGGCGAGATCTGCACGCGCCGCTGCACGTTTTGCGCGGTCGGCAAAGGGAAGCCGCTCGCCGCCGATGCCGACGAGCCGAGGCGCGTGGCCGAGGCCGTGTCGAAGATGGGCGTGAAGCATGCGGTGATCACGATGGTCAATCGCGACGACATGCCCGACGGCGGCGCGGATCATCTCGCGCAGACGGTGCTCGCCGTGCGCGAACAGACCGGCGCCGCGGTCGAGGTTCTCATCTCCGATCTCGAAGGCAACCGCGAAGCCCTCCGTACCGTCATCGCCTCGGCCCCGGAAGTCCTCGCGCACAACATCGAGACCGTGCCGCGTCTCTACCCTGCCGTGCGTCCCGTCGCCAAGTACAAACGCTCGCTCGACGTCCTGCGCTGGGCCGGCGACGAGCGGAACGTCAACATGTTGACTAAATCGTCCCTCATGCTCGGCCTCGGCGAAACGGAAAAGGAAGTCCTCGAAGTCGCTGCCGATCTCAGAGATGCCAGTGTGGACATCATCACCTTCGGCCAATACCTCGCGCCCACCGGCAACCACCACCCCGTCCGCCGCTACTACACCCCCGACGAGTTCACCGCCCTCGGCGACAAAGCCCGTTCGCTCGGCTTCCATCACGTCGAATCGGCGCCGCTGGTTCGCAGCTCCTACATGGCCCACCGGGCTCTCGAGTAGCGATTACAATCGCCCGATGCCGCGGGTCATTTTCGTCGACGAAGGCAAAGCCGCGGAGTTCCCGGAGGGATCGACGCTGTTAACCTGCACCATGGCCATGGACGTCCGCATCAGCCACGTTTGCGGCGGCGACGGTGCGTGCGGGACTTGCAGGGTGGAAGTCATCGACGGCTGGGACAACCTCACGCCGCCGACCCCCGACGAAACGTACAAAGAGCTCGAAGCACCCTATCGCCTGTCGTGCCAGTCAAAACTGCTCGGCGATGTAATCTTGAAAGTAGCGAAAATTGAGTGAGGCAGTGGATTAGTCGATTAGTAGATCAGTAGATTAGGGCTTCGCTCGAGCGCTGGTCCTGATCTACTAATCCACTAATCTACTGATCTACTAATCCACTCCGAGGAACAAATGACCGCAATTGAAACCACCCCCGCCACCCTCACCAACCAACAGCTCAACACCGTTTTCCAGTACACCGTCGAGGCGTACAAAACGTTCGAGAAGCTGGCCGAGAACCTTCCCAATCCGCTGACTGCGAACATGTTCAAGCAGTTCGCCGTCGACGAGCGGGCCACGCGCGATCTCATCGAGATGAAGATCGCCGCCACCGGCACGTCGCGCAGCAAGGTCACGCTCGCCAATGACCTCGCCTTCCAGGACATCCTCGAAGGCGATCTGTCGTACCGCGAGACCACGGAGTTTCTCATCGCGCGCGAACGGACGATGGAACGCAAGCTCGCGGAGCTCGGCCGCGGCGTCTCCGCCATCGAACGCGCCTTCCTCGTCTACCTCGGCGCCTCCAAACGCGCGCACATCGTCGAGCTGGAGCGCGAACTGGAGCTGACGAAACTCGACCGCGACTGGTTCAAACGCGAGGACGCCGAATCGCGCCTGGTGCGCGGCGCGGCCACGGAATGAACGTTTCCATCACCCAAACCGCCGCCGAGCATCTGCAGCAGGAGCTCGACGGCCGCATCCTGCGCATCGCCTTCACCACCGGCTGCGGCGGTAGCGGCTACCGCCTCGCCTACGCCGATGCTCCCATCGACGGCGACGAAGTCGTAAACGTCAACGGAATCCGCATCGCCCTCGACGACATGTCCGCCTCGCGATTGGACGGCGCCATCATTCAATACGATGCCGATGAAGACGGCTACCTGCTCGATCACCCCGATGCGGTCAGCGCCGTCTGGTGCGGGTGAGAGGCTTTCGACCACAGAGACACAGAGGACACGAAGAAAACCTCTTTGTGTCCTTTGTGCCTTTGTGGTGAAGCCGTTTTTAACCCTGTTTCGCGAACTCCAGCGCGTGGTACGTGATGATCAGATCCGCCCCCGCTCGTTTGATCGACGTCAGGATCTCGTTCATCACCCGCGGACCATCGATCCATCCGCGCTCCGCGGCGGCCTTCACCATCGAATACTCGCCACTTACGTTGTAGGCGGCTACCGGCAAATCGAAGTTGTCGCGCGCGGCTCGGATGACGTCGAGGTAGGACAGCGCCGGCTTGACCATGATCATGTCCGCCCCTTCGTCGACGTCCAGCTCCATCTCCCGGATGGCCTCGCGGATGTTGGCCGGATCCATCTGGTAGCTGCGCCGGTCGCCGAACTGCGGCGCGGATTCCGCGGCCTCGCGGAACGGTCCATAAAACCCTGACGCATACTTTGCCGAGTACGCCATGATCCCCACCTCGGCCAGACTAGCGTCATCCAGCGCTTCCCGGATCGCGGCCACGCGCCCGTCCATCATGTCGGACGGCGCCACGAAATCGGCGCCCGCGGCGGCGAACGACACCGCCTGTTTCGCCAGCAGCGGCAGGGTCTGATCGTTGTCGACGTCCTTCGTCCCGTTGTGATCGACGATGACGCCGCAATGCCCGTGATCGGTGTACTCGCAGAGGCAGACGTCCGCCATCACCGTCATCTGCGGCACCGCGCGTTTGATCGCTTCGATGGCCGACTGCACCGGGCCGGACGGATCCCACGACGACGACCCGATCCCGTCCTTGTACTCGGGGAGCCCGAACAGCAGCAGCGCCCGTATGCCGAGGTCGTAGGCGCGGCGGGCTTCGTCGACGGCTTCGCGGACGCGAAGCTGCCACACGCCGGGCATCGATCCGATCTCCACCTTCGGCCGCGTGTTCGGCACGACGAAGAGCGGATAGATGAGGTCTTCCGGCCGAACCACCGTTTCGCGCACGAGCGCCCGGATCGATTCCGTTCGCCGCAGCCGGCGCGGGCGCCGTTCGGGCGCGATCGCATCAAGTGTCGGCGGTGTCATCGCTTTCGTAGTCATCACCTTCTCCGTAGAAAAATGCGCGCGCGCACTCGGCCGAGCAGAAACGCCGTCCCGTAGCCCGGTACGCGCAGTCGGCGCAGAAGTACTTGCCGCAGGCCACGCACCGGTCGAGCAGCGCGTCCTCTTCAGGATTGCCGCAACGGACGCAGTGCCGCCCCTCGACGTAGGACATGTGAGCGCTCCGCGCCGCCGAAATTTTCCGCGCCGCGCGGCGTTGAGTATATCCTTCACGTCCCCATCCGATGGCGGTGTAGCTCAGATGGTTAGAGCGGGCGTCTCATAAGCGCTAGGTCACTGGTTCGACTCCAGTCACCGCCACCAACTAACTCATTTGTTTTTTGATAGTTGGCACTCCTGCCTTGCGTCCTACCACCTCTAATTGACGAATTTGTGAGCACTCGGTGCAGGGGATCGTGGGTCTACTGGCGCGATAAACCGCTACCTAAGTCGCTGAAGCGTCGTGAGTTGTCCTGTCGTGTCATGTCCTAGCGAGACCACTAAGACTCGCTGGGGCGAGGTGGCAAAGTGTGTCAACGCTTCAAAGAACGTCTTCCTAACACACGGTCGAGAGCAAGTGAGTCCTTAAAGCTCTGGACACGGTCTAAGCGCCACAGCAGAGCCCGTTCAGACCGGAAGACCACGGTTCGCCATCAGGAGCACCGGGCAATCGGGACCGAGTGGCGTGGTTGTTCAAAAATTTCCCTGACGATATCGCCGACCCCGCCTGCCGCTGACTCTCTGGTATCGGCGGTGCCTAGCTAGGGTTTTGCTCGTCTCCGATGAAAGAGCAGGGCGTCGACCGCTGAACAAGCACCCCACCACCCCGCTATATTGCCCATGCCGCCGTACGCTACCATGCGAAACGCGAAGTCGGGGAAACCTAACATGATTGGAGGGCCCCATGCATGCCTACTAAAAAGGCAAGGAAGCTAAAGCCCAAAACTGCTGACGACGCTGCGCAACGCAGCACCAACAACGATAGAGTAATCGATCCTGCGGAGAAGTACTACGAGCAGTCACGTGCGGATTTCCACGTATATGACCGCACAACCCGAGGCGATCCGGAATCCGCGGAATACCTAGAGGAAACAAATCAAGAGGCGTTTGGATCATTTGGCAACCCTCGATCACGTCAAGGGTTTGATCCCCGGACTTTCCGTCGCCAGAGATAACCAATCGATAAGCCTATTCTCCTTGGTCCTTCTCACCGTGATGGAGACCGCCACTGAGCCAAAGGTATGAGGATCTCGTCTGGCACCTATTTAGGCTACGAGCCGCGCGCTTGAACGGCAAGCTGGTATTCGTGCTCGGTGCAGGAATCAACAAAACTTCCGGACTTCCAGATTGGCTCGAACTGCTTGAAGGACTCCTGCGCCAGTCCGGCCGTGTACGCCACGGGCTAAGCGGCGGCGTACAACTCGGCCACCAATTACAAAACATCACTTCCGACCCTCTAATGCAAGCTGCAATCGCTAGGCAAAGCTATCGCAGTGCATCACATTGGATCGACTCCATCCATCGCCAACTCCGTGAACACCCGGATAAACCGGCCTCCGAAATGGGGAAGCCGCTGTACAGAATCGCTGACCTCGTGATGCGGCAATACGAAACGGACCGACATCGTCGAATATCCGTATTAACGTTCAACTATGACCACCTACTTGAAGCCGCGTTGTATGCTCGCGCAACCGACCGCGACCGTACGGCTATCTACTCAGTTTCCGACGACGCGCAATACGCCTCCAGTAATCACCGATCCGGAATTTTCGTCTATCATCTACATGGCGACACTCATTCGAAACCGGGCCCGATCCTCGATGTCACCTCGTATCTTCCAGTTCTTGCCTCGCCCGGGACACACTGGAGCTGGGACTGTCTCACCAACAACCTCTTCGAGCGCGACGCTGCCGCCATGTTTCTGGGGCTATCCTTAGCCGATCCCAGCTTGCGGCTCTTCCTTCTGCAGTGGGCCGCCAAAGGATTTCGCCTTTCTGGCGTTTACGTTGCCGGGCCACCACCTCCTGCCGCTACACATCTAACACTGGCGCAGCGCCTCGAAGTAGCGAATAGCTCGCACGACATAGTGGAATTACTGGACGGCGTACTCGAACAGCTATGCCTAGTTCCTTATCATGTGACAGTGTGGGATGAACTTAACGATCTGCTGGAGGTCATAGCATCCGATGCGTAACGCTCTCCAAGTTATGTCGCATCCTCTCTCGGATCGAGGTCTGCGTTTAGAGTTTCTTCGTCTCCGTTGTGGCACTGAGGGCCGCTTGGCACATGGCTTAGCACGCGCGTCGCGCCATATGAAGGATCGCATCCATGCCTTTGTGGCCTTTTCCGAGTGGGATGCTGTGCTGTTTGCAGTTTGTTCCGAGCTCTACCCACAAGCCCTTACTGATCTTTACGCAGACGCCGATATAGCGTCGAGCATATCAGGTACGTCCGGCTATTTTGCATATCTGTGGGATCACCCAGTGAATCGCAACTGGCAAGAGCATCTTGGCAATTTCGAAAAGTCGGGACCAAGCCTGATAATATCGTTGCGCTTCGCCGACTGGTTTCGGCGCGACGTCGGACTCGGCACTGAGGTGCTGCTATGTAACGCATTGCAGCGAATAGTCACGGAGTATCCCGACCTCCAGATCCTCATCGCGCACAGTCTCGGCTGGCACGATGCCGTCGTCGTAATGCACATGAACAGGGGTGAAGCGCGTCTGATTACCCTCCTGGCGCGGATACGGCTGTTGACACTTCAGGATTGCATTGACGCTGCGCCATCGATGGCCGTCAGATTTTCACGAGCGCCCTCCACAAACGTTATCGCCGACAGCCATGCGCACGTTATCGGCGGCTTCGACAGCTTCACCGCGCATGCATTGAGTCTAGGTAATCTCACGTCGGCAATCGAAACGGCGCGCATCCTCGTCCGCGTGCCACCATCATACGAGCCACGCGTCCGCAACTTTTTGCAAGAACGAGTAGAGGAACGAGGCTCGATATCCGCGGAAATCGGCCATTACAATCTTTCCATAGACGTTTCCCCGAGTGCTAGGCGCGGCGGAGCTGAACAGGCGCTATCCGTGCTTAACTCCGTGCGGCAGCATATCGGCAGTCTCGGCGGTGGAGCGGGGGACAGCTACTCAGAGACAACAACCACACTCCGCTTCAGCGAACCTGCGCGAGTGTCACTCGGCACCATAGATCCTCTGCTTTCAGCCGAACTGGCGGTAGAGATCGCAACCGTTCAACACATCTTAACGGAGTTGCCACGTGTCTTGGATCAGCTCGGCGTCTCGTCACTTACTAAGCATCGCTTTGTCGCGTTGCTTGTGACCCTTCTCGGCCACTTATCGGACCCCGTCCGAAATACCGTCGTGCGATACATTAGCCGTTTCGCGCGTTCGATTCCTGACATCGTGCGGGAGCTGGAACCTTCGGACATCGACGATCTCTGCCACAGCTTCGAATATGCACTCGGTCAGGCTGTTGATGGCGTTACACAGTCCGAATACGCAGGCGCTTTAGGCATGCGGGGCCAGAGTGGCTACAGCCGCTTCACCGTAGCTGTCGAGTGGTACCTGCGCTCAACGTTTGCGCGGCTCGGTGTAGCATTACGTCTACCACTTATTACATTCGGGTTACGCGGCGGAAATACCGTCAGCACCGGACGATTTCAGATAGACATACCGTTCGGTGTCCTATTTGTGCCAAGTCGTTGGCACATTCTTTTGCACGAGGTTGGACATCTGGCTTGGCTGCACACGTTTGGGTGGATGACGGAAAGCCTTGCCATTTACCGAGCGATGGAGCGTGACATTCGCATTGATTTAAAACGTGAGGCAGGCAAAAAGCATTCGCGCTACTTCAGTCGGCAGGCAGCCGAACGTGTCCATCTTCAGTTTCTAAGGACTAGAGACGTTGTACGGGAACTGTTTCCGAGTTATGTCATGTTTGCGCTTCCCTGCGCTGGAAACATCGAGGAATTTGATGCTTTGACCCTTCGACACGCGTTTGCAATGGGCTACTCCTATTCAGTCCACCGGGAGCTGCTCACGTTGGTCGTGATGCACTGTTTGCTCGAATCCATGCATGAAGCATTGAGCGACGACGTTACCGATTCGAGCGCCAGCACCGATGCTTCCAGAGCTGCCGCTTGGTGGAGCATATGGGATGATTTGCGGTCGGTGCAAGACGACGAGAGGATTCGGCGCGCGGTCGACTCAATCGATGGCACATTGAATCGGCTCGCGGTCGAGACTCGGATGGAGAGATCCGGCGAGTATCAGCTGCCCAGCCGAATGGATCAGAGACTGGGGGCAAAGATGCAAATCCTTCATTCTCGGTCCTTCCATGCCGCGGCAAGCGAGATGCTGCATTCCGTGATCGAGGTATTGGCACTGAGAGGTCGTCTCTTTCGTGACGTAGATCCCGAGAACATTGGCCCACCACTCTTTGGGAGACTTCTTGATCGACTCGGCCGCGCTCAGGAAGAGCAGTCAGACCCGGAGTATCTCCGTTGGGCGGGGACGCCGTTCGCGGGATGGCTGACTAGCGGCGAAGTGCTCACGCGTCATCGCGCGTCGTATGTTTGGTCCCGCCTACTGATGGCGTCGCGCGATCAGCTCATAACTGCGTCGGCTCCAGGAGCCTTTATGCGCAGTCAATTATCAGTCTTACTCTCTATGTGGCACGATGCAACTACCGAAGGTGTTCAATCGTATGAAGACCTTGATCAGACATTAAGAGCTTTGAATGTCGTTCGTGTTAAGGACAGTGCCATCGCTTGATCGAAGTGACCGCGGCTTCAGCGACCTACCCGTTGATCGGGCTCATTGTGGATGCGATCATAGCGCCCGGCCGCGACATCACGACCACGTCCGAGATGCCACGAATCTGCCGCAAACCATCCGCAAGCTTCTCATGCTGTTCGGATCGACGACTGTCGTCCCAGATGAACGGTACGATCTCCGAATACGCGGACGTAGGCGTCAGGTATAGCCCCGTGTCCGCGCTGATTTCATTGATGACATCGGCGAAGGATTTTCCGGTACGCACGAACTTGACCTCGACGATAAGGCGTAGGGACGGAATGCCCAAGTCGGCGCGCGGCTGCGTCTGTCCGACCTGCGGCGTGTAATCCTCAGCCTTCAGATCGGGAAACACCGGAGCAAGGACCAACCAGAGGAAGTTCTGCACGTGATACTCGTTGTCGACGTGCCACTGTCTCGCTATTCCGTTCTTCGTTCGGGGGCGCTCTTCCCAAGTCCACTTTGCGAATCCGGCCGGTACTCGCCGGAGAAGCCGGACGACATCTTCGACGGTGGGGTGTTGCGTCAACGCCGTGGGAGCTTGCGAGCGTAGCCAGTCGAGCGCGACGACGCGCAAAGCCGCTCTAGGGACGTCCGGCGCCTCCGTGGTCCTGATGATCCGAAGCGCGTTCTCTTCCGCGGACGGCGGAAGGTGGTCGCGTGACAGCAGACCAGCTGCGTGAAAAGCAATCCAGACATCATCGAGTTCCCCGTCCGGGAGAGTGACAATTCCTTTCGTCCCTGTCAGGGTTGAGAGCACTATCTCAAGAGCAGACTCGGTCGATCCCAAGGATGGCTCCTGACTCACCGATCTTCGTAGGCCCTTCAGCCACTCGGCAATCGGCTCGAGCGGAATCTGCGCATGGATCGCTCCAAGGACGACGCCGAGCATGGCGACAGGATCGTCTTCGAATCCTGCGGGCACTCCGCCGGGGTATCCCGGGCGTCCCGTCAGCCATTCCACCGACGAGCGAAAGGCTTGAACATCGATGGTTGGAATCCCCGAAGCGACTGCGTATCCACTGACCGCGACATCGAGGTAGGAGCGTTGCGCGCCCACGTGTGATACGGCGCGCTCTGCTAATTCACTCAAGACATGCTGGTGGGCCGGAATGTGCCTCTGCAGCCACGCCGCGAACGCCGCCTCGACGGCTCGGCCGCTGTTGACCTTTCGAAGAAGTGACTCACGGAAGTCGTCGAGCAAGGCGCCCGAGAAACTCAAAGGAACCACCTCGTTTTTCCGATTCGCCCCAAGAGTGCCGTTGCGAGACTTGGATCGACGGCCGTGAGTTGCGGCAGCAGTCGCGCGACGAGTTCTGAATAGAGGATCGTTACGGGCATCGAAGACGGCGAGAAACTCCGCCATGAGTGTGCTGCGAACGTGGCAACCTGCCGGGAGAGATACCTCATGTCGGTGAAGGTCGAGGCGTTATGTAACTTGAGCAGAACCGGCCGCGGCAAGCCGTGACTAGCCAACTTCACGTCGCGCGGGCCAGTGAGAACGAGAAGAGTCCGGTCCGGAGCGAGGGGAAGGAACAGTGTCCGCTCGGGAGCTAGTACGCCTTTCTTCGTGCCTCCTGGAGCGGGCACGCCATTCTGCGCCTCATCGAACAGAAGAAACGGATGCGTGTCCGCCACGTGGAGAAATGCATATTCGACTTCGAAATCCACAAGCTCACGCATCACGCGCTTGACGGCCTCCGCTTCGATGTTGCGAAAGTCCTTGAACGCGTGGAATACCAGCCGCACGCGCTCGCCGCGTTGCCAGTTGAAATCGCTCTTGACGTTTGCTATCGACTCACGAAGGGACGTCAACACCGCGTCGGCGTATTCATCGAATGGCGCGGCCTGCGAAAGGCTGGAGAGGTAGTAGCGGCCGTCGCCCGTGAATACCGTCGTGACACCAACCATCCTTTGCTTTACGCCCAAGCGTGTGCTGCTAAGCTCCGCGCTTCCCAAACCGACCACGACCTCGTGAGCAATTGTAGGATTCGCCTGCAGCAGCCATGGAACGCCACCCATCTTCGTGTATCCGGCGAGGGCTATGTTGTTCAGAACGTACCCAAGCTGCCGGTCCGACACGTCCACCGTCTCAATCTTGAAGCTCTGCACCGGCGTCTGCGCACTCAGGAATGTGGCTTTTGTGACAAGATAAGGATTGTCCGTACTGATCAGGTCACGAAACCGCTCCTCCGTTTGTACAAGGACCAAGTCCCATTTGGCGGCGTTCTGCTGTCCGGCCGTCGCAAGGGCTTGTCTGCTGGCACGGTCGTACGCGGCGACAGTGTGATCCGCCGAGAAGAAAAAGTTGGCAGTAAAGTCTTGCAATGCGTACTTCCGGATGAATCCCTGTTCGAACGGGGCGCTGTCACCGCTACCGGATGAGACCCCGTGCAGCAGCTTGTAGACGACCTGTTCGACGACTCCTTGGAAACGGCTCTGGCAGATCACGGCAACGCGTGGTCGTGAAGGTGAGAATGCCTTCGCTGTGTAAGGACCGTATTGCTTGAGACCTCTGTCGTTCCAAGTATCAGTCTTACGGCTTGCCGGATCGAACACGTAAGTCGGACGGGGGGCACGCTCGACGGCCGGGAAGGATGCTGATCCTTCGGAGAGAAAGGGCTGAATCGTGAACATGACGTCCGGGCCGAAGCGGAACGTATTCTTACCGATGTGCTGCATCAGCGCTCGAAGGCGCGCCAGACGTTCTGGCCCCTGATGGAACCGCCGCATCGCCGCATCAATCCGCCCCAGCACGCGTTCCGCACGCGTTTCAAGGGAGGCAGCAACGATAGCCCGAAGAGCTTCCCATCGGGGCTCTGGATAGGCTGATCCGGCGTCAACGCTCACGTTGCCTTCTCGGGTGTCCGTCAGGTGCAGGACTGAGCCTTCAACAGCCGCAACACGTCCAAGAAGGCGACGGCGCGGCTGAACTCGTACATCTACGGGATTTGTGGGCTGGCTGATGTACCAGCCGATCAGCGAGACGCCAGCCTCGATCAGCGTTGCACAGGTTGCGTCGATTCGAATTGTCGATTCGACGTCGACCGTCACACCCACCATAGGAGTTGCAGTCGGTTGAATAGATCGCACGTCAAGCGTGTAGCGCGGCGCGATGTTGAGCCAGTGCGGTCTCGTCCCCCACTGGGGAGTTGCTTGCCCGATCAGATCGTCGTTACGGCCCGCAGCAATGAACACGACCGGATCGAAATCGAGCAGGGTGCGGCCAAGCGCATGAAAGTATGAAACTAGAGCATTCCGAACGACGCGAGCGCCTGTTCGAACGTCCGTCTGAAGGTTGATGATGCGGTGAGTCCCGAGGCCAACCGGCCGTGCATCTGCAGTCGCAGGAGCGACGACTAGCTCGTTGCCGATTCGGAAGACGATGTGCGTCCCGGCGTACCGGTCACGTACCTCGCGGATGTGCTCGGCGGATACATAAGGACTTGTCTCCACGTCCAGTAACGCAGGGTCGAAAACGACGGGCGACACATTGAGTAGGAGGCGCCTGGCAGAAGCTCCGTTCATCGGACGGCGATGATAGTCCGAGACGTCGCCTGCTGTGCGGCGGGCTGTTTCGCCGCTCGCGACAGTTCATCGCTATTTCAAACGTCGCCGTCAAGGAGTCGCCAGAGTTCCAGATGTTTCTCCTGCTGAGATTCACGCGCGTCGCGGTCCTCGAAACATCTGGCGGGCGTTCGCATCGAATCGATGAACGCTTGCAGATCCGCTCGTCGATAGAAGATCTGTCCCCTGATCCGAAAAAAAGCGACCAGACCCGCGCTGCGATATCTCGACATCGTCCGAACGCTAACGCCCCTTGGAGGGATCAAGCGAGCTGCGTCGGCCTCGCCGACAAGTTCGTCCGGATCGCCCGGCACTTCCGTTGAGGCGGCGCCCGCAGCCACCAATTGCGCCTTCTTCCAGATTCGCCCGTACTTCGGTTGATTGCTACTCATGAGTAGCATGCTACTCATAAGCTGTAGACTGTCAAGTAGCGCGGCCGAAGAATCTCGAAATGAGAGCGACCGCGTGAAGGATCAGGTGTGTGCTGGTTTTGGCGCTGCCGTTCGTCGCCTTCGAACGCGCCTCGATCTCTCGCAGGAAGAGTTCGCTGATCGAGTCAAGATTCACCGAACCTACATCGGCGGGATCGAGCGCGGCGAACGAAATCCGACATTGACGATGATCACTCGCATCGCGGCGGCTCTCAACGTGTCAGCCGCGCAACTACTTCGCGAGGCCGAGAAGGACTGACGTTTGCCGTTTGTTGCCAAATCGGCCGGGCGCTTTTTAGACGCCAATTGTCCCCCGCTTTCCCCCTCACTCCCTTCCCCCGCATCGACCTTGCCAGATCACCGCCAGCGGTGCTGTTTGCTGCCGGGCCTTGCCGCCGGTTGCCACGGCAAGCACTTCATTTGTTGCCACTTCTTGCTATCCTTTGCCGCGAGACGGCGATGACTTGCCGACGCTTGCTGACCCCGCGAATGGACTCATAAGCGCTAGGTCCCCAGTTCGACTCTGGGCACCGCCACCAAATCTCCTCCGCATGAAAAGATGCGACACTTCGCGGATGCGAACTGCAATCGCGATCTGTCTCCTTGTCACCGGGAACCTCCTCGCGCAGATGGAGGATCACGACCATCATGCGGAGGGGATCGAGCGATTGGGCTCGGTCGCGTTTTCGACTTCGTGCACACCTGCGGCGCAAGCAAAGTTCACGCGCGCCGTCGCGCTGCTGCATTCGTTCTGGTACGAGGAGGCGGAGAAAGCGTTTACCGAAACGGCGGCGATCGATCCGCAGTGCGGGATGGCCTGGTGGGGCGTGGCCATGAGCAATTACCACCCGGTCTGGCCGAGTCCCTACTCGCCGGGCGAGCTGGCGCGCGGCGTCGCGGCGGCGGCGAAGGCGAAAGCGGTCGGCGCGAAGACGGAGCGCGAGAAGGCTTACATCGATGCCATTGCCGCGTTCTACAACGACGTCGAGCATCAGGACCTCAACACGAGAGCACGCGCGTACGAGGCGGCGATGCAGCGCGTTTCGGCCGCGAATCCGACGGACGATGAGGCAGCGATCTTTTACGGACTCTCGCTCATCGCCCACGGCATGTCGATGCCGACCGACAAGACCTACGTGTACCAGAAACAGGCCGCGGAGATTTTCAACCGGCTGCTGAAAACGCATCCCGATCATCCCGGCATCGCGCACTACCTGATCCACTCCTTCGATTATCCCGCGCTTGCGCCGCTCGCGCTCAACGCCGCATACGCGTACGCGAAGATTGCTCCCTCCTCCCCGCACGCGCTCCATATGCCTTCCCACATCTTCGTCCGCCTCGGCATGTGGCCGGAGACGATCGATTCGAATCTGAAATCGCAGAAAGCGGCGCGCGATCATGCGGCGATGACGCATCCCGGCGCGGTTGCCTTCGACGAGCTTCACGCATCGGACTATCTCGCCTACGCCTATCTGCAGCTGGGCCAGGACGAATCTGTTCGTCAATTAGTTGACCATCTCGCGGCCATCAAGTCGCTCGACGTCGAAAATTTCGCCGCCTATTACGCCATGGCGTCCGTTCCTGCGCGCTACGCGCTGGAACGCAAACGCTGGTCGGACGCGGCAGCGCTCACCGTCTCGCCCGCAAACTTTCCGTGGGATCGCTACGCGTACGCCGAGGCTGTGACGTACTTCGCGTCAGGCATGGGCAAGGCGCGCGGCGGGAATCCTGCCGGAGCACGCGCGGACATCGACCAGCTCAAGCGGCTGCGGCAACCGCTGATCGATCAGAAGAACGGCTATTGGGCCGATCAGGTCACCGTGCAAATCAACGCCGTTGACGGCTGGGCTGCGCATGCCGAGGGGCATGAGGATGTCGCGGAAGCGGCGCTGCGGAAGGCGGCCGATCTCGAAGACTCGATGGACAAGAGTCCCGTCACGCCGGGATCGATCCTCGCCGCACGCGAGATGCTCGGCGATTTTCTGCTGGCGACGAATCGTCCGCAGGAAGCACTCGATGCGTACGAGAAGTCGTTGAAGAGTTCGCCGGGACGATTGAACGGACTCTCCGGCGCTGCACACGCTGCGCAACTATCCGGCGATCGCGAGAAGGCGCGCACGTATTACATGCAGGTCGCGAAGCTGCTCGGAACGCTGTAACGCGACGACGGAGCGCTGGCGTCCTCACCGGCACGTAGCGCCAGCGGCCCGCTGGCTGTACCGCCGCCGGCTCGGCGGCACGTTTCGCGAGACCTGCCAGCGAGCCGCTGGCGGTACAGCCGTCGAGCCGACGGCGCTAGGTCTCGACGCCGCTCGGCCCTACGAATACACGCTGATGAAGCGTGCCGTGATCGCGGCGGCCATCGTCAGCTCAGGCGTCACGTTTACGAGCGGGTGAATGGCGTTGTAGGTATGACTGGCGTTGGCGATGACGACGCGCGAGGCGTCGTCTGCGTACGACGCGATCTCGGCGGATTCCGCGACCGGCACGCTCTCGTCGCGTGCGCCGTGAATGACCAGCATTGGATGCTCGATCTGCGTCACGCATTTGAGGATGTCCAGGCGATCGCGGTTTGCTCCGATGTCGTCGAGCATGCGCGTCGACATGCGCATCATCTGTTTCGTGCGCGTGTTCTCCGCCTCGAGGTAGCCGACGCGGCGCCATAGCGATTTCGTGGCGTCATCCCAGCGATCGGTGCGCGCGATCGCGCTCCAGGTGACGATGCCGCAGAGGTTCTCGATGCTTTGCGCGGCCAGCAGCGACACGCCCCCGCCGCGCGAATGGCCGACCAGGAACGTCGGCACGTCGACGCGCTGCTGCGCGTAGCGAACGACTTTCTGCAGGTCGGAAATCTGTCCCGAATACGTGTCCTCGGCGAACAGATCGAGGCGGTCGAACGTCTCCGGATTCTCGCCGATCCCGCTGCGCGACATGTTGAAACGGCAGACGGCGAAGCGATGATTACAGAGGGTCTCGCCGAGCCATGGAAAGAAGCCCCAGTCCTTGAATCCCTTGAACCCGTGCACGATCACGGCAAGCGCTTTCGCCCCCGGCGGAATGTCGAGATCGCCGCGGATGGGAAGCCCTTCGTCGCTGAGGATGGTGAACTGCATGGTTAGAAGTGGTCAGTGGCTAGTGGCCACTGCCTCTCACACATTGAACCGGAACAGGATCACGTCCCCGTCCTGCACCACGTAATCTTTTCCTTCGCTGCGCATCTTCCCGGCGGCTTTTGCGGCCTGCTCGCCGCCGAGGGTGATGTAGTCGTCGTAGGCGATCGTTTCGGCGCGGATGAAGCCGCGTTCGAAATCGCTGTGGATCTTGCCGGCCGCCTGCGGGCCTTTCGAGCCGCGCTCGATCGTCCAGGCGCGCGCTTCCTTCGGTCCGGCGGTAAAGAACGTCTCGAGATTCAGCAGCTTGTACGCGGCGCGGATCAAAACGTTCAGGCCGGGCTCTTCGAGGCCCATCTCTTTCAAAAAGTCCGTGCGTTCGGCGGGAGGAAGATCGGAGATCTGCGCCTCGAGCTCGCCGCAGATGACGACGACCTCGCCCTTCTTGTCGGCGGCGATCGCGCGGACTTTTTGAAGCAGCGGCGTTTCTTTGCCGAGGTCGGATTCGGCGACGTTGGCGACGTAGAGGACCGGCTTGAGCGTGATGAGATTCAGCTCGCGCAGCGACTCGCGCTCTTCGTCGGTGAAATCGACGGCGCGCAACGGCGTCCCTTTGTCCGCCGCCGCCTTCGCTTGCTCCAGCGCCTCGGCCTGGGCGACGTACTCCTTCTGCCCGACTCGCGCCAGACGTCCGACGCGGTCGAGTTTTTTGCCGACGGCGTCCATGTCCGCGAGCAGCAGCTCGGTCTCAATCACTTCGATGTCGCGCTCCGGATCGACGGAGCCTTCGACGTGCACGACGTTGTCATCGACGAAGCAGCGCACGACGTGCAGGATGGCTTCCGTCTCGCGGATGTTGGCGAGGAACTGGTTGCCGAGCCCCTCCCCCTTCGACGCGCCGCGCACGAGGCCGGCGATGTCGACGACTTTGAGGTCGGTGTAGACGGTCTGCTTGCTCTGCGCCAGCGCGGCCAGCTTGTCGAGGCGCGCGTCGACCACCGGCACGATGCCGACGTTCGGTTCGATGGTGCAGAAAGGATAGTTCGCGCTCTGCGCCCCGGCGGCCGTGAGCGCGTTGAAGATCGTCGACTTGCCCACGTTCGGCAGCCCGACGATTCCGACAGAAAGACCCATGTGTTTGTTGCTCCTGTGAACTGCGGCGGGAGGAACGGATGCGCGGGGATCGTGATTCCGGGAGACGGGCGGGAGAGGCAATGTTGAATGTTCAATGTTGAATGTTGAGTGTTGAATAAGGGGGTGTCTTCTTCATTCAACATTCAACATTTCGCTTCTACCGCACGAGCCGAGCCGCCATCTCCGCCGCGCCGAGCAATCCCACCTTCGGATTCGTGATCAGGTTCACCGGAATCGCGGCGAGGATGTTCTGAAATCGTCCCTTGCGCAGGAAGGCTTCCATGAATTTGCCGTCGGTGAAGCGATCGACGTTCTTGGCCGCGACGCCGCCCGCGAGATACACCCCTCCGCGCGCCAGCAGCCGCAGCGCCATGTTGCCGGCCTCAGCGCCATAGATGTCGACGAAGATTTCGAACGTTTTTGCTGCGATTGGATCGCCGTCCGCGAGCGCCTTCGCGATCTCCATCGGCAGCGTCTCGTCGTACTCGCGATCGTGTCGGGACAGGAAGTTGTGGATGTTCACCAGTCCCATTCCGGACAACAACCGCTCCCAACTGACATGGCCATACTTCGCGTGGAGGTTGAGAAAGAGGCGCGCCTGCTCTTCATCCTGCGGCGCAAAGTCGGCGTGGCCGCCCTCGGATGGGACGACGTTCCACTTCATGCCGTCGTGAACGAGATTCGCCTCGCCGAGCCCGGTCCCCGCGCCGAGGATGGCGATCGGAGCGAAGTTCACGCGGGTGCCGGCGTTGAGGACGATGAAATCGGCCGCCGCGAGAATTGGAACGCCGAGGGCGACGGCGTAGAAATCGTTGATGAGAGAGACGCGCCCGATCGAGAACTTCTTCGCCAGCGCCAGCGCGTCGATCTTCCAGGTCAGATTCGTAACCTCGGCACGATCGGCGAAGACGGGACCGGCGACTGCGAAACAGGCCGCATCGATCGGCGCGGGGGCGTAGTCCTTCACGAACGCATCGAGCATGGCGTCGAACGTCGCATACGCGTTGCTCTCGTACCGCTGCTCGGCAAAGACGGTCCGTCCCGATTGCGACGCATCGACCAGCTGCAGCAGCACCTTCGTCCCGCCGATGTCCCCCGCGACGATTTTCATGCAGCGTAGTTTTGCACAGGACGGTTGAACCATAGAGACACAGAGGTTTTCTCCGTGCCCTCTGTGCCTCTGTGGTTAAAAAGCTTTTGTCTACATCGCCTCGTCCGCGCTCGTGCCGTAGATCGCGGGCAGCGGTACATCCAACAGACGCAAATACACCGACAGCTGCCCTCGATGGTGGTAGCTGTGATTCATCAGCACCGAGCGGACGAAGATGATCTTGCGCGTCTCGTTGAGCACGTCGCCGTTGCGCGAGATCACGAACGGCGCTTTCAGCGCGTCGTCGTCCATCGCCCCGAGCGTCGATTGAATCGCGGAGAGATTGCGGCGGAACGTTTCCACGAACTCCGGGTTCTCCGGCATGGCCGGCGGGCCGCCGTTCTTGAGGTCGAACTTTCCCTCGGACATCAGCCGGACGGCGATCGACGGGATGGAGACGAGGTGCCAGGCCAGGCGGCCGAGCGTCAGCGACTTCGGGTGAGGACTCCAATCGAGTTTGTCGAGCGGGACGCGTTCCAGCATCCGCACCGTCGATTTTCCTTCCAGTTCCAGCTCCGCGATCAGGGCATTAGCGAGCGGCATTCAATTCCTCCGGCGTCATGATAGTGGCGCCGCCGGAATGTCGCCCGGCGGAAAACCGAAGCTGATACGGATCGCGGCGTACTCCGGATGCACGGCGCCTGATTTCGTTCGGATAATCAGCGGCGGCTCGATCCACGCTTCGCGTCCCGGCGGAAGGTCCGTGGCGCGCATGGCGGCGAAGAGGGAGATCATCGGCGGCTCGCCTTCTTTGAAGACGACGTCGCGCCGCCGCAGCAATACCAATCCGCTCGATGCGATCGCCTCCTCCGCGCGTTCGCGCTGGATGTACGGGAAGACGAAGACGAACATCCCGCCCGTTGCCAGGATGCGCGACGCCGCGGCGGCGTAATCGAATACCGATCCGCGCATTTCGATTCGCGCCGGCACCGCCTGCGGATGCGCCGCTCCTGTCGCCGCGGAAGCAGGCCAGTACGGCGGCGAGCCGGTCACGAGATCGAACGGTTCTTCGTTGGCGAGAACGGAAGAACGGAGATCGCCTTCGTACACCGTAAATCGCGATTCGAGCCCGTTGTAACGGATGCTCTTCCGCGCCAGCCGCGCCGACATCGCCTGCGCCTCGACCGTGCAGAACGTCGCGCCGGGAAGGCGCCACGCGCAGATGAGCGCCACCGACCCGATGCCCGATCCAAGGTCTGCGGCGCGGGAAACCCGAGGAGCCCATTGGGTGGCGTACCAGGCGGTGAGGACATCGTCCGTCGAATAGCGATGGCCGCGCTCGTATTGGAAGATGCGAAACCAGCCGCAGAGGTAGTCGAGCGACTCGCCGTCCTCGAGCGAAACACCGCGCGGCGGCAACGGTCCGGGCCGCTTCCATCCTCGGTATTCGTCGTCCTCGTCGTCGTGCAATAAACGAAACGCTCCTGGCGTCAACACGTATCACGAAAGCAGGGACGAGGGACAAGGGCCTAGGGACGAATTCGGATACCCTTCGCCCTCATTCTTTGTCCCTCACCTCGTTCCTGCCGTACCACCACCAACGCCGCCGGCCGTGCCGGCACAAGGAGGCATCATTTGAAGGGAGCAGTTCGAAGACTGTCCACATCGTTCTTCCTGCTTCTGACCATCACGGCGACCCTGCATGCGCAGGATCTGGCCTCGTTCGAGAAGCGCATCACCGTGCGCCACCTCGACAACGGCCTGACCGTGATCGTCATGGAGCGCCCCGAAGCCCCCGTCTTCTCGTTCGCAACGATCGTGAACGTCGGATCGGCTCAGGAAGTACCGGGGATCACCGGCCTCGCGCACATGTTCGAACACATGGCGTTCAAAGGCACTGACAAGATCGGCACGTCGAACTACACGGCGGAGACGGCCGCGCTGGCGAAGGTCGAGGACGCATACGCCGCCTACGACCGCGCCCGCCGCGATCCGGTCAACCACGACGAGGCGAAGATCGCCGCGCTCGACAAGGCCTGGAAGTCCGCCATCGACGACGCGCAGAAATTCGTGGTGCCGAATGAGTTCAGCAAGATCGTCGACCGCGCCGGTGCCGTCGGCGTGAACGCCGGAACGGCGGCCGACAGCACTGAGTATTTCTATTCGATGCCGTCGAACCGCGTAGAGCTGTGGGCGTATCTCGAATCGGAACGTTTCCTCCACCCCGTCTTCCGCGAGTTCTACAAAGAACGCGACGTCGTTTACGAAGAGCGGCGCATGCGCACGGAGAGCAGCCCGGTCGGACGGCTGATCGAGCAGACCCTGGCCGCGGCCTTCACCGCCCATCCGTACGGGCAGCCGACCGTCGGCTGGCCTTCGGATCTGCAGAGCTTTTCCGCGACTGACGCCGCGGCGTTCTACAAAAAGTATTACGTCCCGGCCAACATGGTCATCGCCCTCGTCGGCGATCTGAAGGCCGCCGAGGTCATGCCGATCGTCGAGAAGTACTTCGGCCGGCTGCCGAAGGCGCCCGCGCCCGATCCGCTGCGCACGGTCGAACCGAAACAGACCGCGGAGCGCACCGTCATCCTGCGCGAGCAATCGCAGCCGTTCTACATCGAGGGCTACCACCGTCCCGCAGCGACCGATCCCGACGCCGCGGCGTTCGACGCCATCGAGATGCTGCTCTCCGAGGGGCGGACGTCGCGGCTTTATCGGTCGCTGGTGCGCGACAAAAAGATCGCCATCGCCTCCGCCGGATTCAACGGCTTCCCCGGAAACAAGTACCCGAATCTCTTCCTCTTCTTCGGAGTCCCGACGGCGGGACACACGGCCAGCGAGATTGCCGATCCGATCCACGCGGAAATCGATCGTTTGAAGACTGAGGATGTGTCCGCGGACGAGCTGCAGTCGATCAAGACCCGCGCGAAAGCGGGACTGCTCCGCCAGCTGGACAGCAACTCCGGACTGGCCTCGCAGCTCGCGTCGTACCAGACCACCTTCGGCGACTGGCGCGAGTTGTTTAAGGAGGTCGACAAGATCGACAAGGTCACGCCCGCCGACATCAAACGCGTCGCCAACGCCACGTTCGTGCCGAACAACCGCACGGTTGCCATGATCGAGTCGGCGAAGAAACCGGCTGCCGCGGCGCCGAAGGGAGACACGAAATGACATCGCTTCGCACATATGCGATCGCTGCGGCGACGGCGCTTCTCACGCTCCCCGCGCTCGCACAGGTTTCCGACTACCACGACATCAAGACGCCGCCGCTGCACCAGATCCAGCTTCCGCAGCCGAAGCGCGTGCAGCTGGCCAACGGCATGGTCATCTTCCTGATGGAGGATCATGAGCTGCCGCTCATCCGCGGCAACGCGCGCATCCGCGGCGGCGCCCGCGACGTCGCCGCCGACAAGACCGGCCTGGCCGGCGTACTCGGCGGCTCCTGGCGCACCGGCGGGACGACATCGAAGACGGGCGACGAGCTCGACGACTTCCTCGAAGCGCGCGCTGCGCGTGTCGAGACCGGCGTCGGCGACGATTCCTCGAACGTATCGATGTCCGTCCTCAAAGGCGACTTCGACACTGTCTTCCCGATCTTCGTCGACGTCCTCGAGCATCCCGCCTTCCGTCAGGACAAAGTCGATCTGGCGAAGACGCAGGCCACGACCGGAATCTCGCGGCGCAACGACGACGCGAAAGGCATCGCCGACCGCGAGATGGCCAGGCTCGGCTACGGCGCTGATTCGCCGTACGCCCGCGTCACCGAGTACTCAACGGTCAACGCCATCACCCGCGACGACCTGGTGGCCTTCCACAACAAGTACGTCCATCCGAACAACATCATCCTAAGCTTCGTCGGCGACTTCGATGCTGCCGCGATGGAACAGAAACTGCGCGCGGCCATCGGCTCGTGGCCGAAAGGTCCGCAGGCTCCGATCGCGGCGCCAACCGGCGGAACGCCCGCCAAAGCCGGCGTCTATTACGTCGCCAAAGACGACGTCACGCAGAGCAACATCTACGTCGTTCACGGCGGCACCGGCGTGCTGCGCAACAATCCCGATTTCTACGCCACGCAGGTCATGAACGAGATCCTCAGCGGAGGCTTCTCCGGCCGTCTGATGAACGACATCCGCACCGCGCGCGGCCTGGCCTACGGCGTCGGCGGCGGTGTCGATACGAATTTCGATCGCCCCGGCCTCTTCCACATCTGGATGGGCACGAAGAGCGGCTCGACCGTCGAAGCGGTCAATGCCCTTCGCACCGATCTGAGCGATCTTCAAACGAAGCCGTTCACCGCCGACGAGCTGGCGCAGGCGAAGGAGGCGATCCTCAACGCCTACGTCTTCACCGCCGACTCGAAGGCGAAAATCCTCGCGCAGCGCGTGAACCTCGAGTTCTACGGCTACCCCGCCGATTATTACCAGCAGTACCCCGCCCGCCTGCAGGCCGTAACGGCCGAAGACGTAGCGCGCGTGGCGAAAAAATACGTGTCGCCGAATCAGGTGTCGGTCCTCGTCGTCGGCAAGGAGAAGGATTTCGACAAACCCCTCTCCACCCTCGGCACCGTAACTCCGATCGACATCACCATCCCCGAGCCCGGCGCGAAACCGGCCGTCGCCGGCACAGCATCCGCGGCGCCCGCGAAGCCGGCGTCGAGCACCCCCGAAGGCATGGCGTTGATCAGGAAGGTGCAGTCTTTCGTCGGCGGCAAAGCGAAAATCGACGCCATCCAGGCCACGCACACCGTCAGCACCATGCAGGCCCAGACGCCGCAGGGACCGATGGAAGTGGAAGTCGACGCCATCACGAAGTATCCCGACTACAGCCGCCGCATCATGAAGACCCCGATGGGCGAGATGACCATGGTCTCCACCCCCGACGGCGCATTCATGATGAGTCCCATGGGCTCGCAGGACATGCCCAGCGGCCAGCGGACCGCGATGCGCAATGAGTCGCGCGCCGACATCATCACCATCCTCAAGAACGCCGACAATCCGAAGTACACCTTCACGACCGCCGGCACCGAGAAGGTCGGATCGGTCGACGCCCAGGTCCTCACCATCGACGCCGACGGCACCGCCGTCAAATGGCTAGTCGACCCCTCCTCGGGCAAGATCCTCCGCCGCGTCGCCCAGTCGCCGCGCGGCGAATCGATCACGGACTACAACGACTGGAAGACCTCCGACGGCATCACCCTCCCCGTCGCCTTCACCACAACGACCGGAGGCCAGCAATCCGGCAGCGGCAAAGTGACGACGATGGAGATCAACCCCACCGTCGACCCAAAGATCTTCGAGAAGCCGGCGCCGAAGTAGGTTTCGTTTACCACTAACGAAGTGAAGGGGCCGCCGCAAGGCGGCCCTTTTTGCATCGTTTTAGCATCCAGCAGCGATCTGCGAATGAAACTGACGAGATCTCGCGACAAATGCTGACGCTCGACAACAGTCCTGGTCTCGCCGAGATCCTGATGAATGATCACCTCGACGGCGTCACCGCGGAAGCATTGGTCAAATGGGCGCAGGATGCTCTCGAGCAGGGCCACGATAATGCGCCGTTGTTAAAGCTGGCGATCGAAGAGCCGCCGTATCTCACTCCCGATCTGCGCCTGCTGTTCCAAGAAGCGACACATGAAATCGGGATCGAGGAAATCACTTTCGACCAGGCGCGCGCGTTTTATGCGCAGAGTGTCGGCAGACGGCTCGCCGCGGCATCTGCTTCGCCACGCGAAATTGCCGAGAGACTGGCGCGCATTTTCCCGCCTCACATGACACCGCCTCCATTCGACATCTGGTGGAAACTCGACGACTCCATCGACTGCGATCATTGCTTGGAAGGAATGACACAAGCCGGCAAAGTACTGGATCAGGTAATTGCCGACGAACTCGCGAACCTGCTTCGTTTCGACTGGCGCGCAGCAGGTCACCCAGACGACTAATGGTTATGGGCAAGAGACAAGTCACACAACCGTTCATCCTGACGGAACGGTAAACACACATGAGTGTCCTAGGACCAAGCAATCATTCTCGCCGCCACGGGCTACGCTTCGCGGACGTGATTCGTTGGAGCGACGCAAATGTGATGCTCCGATCGCTCTCAGTACTCCTGCTCTTTTCCTCATGCAGCCATTTCCGGCGTGGACCAATCGTTCTTCAGGACCGCCTTCTGTTGGAAACAACCGCGGCGCCCACGGTCGTCAAGGCTGGCGATACGATCGAAGCAACGTACACGCTGCGAAACACTTCCGATTCTCCCCTCGATCTCTGCTCCCCGAGTGGCGTAAGCATCATGTTGAAATCGGAATCGCCACCTTACATCTGGCCGATGTATCTCTATGGCATCACGACTGATGTTCGTTGCTCGGGACCGATTCATCTATCACCCCGAGGTGCGGCGACCTTCAAAGAGCGCGGTATCGTTCGCCGGAATCTCCCGGAAAGTGAGCCGCTGCTGATCGGTCGGCTCTCGGTGTGGTGTGATGCGTCGCAGACCTGCACCGAGGCGTCACTAGAATCATCGGTTCGCATCAAGGTGCTACCGACGAGCAACTAACCGCACGCTTCCACGCAGTAGGCTCTTCGAGATTCCCCAATTGGCATTTGCCGCCGAGCCGGCGGCGGTACAGCCGTCGGGCCGACGGCGCTACGGCTCCAAGGTGTGCACGCTCACGCGGTTGCGGCCGGCGGCTTTGGCGGCGTAGAGGGCTTCATCGGCGGCTTTGAGGAGAACGGCGGGATCGCGGTCGCGGTCGGGGATCATCGTGGCGACGCCGACGCTGATCGTGACGACGTCCGAGGCCGGCGAGGAGCGGTGTTCGATGCGCAGGCTTTCGATGGAACGACGCAGGAGCTCGCCGAGGTCGCCGGCGCGATCGCGTTCGACTCCGGCTACGAGGACGGCGAACTCCTCGCCGCCGTAGCGCGTGACGATGTCGCCGGCGCGATGAAGATGCGATTGCAACGACTCCGCAACGCGGCGCAGACAATCGTCGCCGGCCTGATGTCCGTAGACGTCGTTGTAGGCCTTGAAGGCGTCGATGTCGATCATGATCAGCGACAGCGGCGTGCGAAGGCGCGCGGCGCGGCGCCATTCGAGGACGAGCGCGTCGTCGAAGTTGCGGCGATTGTCGACGCCGGTGAGAGGGTCGGTAGTCGAGATGCGATGCAGCGTCTCGATGGCGCGGGCGAGATGCTCGTTGGCTCGCTCCAGGTCGTGCTTCGTGGCCGCGAGATGAATCGCTCCCGCCACCTGATGCGTGAGCGCTTCGAACGCGAGCGCGGTGGCCGGCGAGAACGCTTCCCGGCTCACGATCTCCAGCTGTCCGAAATCCTCATCCCGGAATCGAATTGGAAAACTGACCTCGGCCGGTGCCGACGACGTGGCCTGCCCGGCATGCGCGCTGATGTCGCGAAGGGCGATCGACACGCGCTCGACGGGGAAATGCTCGGCGACATAGCGAACGATGCGGTCGAGGAGGTCGCCGAGGTCGTTCGCTTCGAGAGCGGTGCGCGAAACCTCGCTCATCATCTCCATCAGCCGCGCGCGCTCGCGCGTTTCGCCGAAGAGCCGCGCGTTGGCGATCGCGCCGCCGAGTTGATCGGCGACGATGGTGAGGAGCGGAAGCTGATCGTGGAACGCCGCGGGGCGCGTGCTCTCGAGATTTAAGACGGCCACGAGCTTACCGCCGTGGCGAACTGGAACGCAGATCTCCGAGGCCGTGCCAGGCATGGTCTCGACATAGTCGGGAAACGTGTGGACGTCGTCGAGCACGATCGGCTGGCCGGTGGCGGCGACCGTTCCGACCACGCCGCTTCCGACGGGACGGCTGTAGCCGGGATGAATCTCCGTCGGGGTCGCGCAGGTCACCGCCTGACAGACGAACTCGCCCGCCTCGACCATGATGAGCGCCACGAACTCCCACTCGAACCGGCTGGCCAGGGCGTCGGTGACGCGCTGCGTCATCGGGCCGAGCTCGAGATCGAGCGTGGCAAAGCGCGCCACCTCGTTGATGGCCTCGAGTTGCCGCGCGTACAGCGCATCCGCGTGAGGGAGGATGGAAAACGGCGGATGGGAGGAGTGGATGTCCATGTCACCGAAGCGCAGTGGATTGGTAGATTAGTAGATTAGTAGATCAGAGGGGCAATCGACGCACTATCTACGCATGTAACGCCGACGGCGCTACGATTTACGCGCTGCGTTTCAGGCGGCGCTTCGCCGTTCCGACGAGGTCCTTCAAGGTCAGGGCGTTGTTGACGGCGTACGCGGAGTCGTCGTTGTCGAAGTAGACGTAGGCGGCTTTCAGCTTGCGCCAGTCATCGATCCGCTTGGCCCATTGCGCGAGCTGTGTGTCGGTGTAGCTGCCCTGGTATTTGAACGAGGTCGGTCCGTGGAGGCGGATGTAGGTCCAGCTCGCGGTGATTTCGAGCGGCGATTGGTAGCCGGCCAGCTCGTAGATGCAGAAAGCGGCGTCGTACTTCTTCAGGACTTCGAGGACGGCGTCGGTCATCCAGCTTTGGTTTCGAAGTTCGAACGCGTAGCGGATTCCTTTCGGCAGCGATCGCAGAAACTCCTCCAGCCGCTCGACGTTGACGTTCCAGCCGGGCGGAAGCTGCCAGAGGATCGGTCCGAGTTTCTTGCCGAGGCGCTGGGCGCGCGGGACGAAGTTGACGATGCCGCGGTCGGGATCCTTCAATTTGATCATGTGCGTGATGAAGCGGCTTCCCTTCACGGCGTAGAGAAAATCGGAGGGCACGGCGTCGCGCCAGGAGTCGAACGCGGACTCTTTCGGCAGGTGGTAGAAGGTGTTGTTCAACTCCACCGTGTCGAAGTCGCGCAGGTACCACGCCAGCATCCCGGCCGGCTTCATGTCGTCGGGGTAGTAGCGTCCGATCCAATGTTTGTAGTGGTAGCCGGAGGTGCCGATGCGGATGTCCATGGCGTGGAGGTGGCGCGGCCCCACAAACTGGCGAGGCCGCGCGAAAGACTATTTGTGATTGGTGATGACTACGGGCGGCGTAGAAGCCGTGTTCGTGACGGTCATGGTTCCGTTGGCGTTCGTGACTACGCGGATCGGAGCGACGACGACGCGTCCCGTTCCAGCGGTGCGTGCCGTGGATGTCGAAGCGGCTGTCGATGACGATGTAGTCGCGGGCGCCGTCAGACGCAGGCTGCCGAGCGGCGGGTTGGCTGCGCGCGCCGGGCTTGGCGTGACGGACGACGTCAGCGTCGGCGTCAGGACATTCGTGCCCGCAGCGACGGTCGGTGTCGTGGCGATCGCAGCGGTGGTTGGAGTCAACGTGGTGTTGGCGGCCGTCGGCGTAGTCGCGATCGCGGCGGTGGTTGGAGTTGCCGTCGTGCTCGCAAGCGTCGGTGTGGTCGTGATCGCAGCCGTAGTCGGCGTTGCGGTCGTAGCGGCGATTGTCGGGGCGACCGTTGTTGCTCCCGTGGTGGCCGCGGCGGTCGTACCGCTCGAGCTGATGACACCTCCGCCGCCGCCGTCGCCGGTGATGACGGGAATCGGGTCCGAACTGATTGACGCGTTCACCGTCGCTTGCGGATTGGCGTAGGCCGAGGGCGGGACGAACTGACCGGTTGGCTGCGTCGTCGGCTGCAACGGATTCGGCTGCGCGTCGGACGGATTGATCGTGCCGAGGAATCGCTCGCGCTGATGCGCGGCCATGATGGCGGCGGATTCCGTGGCGCGATCGATGGCGACCCCGGTCGTGTATGCGCTGGCCATCGGAGGATTCGATCCCGAGGATGTGCCCGGCGTCGACGACGGTGTGGATGGGGCGGTCATGGCCGGTTGGCCGTCGCCCGGAGTGCGATTCGTGGAGCAGCCGAACGCTGCCATGGATGCGATTGCCGCGGCCGCCGCGAAGGCGCGTAGGCCGCCGTGTAAGTGCTGTGTATTCTTGTGCATAGAGGCCTCCAGTTTCTCGCTTGACTACGGGTTATTAAGAGCAACTGGCGGGCCAGTTTCCGAGATGCTGAAGACGTGTCGTTTTACCTGCCGAGCACGCGCCGCAACGCTGACTGCGCGGACCAATATCCGCACATGCCGTGCACTCCCCCGGCCGGCGGCGTGGAGCTGGAGGCGAGGTAGATCCGTTCGTTCGGGGTCGAATATGGATCGCGCCTGGGAAACGGACGCGCCAGAATCTGCATGAGGTTGTCCGCGCCGCCGGCGATGTCGCCGCCGACGAAGTTCGCGTTGTACGCCTCGTACTGAACGCAGTTTCTGGTGTGCCGCGCGAGAATCCGATCGCGAAAGCCTGGCGCGAATCGTTCGATCTGCCCTTCGATGACCTCGGTCATGTCGTCAGTCGATCCGTGCGGGACGTGGCAATAGCCCCAGCCGGTGTGCTTGCCGGCCGGCGCGCGCGTGTCATCGAAAAGGCTCTGCTGCGCGACGAGAACGAACGGCTTGCCGTCGTTGCGCCCTTTCCAGATGGCCGCTTCGTGCGCGGCGATCTCTTCGATCGTCCCCCCGACGTGCACGGTCGCCGACTTTGCGCATTCCGGCGCGCGCCAGGGAATCGGTCCGTCGAGCGCCCAGTCGACTTTGAAAACGCCTGGCCCGTAGCGAAAGCGGCGCAGCCGTTTCACGTACGATGCGGGCAGCGCGTCGCCGGCGATGTCGGCGAGCTGGCGCGGCGTGACGTCGAAGAGCACCGCGCGCGACGACGGGATGTCGTTCATCGAACGCACCGGCGTCGATGTCCGGATCGTGCCGCCTAGGGAACGGAGATATCCGGCCAGCGCGTCGATGATGGCGACGGATCCTCCTTTCGCGCACGGCCAGCCGACGGCATGGCCGGCCAGCGCGAGCACGAGGCCGAACGACGCGGAGCCGGCGGCGTCGAGCGGCAGGAACGAATGCGCAGCGCATCCGGCGAAAAGAGCACGCGCGGCGTCGGTCCGGAATCGTTTTGATACCGCGAGTGCGGATCGCAATCCTGCCAGTCCGAATCGCGCCAGCAGCAGCGGATGCCGCGGCAGGAGCGAAATCGGACGCAGGATTTCAGCGAAGAGCTCTGCGGCATTGGCGGCGAACGGCGCCATCAACCGTTGATATGCATCGCCATCGACGCCAAGCCGCGCCGCCGTTTTTTCCAGCGACAGCTCCAGGATCGCCGCGCTGCCATCGTCGAGCGGATGCGCGATCGCGTACGGCGACTCGCGCCATTCCAATCCATGCTCCGCCAATGGCAACGTCTGCAGGAACGGCGAGACGAGGCTCATCGGATGGATCGCCGAACAAACATCGTGGCGAAACCCCGGCAGCGTCAGCTCCTCGGTGCGCGCGCCGCCGCCGATGGTCTCCTCCGCCTCCAGCACGACGACGCTGCGCCCGGCTCGCGCGAGCACGATCGCGGCAGCAAGTCCGTTGGGCCCGGAGCCGACGATGACGGCGTCGAATTCAGTCACGAAATTCATTTCACCATAGAGACACAGAGATCACAGAGTTCTCTGTGTCCGCTGTGCCTCTGTGGTTCAGCACACTACACTGCGCGCGCAATGGCTTCGTTGAAGGATGAATCGCCGCAGGGGCGGCGGATCGCGGCGATTGAGATGGGGAAGCGCGGCGGCGCGGGGGCGGTGGCGGCGTTGCGCGATGCGCTGACGCGCGAGGAGATGTCGTGGGTTCGGGCGTCGATGATTCTGGCGCTCGGGAAGCTGGGCGGCGAGGAAGCGCGCGCGGTGCTGGCGGGGATCGAGGCGCGGTCGGCAGGGGAAGCCGAGGCGTTGCGGAAGGCGCGGGATCGAGTCAGCGGACCGGCGGTCGGGTTTTCGTGGCGCGGCGATATGCCCATCTTTGCAAGTGTCCCGGTTGGGCTGGAGGATGTCGCGATTGCGGAAGCTGGCAGCGGCGCGACGTTCGTGCGGCGCGGGACCATCGCGTTGGCGTCGCGTCCGCGCGAACTTCGCTGCATTTACGACGTCCGCTTTCTCATCGCCGAGGGAGCGGCGGGCGCGTTTGCGGAAACGGTGAATAGCGCGACGGTTCCCTGGCGAGAGTGGATCAGCAGCGCCTCGGATGTCCTTCCCTATCGCTTCTCGCTGGAAAACGTTCGCGTTGCGAAGCAGGAGTTCAATGAGCTGCTGCGGACCGCACGCGAGACGTTTTCGCCGCGAGGTTTGGTCGATTCGCCGTCGAGTTACGCAGCCATGCTGCGGGTTGAAGCAGATCCCGATGCGACGCGCATCTGGCTCGTGCCGACGTTCGAGGCGGATACGCGGTTCGCGTATCGCATCAGCGACGTCGGCGCGTCGATCAATCCGGTGGTCGGAGCGTGTCTGGCGCGGCTGGTGCGGCGCGGCGATCGCAGCGTGGTCGTCGATCCGACCTGCGGCAGCGGGACGCTGTTGATCGAACGGGCGCTGCTCGATGCGGAGACGATGCTTTCCGGAATCGACATCAGTCCGACTGCCATTCGCGCGGCGACGGGAAACGTCATCGCGGCCGGACTCGCGGCGCGGATTGCGGTGCGGGCGGGCGATGGTGGCGATGCGGCGGCGTGGCCGGATCGGTGCGATGAAGTCCTCGCCAATCTCCCGTTCGGAATGCGCACCGAGGATCGCAATCTCGATGGACTGTACCGGCGGATCGTGGGGAACATCGCGCGCACTCTGAATCCCGGCGGACGGGTGCTGCTCTACACGACGCATGCGAAGACGGTCATCGCGCTGTTGCGGCGGACGGCGAAGTTGAAGGTGATCGAGGAAAGGCGCGTGGAGAGCGGCGGCGTGCAGGTCGGACTTTGGATCGTGGAGCGCGTTTGACGGATCTCCAATCCTTTCTTCGTCCGCTGTATCAGGATCTCGATGGCGTCTCGCGGTTCGACGACGTCGAGCGCGTCGCTGCCGTCGCGCGGCGTTTGTACAGGCCGGCGACCGAGGGCTACGCACGCGCGTTCGAACTGCTGCTTCTCTTCCACGGACTCGGACGATGGCTGGAAAAAGTCGGCAATCTCTCGCGGGCCGTGCTGACGACGGGCCTTCCCGAAACCGAGCTGCGCTCAGTCGCGGCATCTATTCGACGCCTCGACGATCCGTCCACGGATGCGGAGCGGGCGGTCGCCGCGGCGCTGCTCATCGATAACGCCGGCGTCCGCGGACTCGCGGAACGCCTGTCGCGTTCGAGGCGCGAAGGGAGTTCCGTGCAGGATGTAGTTCGCAACGCGTTGGCGGAGACGATCGTGCCGGATTGGTTGCCGTCCTCCGCGCGCGAGTGGTTGGCGAAGCGGCATGAGGCGCGGCGAGAGTTCTGCCGCCGGATTCTGGCGGAGATCGCGTTGGCCGACTAAGGGAACCTGTTTCACGCGGAGACGCGGAGGAGGCGGAGAAAAAATCTTCTGCCTTTCTCCGCGTTCCCCGCGTCTCCGCGTGAAACCGGTTCTCTTTACGTCCGCAGCACGCCCGCCCGTTCGAACACCTTCGCTTCGATGAAGATGTTGACCAGGTTCGGGTCGAGGAGGCCGTCGGCGACTTCCATCTTGAGGATGTCGAGGGCGCGTTCGGTGGAGATGGCACGTTTGTAGGGGCGGTCGTTGGCGGTGAGGGCGTCGTAGATGTCGGAGACGGTCATCATGCGCGACTGGATCGGGATCGCTTCCGCGAGGAGCTTGCGCGGGTAGCCGCGGCCGTTGAGCTTTTCGTGGTGGGCGTAGGCGATGTCGGCGACGGCGGAGAGGTCCTTGGTCCAGGGGATCTTCTGCAGGAAGTTGAAGGTGTGCGTGACGTGGCTCTCGATCTCGCTGCGCTCGGCCGCGTCGAGGTTGCCTTTGCGGATGGAGAGGATGCGCACTTCTTCCGGGTTCAGCAGGCGGCGCCGTTCGCCGCGGACGTCGCCGAACTCCTGCTCGGCCAACTGCTGGAGGTACTGGAACTCCCCTTCCGGCAGGACTGTCGGCTCGTTCGATTTGGTGATGAAGGCGAAATCTTTTTGCATCTTCGCCAACTGCTCCTGCAGCTCGGCGTCGATTTTCGAACCGACTTCCTTGAACGCTTCGTGGCCGTGCTCGAGGAGGAACTCCAGCTTGCGGCGGTTGGCGTCGTTCTCGGCCACTTTCATGGCGAACTCGAAGCGGTTGCGGAGCGTTTCGAGCTGGAGCGGATAGAGCTTCTTCTCCTTGACCAGCACCTGCTCGCGGACGCCGACCTTGCCGAAATCGTGGAGGAGCGAGGCGTAGCGGATCTCGCGGACTTGTTCCGAGGTGAAGCGGACGTCGCGGTAGGTCTCGTCGTCGCGGTCGACTACGCGTGCCAGCTCGACGGTGAGATCGGCCACGCGGAAGGAGTGACCCGAGGTGGTCGGATCGCGCTGTTCGATGGCGGTAACGGCAGCGGTGACGAAGCCCTCGAAGAGGCGTTCGATGGATTTGTAGAGGAAGTTGTTCTCGACGGCGACGGCGGCCTGCGCGGCGAGCGAGCGCATCAGCTCGACGGTTTCCTTGTCGAACGGGACCACTTCCGACGGCACCGTGGCCGCGGTCAACTTTTCCGGAGCGTTTGGTTTTCTGCGATTGATGAGCTGCAGCACGCCGACCAGGTCGCCGACGTGCGTGACCATCGGAAAGACCAGCATCGAGCGCGTCAGATAGTGATTGGCTTCGTCGAACGAACGGTTGATCGAGTACTCGGCATCGGGTGGAAGGGCGTACGCGTCGTCGATGACGAGCGTGTCGCCGGTGAGCGCGACCCATCCCGCCAGGCTGCGGCGGGTGATCGGCAGGACCATTTCCTCGAACGCTTCGACTTTGATCGAGTCGTTCTGGGCCAGCTTCCAGCGCAGCACCTTTTCGCCGTCCACTTCGTCGAGCAGATAGAGCGAGCCGGCATCCGCGCGGGAGAGCTCGCGCGCCTTGCTGAGGATGGTGGTCAGCAGGACCGAGTGGTCGCGTTCGGTGGAAAGGGCGATGCCGACTTCGCTCAGCTCGCGCAGCTCGCGGGTGCGCTCGCCGAGCTGGCGCTCCAACTCATCGGCGCGCAGCTTCTCGCTATCAATCGGCGTCAGAGTCTGCATCGAAGTGGCCGCGACGGGGTGGGACTCCCGGACTTCCGTGCGGCTGTGGAACCGCTTACAATCCGCCGCGCCGCCGGATTATGGCACCGATCCGGCGAGAATGTTGCCGAGTCGAGGCGCGTTGCAGGCCCTCGACCGCACCCGCAGTTTCCTCAGGAGGACCTTTGGCAGCCTATACGACGGAGACGATCACGCCCAAGCATCACGATGCCCTCGTGGCGTGGCAGAAGAAGCATTTTCCCGAGCTCGAGTTCCTGCAGACCAACTGGTCGAAGTACTACAACCAGACGCCGTTTCAATTGTTCGCCAAGGTCGGCAAGCTGAATTCCGAGAACATCACCTACGGCCGCATGACCGGGCAGCCGCGTTTCGAGCAGGCCGGCGACATGGTCGGCAACATGTTCTACACGGCCCGCGACATCATCCGTGCACAGGCGTCGACCGAGCTCGGCTCGATCCAGCAGCATCGCCTGACGCTCGAGGAAGCGCCGAACGATCAGATGAAGATGGCCGTCCTGCGCATCATGGCCGAGGAGCTGCGGCACGGCTATCAGATGTTCTGGGTCTTCGACCACGACAAGAGCTGGAAGAAGCCCGGACACCCCGACGTCGCGCAGGACACGATCGATGAGCTACTGGCGATGGAGCTCGGCAACCACGTGCTCGACGCCTTCAACATCCCGTTCGTCAATTTTCTCGACAACGTCGTCTTCGCCACGGTTATCGATCTGGTCGGCAAGTACCAGCTCGAAATGCAGAAGGTCTTCTCGTATGCGCCGATGGGGCGGTCGATGGGACCGATGCTTTCCGAGGAGGGATTTCATATCGGCAGCGGCCGCGGATTCCTGCGCGATCTGGCCGTGGCCGCGCACAACGACACCGGTCGCTTTTCGATCGACGACATCCAGAAGGTGCTCAACGTGTGGGTGCCGCGCGGCGTGGAGATGTTCGGCAACGAGCGCGGCGGCGAGACGTCGGTCGCGTTCGGATTCAAGGATCGCAACAACGGCACGGCGCAGAGCGAGTACTACAACGAGGTGCGCGAGGTGCTGGAGCTGGTCAACATCGCCGTCGTGCAGTGCAAGGTGAAAGACACGCCGGCCCCCGAGGCGCGCACGATCGTCCGCGAGGTGCTCGACACGCGCGAGACGGTGAATTCGGTTTCGCCGAAGGATCTGCTCTTCGCGCCGGACGTGAAGTTCTTCCGCTCGCGTGGGATGGAAGAGATCGCGTTCATGCCGTACGACATCGATGGAAACATGCTCACCGAGAACGGCAAGCCGGTCAGCGGCGAAAAGTATGTCGAGTATTTGTCGACGGTCCTTCCCGGCTATTACGTCAACGGCACCGAGTTCGCCAAGTACCGCGACGCGCTCCTCGGCCGCGAGGCTCCGCGACCGGGCGGGAGCTACGGTTGGTAGCGGAAGTACCCGAATCGAACGAACGCAACGCCGCCGGCAACGGCGGCGTTTTTTCTTTGCTGGCAGGAATGGCCATCGGCTGCGCGCTGGCCGGGCTGCTCGAGTTCACGCGCACGTTCGGCGCGTTCGGCAATCTGCAATTCATCCCGACCGAAGCGACCGAGGGATCGTTCGTGAGCTGGACGTGGGCGATGCTTTCGGCGCCGGTGGCGGTGGTGGCGTCATCAATCGTCGTGGCGTTGAGTCTGGTGCGATTCCGTTCGATTCTCATCGCCGCCTCGGTGTCGTTGATCGCGACGCTGTGGTTTGCGGCGCGGGTGCTGGAGAACGTGAACGGATATCTGATCGCCTCCGACAATGGCCCCGAGGCCGAGGCGCAGCCGTTAGCACTCGATCATTGGCCGGTCGTTTACCGGCACGGAATCGCGATACTGGTCTGCGGAGTGGTGATCGCGCTTGCCGCGATCGCGTATGCGCTCTGGCGCACGCGCCCGCGCGCGATTGCGTTTACGGTGGGACTACTCGCGGCGCTCCTGATCGTCTACCTCGGCGGCCAGTTCGGTTTCGCGTCGATGTCGTTTCTGCGGCTGCGGAATCTGGCGGCTGCGGTCGCGGTGATCGATCTGATTCTGGTCGGACTTGCACTGCGTCACCGGCGATCCGACGTCGTCCTCCTTCTAGCCTTCCTCCTTCTCGCCGCCTCGGCATGGCGACTCGATCGATCGTGGCGCGCGATGGTGGTCGAGTTACCGCACGGGATGGAAACGCCGGCGTGGTGAACCTGTCATCGAGAGCCGCCGAAGGCTCGTAGCCGCAGGCGGAGTGCCGAAGGACGGCGAACGATCCCCGGCTGGTAACAATGGGAGGGCGGTGGAAGGGAGCGCCCCCGCCCTACCTTCGTTACCAGCCGGGGATCCTTCGGCGTCCTCCGGCACTCCGCCTGCGGCTACATGCCTGCAGCGCCTCTGGATGACACTGTTTTCAAACTTGCGACTTGCGATTACTCGCGGTGCAACGCTACCCTTCGCGCCGCATGCTCCGGAAACTTCTCCCGTTCACGCTTCTCCTCGCTCTCGCATGCGGACAACTCAAGGAACCGACCGATCCCCTCGGCGGGTCCGGCGATCCGATCGATCCGACCGCAACGTTTACCCGCGTTCAGAACGAGATCTTCACGCCGACCTGCGCGCAGCTCGGCTGTCATGACCCGCTCGGACGACAGGAGAGCATGATCCTCTCGCCCGGCCGCGCGTATGCAATGACGGTCGGCGTGCCGAGTGTCGAGACGCCGCAACTGGCGCGCGTCACGCCGGGCGATCCGGCCAATTCGTATCTCTATCGGAAGATCACAGGCGCCGGAATCACGGGCGATCGGATGCCGCAAAATCTGACGCCGCTCACCGACGCGCAGATCAAGCTGGTGCGCGACTGGATCCGCCGAGGTGCACCGAATGATTAAACGTCTCGCGATTGCCGTCCTTCTCTTTGCCGCCTTCGGCTTGTTTGCGCAGGACAGTCCTTATGCGCCGACTCGCCCGCTTCCGCTCGGCGACACGTTGCTGTCTCTTCCCACTTCGCATATCCCGTCCGAGGGGACTTGGGAGGTGAAGTTCACGCATAGATTCAACCAGTCGCTCGATCAGGGCAGCTTCAGCGATCGCGTGCACTCGCTTTGGGGATTGGACAGCAACGCCGACGTCGGCATCGGCTTCTCGTACGCGATGACGCGCGATCTTCAGGCGACGTTTCTGCGGAGCAACGCCAGCGACGACATCGAGTCGTCGCTCAAGTACGTAATCGTGCAGGAAGCGCCGGCGATCCCCTTCTCGCTGGCAGTGCGCGGCGGGATGGACTGGCGAACGGAGCGCGACATCACCGACCGAACATCCTTTTTCGCGCAAGCCATCGTGTCGAAGCAATTCGGCGGACGCGCGGAAGTCTTCGCCATGCCGACCTACGTGACGAACGCCGGCCAGCAGGTGAGCGGGACGACGTCGTCGGCGCTGTTCAAGCACGCGTTCAACGTGCCGGTCGGCGCGGCGCTGATGGTGCGGCCGGGGCTGAGCGTGGTGGTGGAGTTGACGGCGAAGAATCGCGATCTGCCGTCATCGATGAACGGCGATTTCGCGTGGGCGCTGGGTTTGAAGCGCGCCATCGGCGGGCACTACTTCGAGATCCTGCTGACGAACAGCAATGCCACGCACGCGGATCAGTATGTGACGTCGACGTACCAGGGAACGCCGCTGAACAAAAGCGACATTCACCTCGGGTTCAACATCGAACGTCGCTTTGGTAAGCGCGCGCCGAAAGAGTGAAGGGTAAAGAGTGAAGAGTGAAAGTGGTCAGGCGCCACGATTTCACTCTTCACTCTTCACCCTTTGAAGTTACGGGATTTCCTGACCTTCGACGACGAGATCGGCGAGATCGATGTCCGATCCCGGCTCGCCGGGCTCGGCGTTCTTGCGCTGTGCGCGCTTTTCGGCTTTCAACTGCTGGCGCTCGCGCTTGGCTTGCTCGCGCTGACGTTTGACGACGGAAACTTGTGGCCTGCCCATAAACCTCCACACAACGAAAAGGGCAGGATCGCTCCTGCCCTTTCGTCGACCGTAAGATCGGCTACTTAGACTTAGACTGCGACGACGTTCGCTGCCTGCAGACCTTTCGGTCCTTTGACGACATCGAACTCAACCGCGGCTCCTTCGGGAAGCGACCGGAAGCCGGCGCCCTGAATTGCCGAGAAGTGGACAAATACGTCGTCACCGTTCTCGCTGGTGATGAAACCGAAACCCTTGGCGTCGTTGAACCACTTAACGTTACCTTGTGTTCTCATCTTGAATCTCCTTTCTGTGCTGCCTTCGGAGATTCAAAAACGGTGTTCATCGTCTCGATTCGGCAAATCACGGATACTCAGCCAACCGGCCCTCGTGCGTTCCTATTCCGATCTGACCGCAAGGGCATGATGGCGGCACGTTTGCAGTTATTGAAGGTCCATGATGCGCTGCCCGGAATGCAAAACGCCGTACGAAGCAAACGCGGCTGCCTGTTCGAACTGCGGCCTGCTGCTCCTGAAGCTCGCCCCCCATCGCCGCGCCGATGATCTGGCCACGAAAAAGCGCCGCGCAAACGATCAGATGGCGCCCTGCAAGTTCTGCGGAAGCGACATCCCGCTGACGGCAATCCGCTGCAAGCAGTGTTCGGAAATCGTGAACGATGAGTTTTACCGCGAGCGCGCGCAACGCACCCGCTCCCGCATCAACCACGCTTCCTGGGTGGCCTACATCTTCGGCCTCGGCGCGCTCCTGGTGTTCCGCCCGGTCGGCCTGGTGTCGATCGCAGCCGGCCTGCTCCTCTCGATCGCCTATTACGCCGTTCCCGTGGAGCCGCCCGCGTCGAAAAAGAACCCGCGCCCGCGGCTCCCCTTTTGGCAGAGAGTGAAGCAGCAGGTGAAGATGGAGCGCATCGCGATTCCCATCCCGAACTTCCCGAAGCGCAAGCTGGTCTTCGTCGGCACCCCGCTCATCGCCGCGATCGTCGGTTACTCGGCCAACGTGATCCTGCTGCAACAGCCGGTCGACGACGTCCTCCGCTCCAATCCCGCCGCTTTCGCCGGAATGAACGTCTCGGCGCACTACGAGTACTACATGGTGCCGGGCGTGGTGGTCTACGACCTCCGCACCATCGGCATCCGCCAGACGCCGATCGACGTCCACACGGCCTTCCTGGAGTTCGCGAAGAAGGTTCGCGACAATCGCTACAAGCGTGTGGAGTTGTCGTACCGAGGAACGACCAAGTTCTCGATCGACGGCGCGTCGTTCCACAAGATCGGCGACGAGTACGCGAAACGGAACTTCGACTACGTGCTCTACACGGTCCCTCGCCTGTTCCACCGCGAAGGGACCGACGTCATCCAGCCGATCGCCTCCGACCGCGACGCCCTGCTCCAGTTCCATCGCCAGTGGTACGGCAACGACCAACTGACGCGCAGCGTCGCGAACGGGTTGTAGCCGCTCTGGATTAAAACAACCCCGTTCAACGCATGCCGTCGGCGAAGCCGGCGTAAGAACCGTAGCCCACCGGTTCACCGGTGGGTCAGCACGTGTCGCTTCGATGGAGCCCGCCTTGGCGGGCGAGAGAAAGCTTTCTTTCGCCCGTTAAAACGGGCTCCCGAGACCTGCGCGACCTGAAAACCCCCAGCTCAAAGCTGGGGGCTAGGTTTCTTACGGCGGCTACGCCGCCGATGTACGACCATCGCGTCAGACGTCGAGCAACCCCTCGCGCTCCAGTTCATTCGTCAACGTCCGCGCGTCGGTGAACTGAAACGCCCGCATCCCGATTGCGCGGGCGGCGAGGACGTTCTCGAGCAGATCGTCCACGAAGATCGTGTTCTGCGCGGTCGATCCGATTGTTTCCAGCGCCAGGCGAAAAATATCCGGATCGGGTTTGGCCACCTTCAGCCGGTGCGAGAAGACGAACGGATCGTCTTTCTGAAAAATCGCGGCGAACTGCGTCGGGATCAGTTCGGCGTGGATCTCATTCGAGTTCGATAGAAACGCGACGCGGTAGCGGGCGCGGATTCGATCGAGCAGGTCTTCGATGCCCGGCACCGTCCCGTCGAAGAAATCGGACCAGACCCGGTGAAAGTCGCGGATGCTGCCGCGGTAGCCGGCGTGGTCGCAGAGGAATTCGTAGAACTCGTAGAACGACACGGCGCCGCGCTCCATGTCGCGATAGGCGCCCGGCGCCTCGAGCAGTTCCACGAGCTCGTCGCGCGACATCGACGCGTCCTCGCAGATCGCCGCCAGCACGCGCTCGTACGCGAGCTTGATGACCGTGTTGCCGAGGTCGAAGAGGAACCAGGTGTCTTCCATCGCGCTACATCCGGAAGACCCCGAACTTCGGTGCATCGATGGTTGCGTTGTACGCGATCGACAGGCCGAGGCCGAGGTAGGTGCGGGTGTCGGCAGGATCGATGACGCCGTCGTCCCAGAGGCGCGCGGTCGAGTAATACGGCGAACCTTCCGTCTCGTACTTTTGCAAGACCGGGTCAGCGATGGCGCGCTCTTCCTCGGAGCTCAGCTCTTTGCCCGCGCGGGCGAGTTGATCGCGCTTGACCGTCGTTAAAACGCCGGCGGCCTGCTCGCCGCCCATCACGCTGATGCGCGCGTTCGGCCACATCCAGAGGAAGCGCGGCGAGTAGGCGCGGCCGCACATGCCGTAGTTTCCGGCGCCGAACGAGCCGCCGATGATGACCGTGAACTTCGGCACCGTGGAGTTGGCGACGGCGTGCACCATCTTCGCGCCGTCCTTGGCGATGCCGCCGCGCTCGTACTCTTTCCCCACCATGAAGCCGGTGATGTTCTGCAGGAAGATGAGCGGGATGCGGCGCTGGTTGCACAGCTCGATGAAGTGCGTGGCCTTGAGCGCGCTCTCCGAAAAAAGAACGCCGTTGTTGGCGAGGATGCCGACTTTGTAGCCGAAGATGCGCGCGAATCCCGTGACGATCGTCGGCGCGTAGCGCTCCTTGAATTCGTGAAACTTCGAGCCGTCGACGATGCGGGCGATGACTTCGCGGACGTCGTACGGTTTGCGGATGTCGCTCGGGATGACGCCGTACAACTCTTTCGGATCGAAGGCCGGATCCTCCGGCTCGATGCGCGTCTCCGGCTCGTGTTTGTCGAGCGGAAGGTTCTCGACGATGTTGCGCACGATCGCGATCGCGTCCTCATCATCCTCGGCGAAGTGATCGGCGACGCCGCTGATCCTCGTGTGTACATCCGCACCGCCGAGCTCCTCGGCCGTGACTTCCTCGCCGGTCGCAGCCTTCACCAACGGAGGTCCGCCGAGGAAGATGGTGCCGGTGTTCTTGACAATGACCGCTTCGTCGGACATCGCCGGGACGTACGCGCCGCCGGCGGTGCACGATCCCATCACTGCCGCGATCTGCGGGATCTCCCGCGCGGACATGACCGCCTGGTTGTAGAAAATCCGCCCGAAGTGTTCGCGATCCGGAAAAACCTCGGCCTGCAACGGCAGAAACGCGCCGCCGGAATCGACGAGATAGACGCACGGCAGGTTGTTCTGCATCGCGATTTCCTGCGCGCGCAGATGCTTCTTGACCGTCATCGGAAAGTACGTGCCGCCTTTGACGGTGGCGTCGTTCGCGATGATCAGGCACTCGCGTCCCTGAATCCGTCCGACGCCGGTGATGATGCCGGCCGCCGGCGCGTCGTCGTCGTACATGCCGTTCGCGGCCAGCGGCGAGAACTCGAGGAACGGCGTATGCGGATCGAGCAGCGCGGCGATGCGCTCGCGCGGCGGCATTTTGCCCTGTTCCTTGTGCCGCGCGACGTACTTCGGCCCGCCGCCCTGTCGCGCGATTTCAACGCGGCGATTCAGCTCATCGACGAGCGATTGCAACGCCGCGGAGTTGCGTCGGAAGTCGTCGGATTTCGTGTCGAGGTGCGATTCGAGAGGTTCCATGCCGGCGCGCGCAGCCTACATGCCGCCCGCGCCGGCTGCAACCGTTGCAACGCGTCAGCGCCCGAGGGTGAACTCGGCGCGGCAACCCTCGCGGACCCAGATGCCGCGGCTGTCGTAGCCCCAGGTCCGATTCAGCACACAGTTCGTGCGGCTGAGCTGGCGCGTCAGGCGAACACCCCACTGCGTATCGACGTCGCAGCGATGGCGCGAGTTGTAATCCGACTCACAGATGATCGTGCGCGAACGGCGATCACGGCGGTCGTAGTCACGATTGTTGTCGTCGCGCTCGCGGCGGATGCGGAAATCGGCGCGGCAGCCGTCGCTAACCCACACCGCATGCCGATCCGTTCCCCACGTCCGCCCTTCGATGCAATCGGTGCGGCTGAGCTGGCGAATGATCTCGACGCGTCCCCAGCCGTCGAACGAGCATTCGTGCCGGCGGCCGCGGTCCGACTCGCAGCGGATGGTCTCCGCGAGGAGAGCCGGCGCAAGACAACTGATGACGATGAGCAATCCGAGCAACCTGCGATTCATAAAACCTCCCCTGTTTTGAATGAATCAGATGTTGACCGCGCGGCGGATGGCATCGACCGCCGTGGCGGTCGGCGTCCCCGGCAGAAAAATCTCGCGGATACCGATCTCTTTCATCCGCGGGATGTCTTTCTCCGGAATGATGCCGCCCGCGAAGACGACGATGTCCTCCGCGCTTTCGTCTTTCAAGAGCCGCATGATCTCCGGGAACAGGACGTTGTGCGCGCCGGAGAGGATCGACAGGCCGATGGCGTCGACGTCTTCCTGCACCGCCGCGGCCACGATCTGCTCCGGCGTCTGCCGCAGTCCCGTGTAGATCACTTCCATCCCCGCATCGCGCAACGCGCGCGCGATGATTTTCGCGCCGCGGTCGTGGCCGTCCAAACCCGGCTTCGCGATCAATACTCGTATTTTTCGGTCGCTCATGAGTCTCCCTGTGGCCGCTGCGGCGCGGCATCGCGGAACTTCGAGAGGATCACGATGTCGTGGTACGTCCCCTCGCGATAGAAGTCGCGCCGCAGACAACCCTCCTGCACGAATCCAAGGCCTTCCAGCACGTGCTTCGCGCGGTCGTTATAGTCGAATACGTTGATGCGCAGCTTGCCGAGATTCATTTCGTCGAAGGCGAAACGGACCAGAGTCTGGATGGAATCGCCGCCGTAGCCGCGGTTCCACGCCGACGGCTCGCCGATGAAAAGACCGAACCAGGCCGTCTGCGAGACCCAATCGATGTCGTGAATGGAGGCGTTGCCGATGTGCGTGCGATCGTCGCGCCGCTCGATGGCGAAGTGCCGCTCGGTGGGGCTGGCGTGCATCGCTCCCTCGAGCCATTCGATCTCGTTCTGAAACGCGATCGGGTAGCGCGTCTTCAAGGCCCGGACGATGTTCGGATCGTTGATCCACCGGTAGCAGCGCTCGGCATCGTCGCGCTCGAACGCGCGCAGGATGATGTGCTCCCCCGCGATCATGAACCGCCGCCGCGACGGCTCGCGCCCACTCTCCGCAAAATCACGCTCGGTGCGATTGGACATCCGGCGCGGATTATAGCGGGGCGGGTCAGTGGATCAGTGATCAGTAGATCAGGATAGAGACGGTTCTCTCGCCTCTAATCTACTAATCCACTAAATCGACTAATCCACCCGCGAGGACGTCACCGCATCGCGCAGAGCCGCAACGCCTGATCGACTGATCACTGATCTACTGATCCACTGCCTCATCACCCCGCCAGCACGACCTTCGGCCGCACTTCGACGGGACCGCCCTCGCGAAGCACATTCACCACTTCCCCGATCGCGATCAGGCGATCCTCGGGATTGCCGAGGGCGAGGAGGTCGGTGGCGTGGACGGCGACGGACGGCGTCATGATGATCGACTGGCCGCGCATCAGCTTTCCCTGCTGGCCCCAATCGATGCGCAGCTTCGGCAACGGAAGCTCGACGTCAGAGAGCGACTGGAACCACGGCGGCGACAGCAGCTCTTCGACGGCCGCGTTTTCGAGCGTGTCGTACGGCAGTGCGTCGGAGATGCGGAAGTTGCCGATGGCGGTGCGGCGCAGTTCTTTCAGATGCGCCGGGATGCCCGCGGCTGCGCCGAGGTCGTGTGCGAGCGAGCGGACGTAGGTGCCGGCCGAGGAGCGGATGCGGAAACGCGCCGTCGATCCGGTCACGTTCACAATATCGAATTCGTAGACCGTGACCGACTTCGGCGTCAGCGCCGCCACTTCCCCTTTGCGCGCCAGCTCGTACGCGCGCACGCCGTTGATTTTCTTCGCGGAGAACTGCGGCGGCATCTGTTGCAGCGGTCCAATGAACGGCGCCACGAGCGATGCAAAGTCGAGGTGCTCGACGTTCACCTCGTTCGTTTCGCCAACCGGCTCGCCCGCGGCATCGTACGAGTCAGTGGCCCAGCCGAACTGAATCACGCCCTCGTACGTCTTCTCCATCCCCATCAGATACGCCTGCAGCCGCGTCGCTTTTCCGACGCAGAGCACGAGCAAGCCGGTGGCGAGCGGATCGAGCGTGCCGGTGTGTCCGACCTTCTTGATCTTCGAGCGCCGGCGAAACTTTTCGACGGCATCGTGCGAGGTGATGCCGCTTTTTTTGTCGAGAAGGAGGAGGCCGTCTACAGATGGTTTATGCGGTTGCAAGCGGCGCGCAGCCTACCATGCGGCGCGGCTACTCTTCGACGGCGCGGAGGATGGCCAGCAGCCGCTTGCGCAGGCGTCCCATCATCGGCAGCGAGGAGATCTGGATCAGGCGGACGACGAGATCGATCGTGCCGTCGAGCAGCGCGCGCGTGCGGCGCTGGCTTTTCGATTCGTCGAACATCCAGAAGAGGATGATGCCCATCTGATACAGCCAGAGCAGCCGCGGAAGATCGGCGACCAGATCCTTCGGCACAGGCGGTTTGGAATCGATGATCGCGGCGCGAAAAAAGTCGATGCTGGCGTTGCGCATCTCGCTCGTTTCTTTGCCGAACGGCGATAACGGATGCTTCGGATCGATGCCGATGCGCACCAGCGCGACCATCAGCCGGCGATGCTCTTCGAACTGCTGCAGTTGCTTGTCGATGATGGCGCGAACGCGCTTGCCGAGGTCGTGCGACCGTGCGATGAGCGGCGGGATCACCTCGCGCGCTTCCTCGGCAGTCCGGACGTAGAAGGCCATGACCAGCTCTTCTTTCGACCGGAAGTAGTAGTACGCCGCCCCCGTAGCCACGCCCGCCTCGGCGGCGATATCGCGCATGGTCGTTTCGTCGAATCCGCGCTGCCGAAAGAGGCTCAACGCCGCGTCGAGGATGCGCTCGCGAGTCTCTTCCGCCTTCGCCGTTGCCACGCGCAGAGAATACGTCACCACGTCGGTTGCGCGCGCGGAGCGCCGGATGCGCGCCCGTGCAGCGCGCGCCATTCGTCGCACAGTTCGCTCGCAGCCTCGGGCCAGTTCGGATGCTGGAATCGGAAGCCGTTCCGGGTCAGCACTCCCGACACCACGCGCCGGCTTTTGAGCAGCAGTTCCGGTTCGGTGCGGATGAGGAACGCGGCCACTTCGAGCAGGTGACGTTCCGCCGGGATGCCGAACGGCACTCCCCACGCCCTGCGAATCGCCCTCATGAAATCGGCATTCGGCAGCGGATTCGGCGCGGCGATGTTGACGACGCCGTCGATGAATCGCTGATCGATCAGAAAGCGGATGGCGCGAACGAAATCGTCGTGATGGACCCAGGAAACAAACTGCCGCCCGTCGCCTGCCTTGCCGCCGAGGCCGAAGCGGACGAGATTGAGAAAGATGCTGAAGGGCGTGCCGGCGTCCGGCGTCATCACCACGGCCGAGCGCAGCTTGACCTTGCGCGTACGCGGCGTTTTCGCCTCGTCGAGTGCGCGCTCCCATTGCCGTCCGATCTCGATGCTGAAGCGCCACGCGGGCGGAAGGTCATCCTCGCGAATCGCTGTCTCTTCATCGCTCGCTGTCTTTGAGCGATGCGGATAAAGCGTCGCGGTACTGGCCTGAATCCAGAGATGCGGCGGATTCTGCGCCGCCGCGATGGCCTCACCAACGATACGCGTCGACTGCACGCGCGACTCCAGAATCTCGCGCTTGTTCGCCGCGGTGTAGCGGCAGTCGACGCTTCGACCCGCGAGATTGATGATGACGTCGGCGCCGTCGATCTCCCCTGCCCACGAGTTCAGATTGACACCGTCCCAATACACGGTGCGCCAGGGCCGCAATGCGCGGTTCCTGCTGAGCACGACGACCTCATGCTGCGGATAAAACGCGCGGGCCAGAAGAGTGCCGAGATGTCCAGAGCCTCCGGGAATGACGATCTTCATTTGGCTGCCTCCTTGAACGTGTTCAAAAGTAAGTTAGGCTCATGTCGGCGAGCTGTCAAGGATTGTTTTGAACACGTTCAGGAGTGCTGTGCCGGCGTAGCCTGCGAAAGAACCGTAGCCCCCATCTTCAGATGGGGGTTATCGCGGCACCGACCTGCGTGAGCCCGCTTGAGCGGGCGAAAGAAAGCTTTCTCTCGCCCGTTAAACGGGCTCACAAATTTGCGCGATCCGCCTTCCCACGGCTGAAGCCGTGGGCAACGGTTCTCAGGGCGGCTACGCCGGCCGGGCCTGAAGCGCGATTGCTAGAATGCCTCGATGGCTCGATCAGGGAAACCGCCGCGCAGCAAAAAGTATCTGGTGTGGATGGATTGCGAGATGACGGGGCTCGATCCGGAGAAGCATGTGCTGCTCGAGATCGCCACCATCATCACGAACTACGATCTGGAGATCGTCGCGCGCGGGCCGGTGCTGGCCATCCGCCATCCGAAGTCGAAGATGGACATGATGGATGCCTGGTGCAAACGCACGCACGGCGGCAGCGGGCTGCTCGATCGCGTTCGCGAGGAAGGCGTCACCACTGCCGAGGCGGAGAAGCAGACGCTGAACTTCATTCGCCGCTATTGCTACGTGCGCACCGCGCCGCTGTGCGGCAATTCGATCGGACAGGACAAGCGCTTTCTGGCGAAGTACATGCCGTCGCTCGATGCGTTTCTGCACTACCGCATCGTCGACGTCAGCTCGATCAAGACGCTGATCAAGGAGTGGTACGGCGGCAAGTACGAGTCGCCGAAGAAGAAAGATGAGCACCGCGCGCTGACGGACATCGAGGAGTCGATCGCGGAGTTGGATTACTACCGCAAGACCGTGTTTGTGCGGAGGTGATTACTCCGAGTCGTCGGTCTTCGACTCTTTTTTGATTTCGGCAAGGACGTCTTCGATGCGGCCGGCGCGCATGGCGGTCTCGTCGAATTTGAAGTCGAGCTCCGGAGTCGAGCGGAGGCGCACGCGCTTTCCGAGCTGCGAGCGGATGAAGCCTTTGCGCTGCTGCAGCTCGCGCACGGTGTCCTTCGTCTGCTTCTCATCGAGGCCGCTGACGAAGACGCGCGCGAAGTGCATGTCGGGACTGACCTCGACGCCGGTGATGGAGAAGAGCGCGAGGTCGATGTCCTTGATTTCGTGGCGAAAGACGTCGACGAGCGCGTCGCGTACCGATTCGCCAACGCGGGAAGTTCTGCGGGTTTTGCGCATGGGGCCATTCAACCACAGAGGCACAGAGAGCACAGAGGTGATTCATAAACCATCGAGCGCGCCCTTCTTTTTCTTCAGCGCGTGGATGCCGCAGGCGCGGAGCACCGGGCGCCACCACAGTTCGGTCGATGACGGCGTCCAGTAGCGGACGCTTTCGCGCGTGATGGACGGCGGCGGGGGGACGAGTTGCTCGAGGCGGTCGTAGAGGAGCATCCGTTCGTCGGGAGTCGACAATCGGAAGAGATTGAGAAGCGTGAAGGCGTCGCGGGTTCGGGCGAGCGCGACGATCGTCGGAACGTCGTGCTGCAGTACGGCCGTTTTGAAACGCGGTGCGGCGTCGTCGAAGATCGGGACGGTGAGCGAACTGTCGGAGCCGATGAACGCCGACGCGCCTTGCGGCACGAGCGACTGCTCGTAATCGTGCGTGAGGTCGACCCATCCGGAGATGACATGCAGCTCTCCCCCGCCGTTCGGCGCGATGGTCAGCGTGTATTCGCAGCCGAGGTCGATGGCGCGCGCTTTCGGCGTATCGATGACGAAGACGCCAGGCTGCGACGTCGTCTTCGCGTGGATGGTTCCCGCGGCCAGCGCGAGGCGATGGCGCCGAGTGCGATTTTCGACGAGGCGGACGATCGTGTTTGCGCCGAGGTCGATCGTGCCGACGGCGGGCGATTGCAACCGGACGGTTCCGCGCTCCGTTCGGACGACGTCGCCCGCGCGCAGGAGCGAATGCGGAACGTCGGCGACTCCCGATTCATCCGTCGCACGCCAGCGGTTCGCAGGCGTGTAGAAACGAATGGCGCCGAGGATCGCGCAGACGATCAACGCGGCAGCGACCGCGAACGGCCACAACGGACGGCGGCGGATCACGGCCACGCGGTTGAAATCGGGCATCGGCGCGGCGGAGCGATAACGGCCGAGGAGCACCTCCAGTTTCTGCACCTCGGCATCCGGCTCGCCGCTCTTGTCCCAGAGATAGTCGTCGTTCATAGAGTGCTCCCGCCGAGGGCGCCGCGCAGCATCTGCATGCCGCGATGAAGGTTCACGCGCACCGAGCCGGGCGTCAGGCCGGTGCGCGCGGAGATTTCGGGACCGGACATCCCTTCCACGAGCCGCATCATCAGCGTCTCGCGATAGGTCGCCGGCAGTGCGCGGATGGCCTCGAGCGCACGCGCCGCCTCGGCGTCCTCGGCCTGCGTTTCGTGCGTGACGTACGCGTCCTCCAACTCCACCGTGTCGCTCATCTTTCTTCGAAAATCCTCGGCGGCATTGCGCGCGCTGCGCGCGATCCAGCCGGCGAATGCGGCCGGCTCGCGCAGCGACTGCAGCTTCGTGTACGCATTGATGAAGACGTTCTGCGCGACGTCGTCGGCGTCGGCCGGCGGAAGGCGCCCGAGGAGGATGGCGTGGACGATGGGGACATATTTGGCGTAGAGCTGCTCGAACGACGCGACGTCGCCCGCCTGCGCGGCACGAACGAGATCTGCGTCGGAACGAACGGGCATCAGCGTTAAGAAGACGCTCGCGGCAATCGAAGTGTTAACACGTTAACGGTGGCCATCGGGATGCCGTCCTCCAGATGAAAAGGAGAACGACATCATGAAACGAATCGTAAGCACATGGCAGCTTCTGGCGTTTGTCGCCATCCCGCTGCTGGCATCACCGGGACTCGTCTCGCACATCGTCATCGCGGGCTCCAACGAACCGGGCCAGCGGCTGGTGATCACGGGACGCGTCTTCGGTGCGGACGGCAAACCGCGCGGCGGCGTGGTCATCGAAGCGCATCACACGGACGCCAGCGGGATTTATCTGGCCGAGGGAGCGCACGCTCCGAATCCCAAAGTTGCGGCGCGGCTTTTTGGGCGGCTGGCTACGGCGCCTGACGGCACGTATCGGATCGACACGATTCGCCCAGGCTCGTATCCCGGCGGCGTCGCGCCGGCGCACATCCACATCCACATTCAGGACGGGCGCCACGAACAATACGGGATGATCGAATTCGCGGATGACCGCGCGCTGACGCCGGCGATGCGCGCGAAAGACGGCGTTGGCGGCACGTTCGCGACGATTCGGCCGGTCACCCGCGACGCATCGGGCGTATGGCATTGCACCCGCGACTTCCACACTGCAGGTGGCAAATGAAGCGCGCGATCGCCGTGCTCGCACTCCTGGCGCTGCCGGTCTGCGCCGCGCCGACGCGCTATTACGTGAAGCCGGTCTACACGAGCCTGCGCTTCTCGATCGTGAAGTGGGGCGTGCTGAAGGAGGAAGGGATCTTCCGCGATTTCGATGGGACGCTGATCTACGACCCCGCGCATCCGGAAGCATCGCGGATCGACGTGGTGGCGAAGGCAGCTAGCCTCGATACGAAGAACAGCGGACGCGATGAAACGGTCACGGGCGAGGATTTCCTCGACGCGCGCCGCTTTCCGACGCTCGAGTTTCACAGCACCGGCGTCGACCACAACTTCGTTACCGGCAATCTCACCATTCACGGCACGACGCGACGGCTGCGCTTTCCGGTGACGTCGCTCGGCGTTCACGAGATCGCGAGCATCGGCAAGATGGCCGGCTTCGAGACCACCTTCACCATCAACCGGCGCGACTTCGGCGTCCTCGGCGCGCGATGGGGCGCGGTGCCGGGGGTGCTCAGCGACAATGTGGAGCTGCACATCACGATCGGTGCGACCACGCGTCCGTGAAAGGCGATCCGCAGATGACGCAGATTTCCTCAGATGGGACCTCGCAGACGGCATCTCCGGGTGCGATCGCATGTGTCGGCTGAGGGCCGCACGGTGCCGGCTGAGAGCCGCACGGTGCCGGCTGAGAGCCGCACGATGCCGGCTGAGAGCCGCATGGTGCCGGCTGATAGCCGGACATTGCCGGCCTATTGCAGGACATTGCCGACTCAATGCAGTACATTGCCGGCTTAGTGCAGCATACTGCCGGCCTATTGCAGCACAGTGCCGGCTTAGTGCAGCACACTGCTGGCTCATTGCAGCACTGCCCCAAATCGTTCGTCTGACGATCGATACGGCTGAAGCGTCGCGCTGGCGCGGGCGCGCGACCACTGAACAGCGTCCGAGGGATCCAAAGAGAGTCGCTTGCTCCACCGTCACGAGAAATGCGGGACGCCCAACGCCACGGTCTCGTCGAAATCGAGCTTCTCCGTCGTCCAGCCGGTGAGCGTGGCGTCGGTGTTCGTTTCGACGAAGGACTGAACGCGCTCGAGCATCGCGTCCGCGGCGGGATCGTCGAGTGAGACGAACGACACGGCCATCCTCGCGCGCTGATGGAGGTCGTGCAGGCCGACCTCACCCGCCGAGATCTCGAAGCGGTGCCGCAGCTTCTCGCGCAGCGATCGCACCACCATGCGCTTGTCTTTCAACGACTGCGCGTGCGGGATGAAGATCTCGAAGAGTGCGACGGCGACGATCATGGTGAGGAGTGGCCAGCGATCGCCGGCCACTCACAACTACGCGAGCACTGACGCTAACTGCTCCACCTTGAATGCTTCGATGATGTCGCCCTGCTTGATGTCCTGGAACTTCTCGATGCCGATGCCGCACTCGAAGCCCTGGCGGACTTCGGCGACGTCGTTCTTGAAGTGGCGCAGCGAGGCGATCTTGCCTTCGAGGATGACGCGATTGTCGCGCAGCAGGCGCACGCTCGCGGCGCGCGGGATGATGCCCTCGGTGACCATGCAGCCGGCGATGACGCCCGCCTTCGGCACCTTGAACGTGTTGCGCACCTCGGCGCGGCCCTGGAAGACTTCCTGGAACTTCGGATCGAGCAGGCCGGTCATGGCCAGCTTCATCTCGTCGACCAGGTTGTAGATGACGGTGTAGAGGCGGACGTCGATGCCTTCCTTCTCCGCCAGCTCGCCGGCCGAACGCTCGGGACGGACGTTGAAGCCGACCACGATGGCGTCGGATGCGGAGGCGAGCAGAATGTCGTTCGTCGAAATGGCGCCCACCGAGGAGTGGATGACGTTGACCTTGACCTCGGAAGTGGAGAGCTTGCGCATCGTGTCGCCGAGCACTTCGACGGAGCCTTGCACATCGGCCTTGAGGATGAGATTGAGCTCCTTGGCGGTACCCGACTGCATGCGCTGGAAGAGTTGATCGAGCGACATGCGCGAGGTCTTGCCCTGCGACGCCTCGCGCGCTTTCTCCTGGCGCATCTGGCCGATCATGCGGGCCTGCGTCTGTTCGTCGACGACCTGCAGCGAATCGCCGGCGTTCGGAACCTCATCGAATCCGGTGAGCTGCAGCGGCGTGGCCGGGCCAGCCTCGGTGATTCTGTTGCCGCGCTCGTCGGTCATGGCGCGGACGCGGCCGGAGGTGGCGCCGGAGAAGAAGGCGTCGCCGACTTTGAGGGTGCCGTCCTGCACGAGCACCGTGGCCACGATTCCGCGGCCGGTTTCCTTCTTCGCTTCGAGGACGACGCCTTTCGCGCCGATCTCGGGTGACGCTTTGAGATCGAGGAGGTCGGCGGTGAGCAGGATCATGTCGAGAAGATCGTCGATGCCCGTCTTCTTCGTGGCCGAGACTTCGACCGAGACGACTTCGCCGCCCCACTGCTCGACCTGCACGCCGTTCTCCGCCAGCTCGCGGCGCACGCGCTCGACGTTGGCGTTCGGTTTGTCGATCTTGTTGATGGCCACGATCATCGGCACCTTTGCGGCGTGCGCGTGATCGATGGCTTCCTTCGTCTGCGGCATGACGCCGTCGTCGGCGGCGACGACGAGGATGACGATGTCGGTCACCTTCGCGCCGCGGGCACGCATCATCGTGAAGGCTTCGTGGCCCGGCGTGTCGAGGAAGACGATCTTCCGTCCGCGCTTCTCGACGTGATACGCACCGATGTGCTGCGTGATGCCGCCGGCTTCGCCCGCCGCGACATTCGTCTCGCGGATGGCGTCGAGCAGCGAGGTCTTGCCGTGGTCGACGTGACCCATGACGGTGATGACCGGACCGCGCGGCGTCGAGCCGGTCGCGCCGGTCTTTTCCATCGCTTCCAGTTCAACGGCCTCTTCGAACGACACGATCTCGGCGTCGATGCCGAGGTCCTTGGCGATTTCGAGGGCGAGCTCGCCGCCGAGCGGTTGATTGATCGAGATCATCAAGCCTTTCTTCATGAGCAAGTGCTTCATGAGGTCATTGGCTTTGATCCCGAGCTTGTCGGCGAGCTCTTTGACCGTCGCGCCTTCGCTGAGCGGAATCTTGTTCGTGGGACGGGTGAAATTCAGGACCTTGCCCGAAACCGGAGCGGCCTGCTTGCGGACGTCGCGGCGGAGCGACGGAGCCTTCGGCGCACCATCCTCGTCCGTCTCCGGCATCGGGATGTCGGGGCCGAGGTCGTCGTTGATGATCTGCGTTCCGGAGAACGGACCTTTCGTGAACAACTCGCTGTCGACTTCGGAGGGACGTTCGCTCTTGCCGCGTTTGCCGGTGGTCTTCTTCTTCGGCGAGGAATCCTCGCTTCCATCGGGACGGCGGGACTTGCTGCGTCCCATTGCGCCGCCCGGCAGCGTGCCGGGAAGCGGCGGCGGAGCGGAGGGACCCGTTCCGGGACGTCCGACGCCGGGACGGAAACTGCCCGGACCTGCGGGACGCGCACCCATCGGACCGCCGGGACGGACTCCCGGTCCCGAGGGACGTGTGCCCATGGGCGGACGAGCGCCGCCTGGACCGGCGGGACGCGTGCCCATCGGCGGGCGCGACGTGCCCGGACCAGCGGGACGCGCGGTCTGTCCGCCGACGTAGGTCGGACGTGCAACCGGCGTCTGGCCGGCGTAGTTGGGACGCGCAGCTTGCGGCGCGCGGGCGCGCGGACCGGTCGGGCCGGTTGGGCGGCGAGAGTCGGCGGCAGCGCCGGCGGCCATCGGAGCAGGCGCTTGCGGCGCGGCAGCGGGTGGCGGCATCGGCGCAGGCTCGGGCTCGGGAGCCGGCGTTTCGACGACGGCCGGACGCGGCTTGACCACCGGTGGCGGCGGCGCTTCTTTGGCGGCGCGTTCTTCGGCTTCGACGGCTTCGACGAACTCCGGGATGATGACCGTTGGCGGCGGCGTGGTGATCTGCGGTTCTTCGACCGGCACCTCGCGCTTCGGACGCGGCGTCGGCTTGACGATCGCGCGCGGCGGACGCACGGCTTCTTTTTTCGCGGCGACCTGCGGCTTGTCTTCGCGCATGATGACGCTGCGCGTGCGCATGGTCAGTTTCTTGCCGGTGATGAGCGCCTGAATGACCTCAGGCTCCAGAGCCTGATTCGGGTCGGTGATCTCGGCGCCGAGCGACTGCAACTGGAAGATGACGTCCTTCTCGGACTTCCCCATCTTCTTCGCGATGTCGCTCACTTTGAACTTTGCTGCCGCCATTGACTCTCCTTGGTTCGGGTGTCAGGTTGCGAATTGCGTCAGCCGGGAACCTGGCAACCCGGCAAGCTAAAAACGGATTACTCCACCTGCGCCTCTTCTTTGGGTGCTTCGGCGTCTTCCGGCGCGGCTTCGGATTCTTCTTCTTCCTGTTCGCCGTCGTCCGAGGCCTGGTAGGCCTGCTCTTCTTCGTCGCCCTCGGGCGGCGTCTCGTCGATCTGTTCGTGCTTGCGCGCGATCTCGATCATCTGCTCGGCCATCTCTTCGTCGACGCCTTCGATGGCGGTGAGATCCTCGACCGAGGCATTGATGACGGAGTCGAGATCGTCGTAGCCGGCTTCTTCGAGCGTGTTCGCCCAATCGTCCGGCATGCCTTCGATGTCGTGGACGTTCGTTTCCGCGCGCGCCTCGGCCATCGCTTCCTGCAGCATGGCGCTGAGGGCGTCGGCGACCTCGCCCTTGACCTCTTCCTCCGACTTGATGTCGATCTTCGCGCCGATCAACTCCGCCGCGAGGCGGACGTTGAGGCCGCGCTTGCCGATGGCGAGCGAGAGCTGGTCGTTGTCGACGATGACGTCGAGGTGCGGACGGTGGGCCTGTTCATCGCTCGTCACGGAAACGCGCGTGATCTTGGCCGGAGCCAGTGAGTTCTGCGCGTAGACGACGATGTCTTCGTTGAACGGGATGATGTCGATCTTCTCGCCGCGCAGCTCGCGAATGATGGACTGCACGCGCGAGCCCTTCATACCGACGCACGCGCCGACCGGATCGACGTCGCGCTCGCGCGACATGACCGCGATCTTGGCGCGCTCGCCCGGCTCGCGGACAGCGCCGCGAATGACGACGGTGCCGTCGTAAATCTCCGGCACTTCCATCTCGAAGAGCTTGATGAGCAGACGAGGATCGGTGCGCGAGAGGACGACCTGCGGTCCTTTCGGCTGCGTGTGCACGTCGACGATGACGGCCTTGATGCGGTCGCCCTGCGAGTAACGCTCGGCGCGCGACTGCTGGCTGCGCGGGATGATCCCCTCGGTCTTGCCATTGAGGTCGATGATCATGTCGCCGCGCTCGAAGCGCTTGACGTAACCGTTTTCGAGCTCGCCGGCCTTGCCGATGAATTCGTTGTAGACCTTCTCGCGCTCGGCCTCGCGGACCTTCTGATACAGGACCTGCTTGGCCGACTGCGCGGCGATGCGGCCGAAATCTTCGGCGGCCTTCGTCAGCGGGATGTGCACTTCGTCGCCCTGCTCGACCTCGGAGTCGATCTTCTGGGCTTCGTAGGTGCGGATCTGCGTGTTCGAGTCTTTGACGACGTCGACCACTTCCTTGGTGATGTAGCTGAGGCGGATGCGGCCGCCGACTTCGACGTCGGGATCGACTTTCTTCGCCTGTTCGAGCGTCCACTGCGCCTGCGGATCTTCGATCTCGTTCTCGTCGATGACGACGTCTTTGATGACGTACATGGTCATCTGGCCGCTGACGCGGTCGATGACGGTTTCCATCGGCTCGCGCGTTTTGTAGTACTTGCGCGCCGCGGTGGCGAGGGCATCCTCGAGCGCTTTGAACACGCGCTCGACGTCGATCGACTTCTCGTACGCCAGCGCCTTGATATTTTTGCTGAGATTCTCGTCAAACATGGTGTGTGCTCAGATCTCCACTTCCAGCCGCGTTTCTTTCACATCTGCCAGCGGAACGACGTAGTCGGGATCCTTTTTCATCACCGGATCCGTGACGACGATCGTTTCGCCGTTGAATTCTTTCAATCTTCCGACGATCACATGAAGCCCTCGAATGGCCGTCGTGGTCCTGACGCGGACGAGGCGGCCGAGGAACTTCTGGTAATCCGACAGCTTGTAAAACTTGCGATCCAGCCCGGGAGAAGAGACCTGCAGTTCGTACTCCGCCGGAACGACATCGTCGACGTCGAGAAAGGCACTGACCTGGTGCGAAACCAGCTCACAGTCCTCGACCGTCACACCACCCTCTTTGTCGATGTCGATGCGGAGCAGGAACCCATGACCCTGCTTCCGGTACTCAATGTGAACGAGCTCGAGACCTTCCGAAGAAACGATGGTCTCGATTTCCTTCTCAACCCGTTCGGGCAAAACGCTCATATGTCCTGACAACAAAAAAAGCGGCCGAATCGGCCGCTTTCGATAGGTTGTTGCTCGAAAGCTGACGGATGATACCACGTTGCAGCGAGCCGTCACAACGCCGTGAACGTGTGATGGATTCCGCTTCAGCGCGAAGAAAACAGCCTACTTGGCGAGGTACACCTTGACGTTGTACTCGACGAACTCGACGCGGTTGTCGCACCGGATCTCACCAAGTGCCTGCTCGCTCACCACCGCCGCAAAACCGGGCACCACGTTGAACACGAACTGCGGCGAAAAGCCATACCTTGCAGCCAGTTCAGAGGTGACCAATTGCGCATCAGTGCCGTCGTGGTACTTGAAGATGTACCCGGGAACCCGTTCCTGCGGGAAGGCGGAACGTAACGGCGCCGGCGCACTGCAAGGTGGCGACAGGCGGTGACCGAGAGGATCCGCGGCCCGTGTGCGGCCGGACGTCACGGAATCATTCAACGCAAGGGCTGAGTGTCCGTTCTCGGGCGACGTCGGAAGATTGCATCCGATCGTCAGGAACAGTGCGAACGGGAACAGCAAACGGCGAGGGATCAGAAGCATCTCCGGGACAAAGAAAAGACGGCCGCGCGGACGCGGCCGTCTTTCGAATGGGATTTTCGGAAAATCTTAGAGCTGATGCTTCACGGCGCGGTGAATGGTCGTGCCCGATTTGCAGGCGGCGACGTCCGGGCTGTAGATACAGGTGATGGCGTTGTTCGTGAGCGGAATGAGGTACTGCGGCTCGAGGGTGGTCGGGTCGTTGGTCTGGTTGTCGAGCTGGGAGCCGAAGGCGAAGAAGGCCGGGCAGCCGGTCGGGCAGCCGTTCGCGGCCGCGTCGGAAGTCGGCGTCGTGCCGCTCTGCTGAAAGATCGCGTACGCGCCGGTGGAGGTTGCGGCCTTCGTGAAGGTCGGGAAGATAGTAGCGCTGCCGACCGCGCCCTGCGCGGAGCCGAGCGGCTGCAGCGTGAAGCTGCTCTGCGAGAGTTGCGTACCCGTAGAGCTGAAGAGCGTACCGGTGATCGTCGTCGTCGAGAACTGCGATGCGTTCACGAAGCCGATGTTGGTGCGGTACTGGTCCGTGTTGCGGATTCCGGTGACGAAGACCTTGTCGAGGCCTGCACCCGAGGCGGACTCGGAGACGAAGTTGTACCAGGGAATGCCCGAGAACAACTGGCCCGTCGTCGGCTGCGTGTTCAGCGCATTCGCATCGGCATTCGGGGTGTTGACCGAGTAGATGCGGCTTTCGACGCTGATGTTGCGGTAGTTCGCGTTCAGACCCGTGCTCGGATCAGGCGTGCAGTCCGCGTTCGCCTTGCAGGCGTTGAAGATCAGCTGACCGAGGGCCGACTGAACGTTCAGCGTGTTCTTCACGAAGTCTTTCAGCTCGCGGCGCTCGCGCGGGGCGAGGGTGAGGACATGTGGAAACGGCGTCTGCGTACCGTTCGTACCTGTCGCCAGGATCACCGAGACATCGACGCTGTCATCGCTGAGATTCGAGATGAAAACGTCTGAGACGAAGGTGGCGGATGAGCTCGAAATATGGCCCGCCGCCGGCACGTACACCTGGTCCGCCGCGCGGAAGTTGCTGGCCATCGCCGCACCGGCGAACAACGTGATCGCCGCAGCGACACCCAACTGTTTCACTTTGAACATATTCTCCCCTTTTGCTACGAGTTTTTTGTAATCAGACTGCCTCGATCGGAAAGTGCGTACGCATTCTAAACGACTTCGAAAGCGTGAAAAAAAAATCAAATTGCAAATGGTGATACGGTCCGATGGAACCGAACGTCACACGCGAAATCATGAGGCTTTGGTGACCGGACTATGCGATTGTAGCATGACGTTTGGCGATCATGAACGTCACGTTTGAAGCCGAGGACGAGGGTGCCAGACTCGACCGCGCCCTTGCCGCGCGGATGCCGGAGCATAGCCGAAACTTCCTCGCCCGTCTCATTGAAGAAGGACGCGTACTACTCGACGGGAGGCCCGCGCCGCGGCCTTCGATACGCGTGGCGCAGGGGCAGAACGCCACCATCGACATCCCCGCTCCCTCCCCCGCCTCCGCCCAGTCGCAGGAGATGCCGCTCTCGATTCTGTTCGAAGACAGCGATCTTGTCGTCATCGACAAGCCGGCCGGCATGGTCGTGCATCCCGCGGCCGGCCACGCCGACCGCACGCTCGTGAACGCGCTGCTGTTTCACGTGCGCGATCTCAGCGGCATCGGCGGCGAGCTTCGTCCCGGCATCGTCCATCGGCTCGACAAAGACACCAGCGGCGTGATGGTCATCGCCAAGAACGACGAGACGCATCGCAAGCTGACGTCGGCGTGGTCGAGCGACGCGGTGCGCAAAGAATACGTGGCCATCGTCTACGGCACGCCGTCGCAAACGCGCGGCACGATCGATGCGCCGATCGCGCGCGATCCGCGCAACCGTAAGCGCATGGCCATCGTCGCCGGCGGCCGCAACGCCATCACCGATTTCGAAGTGGTCGAACAACTTCGCCACTCGTCGGTGATCCGCTGCAACCTTCGAACGGGCCGCACGCACCAGATCCGCGTGCATCTGAAGTCGATCGGCCATCCCATCATCGGCGATCCCGTCTACTCCGGCCCGCAGTGGCGCGGAATCCCGGACAAGAAGCTGCAGAAAGCGATCGCAGGATTCGGTCGTCAGGCCTTGCACGCTGCTCATCTGGTGATTCCACATCCAAAGACGGACAAGCCCATCAGTTTCACGGCGCCGCTCCCGGACGACATGCGCGATTTGATCGCCGCGCTCCGCTGACGCGTGCCCGCCCGGAAATCTTTCGAAGCAGGCTTCGTTACGCCAACGGATGAAAGCGAGACAGACCCGCGAGGTGCGCATCGGCAACGTCACCATCGGAGCCAATCACCCCATCGCCGTGCAGTCGATGACGGCCACGAAGACGCAGGACGTCGCCGCCACGATCCGGCAGGTGGAGTTGCTCGAAGCTGCCGGCGCGGACGTCATCCGCATCGCCATCGACACGCCGAAAGATGTGACTGCGCTGGCCGAGGTGCGCGCGGCGCGGCCGAACGCGAACCTGGTCATCGATCTGCAGGAAAACTATCGCCTCGCCGAGCGCGTCGCGCCGTTCGTGCAGAAGCTCCGCTACAACCCGGGCCACCTCTACCACATCGAACGCGACAAGCCGATCAAGGACAAAGTCGCGTATCTCGTCGACGTCGCCCGCGCGCACGGCTGCGCGATCCGCATCGGCGTCAATGCCGGCTCCGTCGATCCGGAGAAGCTCGACAAGTATCCGAAAGAAGACTCGATCTCGCCGATGCTCGACTCGGCGCTCGAACATTGCCTGATGCTCGACGACCTCGGCTTCGATCAGTACGTCGTCTCGTTGAAAGATTCCGATCCGAACAAAGTCATCGACGCGAACATCCGTTTCGCCGAAGCGCGGCCCGACGTCCCGCTGCACCTCGGCGTCACGGAAGCAGGCATGCCGCCCGACGGGATCATCAAAACGCGCGTGGCATTCGAACAGCTCATCACCCGCGGCATCGGCGACACGTTGCGCGTCTCACTCACGCTGCCGTTCGAGAACAAGGGCGACGAGATCACGGTCGGCCGCCAGATCCTCAGCGACATCGCGAACGGCCGTTTCCGCTCCGTGGCGCGCTTCGAACAGAAGGGGATGAACATCATCAGTTGTCCCTCCTGCTCGCGCGTCGAGAACGAGGCGTTCATCGATCTCGCGCAGAATGTGCGCGAGATGACGACGTACGCGAAGGAGCACGACATCACGATCGCGGTGATGGGCTGCCGCGTGAACGGACCGGGCGAAACGGACGACGCGGACCTCGGCATGTGGTGCGCGCCGACCTACGTGAATCTGAAGCGCGGTCCGGAGTCGCTCGGCCACTACACGTACGACGAGATCCTCGGCCGCCTGCGCATGGAGCTCGATAAACTCATTGATGAGAAGCGAGGCGCGCTCGTTTGAAACGAATCCCCTATCTCATCCTCTCGCTCGTCATCATCGTCGCCGACGCCTGGACCAAGTGGCTGGTCTCGTCGCGCATCGATCTGCATGAGTCGATTCCGCTGATCCCCGACTTCCTGCAGCTCGTGCACGTGCGCAACACCGGCGCGGCGTTCGGCATCGGCGCCAATGCCGATTCGCGCATCGTTCCGCTGCTGTTGAACCTCGGCGCGATCGGCGTGTTCTTCGTGGTGGTGGCCTACGCGTTCCGGGCGGCGGTCACTGACCGCGTGCTGCAAACCGGGCTGCACCTGATTCTCGGGGGCGCAATCGGAAATCTGATCGACCGCTTCCGCCTCGGCTACGTCGTCGATTTCGTGGACGTCTTCGTGAAGTCGCACCACTGGCCGGCATTCAACGTGGCCGACTCGGCGATCTGCATCGGAATCGCGCTGCTCTTCCTCGACATGCGGAAGAAGCCGGATTCCGACGAGGTCACCGCGGCGGAGACGGCGTCGTAGGCTCGGGATCGAGCGTCACGTCGACCTCGCCCGGGACCTGCTTGTACGCGCCGCCGTGACTCTCATCAAATTTGTTGGCAGGAATCGCGGCAGCGGTCGTGGCCGCGTCGTAACTGTTCGCCGCGATCTGGTCAGGATCGAGGAAGCTCGTCGCGCTCGATAAGGCGTAGCCGAGGATCGCTGCGAAAAATCCGACCGGCGCCGCCGCGACTTTGTTCGCCGCCACCGCGCGCGACAACTCCCGGTGAAAATCGACGCGCACCGGAACGTATCCCTCTTTCGCGAGCGTGATGCTGCACGGCGCGGCCGTGCGCGGCACGGTGATGGTCGTCGGCGTCACGCCGCCATACAACGGCGCATTGCCGCAATCCACCGACACGACAGCCCCCGCGGGATTCGAACGCACCGGAATCTTTTCATTGGCCGTATTGACCATCGTCGCGCAACGAGCGGCAGAAAAAATGACGGCGGCAGCAAGGATCGCACGTTTCATGGGTGGATATGGTAACCCCATCGCAGCGCCCGCGGCCCGCGCCGGCTCGGCGGCAATCCGTTGGCCGAAAACCTGTCGTGACAGGTACATCTACCATCTCCCCTTGGTACAACAACCTGCGTCCTAGTGATGCGCGACCGCGTCCCAGAGGGGCGCGACCGCGTCCAAGTGAGGCGCAACTGCGTCCCAGTGGGGCACGACTGCGTCCCACGTGATGCGCGACCGCGTCCCAGTGGGGCGCGACTGCGTCCCAGTGAGGCGCGGCTGCGTCTCAGTGGGGCGCGACTGCGTCCCAGTGAGGCGCGGCTGCGTCCCACGTGAGGCGCGACCGCGTCCCAGTGAGGCGCGGCTGCGTCCCACGTGTCCTGCATCGGCTTAGGCCTCACCTTGCTTCACAAATCGTCGGAACGAAAACGCTGTGGGCGCGCGAGTACTACGATCGAATGATTCGCGATGAACGGCATTTCTTCAATGCCGTTGCGTATGTTCGGAACAATCCGATCAAGGCCGGGCTAACTGGATGGAGGTGGGTGGGCTGAACCGCCGGCGAGCCGCCGGCGGTCCAGCCGGCGGGCCGCCGGCGCTACGATGCTGTGTTACGCGTTTTCCGCGGGCGGCGCCGAATCCGTCAACTGGCGTTGGGCCATTGCGGCCGTGCCCATCAGGCCGCCCATGCCCATCGATTCGACGGCGGTCGAGGGGACGATCATCATCGCGCCCTTTTCCTTCAGCCCTTCGTAGAGCATGTTCATGGCGCGCAGGTGGAGCGCCGTCGGATTGTCGTGATAGGAGATCGATGCGGCCTGGAACAGCTTCGCGATCTCCACTTCCGCCTCGCCGAGGATCACGCGCGCCGCTTTCTCGCGTGTGGCTTGCGCTTCGCGCGACATCGCGTCCTGCAGCGCGTCGGGGATGATCACGTCGCGCATCTCGACTGACTGGACGGTCACGCCCCACGGATTGCAGCGATTGTCGATCAGTTCCTGGAGCTGCTCTTCGATCTTCTCGCGGCCGCGGAGCAGGTCGCTCAGCGACGTGCGGCCGATGATGTCGCGCAGCGCCGTCTGCGCCGCCCAGCTCACCGCTTCCTGGTATTGCTGCACTTCCAGCGCTGCCTTCTCGGCGTCGTAGACCATCCAGAAAAGGACGGCGTCGACGTTGACCGGCACCGTGTCGGACGTCAGCGTCTGCTCGGCGGCGAAACTCGTGGTGATCACGCGCTGATCGATCCACGACGAGACCGTGTCGAAGAACGGCACGATCCAGAAGAGTCCCGGGCCGCGCAGTCCGATGAACTTGCCGAGGCGAAGGACGACTGCTTTCTCCCACTGCTTGGCCACTTTCGGCGATTGCATCAGGATCAGCCCCGCGATGATTCCGCCGATGAGCCAGAACGGATTCGAGGTGACGACGAGCATTGCCACCCCACCGAGAAAAAAGCCGAGAAGCACGAAGATCGCGACGATGTTCGGCCGGGGACCGTTGAAGTTGCGGATGCGTTCTCTGTTTGCTGCGACGACGGGAATCATGATCAATGTTCTCCTTCCTTCAGTCGCCGCGTGAGCTCTTTGACGGCTTCGCGCGGTGAATATCCGAGGGCTGCGGAATCGGTGAGGAAGCGGTCGATGTGCGCGGCCAGGCGGCGCTCGCGCTGGCCGGCGTGCGCCTCCTTCGGCACGCTGTCAGCGATGAATGTCCCCACGCCCCGGCGCGTCACCAGCACTCCCTCACGCTCGAGAGTGACGTAGACCTTTGCCACGGTGTTGGCGTTGACGCGAAGATCGACGGCCAGTTGGCGAACGGTCGGCAACTGGTCCCCCGAACGAAGGCGTCCGGTGGCGATGGCCACGCGGATGCCGCGCTCGAGTTGGGCGTAGATCGGCGTGCGGTCGTTTTCATCGATGGAGATGGGGGTGGTCACTCCGCTGTCCTCTTGTACTACTAATTTAGTACATCTCCGGCGGAAGTCAAGAGGCTGTTGACAGCAAGGTGGAAATCACGTACAACGCAACCGGTCCACAATTAACAAATAACCAATCCCAGGCCCACGGTGATCTCCGCGCGCCCGAAGGAGATCCCATGAAGAACGTGTGCTTGGCTCTTGCCCTGTCTCTGCTCGCCGCCGGCGCCTCGGCCGCGACGTTCACCGTCACGAACACCAACGACAGCGGCCCGGGCTCGCTCCGGCAGGCCATTACGGACGCGAACGCCGCCTCGGGTACCGTCGCGTTCAGCATCGGTTCCGGCGTTCAGACGATCACGCCGCTCACTGCTCTTCCCGACGTCAACTCCAACGTGACGATCGACGGAAGTACGCAGCCCGGCTATGCCGGTACGCCCGTGATCGAACTGAACGACTCGTCGATTGCCACGGGCGGCAACGGCTCGTGCCTCGTCTCCTCCGGGACGCTTAACGCACTGGCCGTGAACCGATGCAGCGGCCGGGCGATCTCGATGAACGGCGGGCGGGTTACGGCGAGCTTCATCGGCACGGACGTGACAGGTCACACCGCCCTGCCGAACAGCGTCGGCATCGCCGCCTCCGGACAAGCGGCGCGAATCGGCGGGAGCACGGCCGCCGAAGGGAACCTGATTTCCGGCAATACCCGCGACGTCATCGCTGCTGCGGCCGGAACTGAGATCGCGCACAACCGGATCGGAACGGATCTAACCGGCGAGACCGCCTTCCCTTTTAACGGCGGCGCGGCGATCTCGGTCGAGAATGCAGATGACGTCTCCATCCACGACAACGTCATTGGGGCGCACAACGTCGGCATCGACTGTTTCCTTGCCGAGGGAGTGCTCATTAACAACAACCACATCGGCGTCAGTCCTTCGAACGCTCCTTTGCCGAATTCGATCGGTATTCACATCGACCGGTCGGACCTGGCACAGATCGGCACCGGCGGCGCAAATGTGATCGCCTTCAACACGGTTGTCGGGATTGAAATCAACGGGGCGTCCGTTCGCAACACGATTCGCGGCAATTCCATCCACCACAACGGCACGATCGGGATCGACCTCTCGAATTCCTCTTCGATCGACGGCGTCTCCTTCAATGACTTCGAAGATTTCGACTCGGGCCCAAACCTGCTGCAGAACTTTCCGTTTCTGAATGGCGCCACTTCAGTCGGCGGACAAACAACGATCACCGGCACGATCAACACTAACCCCAACCAGCTCATCACCCTCGATTTCTACGCCAGCGGACAGTGTTCCAACTCTGGCAATGGAGAGGGAGAAACGCCGATTGGCTCGGCGACTGTGCAGACCAACTCGAGCGGTAATGGCACGTTCACGGCCACGTTTGCGGCGACCGTTGCAGCCGGTTCGGTCGTGACCGCGACTGCGACCGACCCCTTTGGCAACACGTCCGAATTCTCATCCTGCCGCACTGTTCAAGGGACGGGGACATTCGTTCTCGGTAGCTCTCTTAACAGCGTTTTGGAAGGCTCCGGCGACGCTGCTGTCTTCGTCCTTCGAACGAACGGCACCGCAGGCACAGCGACCGTCAACTTCGCCACGTCCAACGGAACGGCAATCGCCGGCAGCGACTACACGGCCACTTCGGGAACGCTGTCGTTTGCTGACGGAGAATCTGTGAAGTTCTTCACTATCCCGATTACGAACGATAACGTTTTCAAGGGGAATCGGACCTTCACGCTCACCCTCAGCGGCCCCAGCATCGGATCATCGGTCGGCAATCCATCCACAGAGACGATCACCATCCTAGACGACGAGGCGCCGCGGATCTCCATCGCCGACGCTTCCGTGGTGGAAGGTAACAGCGGTACGACGAATATGACGTTTACGGTGACGCTTACCGGTTCGACGAACTTACCCGCAACCATGCAGTACGCCACGTCGTCCGGCTCCGCGTTTTCATTCAGCGACTTTCAACAGGTCAGCGGAACGCTGACGTTCAACCCCGGTGAGACACAGAAGACGATTACGGTTCCGATTTTCGGCGACACCGTTGGCGAATCAGACGAAACGTTTACCGTCTTCCTATCCAACCCCACCAATGCGATCCTCACCCGCAGCGCGGCCACCGGCACGATCATCAATGACGACGTCATCCCCACCGTCACGGCGTCGGATGTGACGATCGTCGAGGGAAACAACGGAATCAGCAACGCCGTCATTACCCTGACGGCGAGTCAACCGTTCTTCGGCGAAGTCGACTTTTTCACGGTTGATGGGTCAGCAAAGAACAACAGCGATTACCAGGCTCGTTCGGGTTTCTTCATCTTCAATAACGAGACGACGAAGACGATTACGATTCCGATCGTCGGCGACGCTGTCGTAGAACCCGACGAGGCGTTCACAGTCAGACTCTCGCTCTTCAATTTCAGTTCTCCGACGTTCGTGCTTCCCCGGACGAACATTACGGTCACCATTCTCAATGACGACACGGGCGTCGGCCCGACGCGTCTGAGCATCCCCGCTGGCGGCACAATGCCGCTGACGATCAACCTCGGGTCGACCACGCCGCAGACCATCACCTTCACCTCTTCCAACCCCGACGTTGCCACGATCCCGGCAACCGTACAGGTCAACGGCGTCATGCAAGTCGACGTGACCGGCGTCCATGCCGGTAATGCGACGATTACCGGCATCCTGCCGCCGGGGTTCGGCACCGTCGCTCCGGTCATTGATGTCTTCGTCTACGATCCCGTGACGCTCGTGCTGAACCCTTCGACGGTTCATGTACCGGTCGGCGGCACGGCGACGATCCGCGCGTCGTTCAATCCAGCGCTCAATGTCACCGAGACGGCATTGCTGACACCGACCGGTCTGGGTGAAATCACCGTTCCGGATCGCGTCACCATCGATGCCGGTCAAACGGCGGCGTTCACGATCAAAGGCATCAAGCGCGGACACATCGTTCTCACCGCGACGCTCGGAGCAGGCCGCGCAAACGCGGTCACGTTCGTCGATATCGACGTCGACGATGCGCCGACGACACCTTCGATCACGCAGGTTTCGCCCCCCAATGGTCCTGCCGCGGGCGGAACCGGCGTAACGATCAACGGCGCGAACCTGCGCGCCGACTGCACGATTCGTTTCGGCGGCGTTCCCGATGCGAATGTGAGTTTCGTCAGCGCCAGCTCGATCACTGCGACCACGCCGGAGCATGCGCCGGGCGCCGTCGACGTGTCGCTGGCTTGCGGCACCGATGCGTTCAATTTCACCAATGGGTTCACCTATCTCGCTGCCTCCGCAACGCTGTCGAACGTCACGCCGAACTTCGGCAGCACGGGAGGCAACACGCTGGTGAAGATCACCGGCGCGAACATCGCCAGCGGCTGCTGGCCGTTCTTCGACGGCATCCCCGCGCGTTCGGCGATTGTGAACGGCGCCGAGGAGATGATCGCAGCCACGCCCGCGCATGCAGCCGCCGCGACGGTGCCGGTGGTCATCCGTTGCTCGGGTGCCGCCGATGCGTCGCTCGCCAACGCGTTCACCTACTCCACCGCGGCGGAATCGTCGCCGGTGATCACTGCAGTCGATCCGCTGGTCGGCTCGTCCGGAAAGTCGGTGACGATCAGCGGTGCGGGATTTCGCTTCGATGATGTGGTCACGTTCGACGCCACGCGCGCAGCGCTGCTGGCCACTGCGCCAGGCACGCACATCGTTCGCATCCCCGACGTGCCGCTCGGTAAGACGAGCATCAGCGTAACGGACCCCAGCGGCCACGCTTCGACGACCGGGCCGATTTTCACCATCGTGGAGCCTCAGCCGCCGCAGATCGCGAGCGTGACGCCGGCCACCACTCGTCCATCGAACGAAGTGACGCTGGACGGCAGCGGTTTCCGCCCCGGCTACAAGTTCACGATCGGCGATCAGCCGGCGCCGATCGTCACGTTGACGTATACGCGCGTGGTGCTGCGCGTGCCGCAGCTCGCCCCCGGTTCGTACGCCGTCAATGTCCTCAATGATGCGTCGAAGATCGCCGCGGTCGGACCGCAACTGAAAGTTCTCGCGGCCGGCCTGGCCGTCACCCGCGTCGCACCGATGTGCGTGACGACCGACGGCGGCGAAAAGATGACCATCAACGGCTCCGGCTTCGTTTCCGGAGCCGTGGTCACGTTCGACGGAGCGATTGCCGCTGCATCCGTCGTCGACGCGCAGACCATCACGCTGACCCTGCCTCCGCTTCCGGTGGGAAGTCCGCGCGTCGTCGTCACGAATCCGAACGGCGATTCAGCCTCGCTGACGAACGCATTCAACGTCACGTCGCCATTCGATCCGAACGGCTGCGCGCCGCGCTCGCGTCCTGCCCGCCATTGACTCCATGGCAGTGAACCGAAACGTACGTCCGGCGCAAACGCGCCGGACGTTTTTTCCCGACGTGATGCCGAAGGAGTTGCGCATGAGGAACGTGTTTGCCGTCGTCGCCCTGCCACTGCTGCTTGCCGCGAGCGTTTCCGCGGCGACGTTCACGGTGACGAACACCAGCGACAGCGGCCCGGGCTCGCTTCGTCAGGCCATCGCTGACGCGAATGCATCCGCGAGCTCCAGCGGCAATCCTGCTACGGTCGCGTTCCACATCGGCAACTTCGTCCAGACGATCACGCCGATCACTTCCCTGCATGTCGCGGCGAATGTGACGATCGATGGCACGACGCAACCCGGTTACACCGGAACGCCGCAGATCGAATTGAACGACTCATTGATCGCCACCGGCGGAACGGGACCGTGTCTCGACTCGGCGGGCACCATTCGCGGACTGGCGGTGAATCGATGCAGCGGCACGGCAATCGTGGTTCAGGGAGGCCGTGTCTCCGCCTGTTTCATCGGCACGGACGTCAGCGGCCGCACGGCGATGGCGAACAGCGTCGGTCTGTTGATTTCCGCCGCCGCGCTCGTCGGAGGTCCGACGAACGCGGAGGGCAATCTGATCTCGGGAAATCAGCGAAACGTTACCGCGGCAGCGACGGGGAGCGAGATCGCCCACAACAGGATCGGCACCGACAGTACCGGCGAGGCGACGTTCGCGTTCAACGGCGGCGCGGCGATCTCCGTCGAGAACGGCCACGACGTCAACATCCACGACAACGTCATTGCCGGCCACAGCGTCGGAATCGACTGTTCCCAGGCTCAGGGAGTGCTCGTCAACGGCAACCATATCGGGATCAGTGCGTCGAATAAGCCGCTTCCGAACACAGTGGGTGTTCACCTGTTTCGGACGGACCTGGCGCGGATCGGAACCAGCGGGGCAAACGTCATCGCCCACAACACCCTCGCCGGGATCGAGATCGACGGCAGTTCCATTCAGAATACGATTCGCGGCAATTCGATCCACCACAACGGCACGATGGGCATCGACCTGTCGGTTGCGTCCTACGTCGACGGCGTGACCGCCAATGACCTCGGGGATGCGGACAGCGGCCCGAACCTGCTGCAGAACTATCCCGTCCTGACGGGGGTGACGTCGGCCGGCGGCAAAACGACGGTGACCGGCACGATCAACACCAACGCCAATAAGCTCATCACTCTCGACTTCTACGTCAGCGCGCAATGTTCGACTGCCGGCAATGGAGAAGGGGAAACGCTCCTCGGCGTTTCATCGGTGCAGACCGACGGCAGCGGCAACGGATCCTTCACGGCCACGTTTCCGGTCAACACCGACTTTGGCACCGTCGTCACGGCAACGGCCACCGACCCGCTGGGCAATACATCGGAGTTTTCCGCGTGCCTCGCGCTGCAGGCCGCGGGAACCTTCATCGTCAACAACGCCGTGTCGGAGAACGAAGGGGCCGGAATCATTACGATCACGGTTCAACGGACCAACGGTGCCGGAGGCGCGGCAAGCGTCAAATACGCGACGGCAAACGGGACGGCCACGGCCGGCAGCGACTACACGCCCGTATCGGGGACGCTGTTCTTTGCCGATGGCGAAGTGACCAAGTCGTTCGGCATCCCGATCAAGGACGACGGCATCTACGAAGGCAATGAGGCCTTCACGGTGACGATCAGCGGCGCCACGAACGGTACGTCGATCGGAACTCCCTCCACAGAAACCATCACGATCATCGACGACGAAAAGCCTCCCACGATGAGCATCGCCGACGCCTCCCTTTTCGAGGGAAACAGCGGCACGTCGGACATGCTCTTTACGGTGACGCTCACCGGCGCAACCGCGCTGCCCGTGTCCGTCAAGTACTCAACGGTGGCATCAACCCTGTCAACCTCGGCCACGCCGGGAGTCGACTTTCAGGTAGCCGGCGGAACCTTGACGTTCAATCCCGGAGAGCTTCAGAAGACGATCGCCGTTCCGATCTTCGGCGATACCGTCGTCGAGGACACCGAAAGTTTTACGGTCTCGCTCTCCTCTCTCGTCAACGCCACGTTCACCCGCTCCTTCGCCACTGGCACGATCATCAACGATGACGGCGGCCCCAATTCCCGCACCGTTTCCGCGAGCGACGTGACGATCGTGGAGGGAAACGACGGCACCACGAATGCGGTGATCACGCTGACCGCCAGTCAGCCGTTCTTTGGGGAGGTCGACTATTTCACGGTGGAGGGCACGGCGAAGAGCCGCAGCGACTTCATGCCGCGCACGGGCTTCGTCAACTTCAATGCCGAGCGATTCAAAACCTTTGTGGTTCCCATCATCGGAGACAACCTCGCGGAGCCCGACGAGACTTTTACGATTCAGCTCGCGCTCTTCAATAATTTCAATGGGTTCACGCTGGACCGCTCCTTCATCACCGTCACGATCGTCAACGACGATCTCGGCGCCGGTCCTTCGAACCTGATCATCCCCGCCGGCGGCAGCATGCCGCTCATCGTTGCTCTCGGCAACAGTTCGCCGCAGGAGGTCACTTTCTCGTCGTCCAACGCCAGCGTCGCAAGCGTTCCCTCGTCCAGCCAGGTAACCGGCTCGACACTGATCGACGTCACTGGACTGCGCGCCGGAAACGCCACGATCACCGCGAACCTGCCGGCGCCTTTCGGCAATGTAGCCATCGACGTCACCGTTTATGACGCCGTCAATCTCGCGCTGTCCCCCGTCGCGGTGCGACTCCCGGTCGGCGGCACGACAACGATCAGCGCCGCATTCAATCCCCCGCTAAGCGTTGCCGAGGAGGCCGTGATCACCACGGCTGGGTTCGGCTCCATCACGTATCCCGACCGCGTCACGGTCGCTCCCGGTCAAACCGCACCCATCACCATCAAAGGCGTGACGCGCGGACATCTTCTTCTGAGCGCAACGCTCGGACCTCTTCGCGGAAATGCCACTACCTCGATCAGCGTCGACATCGTCGATCCGGCATCTGTGCCGTCCATCACGAAGGTCACTCCGTCGAATGGGCCCGTCGCTGGCGGGATGCCGGTAACGATCAGCGGCTCGAGCTTTCGAACCGAATGCACGGTCCGTTTCGGAGGCGTGCCGGCTGCGAACATCACGGCCTTCAGCTCGACCTCGATGACCGTCATTACACCGGCTCACGCTGCCGGCGCCGTCGACGTGTCGCTTGCGTGCGGAGCGGACGCGTTCACGTTCACGAACGGTTTCACCTTCGTCGCCACCAACCCGACGCTGTCGAGCGTAACGCCAACCTTCGGCTCAACCTCCGGCAGCACGCTCGTGACGATTGCGGGCACGAACATCGCCAGCGGTTGCTGGCCGTTCTTCGACGGGATCGCCGCCCGTGCAGCGATCGTGAACGGCCCGGCAGAAATGATCGCATCGGTTCCCGCACATGCGGTTGCGGCGACGGTCACCGTGGTTCTGCGTTGTACCGGCGCCGAAGGTTCGCTGGCAAATGCCTTTACCTATTCCAGTGCCGAGGAACCGGCGCCGGTCATCACGGGCGTCGATCCGCTGGTCGGTTCCGCCGGAAAGTCGGTCACGATCAGCGGCGCGCGTTTCCGCCTCGATGACACCGTCACGTTCGACGCCGTCGCGGCAAAGGTTCTCTCCACCTCGCCCGGCACCCACGTCGTCCGCATCCCCGATCTCCCCCTCGGCAAAACGAGCATCACCGTGACCGATACCGCCGGCCACATGTCGACGACCGGCCCGATCTTCGCGATCGTCGAGCCACAGCCGCCGCAGATCACGAATGTGACGCCGTCTGCGGCACGCCCCGCCAACGAGATCACTCTCGACGGCAGCGGCTTCCGCCCGGGCTACACGTTTGCGATTGGCGATCAACCGGCGCCGATCGTGACGATGACCTACGCGCGCGTCGTCCTTCGCGTTCCGCAGATCAACGCCGGCACGTACGCAATCAACGTCCTGAACACGGCTTCCGCGGTTTCCGCCGTCGGCCCGCAGTTGACGGTCCTCGCCTCCGGCTTGGCAGTCGCACGCGTCTCGCCGGCCTGTGTGATCACGACCGGCGGAGGAGCGATGACGATCACCGGCTCCGGTTTCGCACCAGGTGCGGTGGTTACATTCGATGGAGTGACCGCGGGAGCCGTAGTGATTGACTCACAGACGATCTCACTCACTGTTCCGCCCCTGCCGGTCGGCACGCCGCGCGTCACCGTTGCGAATCCAAACGGCGACTCCGCCTCGCTGACGAACGCACTCAGCGTCACCTCACCATTCGATCCGAACGGCTGCTCGCCTCGCCCGCGGCCGGCGCGGCACTGAAGGGAACCGCTGTAGCGCCAGCGGCCCGCTGGCTGTACCGCCGCCGGCTCGGCGGCATTTAGAAGCGCCAGCGAGCCGCTGGCGGACCAGCCGCCGAGCCGGCGGCGCTACGTTGCGTCCAAGAACGATCTCTACTCCCCCAGCTTCGCCTTCAGCTCGCGCAGCTCGGTCATCAGAGTCGCGACTTGCGACTCGAGGCGCTGCACGCGAACGGAGAGCGGCTCGCCTGCGGCGGTGGGAGGATCGTCCTCGATCGTCGGCGCGTCGATGACGGCGCCGCCGAGGATGTTCGTCCAGCGCGCTTCTTTCTGGCCGGGACGGCGCGGAAGCTCGCGGACGATGGCGTCGTCGCCGCTGCCGAGGCGTTGCAGGGTGGCCTCGACGTCATCGATCGCTTCGAAGGAGTGGAGGCGATCGCTGCGGCCGCGAAGCTCGCCTGCGGTCTGCGGTCCGCGCAGAAAAAGCAGTGCGATGACCGCCTTGGCCGGACGATCGAGATGCCAGGTAGCGTCGAGATTGTGATCCCAGCGCGTGGCGCGCCCGCCGAGGACTTTCCACACCAGCTTCTCGTCCTGGAGACGGTCGAGCGAGCGCTGCACTTCACTCTCGCCGACTTCCATCACCGGCTCGCGGTTCGATTTCTGATTGCACGCGGCGATCAGCGCGTTCAGCGTCAGCGGGTAGTACTCAGGCGTGGCGAGCTGCTTCTCCATCAGGCAGCCGAGGACGCGGATCTCGATCGGATCGAGCTCGCGCGCCGGCAATCGCCGCGGCTTGCGTTCGCCATCGAGCGTGGTGACGGAGTAGGACATGGGCGAAGTCTACATCTGCGTTGATGCGTCATCTGCGGATGAAAAACTTCGCTTCCCGCGCCGCTCGTGGCGAACCGAAATAGTTGTCGACGCGCATGGCCGCCTTCTCCGCCAGCGACCGGAACGTCGTCATCTTTCCGCCGAAGACGTTCAGCAGATTGCCGCGCCGTTCCAAGCGGTAGTCGCGGGCCAGCGCGCTCGGATTCGTCGAGCGTCCGACCAGCGGACGGACTCCCGCAAACGTCGACGCGATGTCATCGCGACCGATCGGATCGCTAACAAAGCGGTTGAAGCGTTCGATGAGGTAATCGATCTCGCCGTCTGTTGCTGACACATGCTCCAGCGATCCGTTGTGCATGACCTCCGTCGTCCCGACGAGCGTCGTCCCTTTCCACGGCAGGACGAAGAAGACGCGCCGGTCGCTCACTGATTGCAGCAGCATTCCAGCCTCCGCCACACGACGCTTGAGCACGAGGTGCGATCCGCGTACGAGCGACAGCCGGTAGCGCGAGCGGATGCGGTTCTCCGCCAGCAGCGCGTTCATCCACGGACCGGCGGCGTTGACGACGAAGTCGAACCGCTCGTCACCCTTCGACGTACCGACGATCCATTGCTTCCCGCTGCGGCGCAGCGACACCACGCGCGTCTCCTCGCGCACCGTCGCCCCTTCGGCGATCGCGGAGTCGACGACGGTCCGCGCCAGAGCGTAGTCATCGACCTGCGCGTCGAAATAGACAAAGCCGCCGCGCAGTCCGGGCCGCGTCAACGGAAGACGCTCGATCAACTCATCGGCGCTCAGCGCACGATGCCGCGCGATGTTGTCGCGGCCTGCCAGCAGGTCGTACAGCATCAGTCCGACGCGAATCGTGAAGCGGCTGCGCGGGCTGTCGTCGTACACCGGCAGCAGGATCTCGATCGGCTTCACCAGCGACGGCAGATGCTTCAGCAGCCAGGCGCGGTCGCGTAACGATTCGCGGACAAGTCCGAAGTGGAAGCGCTCCAGGTAGCGAATGCCGCCGTGGATCATCTTGGTCGTCGCCGACGACGTCTGCGCGCCGCAGCGGCCTTTCTCGAACAGCGTGACGTCGTAGTTGCGCCGCGCCAGTTCCCACGCGATCCCCACGCCGTTGATCCCGCCGCCGATGACCGCAAGCCGCACGCCGCGATCGTACCGTTTTTCACGCCGCGCAAAGAGGCGTCAGACGGGATTGGCCCACGGTTTGAAACGGCTGAGCTGCGAAATGGCCATCGAGCTTGTCCAGCCCAGCGAAGACGTGAGGCCGGAACCGAGCGGCGATCTCGCCGTGATGCTCACCGGGGGCGGCGCCCGCGCGGCCTATCAGGTCGGCGTGATCAAAGGTCTGGCCCGTCATTTTCCTGACCTTCGATTCCAGATCATCACCGGCGTTTCCGCCGGCGCCATCAACGCCACCTTCCTCGCCGCGCACGACGGCCCGCTCCGCGAAAGCGCCGGCGATCTGGCCGCGCTCTGGTGCTCGCTCGAATGCCGCCACGTTTTCCGCCCGAATTACGCCGCGCTCCTGCCGTTCCGCACGGCACTGAAAGCGATGCTGCCGCCGCGGTTGTCGAAACGGCCGCACGGACTGCTGAACGCCGGCCCGCTCGCCGAAACGCTCCGCGATGCCTACGACTGTCCGGTGCGCAACCAGCCCATCTACGGAATCCGCCGCAATCTCGCGCGCGGCGAGCTGAAAGCGGTCGCGCTGATCGGCCTCGATTACACGACCGGCCAGAGCGTGCGCTGGACCCAGGGCCGCGTCATCGACACCTTCGAAGGTCCGAACCGGCGCAGCGTCAAGGCGGAGATCACCGTCGAACACGTCCTGGCATCCGCGGCGCTGCCGTTCGTTTTCCCCGCGGTGAAGATCGACCAGCGGTGGTATGGCGACGGCGGCATCCGCCTCGCCGCTCCCCTCTCCAGTGCCGTCCACCTCGGCGCACGCCGCATCCTGGCCATGTCCACCGGCTACCAGCGCACGCCCGACGAGGCGAATACGCCGGTCCTGCACGGATATCCGCCCGCCGCCCAGATCATGGGGCAGCTCATCAACGCCGTCTTCCTCGACGTGATCGACGAGGACGTGACACGCATGGAGCGGATGAACGAGATGATCTCGAAGCTCGACGCGTCGCAGCGAAACGGTTTCAAAGCGATCGAGCTCTGCGTGATGCGGCCGTCCGTCGACCTCGGCAAACTGGCCGGCGAGCATGAGAAATACCTCCCCCGCAACATGAAGCTCCTCACCCGCGCCCTCGGCACCCGCGAAACCGAGTCGCCCGACTTCATCTCCATGCTGATGTTCGAGCCGCACTACACGCGGCGGCTGATCGAGATCGGCGAAAACGACGTCGCCTCCCGCCTCGACGATTTGCGCGCGTTCCTCGGCCAGCCAGCGGAATCGGCGATCAGCGCGGTGTAGGCACCTGCACGGCGTGGGAGGTGATCGTAGCGCCGTCGGCCTTATACGTGCGCTCAGCGCGATGTGAAAGGCCTCCCGTCGCCTGCGGCGGGAGGGCTTTGCGGCCGTCAGGGATACAGGATGTTGAAGATCCTAACGTGGGTGAATTTGGCATGCGCATTCGAATTGAATGACCACGCGCCTTGAATGCTGATCGTAATCGTGTCGCCTTCCGCGACATTGTAGATGTCCACGTACGGCACCGAGCCGGAGTCGTTGCCTTGTGCCCCGTTCAGGTAATAGAGCGAGTAGTAAGAAGTCGAATTCGTACCGGGATGGTAGAGCGACACGGTGGCATTGATCTGGTCGTACCAAGTCACGTCGGGAGAGTTCAGCTCTACCCACGCCTCGATTTCATAGTGGCCGCCGGCGCCGGTGGGTACCGTAAACGAACGCGTCGCGCTACCCGAAAGCGCCCGCATTTCAAACCCGGGAGGGGTTGTGTAAAAGCCACTAAGGGTGGTTGCACCCAAGCCGCTCAAACTCCAGCAGTCCCACGTTGATTTCTGCTCAGAGAGATCTTCCGCCGAGTAATCTGTCCAAACGTTATAGCCCACGTAATACGTGATCCCGGCCGAGCAGTCGGTGGCAAACGCCGGCGTTGCAGCTACCAGAGCGAACAGCAGAGAAAAAACCGCAAACGTACTTTTTCGCATTTCTTCTTCCTTTCCACTACGGCAATGAACAATAAGGAAGGCGTTGCGCTTTGTCCACTTCTTTCCGTCAGCGGACTCTGCCGTACGTCACGCGGTAGCTGCCTCGCGGTACTGAATCTCGTACAACTTCCGATACAACCCATCCTGATGCATCAGCTCCTCGTGCGTGCCGCGTTCGCGGATTTCACCGTGGTGGAAGACGAGGATCGTGTCGGCGGAGCGGATGGTGGAGAGGCGGTGGGCGATGACGATCGACGTGCGGCCGGTCATCAGCGTCTGGATCGCTTCCTGGATCAACACCTCGGTCTCGGTGTCGATCGATGACGTCGCCTCGTCGAGAACGAGCACGGGCGGATTGAACGCCAGTGCGCGAGCGAAGGAAAGAAGCTGCTTTTCGCCAACGGAAAGACCGGCGCCGCGTTCCTTCACCTCGGAGTCGTAGCCGCCGGGGAGGCGCTGGATGAAACGGTCGGCCTGCACGCGGCGGGCGGCTTCGCGCACGCGCTCGGGCGTGATCTTCTCGTCGCCGAGGGAGATGTTCTGGGTGATCGAGCCGGTGAAGAGGAAAAAGTCCTGCTGCACGATCGCGAAAAGCGCGCGCAGCGATGATGCCGAGTACTGACGAATGTCGATTCCGTTGATGAGAATCTCGCCGCGCTGCGGTTCGTAGAAACGCAGCAGCAGCGAGGTGACCGTCGTCTTCCCCGCGCCGGTATGTCCGACGAGGGCGATGCGGTCGCCGCGCTTCACCGTGAATGAAACATTCTTCAGTACCCACTCGGGAGAAGCAGGGGGTGAGACAGGGACGAGGGACGAGGGAGATGAAGCAGGGACTAGAGGCGACGCAGCAGTACTCCCTTGTCCCTCGTCCCTCGTCCCTGTTTCCCTTGTCCCTGCTTCGTTGTACGCAAACCACACATCCTTGAACTCGATCGATTCGAAATGGTCGATCTCCAGCGTTCCGTCGTCGACGATCTGCGGCGGCGTGTCGAGCGTCTTGAAGATGCGCTCGCTCGCGGCCATGGCGGCCTGCAGGATGTTGTACTTCTCGGAGAGGTCGGAGATCGGCTCGTAGAAGCGCTGCGCGTATTGGAAAAACGCGATCAGCGTGCCGATGGAAAGCATGCCGTGCAGCACCTGTCCGCCGCCGTACCAGACGATCAGCGCGAGGCCGATCGTCTCGATCAGTTCGACCACGGGATAGAAGATCGAGTAGTAGAAGACCGACTGCAGGTTCGCATCGCGGTGGCGTGCGTTGAGGCCTTCGAACTTTTCCGCCTCATCTTCCTCGCGATTGAAGAGCTGCACCGTGGCCATGCCGGAGATGTGCTCCTGCAGAAACGCATTGATGGCGGCGATGCGGGCGCGCGTGGCGCGGTAGGTCTTGCGTGCGCCGCGGCGGAACCAGGCGGAGACGAGCACGATCAGCGGGATGATCGAGAAAAGCACCAGCGCCATCCGCCAGTTCATCCAGAAGAGCATCCCCACGATGCCGGCCAGCACGAAGATGTCGCCGAAGATGGAGACGAAACCGGCCGTGAACATTTCGTTGAGCGCGTCGACGTCCGTGGTCACGCGCGTCATCAAACGTCCCACCGGATTGCGGTCGAAGAACTGGATGTCGAGCTTCTGCAGGTGCCCGAAAATCTGTTTGCGGAGGTCGTACATGATGTACTGCCCCATTAGATTCATCAGCACCATCTGCGTGTAAAGCACCGCGAAACCGCCGAAGAGAACGATGAAGTAGATCGCCGCCGCGAGGTTGATGCCGCTGATTGGATCGAGCGCCCATCCGTGCGCCACCAGCCACGCGCCGATGCGCTGGCTGGCGCCGGCGGCATGCGAGCCCTGCATCGGCTTCACGTAGAGGTCGATGGCCACGGCCACGATGGCCGGTCCGGCGATCTCCATGATCGAGGAAAGGATCACCAGGAAAACCGAGAACGTCGCCCGCGCGCGATACGGCTTGAGGTACCGCAGCAGCCGCCGCGCGAGATGCGGATCGAAGGCTTTCGATCCTTCGTCTTCGTGCCGTTCGATGTCAGCCATGGCTTACGCGATTTCCTCGATCTCTTCTTCGAGCGTCTGGCGGCGATACAGATCGGCGTAATAGCCGTTGCGAGCGATGAGCGCGTCGTGCGTCCCGCGCTCGACGATGCGGCCATCGTCGATGACGATGATGTGGTCCGCGTCTTTCACCGAGGAGACGCGATGGGAGACGATGAGCGCGGTTCTCCCCTTCCGAATCTCGCGCAGCGACCGCAAAATCTGCTCCTCGGTATTCGTATCGACGGCGCTCAACGCGTCGTCGAGGATGAGGATGGCCGGCTCGCGCACGAGCGCGCGTGCGATCGCGGTCCGCTGCTTCTGTCCGCCGGAGAGCGTGATGCCACGCTCGCCGATGACCGTTTCCAGTCCCTGCGGGAACGTCGCAACGTCGCCGGAAAGGCCGGCCTGCGTCGCCGAGGTCTGCACTTCATCGACGGATGCCGTTCGGCGACCGAAGCGGATGTTCTCGGCGATCGACTCGGAGAAGAGGAACGTCTCCTGCGGCACTGCGCCAATCGAATCGCGCAACTCGGATGGCGGAAACGACTCGATCGGCCGGCCGTCGATGAAGATCGTGCCGGGCGGCGGTTCGAACGTGCGCGTGATCAGCGCCAGCAGCGTCGACTTGCCGCTGCCCGTACGGCCGACGATGCCGATCGTCTCGCCGGAATCGACATGCAGATCGATGTCGCGCAGCGTCGGTCTCGACGCGCCTCCGTACGTGAAGGTCAGATCGCGAATGTCGATCTCGCCGCGCAACGGCGCATCGAGCGGCGTGCCCGAATCCGCACGAACGTCGGGCTCGACCGACCACACCTCGTGCAGCCGGACCATCGAAGCCATGCCGCGCTGAAAGAGATTCGTCACCCATCCCAGAGCGATCAGCGGCCAGACCATGCGGCCGAGGTAGAGCTGGAAGGCGATGAAGCTGCCGATGGAGAGCGTACCGTGAATCATCTGCCGGCTGCCGATGAAGAAAACGATTCCGAAGAGGACGCCGATCATCGCGTGCAGGCCGGGATAAAACAGCGCCGTCAGCTTGATCACGGTGCGGTTTCGTGCGACGAATTCGCGATTCATGTTCGCGAACGTGGCCTGCTCGACTTTCTCCCTCCCGAACGCGCGCACGACGCGCACGCCGGCCAGGTTTTCCTGCACGCGCGCCGAAATGTCGCCGAAGTAGTCCTGCACCGCCTTGTACTTCACGTGAATTCGCTGTCCGAAGTACTGCACCATCCAGATGACCACCGGCACGCCGGCCAGCGCCATCAGCGACATCTCGCGATTGATCCGCAGCATCATCACGAACGCGCCGACGACGACGATCAGCGACGACAGCACGTGCATGACCGCGGGACCGACCAGCATCCGGACCGAGGCCAGATCATTCGTGGCGCGCGAGAGGAGGTCGCCGGTGCGCTGCTCCTGGTAATACGAGACCGGCAGCGACTGCAGATGCCCGTAGAAATCGTTGCGCATCTCGTATTCGATGTGCCGCGATTCGCCGATGATGATGCGCCGCTGCAGGAAGAGGAAAAATCCTTCCAGCGCCGCCGCGCCGACGAGCAAGAGTCCGTACCGCACGAGCGCGCCGCGCGTGACCGCCTTGGCCAGCTCATTGACGGCGTTGCCGATGATGAGCGGCTTGAGCAGCGAGAACGTCGCCGACGCCGCCACGCACAGCGCACCAAGCGTCAGCGGCATTTTGTGACGCGCGAAGTATCCGAGAAGCCGGCGAAGCGGAGAGAGAGTCAAAGCCAAGGTTGGATGGTGAACAGCGATACGCTGCGGGACATTCAACCACCTTTTACAGCGTCTTCAACTGCTCCTTCGGGTAGTTCCGCGCATCCACCTTCGCATGCGCCTCCGCGATCTTCCCCTTCTCGTCGATGACGTACGCGATTCGCTTCGCGTACTCGTCTTTCGCCGAATCCGCTGCGCCGTACGCCATTCCAATCTTGCGATCGGTATCGCACAACAGTGGAAACGGGAAGTCGTACTTTTCCGCGAACTTCGCATTGGCCGCTACGTCGTCGAAACTGACGCCGAGGATCGTGGCGTTCTTCGCGGCGTACTCGGAGCTGAGGTCCCGGAACCCGGAACCCTCGGCCGTTCAGCCAGGTGTGTCGGCCTTCGGATAAAACCAGAGCACGACCTTGCGCCCGCGCAGATCGTGCAGCGCGACCTTGCGGCCCTGATGATCGGTGACCTCAAAGTCCGGAGCCTTGTCGCCCACGTTGAGCATGCGTCCTCCTCGGAACGAATTCAGTACAAACCGCAGCTTGCCTGCCAGAGACATGCCGCGATTGTAGTGGAGGTAGGGAAAGCAGCGCGGTCTACACTCCCCTAGTAACGAATGATGAGGACTTGCAAACATGGCTGATGGACCAAAACTCGATCGCCGATTGATGGAGCAGTTGATGTTCGGCGCCGGACGCGTGCACCGCTTCACGCAGGACTCGCCGGTGCTGCCCGACGTCTGGCTGCAGTACATGAACGAGGGCGTCGACGACAGCGGCGCTGATCCGGCCGTCAAACTCCTGCTGACGCCCTTCCGCGAGACCGGCGCCGGCGAAGTGCGGCGCGTTCTCCATCAGCGACTGGTTGCCGATCGCGCGAAGAGTCATCAGTCGAAGCCGCTGCCGCGTGTGATCTACAACCAGACCACCGTCGCCGCCACGCTCGACTTCGAGGACCTCGTGCGCATCGTGATGCCGATGACCGAGTGGTGGGAACGGATGCTTCGCGATCTCGAAGTCACCGACCTCGGCATCCTCGGCGATCCGCAAGTGCAGGACCACCTCGCCGGTGCGCTCTGCGATCCGGAGCACCGCACGCGTTCGCTGCATTCGAATCGCGAGTATCCACCCGACCTACTCTGGCTCATTCGCATCGTCGGCGCGATGGCGCTCGTTCGCCAAAACAAACCGCTGCCGGCGATCTTCGGCGAGAAAGACGGCGTGGCAAGAGCGACGAAAGACGATTGGGATCCGATCGTCGCCGCGGTCGCCGAATTGATCGCCGATCTTCCGCCGCTGGACGACGACGCGCTCGCCGAAAGCGGCGACGGCAGTCCGGTCACCGCCGATAAAGAGCGCGCCCGGATTTACTCGGTCAGCCTCAATCGCGAAGCTTCGCCGACCGTCTCGCGCTCCACGCTGGCGATCAAAGCCGATGCCGCGCGCCGCCTGTTCAACATCTCCTGCGCCGATCTGGCCTGGGGCATCATCGACAGCGGCGTCGACGCGTCGCATCCCGCCTTCCGCGTCCGTCACGAGGAGAACGGCGAGAAGGACGTTGCGTTCAAGGATCCGTTCGCGAAGCAGCCGAACGGCAAGTGGGCCAATCAGACGCGCATCGTAGCCACGTACGACTTCACGCAGATCGATCTGCTGCTCGATCCGGTCAGCGGCGACCAGCCCGATCGCATCAAGAAGCTGCTCGCCGATCCGAAAGTCGCGGACCAGGTCCGCGCCGAGCTCGATGAACTGAACAAAGCGCTCAGCCGCGGACGGACGATCGACTGGAAACTCATCGCGCCCTTTTTGCGCATTCCGCACGACGACACCTACGTCGCGCCGAAAAACGATCACGGCACGCACGTGGCCGGAATCGTGGCCGGCGACTGGCGCGCCAAAGAGCCGGGCAACAGCACGCCCGGCGATCTGATCGGCGTCTGTCCCGATCTGAAGCTGTACGACCTGCGCGTGCTCGACGCGTCAGGCCGCGGCGACGAATTCGCAGTCATGGCGGCCTTGCAGTTCATCCGTTTCCTCAACTCCACGAACGACTACGTCTCGGTCCACGGCGTGAACCTCAGTCTCTCCATTCCGCACGACATCGCCAATTACGCCTGTGGCCGCACGCCGGTCTGCGACGAATGCGAGCGCGTGGTCTCGTCCGGCGTCGTGGTCGTCGCGGCGGCCGGAAATCAGGGCTATCGCAAATATACGACCGAGGAAGGGACGACCACCGAGGCGTACAACAGCATCAGCATTACGGACCCGGGCAATGCGGATCTCATCATCACCGTCGGCGCCACGCACCGCTTCCGGCCGCACACGTATGGCGTCAGCTATTTCTCCAGCCGAGGTCCGACTGGCGATGGCCGCATCAAGCCGGATCTCGTCGCGCCCGGCGAGAAAATCACCGCGCCGCTGCCGGGCGGCCTCTCCGGCGTGAAAGACGGCACGAGCATGGCCGCGCCGCACGTGAGCGGCGCCGCGGCGCTGCTGATGGCGCGGCACAATGAGCTGGTCGGCCGCCCCGCCCGCATCAAAGAAGTCCTCAAGTCCACCGCCACGGACCTCGGCCGCGAGCGCTACTTCCAGGGCGCCGGCATGCTCGACGTCCTGCGCGCGCTGCAATCGGTCTAGGAGCGATGATGACGATCCAATTCGAAGCACTGCGCGCGAAGTACGGCGATGCACTGATGCTCCATTACGGTCCCGACGACGACCGCCAGCTCGTCCTCATCGACGGCGGCCCGGCCGGCGTCTGGAAGGACGCGCTGAAACCGCGCCTCGATCAGCTTCGCGAGGAGCGCGGCCTCGATGCGAATGCGCCACTCGAAATCGCGCTGCTGATGGTCAGCCATCTCGACGCCGATCACATCACCGGCATCCTCGAGCTGATGCGTCCTCTCGCCGAAAACCCGAATGCGCCGGCGCTCTACAACGTGAAAAAAGCGTGGGTGAATACGTTCGACGACCTCACCGGCGAGAAGCCCGCCGGCGGCGCGTCCTTCGGTGCCGCCGATGCCGCCGCCCTTCCCGCCTCTCCCCTCGGCCAGGCGCTCGCGAATACGAAGTCCGGCATTGAGCTGGCCAGCGTCGGTCAGGGCCGCGAGCTGCGCAACATGATCAACGCGCTCTTCCTGCAGAACAACCAGCCGTTCAATGACCTGGTGACGGTCGACAGCCCACACAATCCAGCCGTCATCAAAGGATTGAAACTGACCGTGGTGGCACCGTCGAAAACAAACATCGATGCACTGAAGGACAACTGGGCAAAAAACATCAAGCCAAAATTGAAGGAAGCGAAACACACCGAAGTTGCCGATTACGTCGACCGCTCCGTCTACAACCTCTCCAGCATCGTCGTCCTGGCCGAGATCGACGGCAAGCGAATCCTCCTCACCGGCGATGGCCGCGGCGATCACGCCTTAGCCGGCCTCAAAGAAAAAGGCCTCCTCGACGCCAATGGAAAAATCGAAGTGGACATCCTCAAACTCCCCCACCACGGCAGCGAGCGCGACGTAAAGATCGACTATTTCCAATCGATCCACGCCAAACACTACGTAATCTCCGCCAACGGTAAATTCGACAACCCCGACCTGCCCACGCTGAAAATGATCTCCGACGCCCGCAAAGGCGACGACGATTTCACCATCTGGCTGACCAATCCCACCGACGAATTCGAGTTGCCGGACATCGGCAAAGGCGTCCAGGCCTTCTTCGACGCAGAGAAGGCTGCGGGGCGGACGTATCGGGTCAATCAGCGCAAGTCGGAGGATTTGTCGGTCGTCATTGACCTGTAGTCAGGACTTCGCTTGCTATAGACTTCCGTATCATTTTCCGTGAGTGGTCCGGGAATCAGCAATTGAGGAGGCGTCGGATGTCTAAAGCCCGCGGTGTGTTCGTGCACGCGCTATTGATTTCGTCTATCGCAACGCTGGCATATGCCCGCGGCAACCTGAAAGAGCTGACCGTCCCGCTGAAGTTCACGCCGCAGGAGGGTGTTCATGCAGCGATCGCAGATCTTCCTCCCACGGTCCTCAGCCAGTCGGTAGCGATTCGCGTTGAGGATGCCCGCAAGCTTGCCGATCCGCTCGTCATCGGCCAGGGCACCGGCGGTGACGACAAAGTCTTCCCAGTCCATGCCGACCGCGACGTCATCGGCTATGTGCAGGAAGTCGCCGCGAGCGTGGCGAAAGAATGGTCGCTGAAAACCGATCCTCCTGCCGCGCGCACTCTCATCCTCCAGCTCACGCGCTTCAATATCGACGAGAGCAACAAAGCCCTCGGCTCGGTCTACGGCGCCGAGGTGAAGTTTGGATACATCCTCAAGGACGCCCGCGGCCGGACTCTTGTCGAAGGAAGCGCCTCCGGCACTGCCCACCGTTACGGCCACGCCCACAGCCCCGAAAACATCAACGAAGTCCTCAGCGACGCGCTGAAAGAAGCCTACGCCAACGTGCTGGCCGAACAGCCATTGCAGACGGCGTGGGCGTCGGGCAAAGCGACCAGCACCACCTCCACCGCGGCCGCGCCCGCGGAAAGCGCGGAGGACCGCCTTCGCAAGCTCGACGATCTCTTGAAGAAGGGCCTGATCACGAAAGCGGAGTACGACAAGAAAAGGGCAGAGATTCTGAAGGATATGTAACCTTCAGAATTCGTCGCGTTAGCTGTCCACCAACCCCCGCAACTGTCTGCTCGCCACCGTCAGCATGGCCAGGTCGACTGTCTGTGCGGCTTTGAGGTCGGTCATCAGTTGATCGATGCGTTCGACTTCGCGGGGGCGCGTTGCCAGCCATTGGTCGACGGGGTCTTTGGCGCCGTCGCTTTCGGTGAGGACTTTCGAGGCTAACGTGCTCTGGTAGTTGAAGAGGTCGTCAACGACGGCGGCCAGGGCGGCTTTTTGCCAAGGGGTTTCGGCGGGGATGGCGGCGCCGGCGGTGCGGAGGCGGTCGAGGCCGAAGCGGGCGCCGACGCTGAAGTAGACCTTGGCCACGTCCTCGACGGGGCGGCCGGTGCGGGAGAGGCGGACGATGTCGAGGGCCGCGCCCATCACGCCGAGGCTGGCGATGCGGCGGGCTACCGGTTCGGGGACGCCGTCCATTTCCAGCTCGCCCTGGCGCGCGCGTAACGCGCCGAGGAGTGCGGCGGGAAGGATGTCGTTGAGTTTTTCGGAGATGGCGGCGATGGCGGGGCGGAACTCGCCGACGTAGCGGGCGGTGTCGAGCGTCTGGTAATCGCTGATGAGCAGCCAGTTCATGGCGCGCTCGAGGAGACGTCCCACTTCGATCAGCATCTCGATCTGCACGCGCGCGGGAAGGACGTTGTCCTGTGATTCGATCTCGGTCCAGAGCGAGCGGAGGTCGAACGACTCGCGGATGATCGTGAACGCGCGCGCTACGTCGGCGGCCGGCTTCCCGGTCTCCTCGGTCATCTGCCAGACGTAGGTCGGGCGGATGCGGTTGATGATGTTGTTGGTGACGTAGGTGCCGATGATCTCGCGGCGCAGGCGGTGGCGCTCGATCGTGCCGCGATACTGCTCGCGCAGCGGTTTCGGGAAGTAGAGGACGAGATCTTCGACGAGAAGCGGATCGTCGGGAAGGTCGCTGGCGAGGAGGTCGGCGTAGAGCACGATCTTGCTGTAGGCGAGGAGGATGGCCAGCTCGGGACGGGTCAGTCCGATGTGCGCGGTATGGCGCTGCGCGATCGTCTCGTCGTCGGGCAGGCCTTCGAGCGCGCGATCGAGCCGGCCGGCGCGCTCGAGGGCGCGCATGAAACGGGCCTGCTCGTCGAGCACTGATTCGCCGAGGGCTTGCGTGAGCGAGATGGCCTGCGTCTGTTCGTAGTTGTCGCAGAGAACGAGCTGGCCGACTTCATCGGTCATCGACGCCAGGAGCGTATTGCGCTCATCGAGTCCGGCCAGCTCGCCGCGTTCGATGGCGTCGTAGAGCAGGACCTTGATGTTGACTTCGTGGTCCGAGGTATCGACGCCGGCGGAGTTGTCGATAGCGTCGGTGTTGATGTGGCCGCCGCCCATCGCGTACTCGATGCGGGCCTGTTGCGTGAAGCCGAGGTTCGCGCCCTCCCCCACCACGCGCACGCGCAGTTCGGGCGCGTCGACGCGCAGCGCATCGTTGGCGCGGTCGCGCGCGGCAGCGTGATCTTCGTCGCTCGACTTCACGTATGTTCCGATGCCGCCGAGCCAGAGCAGGTCGGCGCGGGCGCGGAGGATCGCTTTCATTAGCTCGGCCGGCGCGAGCGTTTTCTTTTCGAGATCGAGAAGGCGGACGACTTCGTCCGACACCGTGACCGTTTTCGCGCTGCGCTCCAGAACCGCGCCGCCCTTCGACAGCAGGTCGGTGTTGTAGCCGTTCCAGTTCAAACGCTGATCGAACATCCGCTGCCGCTCGGCGAGGCTGACGGCAGGATCGGGGTCGGGATCGAGAAAGATGTGCGAATGGTTGAAGGCCGCGATCAGTTTCGTGTGCGGCGAGAGGAGCATCGCGTTGCCGAAAACGTCGCCGGACATGTCGCCGACGCCGACGCAGGTGAAGTCCTCGCGCTGGATGTTCGTGCCGAGCTCGCGGAAGTGGCGCTTGACCGCCTCCCATCCGCCGCGCGCGGTGATGCCCATGGCTTTGTGGTCGTAGCCGGCGCTGCCACCCGAGGCGAATGCATCGCCCAGCCAGAAACCGTATTCGGCGGAGATGGCGTTGGCGATGTCGGAGAACGTCGCCGTGCCTTTGTCGGCGGCGACCACGAGGTACGGATCGTCGGCATCGCGACGCACCACGTCGCGCGGCGGGATCACGTCGGCACCGCGCAGGTTGTCAGTAATGTCGAGCATGCCGCGGAGCAGCGTCTGGTACGCCGCGACTCCCTCTTTCTGAAATGTCACACGATCGGCGGACGGGTTCTTGACGACGAAGCCGCCCTTCGATCCCATCGGCACGATGACGACGTTCTTGACGTTCTGCGCTTTCATCAGGCCGAGGATCTCGGTGCGGAAATCCTCGCGGCGATCGGACCAGCGGATGCCGCCGCGCGCGACTTTGCCGGCGCGCAGATGGATGCCTTCCATCGACGGCGAGTAGACGGAAATCTCGAACATCGGCCGCGGCAGCGGCAGCTCGCGAATCGATTGCGAGTCGAGTTTGAACGAGAGGTACGGCTTGCGATTGCCGCTCGCGTCGCGCTGGTAGTAGTTCGTGCGCAGCGTCGCTTCGATGAGTGTGAGGTAGAGACGGAGGATGCGGTCCTCGTCCGGATTCTTGATGCGGTCGAGCGCGTCCTCGATCTGCGCGCGGATTCCGCCGGCGGCGAGGTGGCGTCCGGTCACAGTCTCCGAGGCCATGCTCGCGCCGCGCAGTGTTGCGGATCCGAGCGACGGATCGAAGTGCGTTTCGAAGAGCTGGATCAGCAATCGCGCGACGTCCGAATGCGCCGACAGCGTCTGCTGGACCAACTGCTCGCTGACGTTCACGCCGATCTGGCGGATGTACTTGTTGTACGCGCGCAGCACGACCACCTCGTGCCACTCCAGCTCCGCCGTGATGACGAGGCGATTGAAGCCGTCGTTCTCCGCCTCGCGATTCCAGACGCGGACGAAGGTCTCCTGAAACTTCTGCTTGATCGGCGAGAGGTCGTCCTGCATCCCCTCGGCATCGAGACTGAAATCGCGGATGCGCACGACGGAACCGCCCAGCGGATGCACTTCGTACGGTTCCTCGGCCAGAACCTTCAGCCCCATGTTCTCGAGCCGCGGCATGATCTCCGACAGCGGCACCGGCGGACCGGTGTGAATGATCTTGCAGTGGAACTGCCGCTCGTCGGTCTTGTGGCGATAGAGATCGACGACGAGCCTGCCGTCTGCAAGCACGTCTTCGATGTGCTGGATGTCGTACAGCGCCGCCTCGGCGGTGAAGCGCTCGCTGTACGCGGCGGAAAATGCGCGCTTGTAGCGGCGCTGCAGCTCGATCCCTTCTTCCTCGCCAAAGCGATGGCAAAGCGTATCGAGCAGGCGATCGCCCCACGTGCGCGCGGCGTCGGAGAGCATCGCTTCGATGCGCTTCTCATCGATCTCAGGGATCGCACCCGCCGTCGTTTTGATGATGAAGAGAATGCGCGCGAGCGGCGCGTCGGTGACGTGTTCGTAGACCGAGGTGTCGCGTCCGTTGAGCTGCTCTTCGAGAATCTGTTTCGCCTTCTCGCGGAACTCCACCGTGTTCTGGTCGCGCGGCACGAAGACGTAGCAGGAAACGAATCGCTCGAAGACGTCCTTGCGCGTGAAGAGCGCGACGCGATGGCGCTCCTGAAGAAGCAGGATGCCGCGGGCGATGTCGAAGAGCTGCGCGTCGGTGATCTGGAAAAATTCGTCGCGCGGGAAGGTCTCGAGGATGTCGACCAGCGCCTTGCCGTTGTGACTGTGCGGATCGAGGCCCGCGCCTTCGATGACGCGCTTCGCTTTGAGGCGCAGCATCGGGATCTCGCGCACGCTGCGGCTGTACGCGGCGGAGGTGAAGAGTCCGAGGAAGCGATCTTCGCCGATCAGATTGCCGTTGTCGTCGTAGCGCTTGATGCCGAGGCGGTCGAGCGGCACGTTGCGATGCACGGTGCTGCGGGTGTTGGCCTTGGTGATGATGAGCAGGTCTTTGGTCCGAGCGTATTCGCTGAACTCAGGGGTGAGCGGCTTCGCTGCGCGCGTGGCCGACTCCTGGCGAAAATTGCGCAGGATGCCGAGGCCGCTCTCGATCACGGGCGGCAGGTAGTCTTTGTCGCCGCGCGTTTCGAATCCGTAGCGGCGGAATCCGAGGAGGATGAAGTTCCCTTTGTCGAGCCACTCCAGAAACGCGCGCGCCTCGGCCACTTCCTCCTGCGGCATCGGCAGTTTGGCGTGCTCGAGATCGGCGACGTCGGCGCGAAGCTGCGCGCGCATGGCCTGCCAGTCGGTGACGGCGGCGCGTACGTCATTCAGCACGCCTTCCAGCGACGCGCGCATCGCCTCGAGCTCCGCCGAGTCGGTCTCCTGATCGATCTCGATATGCATGTACGACTCGACGATGGCGTCGATCTTCGCTTCCTGCGTCGCGGTGAGCTCGGCGCGCCTGCCGCCTGCGTCGCGGCGAACGCGTACGACCGGATGCAGCAGCAGATGGATGTTGCGTCCGAGTCTGGTGACCTCGGCACTGACCGAATCGACGAGGAACGGCATGTCGTCGTTCACGATCTCGATGACCGTGTGCTCGAGTCCCCAACCATTGGCGTCGACGGTGGGATTGAAGAGCCGGACTATCGGCTCACCGACCTTGCGGATCTCGCCGAACTGCCAGAGCGACAGCGCTCCACCGAGGAGGGTCTCGAATGAGGTGTAGATGATGTCGTCGGGAGCGACGAGCGCGAAGTAGCGTTTGACGAATGCGGCGGCGCTGTCCGCCTCGGCATCGCCGACTCGTTTTTGTGCTTCGGTAGCAAGCCGCTCGACGAGATCGGTCTTGCGCTGCTCAGGGGTAATGGTCATGAATCGCGGCTCCTGCAACTGCGGGCGCGGATCATATCGCGGAGGGCGCGGCTGGCTCACGATGACAGTTTCGTCACCGCACCGCACTGCCATCCTTCCATCTGCGATGGTAGTCTGCGTGCGGGCCGGGGTTTTGCAGATTGCAGGTTGCGCAACCTCACCACACCAAGCAGGGAGAACGAATGCTCATGACAGCAGCGAGGGAAGAGAACGTGCCGACGTCGTCGATCGTGATGAAGGCAATCGACGCGAAGACATTCACGGAATTGCAGGCATTCGTCAAAGATTTGGAGAGCCGCCCCACCGAACGGTTGCTGCGCGATCTCCCGGAGCTCGTGAAACTTTCCGACGCGAAGGCCGAGATCATCACCTACGTCATCGCCACAAAATACCGCCACGCTTCGTCGGATGAGCGTAAGACGATCCGCGAAAGCGTGCAGGCGACGTCCGACCGTCTGCCGCATGGGCAGGAACGGTCGCGCGTGGGCGACATCCTGGAAAGAATTCGCGGACTGGCGGTCTAAAAAAATTTAAAACCACAGAGACACAGAGATCACAGAGGGATCCCTCTGTGCCTCTGTGGTTCCGTGCTTTTTAGAACAGCGCCGGCTCCTGGTAGGTCCCGAACACATCGCGCAACGCGTCGCTGATTTGGCCGACGCTGGCGTACGTCTTCACCGCGTCGATCAGGTACGGCATCGTGTTCTCGTTCGGGTCGGCGGCGGCGTTGCGCAGCGCCTGCAACGCCTCCTCGACCTTCGCGGAATCGCGCGTGGCGCGGATCTCATTCAGCCGCGCGATCTGTTCGCCAGCAACGGACTCGTCGATGTAGAGAATCTCGTACGGATCCTCGGTTTCCATCTTGTAGCCGTTGACGCCGACCACGATCTTTTCGCCGGAATCGACGGCGCGCTGGAACTGGTACGACGCGTCCCAGATCTCGCGCTGCGGGAAGCCGGCCTCGATCGCTTCGACCATGCCGCCGAAGGCGTCGATCTTCTCGATGTAGTCGAAGCAGCCCGCCTCCATTTTGTTGGTCAGCTCCTCGATGAAGAACGAGCCGCCGAACGGATCGACCGTGTTGATGACGCCCGACTCGTGCGCGATGATCTGCTGCGTGCGCAGGGCGATGCGCGCCGCCGCTTCGGTCGGGAGCGCCAGCGTCTCGTCGAGCGAATTGGTGTGCAGCGACTGCGTGCCGCCAAACACCGCCGCCAGCGCCTGGATGGTGACGCGCACGATGTTGTTGTACGGCTGCTGCGCCGTCAGCGAACAGCCGGCGGTCTGCGTGTGGAAGCGGAGTTGCCACGAGCGCGGGTCCTTGGCGCCGTAGCGGTCGCGCATCACCTTCGCCCACACGCGGCGCGCGGCGCGGAACTTGGCCACTTCCTCGAAAAGATCGTTGTGCGAGTTGAAGAAGAAGGAAAGACGAGGAGCGAATTCGTCGACGTCGAGACCGGCGCGCACGCCGTACTCGACGTACTCCATCCCGTCGCGCAGCGTGAAGGCCAACTCCTGCAACGCCGTCGATCCGGCCTCGCGGATGTGATAGCCGCTGATCGAGATCGGGTTGTACTTCGGAACGTTCTCCGCGCAGAACTTGAACGTATCGGTGATCAGCCGCATCGAGGGACGCGGCGGGAAGATGTACTCCTTCTGTGCGATGTACTCCTTGAGGATGTCGTTCTGCAGCGTGCCGGAAATCTTCTTCCAGTCCGCCCCCTGCTTCTCCGCGACGACGAGGTACATGGCCAGCGCGATCGGACCGGTAGAGTTGATGGTCATCGAGACGGTGATGTCCTCGAGGTTGATGCCCTCGAAAAGCGTCTCCATGTCGGCCAGCGTGTCGACGGCCACGCCGCACTTGCCGACTTCGCCGGCGCTGAAGTGATGATCGGAGTCATAGCCGTAAAGCGTCGGCAGATGGAACGCGGTGGAAAGACCGGTCTGGCCGTGCGCGAGCATGTACTTGAAACGCTCGTTGGTCTGCGTGGCGCTGCCGAAACCGGCGAACTGGCGCATCGTCCAAAGCCGGCCGCGATAGCCGCCCGGATGGATGCCGCGCGTGTAGGGAAACTCGCCGGGAAAGGCGATGTCGCGCTCGAAGTCGAGAGCGGCCACGTGGTCCGGCGTCGCCAGCGGATTCACTTCCATGCCGCTGACGGTGGTGAAGTCCTTCTTCCAGGCCGGCTTCTTCGATGCGCTCTGCTGCCATCGGGCCGCGTCTTTCCGCACCACGTCGAGCGCGGCGTCGGAAAAGAGAGGGAGTTGTTCGGCCTCATCGTGCGGAATCGGCGGCGGGGCGGAAGCTGGGGAGATGTCGAGTCGAGCCATATCAACCGGTCACTCTACCGGATGAAGCGTTTCACCACAAAGGCACAAAGGCTTTCTTCGTGTCCGTTGTGCCTTTGTGGTGAAACGCTTCTCGAACCTAGGTACGATGCGGGCCAAGCGCATGCGGACATCGGTAGCAGCAAAACTTCGTACGGTCTGTGGTCTCAGCCTTGTCATCCTCGTCGTGATCGGCGGGATCGCGTTTTATGACACGCAGCACCTCGTGGCCGTGACCACGGCGAGGTCGCAGGCGCGGCAGTTTCTGGTCGATCTGGAACAGCTCGTCGCCAATCTGCGCGGCGCCGAGAACGAACAGCGCGGTTATCTGCTCACGGGCGAGCCGGCGTTTCGTGCGGCGTACCAGAAATCGACGGCGACCTTTGGCCCGGCCATCGCCGATCTGAAGCGCCGCGATCCGGCATTGAGCGGACGGCTGAACGCGCTCGAACCGCTCGTCGCCGCCGTGATCGCGGAGTTGAATCACGGCATCGAAGTGCGCGACAGGAGCGGCGTCGACGCGGCCATCGCCGGCATTCGCGAACACAGCAGCGACAACGCCATGGCCTCGATCCGAACCGCGGTGACGTCGATCGAGGCGCAGGAAACGCAGGTGTTGAAGTCGCGCGCCGACGAAGCAACCGCCACGGCCAGGCGCACGTTCATGACCATCGGCTTCGGCACTCTCTTCGCTCTCATCGCCCTCTCCTTCGCCTCGGTGGTGATGTCGCGCGGCATCACGCGGCCGGTGCAGAAGCTCGTGGCGGGAACGGAGCGCATCGCCGCCGGCGAGCTGTCCAGCCGCATCGTGGCCGAGAGTCAGGACGAGATCGGCGAGCTGGCGGGATCGTTCAATCGCATGGCGGAGTCGCTGGAAGTGCGCACGCGCGCGCTCAACGAAAGCGGCGGCGCGATCACCGGCGGGATCCGTGTAATGACCAACGGCAGCGACATGCTGCTGATCCGCTCGACGGAACAGTCGCAGCTCGCCGAGCGCTCCGCGCAGTCGCTGGCGAGCGTACGCGACATCACCGAGCAGGTGGTGCGCACGGCGGAGGCAGTCACGGCGCGCACGGAGGACTCCGCGGCGCGTGCGACGGAACTGCGCGCGTCGAGCGATCAAGTGCGCACGACGATGACGCAGCTCTTCGAGTCGGCGGCCCAAACATCATCTTCGACGACGGAAATGTCGGCCGCCTCCGCGCAGATGTCCGCCATGACCTCGGCACTCGCCGCCGCGGGCGACGACGTGCTGGCCTTCATCTCGGAGATGGAAGCGACGTCCGGCGAGCTTGGATCGCTCGCCATCAGCACCGCGGACCTCTCGCGGCGCGCGCGCGAAGAAGCGGTGGCCGGACGCGCTGCCGTCGACGAAACGGTAGCCGGCATTGAGCACTCGCGCGAGCTGACCGACCGCGCCTCGGACGTGCTGGCCGATCTCACCGCTCGCGTCGGCCAGATCCGCCAGATTCTCGAAGTGGTCGGCCACGTCACGCAGCGCACGAATCTGCTGGCGCTGAACGCGGCCATCATCGCCGCGCACGCGGGCGAGCATGGCCGCGGATTCAATGTCGTGGCCGAGGAGATGCGCGAGCTGGCCGAGCAGACGCGCAAGTCGACGAACGAGATCAGCGTCATCGTCAATGGCGTTCGCACCGCATCGCAGGCGGCGGTGGCGGCGATGCAGGACGGCGTTGACCGCGTCCGCGGCACCGTCGAACTGGCCCGCAACGCCAGCGACACCCTCGGGCGCATCGTCGAAACGTCGACGTCGTCGTTCTCCATGTCGGAGCGGATTTCCGCGTCGCTCGAACAGCAGGCCGCGGCCACGCGAAGTCTGCACCGCACGGCGTCGAGGATGAGCGATCACATCGGCGAGAACCGGCGCTCGATCGAGGAGCAGGCCCGCGCCGCGACGCTGCTGGCGCAGGAAGCCGAGGCCGTGCACAACATCGCCGCGCAGGTGCGCTCCGCCAGCGATCATCAGTCCACCGCCGCGCGCGGAATCGCCGAGGCAATGGAACAGATCAACCTCGACGCGACCACGATCCGCGACATCGTCCGGAAACAGCTAGGCCAGCTCGAAGAGGTCTCCGGCGCATCGACCTCGATGCGCGACATCGCTCAGAAGAACAATGCGTTGGCCGAGGAGCTGACCGCCACGGTGCGGACGTTGGCGCAGAGCGGGGAGAAATTCGAGCAGGTGGTGCGGATGGGGACGTCGTAGGGTCAGCCAGCGCTAGCCCCACTGCGACCAACTGCGAATGTTTAATGTTGAATGTTCAATGTTGAATGATTGGGGCAGAGCGAAGCCATTCAACATTCAACACTGAACATTCAACATTCAACATTTCGCTCTTCAAGAATTCTCGCACCGCGATACTTGGGATTTACTTTGGATAGTACCCACTCGTCGCCCGCACGCTCACGCGCCTTCCCGGCACTTCGACGCTGATCCGCCGCAACTCGCGGCGCGATTTGTCGGCGGGCGACACGTACGTCAGCAGGTACTCGCCGCGGGTGTCGTCGCGGATCTGCGCGAAGATGCGCGGCAGGTCGACCTTCCGCACAAAACGAAAGTACGCGCCGCCGGTGGCGTCGGCCATGCGGTTGAGCGTGTGCTCGTCGAAGGACGTGCCGGCGACCGAATAAATCTGCACGATGTACAGCGGCACGCCGATCTCGCGCGCGTACTGCAGCACGCCATCCGGCGTCGCAGTCCCGCCGTTGTTGAATCCGTCGGTAAAGACGACCAGCGCACGCTTGCCGCCGACGCCGCGGAACTGCTGCAGCGAAAAGAGAATGGCGTCGAAGATGGCCGTGCCGCCATGCGCCTGGACGTTATCGATCGATGCGCTCACGCGCCCTCGGTCGCTGGTCAGCGGCTGCAGCAGACGCGGTTGCTCGTCGAACGTAACGACGAATGTCTGATCGGCAGGACCGAGCGATCCTTTGACGAATTCGTTCGCGTAGTCGGCGACCTCCATCATCGACGCGCGCATGCTGGCCGAGGTGTCGAGTGCCAGACCGACCGAAATCGGATCGGCGCTGCCGCTCTGCACCTGCGCCGAAACGGCGACGCCATCCTCTTTCACGACGAAGTCGGACGACTTGAGACCTTCCACATATCGCCCGTGCTCCTGCACAATCGCGTAGACCTGCACGGCGTCGACGCCAACCTGCGCCACGCCCCCCGCGGCATTCAACAACTTCACATCCTCGGCCGTCGCACCCGAATCGTCGCGCGCGACGGCGCGAATGAAGCCGTATGCCGACGGCGAAGGCAGCGTGAGGTCGTATTGGAACGGGGCCGCAGTCAGCGTGACGAGCTTCTTGTCGTTCCAGTAGAGATCGACTCCGGCGAGGCGGTTCCCTTCCGGCACGCGCGGTTTCACCTCGACCATCGCGCGCGTCGCGACGCGATCCTCGCGCGGCGCGACGATGCTGACGCCGAGCGACACGGCCCGATCGTTCAGCGTCACCGTTTCGACGCCGAGCTGGCGCTCCTGCCCGTCCCAGGCAACGGCGCGCAGCGTGTGCACGTGCGGCACGCCGCCGAGGTTGAGCTTCGCGCGGAAGGGGCGGCGGGCCAGTTCGGCGACGCGGACATCGTCGAGGAAAAGATCGACGCGTTTCGCATCATCGGACGTCGCAACGCCGAAATCGATCTTCCCAACGAGCACGCTGCGATGCGGAAAAAGAAGATGGACGTTGCCCGCCGCGACTTCGGCGCGCAGTTCGGGCTCGGGTTCGGAACCGAGTGCGTCGAGATGCCGTCGTGCGGCGTCGGCGATCGGCGACGGTTTCGGCGCGAGAGTGAACGCGTGCTGATAGGCATCGATCGCATTCTTCGGTTTGAAACGCGCCCGATAGATGTGGCCGAGGAGCAGCCACGCGCTCGATTGAATCTCGTTCGTGACGGCGTGCGCGGCCAGATCCTGGAGATCGCGAAACGCGGAGTCGATCGTGTTGATCGAACGCATGTTGGCGGCAGCAAGTCCGAGGCGCGCGCCCTGCCACGATTCCTGATCGTTGTCATGCTTGGCCGTCTCGATGGCGTCCGTGAAAATATTCGTGGCGTCGTTGGTGAAGCCGGCGTCGAGCAATCCGTTCCCCCACGTCAGAGTCGAACGCAAGTACATGCCCACTCGCCGCTGCTCCGCGGCGCGAATGAACGCCGTCGTCTGCTCCCGCAACGCGTTGAGGGCGATAGCGAAACTGTCGATGTCGCCGAATGCGTCGTCGAGATCCATGACCACGCCGCCCCGCGGATCTACCACCAGCAGATGCCGCTTTCTCCCGCGAAACTGCTGGAGATCCTTGAACGCGTCGCCCTCCGGAACGTTCGTCTGAACGGCGAGAACCATCAGTTCCATCGTCCGCGCCACGCTGCTCGTTTTACTGGCGCGGTCGATCCACGCGTCGCCTCTCTTGTCCGAGGGGCCGCTGCGAAGATCGAGCAGGATGAGACGTCCGTTCGCCTGCGCCGTTTTCAGCGCGTCATCGAGCGGGAGCCAGGTCCGTTGGGCGTCAGCGACCGCCGCGACGAAGAGAAAGCCGAAGGCCAGCACCAAGATGCGCAAAGACATGAATCTTCCCTTTGGGTGGTGCCGGCGGGCGACATTGTAGACGGAGTGGCGTTTGCGCGCGCAGCGATGGAACGCTGGCGTCCTCGCTGCCGAACCGGCAGACCCTCAAATCTCGCTGGTAACCGCGACCTGCGCGAGCCTCCCATTCGGCGGCGAGACGCCGCCGAGCCAGCCGGCGAGACGCCAGCGCTCCGACGCGTCGCGTTCGAAATCTCCATAGAATTTAACGATGAAACGCGCGCACGTCTTGGAGATCGATCCTGAGATCATGAGTGGTACGCCGGTGTTCGCCGGCACGCGCGTGCCTCTCTACAATCTCTTCGACTACCTCGAGGCGGGAGATTCGTTGGAGAAGTTTCTGGCCTCATTCCCCTCGGTTACGCGTGATCAGGCAATCGCAGCGTTGGAAATCGCGAAAGAGGCAGTGCTGGAAGTTTCGAGAACCTAAATCCCCGTAACGCGCACCACTTCTTCGAAACTCGTCACGCCTTCGGCGAGCTTACGCAGCGCCGATTGACGCAGCGTGCGCATGCCGCGTTTCACCGCCATCTCCTTGATCTTGAGGAAGTCTTCCGAGCGGTCGATGAGGTCGCGGATGGCGTTGTCGATGGGGAGGATTTCGAAGATGCCGGTGCGGCCGAAGTAGCCGGTGTTGCGACAGCGGATGCAGCCCGCGCCTTCTTTGACGATGATCCGTTTTCCGGGCGGCGCCTGCAGGTTGAGCATGCCTGCCTCTTCGACGCTGAGCGGGCGATTGCGTTTGCAGTCTTCGCAGATGCGGCGCATGAGTCGTTGCGCCATCGTTCCGACGAGCGTCGATGAGATCAGGAATGGTTGGATGCCGAGGTCGATGAGGCGCGTCACGGACGTCGCGGAATCGTTCGTGTGCAGCGTCGAGAAGACGAGGTGACCGGTCAGCGCGGCCTGAACGGCATTTTGCGCGGTTTCCTCGTCGCGGATCTCGCCGACCATGATGATGTCGGGATCCTGGCGAAGGATCGTGCGCAGCGCGGCGGGGAACGTGATGCCGATCTTCGCCTGCACCGAGGTCTGATTGAAATCGTCCCAGACCATCTCGATCGGATCTTCGATCGTGCAGATGTTGATCTCGGGCGATGCCAGCGACTTCAGCGCCGAATAGAGCGTGACCGTCTTGCCCGAACCGGTCGGACCGGTGACGAGGATGATGCCGTGCGGACGCTTGATCCATTCGGCGAACGTGTGCAGTTCGTCCTCGTAGAAACCCAGCCCGCCGAGGTCGCGAATCAGCACCTCGGGATCGAAGATGCGCATGACCAGCTTTTCGCCGAATGCGGTCGGAAGCGTCGAGACGCGCAACTCGACCTCTTTTCCGTCACGCTCGGTCTTGATGCGGCCGTCCTGGGGGCGGCGACGTTCGGCGATGTCCATGCGGCACATCGTTTTGATGCGCGAGGTGATGGCGAGATTGACGAGTTTCGGCACGCGCTGGATTTCGTGCAGCACGCCGTCGATGCGGAAGCGGATCATGGCCGCCTCGCGCTTCGGCTCGATGTGGATGTCGCTGGCGCGCGAGTCGTAGGCGTGCTGCAGCAGGAAGTCGACGGCGTTGACGATGTGCGCGTCGCTGGTCTCGATCTCGTTGCCCGATTTCAGCTTGACGTACTGCTCGAGATTGGAGAGATCGATCGCGCCGCGGCCGAGATCGCGTCCGGCTTTCGTCACCGAGGCGCGGAAACCGTACTGCTCCGTGATCACGCCCATCACGTCGCTCTCCGACGCCACCACGATTTCGATCTCCTGCTTCACCATCTGGTGGTAGGTGTCGAGAGCGCTGGTGTCGAACGGATTCACCACGGCCACAATCAGCTTGCCGTCGCGGATGGCCACAGGCGTCATGCGGTGTTTGCGCGCGAATGGACGCGAGATCTTCGACTCGATCATCTCGACGTCGAGCTTGAGCGGATCGATTTTGAAGAACTTGAGCCCCGCATCCTCGGCGATCAATCGCGCCAGGAGGAAGTCGTCGATGCGCATGCCGCTGGCGCTGGCGTCGGTGAGGTTCATGGCCATGATGGCCTTGAACGGACTGGCCTCCTCCTCGCCGCGCGCGCGGGCGGAACGCGACTGCGCGCGAAGCTGGCGGTCGAGGTTGTCGATCTCGCCCTTCTGCTTCTCATCGACGAAGCCGGCGTTCTGCAGCAGCTCGCCGAGATAGGAGACGGTGACCTCGCGAGACTTGCGGCCGACGGCGAGCGGGGTGGCGGTCATGAACGAAGGATGCTACTCCTTCTGTTTCACGACGTGAATGTTGCGGACGACCTGACCGTCGGGCTGCTTGAGCGTGCCGGTCATCTCGTTGCCGGAACGCGTGAAGGCCCAGGTCGCGCGAGTGCCGTCTCCGGCGATCATGACGCCAACGATCGTCCGCGAGGCGGCATCGACGTGGAAATCGAGCGGCGGCCCCATGACCACATCCTTGCCGTTGACGATCTTTCTCGCATCCATCGTCACGACGTCGGCGGCTTTGCCTGCCGTAATCCAATACGACGCGGTCTCGTCGTGACAGGCGGGACGCACCGGCGTGCAGATCGAAGGTCCGACCCAGTGGCCGAGAAACGGCTGACGCGGATCTGCGGCGGCGAGAAAAAGCAGGGCGGTAAGAGCGAAAGTGGTCTTCATAGCGGGACGGAATTGTAGATCCGCAGATGACGCAGATGGGACACAGATGGAATTAGGTACACAAGATGCAGAGGCTGGCTCGGGAGGAAGTTCGACATGCTGCTGATCCTTGCCATCATCCTGCTCATCGCCTGGCTTTGCGGATTCCTCGTGTTTCATGTCACCAGCGGATTGATTCACATCATCGTCGTCGTCGCGATCATTCTCTTCATCCTGCATTTCGTGCGCGGTCGCCGAACTATCTGACCTCGAGCAGGAAGCCTTTCAGGTACTCCCCTTCCGGACAGAAGAGCGACACCGGATGGTCCGGCGCGGCCGTCAGGCGGCGGAGGAACGACACCCGCCGCCCGGCGTCCTGCGCCGCAGCGAAGATCACTTTTTGAAAGAGCTCGAGCGGCATATGGCCGCTGCACGAGAAGGTGAGCATGTGCGCGCCAGGATCGAGCAGCTTCATGGCGAAGAGGTTGATGTCCTTGTAGCCCCGCGCGGCGCGATCGACGTCGCCGCGTGACTTTGCGAACGCGGGCGGATCGCAGATCAGCAGGTCGAATCGCGACGGCGTCTTGCGCACGTAGTCGAAGGCGTCGGCGACGATGAAGCTCGCATCGAATTCATTCAGCGCGTGATTGCTGCGCGCCATCTCGATCGCGGGCGCGGAGATGTCGACATTTTCGACCGAGGCCGCGCCGCCGGCGGATGCGTAAACGCCGAAACCGCCGCTGTAGGAGAAGAGGTTCAGCACGCGCCGGCCTTGCGCGAGCGCGCGCGTGAGCTGACGGTTCTCGCGCTGATCAAGAAAGAATCCGGTCTTCTGCCCCGAGGGGGGGTCGACGCGGAAGCGGAGAGCGTTTTCGTGGATTTCCGTCGACGGCTCGCCCTCCCCCATCCACTCCGGCTGCATCGAGAGCTGCTCGAGTTTCCGCGGCGCGATGTCGTTCTTGAACCAGATGCCGCGCGGTGCGAGCTCCTGCTGCAACACATTAATGATGAGCGGGCGCAGTTGCTCGATGCCGGCGTTGGCGATTTCGATGACGAGGATGTCGTCATACCGATCGATCACCACCCCGCTCAGATCATCCCCCTCGGCGTTCACGATCCGCATCGCATTCGTGTCGTCGCTGCGCGTGCGGCGGCGGATGGAGGCCAGCAGACGATCGCGGATCGTGTCCTCGGTCAGCACCTCCTCGCCGAAGGTCAGTGCGCGAAGGCGGATCTGCGAATGGCGCGAATGGAATCCCGAGGCGATGCGGCGGCCGCGCGGATCGTGGAGATCGGCGATGGCGGCATCCTCGGGACCGCTCTCGCGCGCAATCGCGCCGGCGAAAATCCACGGATGGCGATTGGCGACGAGACGCTCCTTGCCTGGCTTGAGCGTGAGGATGCGACGGTTGGCGGGATCGAAGAGATTCACGAGGCCGCATCGTACGACGTATGCTCTGGCCATGAGCAACAGCCAGGCGGCAGGAATGCTGTTCGCCACATTCTTCGTGCTCTTCCTGGCCATCCTTGTGGTCATCGCGCGGAAGTACTCCACGATGCAGAAGCGGCTTCTTCCGCTGGTCACTTCATTCGGATGGCAGGATCCGCGGCCCGGTTGGTGGAACTCGATCCGCGGCCAGTGGCGCGGGATGCCGGTGCGCCTGCAGCACATGGGGCGCTACAAGGGAGTGCCGGAGCGCCTGCAATTGACGGTGAAGGCCGCGTCGCCGGCACGCGTGATCGCCAAACGGCGCGCGGGCTTCATGACCAAGCCGATCACGCTGTTCGGGCCGCCGATCGTCGAGCCGATGAACGTCAACCGCGAACTTTTCTGGATCCGTTCGGATGAGCTCGTGTTCGTCGAGCGCCTCTTCGCGCGCGCCGAGGTTGCGCCGGAGTTCGAACGGAACCTGATCGCGCGATTCGACGTGATCGATCTGAAGGGAAAAGAGCTGCGCATCCTCCGGGCGGTCGACGACGGCGCGGTGAAGCGGCACTTCAACCGTCCCCTCTTCCGGTTCAGCCGCGATTACGAGCTCATCGAGACGATCACCTCGGAGGAGTGGAAGCTGGCGGTGACGATCGTGGAGACGCTGGGGCTGCGCGGGTACGAAACGGCTTGAGCGCGGGCATAAACCTGTGACGTTTTTGATTCCATCGGTACCCGATTTATTGTAAATTGACTCCACGGTTCGCCCGACGAGCCGATCTCAACCACAACTAGAGCCGATCGACCTGCCCCCGGGAGTGAGTGTGCGTACGTGCGTGGCGGTGCGTCGTGATGGTTTCGCAGGAGAGCCATGCGTCTACGCAGTCGTTTCTCAGTTACTGTTGCGTTCCTCCTCACCATCATCTCCGCCCCTGGCGCATTCGCGCAGTGCGTGAGTCTCACGACACTCGGATCGCCGTACACGCAGAACTTCGATACGTTGTCGAACACCGCCGGCTCGACGACCAATAACCTCACCATTCCGGGCTGGTTCATGACCGAGTCGGGAGGCGGAGCCCGCGACAACGAGCAGTATGCGGTCGATACCGGCGGCAGCACGACCGGCGACACCTACAGCTACGGCGCGGCAGCATCGACGGAGCGCGCACTCGGCCAGCTGCGAAGCGGAACGCTGATCCCGCTCTTCGGCGCCTGCTTCACGAACAACACGGGTACGCCGATCAATAGCCTCGCGGTCGCCTACAACGGTGAGGAGTGGCGCCTCGGTACGGCGGGCCGTACCGATCAGATGAACTTCGAGTTCAGCACGAACGCCACCGACCTCGTGACCGGCACCTGGACCAACGCTGCCGCGCTGAATTTCGTGACGCCCGACACCGCGACGACCGGCGCAAAGAACGGCAATGCCGCGGCGGATCGCACGGCTCTCTCTTCGACAGTCAGTTCGCTCAACATCCCGAACGGGGCAACCTTCTGGATCCGCTGGAACGACACGGATGCCACCGGCGCGGATGACGGCCTCGCCGTCGACGACTTTTCCCTGACGCCGCAGGGCACCCCGCCCAACAATCCTCCGTCGATCACTCCGCCGTCGAACCCGGCCGCAACCGTCGCGCAGAACGCTGCGCCGTTCACCGTCGGTCTGACCGGCAGCGACGACAACAACATCTTCAACTGGTCGGCCACGCCCGGAACGGGAGTCTCGAACGTCGCCGTCACCGCCGGGCAGGGAACGGCCAACGTCACCTACACGGTCACGCTGACGGCAGGCTTCAGCGGAACGGCCACGTTCACGGCCACGCTCACGGACAACGTCAATACGGCCGTCAACCAGGCGGTCAACATCACCGTCATCGCACCGCCTGCGGCGCCGACCGGACTGGCCGCCACGGCGGGCACGGGCCACATCGCGCTGACGTGGAACAGCGTCAGCGGCGCGACGTCGTACAACGTCAAGCGTTCGACGTCGTCCGGAACCGAGACGACCATCGCGTCGCCGGGCACGAACAGCTTCGACGATCTGACCGCGGTTGACGGCACGCCGTTCTTCTACGTCGTCAGCGCCGTCGGCGCGGGCGGCGAAGGGGCGAACTCGTCGGAAGTCACAGCGACGTCGATGGCTGCACCGACCGGACTGGCGGCCACGCCCGGCAATGCGCACGTCGTTCTGAACTGGACCGCCGTCGCCGGTGCGACGGGATACAACGTCAAACGCTCCACGACCACCGGCACCGAGACGACGCTGGCCTCCCCCGGTACGAACACATTCGACGACCTCACGGCGGCAAATGGCACGCAGTACTTCTACGTCGTCACCGCTACGAATGCGAACGGGGAGAGCGTCGCGAGCAGCGAAGTCAACGCCACGCCCGCCGCGCCCGGCATTCTGGTCCTCAGCCAGGTATACGGCGGCGCGGGGTGCGGCACCGTCGGCTGCTCGACGTACAAGAACGATTACATCGAGATCTTCAACCGCGGCGGCAGCCCCGTCTCGGTCAACGGCTGGTCGGTGCAGTACGCAGCCGCCACCGGCACGAGCTGGCAGGTGACGAACCTTCCGAACGTGTCGATCCAGCCCGGCCAGTACTTCCTGGTCTCCGAAGGCGCCGGCGCGAACGGCGTCAACAATCTTCCCACGCCCGACGCCACCGGTACGATCGCCATGTCCGCAACGGCCGCCAAGGTGGCCCTCGTCAGCAGCACGACGGCGTTGAGCGGCGCCTGCCCCTCGGCGAATATCGTCGATCTCATCGGTTACGGCGCAACGGCAAGCTGCTTCGAAACGGCAGTCGCCCCGGCCCCGTCGACCACCACCGCGGACGTCCGCGCAGGCGGCGGCTGCACGGACTCGGGCAACAACAGCACGGACTTCGCCGCGTCGGCGCCCACGCCGCGCAACACCGCCTCGGCGACGCATTCCTGCTCGAACAACGCGCCGACGATCACTCCGCCGGCGAACCCGATCGCCACGGTGACGCAGAACGCCGCACCGTTCCCGGTCAACGTCAGCGGCAGCGATGACGGCGGCGTCTACAACTGGTCGGCCACGCCGGGCACCGGCGTCGCGAACGTCAGCGTCACCGGCGGACAGGGGACGAACACCGTCACCTACACGGTCACGCTGACGGCCGGCTTCACCGGCACGGCCTCGTTCACCGCCTCGCTGAGCGACAACGTCAACGGACCGGCTACGCAGGCGGTCAACATCACCGTCAATCCGCCCGCTCCTCCGCCGGCTCCGACCGGTCTCAGTGCCACGGCCGGCAATGCGCACGTGCTGCTGTCGTGGAACGCGGTGGGCGGCGCGAGCAGCTACAACGTCAAGCGCGCCACCGTCACGGGCGGTCCGTACACGACGATCAACTCGCCCGGCACGAACAGCTACGACGACACGACCGCCGTCAACGGCACAACCTACTTCTACGTCGTCAGTGCCGTCGGCGCGGGCGGCGAAGGCCCGAATTCATCCGAAGCCAGCGCCACGCCGCAGGCAGCTCCGGCGGCACCGACGGGGTTGACGGCAACGCCGGGCAACGCGCACGTCGCGCTCTCCTGGACCGCCTCGCCGGGCGCGGCGACTTACACCGTCCTGCGCGGCACGGCAGCAGGCGGACCGTACGGAACGACCTTCCCAGGAATCGCCACCACATCGTTCGACGACACAACCGCCGTCAACGGCACGACCTACTTCTACGTCGTCACCGCCACGAACGGCTTCGGCACGAGTGGCAACTCGAATGAGGCGTCGGCGACGCCGCAGTCGCTGACCGCACCGACTGGATTGGCGGCGCAGGTCGGCGACTCGACGGTCATCCTCAACTGGAACGCCGTCGTCGGCGCGGCAACGTACAACGTCAAGCGCAGCACGACCGCCGGCGGGCCGTACACGGCAGTCGGATCGCCGTCGTCGACCACGTTCACCGACAACACCGCCGTCAACAACACCACCTACTTCTACGTCGTGGCCGGCTTCAGCGGCTCGGAAGGCCCGATCTCCTCGGAGGTCAGCGCCACGCCGAATACGCCGTCGGTCCTCGGCGTCGTCATCAGCACGGTCTACGGCGGCGGCGGCAACTCCGGCGCCACGCTGAAGAACGATTACGTCGAGCTGTTCAACCGCGGCACACAGACGGTTTCGCTGAACGGCTGGTTCGTTCACTACTCGTCGGCGACGGTCACCGTATGGAACTCGCCTCCGAGCGCCGGCACCACGCCGACCGCGCTCTCCGGTTCGATCGCGCCGGGCCACTACTACCTCGTGCAGGAGGCAGCCGGCGCAGCCGGTACGGTCAACCTTCCCACCGCCGACGCCACAGGAACGATCGCGCTGAGCGCCACCGCGGCGAAGATCGCGCTGACCAACACCGCCTCGATCGCCGTGCAGTGCCCAAGCGGCGCATCCGTCGCCGACTTCGTCGGCTACGGCCCCACCGCGAATTGCTCGGAGACGGCTCCGACGGCAGTCCTCTCCAACACCACCGCCGCACTCCGCAATAACAACGGCTGCACGGATACGAACAACAACGCGTCCGACTTCACGGTGGGCGCTCCGAACCCGCGCAACAGCGCGGCGCCCGTCAACAACTGCAGCATCATCAACAACCCGCCGACGATCACCCCGCCTGCCGATCCGATCGCCTCGGTGGCGCAGGACGCGGCCCCGTTCACAGTCAACCTCGCGGGCAACGATGACGGCGGCGTCTACAACTGGACCGCCACGGCCGGTACCGGCATCCAGAACGTCGTGGTCAGCAACGGTCAGAGCACGCCAAACGTGACCTACACGGTTACGCTGGTGGCCGGCTTCAACGGCACCGCCACCTTCACCGCCACGCTGAGCGACGGCATCAACCCCGCCGTGAACCAGACCGTTCACGTCCAGGTCACGGCCGCCGGCGGCAACAACCCGCCGGTCATCACGCCGCCCGCGAATCCGATCACCACCGTGGCGCAGGATCCGCCGCCGTTCACCGTCAACGTCTCCGGAACCGACGACGGCGGCATCTTCAACTGGAGCGCCACGCCCGGAACGGGAGTGGCGAGCGTCAACGTAACGGGCGGCCAGGGAACGGCCACGGTCACCTACACCGTCGCGCTGAACGCCGGCTTCAACGGCACGGCGAGCTTCACCGCCACCCTCTCCGACAACGTCAACCCGCCGGTCAATCAGGCCGTGAACATCAGCGTCACCTCGGCCGGCGGCACGCCGAACCATGTCGTCATCAGCCAGCTTTACGGCGGCGGCGGCAATTCGGGCGCGACGTTCACCAATGACTTCATCGAGCTCTTCAACCCCACCGCCTCGCCGGTGAGCCTGTCGGGATGGAGCGTGCAGTATTCGCCGGCCACGAACACCGGCGCGTTCACCGGACTGCAGCCGATCGGCGGCACGATCGGACCCGGTGAGTACTACCTGATCTCGCTCGCCTCCGGCGGCGCGAACGGCAGCGCGCTGCCGACCGCGAACGTCGTCAACAACAGCGGCTTCAACATGAGCGGGACGACCGGCAAGGTCGCTCTGGTCAACACCGGCAATCCGGTGCCCGGCCCCTGCTCGGCCACGACAGCCGACGCCGAGATCGTCGATCTCGTCGGCTACGGCTCGGCCAACTGCAACGAAGGCGGCACGAACGCGCCGACGCCGAGCAACACCACCGCAGACCTCCGCAAGAACGGCGGCAACACCGACACGAACGTCAACGGCAACGACTTCATCACCGCAACGCCGAACCCGCGCCGCACCACGCCGATCCAGGAGTTCGGACCGGCCATCGTCAATACCGATCCGGTCAACAACGCCACCGCCGCGCCGCGCGACGCCAGCATGATCGTCACCTTCACCGAACTGGTCGATGTCGATCCGGGCTGGTTCAACATCAGCTGCGCCACGACCGGCCTGCACAACGACGCCACGTACGTCGAAGGCGCTCCCGATACGTGGGTGATCACGCCCAACGTCAACTTCGTCGCCGGCGAGCTTTGCACGGTCACGATCTTCAAGAACTCCGTCCACGACCGCGACACCGACGACAGCGCCCCGGGCAGCGACACCCTGGCCAACGACTTCACCTGGTCGTTCACCGTCTCCAGCGGCACGCTGCCGCCGTATCCGTTCAACGTTCACCTGACCATGGGCAACCCGTCCAACGCCACGACGAGCCTCTCCAACCCCAACAACTTCCTGATGCAGAAGCCGGAGATGTCCATCTCCTACAGCCGCGACCTCGGGCGGCCGAACTGGGTGAGCTGGCATCTGTCGGATGAATGGGTCGGCTCGCTCACGCGCGTCGATACCTTCCGCCCCGATCCGGAAGTCCCGCCGACCTGGTACCGCGTTCTGGCGAGCGACTTCTTCGCCTCCGGCTTCGACCGCGGCCACATGACGCCGAACGCCGACCGCGACAAGGAAACGTCGATCCCCATCAACCAGGCCACGTTCCTGATGTCGAACATGGTCGCGCAGGCGCCGGACAACAATCAGGGGCCGTGGGCAGACCTGGAGAACTTCCTCCGCACGCTTCTTCCGGCCGATGAGCTGTACATCGTCTCCGGACCGGCCGGACAGGGCGGCACGGGCAGCAACGGCGGCACCACCATGACGCTCGCCAATGGACACGTCACCGTCCCGGCCAGCACCTGGAAGTGCGCGCTGGTCCTGCCGAAAGCAAGCGGCGACGACCTCGCCCGCGTCACGGCGTCGACGCAGACCATCTGCGTCATCATGCCCAACATCCAGGGCATCCGGAACGACGACTGGCACATCTATCTGAAGAGCGTCGACCAGGTCGAAGCGCTCACCGGTTACGATCTCTTCTCGAACGTTCCGGCATCGATCCAGAACGCGATCGAGGCCGGCGTCAACGGCGCCAACCCGCCGGGCACCGCCGATCAGTCGACGAGCACCAGCGAAGACGTGGCCAAGGCGATCACGCTCGACGCGGCCACTCCCGGCGGCGCGCTCACCTACTCCATCCTCACCGGCCCGTTCCACGGCTCCCTGACCGGTTCCGGCGCGAACCGCACGTACACGCCCGCGCCCGACTACAACGGCACGGACACCTTCACGTGGCGCGTCAACGACGGCACGAACAACTCGAACACCTCCACGTTCACGATCAACGTGACCGAGGTGAACGATCCGCCGTCGGCGACGTCGGACAGCAAGTCGACCACGGCCAACAACGCCGTCACCTTCCCCGGCAGCGACCTCACCACCAACGACTCCGCCGGACCTGCGAACGAAGCGGGCCAGGCGCTCACCGTCACGAACGTGACCGCCACCGTGAACACGCACGGCTTCGTCGCGCTGAACAGCGGCAACGTCACGTACACGCCTGACGCCGGCTTCTCAGGCCCGGCCAGCTTCACCTACACGGTCTGCGACAACGGCACGACCAACGGCTCGCTCGACGTGCAGTGCACCACCGGCACGGTGAACGTCACCGTCAATGCGCAGGTGGCGACGCACTTCAGCGTCACCGCGCCGGCGAATACGACGAGCGGAACGCCGTTCAACGTGACCGTCACGGCGCTCGACGCATCGAACACGATCGTCACCGGCTACACCGGCACGGTCCACTTCACCAGCTCCTCGGCGGGAACGCTTCCGTCTGACTACACCTTCGTCGGCGGCGACAACGGCGCGCACACCTTCAGTGTCACGCTGACGTCCACGGGGTCGCAGTCGATCACCGCAACGGACGGAGGCATCACCGGCAACGCGAACACGACGGTCGCCGCGCCGCCCGCGACGCACTTCAGCGTCACCGCGCCGGCGAATGTGACCAACGGCGTTGCCTTCAACGTGACCGTCACCGCACTCGATGCGTCGAACGCCACCGTTCCCGGCTACACCGGCACCGTCCACTTCACCAGCTCCTCGGCTGGAACGCTTCCGGCTGACTACACGTTTGTCGGCGGCGACAACGGCACGCACACGTTCAGCGTCACGCTGACGTCGAACGGCTCGCAGTCCATCACCGCAACGGACGGCGGCATCACCGGCAGCGCGAACACCACCGTCGCGCCTCCGCCGGCGACGCACTTCAGCGTCACGGCGCCGGCCAACGTCACCAGCGGCATCAGCTTCAACGTGACCGTCACGGCGCTCGACGCCTCGAACGCCCCGGTTCCGAGCTACACCGGCACTGTCCACTTCACCAGCTCCTCGGCCGGAACTCTCCCCGCCGATTACACCTTCGTCGGCGGCGACGCCGGCGCGCACACGTTCAACGTCACCCTGACGTCGACCGGTTCGCAGTCGATCACCGCAACAGACGGCGGAGGCGTCACCGGCAGCGCGAACACGACCGTTGCGCCGCCTCCCGCGACCCACTTCAGCGTCACGGCGCCAGCGAACACCACGAGCGGAACACCGTTCAATGTGACGGTCACGGCGCTCGACGCATCCAACGCGGTAGTCACCAGCTACACCGGCACGGTCCACTTCACCAGCTCGTCCGCTGGTTCGCTACCTGCCGATTACACCTTCGCGGCCGGCGACAACGGCGCGCACACGTTCAGCGTCACGCTGACGTCGACCGGCGCGCAATCGATCACCGCCACGGATGGCGGCATCACCGGCAGCGCCAACACGACTGTCGCTCCGCCGCCCGCCACGCACTTCAGCGTCACTGCACCGGCGAATGTCACCAGCGGCGTTGCCTTCAATGTCACCGTCACGGCACTCGATGCGTCGAACGCGGTCGTCCCGAGCTACACCGGCACGGTGCACTTCACCAGCTCGTCCGCCGGTTCGTTGCCCGCTGACTACACGTTCATCGGCGGCGATGCCGGCACGCACACCTTCAGCGTCACACTCACAACGACCGGCGCGCGGTCGATATCCGCGACGGATGGCAGCATCACCGGCAGCGCCAACACCACCGTCGCGCCGCCGCCAGCTACGCACTTCAACGTCACCGCTCCGGCGAACACGACGAGCGGAACGCCGTTCAACGTCACCGTCACGGCGCTCGATGCGTCGAACGCGGTCGTCCCGAGCTACACCGGCACCGTCCACTTCACCAGCTCCTCGGCTGGAACGCTCCCGTCGGATTACACGTTCGTCGGTGGAGACAACGGCACGCACACGTTCAGCGTCACACTCACCACGACCGGCGCGCAGTCGATCACCGCGACGGATGGCGGCATCACCGGCAGCGCGAACACCAACGTCGCGCCGCCGCCCGCCACGCACTTCAACGTCACGGCTCCGGCCAGCGTCAATACCGGTGCTCCGTTCAACGTCACCGTCACGGCACTGGCGGCGTCGAACGCGACCGCCACCGGCTACGCCGGCACCGTCCACTTCACCAGCTCCTCGGCCGGCACTTTGCCCGCCGACTACACCTTCGTCGCGGGCGACAACGGCACGCACACGTTCAGCGTCACACTCACCTCGCTCGGATTGCAGACGATCACCGCCACCGACACCGTTACGCCGTCGATCACCGGTACGACCTCGACGAATGTCGTCCTCATCTGCCCGCCGGGACCGGTTCCGACCGCGAATGCCTCGAACAGCGGCCCGGCCTGCACCGGAACGACGGTCAACCTCTTCGCCACCGGCAACGGTTCCGTCTTCTCGTGGACCGGCCCGGGCGGCTTTACCTCATCACAGCAGAACCCGACCGGCATCACCGTCGCCGGCACATACACCGTGACCGTCACCGACCCAGGTCCGTGCGGCGGCAGCGCGCAGGCGTCGACGACGGTCGTCTTCAATCCGATTCCGTCCGCGTCCATCACCACTGCGGCCACCGTCTGCGCGACCTCGGCCGGCAACAGCGCGTCAGTCGCGAGCGCGGGCGCCGGCGCAACGTACGCCTGGTCGATCACGAACGGCTCGATCACCGGCGGCAACGGAACGCCGAGCATCACCTACACCTCCGGCTCCCTCGGCGGCGTGCATCTGGCCGTGACCGTGACGTCCGGCGCCGGTTGCAGCGCCAGCAGCACCGCGGATGCCGCCATCGCGCCGCGGCCGACGATCACGCTTCCGTCGACGATCAACGCCGCCTGCGGTACGACCTCGGTCAACATTCCCTTCACCCTCACCGGCACGGGACCGTGGTCGATCCTCTGGTCCGACGGCGTCACGCAGAGCGGCATCACCTCGGCATCGTCATCGCGCACGGTAACCGTCAGCGGATCGACGGTGCTCAGCGCGATCGTCAGCGATGCGAACTGCTCCAACGGCGGCGGATCGGTCGCGATCAACATCAGCTCGTCGCCGGTCATCACCACGCAGCCGGTCGGTCAGGTCGTTCAGCCGTCGCATCAGGCCACGTTCACCGTTACGGCCAGCGGCGCCGGCCTGCACTACCAGTGGTTCGTGAAGCATGGGAACGGTACGACGCTCGCCGTCGGAACCGATTCGCCGTCGTACACGACGAACCCCGAGGGGAACGCGATGTGGTTCGTGCGGGTGTCGAACACGTGCGGCAGCGTCGATTCCGACTCGGTCACAGCGACCGTGATGACGCCGCGCCATCGCGCTTCGCATTAAACAAACAGTCATCGTGACGCCGGAGTCCAATCGGACTCCGGCGTCACGGACGGCCGCCGTTCGGCGCGGCCAGCACCGCCGCCGGTTGCGGCGCCGGATAGGCCAGCGCGTAGAGTCGCAACTGGAACAGCGACGTCCACGCCGCCGCAAAAAGCACGATCAGGACGATCAGTCCCGTCCCGCCCGTGCGCACTTCCACGAGCGCGGGCAACGCGGCGAACAGCGCCAGAACCAGAGGCGTCATCAGCAGCATGTCGAAAAGATATGGATGCAGCGCAACGAGCTGACTGAAGACGGCAGCATTCAGAACGTACATCCCCACCAGCGTCATCACGATGATGATGGCGATTCGCGGCGCGCGCCCGCGCAGGTACGCGGCCAGCAGGATCAGCGTCGCCGCGACGCCGGCGAAGAACAGCGTCTCCCACCGAAACAAAAACTCCTTGTTGCCTGAGCGCTGCGCACGAACGAGATCGCGGCCGAACGCGATGTCGAGCGGATTGCCGTAGAACATCGCGTCGCCATCGAGGCCGGTGCGATAGAGAAATCCCGATCCGACCACGGTCACGCCCTTGCTCCGCTCCGATCGCGCGCCGAGGAGTTGCAGTCCGTAGATGCTCATCGCGGCGACGAATGGGAGAAGCAGCGTGACCAGCAGTCGGCGCACGGGCGGACGATCTCCGCGAAGCAGGAACAGCGTCGCCAGCCACGCCGCCATGAACATCACCGCCAGCACGGGTTCAAAGTAGACGAACGCGAAAATCGCGAACGCCTGCAGCACGGTAATCCGGCGCGTGCGGCGTCCGTCGAGCGCTGCTTCCTCGAGCAGAAGAAAGACCAGCGCCGCGGCCAGGCACCACGTCTGCGCCGTCAGTTGCCAGAAGATGGCGAGGTTGTCGGGAAAGGTGAGCCACACCATCTGCGCGCTCACCGCCAGAATGAACGACGCGAGCGGCGCTGCGCCGAAACGGCGCGCCATGCGATACGCCAGCAACGCCAGCAGCGCGGAGATGAGCACTCCGATCAGCAGGTTGTGGATCGCCTTCAGGCGCCATCCGTACCGGCCGGTCACGCCGATCCAGATCTTCTCCGCGACGAACGAAGTGAGCATCAGCGCGCCCGTTCCGTTGCGGTAGAGCGCCTTGCCGTCCGCCGTCGGCCAGAGCAATCCATGCGAGGCGATGTAGCCGTGATCGAGCCAATGCGTGACGACGTTGTGCGACCAGACCGGCTCCGTCGCCGACGACAACTGCGGTACGAGCCGGTGCTGCACCGTCATCCACGAATAGCCGAAGGCGATCAGTCCCGCGATGACGAAGAACGCGTAGAGCGTGCTCCCGCGATAGCGTTCGTTCACCGCGGCCTCGATTGCCGGAACAGCCATCGCCACAGCTCTGCGTCGCCGAAAGCGCGATCCCACGAGTTGTGACCGACGCAGGGAAATTCGACGAGCGTCGCGTCCGCCCCTTCCTTCTTCAACGCCTCGGCCATCTGCCTCGACTCGGCGACCGGAATGACCGGATCGGCATCGCCATGAAACATGCGGATCGGCAGATGCCGCAGCGCGTGCGCGGTGAACGCGTACGGATCGCCCTTCCCCATCGTCAGCGGCGATTGCTGCACGGCCATCGTCGTCTCATGCGGCAACAGTCCGCCGCAGACGACCACCAGCGCCGCGAACGTATCGGGATGCGCGAGCGCGAGATGCCACGTGCCGTAGCCGCCCATCGACAATCCCGTGAGATACACGCGCGATCGGTCGCCATGAAACTCGGCGATGCTCTGCTCCAGCGCCGCCATCGCCGCATCGGCGGGCTCGCCGAGCCAGCGCGAATCCGTCGGCGCCTGCGGGAAAACGGCGATGGCCGGCACGCGATCCGGATTCGCGCGAATGGCCGCCGCGACACCGATCTGCGTCGACTTCAATCCGTCCGCGCCGCGCTCACCGGAGCCGTGCAGAAAGAGGATGACCGGCCATCGCTTCGACGCATCGAACGCGCGCGGAACGTAGACCGTGTACGGATACGCGGTGCCGTGAACGGTCACGGAGCGGATCAGAAATCCTTTTTCGTGCGGCGTCATCGTGCGGCACGAGAGTAACGCGGCGAATGCAAGTAACGGCAGGCTGTGCAATCGAATGCGCACGCGCGAGGATACAACTTCGCTCCATTGCGCATTGCTCCGCACACGCGACTCCTTTGCTTTACAATCAACGCTCGTGATGGCCTCGAAGCGCGAGAAAGCATTCAACACCGCCTGCCAGGAAGAGGTCTACCGGCAGGTGAAGTCGTATCTCGACGAATTGGTCGACGAACATTTCGACGACGCCGAACACTGCGACTTCTATCTGAAGTACGGCTCCACGGTTCTCGAAATCTCCATCGATCCGTATCAGGAAGACGACGCCGTGATCGAGGTGCTCGCCTTCTGCGTGCAGGGCGTCGAGCCTTCGTTCGAGCTGATGACCGAACTGCTCAAGGTCAACTCCGAGGTGCCGCTCGGCGCGTTCAGCATGGACGGCGAGCATGTCTTCTTCTCTCACTCGTTCCTCGGGCGGCGCCTTCGTCCGGAGCAGCTCATCGCCTCGCTCGACGTCGTCGCCAACGTCTCCGACGAATACGACGAGAAGCTCGTGGCGAAGTACGGCGGCGAGACCGCCATCGATCGTCTGCGCAGCGGCGGATTGCGTCCGCCGGTCCAGCTCGCCGCGCGAAAGGCGGACAGTAATTGAATCGTGCGGCATACCGCTTGCTTTTTCGCAGCGATATGACGATCCGATTTTCTTCAGCCGCATCGGCGCTTCTGATCTGTGGCGCGCTGCTGACGCACTGCACCGGCGGCCAGGAAAGCAAAGCGGCGGAAGAGCAGGCGCCGAAGAAAAACGGCATCACGGCGACGACGACGTCAACCACCGACACGGCCGCGCAGCCGCCGCAGGTCGATGCGAAAGCGGCGCTGAAGTCGATCAGTCCCGCCATTCCTATCTATGCCGGCGCGCGCTACCGCGACGATCTCACCCGCCGCGACTCGGTCATGATCCGCAATCAATACGGTCCGAACGCCGAGGTCTACACGCTGGCCACGGATGACTCGTTCCCGCAGGTCTACCACTACTACACGACCTACCTCGCGCAGTTCCGCGCCTTCCCCGCGCAGTCGCCGTACCCCGCGCCGCAGACGTGGCGCACGCTCGAGGTGCAGCTCAATCAGGCCATGCAGGATCCGTTCATCCCCGGCGATATGCTCAAACCGGGCGACAAGCAGGTCACGCTGCAGGTCGCCGAGACCGAGGCCGAGCCGAAGACGGTGATCCGCTACGTCATCACGCCGAAACCGATCGCCTCGGCCGCGGTGCAGGCGCCGAAAGGGTCCGGTTCACCGAACGCGTTTGACAGAGAGTAGTAGATCAGTGGATTAGTCGATTAGTCGATCAGGGGTGGATTCAGCGGTCGGCCGGTCACTCTAAATCTTGAAAGCCGTTTCGAGGTGTCTGGTTCAACGAAAGCGTTCGATCGCGAGTAATAGGTCAGTGGATCAGGGCTTCCGCCGAGACTCACCTGCTAACCCTCTGATCTACTGATCCACGAATCTACTAATCTACTGACTCACATGTACCCGTGGCGCCGCATCGTCATCCCGACTGATTTCTCGACCGCGGCCGAGTGGTCGTTCGATTCAGCCGTGCAACGGCCGGCTCGACCGGCGCGGAGCTGGTGATCCTGCACGTCCGCTCCACACGCACGTCGAATCCTGACGAGTTGCGCTTCCCGGCCGGCGACTCGCTCTACGAATACGCCGAGAAGTATGAGCTGGAGAAGTTGCGCGATCACGCCCGCCGCCGGAATGCCGACGTCGCGACGCGGCTCGTGGTCCAGCGCGCGCCTGATGCCGGCGCGGCAATCTGCCGGGCTGCCACCGCTGAGAATGCGGATCTGGTCGTCATCTCCACACATGCCCGGCATCACGTCGCGCACCTGATCATCGGATCGACGACGCTGAGCGTGCTTTCCAGTCCGCCCGTGCCGGTGCTGGCCATCCGCTACGGAATCGCGCGGCGGAAAGGCTTCGGACGCATCCTCGTCCCCGTCCATCTTCACCAGCACTCGACCGATGCCGCGTCGCTCGCGGCGGCGATCGCGAAGCGGGAGAAGTCCGAAGTGCATCTCATCATCGTTTGCGACGACGCCAGCCGCGAGCCCGCCGACGCGCTCCTCGGCGAGATGACCGCAAACCTCTTCGCGGACGTGAACGTGAAGCCGATCGTGTTGCAGGGAAAAGACATCGACGCCGAGCTGGTACGCTACGCGCGCGGGGCAGACGCCGATGCGCTCTTCCTCAACGCCGCGGCGCACGAGATCAGCACCCGCAAGCAGGACATCATCCGGCAGGTAGACGCCCCGGTGATGCTGGTGCCGCCCGCCGCGCCCTGACCCTGGGATGCGGGATTTTCGCCGCCGTGACACTTCGGCGACACGCGGACGGACGTGTTGCGCGGGCGCGCAACGGTGCAGCGATGACGCGCCGCACTGCAGCGATGGATCGCGACACTGCAGCGATGGATCGCGGCACTGCAGCGATGGATCGCGGCACTGCAGCGATGACGCGCGACACTGCAGCGATGGATCGCGACACTGCAGCCGTCGGCTCGACGGCGCTACGTTTCTAAGCTCGTACTAGTTGTTCGCCGGGCTCTGACTGATCTGCTCGATCGTCCTGCCGACTTTGTTGTCCTGGTTCGTTTCCGTGGAGATGTCGCCGATCGAGACGATGCCGACCAGTTCGTTGCTATTGTTGACCACCGGCACGCGGCGAATCTGCGCGCTGCTCATCATCGAAAGCACCTCGGCGATCGGCGTGTCCTCCTTCACCGAGCGCACCGACTTCGTCATGCACTCGTTGACTTTGGCGTTGGCGGTGTCTTTCCCCTCGGCCACGAAACGCACGACGATGTCGCGGTCCGTGACCATGCCGACGACTTTGCGGCCGTCGACCACCGGAACGACGCCGGTATCTTCGCTGGCCATGATCCGCGCGGCGTCACGAATGCTGTCTTTCTCCGAGACCGTCGCGGGATTCGGCGTCATGACGTCGCGCGCGCTGCGCGAGCCTCCGCCCGATTTCTGATTCCGTTCCTGAGCCATGAATCCTCCTTGTTTTTCAAAGAAGGAGGGAGCAAGCGCCGTGCCCCGATCAGAAGGCGAATCGCAACCCGACGCCGATGGCCGCATATCGCGGCTTCGGGTTGTAGAAGTGAGCCCAGTGATACGCAGCCTCCGCGCTGATGCCGACGTTGCGCGTGAGCGGGAAGAGTCCGTTCACGCCGGCGATGAAGCCGTAATCACTCTCCGACAGGTGCGCGCCGCTGGTGCTCGTGCCGCTCTGGCGGTAGAGGCCGGCGCCGGCGAACAGGCCGGTCGATCCGAACGGCTCGGAGAAGCGGTACTCGATGACCGCATCCGCGTATTCGACCTGCCCGCTGCGATCGACGTCACCGGCCGCGACGACGTCCTGGCCGTGCTCATCCTTCGATGACGCGAACGCGGTGGTCGCTTTCATCCGGCCGACCTTGATCTTGAAAATCGTGTCCGGCTCCATGACCACGCCGTAGGAAATCTCTTCAAAGCCGTGCTGGAAATCCGATTTGCCGCCGGCCAGAGTCTTCATCGCTTTCGAGCCGCCACCCAGCAGGTCGATCTCGTTGTGCTGCGCGAAAAGAGGAAGAGCGGCGAAGAGCGACATTCCGAGGAGAATCAAGGTCTTTTTCATACGAGCCTCACTATATCGGGGTGGAGGGTGAAGAGTGAAGCATCGGTTTTTCACCCTTCCCACTTAGAATCGCGTCGTGCTGCAAACGTTGTCCTCCTTAGGACGTGAGACGGCGCGAATCGTTCTGCATGCGTCATGCGTGGCCTGCGGAGGCGAGCTGCCGTGGCGGAATCGAACGGCCTCCTGCTGTGCGCCGTGCTGGGCTGCGATGCCGTCCATCTCCGCGTCGAAGTGCCGCTTCTGCGCGATGCCGTGGTCCGGCGAGCCCGATCCCGATTTCGTCTGCGGGCCGTGTCTCACCAATCCGCTGCCGGTCGACTGGACGGAAGCGTGGGGCTGCTACCGCGGCTCGCTCGAGCGCGTTCTGCACGCGTTCAAGTTCAATCGCCACGACTTTTTCTCCGATCCGCTCGCGGAGCTCATCGAACGGATGATCCGCGCGCGCGGCGATCTCGATTTCGACGCCATCGTTCCGGTGCCGATGCATCGCGCGAAGATCCGGCGCCGCGGTTACAACCAGGCCGAGCTCCTCGCCCGCGCGTTATCGCGCCGCCTCGGCATTCGTTGCGACACGTCGCTGCTGACGAAGACGCGCGATCTCGATGCGCAATCGAAACTTCCCCGCGCCGCCCGCGCCGGCAACGTCCGCGGTGCGTTTCTCGCGTCGCCGCGCGCCGACTCGGCGCGCATTCTGCTCGTCGACGACGTCTGCACCACCGGCGCAACGATCCGCGCATGTGCGGCAGAACTGATCCGCGCCGGTGCCGCGCGCGTAGCAGCGGCGGTGGTGGCGAAAACGGAATGAGAAAGCAGTGGATTAGTAGATTAGTGGATCAGTAGATCAGGACAAGGCCGGCTCAGCTCCTGATCTACTAATCTACTAATCCACTGATCTACTAATCCACTGGAGATTGAATGCCCGATTACGACCTCATCATCATCGGCGGCGGCATCATCGGCGGCAGCGTGCTCTATCACCTCGCGCAGCTCGGCTATCCGGGGCGCGTGCTCGTGCTGGAGCGCGAGGATGCGCTGTCGAAAGGTTCCACCGCCCTTTCCGCCGGCGGCTTCCGCAACATCTGGACGACGCCGATCAACATGCGCCTGACCAGCTACTCGATCAAAAAGCTGGCCGCGTTTCAGGACGAGCTGCGCTTCCCGATCGGCTTCGATCAGCGCGGCTATCTCTTCTGCCAGTACGAGGAGAATTTCGAAAGCGCGAAAGCGTACGGCGCGGAGTGGGCGAAGAACGGCGTGAAGATCGAGTTCCTCGATGCCGCCGAAGTGGAGACCAAAGTTCCCGGTCTGCGCGCGGGCATCGATCACATCGATCCCGAGGTGAATGAAATCCTCCAGATGAAACCGATCGCGGGAGGCGTGTTCGGGCCGGAGTGCGGAAGTTTCGATCCCTCCGCCGCGGCGCAGGGCTACTTCGAGCGCGGACTGGAAGGATTCGATGGCCGCGCCGATCTCCGCCTGAATGCGACCGTGAAAAAAGTTCGCATCGTCGATGGCAAGTATCGCGGCGTCGAGATGGCGGACGGCTCGTTCATCGAGAGCGGCAAGATCGTCGTCGCCGCCGGCGCCTGGACGAATCAGCTGCTCGAAATCTCCGGACTGACAGGCGACGATCTGCCGCCGGTGATCCCGCTCAATCGCATGCTTTTCATCACCAACATGCCGCCGATCGAAGGCTTCGAACACATCCCGATGACGATCATCGACAACGGCGTCTACTTCCGCCCCGAGGGACCGAATTTGATGATCGGCCGCGCCGATCCCGACACGCCGGCCGGTTTCGACACCACCCCCGACGCGAAGTACTACGAGGAGCAGATCAACTACTACATGCAGGAGCGCATCCCTGGCATGGAGCGCTGCCGACTGATGTCGATGTGGGGCGGCCTCTACGACACGAACGCCGTCGACCACAACGCCGTCCTCGGCGAGCACCCGCACGTCGAAAATCTGATCTTCGCCACCGGCTTCTCCGGCCACGGCGCGATGGAGTCGCCCGCTGCCGGCCTGGCGCTCGCCGAACTGCTGCACTACGGCGACTACCGAACGCTCGACATCACCCCGCTCTCCATTCGCCGCTTCTGGGAAAACAAGCCGATCCACGAAACGATCGTGATTTGAGTAGTGGATTAGCAGATTATCGCTCTCGAAGCAGTCGTCTGACCGCTCGGAGAGGTCGCCCAACCGCTCGTCAGCGGTCACCAACCGCTCGTCAGCGGTCCCCAACCACTCGCCAGCGGTCCCCAACCGCTCGTCAGCAGTCCCCAACCGCTCGTCAGCAGTCCCCAACCGCTCGTCAGCGGTCACCAACCGCTCGTCAGCGGTCCCCAACCACTCGTCAGCGGTCCGCAACCGCTCGTCAGCGGTCCCCAACCGCTCGTCAGCGGTTCCCAACCGCTCGCCAGCGGTCACCAGCCGCTCGTCAGCGGTCCCCAACCGCTCGTCAGCGGTCCCCAACCGCTCGTCAGCAGGCCTAAGCCTTGGCGGTCTCACCGTCACTCTCAATCACAACCTCCCACTTTGGCCGCTCCCGATACCGATCATGCATCCATACCCACTGCTCGGGGACGCGGCGGATTTGCGCTTCGATGTCCGCGGTGAGCCGGGCCGTCAGTGCGACCGGATCGTCGTCGGTGCTCACGGCGATCGGCTCCATGATGCGGACGTGCAGCTTGTTGCCGCGGCGCTCGCCGAAGATGCACGTGATCGGCACTCCCATGCGCACCGCGAGGCGCGCCGGTCCGATCGGCGTCAGCGCGGGACGGCCGAAGAACGGCACCTTCACGCTCTCGGCGCGGATGTTCTGATCGATCAGAAAGGCCAGCATGCTGCCGTGTCGGAGGGCGCGGATCATTTCGCGGCCGGCGGCGGTGGATCCGCGAACGATCGTCGTGATTCCGGCGTTCGCGCGCAGGTCGGCGATGAACAGATTGATCTTCGGCTCGTCGCGCCCGCGATGCAGGACGGTCAGGTGCGTGTGCAGTGCGATGGCGTGCGCCGTCCACTCCCAGTTGCCGCAGTGGCCGGTGATGCCGATAACACCTTCCCCCGGACGCAGGTGCTCGAGACCTTCGAAGGTTGTCGTGCGGGCGCAAGTCTCCGCGTCGAAGTTCGGCAGCCACAGCACCTCGGTCAGCGTAATGCCTAGGTGATGGAACATCTTGCGGATCGTGTCGCGGCGGCGGCGCGGCGTCCAGTCGGGAAACGCGGCCGCAATGTTCGTGAGCGCACGGCGGCGATGATGACGGAGCACGTGCCAGCCGAGATGCCCGAGAAAAAGGCCGATGCCGCGGGCGGCGCCGAGGGGCAACCGGCGGATGACGGCACTGAAAACGCGCAATCCGCGATGCAGGATGCGGCCGCGGCGGGCGCGATGAGCGGGCAGACGATCGTGACGCTTCACGCGGCGGATTCTACGGGACGGCTGCTATTCTGACGGTGATGACTACGGCGCGCGACATTCGCATCATCGTTTCGGACGTCGACGGTGTGTGGACGGATGGCAAAATCATCTACGCCGGCGACCGCTCCGAGGTGAAGGAGTTCAACGTCCGCGACGGCCTCGGCGCGAAACTCGCGCAGCGCGCAGGGCTCACCATCGTGCTGCTGACGTCGCGCAGTTCGCCGGCGCTCCTTCGTCGCGCGAAAGAGTTGGGTATTGCCGAACTGCATCAGGGTGCCGCGAACAAGTTAACGGCCTGCGAATCGATCCTGGCGAAACTCGGCGCCGGCTTCCACGAAGTGCTGTACGTCGGCGACGACCTCCCCGACCTCGCGCCGATGCTGCGCGCGGGCATCTCCGCGGCGCCTTCGGACGCAGCCGCCGAGGTACGCGCGGCGGCAACGTGGAAACTCGATGCACGCGGCGGGCGGGCGGCATTCCGCGAATTGATCGAGCGGCTTTTGCGCGAGCGCGGCGAGTGGGATGGGATCGTTGGCGAATTTAAATGATTTGAACCACAGAGACACAGAGGTGATCTCTCTGTACCCTCTGTGCCTCTGTGCCTCTGTGGTTAAACAGGTGCTACGTCGACGAGGTTGTCGTAGAACGTCGCGCCTCGTCCGATGTCGGTGAGGGCTTGCGACGTCGTCTGATTCGCGTTTGCGCCGTCTGAGGTCAGGCGGCCCCACCACACCGACTGCGCGGAGACGACGCCGGGGCGGACGCGATCGGTGACGACGGCGTCGGCGGTGAAGGTGCCGCGGTCGTTGAAGATTTTCACGCGCGCGCCGTCGGCGATCGAACGCGCATGCGCATCGTCCGCGTGGATCTCGAGCGTCGGCTTGCCCGCGGAGCGACGCAGCGAGGCTACGTTCACGAACGATGAGTTGAGGAACTCGTGCGCCGGAGGCGAGATCAGCGCCAGCGGAAAACGCCGCGCAAGCTCCGGTGCGCGCTCTTCCGACTCATACGGCGCGATGTAGGTCGGCAGCGGATCGAGTCCGAGTGCCGCCACCTGCTGCGATTCGATTTCGATCCGGCCGCTCGGCGTCGGCAGCTTTGTTCCCTGGCGGAACGGCAAATGCGGCGATGGCAGATTCAAACGCACCGAACCGTGTTCGCGCAGTGCCTCGAACGTCACGCCGTTCATCACCTCGCCTGTTCCGCTGAGCGCGGCACGCATCAACTCTTCATCGCTTTCGCGCAACTCGGGATCGTCGAGATGCATCGCCGCGGCGATGCGCCGAAAAATCTCGCTGTTCGGTAGCGCCTCGCCAAGCGGATCGATCGAGCGGCGGTTGTACGTCGCGTAGACGTGGCCGTAAGCCTTGTGCAGATCATCGTGCTCGAGCTGCGTCGTCGCAGGCAGGAGGACGTCCGCGTAGTCGGCCGTGTCGGTCTGAAAATGTTCGAGGACGACGGTGAAGAGATCGTCGCGGCGCAATCCGCGCAGAACGGTTTCGCGATCGGGCGCGATCGAACCGGGATTCGAGTTGTAGACGATGAGCGCCTTCACCGGCGGATCGTCGATCTTCGTGAGTGCCTCGCCGAGGCGCGTCATGTTGATCGTGCGCGCAGCATGATTGCCGAGGTCCGTCCGCTCCATCGCGGCGGTGTTCATGGCGAATGTTCCGGAGGCTGAAAGCTGACAGCCGCCGCCGGCATCATTCCATGCGCCGGTGATCGCGGGCAGCAGCGAAATCGCGCGCACCGCGGATCCGCCGCCGGCGTGACGCTGCAAGCCGTAGTTCAAACGGATGAACGTCGGACGGGTGGTGCCGTAAATTTTGGCGATGCGTTCGATCGTATCGACCGGTAGCCGGCAGATGTTCGCGACGCGTTCCGGCGCGTAGTCGTTGAGCACTCGGTCGCGCAGCTTTTCCCATCCGACTGTCATTTGGTCAAGATATTGACCATTTTCGAGTCCATCCCTGAACAGCACATGCATCATGCCGAGGGCGAGGGCGGCGTCGGTACCGGGACGGATGGCGATGTGCTCGTCGGACGCCGCGGCCGTTCGCGTTCGCAGCGGATCGATGCAGATCACGCGCGCTCCGTTGGCCCGCGCGCGGCGGATGAACGGCCACAGATGCGGGTTCGACGTCAACGTATTCGTGCCCCACAACAGAATCAGCTTCGCTTCGGGCACCGCCTCCGGATCGGTTCCCATCTTTGCGCCATACGTCAGCGCGAACGCCTCACCGCCGGCACTCGAACAGATGGTGCGGTCGAGAAACGACGCGCCGATGCACCGGAAAAATCGCGACGCCATCCCTTCGCCCTGCACGAGACCCATCGTCCCCGCGTACGAATACGGCAGGATCGCCTGCGGTCCATCGTCCGAGGCGATGATCGCGTTCAGCCGTTCCGCGATCAGCGACGTCGCTTCATCCCACGTCGCGCGGCGAAAGCGTCCCTCCCCTTTCGTGCCGACGCGAATCTGCGGATACGCAAGCCGCTCCGGGTGATACGTCCGCTCCAGATACTTCGCGACTTTGGTGCAGAGAAATCCCTGCGTCATCGGATGATCCGGATCGCCGGCAATGCGAATGGCACGGCCATCCTCGACCGTGACGAGCATGACGCACGTGTCAGGACAATCGTGAGGACAGACGGCGCGGATGACTTCGGGCATGCGCTCCGAAGTCTACCCTGCGCGTGAATTCTCAAAGCGTTGGAACCACAAAGACACAAAGGACACAAAGGAATCTCTTTGTGTTCTTTGTGTCTTTGTGGTTCAACTTCGCGGACTCGTCAGGATAGTTTCTTCACCAACGTCTTCGGCGCAATCGCCCGATAGCTCTCGTTGATCCAGCTCTTGATCAGATCGAGTGCCTTCTCGTCGGTCAGATACGCGGTCACCCATCCACTTTTCCCAAGCCCGTAGCCGGTAGGCTCGGTGAACGGCAGATCGATGGCCATGTCGCGCGACTGCGGGAGTTTCACGGAGATCGAGAAGCGTCCGTTCTCGTCGGTTCCCATGAAGAGGAAAGCCTTCTTCTTCACCTTCATCGCGCTGTGTCCCCACGGAAACTCCTCGTACGCCTCGGGGAACTTCAGCGCGAACTCGCGAATCTTCGATTCGATCTTGCCGCCTTTGGATTTGGCCATGATCCGCTACTCCCGCTCGAGCACCATCGCCACGCCGATCCCGCCTGCGGCGCAGACGGTGAGCAGGCCGTATTGCTGTCCGGTGAGTTGGAGCTCGTTGCAGACGGTGGTGATGATGCGGGCGCCGGTGGCGCCGAAAGGGTGTCCGAGGGCGATCGAGCCGCCGGTGCGGTTGATGGCGGTCGGATCGATCTCGCCGATCGGCTCGCTGCGGCCGAGTTTTTCCTTGGCGATTTTCTTCGAGCCGATCCACTGGATGTTCGAGAGCACCTGTGCGGCGAAGGCTTCGTGCATCTCGATCACGCCGATGTCTTTCAGCGAAATCTTCGCGCGCTCCAGCGCGACCGGCAGCGCGAAAACGGGGCCTTGCAGCAGTTGGTCGAAGGGATCGGTGGCCGCGTATGCGTAGCTCTTGATGAAACCGATCGGCTTGACGCCGAGCTCTTTCGCTTTGTCTTCCGACATCAGCAACACCGCGGCGGCGCCGTCGGTGAGCGGCGACGAATTGGCGGCGGTGATCGTTCCGAATTTGCGATCGAAGACCGGACGCAGTTTGGCCATCGCTTCGAGCGTCGAATCGCCGCGAATTAGGTTGTCGGTTTCGACGACGTTGTCGTAACCCGGCGGCACGACCACGGTCATCACTTCCTCTTTGAACCGCCCGCTCGCAGTGGCCTCGGCGGCGCGGTGATGGCTCTGCAGCGCGAACGCGTCCTGCGATTCACGCGTGATGCCGTTTTCCTTGGCCATCTTCTCGGCCGACTCGCCCATGGTCAGGCCGGTGGTCGATTCGGCGATTGCGGGAGCGTCCGGCGCGAGATCCTTCGGACGGATCTTGCTGAACGATCCGAGCTTGCCGCCGACGCTCTTTTGCTTGCTCGCCCCCACCAGCGCCTCGGCGAAGTTCTTCGAGAAGAGGATGGGAATGTCGGAGAGCGACTCGCTGCCGCCGGCGACGACGATGTCGGCGTAGCCGCGAAAGATCATGTCCGCGGCCGAGGTGATGGCCTGGTTCGAAGAGGCGCACGCTTCGCCCACGGTGAAGGCCGGAATCTTGCGCGGAAGTCCGGTGCCGAGGACGATCTCACGAGCGATGTTCGGCGCTTTGACGGACGGGATGACGTTGCCGAAGACGAGTTCCTGAATCGCATTCGGATCGATGCCCGAGCGCTGCACGAGCTCCGCGACGACGAGCTTGCCGAGATCGAGCGCGGAAAGATGCGCGTAATGCGTGCCCGACTTCGCGAACGGCGTGCGAAGACCGCGAACGACAGCAACCCGAGGGGTGTATTGCCACATGCGGCGAAGATTAGCACGCGGCCTCTCGGCAAAGAGGCCGCGTGATTCGGCGGCTCAGTGATGAACGGCGCGCCGTTTCGGCGGCACGGTTGGCGCGGCGATGGTGATGTTGCCGCTGCTGGCGCAGGTCTCGCCGGTCGCAGCGGTGAGCGTCAGCGTCCAGTGATACGTGCCGGCGGCTGGGTACACATGCGTCGGTGAGAAGCCCGTCGCCCCGCTGTTGTCGCCGAAGGTCCAGACCGCGCTGACGTTGGGACAGGCTGGTTGCTGCTGAAGTTGAAACGCAACAACTGTCGCGGCTTGAGCCGTGGTCGGGACGGTAGCGGCGCATCCGAGCGTGCAGGTCGAGCCCTGAACGAGAAAGGCGCTGCTGCGTTTCACATCGTTCGACGGATTGATGTCGCCGGCGACGCGCTCTTCGTCGACGGATAAGAAGAAGTAGTACGTGCCGGCGGCGAGGTTTGGAATCGTGACGGACGTCGTCTGCGAGGTGCTGGTACCGGCGGCGAGCTGCGGCGTGGCAATCGCGGCGAGGATCGGATCGGAGGGCGACATCGTCAAACCGCTGCCGATGCGAATGCGCGTCGTCGTCGCCGGAGCGGCGGCGCTGGTGCTGACGTTCGAGACGGTGAAGGAGACGCCGATCGTGTCGCCGGGGTGTCCGGACGGAAGTGCGTAGGCGATATCGGTCGCTGCCAGATCGGGCCTCGGCGTGCTGCAGAGGTTCGGCGGGACCGTCACCGTGGCCATGTTTGAGTCGGTGGTGCCGCCGGGACCGACCGCGCGGATCACATAGCTGAACGTGCCGGTTCCAGCGCCGTCGTTGAAGTTGTTCATGTTGCCGGCGACGGACGCGATCTGCGCGCCGTCGCGCAGGATCACGTAATTCGTCGTCGTCGGCGCGGCGGACCAGCTCAACGACACCATCGACTGCGGCGGCGACACGATCGGATTGCACGCCGCGTTCGCCGTCAGCGTGAACGCCGGCGGCGGGCAGACGTTCGCGGATGGTGTGATCGATCCCGCTTGCGCGGTCGTGCTGCCGCCGGAGTTCGAGGCGACGACCGAATACGTGTAAGTCTGACCGGCCGTGACCGTGGTGTCGTTGTACGAATCGGCAGTGAGCGTTCCGCTGACCGGCGATCCGTTTCGATTGACGACCCACGACGTAGCGTTGTTGCCGACCGTCCAGAAGACGTGCACGGCGGGCGATCCGGAGTTGCAGAAGGTGTTCACGCCGGCTTCGAATGCCGAGGGCGGCGGCGTGTTGTTGCCGCAGCTCGCGACGGTCAACATCGCCGGCGATGACGTCGTCGATCCGCCGCCGCTCGTCGCGGTGACGGTGTAGGTGTAGGTCTGACCGGGAGTGATGTTGACATCATCGAACGACGTCTTGTTCGAAGGGAATGAACCGCTAATGGCGACGCCGTCGCGATTGACGACATACGTGTCGGCGGACGTCGATTGGTTCCAGCTCACGTGCGCGGTGGGCGCGCCGAGGTTGCATTGCTGGTTGACCGAGGCATTGAAGGAGCCGGGAGGCGGCGGCGCGCATGGCACACCGGTAATCGTCACCTGCGCCGGCGGCGAGGTCGCGTTGCCGCCAGCGTTCGTAGCGGTGACGGTGTAGGTGTAGGTCTGATTGGCCTTGACGCCGCTGAAGTCCTCGAACGACGTCGTGGATGACGGCAGCGTGCCGCTGACCGCCGTTCCGTCGCGTTTGACGACGTACGACGTTGCGAATGCGGATACGGTCCACTCCACGTGCGCGGCCGGAGTAACCGGAGGACCGGCCGCGCAGGACGCGGTCGCCGTCGCGGTGAGCGGCCCGGGCGGACACTCGGGGACGCTGACGTCCTTTGTATTCGAGTTGGTGGACCCGCCGCTGTTGATCGCGGTGACCCGGTAGCTGTAGCTCGCGCCGGCACTGACGTTCGTGTCGTTGTACGCCGTCGCAGTCGTCGTTACGGGGAACGGAGAGGAGCTCGGACTGCGGGCGATCACATACGAAGTCGCCGTCGGCGGCGCGGACCAGGTGAGGTTCACGACCGGACCGGTCGTGCCGCATGCCGCGCTTCCATCCAGGACCGGCGCGGCTGGAGGGGGCTGACAAACGTGACCGGAGACGAAGATGTCAACCGTGTTCGAGGTTAACGTGCTGCCGACGTTGTCGTGAGCGACCAGGAAATACGAATACGTCTGCCCAGCAGAGATGTCGCTCCCGGCTTCATCGAAGGTTCCGGCGCCTCCGAATGGGAGTGTCTGCCGAAACTGCCCGTTTCTGAATACGTCGTAACTGACGGCGTTCGCCGATGCGGTCCAGGAGAGATGCGTTGAGGGCCGCTGCGGCGGATCGGCCGTCCAGCACGCTTCATTTCCGCTGAGAGTGAACGGACCTAAGACAGCGAATGCCGGCAGAGCGGCGAGGCAGAGAAGGATCGTGATCGATGCGGGCTTCATCGCATCTATTCAAAAGAGCAAAGAGCTTGCCTCAGGCCGCGGTGCCCATCAGCTGCCGCAGCACGAACGGCAGAATCCCTCCGTGCTCGTAGTAGTCGACTTCGATCGGGGTATCGATGCGGACGATGAGCGGGACGTTTTCCGTGGCGCCGTTCGCGCGATGGATGACCAGCGTCGCTTTCTGGCGCGGGCGGAGATCGCCGGTGATGCCGGTGATGTCGTAGGTCTCCGTGCCATCGAGATGCAAGGACGCGGCGTTCGTCCCCTCTTCGAATTGCAGCGGGAGGACGCCCATGCCGACGAGATTCGAACGATGGATGCGCTCGAAACTCTGCGTGATCACGGCGCGCACGCCGAGGAGCTTGGTGCCTTTCGCGGCCCAGTCGCGGGAGGAGCCGGTGCCGTACTCCTGGCCGGCGATGACGACCAGCGGCGTCCCTTCCTTTTGATACTGCATGGCCGCGTCGTAGATCGACATCTGCGTGCCGTCGGGCTGGTGCTTCGTCACGCCGCCTTCCACGCCGGGCACCATCAGGTTCTTGATGCGCACGTTCGCAAACGTCCCGCGCGTCATCACGCGATCGTTTCCTCGGCGCGATCCATAACTGTTGAAGTCTTCGATCGCAACGCCCGACTCGATGAGGTACTTGCCGGCCGGCGAGTTGGCCTTGATCGAGCCGGCCGGGCTGATGTGATCCGTCGTCACCGAGTCGCCGAACACGGCCAGCGCGCGGGCGCCGGTGATGTCGGCGGCCTTGCCCATCCCCTTGTCGCCGGTGAAGAACGGCGGCTCCTGGATGTAGGTCGATTTCTCATCCCACGCATACAGCAAGCCGCCCGTGGTCGGGATCTCGTTCCAAAGCGGATTCTGGTCCGCGAAGTTTTGATACAGCGTCCGGAACGCCTCAGCATCGAGCGCGCCGGCCATGCATTCGCGGATCTCCGCCATGGTCGGCCAGATCTCGCGCAGGTAGACGTCTTCGCCGTGCGCGCCGCGGCCGAGCGGCTCGTTGGCCATGTCGATGTCGATGCGGCCGGCCAGCGCGAACGCAACCACCAGCGGCGGCGACATCAGGAAGTTCGCGCGGATCGACTGGTGCACGCGCGCTTCGAAATTGCGATTGCCGGAGAGGACGCTGACGCCGATGAGATCGTGCTGCGTGATGGCCTCTTCGATGCGCGGATCGAGCGGGCCGGAATTGCCGATGCAGGTGGTGCAGCCGTAGCCGACGATGTTGAAGCCGAGCTGGTCGAGGTACGGCTGCAGGCCGCTGCGATGGTAGTAGTCGGTGACGACGCGCGAGCCGGGCGCGAGCGAGGTCTTGACCACGCGGGGAACGCGCAGCCCTTTCTCCACCGCCTTCTTCGCGAGCAATCCGGCGGCGATCATCACCGACGGATTCGAGGTATTCGTGCACGAGGTGATCGCGGCGATGAGGACGTCGCCGTGATGCAGTTCGGCAACGGCCATCGGAAATTCGTCCGCCAGCGAATCGGCGGCCACGCGGTCGGGCGTGGGGCGGTTGTTGAGCATCTCTTCTTCGGTGACCACGCTGGTGTTCTTTTTCTCTGACGCCAGAGCGTTCGGCGCGGTGCCGGAATCCTGTTCGCCGCCGCCGGAGATCGTGTGCTCGGGACCGGTCGACGTGATGCCGACCAGCGTCCGCGCCTTGCGCGCGATCTCCCCTTCCGGCTTGCCGTAGCCGGCCGGTGCTGGCGCTTTCATCATGGCCAGAAACTCGCGCTGGATGTCGTCGAGCTCGATGCGGTCCTGCGGACGCTTCGGTCCGGCCACACTGGCCACGACGCTGTTCAGATCGAGCTCCAGCACCGAGGTGTAGTCGATGTCGCCGGCCTTCGGCATGCCGAACAGGCCCTGCGCCTGGAAGTAGCCGCGCAGCGCGTCGACCTGCGCCTCCGTACGCCCGGTCATGAGCATGTAGCGGCACGTCTCTTCGTCGACCGGGAAGTAGCCCATCGTCGCGCCGTACTCGGGCGCCATGTTGGCGATCGTGGCGCGGTCGGCCAGCGCCAGCGACGCTGCGCCGTCGCCGAAGTATTCGACGAACTTTCCGACCACCTTCGCCTTGCGCAGCATCTCGGTGATGGTGAGCACGAGGTCGGTCGCGGTGACGCCTTCGCGCAGCGAGCCTTTGAGATGAACACCGACGACGTCCGGCGTCAAGAAGTACACCGGCTGCCCCAGCATCCCCGCCTCGGCCTCGATCCCGCCGACGCCCCAGGCCACAATCCCCAGTCCGTTGATCATGGTCGTGTGCGAGTCGGTGCCGACCAGCGTGTCGGGATACCAGACGCCATCCTTCTGCAGCACGCCGCGGGCGAGGTATTCGAGGTTGACCTGATGCACGATGCCGATTCCGGGCGGTACGACGCCGAATCCGTTGAAGGCCTGCATCCCCCATTTCAGAAATTGATAGCGCTGCTGGTTGCGCTTGAACTCGACGTCCATGTTCAGTTGCAGCGCGTCGGGACGATTGGAGTAGTCGACCTGCACGGAGTGATCGACGACCAGGTCGACCGGCACGAGCGGCTCGATGATTTTCGGATCGGCGCCGGCGCGGCTTGCGGCGGAGCGCATCGCGGCGAGGTCAACGAGGAGTGGCACGCCGGTGAAGTCCTGCAGCAGAACGCGTGCGACCATGAACGGGATCTCGTCCGTCCGCTCGGCGCACGGCTGCCAGTTGGCGAGCGTACGCACATCACGCTCGGCGATCTTTTTTCCGTCGACGTTGCGCAGCACCGATTCGAGCACGATGCGGATCGAGACCGGCAGTTTGGACACGTTGCCGACGCCGGCCGCTTCCAGTTTCGGAAGGGAGTAAAACTGTCCGCTGGTGCCGTCGCCGAGGTTGAAGGAATCGAGAGTATTGAAGGTGTTGTGAGGCATTTCCATCCTCTGATGCAGAATGGCGCGTGAGGGAAATCGGCGCCTTGGGGCGACTATATCAAAGCGTTCCGGGCGCGAATCTTGATGGCCTTTCCAACGGAGGCTGACGATGTCGACTGGCAAACAGGAGTTCCTGGAAACCTACGATGAAGAGCACGCCAGAACGATGCGCGTTCTGAAGGCGTATCCGAAGGACAAGCTCGATCTTCGTCCGCATCCGAAGTCGAAGACGGCCCGCGAGCTGGCCTTCGTTTTCATCATGGAGCGCGCCCTCGGCACGAAAGTCTGGAACGACGAATACGCCAGCGGTCCGCCGAAAGCCGGCTCCACGCCACCGAAGCCGCCCGAGGATTGGGATGAGCTTCTGTCGACGCTGGAGAAAGTGCACAAGGACTTCCGCGATCTGGTGTCGGGCGCGTCCGACGCCGATCTCGAACACAACGTTCACTTCATGAGCGGCCCGCATCAGATGGCGCCGATCTCGCGCAAAGACTGGATCTGGTTCCTGCTCCACGACCAGATCCACCATCGCGGCCAGTTCTCGATCTACCTGCGCATGGCCGACGGGAAGGTGCCCGCGATCTACGGCCCGAGCGGCGACGAACCCTGGATTTGACCCGCAGATGACGCAGATGGCCGCAGATCTACTGAACGTACGCGGCCGCTTCCGCCAATCGCGATTCGCTCTCCCCGTGCGCGCGCAGGAACGTCGCGGGATCGCTGAGGACGTTGCCCATGCGCATGCCTTTGCGGATGGCGGTGAACGTCACTTTGCGCGTGGCCAGGGCGGCGAGAAGGCCGAGGTGTGTTTTCATCTTGCCGTTGACCTGGTAGCGGACGTCGGTGGCGTGTTTCCAGAGCCCCGCGTATTCGCGGTAGAACTCATCGAGCGGCAGTTTCGTCGGCAACACCGTGTGCGCGATGTCGAACAGCTCCCAGTCGCGCGTGTTGATCGTGTCCTGCGTCGCGTCCCACAGATCGGTGCCGGGCAGCGGCGTGAGGACGGAGAAGCCGGAGTTGTAAGCGCCGGTGGCGTCGACCCACTGCTTCAGTTTTTCGAAGTCGGGACGATCCCATGACGGATCGATGATGAAGTTCGGCGTGTAGCCGATGTCGAGGTCCTGCAGGATCTTGATGGCGCGGTTGTTGTTGTCGGCAGTGTTCCGCTTGTTGACCGACTTCAGGCCGGCGTCGTCGATCTTCTCGAGGCCGAGGAACACGGTCATCCGGCCGCACTCCTTCCATTGCTCGATCAGATCGGGGAACTTGCAGATAATGTCGCTGCGCGTCTGGATCGTGTAGTGCTTCTTGATGCCCGAGGCGGCGATCGCTTTGCCAAGCTCGCGGCCGCGCTTCACGTTCATCCAGAAAATGTCGTCGGTGATGAAGACGTTCGGCGCGTCGATCTGCTGCAGTTCCTTCACCACGCGGTCCGGCGACTTCTCGCGGAACGTGCTCTCGTGAAACTTCCAGACCGAGCAGAAGTTGCACTTGAACGGGCAGCCGCGCGCGGTTTCGAGCAGCGCCAGCGGGCGGCGGAAGTTGATGTAGTACTCGGAGGCGTACTCCTTGATCAGATGCCGCGCCGGCATCGGCAGGTTGTCGATGTTGCCGCGGGCGGGCGCGTGGCCGGTGTCGATCGGACCGTTCTTGTCGTTGATGACCAGGCCGGGCACGCTGCGCAGATCGCGCTTCGATGACCATGCCTCGACGAGCGGCGTCATCACCTCTTCGCCGTCGCCGACCACGACGACGTCGATGTTCGGCTTCAGGAACCATTTCGGATCGCGGGAGGCGTCATGCCCGCCGATGACGACCAGGACGTCCGGCATCTCGTCCTTGACCTGCTTCGCCAGGCGCATGGCGCGAAAACGTTCGGTGGTGAAGTTGCACTGCAGACCGACGATGTCCGGTCCGAAGGCGCGCATCTTGGCCAGACCGTGCTTGATGCCGTCGATGCGCATGTCGACGATCTGACAGCTGTGCCCTTCGAGCTCGAGACCGCCGGCGACGCACTCCATGCCGAGCGGCTCGACGAACGTGATCATCTCCAGACCGATGATTCCGCCGATCGGCGCCTTGAGAAACGAGATTTTCATGAGGCGTGATGATAACAGCGTTGGGGTATCGGGTGTCGGAGCCAACCAAGCCGAAGTTTTCACCACGAAGGCACAAAGAGCACAAAGAGATTTCTTTGTGTCCTTTGTGTCTTTGTGGTGAAAAGCCTCAGCCCTACCCTCTCCCCTGCGCGAGTTTCCTCGCCTCGGGGAGTTTTCGCAGGCGCAGCATAGCGATCGTGCCGAGGATCGGGCCGGGCGCGAGGACGGCGAAGGCCCAACGCCAGGTGACGGCGTGTTCGATCAGCGGCATCAGGCTGATCGACGCGGTTGTGATCAGAAATCCGATGCACGTTTGCAGCGTGAGCGCGGTGCCGATGTAGCGCGGATCGGAAAGCTCCGTCACACAGGCCGAGAATTGTGCGGAATCGGCGACGACGGTCGCGCCCCAGATTGCCGCGACGATCAGCAACGCTGCGGGTGGACCGCCGAAGAGGAATCCGATGGCGATCGAACAGGTGCCGCTGGCGATCATCGCCGCGGAGGCGACGACCGTTCGCCCGAGGCGGTCGGCGTAGCGTCCGGCGATTACGCATCCCACCGCTCCGCTGCCGATCACGACGAACGACCCCACCTCGGCCAGCCGCGGCGCCATGCTCGCGCGCAGCATCACCGGGATCCACGTCCACATCGCGTACAGCTCCCACATGTGCCCGAAGTAGCCGAAGTTCGCCAATCGCACGGAGCGGTTGCGGACGATGTCGGTGGCCTGATGAAAGTCGAACGGCTGATTCGGCAGCGCGAACGGTCCGTCGTGCACGAACGCGAAGACGATCACACCGCCGACGAGTGCGAGCACCGAGGCGACGGCGACGTTGATGCGCCAGTTCTGCGATCCGATTGCGTTGACGAGATACGGCGAGGCCTTGCCGAGCGTCAGCGCGCCGACCAGCACGCCAAGCGCGAAGCCGCGCCCTTCGCGGAACCACGTGGCGATGATCTTCATCCCCGGCGGATAGACGCCCGCCAGAAAAACGCCGGTGAGAAAACGCAGCGCGATGGCGGTGGCCGCGTCATGCGCGAAAACGGCGAACAGCGCGTTCGTGATCGCGCCGGCGAATGCCGATACGGCGAAAAGCCGCCGCACGTTGAGAACGTCCGGCAGGTTCGCGATCGCGCTGATCAGCGTTCCGGCCACGAAGCCGAGTTGCACCGCGAGCGTCAGCCAGGAAGTGGTCGCCGCGGTGAGGTGCCACTCGGCTGCGATCTTCGGCGCGACGGCGGACGCGGTGAACCAGAGCGACATGCCGAGGAGCTCGGCCATTCCGGTGAGCACCAAGGCTCGCGTTCGCGTCATCCCGCGAAGCTTATGCGTAGTGCGGACGTCTCGTCTGCATCCGGCGGGTGTCTCGCCCGGCCATGGTTTCTGCGATGTTCGCGCTGGCTTGCGCTGCGTTCGCGAACATTTGTCCATTTCCAGAAACCCGGCGAGCGGCACGTCGCACCGGACGCAGGCGTGACGCCCGCACTACTTACTACGCCGCCAACTGCATCCGCATCTTCGATTTTGCGCGGAGGTACATCGGACCGATGGAGCCGAGGGGGAGGCCGGTGATCGCGCTGACTTCGTCGTATGCGTAGCCTTTGATGGCGATGAGGACGCAGAGCGTGCGCGACTCTTCGCTCAACGAGTCGAGCGCCTGGCGAAGCGCGATGTGGTCGTCGAACGAAACGACATTCGTATCCGGCAGTTCGGCGAGTACTTCATCACTGACGAACGATTCGCGGCGGCGTTTGGAAACGCCGATCTGGCGTTTGCAGAGATTGGCGACGGTTCCGATGAGCCATGGACGGGCGGTGTGAATGAAGTCGCGCTTTTCGAGGAAGAGGAGCCAGGCCTGCTGCACGACTTCTTCTGCTTCGTCGGCGGTGAGTCCGTAACGTCTGCGCGGGATCGAGTGAAGCAGATTGCGCATGCCGAGGTGGAGTTGCTCGAGGTCGAGCGTTTCCTGCGCGGCGGCCATTTTCTCGACCTCGGTCAGGAGGTCGGCGATCGCGCTGAGGATGTCTTCGGCCGGCGACGGCTTGCGCATCACTTTCGATGAACCGCGGCGGAGCACTTCGGTTTCGAGCTCCAGCGTGGCGAAGCCGGTGAGCGTGAGCACGCGGGAGCGCGGGCTGATCCGCCGAATCGCGTCGAGCAGCGCCAGCCCCTCGGCTTCCGTGTGCAGGCGCAGGTCGGCCACGATGACGGAGTAGAACGTCTCTTCCATCAGCGACTCCGCGCCGAGGCGGTCGAAGGCACCGCTGCTCTCGATCGCTTCACACTGGAGCAGGCTAAGCAGGCCTTCCACGATCGCTACCTCATCGTCGACTATCAATACTCTTCCAGCCATGGTTCTCATCTCCGGATAGGGTTCAGAGCACCGGCTGTGCCGAAGCGCATCTTTGGATAATCGATTGATAACAAGATGGTTAGGTCACATCAACGATTCCGGGCAGACATCAGAAGTCAGAAAGTGGCCGGAATCCGGACAGGTTCTCCGGGCCGCCTGGAAGCACGCCTCAACCGCCGCCAGCAGCTGTTGATACTCGAACGGTTTCTGGATCACCGCGAACGTACCGAAGTCGCGGTCGGACGACAGGCGCGAGTAGCCGCTGAGAAGGATGACGCGCTGCAGCACGGAGGGGTTGGTGAGTTTCCAGTAGTCGGTGAGCCGCTCGCCGTCGAAGATCGGCATCTTCATGTCGAGCAGGATCACGGCGTACTCGAGCTCTTTCATGTCGACTGCATCGATGCCGTCGCGCATGAGATCGACCTTGTAGCCGGCGGTCTCGAGCAGGACCTGCAGCAGTTCCCGGATGTGATCGTCGTCATCGATGACGAGCGCGCGTTTTTCACGATCGCTGGTCATTGGGTCACTTCGGTCTCGAGCTCGACCATCATGGCCAGGAGGTCGGCGACCTCGAACGGTTTCTGGAGGAATCGCGTGCGCGGATCGTGGAGGCGGTCGTGGAGGATGCGGCGGTCGCCATGGCCGGTGGCGAAGATGACGGGCAGGTTCGCGTCGAATTTCCGAATGAGTGCGTAGACCTCGCTGCCATCGAGATCGGGAAGGCCGAAGTCGAGCAGTACTACGTCGGGATGGAAGCTCCTGATCGCTTCCACGGCTTCGACGCCTGTGGCGAGCGACTCGACCGCGATTCCGTCATGCGCGAGCATCTCGGAGATGCCGTCGGAGATCGCGTGCTCGTCGTCGATGATCAACAGCTTCGTCGCCTTCGGTTTGCGTGGAGGAGCCGAGGTCGATCCATCGCCCATCTCCGGCGGCGCTGCTTTGGGCAGGAAGATGTGGAAAACGCTGCCGCTGCCGACGGTACTCTCGACAAAGAGGAAGCCGCCGTGCTGCGTCACGACCTGGTGCGCAACCGCGAGGCCGAGGCCTGTGCCGCCACTCGGCCGCATCGTGAAGAGCGGCTCGAAGATGTGGTCCATGACTTCGGGCGGCATTCCGTGGCCGGTGTCGCGGACGGAAATCTGCACGAAGCGGTCAGGATGCGGCACGACGCCGAACGGAAACTTCGCATTCGCCGGCAGTTCTTTCGCGGATACGGTCAACGTTCCGCCGGCCTCCATGGCATCGCGTGCATTCGCGACGAGGTTGGCGATGACCTGCCCGAGCTGGCTGCGGTCGGCGGTGGCGTAGAGACCTCGCCTCGGTATCGTAGAAACGACGGCGATCAGGTTGCCGAGAACCGCTTCCGCTTCCGGCGCAAAGGCTTCCCACCACGCGCCGAGGTCGACGGCATCGGTCTCCGGAACGTGCGGCTGCGAAAAACGGAGGATGTCGAGCACGATCCGGCGTCCCCGCTGAATGGAGTTGGCGATGTGCCATGCGCCCTTGGAAATGATCTGCGGCGTCACATCCTCGCGCTGCATCAGCTCCGCGAACGGCTGCATGCCCATCAGCACGTTGTTGAACTCGTGCGCGACCGTGGCGGCCAGGCGTCCCAGTCCGCCGAGGCGATTGGCCTGGACCAGTTGCGCCTCGAGCAGCTTGCGCTCCGTGATGTCGCGGGCGTTGATGACCACGGCCGAGGTCTTGCCTTTCTTGATCAGATTCGTCGAAACCATTTCAAAGGAGCGCCAGGAGCCGTCCTGATGACGAATTCGCAGTTCGATGATCTGGCTCGCGTCCGGATCGGCGATCTGGCGCGATAGAAACTCCGCTCCCCGCTGCATGTCGTCCGGATGGATGAGGCGCAGGCTGCTGGTGCCGGCCAGAAGTCTCCGCGAATAGCCGAGGAGACGTTCGACGGAAGGGCTTCCGTAGCGAATGTGGCCGTCCCGTCCGACGACGACGATGACGTCGGACGCGTGTTCGATGATGGAACGGAAGTAGTCCTCGCTGCGACGGACCTCCAGGAACGCCTCTTCGCGATCGGTCACGTCACGGGCCGTGCCGAGCACCACCGGCGCCGAGTCCTCGGGAACATCGAGCGAGTTGCGATACTCCCAGATGCGCTGGCCGCCCGCGGGGGTAATGATGCGCATCAGGCCGATCGCGGTCCCGTCGCGTAACAGAGTGTCCATATATTCATTGAAGCCGGCGTTGTTGTCGGCGGGCATCAGATCCTGAATGGACATTTCCCGGATCTCGCAGAGGGAAAGCCCGATGGCCGCGCACGCCGCACGATTGGCCGAGAGAATCCGTCCGGAGAGATCGTGTGTACAGATCAATTCGCGCGAGTACGAGGGAGTCGGCGGCGATGACCAATCTCTCCGGTCGAAATGATGCCGCGCACCGTCAGCGCGCATGGTGATCTCGCTCAACTGCTGCTCCAACATCGATCCTGTCTCGCATTGCAATGGCTGACTCTCCTCATCGGATTGCGCGTCGCATTCCGCGGCGCTGCGTATGAGTGCATCCGCGGCGAGCGAAAAATACAGACCACATCGGCAGCGCTTCGAATCGCTCGAATTTGATGACGCCGTATTTTTTCCGGTCGATTCGGGCACTTACCTACTGACGCCAGTACGAAGCTGGAACCGTCAGAGGACTGCTCCATGACAAATCAGAGAACCCGTTCCGACTTTCCCTCATCACGCTGGCCGGGCGGTTCCCGGAAGGCATTTCAATTTCTTCTTGCGCTGTCGCTGACATTCGCCGGCGGGGCGGTTCAGGGACAGGAGACGCGCGACCTCAGCTCGCTCAGCGTCGACGATCTGATGAACGTCGAGGTGACGTCGGTTTCGCGCAAAGGGCAGAAGCTATCCGATACCGCCGCTGCCGTCTTCGTCATCACGCAGGACGACATCCGCCGGTCGGGGGCGACGACGATTCCGGAGATCCTTCGGATCGTGCCGGGCCTGAACGTGGCGCGCGTCAACGGAAACGTCTGGGCCATTTCCGCGCGCGGGTCCAATGGGCAGTTCGCGAACAAGCTGCTGGTCATGATTGACGGCAGGAGCGTCTACACGCCGCTCTTCTCAGGCGTTTTCTGGGATGTTCAGGACACGCTGCTCGAAGACATCGACCGCATCGAAGTGATCCGCGGGCCCGGCGGCACACTTTGGGGTGCGAACGCCGTCAACGGCGTGATCAACATCATTACGAAGCACGCCATCGAGACACAGGGAATGCTGCTGTCGACCGGCGGCGGCGCGGTGGAAGGATCGTCTGCCGCGGGCCGCTTCGGCGGCTCGATCGGCCAAAACGGTTTCTACCGCGCGTTCGGGAAATCGTTCGATCGCCCTGCTTCCGTCCGAGGGACGGATCCATCTCACGATGCCTGGACGATGGGACGGGCCGGGTTCCGCGCCGACTGGACCTCGCACCGCGGAGACAGCTTCACCGCTCAGGGCGATCTGTATCGCGGAACTGCTGCTGCCCTCGGCGTGATCATCAATCCAGCCGCGCCCTTCACCGATCGGGCCACTGTGACCAACGTCGCGGGAAACGATCTTCAATTCCGCTGGACGGCGACTCAGTCCAGCCGGTCGGACACGACACTCCAGGCGATCTATGACTACACGGCGCGATCGGATACGGCGCTGGTACTGGGCCGGCGCATGTTCGACGTCGATTTTCAGCACCATCTGCGGCTCGGCGAGCGGCACGACACGGTCTGGGGTGCCGAATATCGTTTGTCCGACGATCATGCAACCGGTCCCGGCTTCCAGCTCATTCGTCATTCCACGGTTGCCACCATCGCCAGCGCCTATGTGCAGGATGAGATCAAACTGGCTGCGCGGCTCCGCGCGACCGTCGGCACGAAGGTTCAGTTCGAGGAGACGTCGGGTCTGCAGTTTCAGCCGACGCTACGCCTTTTATTCAAGCTGAGCGACCGCCAGACGCTCTGGGGAGCATTCACGAGCGCGGTTCGAACGCCCGCCGAAACGGAGCTTTACAGCCGGATCATCGTGGGCGCCTTTCCCGATGGCTACGGCAACACCGGTCTCGTCGTGGTGAACGGCAACAACAACGTGAAACCGGAGCGCGTGAACTCATTCGAAGCCGGCTATCGCTGGCAAGTCTCACCAACGATCGAGTTCGACGGCGCGGTATTTCGGAACTCGATGAAGGACATTCTGGGGACGGCTCCCGGCGCGCCGTTCGTCGATCCATCCGGCCAAACGATCGTTCCGCTCACGATCGCAAACGAAATCAAAGGGCATGCGCATGGCGCGGAGTTGTTCCTTACCGACGCCCTCACTCCCGGCTGGAACGTCGCGTTTGGTTACTCCTTCCTCGAACTGAGCACGATCACGGACGGCGGATTGCGGTCGACCATGAAGACGAGCGCGGCCGACCCGCAGCATCAACTGCAGCTGCGATCCTTCCTGCAACTTCCGCGACAACTCCAACTCGACACGTCCGCGTACTACGTCGGCCGGATCGGGACCGCCGTTCCCGCCTACCTGCGTCTTGACATGCAACTCGCCTGGCATCCGGCGAAACGTTGGGAACTGAGTATCACCGGCCAGAACCTGCTGCGTGCGCGGCACGCCGAATTCTTCGGAACCAACGGCGAGAGTGCCATGGCCACACCGGCACAGCGAATGGTGAACGGAAAGGTTACATGGCGCTTCTAAGGCTCGCGGAGAGCGTCATCCGCGGCATTCGTTCTCCCCTGATGGTGCTCGCCGTGATCGCGGGACTTTCGGTGAGAAATGCAACCGCGCAGTCGGTGGCCGACCAATACCAGGTGAAAGCAGCCTACCTGCTGAACTTCGCCCGCTTCGTCGAATGGCCCGCCGATGTCCTCCCGCCCTCCTCGCCATTGATCATTGGAGTCGTCGGCGACAATCCGCTCGACGGTGCGCTGGAGGAGGTTCTGCGCGGGAAATCCGCCAATGGTCATCCCATGCAGCTCCGGCGTCTGCGGTGGGACGACGTTTCTCTGACGACCTGCCAGATCGTCTTCATCAGCAATTCCGAAGAAGCGCATCTGCCGCAGATCCTCCGATTTCTCGCGGGTACCAGCGCGCTGACCGTCAGCGACATCGACCGCTTTTCTCTCCGCGGCGGAATCATCGAGTTTCGAATGGTCGGCAATCGCGTCCGTTTCGATATCAACAGAAACGCTGCCGTCGCCGCACGGATCGACATCAGTTCGAAATTGCTGAACGTCGCGCGGGCTCTCCATGAAGGCAGTGCAACGCGATGAGGGGCACCTGGACGCATTCGATCCGCGGAAAACTGACCGCAATCATCATGTTGACCAGCGCCTCGGCGATGCTGCTGGCGTGTGCGCTTTTCGTGGCGCAGCACGTCGTCGATGAACGCGCCGATCTCGACATGCAGTTGCAGAGCTTCGGCCGGCTGATCGCCGCGCACAGCGATGCAGCCCTGACGTTCAGCGACCCAAAGGCGGCCGAGGAAATACTGTCGGCTCTGCGAGCAAAGCCTTCGTTTCTGGCCGGACGCATTTACACAGACCGCGGCGTGCCGTTCGCCACATACCTCAATGGCAGGGGCGTATCCGTTCCGGGCGCTCCGGGGACTAATGATGGAATCATTCGACGGGATGGTCGAGTCGAGATCTTTCTACCCATCACCCGAGACGGCGAGCGCATCGGCACCGTCTACATCGTCTCTGATCTCCGAGATCTCCGTGCTCAGTTGAAGTCAGATGCGCAGTCGATGACAGTCATTCTTCTGGTGTGCCTGCTGGCGGCCTTCACCCTGTCGTGGCGACTGCAGCGCAGCATTTCCGGGCCGGTCGTGGAACTGGCGCGCGTGGCAGACCTCGTTTCGCGAAACAAAAGTTTCAGCGTCCGGGCCATTCACACCGCCGGGCATAGCGACGACGAGATCGACAATCTCATGACCGGCTTCAACGGCATGCTCGCGGAGCTCGAGCAGCGCGATCAGAAACTCGTCACCTATCAAACACAGCTCGAAATGACCGTGGCTCAGCGCACCACGCAGCTGACGCTGGCCAACGACGAGTTACTGGTGGCGAAGAACGCGGCCGAGAACGTCGCGGCCATCAATGCGCAACTGGCGCGGCAGAGCGCGCTCATTCTGAACAGCGCCACGGATGGAATCTTCGGCGTCGATATCGACGGCGAACCGTCCTTTCTCAATCCGGCCGGCGCACGCATGCTCGGGCGTACTCTCGCCGATCTCCAGGGAGCATCGATCCACAACCTCATTCATCACTCCGATGACAGCGGAGCGCCGTTGCCCGGAGACGATTGTCCCCTCGGCCAGGCCTTGCATCGCGGCGAGGCCTATTCCATCGCCAACGACACATTCTGGCGGCCGGATGGCACCTCGTTCCCAACCGAGTACTCCGCCACGCCGATGCTCGACGAGGATGGCAACAAGGCTGGCGCGGTCCTGATCTTCCGCGACATCACCGAACGCCGCGCCATCGAAACGCTCAAGAGCGAATTCGTCTCGACGGTCAGCCACGAATTGCGTACGCCGCTCACGTCCATTCGCGGCGCGCTCGGCCTCCTCAGCAGCGGCCTTCTCGGTACGGTCGCCGAAAAAGGGCAGCGCATGCTGGAGATCGCCGTCGCCAATACCGATCGCCTGGTGCGCCTGATCAATGACATCCTCGACCTCGAGCGCGTCGAGTCGGGAAAAGTCGAACTGACGCGCGGCCGCATCGACGCGCAGAGCGTCGTGAATCAGGCCCGCGAAGGGCTGCAATCGATTGCCGATCAGGAAGGCATCCGCATCGTCGTGCAACCGTTCGCCGGAACTCTCTGGGGCGACAGCGACCGCGTGATCCAGACGCTGACGAATCTCATCGGCAACGCCATCAAGTTCTCCCCTCCGAATACGACCGTGACCGTCAGCGGGAGCGCCGACGCTACGGAATTCACCTTTTGTGTCGCCGATCAGGGACGCGGCGTGCCGGAAGAGAACCTCGCAACGATTTTCCAGCGTTTCAAACAGGTGGACGCATCCGATTCACGCCTGAAAGGCGGCTCCGGCCTCGGCTTGGCTATCTGCCAGAGCATCGTGACCGCCCACGGCGGCCGGATCTGGGCCGAGAAAAACGAGGCGGCCGGCACGCGCATCCAGTTCACGATTCCGCTGGCGGCGGGCGAACCGGCGTCGCATCTCTCCGTCGATTTGCCGGCGTCGCAGCCGGCCGCTCCCATCGACCGCGACGCTCCGTCGGTACTGATCGTGGAAGACGATTCCGACCTCGCGCGCGTCATGAGCGAGGCCCTGCAACGGCATGGATTGCAGACGTCTCACACGACCAGCGGCAAAGAAGCGCTGAAGCTCTGCATCGAACAGCAGCCGAGCCTCATCGTGCTTGATCTCACCCTTCCCGATCTCGACGGCTTCAGCGTCGTCTGCGCCCTTCGCAGGAATCCGGCGCTCGCCCACGTCCCGCTTCTCGTTTACTCCGCGCTGGACGTCGGAAGCGCTGATCAGTCGCGTCTCCGCCTCGGCCGGACGGAGTTCCTGACCAAGAGCCGCGGCAGCATGGCCGATTTCGAAAGCCGCGTTCTCTCCCTGCTGGCGACCGCGGATCGGAAGAAGGACGAACCGCATGCCGCCTAAACAGATCCTGCTAATCGACGACGAGAACGACATCCAGGAAGTGGCGCGACTGAGCCTGCAACTGACGGAGAACTGGACCGTGATGAGCGCCAACAGCGGCGCCGCCGGAACGCTCCTGGCACTCTCGGAAGGCGCCGACGCCATCCTCCTCGACGTGATGATGCCGGACATGGACGGCCCCAGCACGCTGCGCGTCCTGCAACAGCAAGGCGTGACGATCCCGGTCATCTTTCTGACCGCCAAAGTCCAGCCGGCCGATCGCCAGAAATTCATGCAGCTCGGCGTCCGCGGCATCATCTCCAAACCATTCGACCCGCTGACGCTAGGACAACAGATTCGGGAGATGCTCGCGTGGGGGTGAGATCAATCAGGCGGTCGTAGAGGAACCGTCGCGCATCTCTTCAATGATCTCGTCGACCGGCTTGCCAACGTCCAACCGGCCGTATAGCTGATCGACCGGGTGTTGCCGGAACACGGATGGTGCGTCATCTCGGCGAGGTGTTCGCTGTCGTGGCGCGCCCAGTCCTCCAGCAAACCTTCCAATGAGACAGCGCGCGTACCTACTCGCCCGTAACGTTTTCGATCCGTACTCTCGCGGAGGCGCGCAATCGAGCGCGCGCGGGAGGATGCGAAGTCTTCGAGGGCCGGCGCGACAGGCTGCCCGTTGTAGTTCCGCTCGCGCGCGAGCGCGGCGCCATCGATGTCGGGAAATTCGTGCGGCCCGCGTTCGGCAAGAAGCCCCGCGATCCGCACCTCATATCCGTCGACGTCGATGTCGCGCAGATGCAGAACGTTCTCGCGTAACGAAAACGCGTCCGGCGCAGGCTTAAAGGAAAGATCCTCATCGCTTCGTCCTTCGATGAGCGCGCGTACGCGTTCCGGAGTCTGTTCGAGGCGGTCGATGATGCTCATGGCTTGCTCCGACTTCAAGAGATGCGGTTTCACCGTTCCCTTGAGATGTTCGACGCGTCAGGTATTCTTCCCAATTCATGAGTCCACCGACGTTGCTGCTGGCGCGATGGGGTTTCTCGCTCGCATTCGGACTCGCCGGCCTTTATCTCGTCAGTGCCTTCATTCGTCTCATCGTCCAGCAGCGCGATTGGAAAAAGCGCGCGGTTCGCGCTGAGGGGACGATCGTCGGATTCGAACAAGTGACGGCGTCAGGAGAGCCGGCCGGTCATCACCTCTTCGCTCCGATCGTTACGTTCCCGGCCCCGAATGGCGAGTCGATCGAATTCAAATCGTCGCAAGCGGTGCGGCCGAACCCGTACACGGTCGGCCAGAAGGTGGCCGTGCGCTACCTGCCGGAAAATCCCGACGGCGCCGACCTGGAATCCGTAGCCTCGGGATGGATGTCGCTGATCGTGATCTTCGTGATGGCGGTCGTCGCGCTGACGATTTCCACGCTGCCGTTCATCCTGCCGCCGCCGGCTCCGCGGTAGCTACTTCGCCTCGAACACCCGCAGTGGCACCTTCGTGATCGTCGCCAGCACGGCGCGCGTCGCGTCGATCTGACACGCCTTCGATCCCGCCGCTTGCACCAGGACCGCATCGACGATGTCGCTGTGTTTCTTCCGACCGTTGATCGTCAGCGTGACGATGGCTGCTTCGAGCGGCGACATGCTCGGATTGAATGCTGCGTTTTCGGCGACGCCGCCGGTGAAGATGCTGCCGTCCGACGTCTTCAAGGCCACTCCCGCGTAGCTGGCGCTGTACGGCGCGTAGGACGCGTTCGCGGCCTTCAGCGCGGCGTTCGTCAAATCGTCAGGCGAATCGAGCGTCATCCCATGCGATTGCGGCGACATCAAAGCGGCGCTGACGCCGAGGTCGATGGGACCGAAAGCGTTGGGAAGGAGAGAGGTAAGAGGTGTCGCCGGCGTGTTCGGCAGGATGATCTGAAGCGTCGCCGCACTCGTCAGCTCGTTCAGGAACTGGCGGCAGTATCCGCACGGAGCGGCGGAGACGGCCAGGAGACCAATGCCGGTCTCGCCGAACGAAATCGCGTGCATCGTCGCGGCCTGCTCGCCATGCACGGTGAAGCTCAGAGCCTGTCCGGGGAACTCGTAATTCGCGCCGAAATAGAGATTGCCGCTCACCCCATGCGCAACCGCGCCGACGAAGAAGTTCGAGATCATCGGAATGGCGAACGTCTTCGCGCGCGGGATGAGGGCGAGCATGAGCTCATCGAGCGGAACTCCCGAGACGACGATGCGATTGACGAGGGCCGCGGGAACGTACCCGCCGCTGGATTGACACGCCGACTCCACTTCCGACATCTGCTCGTTTGAAAGCATCCTGGCTCCTGACGGCTCCTTTCTACTACGAAGTGGCCCATAATCGCGGCGTGCGTAGATTCCTGACGGCGTTGATCATCGCGGCGATGACGTTGCCATCGCTCGCGCTGATGTCATCCGCTGCGCGCGCCGCGTGCTGCTGCAAGGCGTCCGGCTCATGTCCGTTGCGCAAACACGCCGGATGCGAGAAGAGCTGCTCGATGGATCGCAGCGATGCGGCGCCGGCGTCGTCGTTTCGTGTCCCCGATCTGGTGCGAGACCCGGCGGTGTTTTCGAATGCTGCTTCGTTGATCGTTACGTCTTCCGAAGAACTCGTCGCATCATGCTCTGCGGCTCCTCTGCATCGCGCGACCCCGCCGATCCTCCGACCTCCCCGCGCGTAGTCCGCTTCCTGCCGGACCGCACAGACAAGAGTGTCTGTGCCACACAAGCCAGCTCCGATTCAACAGGCAGCGTGTCAGTGCTTGTGAGGCTTGGACCGCCGCCGATCTTCGCGCGAGGTGCGATGAAACTCAGACTAGCCTTATTCATCCTGCTGTTCGCAGCAGCAACGCTCCACGCACAACCGGCCATCACCTCGGCCGCGCTCGCCGGCACGGTCCGCGACGCCGCCGGTGCGCCGATCGCCGCCGCTAATGTCATCGCGATCAATATCGATCGCAATCAGAAACAGAAAACCGTCACCGACGCCGCCGGCCGTTTTCGTTTTCCGGTGCTTCCCATTGGCGCCTACGAGCTCACCGCCGCGCGTGACGGATTCGCGCCGTGGCATCGCGATCTCCGGCTTGCGATCGGCGCGTCGATCGACGTCGCGATCACGCTGGCGATGTCGCAGTCGGAAACGATCAACGTCAGCGGCGCGTTGCCGGCCATCGACACGGCGCGGACCGCGATTGCGTCGCATGTGTCCGCGGAGGAGGTGAGGACGCTGCCATTGAACGCGCGGAACTACCTCGACCTCGCGCTTCTCGCGCCGGGCGTTTCGCGCACGAACACCGGCGCCAACCAGCGCTTCGCGGAAACGTCCGCGGTGCCCGGCACAGGCATCTCGATTTCCACGCAGCGCAATCTAGCCAACTCGTTCGTCGTCGACGGACTCTCGGCGAATGACGACGCCGCGGAACTGGCCGGCACGTTCTTCAGCCAGGAGGTGATCCGCGAATTCGAAGTGGTCCGCTCCGGAGGCAGCGCCGAATTTGGCCGCGCCTCGGCGGGCATCATCAACATCGTCACGCAGTCGGGCACGAACGCGCTGCGCGGCGATGCCTACGGATTCTTTCGCAACGACCGCTTCGATGCCGCCAACGCGCTGTCGCATACGAAACTGCCGTTGGAGCAGCGGCAGAACGGCGTCACGCTCGACGGTCCGCTGATTCGCGATCGCGCATTCTTCTTCGCGAATGCCGAGGGGATGCGGCAGCGGTCGGTCGGGGTGATTACGATTGCGCCGGCGAACGTGGCCGCGATCAACGCGCGGCTCGACGCCGTCGCGTACGCAGGTCCGCGCATCACGACGGGCAACTTCGACACGACCCTCGACACGACGAATCTCTTCGCGCGCATCGACGACATGGTCACGCCGTCCGACGAGCTGAGCGCGCGGCTGAACACGTACGACGTGAGCAGCGACAACTCCCGCAGCGCCGGCGGACTGAACGCAGTCAGCCGCGGAACCGGGCTCGCCAATCACGACCGCACGCTGGCCGCGAGCAACCTCTGGACGATTTCGAACGACGCCATCAGCGAGACGCGGGCGCAGATCACGCGCAGCCGCCTCGACGCGCCGCCGAACGACGCCGTCGGTCCGGCAGTGAACATCGGCGGCATCGCCAGTTTCGGCACGCTCACCGTCTCCCCCACCGCGCGCGACATCGACCTCGGCGAGGTCGCTCAGAACGTGACCTGGCTGCGCGGCAATCATTCGATGAAAGCGGGCGCCGATCTTCTGAGAAATCGCGTCACGATCGCCTTCCCCGGCGCGCTGCAGGGCGTCTACACCTTCTCGAGTCTGTCGAGTTTTCTGACCGGCAACTACGCCAGTTTCCAGCAAGCCTTCGGCGAGCCCGACACGCACCAGACCAACGACAACCTCGGCGCGTTCGTGCAGGACGAATGGCGCGCGACGCCGCGGCTGATGATCGACGCTGGACTGCGCTACGACGTCCAGCAGTTGCCGAGCCTCGTGCACACCGATCGCAACAACCTTTCGCCGCGACTCGGCGCGGCGTGGGATATCCGCGGCGATGGGCGATCGGTGCTTCGCGGCGCCGCCGGCATTTACTACGATCCCATCCCGCTGCGTGCGGTCTCGAACGCGCTGCAGCGGAATGGCGTCACCTATCGCGTCGCCCAACTCGGTCCGACATCGCCGGGCGCGCCGATTTTCCCGAGCGTACTGCCGACCTTTCCGGCGGGACTGAAAACGAACATCACCACGATCGACCGCAACATCGAGAACAGCTCGTCGACGCAGGCGATGTTGCAATACGAACAGCAGTGGAACGCGTCGTCGTCGGCATCGATCGGCGTCGAGCACCTGCGCGGGCGGAACATCATCATGTCGCGCAAGATCCTGCCGACGAATACGCAGTTCCAGTCGGCGGGCGACTCCTGGTACGACGGCGTGACGATCGCGGTGACAAAGCGTCCGGTGTCGTGGGGCAGCGTCCGTCTGTCCTACACATTTTCAAAGGGCCTCGATACCTCGGGGAACTTTTTCTTCAGCCAGCCGCAGAACGCGAACGACGTCGCCGCGGAGCGCGGCCGCTCCGACAACGACCAGCGGCATCGCCTGTCGCTCAGCGGCACGCTGACGATGCGGGGACATTGGACGCTCAGCTACATCGCCAGCTACGCCTCGGCGCTGCCGTTCAACATCCAGCTCCCGAACGATCGCAACGGCGACGGCGTCTTCAACGATCGTCCGATCGGCATCGGCCGCAACACCGGTCGCGGCTTCGACTACCGCACGCTCGATCTCCGCCTCAGCCGGACGTTTCCACTCAACAGCCGCGTGTCGATCGAAACGCTGGTCGATGCCTTCAACGTGCTCAATCGCGCCAACTACCAGGTGCCGAATAACATCATCACCTCGCCAACGTTCGGACAACCGACCGCGGTCAACGATCCGCGCCAGTTGCAACTCGGACTTCGGCTACTGTTCTGACGTCATGGTCACGTTCGGTCAGATCCGCGAGATCGCGCTGAAACTGCCGGGCGTCGAAGACGGCACGTCGTACGGAACGCCCGCACTGAAGGTGAAGGGGAAGCTCATGGCGCGGCTGAAGGAGGACGGCCAATCGGTCGTCTTCCGCGTGACGTTCGATCAACGCGACCTCCTGATGCAAACCAAGCCGAAGGTTTTCTTCATCACCGACCACTACCTCGGTTACCCCGCGGTGTTGATGCGCCTCAGCACCGCAACGCGGAAAGAAGCGGTGGACATCGTCGAGATGGCGTGGCGGTTCTCCGCGCCGAAACGATTGCTGCAGCGATAGGCTCCACTAAATTGGAGGTGGAAGCTCGGTTATTTACAGTGGATCGGCAGTCCCACACGTGGGACGCCCTGTCCCACACCGTGGGACGCCACGTACCGCCCCGTGGGACGCGACGCCCGCACCGTGGGGCGCGACGTCACACACCGCGGGACGCGACGCCCGCACCGTGGGGCGCGACGTCACACACCGTGGGACGCCACGCCCGCACCGTGGGGCGCGACGTCACACACCGCGGGACGCGACGCCCGCACCGTGGGGCGCGACGTCACACACCGCGGGACGCGACGCCCACAACGCGGGGCGCGACGTCACACACCGTGGGACGCCACGTCCCGCACCGTGGGACGCCCTGTCCCGCACCACGGGTCGAGAAGTCCAACAGGGGGCTACGCGGTTCCTACGGGCACGCCGCCTGAACACCTTCGTTCCACAGCGTTGCACCCTCACGTCATCTGTTACGCTTCGCGAAACGCTGCGCGTTGCTGCGCCGTCTCACGATCAGCATGAAACAGAACACGATTTTTCAGTCCGCGGCGATCGTCGCGGCGGGCATCATCCTCGCGCTTGTCGCGAACGCCTTCGCTTCGCGCGACCGCAAGGTCTCGCTCGTCGGCACCTATCCGAACGCGCTGAAAGTTCCGGCGCGCGAGGTGCAGGTCGCACCAATCGCGACGCCCGTAACGCAAACGGTGGCCACGACGACGCAACCCGCGACGATTACCGTCCCGCCAACCGCAACGACCTCCACCCAACCGACCGCCACTGCCGCGATCGAAACCGTCGGCCTCAATCCGATGGTGAAAACACCCGCCGCACCGGCACCCACGACCACAACCGCTCCCACACCCCACGCCCCACTCCCCACGCCCACGCGCGAATTCACCGCCCATCCCGACAAACCCTACATCGAGATCGCGTACAACGACGTCAAGGCACTGCACGACAAGAACGTCCTCTTCCTCGACGCGCGCCGCACCTCGGTCTACGAACAGGGACACATCCCTGGCGCGCGCACCTACTCGGTCTGGGAGTCGGACATCGATGACAAAGTGAACAAACTTTTCGCCGAGCGCAACGATCAGGCCGCGCAGAACCTGCCGATCGTCATCTACTGCAGCGGCGGCGATTGCGAGGACTCGCACATGCTCGCGCAGAAGTTGTGGGGCATTCAGTTCAACAACGTCTACGTCTACAAGGACGGCTTCCCCGACTGGCAGCAGCACGGCGCGCCCGTGCACACCGGAGCGAATCCTTGAAGCGATATCTCACGCATCCCTGGCTGACGATCCGCGTGCAACTGGCGCTCGGCGCGATCTTCGTCATCGCGGCGATTCCGAAGATCGCCGACCCGCCGTCGTTCGCGCACATGATCTACAACTACCGCCTCGTCCCTGCGTCGCTGATTAACCTCAGCGCGCTGGTGATGCCATGGGTCGAGCTCCTGGCCGGCCTCGCGCTCATCCTCGGAATCTGGAAGAGAGCCGCGCGAAACCTCATCGGCATCCTGCTGGCGATCTTCATCATCGCCATCTCCATCAACCTCTTCCGCGACAACGCCATCGACTGCGGCTGCTTCAACGTCGCCGACCGCGGCAAGACCCACGAACAGCGCATCTTCGACATGAAAGTCGACGTGGTCCGCGACCTCGGCATGCTGCTCATGGTCGGGCAACTCTGGTGGGCTGGAAAACGAGAAGAGCAAGAACTCTAGCTACATTGCCTCGTCGCTTCGCGGCGCATAGCTCTTCAGCCGCATGCGCATGATGTCCGCGGGGCTGATGAAGCCGGCCACGCGCCCTTCGTCGTCGGTGACGGGGCAGCGGTCGATGCCGGCGTGCGCGAGGCGGCGGATCAGGTCGAGCATGTCGTCCGCGGCGTTGGCGACGATGACGTTCGGCTGCACGTGCGCGGCGATCGGCTCGTCCATCGTGCCCGATCGCGCGGCGACGTCGATGGCGGTTGACGGAAGGATGCCGAGCGGCTTGCCGTCCTCGTTGACGACGGGATAAGCGCGGTGGTGCGTGCCGGAAATGCGGCGCGCGGCATCGATCATCGACAGGTCGGCGCGAACGGTGACGATGGCCGTGCTCATGACGTCCGCCGCGGTCAGGCCTGCCAGCGGATCGTTCGCTTCCACCGGCTCGCGGAAACCTTCCTCGTGCATCTGCAGCTCGGTCAGGCTGTGCGGTGCGATGCGGCGCGACAGGCTCGTGGCGATGGCCACAGCCAGCATCACCGGCAGGACCAGGCCGTAGTCGCCAGTGGTCTCGAAGACGATCAGCACCGCCGACACGGGACAGCGCAAAAATGCGGCGAAGAACGCGCCCATGCCGATGAGCGCGTAGGCGCCGGGATCGACGTGCGCGTGTGGCAGGACGAGCGCGGCCGCGTGTCCGATGCTGCCGCCGAGGGCCGCGCCGATGAAGAGCGATGGCGCGAAGGTGCCGCCGATCACGCCGCACGACAACGCCGCCACGAACGCGACGATCTTTCCGACGAAGGAGAAGGCCGACTCGCGTCCCGTTCCGCCGCCGTGCAGGAAGAGCGACGTCGTCTCGTAGCCGACGCTGAGGATGCGCGGAAAGAAAACGCCGATGCCGCCGACGATCGCGCCGCCAACCGCTGCGCGGATCGCGATATGTGGGACGACGCCTGCCATGACGCGCCGCAGTTTCCAGATCGCGATGATTGCCATTCCGCCGGCGATCCCGGCCAGGACTCCCGCGGCGGCGAATCCGATCAGCTCGCGGAGATCGTTCCACGACGCTGGCGACACCGGCAGGATCGGCTTGCCGCCGAGCATCAGCCGCTCCACGACCGCCGCCGCGACCGCGGCCACGATCGTGCCGCCGAGGAGATCGCGGCTGGCGGTGCCCATCACTTCTTCCAGCGCGAAGACGACGCCGGTGATCGGCGTGTTGAAAATCGCCGCGATTCCGGCGGCGGTACCGACCGGGATCATGCTGCGCACGATGCTCTTCGGCGCGCGGGCGATGCGGGCGATCCACATCGCCGCGCCGCTGGCGATCACCACTGTCGGTCCCTCGGGGCCGAGCGGCGCGCCGGCGCCGAGGGAGATTGGGGTGAGCGCCAGTGTGGCCAGAATGCTGCGATCGTCGAGGATGGCGACGTCATCCTCGTACGCACGGCGCACGCGCGCCAGGTTCGCACCCGAGGCGAACGGCGCGACGCGCCGGATCACCAGCGCAATCAGAAACGACGCCACGGCCGGCACGGCGATGACCAGGACATACCGGAGCGGCGTGTGCTGATGGAGCGCCGCGGCGATGAGAATCCATCGCATCGTGTCGACGAGTTTGTGAAATCCGACCGCGACGATGCCACATGCGGCACCAGCAACGATCAGAAGGAGGAGTGGAAAACGACGCATCAGAATGAATGAAGAGATGGCGGCCGAGCCTGGGGCAACCAACGCTGCCGGCCGTGCCGGCTAAAAATATCTGAGAGTCAGGTCGATCAGTTTTTTCTTGAAGTTCGTGTACGGCGGATAGAGAAGCTGGATGGCGCTGAAGCGCGTCGGCTGTTCGAAAACGCCGCGCGCGTTCGAGAACGCTTCGAAACCGAACTGGCCGTGCGCCTTGCCGACGCCGCTCTCCCCCACTCCGCCGAACGGCAGATTGAGCTGGTAGAACTGCACGAGCGTGTCGTTGATGGCCGTGCCGCCGGCGGTGGTCCGCCGGAGCACGTCGTCGATCACCTTGCGGCTGCGGCTGAAGAGATAGAGCACGAGCGGCTTTTCGCGCGCGGCGATGATGCGCAGCGCGTCGTCGAGCGTGCGATACGTCATCATCGGCAGCAGCGGTCCGAAGATCTCCTGCTGCATCACCGGCGACTCCGGATCGACGTTCGCCAGCAGCGTCGGCTCGATCGCGCGCTGATCGAATCCCCCTCCGGCCACGACGCTCGCGCCGCCCGATACGGCGTCGTCGAACAGACGTTTCACGCGCGCGGCATGGCGATCGTTGACGATGAGTCCCGTCTCCGGCGCGATCGCGGCGCGCAGCTTTTCGACGAACGGCTTCTCGATCGCTTCATCGATCAGAAGGTAATCGGGGGCGATGCAGATCTGACCGCAGTTGAGAAACTTGCCCCAGGCGATCTTTTTCGCGGCCTCGTCGAGATTCGCGGTGCGGTCGATGATCACCGGCGACTTGCCGCCCAGCTCCAACGTGACCGGCGTCAGATGTTCGGCAGCGGCTTTCATCACCACGCGTCCGACGGCGGGGCTGCCGGTGAAGAAGATGTGGTCCCACTTCTTCCGCAGCAGCGCCTCGGCGATCCCGGCATCGCCCTCGATGACGGCTGCTTCGCTTTCGTCGAACAGCTCGCCGATGATCCGCTTCATCAGCGCGCTCGTATGCGGCGTCATCTCCGACGGCTTCATCACGACGCAGTTGCCGGCCGCGATAGCGGAGACGAACGGAGCCAGCGTCAGGTTCACGGGGAAGTTCCACGGCGAGAGGATCAGGACTACGCCCTTCGCTTCATGCACGATGCGCGAGCGCGACCCGAGGAGCGCGAGCGGTGTGGCCACGCGTCGAGGCCGCATCCAGCGGCGCAGGTGCTTAATCGCATGCCGCGCTTCAGAGACGACCGGATAAATCTCCGACATGTCTACTTCCGGCGCGGGCTTCTGATAGTCCGCCCAGAGCGCGCCGTAAAACTCGGCGCGGTGCGCGAACATCGCCGCGTGGAAGCGGCGGAGCTTCTCGATCCGCTCGTCCGCGGACGTCGCCGCTACGCGATCGCGGTTGGCGCGCTGCTTCGCGTAGATGCGATCGATGTCGTCGGAAGCAGCGGCGAGGGCAAAGCGCGGATCGATGCTGACCACAATGGCAGTCTATCGCGGGATGTCGTAGCGTCGGCTCGGAGGCAAGTGAAGCAGACGCGCCAGCGAGCCGCTGGCGGTCCAGCCGCCGAGCCGGCGGCGCTACGACGCTACGAGAAGAAACTACGGAAAGTCGATCTCGTTGATGTCGGTGAAGCGGAAGTACGTGTATTGCCCGCTCGCTTTTTCGCGGCCGACGAAATCGACTTCGTTGCCGGAGCAGCTGTCCTTGAAGTAGACCTTCAGATGCGCGCCGGACTTCATCTCCACATTCGCCGACATCACGCTCCCGAACTGGCAGCACTGCGTCGCGGTCGCCGGCACGGCCGGGCCGAGGATGCGTGTGAATTCGGTCTTGTCGGGAGCGAAATCGGTCCCGTCCTCTTTGCAGAAGTTCGCCTTGTCGGAACGAACCGGATTGCTGAAGAGTGCGGCATTCGCGAATTGCGCCGTGCCGATGTCGACGACATGCGTCTCGTTGTTCTTCGTCTTGATCGTCACGGACGCCTTCCCGGTGAGGTTCAGGTCGAACGTAGCACCGCTCTGCGCCGTGATCGTCTGGGTGAACGGAGCGAACGCGGGATGGTCGACCGCGACGACGGCGGGTTTGCCGACCGGCAGATTGAGAGAGGCCTGGCCATTGCCGTTGGTGATCTGCGACTGACCGGCGTACGTCACCGTGGCCGAGGCGACAGGAACTCCGTTCGATGCATCCTTGACTGTCAAGAGAATCTTGGTGGTCGGTCCGAGCCCGTTCGTGGGCGACACGGCGCGGCGGCGCGCAGCCTGCGCCATCGCCGGGATGGTTGCCAGCGCGATCAGGATGCAGAGAGAAATGCGGGAAACGAGAGTCATGAAATCTCCTTTGATTCGGTCACGCCGCGGAAAAGCAGCGCAATGGCATGGTAGCCGAACGGTATACGAATCGGACGCGCCAAACGTCCCCTGACGGGCGCGGCTATACTCCGGCGGCTTCGCAAACTCATGCACCTTTTCGATACGTACACGATCCGTTCCGTCACCTTCCGCAACCGCATTTTCGTCTCGCCGATGTGCCAGTACTCGAGCGAGGACGGCCTGCCCAACGACTGGCATGTCGTCCACCTCGGCAGCCGTGCTGTCGGCGGCGCAGGACTGGTGATGGTCGAGGCGAGTGGCGTCTCGCCGGCCGGCCGCATCACGGCCTGGGACAGCGGCATCTGGTCGCAGCAACACGCCGATGCGTTTCGCCGCATCGCCGCGTTCATCGAGAGCAACGGCGCGGTCTCCGGAATCCAGCTCGCGCACGCGGGACGGAAGGCGTCGACCGATGTGCCGTGGCGCGGCGGACGCGTCATTCGCGATGGTCCCAATTCGTGGCAGACGGTCGCTCCGAGTCCGATTCCGTTTCGCGACGGCGACCCGGTTCCTCATGAGCTGACGGTTCATGAGATCGACGAGATCGTCGAGCAATTCGTCCGATCGACGGAGCTGGCGCTCGATTCAGGATTCCGAGTCGTCGAATTGCACATGGCGCACGGCTACCTCCTGCACGAGTTCCTCTCACCCCTCAGCAACGTGCGAACGGACGAATTCGGCGGATCGCTCGAAAACCGCATGCGCTTCCCGCTGCGCGTCGCCGAACGCGTCCGGCGGACGTGGCCCGATCACCTGCCGCTGTTCGTGCGCATCTCCGCGTCCGACTGGGCCGAAGGGGGATGGGATCTGCCGCAATCGATCGAATTCGCAAAACGGCTACGCCATCTCGGCGTCGACCTCATCGACTGCTCCAGCGGCGGCGCAGTGCCGGGCGCAAAGATCGAGCTCGGCCCCGGCTATCAGGTTCCGTTCGCGCGCGAGATCCGCGCCGAGGCGGGCGTGGCAACGGGAGCCGTGGGATTGATCACCGAGGCGCAGCAGGCGGACGAGATTATCCGCAGCGGCTCCGCCGACGCGGTACTGCTGGCGCGGGAACTGCTGCGCGATCCCTACTGGCCGCTTCACGCCGCGCGCATCCTCGGCGTCGACGTTCCGTGGCCCAATCAATATCTGCGAGCAAAGCCGTAAGGAGCTTTCATGACCACAACAACTCTTAATGCCGCGCAAAGCGGCACGTTCCGCCTCGGCGGCGATCTGGAAGTCCATCGTCTCGGTTTCGGCGCGATGCGCATCACCGGCAAGGGCATCTGGGGTCCGCCGGCCGATCACGCCGAATCGCTGGCCGTGCTCCGCCGCGCCACCGAGCTCGGCGTGAATCTGATCGATACCGCCGAAGCGTACGGGCCGCATGTGAGCGAAGAGCTGATCGCCGAAGCGCTGTATCCGTACCCGAAAGGTCTGGTCATCGCCACGAAAGGCGGACTCGAACGCACCGGTCCCGATCAATGGCCGATGAACGGCCGCCCCGAGCGGCTGCGGAAGGGCGTCGAAGGGAGTCTGCGCCGTCTCCGTGTCGAGCGCATCGATCTCTGGCAATTGCATCGCATCGATCCCAATGTTCCCGAGGAAGATCAGTTCAACGCGATCCGCGAGTTCCAACAGGAAGGCAAAATCCTTCATGCTGGATTGTCGGAAGTGACCGTCGAGCAGATCGAACGCGCCCGCAAGTTCTTCGACGTCGTCTCCGTCCAGAACCGCTACAACCTCGGCGACCGCGAATGGGAAAACGTCCTCGATTACTGCGACCACGAGAACATCGGCTTCATCCCCTGGTTCCCGCTCGCAACCGGCAAGCTGGCCGGCAAAGGCGGACCGCTGACGCGCATCGCCGAACGCCACCACGCGACGCCGGCTCAAGTCGCGCTGGCTTGGCTGCTGAAGCGATCGAAGGTGATGCTGCCGATTCCGGGGACGTCGAAGGTGAAGCACCTCGAAGAGAACATGGGCGGAGCGGGGATTGCGTTGACGGACGAGGAGTTTGCGGAGATCGCAGGTTAGACGCCGTCGAAGAAGTCGACGTTGCCCGTCTCCAGCGAATACTCGGCGCCGACGACCATGAAGCCACGGTCACGAATCAGTCGTTCGAGAATTTCCGAGCCGTGGCGGAGGTGATTCGCCGATGCGCGAACGTTTGCACGAACGCCTTCGCGGATCAGCGTTGCCGGATCGAGATCTTTCCCGGCGGCCATGACGCTTTCCACCGAGGGGCGCACGCGATTGACGATGGACTGAAGGTTGCGCGATTCGCTCGTCGCCCGCCCCGTCAGCTCTTCGAGCGTCGCGGTGATCGCGCCGCATTGAGTGTGACCCATGACCACCACCAGCGGCGTTCCGAATCGCGCCGCCGCGAATTCGACGCTCCCCACCTGCGACGGCGCCACGATGTTGCCGGCTACGCGAATCACGAACAGATCGCCGAATCCAAGGTCGAAAACGAGTTCCGCGGGAACGCGCGAGTCCGAACATCCGAGGATGATCGCAAACGGCTCCTGCCCATCCGCGAGCGACGCGCGATGTCCCTGATGCCCAATCGCCTTCGCCTCAACGAATCGCCGGTTCCCTTCGCGCAGACGGGTAAGTGCTTCGGAAGCGGTGATCATGATTTACCTAAGGCGCTCTTAATGTAAGCGACGGAGTCGGCGAAGTTAAAGATCACTTTGCATTCACCGCCTCCACTACGAAGCTCCTCTCGGATTTTTTGCTTATCGAAGCCTCTGTCTTTGGTAACGAAGCATTGCGGCTGACTTCGTTCCAGAGAGTCCCAGGTTACGGAAGCGAGCACGAGGGCGTCTTGCGGTGAAAGCGAAAACGCACCTTCCTGAAGGCCGGCCAGCAATACGATCCGCTCAGTCACAGGGATCGTGGCACCGTCGGCCTCAACACTGGCGATTGCGGCAAGAAGCCGATACCTCGACTCCTCATCGCCCGCAACCAGCGCATCGAGGACGTCCCTGTGCCGATCTACGAGACCGCGATGGGAGGCTGAGCGCGACATTTCGCGAAGATGATTTTGAAGTTCCGCCTGGAACTTACGTCGACGGTGAGTTATCCCATACCATCCGACGTACGCCTCGGAAACACAGCATGCAGGCAGGACAAGAGAGATCGATGCGCTATTCGCCAATCGAAGGATTTCTTCGCAACTTTCATAACTCTCCTGCTGAAAGGCAAGTTCGAGGAGAAAATTCGTTTCTACGTAGACGATCACGCTGCGACGTTTTTTTGACGGATGTATCCGTTGCGTATGGCATCCGCGAAGCCCGAATCGACAAGCCACTTCCGATCGCCATTCTCGGGCAGTACTCCCATCACGATCTCGAATAGCAACCCCTCAATCAGCATTCGAAAACTGTTTAGGCTGAGGTCGGACAGCGGTCTACGAAGCCGCACCAGGTGTGGCTCCAAGGCATCCGACGTATCGCCTTCGAAGTCCGGCAACGAAACAGGCAGCTTTGGATTGCGCCAGAGATAGAGCCGGTTACGCAACGCCAGAAGAAAGTATGGGCATTCGGGCACGTCACCCTCTTCGAGAATGTTCGTCAGGTACTTGGCGGCCCATTCGGCGGACGGCGCCTCGATATTGCGCGATTCCACCGCCACGACTGGCTTTCCACGCTTCTCAATCAGGAGATCAAATGATGCCTGTCCGTTGCTCATAACCCCCGCATTCTACTCGCCTCCCCACTCCTCCCTCACCACACCGTAGTAATCCACATCGACGTGTTCGCCGCATTTCACGATGTGCTGGCGCATCGTGCCTTCGCGTTTCATGCCGATCTTCTGGAGGACGCGGCCGGAAGCGGGATTTTGCGTGAAGTGAAAGGCGAAGACGCGGTTCAGGCCGAGGGTGTTGAAGACGTAGTCGACGATCGCCTTCGCGGCCTCGGTGACGTAGCCGTGATTCCAGTACGGGACGCCGATCCAGTAGCCGATCTCGGCGCGGTCGTGATTCGTGTCGACGTGAAGTCCGATCGCGCCCATCGCTTCGCCGCCATCGCGCGGGGCGATTGCGAAGATGTGATTGTGCGACGTGTCGTCATGCCCAGCGATCCATTCCGCCGCGGCGCCCTCGGGATACGGATGCGGGATCAGCAGCGTGGTCGCCGCGACTTCGCGCGCAGAAGCCAGTCGCTGGATCGCGGGCGCGTCATCGGCAGTGAATGGGCGCAGCACGAGCCGCGAAGTTGTAATGGTCGGGCGAGGCATTCGAAATAGGGCCGGGGATCGCCCAGCCCCACGAACTTTACTGTTTCTTGTCTTCCGGTTTCACGGCGGGAGCGGCAGCCGGCATTTTGAACATCGCAGCGTCGACCTTCGGATTCAGCTCGATCTTCTCGATGGTGATGGCCTGTCCGCCCATCCCCTCTTTGCCCTTCACGTGGCTTTCCATTGAGTAGGGCATCGTGATTCCATCGACGGTCTTGTAGTCGCCGACCGTCGTTTCCATCTCCATGTCCTGGCCGTTGACGTTCCGCGTGGCCTCGGTGCGGATGACGAGGTAAGTCTCGGCGTCGAGATAGACGTTCGATTCTCTTCCTTCCTTCGTCGTGACGTGAAGTTTGTACGCAGGCGTTCCCTCGGTATCGACTTTCCCGACGTACTCGACCTTGTTGCCCTTGGCCTTGTAGTCGAACGTCGGTCCGTCGAAATCAGCTTCGACGCGGATGTCCTTCAACTGCTCCTCGGTCATCTTCTGCGGATCTTTGTTGCCCATGAACGGCATCAGGTTCCAGCCGGTCGTGCCGTCGTACGCGGACGTTCCGGTCATGCCCTGGATCGTGAAATCGACGCGCATCTCCGAGGGACGCGCCTTGACGATCGTGATCGGCGCCTCCATCGGGCCCATCTTCATCTTTCCGGTCAGGCGCATCGACTGGATCGACTTCAGCTTCTCCTTGCCGCCTTCTGCTTTGAGATTTTTCTCGAGCAGCTCATCGACGGTCTGGCCGAACGCGGAGACCGTGAGCAGCACGGCGCAAAGGAACAGCAATAGTTTCTTCGACATGAATCCTCCTGGTTGTTTGGAACGCCTGTCGATTGTGACATACGTCCGAGGAACGCCAGAGGTTGCGTTCAGACGCTGGCGACGAGATCGCGCACTCTGCCGCGGATATCGTCCGGCTCGGCAACGAGACGGTCGCGCTCCGCGGCGTCGAGAAGCGAGCGAAGAGCGCGATAGGCGTCGCCGCGATCCGAGGTTTCGCGGAGGATGGCAATCGGATCGATGCCGCGCGCTGCCAGCCATTCGTCGACAGCGATGCGCGTTTCGGACGGCGTCTCGCGGATGAGCGATCGCGCATCGCGCCGGATCGCTCGCGCGCGCGCGATGCGCGGCCAGGCGATCGCGAGAAGGACGAGGATGGCTGCGGCTATGCCGATGAGCGGCAGCGACTGGCGTGCTGCGTCGATCGGCGCGCTGCCGGACGGCTTCGCCGCCTGCGGCTGCATCACCGCGGCGTCGGCCGCCTGCACGAGCAACGCTCGTTGTTCGCAGCGAAGCTCGCGCCGGACGCCGGCCGGCGTCAGTGTCTGCGCCGTCAGCGGCGGGATGACGAACATCCCGGAGTTCGTCGGAAAGATGAGGTAGCGCCAGCGCCGCGTCATCACCGCTTCGTCGCGCCGCTGCACGCTCACCGCCCCCTCGGCGATCTGAATGCTGCCTTCGACCGGCTTCGCGAACGACGGCGGCGGCGCGGCGCGAAGATTCGCGGCGCCGGTCATGATCACGTCCATCGCCACCGGCCCGCCGTTTTTCTGCACGGGCGTTTCGCATTGCAACGAAACGTCGCCGACCGCGGCTACTGCCGGCCCCGCCGGAATCGGACGCGCCTCGATCGCAAGCGGCGACGAGCGGCGATTCACGTCGACGACGCTTCCCTCGAACAGGCGAAACGGATTGCCGAAGTTGAGCGGCTTCATGATCTGCGCTTCGATTCCGAGCGGATCGACGGTGAGCGTGCCGCTGTGAAGCGGAAAAAGCGCCACGCGGCGGATGACCAGCTTCTGCATGGCCACGCCGCCGAGGAACACCTGCTGCGGCGACTGGCCGCGAATGTCGAGCTCCTCGACCCAGAAGTCGGCCAGCTTCGGCATCTGCGCGATCCCGTGCTGCTGCACGTTCGTGGCGTTGTAGATGGTCCAGGTGACGATGACCTGCTCGCCGGTGAAGACGCTGCTCTTGTCGGCATCGGCAACGACAAAAATTGGATCGCGTCCGGTGGCCACGAGCTCGTGCAGGATGCGGATCGGATCATTCGTCCCGGCCGCGAGGTCCGGCAGAACCTGAATCGACAGCGGCGCAAGCGTCTCGACCTGTCCGTCCGCTCCGCGCAACGTAAGCGGTCCCACCAGCGCCGCGCCGGCGCGCACAGGATGCGCGACGTAGCGCAGCACCTTGCGCCGCGACGACTGCCCGTTGATCCACGAAAACTCCGACGACACCGACGGCGATCCGTCGATCACGAGGTTCTGCAGCGGAAGCCGGATGTTGTCGGCGGAGGCGAAGGCGTCGGTGAGGGTGAGCGTGATGGTTACGGTGTCGTCTGCCGAGAGCGTGCGTTTGTCGACCTGGAGATCACTGGCTGCGAGGGGCAGGGCGATGAGCAGGAGAAGAAAGGCAATGTTGAATGTTGAATGTTGAATGTTCAATGTTGAATGAGGAAACCGAGGCGGTTCGCGCCGCCTCCTCCATTCAACATTCAACATTGAACATTCAACATTCAACATTCGCCTTCCCGCCTCAACGCGTCACCATCCAACGTGCAATCGCTCGCGCGAAGGCCTGTGCATTCTCGATAACTCTTCCTGCTCCTGCTGCTGCACCGACCGCAGCAATCCGTCGACATTCGGATCGTTTGGAACCGGCTGCTGCGCCCCGCCCGGCTGCGGCGATGGTTGCGGCTTCTGCTGCGGCTGCGGTCCGCGATCCTGTTGCGATCCGCTGCCGCCGCCCTGCTGCTTCTGCATGGCCTGCTTGCGGCGAAGCGCGATCTCCAGATTGCGTTTTGCGGCTAAGTCGGTCGGACGAATCCGCAACGCGTCGGTGTAGTCGCGGATGGCGTAGTCGAACGCATTCGCGGATAGCGCGCTGTTGCCGCGATTGAAAAGCGCGTCGGCGCGCAGCGATGGATCGGCGAGCGCTTTGGCGATCGTCGTCGATCCCGCCTCCCGATTTCCGGCGGCGATTTGCGACGTGCCGAGGTTGAAGGCGCGCGCGGGCGTGGACGCGATCGATGCCGCGGTGCCGAATGAGTTCTGCGCATCCGCGTACTTTTTCTCGCTGAACTGCTTCACGCCACGCGCCGTAGCCGCGTGCGAATTCGTTTCGCGCGTAAAACGATCGACGAACGGCAGCGTGAGGAGGAGCAGGATTGGGATCAACTTCATTCTGCACCTCGATTGGCGAGCGAGCCGAGGAACATGGCCACGCAGGCGAACACCAGCGGCCACTGGTAGCGCTCGATGGGGACGCGCACGTTGCGTTGCTTCATCGCCCCGCCGGATGCGGCGAGCGAGTCGAGCGCGTGCTCGGCGAACGGATTCGCGTAGAACTTCCCGCCCGTCTCCGCGGCAATCTTCTGCAGCGCCTCGGGATGCGCGTACGTCTTCACCACCTGGCCGTTGTCGTCGACGAGATCGCCGCCGCCTTCCGGCCGCGGAATCGTGCTGCCGGCCGCGGTGCCGATCAGGATCGTCGACACCGGCACGCCGCGCTGCGCCAGTTTGGCGATCGTGTCATCGAGCCGCGTGCTCTGGTCCTCGCCGTCGCTGATAACGACGATGTCGCCGCGCTGCGCCGTATCGCCCGCCAGCCGCAGCGCGGCCATCAAGGCGACGGAAAGATCGGAGCCGGGATTCGAGACTTCGCCGGCCTGAATCGAATCGAGAAGCGCCTCGACCGCATCCCCATCACTCGTCAGCGGCGATACGACCTCGGCGGCCGACTCGAAGACGACGAGGCCGACGCGTCCCTGCTGCGCGTCGATGATCCGCTTCGCGATCGCCTTCGCTGCGTCGAGCCGCGACGTTCCGACGTCCTGCGCGGCCATGCTCAGCGAGACGTCGATGGCGATGACGCGATTCGACTCGCGCTGCTCGATCGGAATCGTTCGAAATCCCGCTTCCGGGCCGGCCAGCGCGATCACGCATCCAAGAAGCGCCAGCGCGACAAACCACGGCCGCAACGAGCGCAGCGGATTGGCTACGCCACGGAGTCGTTCGGAAACGAACCGCCTCGCGATGCGGATTCGCTGTCGCTCGCGCGCGATGAAAAAAATCAACGCAAGCGGAATGGCGAGCGCCAGCCAGAGCATCTGCGGAAGGCGGAAGGAGATCGCGTTCATGCGACGCTCCTGCGCGGGCACCAGCACAGACAAGAGTGTCTGTGCCACACCGCTGCGCGGTAAACGCGCGGCAAAATGTGGCACAGACACTCTTGTCTGTGCTCTGTCGAGGCTCGCACGCCGATGTGCTTGCTCACGCCGTCACCTTCTGCCACACCGTTTCTCCGGACAAAAGTGCCAACGCCAACGCGATCACTCCGATCGCCAGCGGCAATCCGTACAACTCTTCGATCTTCTCGCTCTTCGGCGCCGTCAGCCGCGTCTTCTCCAGGTGATCGATGCGATCGAGCACATCGCTCATCGTTCGCGCGTCGGTGGCGCGAAAATACTCGCCGTTGGTCGTCTTCGCGATCGCCGCGAGCGCTTCTTCGTCGATGTCGGCGCGCACGAGTTGATACGTCGTCACGATCTCGCCCGTGAACGGATCCTGCCGTTTGATCGGGATCGGCACCGGACCGCGGCTGCCGACGCCGATCGTGTAGATCTTGATGCCGTAGCGCGCCGCCAGCCGCGCGGCCACGAGCGGATCGATCGAGCCGGCGTTGTTCACGCCGTCGGTGACGAGAATGATGATCCGGCTGCGCGACTTGGACGTGCGCAAACGATTCACCGAGGTGGCGATGGCATGGCCGATGGCAGTGCCGTCGCCGTTCTCGCCGACCTGCGCACGCTCCAGAATCGCGCCGGCGATGTCGCGGTCGTACGTGATCGGCACGCGCGTCGCGGCGCGCACGCCGAACGTGACGATGCCGATGCGGTCATCCTGCCGTTTGCTGATGAAATCGCCGATCAGCTCCTTGGCCACTCCGAACCGGTTGCGCGGCTTGAAATCCTCGGCGGCCATGCTGCCCGAGGCATCGAGTGCGATGACGATGTCGATGCCGAAGCGGTCGTTGGAGGCCATCTTTGTCACGCGCTGCGGCCGCGCCAGCGCAACGATCATCGCCAGAGCGGCGATCGATTCGAGCAGGAACGGAGTGCCGGCGAGCTGCGCGCGCAGAGACGTCTTCGGCGACGCGATCGCGAGCGAGGAGATCGTGAACGCGCCGAAGCGACGCCGCCGATCGATGACGAGCATTGCGATCCGGCCGATGACGGCGAGGATCAACAGCAGCCAGAGCGGATTGGCGAAGCGGATCATGCCGCCTCCTCCGCCTGCACTTCCGGCGGCTCGGCCCACGATGGAAGGTTGAGCGCGCATTTGGCGACGTCATCGAAATCCGCGGGCGCCGCGCCCCAGGGCGAAAACTTTTCGAGATCGCCCTGGCGCAAGATTGTCGCGATCGTCGAATGGTCGACGCGCGACAGCAATTCCGACGTCGTCAACTCCGCGCCGAGGTCTAGGCGAACGGCGGCGAGGTAGGCGCGGACGATGTCGGCGAGCGTGGCCCACCGCTTCGGCGCGTCGGCGCGCAATGCGCGCACGCGCCGCACGAACTCCTCGGCAGGGACGACAACGATCTGCGGCTTCGGAACGCGACGCTTCGCCAGCATCACCACCGCCACCAACGCCGCGATCGCCGCCAGTGCGGCGATGCCGATGGCGACGAACGGCATCCGCGGCCACGACTCGGACTTCGGCGGTTTCAGCGGCGCCGGCTCCAGTTTGTCGTCCGGCTTGAGCACCGAGTGAATCGGAATCATCACGCTGACAGGACCATCCGCCGCGCGTCCGTTGACCGCGATCGTGTGCGGAACGAAGGTGCGGATGACGACCGTGTTGCCGCGGCGGGAAACGATCTCGTAATCGGGCGATGCGTCGATCGTCGTCGGCGCCGCAAACGTGATCGTGATCGGATCGCCGATGGTCGGCTTGGCCGGCTCGAACGTCGTGATCAGCAGAAAGAAGAGGGGAAACATCGTCTATCGCCTTCTCACCGCGCGCTCGCGAAAAAAACGCAGCAACTCCCGATCGTACGGAATGGCCGTCGAAACGTTGAGATGATCGATGCCGGCAGCTCGAAACCGCCGTGCACTCTGTTCGCCGCGCGACGCCGCCCGCCGCACGACGTCCGCACGGCGCAGATCGATGAGGCGCAACGCGCCGGTCTCGGCATCCGCGACCGGGGCCAGACCGCGATCGGGAAAGCGCTCCTCGCGCGGATCGCCGACGGTGATGGCCACGACGTCGTGCCGCCGGTTCAGCCGCCGCATGGTCCGCTCGAAATTCTGATCGAGAAAATCGCTGATGACGATGACCACCGCGCGTCGCGTGCTGACCTGCTCCAGGTAGCGCGTCGCTCCTTCGAGATCGGCCACGCCTTTCGGTCCGCGCATGGCCGCGTCGACCGCGGCGCGGACGATGACCTGCGCGTGCATACGCCCCCGCCGCGGCGCGATGTAGCGCTCGACCCGGTTCGAATAGAGCAGCAACCCGATGCGATCGGAGTTCTGCACCGCCGAAAACGCGAAAACAGCCGCCAGCTCCGCGGCGACGTCGCACTTGCGCCAGTCGATCGATCCGAATCCCATCGAGCCGGAAACGTCGACGGCCACGAGGACCGTCAGGTCGCGCTCCTCGACGAACTCCTTCACGTGCGGCGTCCCGCTGCGCGCGGTCACGTTCCAGTCGATCGTGCGCACGTCGTCGCCCGGCTGATACTCGCGCACCTGAGAAAACTCGATGCCGCGGCCGTGAAACGCGGAGTGATAGTCGCCCGCGAATCCGGCCCGGATCAGCCGCGCGGAGAGGATTTCGAGGTCGCGCACGCGCCGCGTGAGCGGAACGCGAAAGCGCGGTTTGCGGGGGCGGAAGAACATGTCAGGGAACCGCTACCGCCCCCAGAATCTGCTCCACGATCGCATCCGCCGTCACGTTTTCCGCCGCCGCCTCGTAACTCAGCACGAGCCGATGCCGCAGCACATCCGGCGCAATCGCCTTCACATCCTCGGGGATCACAAACGCGCGCCCATGGATGAACGCGTAGCCCTTCGCGACATGCGCGAGAGCGAGCGTTGCGCGCGGCGACGCGCCGAAGGCTATGTGCGAAACGAGCGACGGCAGCTTGAACTCTGCCGGCCGGCGCGTGGCCGCGACGAGCTGCACGATGTAGCGTCCAATGCGCTCGTCGACGTGAACCTTCGCGGCCAGATTCGCGATCTCGTCGATCTCGCTGACACGCAAAATGCGTCGCATCGCAACCTGCGGCGCGGTCGGATCGAGGTAGATGCCAAGCATGCGCATCTCTTCATCTGCGGTCGGATAGTCGACGCGCAGCTTCATCACGAAACGGTCGACCTGCGCCTCGGGCAACGCGTACGTCCCCTCGTGCTCGATCGGATTCTGCGTGGCGATGACGACGAACGGCTGCGGAAGTTTGTACGACGTGTCGCCGATCGTGACCTGCCGCTCCTGCATCGCCTCCAGCAGCGCCGACTGCACCTTGGCCGGCGCGCGATTGATCTCGTCGGCCAGCACCAGATTCGCGAAAATCGGCCCCTGCCTCGGCGTAAACACGCGATCGGCAGGATTGAAAATCAGCGTGCCGGTGATGTCGGCCGGCAGGAGGTCGGGCGTGAACTGGATGCGATGAAACGACGCGTCGATGGCGCCGGCAATCGTTTTGACGAGCAGCGTCTTGGCGAGTCCCGGAACGCCTTCGAGCAGAACATGTCCGCGAATCAGCAGCGCGATGACGAGCCGGTCGACGATCGATTCCTGCCCGATCACCGCGCGGCCCACCTCGCTTCGCAGCCGCGCGATAACCTCATGCGCCGCGGCGATATCGGTATTGATGGTGGCCTGGTCCATGGCGAGGGAGTTTATCGTGTGAGTGTCGGCGGGCAGGAAACCGAATGTTGAATGTTGAATGCTCAATGTTGAATGTTGAATGAAAGCGGCCGTTCTACATTCAACATTGAACATTCAACACTCAACATTCAACATTTGCCTTTGATCTCATGAGCCATCCGAAGAAAAAGTGGGGGCAGCACTTTCTCCGCAACCGCGGCGCGGTCGCTCGCATCGTCGAGGCCGTCGAGGCCGCGCCGGACGAAGTCGTCGTCGAGATCGGTCCGGGCGAGGGCGTGCTCACCGAGAAACTGGCCGAGCTGCCCAACGAGCTGATCGCCGTCGAGATCGATCCGGAACTTTCGGAGCGGCTGCGGAAGCAATACGGCGACCGCATCACGCTGATCAACGACGACGCCATGGAGGCGCCGCTGCCGTCGCGGCCGTATCGTGCCGTCGGCAACCTACCGTACAACGCCGGAACGCCGATCCTGCGCCGCGTCGTGGCCGATCCGAATTGCCGTCGCGCCGTCTTCATGCTGCAGAAGGAAGTCGCGGACCGGCTCGTGGCCGCGCCCGGCGACGAAGCCTACGGCTACCTGACCCTCTTCGTCCGTCTCTACTCCTCGGCGCGCATCCTTCTGACGCTGGAGCCGAAGTCGTTTTATCCGCCGCCGAAAGTGCGAAGCGCCGTCGTCGTCCTCGATCCCGATCCGAAACCGTTTGCATCCGAATCGCTCATCCAGTTGATCAGCTCCTCCTTCCGGATGCGTCGTAAGAAACTGGTCAACAACTTGACTACTTTCGGAATGAGGGAGGAGATCGCCGCCGCGATGCAGCGCGGCGGAATCGATGCGGATGTTCGCGCGGAACGGTTGTCGCTCGAGGATTTCGCGCGGCTGCATGATGCGATGAAAGGCGTTTGAACCACAGAGGCACAGAGGTTATGGCGCGCTACATCAAGAAATTCAGATCGACGACCGCACTTGGGCCGACCGAGGAGCGCGGGGTGCCGATGTGGGTTGGATACGAAATTGAAGGGGTGGACGACGACCTGTCGTACGCCGGATTGATCAAGGTCGATGAGATGAGTGACGACGAGCTGCGGGAGCGCGGCGTCACGGCGTTCACGCACGTGGCGGCCGGCGATCGGGCCACCTACGAGAAACTCGGGATTGCGAGGAAATGATGACGAACGAAGAGTTGAAGAGCATGGCCGCGGACGTCGCTGCCGAACTGCAAGCGGCCACGGGCGGCGAGCCTGCGGCAACCGGCGGCGGATCGCGTCAACGCGGCTTGCCGGAGCCGCTTCGCGAGCGATTCATCCGCGTCCGCACGGAGTTGTTTCAGCGCGGCATCTTCGATCCGGTGCTGGTGCGCTTCGACACGGCGTCCGCGCCGCAGGCATCGACGAAGGAGATCGCGGAACAGTTGTCGAAGATTTCATCCGGCGCGGGAAACTAAAGCGGTCCCAGAATCCGCAGATAGCACTCTTCCTGTCCCACGAACTCCACCGCGCCGCGCGCTTCCCAGGAGCGCAGGCGCTCGATCACGCGCGGGTGATTGAGCTGGACGGCGTCGCCGAACATGTGCATCAACAGCGCGCGCGGAACGGCGTTGCCGCCGCTGCTGCGCAGACGTTCCAGCCCGACCTGCAGCGCGTCGAGGCGAAATTCGACATCCTCATCGAGCAGCTTCCCTTCGTACGGCTCCTCGGAACGCGGATTCATCTCCAGGAACGTCTCGAACGGCAGCGGCTTGAACTCCTTCACGCCGCGGCTGCGCAGGTCTTCCTCCGGCAGATCGTCGGCGAGCACCAGGCCCGGAATCTCGGTCCCGACGCCGTCGATCTCCCATCCGATCCACCGCTGCCGTCCCAGCAGCGTGATTCGCTGGATGTAGCGCGCCATCTCTCTCCTCGCCCCAAAAAACGAACGCAGATGATGGCATGGACCGACTTCCATCGCCAATGCGGCGGCCGCTACCGCACGGAAGTTTGCCGTGAAGGCGCCGAAAGTGGTGCTACGCTTTCGGCCTCCTCTCCATGTTCGAGACCGTTGCGCCCGAAGCGTTCGTACCGCGAACCCGCCGCGTTTTCTACGAGACGCTTCCCGTCTCCATCGCCGTGCACGTGATCGCCGCCGGCAGCGTGGTGGCCAGCATGATCTGGAACATCGCTCTGCCGACGCAGTCGCCGAAGATGGTCGTCGCGTACAGCCTGACGCAGGTGCCCGATCCGCCGCCGCCACCTCCCCCGCCGCCGAAAGTGCAGCCGCCCAAGCCGATCGTGACGACGCCGAAGCTCGCTCCGCCTCCGCCGGCACTCGCGACGCAGATCGTCGCGCCGACCGTCATCCCCGACACCATCCCCGAGGTCGTGGTGCCGCCGCCGGCAGTCCCGCCTCCGCCCGCGCCGGCTGCGCCGGCCGCTCCCGCGGTTGCCGACGTCAAGGGATCCCCGAACGGCAGGACCGGCGGAGAAGCCAACGGCGTCGGCAAAACCCTCGGCACGCCGGGCGGCATCACCTTCGGCGAGGACGGGCGCGTCTACGTCGACCGCACCGTGAAACTGCCGCTCAAAGAGGTCGAGCACGAATACCCGCACTATCCCGACAAGGCAAAGAAAAACCGACTCGAAGGGACGTGCGTGGTCCGCTACACGGTCGGCAAGGACGGACGCATCATCGACATCGCCATCCTCAACCACGCCGTCGACCCGATGTTCGACGAGGAGACGCTGAACACGATCCGCAGCTGGCGCTACCGGCCGATGATGATGAACGGCAAGCCGGTCGAGGTCGTTCACGAGGTGGAAGTGAACTACCAGTACATCGTCCGGTAGCGGCACCCCAATTGCTCTTACCTGCCGCAGACACCGCGGCATGGCCACGTACGACCCAAAGTTCCCCTACACCAGCGAATTGGCGATGCCGGTCATCGGGCTCGAGGCCGAGTTCAAGGTTTTCGTCGATGACCAGGAGCGCACTCCCGAGGAAGTGTGGCGGACGCCGGCGGCATTCATTGACCGGCCGCTGGTCAAACGCACCAACAAATCGCTTCAGCTTCCCACCGGCGGCGCGCTCTACTTCGACGGCGGCGTGATCGAGGTGGTGACGCCGGTGATTGAGCTCGCGCCGCAGTGCACGGCCCGCGTCGTGCGCAGCCTCTGGGAGCAGATCGGATTCGTCCGCGATCAGCTCGACAAATGGGAAGCGAAGAACGGCAAGCGCGTCCGGCTGCAGGCGTTCAGCCTTCACGTCAACATTTCCTTCGAGCTGGATCGCGAAGAGCGCAACCGCGATCGCACCGTCCAGAAGCTGGCCATGCTGCTCATCCATCTGCTGCCGGTGCCGATCATCGTGGCCGGCGCGAATCGCCGTTCGACCGGTATCGGCGTCCGTCCGCGGCGAGAGCGGATCGAGCTGACCATGGACTTCACGCCCGATCCGGGGTTGATGGCGGCCATGGTGGCGCTGATCGTCGGCATCGTGCGCGAAACGATCACCTGGCCGTCGTATCGAGTCGACGTTCTGCGCGAGCATGGCATCCCCGCGCTGAACGGCGTGAAGCCGGGCAAGCATCCGACACGCAACGGCTGGGTGCTGCGCGATTTTCATTTTCCGCGCAGTCCGTTCACGTCCGATATCGACGACGAGTCGTGGTCGACATCCGACCGCGCGTTGATGTCGCTGCGGCAGATCGCGTACGAGACGGTGATGGCCTTCCGCGATGCCATCCGCCGCGTCTCCGATCCATTCAGCTATCGACTGCTGCTGTCGGTGATGCGCGGCGAGACGCCGTCGCTGCTCGATCTTGACGACCGTCCTGCCGCCTACGACGACGTCGGCCGCTCGACACGATGGGGCTCGGTACTGCCGGAGCTGGAGAATTTCGCCGCGCTGATGCACGACGACGATGCCGCGACGTCGACGCCGCGCCGCCGCAGCGCAGACGTCGAGGAGAAGCTCGCGCCGCCGTGGTCCGGCGAGAAACCGGAACGCCGCGGACGCTCCCGCCGCTCGACGGAACGGCGAACGTCGCCGCCCTCGGCGCCGTCGCAGCGCCTGACCCGCTCGGCCTACGAAAAAGTTTTCCTCAAGCTCGGCGAAGGCCGCCGGCTGCGCATCGGTCAGGAGCTGCTCACGCCGGTGAAAGTGAAGGGTTGGTATCACTCCATCTTTCGCGACGTGAAAGGCGACGAGCGGCTGTTGTCGATCGATCAACTGCTGCAGTACATGGGGTCGTGGGAGTGATGAAGCAGTGGATTAGTGGATCAGTGGATCAGTGGATCAGGACGAGCGTGCCCCTTCCCTGATCTACTGATCTACTGATCACTGATCTACTGCTTGGCACGATTCGAGCTAATTACACGACCGGCCCGAGAGCATCCGGGAGACGCTGGCGAAATTGAGGCGCGCCGATAATCCCCAAGGGGTCGGCGCGCTTCGTATTTTTGGGTAATTCGCTAGCACGCTGCAGAAACAAAAAGGCCCCGCCGGTGGCGGAGCCTTTGGCAACCAGCGCTGGCGGCCGTGCCGCCTAAACCGTGACCGCCTCCGCCCCCACGCCTGCGGCGCTGCGCAGGGTTTCGGCTTTGTCGGTCGCTTCCCAGGTGAACTCCGGCTCGGTGCGGCCGAAGTGGCCGTACGCGGCGGTCTTCTTGAAGATCGGGCGGCGGAGTTTGAGCGAGTCGATGATGCCGCGCGGCGTCATCAGGAAGTTTTCGCGCACGAGTTCCACGATCCGTTCCTGCGAGATGCGCTCCGTGCCGAACGTGTCGACGTACACCGACACCGGATCGGCCACGCCGATCGCGTACGCAAGCTGTACTTCCACCTCGTCAGCCAGCCCCGAGGCCACGATGTTCTTGGCGATGTAGCGGGCCATGTAGCAGGCCGAACGATCGACTTTTGTGGGATCTTTTCCGGAGAACGCCCCGCCGCCGTGACGTCCGCGGCCGCCGTATGTGTCGACGATGATCTTGCGTCCGGTCAGGCCGGTATCGCCCTGCGGTCCGCCGGTGACGAAGCGGCCGGTCGGATTGATGTGGAACTTCGTATTGCTGTCGAGCAGTTCCGCCGGAACGACCGGCTTGATTACCTTCTCGATGATCGCGTCGCTCAGATCACCGTGGCTGATGCTCGGCGAATGCTGCGTCGAGATCACGATGGCCGCGGCGCGGACGGGACGCTTTCCCTCGTACTCGATCGTCACCTGCGACTTGCCGTCGGGTCGGAGGAAGTCGAGGTCGTTCGCCTTGCGCACTTCCGACAGGCGGCGCGCCAGCTTGTGCGCGAGCATGATCGGCAGCGGCATCAGCTCCGGCGTTTCGCGGCAGGCGAAGCCGAACATCAGCCCCTGATCGCCCGCGCCGCCGGTATCGACGCCCTGCGCGATGTCGGGCGACTGCGGATCGATCGACGACACCACCGCGCAGGTCTCGCTGTCGAAGCCGTACTTGGCGCGCGTGTAGCCGATCTCCTTGATCGTGCTGCGCACGATCGACGGAAAGTCGACGTACGTCTTGGTGGTGATCTCGCCGGAGATCATGGCCAGACCGGTGGTGACGAGCGTTTCGCACGCGACGCGTCCGATCGGATCGGCGGCAATCACGGCGTCGAGAATGGCATCCGAAATCTGGTCGGCGATCTTGTCCGGGTGCCCCTCGGTGACAGACTCCGAGGTAAAGAGAGTTCTATGGATTGACATCGTTAAAAGCTCCTGGTTGGAATCGGGGAATCCTAACATGGTCACAGACGGGAGTGTCTGTGTCACACGACTCGGCAAGCGGCGTGCAAACTCAACCGCAGAATGCTGAAGACCCGCAACATTGGCGCCTACCGCGATCTGCTCGTGCTGTTTACAAAATACGGGCGCAAAGACTTCCACCTCTCGCTCAATCCCGAGGATTTAGTTGCCGCTGACGATTCCTCGGCGGAGATGGAGCCCGACGTCGCCCGCCGCGCCGAGGCTTTCGCCAACGCGCTCAAAGGGATGGGGCCGACGTACGTGAAATTCGGGCAGGTCCTTTCGACGCGTCCCGACGTCGTGCCGCCGGAGTACATCGCCGCGCTCGAATCGCTGCAGGACGACGTCGAGCCGTTCTCGTTCGCCGAGGTGGAGAAGATCGTCGAAGAGGAGTTGAAGGTCAGGATCTCCAAGGCCTTCCAATCCTTCGAATCGACTCCCCTCGCCGCCGCATCCCTCGGCCAGGTTCATCGCGCCGTGCTGCGCGACGGACGCGAAGTCGTCGTCAAAGTGCAGCGGCCGAACGTGCGCGAACAGGTTCGCAAAGATCTGGAAGTCTTCACCGAGATCGCCACGACGATCGAGCAGCACAGCGACATCGGCCGGAAGATGAACCTGACCGGCGCGATCGAGCAGGCCCGCATCACGCTGATGAACGAGCTGAATTACCAGCAGGAGGCGCGGAACACGGAGATCCTCCGCCGCAATCTCGCCGAGTTCCCGCAGATTTACATCCCGAACGTGATCGACGACATGACCACGCCGCACGTGCTGACCACGGAGCTGGTGCGCGGCCGCAAGGTGTCGAAACTGACGCCGCTGCAGATCATCGATCACGATTACGCCGACCTCGCCTCGACGCTGACGCGCGCGTACCTCAAGCAGATTTGCGTCGACGGCATCTGGCACTCCGACCCGCATCCCGGCAACGTCTTCGTGCGCGATCTCGAAGACAACCAGGCCGAGGTGGTGCTGATCGACTTCGGCATGGTCAGCCGCATCAGCCGCGAGTTTCAGGACGAGATCATCAAGATGCTGCTGGGGATGTCGTCGAATCGCGGCGCCGAGGTCGCGGATGCGTGCGTGCGATTGTCGGAGGTGCAGGAAGGCTTCGACGCGCTGAAGTTCGTCCGCGAGATCTCCACGATCGTCGCTACGTTCCACGACGTCGACGTGCGCCAGATCAACGTCGGACAGTTGATCTTCAACGTGATCTCGATCGCCAATAACAACGAGCTGAAGGCGCCGGCGGAACTGGCCATGCTCGCCAAGACGATGCTCCATCTCGACGGCGTGACGCGGCGTCTCGATCCGAAGTACGACCCGCACACGGTGATCCGCGACTACGCCGAGCGCCTGATGAGCCAGAAGCTGGCGCAGAAGTTCGCGCCGCGCAATTTCTATCCGGCCCTGCTCGACCTGAACCAGCTCGTGCTCGACCTTCCCCACCGCACGCGCGAGATCATCGACCAGACCGCCGCGGGAAAGTTGTCGTTCAGCCTGAAACTGATGCAGGCGGAGCAGTTCCTGGCCGGCATGCACAAGATCGCCAACCGCATCACGGTCGGCGTGGTGATCGCGGCGCTGCTGATCGCGTCATCGATGATGATGCGCGTCCCGACGCGCGTGCAGCTCTTCGGTTATCCGGCCATGGCCATGATCGGCTACCTGCTGGCCGCGATCGCGGGGCTGTACCTGATCGTGACGACGTTCCTTCGCGATCGGGCTGATGAGGAGAGGGCGAAGTTGAAGGGAAAGTGATTTCACCACGGAGGCACAGAGGTGTCGCGCGATACCCTCTGTGTCTCTGTGGTTTAAAAGCCTTCGAGTAAATTCGTCACCAGCGACTCCGCAAACCGCACAGCGATCTCGTTGATCGCGCGCGTCTCCTGGTCGAAGGCATCCGTCGACTCGGTGTTGACCTGGTAGTTCTCGGTGAATCGATACTGATCGTTCTTCCAGAGAACTTTGTCGTCGGCGCGGTGATCGAGCAGCTCGATCTTGGCGGTGATCGAAATCTGATATTGCGTAGCGCGCCCCTGCTGGTTGAAGGCCACCGGGAAGATGCCGAAGGAGTCGATCGAGCCGCGCAGGATCACGTCCGCGGCCGGCGCGGAGTTGACGAGCTTCAGCCGCCCGCGCGACACGAACTCGGACGCGACCGCCTGCGTGACGCGCTGCTCGAGCTCGACGCGCGTGGTCCGGTTCACGAAGGCCGGCACCTCGATCGTATGCACCGTCGGCGCGAGCAGGTTGTTGGCGTTGCCGACCAGACCATAGCCGCAGCCGGCAAGCATCGGCAGAAGAAAAAGGACGAGGCGTTTCATCGCGGGGAAAGGTAACAGGTTTTCACGCCTTTCACCCCTTCACCACGATGTTCACCAGCTTCCCCGGAACGTAGACCTCTTTCACGACCTCTTTCCCCGAGATCCACTGCTGGACTTTCTGATTCGCGCGGATCGCGGCGAGGACGACGTCCTTCTCCGGCGGATTCGGCACTTCCACCTGTCCGCGCAGCTTGCCGTTGACCTGCACGACGATCGTGACGACGTCCTCGACCATCAAGGCCGGATCGGCTTTCGGCCAGCTCGACGTCAGGATGAATCCGTCGTTGCCGAACATCGTCCACAACTCTTCGGTGATGTGCGGCGCGAAGGGATGCAGAAGCTTGAGCAGCGTCGTGTAGGACTCGCGCGCATCCGCTGCCGCGGCCAGCGCGTCGCCGATCGCATTCGACAACTCCATCAGTCCCGAAATGGCCGTGTTGAATTCGAAGCGATCGAATCGCCGCGTGACCGCATCGATCGTCTGATGCGTCTTGCGCGTCAACGCTACCGATTCCGATCCGCCGCGGCCGAGCGCCAGGATCTGCTCGCCCATGTGCCAGACGCGATTCAGAAATCGCGACGCTCCGACGACGCCCTCATCCGACCACGCCGCTTCCTTCTCCGGCGGCGCGATGAAGAGCGTGTAGACGCGCTCCGTGTCGGCGCCATATTTTTCGATCAGCTCATCCGGCGGCACGACGTTGTAGCGCGACTTCGACATCTTGCCGACTTCCGAAATCACCGGCGCACCCGTCGGTTTATGCACGCCGTTCTCGACCTCGGACGGCGAAACCCAGTTGCCGCTCGCCGTGCGGAAACCTTCCTTCGTGATCATCCCCTGATTGAACAGCCGCGTGAACGGCTCCTCGTAATGCGTCAGCCCCATGTCGTGCAACGTACGGCAGATGAAGCGCGCGTAGAGCAGGTGGAGGATGGCGTGTTCGATGCCGCCGATGTACTGATCGACCGGCAGCCAGCGGTTCACGAGCGACGGATCGAAAATCTTCGTGCCGTCGTTCGCCGAGATGAAGCGCGCGTAGTACCACGACGAATCGACGAAGGTATCCATCGTGTCGGTCTCGCGCCGCGCCGCGCCGCCGCAGACGGGACACTTCGTATTGACGAAGCGCTCGTCCTTCGCCAGCGGATTTCCCTCGCGCCCCGTGAACGGAACATCGAGCGGGAGCTCCACCGGCAGCTCTTCCTCGGGCACCGGCACGATGCCGTCGCGATCGCAATAGATCATCGGAATCGGCGTGCCCCAGTAGCGCTGACGCGAGATGAGCCAGTCGCGAAGACGGTAGCGCACCATCTTTTTGCCGATGCCGAGGCGCTCGATCTCTTCGATGATCCGTTCGATCGCTTTGGGAGTAGAAAGTCCGGTGATGACGCCGGAGTCGATCGCAACTGCCGAGTCGTCCTTGGCCGCGTACGCTTCCTCGGCGCTCGGCACCTCGCCATTCGCCGGCTTCACCACGACGCGCACCGGCAGGCCGTACTGCTGCGCGAATTCGAAATCGCGTTGATCGTGACCCGGCACGGCCATGATCGCGCCGGTGCCGTACTGCATCAGCACGAAGTTGCCGAGCCAGATCGGAATCTCTTCGTTCGTGAACGGATTCGTGGCCGTCTTCCCGGTAAAGCGCCCTTCCTTCCCAGCCTCTTGTCGCTCTAAATTCGATTGATTGCGCACGCCGGCAATCCACGTCTCGATCTCCGCGCGGTTCGGGTTGTCGACGATCAGCGACGCGACGTCGGGATGCTCCGGCGCGAGGACCATGAACGTCGCGCCGTAGATCGTGTCGGGACGCGTGGTGAAGATGCGCATCGACTTGCCGAGCGATGGCACCGCGAACTCGACGTCCGCGCCGACCGAGCGTCCGATCCAGTTGCGCTGCATCAGCTTCACTTTTTCCGGCCAGTGCTCGAGCGTGTCGAGCCCTTCGTCGAGCCGGTCGGCGTAATCGGTAATCTTCAGAAACCACTGCTCGAGATCGCGCTGCACGACGATGGTGCTGCACCGCTCGCAGCGCCCGTCGATGACCTGCTCATTCGCCAGCACGGTCTGATCGGACGGGCACCAGTTCACCGGCGCCTTTGCCCGATACGCCAACCCGCGGCGATACAACTGCAGGAACAGCCACTGGTTCCAGCGGTAGTACTCCGGCTCGCACGAGGCCAGCTCCTTCGACCAGTCGTAGAGGATGCCCCAGCGCAGAAACTGCTTCTTCTCCCGCTCGATGTTCGAAAGCGTCCACTGCCGCGGATGGATCCCGCGCTTGATGGCGGCGTTCTCCGCAGGCAACCCAAACGCATCCCACCCCATCGGATTGAGCGCAGCGCGCCCCTGCATCCGAAAATAGCGATACAACGCATCGCCGAGGATGTAGTTCCGCCCGTGCCCGACATGAAGATCGCCGGACGGATACGGAAACATGTTCAGCATGTAGAACTTGTCCCCAGGCGCGGCGACGTCAACCTCCGCCACCTTCGCATCGGACCAGGCCCGCTGCCACTTCTCTTCGATCAGTTTTGGTTCGTAAGGCATGAGGCGGCGAAGTATAGCGATGGCGCGGGAAGGCGTTCACCACAGAGACACAGAGGACACAGAGGGGATCTCTCTGTGAACTCTGTGCCTCTGTGGTTGAAGCCTTTTTCTACGGCCAAACGAACGTGACCGGCCCGTCGTTCTCCAGCGACACGATCATGTACTCGCGAAAGCGTCCCGTATGAACCTCGATCCCCGTCGAACCCAGCTCGCGGACGAACAGCTCGAACATCGTCCGCGCCCGCTCCGGCTCCTCGGCGTTGTCGAAGCCGGGACGTCGTCCCTTCGCGATCGATCCGGCCAGCGTGAATTGCGAAACGGCGAGGATCGCACCGCCTGCTTCCGTCACGTCGCGATTCATCTTGCCGGCGTCATCGCTGAAGATGCGCAGCTCGCGGATCTTCTTCGCGGCGTCGCGCATGACCTGCTCGGCATCGCCCTTCTCGACCGCGGCGAGAACGAGCAAACCGGTTCCGATCTCCGACACGATCTGCTCACCGACCGCAACCGACGCCCGCCGAACGCGCTGAATGACACACTTCACCGTGTCGCGCATTCTAGACACCCTCGCAGGCCAAGACTACCATGCCTCGATGCGTTGGACCTTGATCGCTGTAATGCTGTTCGCTGCGAGCGTGGCCCCAGCGCAGACCGTCAGTTACTTTCGAATGGAAAGAAACGCAACGTCGATTGCGGCTGGACCCGATGGAAATCTCTGGTTCGTCGGCGGCGCGGATGTCGGCCGTATCACTCCCCTCGGAGAGATAACGATCTTCTCCGTTCCGTATCAGACCTCGAGCCCGGGAGGCAACACCGCCATCGTTGCGGGGCCGAATCACCTCATGTGGTTCATTCGTCCCGGAGGACTCAGCGCGATCGACATGCAGGGAAATGTCACGAAGTACGACACCCCATTGCAGCCCATCAGCCTTGCTGCCGGCGCCGACGAGGTCTGGTTCGGTTCCATGGATACCATCGGACGCGTATCGAAAGCGGGTGTCGTAACACTCTTTCCATTGCCGAAGGAGTATCGCGAAAAAGCGGTGATGTCGCTCGCTGTCGACGCGCAGGGCAACATATGGTTCAACGAGTTCCCCTTCAGTGAGCTCGGCATCATGGGACCGTCCGGCGGCATTATTGAGTCGTCTCTCTGCTGCGGCGCTCCTGGGAGTTTCGCCGCCGGCCCCGGCTCCGTTTCGCTGACGTTCGGAAAAAAATTCGAGAAACGGTCGGCTTCGAGCACGCAAGTGTACGAACTGCCACACGACCCAGGTATCGGGAGTGCCGAGTTCTCGGGGCTGACCTATGCATCCGACGGCCAACTCTGGTTTGGAACGACCTTGCAATACATGGGAAGCGTGTCATCGACAGGCATTCACATCATTGCGCTACCGGATGTCTGGATGGGGATTCGCAACCTGATCGAGGGACCCGACGGCAACATCTGGGGAGCGGCGGAGCCCGTTCCTTCCACCTGCTCACTCATCTGTTCGCCGCGGGTACCACCATCGGTGGCGATCGTCCGCGTCAATCTGGTCAATCCCGCGCCGAGGATTACTTCGATCGCCAAGGGAAACGATCCGGACACGAAGGCGGCGACGTTATCGATCCAGGGTCTCGGATTCGTACCGAATTCGATCATTCGTTGGAACGGGATCGACCGTTCGACCGTTTATGTCTCGCCATACGAGCTGCAGCTCGCACCGAGCGAGGCGAATCTCGCGCTGGCGTACGGTGGAAGTTTCGTCGCCCACAATCCGACACCGGGCGGAGGCGACTCACAGGCCTTCACGCTGGCGGCCGCACCGTCGCTTCGCCGACGGGCCGTGCACTAGCGTTCTACGCACGGTAGAAAAACGTCCGGGATCGCGCAGCTCGCATAAAATGCGCGGCACCACACGACGAACGGGAGCCTCATCTCTCGCACGCGAAGATTCACGAACAGGAGAAATCAATGGCCGGAACAGTGAACAAAGTCATCCTCGTCGGACGCCTCGGTAAAGATCCCGAGCTGCGCTCCATCCCCAGCGGCACCAGCGTGGCCAAGTTTTCGCTCGCCACCGATGAGCGCTTCACCGACAAGAACGGCGACAAACAGGAACGCACCGAGTGGCACAACATCGTCGTGTGGGGCAAGCTGGCCGAGATCTGCGGGCAGTACCTCCGCAAGGGCAAGCTGGTCTACATCGAAGGCTCCATCCGCACCGATAGCTGGGACGACAAAGAAACCGGCGTGAAGAAGTACCGCACCGAGATCGTCGCCAACACGATGCAGATGCTCGACAAGAAGGGCGACGACGAAGGCGGCGGTTACAGTGGCGGCGGTGGCTATCGCAAGGCCGCACCTGCAAGCGCACCCGCCGGCGGCGGACGCGGCGGCGAGATCGAAGACGACGACGAAGTGCCGTTTTAACAACAGCACATTGCCGCGGAGCGGCATCAGAAGGTAGCGAGGGGTGAGAGCGAAGCGAACACCCCTCGCCGACGGATTTGAAAGGGTTTGTGCCGCGTCAGCGGCACTGGAAGGGCTCACGCGGCCCGTTCCACTGCCGCTGACGCGTCAGGAAAACTCTGGAGACAATCCCTTTTCCAGGGGTGTTCGCTTCGCTCTCACCCCTGGCTACCGTCTGAAGCCGCTCCGCGGCGGTACAGCACACCCATGTACGCCGGCGAACGATTCAACAGCATCACCCACATCGCCGGCAGCGTGATGGCGATCATCGGCTCCGCGTTTGCCATCCGCGCGGTGATGAATCGTGATGCCACCACTGTCACCGCGATCGCGATCTACGGCGCCATGATGATCGTGCTCTACCTCAGCTCCACGCTCTATCACTCGTTGCGCGGCAAGGCGAAGCAGCTCTTCCACGTCTTCGACCATTGCGCGATCTATCTGCTCATCGCCGGAACCTACACGCCGATCACGCTCATCACGCTGCGCGGCGCGTGGGGCTGGTGGCTGTTCGGCATCGTCTGGACGCTGGCCATTGCCGGCGTGATGAAAGACGTCCTGCTCCCCAACCGCTACCGGCCGATCTCCGTCGTCCTCTACGTCCTCATGGGATGGCTGGTCGTCGTCGCCATCAAGCCGCTGCGGCTGGCCATGCCGCCGAACGGCATCTTCTGGCTCGCCGCGGGCGGCGCGATCTACACCGCGGGCATCGTCTTCTTCGCGCTGTCGAAACGCGTCGCGCACATGCACGGCATCTGGCACCTCTGCGTGATCGGCGGCAGCGCGTGCCACTACGTTGCGGTCATGCGGTACGTGGCGGCGTAGCGTTGCCGAGGTAGCGCTCGCGCAGGATGCGCAGGTGATGACGCTCGTGGCCGAGGAGGATGAACGCAAGCGCACGGACGCTGATCGGATTATCGCTTGCCACTCCCCTGCGATCCCACGCCTCGGCGGGCAGCGCGCGCAGCATCATCACGTTCGCCTTCCGCACCGTTCCAAACTCCTCGGCGAGATCCGCGATCGGACGATCGTCGGATGCTGCATTGGCGACGTACGGATCCTGATCGAATCCAGGCAGCGGTGTCGCATCACCGCGGGCGATGCAGAGCGCGCGATACGCGAAGATCCGCTCGGCATCGATCACGTGTCCGACGAGCTGCTTCACGCTCCACTTATCCGGCTCGTAGCGATGCGCTGCCTGCTGCTCGGAGATCCCGCCGAGGAGCTTGGCCGTTTCGTGCGACTGCGCGTCGAGCGCGGACACGACGTCGTCTTCCGTCGCAAGATCGATGTAGCGCCCGTAGTAGGTGGCAAATTCGCCGGCTTGGGGACGTCCCGCATTTTTCATCCGCGCATCATCGCGTAGACTCCGCCGCAATGAAAGAGCTGGAGATCGGACGGCTGAATGGCGATGCCGAAGCGCGCGCGTGTGCGGAGATGATGGCCACGAGCGATCCGTGGATTTTCTTCGGACGCACGTTCGAGCAGTGCCTGGCGCGCGTCACGAATCCGGCCGGCGACGTGTGGGTGGCGCGCGAGGATGGCATCGCGCGCGGCTTCATCATCATCGTCACGCAAGGCGCGTTCGTCGGCTACATCCAGGTCGTTTGCGTCGCCGCCGACGCGCGCGGCAGCGGCCTCGGATCGAAACTCGTCGCCTTCGCGGAACAACGGATCTTCGCCGAGTTTCCGAACGTCTTTCTCTGCGTCTCCTCGATCAACCCCCGCGCCCGTCAACTCTACGAACGCCTCGGCTACAAACTCGTGGGCGAACTGGATGACTACATCGTGCGCGGCCACTCCGAGTTTCTGATGCGCAAGTCCGTCGGACCGCTCGCGGAGTTCGTAAAGAATCAACCCTGATCTTTTGCCGCGGCCGCCGCGGCCATGGCCCGGAAGCGCTGGCGCAGCATCTCCAGCCGCTCCTCGATGCCGGGCACCGACATCACCACCTGCTCGATGTGCTTCCCGAATCCCGGTCCGGCGGCGATCTGGCGAATCTCCGGAAGCAGGTGCTGGAACTTCGCGAAGGTAGCGAAGATCTCGCCGTTCGCGTCGAGGAACATCTCGCGGTCGATGGCGTCATGCGTGACGAGCGAGCAGGCCATGTCCCAGTAGCCGACCACCATGCGCACGTGCGGATTGTGCGGTCCGGCCAGTGCCGCTTTCACGTCGTCGATGGTCTCGGGATTGAAGTCGCGAACGAACCACAACCGCGCTTCGCGAAGAAGCGTTTCGCGGCGCATTTCGAAGATCTGCAGGATGAGTTTGGCGCTTTCGTACGGCGTCGGCATGAACAGGACTTTATCGCAAACACAAAAGCGTCTCACCACAAAGACACAAAGGACACAAAGGTCTTCTTCGTGTCCTTTGTGCCTTTGTGGTGAAAAGCCTTTCAGCGCGCGTCGGAGCGAAGTCGCGATGCGCCGCTAGTCGTCCAGGTGTACGGAATCTCCGGCGAGTCGAACGGCAGGCGGTAGTGATCGGGGTCCTCGTAGTTGTAGGCGTTGGTCGGGTAGTTGATGACCAGCGCGTCGGTCGAGCCGATGTTCTGCAGGCCGTGCCAGACGCCGGCGGGAAGAATGACGAAAGTCGGCCGCGCATCGCCTACGTACAGCTCGGCGATGCGGCGATAGGTCGGGCTTTCTTCGCGTCCGTCGAAGAGCACGACCTTCAGATTGCCCTGATTGACGAACAGGCGATCGACCGTTTTCGCGTGACAGCTCCACGCGCCGATCGCGCCCGGAAAGAGGCGCGACTGATAGATGTGCACCACCGGCATCCCGGTCGGATCCCACTCCGTGCGGAACATCTCCGTGATGATGCCGTGGTCGCGCGGAACGTGGAGGACTTCACGCACCACGATGCCGTCGATCTGCTCCTCGATCTTCTGCCACTCCTTCGTCACCAACTGCGGATCTTTTCGCGCGCCAGGAAGCATTCATTCTCCTCGATTACAAACCTTTGAAACGGCGAACACGGTTGATGAACGCGCCCTTCCGCGGCCAGAGCGATGCAAGCAACAGCCTTGGATGACGCAGGCGCCGTACGAAGCGCCCGATCAACTGAGGAACGAGTTGCCGGAGGAGCTCGCCATCGGTGAAGGTCCGCACGACGGTGCGCTCGGCCACGATGCTCGCCAGCAGAGCCGCCTCGAGGTCCGGTTCCGAAGCAATGCGCGCGCTCCACGCCGCCTGCTCATCGTTCGGCTTCCGCCGATAGACGTCGCGCCGCGTCGACGCCGGAAATTTGATCGCGGTGAGCCGCGGCACGAACTTGAATTCGAATCCGGCAGCACGCGCGCGCCGCCACAGGTCGATTTCCGGCGTGACCGCGAGCTCGCGATAGTCACGCCATCCGCCGAGCGCCTCCGTCACCGAACGGCGATGCACCGTGCATGACGGTGGCGACCAGGCGCCGTCCTCGGGACGCGGCCTCACCGGCCGCGGGTCAGGCGTGTCGGGCGAAACACTGACGAGCAATGAATACGTCATCGCCGCATCGGACGAATCGAGCGCGGCAACGTGCGCTTCCAGATGATGCGGCAGCCAGAGATCGTCGTGGCCGAGGTAGGCGATGAATTCGCCGCGAGCCTGCCGCAGTCCTTCGTTGTTCGGAGCGCTCTGATGGCGCGTGTTCGCGGGAAGATTGATCCAGCGGATTCGCGGATCGCCGATCGACGCGACCACCTGTTCGGAGTCGTCGGTGCAGCCGTCACCGACGACGAGAATCTCGAAATCGTGCATCGTTTGTCGCAGCACGCTGCCGATCGAGTACGGGAGGACGCTGCTCCAGTTGTACGTGGCGATGACGACGGAAACCCGGGGCGACACTGCCCGAATTGTCTCACGCGGAAAGAGACCTTTTTCACGCGGAGACGCGGGGATCGCGGAGATAAAACTTTCTTTCTCCGCGTTCTCCGCGTCTCCGCGTGAAAACGGTTCCCTTTATCAACGCGCGCGGACGACCACGAACGTCACGTCGTCGTTCGGCGGCCGTTCGCCGTTCCACCGCTTCGCGGCGGCCGCGAGTGATGCGATCACATCGTCCGCCGTTGCGCCCTTTGCAGCGGCGACGAATTCGTCGATCGCGGCGGCGTATCCAAGCTGCTGGCCGTTCGCGTTCTGCAGTTCGGGGAAGCCGTCGGTCATGAAGAGCACCGTGTCGCCGGCGGCGAGATCGATCGAGACGTCGTGATAGTCGGCGCCGAGGGTTCCGAGCGGTGTTGCTCCACGCGCGACTTCCTCGATCTTGCCGTTGCGTGCACGATGGACGTACCCCGGCAGCATGCCGGCCGAGGCCACAGTGAGCCGGTCGCGGTCGAAGCGCGCGAGCAGCAGCGCCATGGCCATGCGCCCGAGGTCCATGCGCTTCACCTTTTCGGCAGCGTCGCGCAGGAACTGCGCCGGCATCACCTCGGGTGTGTAACCGGCGAAGAGCGCCTTCACCACCGTCACCATCGTTCCCGCTTTCGCGCCGTGGCCGGTAGCGTCGCCGACGGTCGCGGTGAGAACGCCGTTCGGCGCCACGTGGAAATCGTAATAGTCGCCTCCGACTTCCGCCGCCGTCAGCGTGAAGACCGCTACGTCGAAACGGTCGTGCGCCGGCACCGACTTCGGCAGCATCGACAGTTGGAAGCGCCGCGCTTCTTCGAGGTCGAGCGACTTGCGGTCGTATTCGAGCTCCAGGATGCGCTGCTGAATCTCCTGCTCCTTGCGCGTGCGCTCCTGCTCGACGATCGTCTGCTGCTGCAGGCTGAGATCCTGCGCCATTCGATTGAAGGCCGCGGCCAGCTGGCCGATCTCGTTGTTCGACTTCACCGGCAGGCGCGTCATCAGATCGCCCTGGGCAATCCGTTCCGCGCCGCGCGTGACGAGGTTCACGTCGCGCGTCATGTGATTGGCGATCGGAACGATGCCGATGAGCGCGACGAAGATGAGCGCGATGCCGTAGCCGAAGTTCTTGCCCGCCGTCTTGCGCAGCTCCTCGAGGTTGTCGCCGACCGGTCGCGCCACGCCGACGCGCAGCCCGCTCTGCGGATCGCGCGACATCACCACGATCCATTCCTTGATGTCGTTCAACGGCCGGTTTTTCAGAACGCGGTCGGTGATTCCGGCGCCATCGAGTGTTTTGCGATCGTCGGGCGTACGCGTGTAGACGTTGTTGTCGCGGTCGACGGCGAAGGTGATCTCGTCCGCGTCATCGCCGTGCACGCCGAGGACGCGGCGGACCACTTCCGGCGTGCTCACCTGCGCGGAGATGTGGCCGACGATGTTCCCCTCTTTGCGCAGCGGCACGTTGAATCTCTGGCCGAAGATCAGCGTGGCCTGCCGCTCGCGCTGACGCAACTGCTGCTTCTCGGCCTCGGTCAGCTTGCGCTTAACGATGACGTTTTCCGTCGTCGTTGCCACAGCCGGCGCAGGAGCGGTATGGGCAGCCTCGGCCTGTTTTTTCTCGGCCTCGCGCTGCGCCCGTTCAACCTCGCGCGCCTGATCCCGCGCAGCGCGCGCCGCCACGCGCTGCTGCTCCCGGGCGGCGAAAAACGCCTCGCGCGCTTTCTGCGCGGCGTCGAACTGCTCTTTCCACTGCGCCTGCGTCATCTTCAGCGACGCGTTCAAATCCTTCTGCAGTTGCTGGATTCGTTTCTCCGCCGCCGCACGCTCCTCGGGCGGCATCGTCTGCGCGCTCATCCCGAGCTTCGTGCCGAGCGTCGAGATTTCGTTGATCAGCGCCCGCTGCTCCGGCGACATCGTAAATTTCGGCAGTTGTGGCGCAGGCGGGATGGCGATGACCGTCGGCTCCGGCGACTCCGGTGCTTCCGGTGTCTCCGTGTCGGATTCATCGTCCGCGTCTGCCGCGTCTGCGGCCTGCGGCGGCGGTGCAACAGCGGGCGGCTGCTTCACACCCGGCGGCGCGTTCGGATTCGCCTGCGGCGCGTGCCGAACGGCCTCCTGCACGATCGTCTTCACCTGGGGCACCGCCACGCGCATCGGCTGGATTTCGAGCGAATCGACGAGCGACGCCGCGTCGCCCATCGTCAGAAGGATGTTGCCGACGTCGGGCGTGCGATCCGCCGCGCCCGACGGGATCGGCAGCGCCGACACCTCGGCCAGCCGCTGCTGCAGATCGCCGCGAATCGTGGCCAGACGCCGATCCATCTGCCGCGTCCGCGCATCCGCTTCCTTCCGATACGCCGATTCCAGCGCGCTCCGAGACGACCGATACGAATAGATGACGATCACGCTCAGCGGCAGAACCGAGAGAAGAAAACAGGCGAGCACAAGCTGAGCACGGATCTTCATCGAAGCAATCGAGATGGTAAGACGAAAATTGGTGGAGAAGGTTTGGGGAGGCAGATCTACTGATCCTCTGATCTACGGATCACGGATCTACTGATTCCCGCGGCGATGGCTAACGAATACATCGGGATCACCGGAACGCGATATCGCGAATACGACTCCGGACCTGCTCCGGCGACGATGAAGTAGCCGATGGTGATCACCACGAGCACGGCCAGTTTCCTATCCGCCGTAAACAGAACCACGACGCCGATCGCGGCAAAGATCAGGCAGAGGCTCGTATAAACGACGAGTGCCCGCTCCAGCCACGGCCGCATCCCCACGATCTCGCGCACTGCTTCGCGGCCGCCTGCGAGAAGGTTTACGGCGATGCCGCGCGACATTACCTTCGCGTACGCGAGCGGATGCCCGAGGAGGATGGCGCGCGCCATCCGGCGTTGGCAAACGTCGCGCTGCGCGTCGGTGAGCTTACTGACGTCGTTCACTCCGAACTGTTGCCGCAGGCACGCATCCAGCTCGTTCCGAAGAGTGGCCTGCTGACGCACGACATTCTCCTGAAAGTCTCCCGGCTGATCGACGGCCAGCACGCCCGCGCACCGGTAGAACAGCAGTTCGTACGACGCGACCGACGACACGATCGGAACGCCTGTTTCGCGATCATTGCGCAGCGTCCACAAACCCGGCAGAAGCAACGCGCAGGCGACGAACAGCGCCACGAGACGCATCGCCACATCGCGACGGGTCCAGAAAAGATAGAGCGCAACCGGAACGAAGAAGGCTATGCAGATCGGCCGAATCAGCACCGCCGCGCCGAGAAGCAGCCCGGCGATTGCGCCCTGGAGCAGCGGACGACCGATGTGCTCCGCGATGCGCCAGACCAGGACGAAGACGATCACGAGAACGATCGTGAACGCCGTCTCGGTCAGTATTTTGTTCGCGTGATGAATGGTGGGCAGATCGATGGCCAGGATGCCGCCGGCGATGACGCTCGTCCGGAAGTCGCCGGTCATCCGGCGCACGATGATCACGAAGCCGGCGGCCAGCGCAGCAGCGGCGAAATGCTGCGCCAGCGCGATCGGCCGGATGCCCATACCGGCCGCGCGAAACGGCATCAACAGCAGCGGATAGCCGGGAGTGCGGCGCGTCTCCACGACGCCCGCGCGCGTGAACCCATGGCCCGCGGCCAGGCTGTCGGCGTTGAGAAGGTAGACCGCGCTGTCTCGCGCTTCGTGATTGCGATCGAGGAGGAAATACCCGACGTGCGTCGCCAGCGCGAGGAGCAAGACCGCCATCGCTCCTTTCGCCGTCGAAGTCACGAGCGTCGCCGCGAACTACTCTTCGTCCACCTCGTCCGGCGCGTCGAAATTCGTCCAGACGTTCTGCACGTCGTCGTGGTCGTCGAGCATCTCCATCAGGCGAATCATCGACTTCGCCTTCTGTTCGTCGAGGCTGATCGAGTTCGACGCGATCTGACCCATCTTCGCTTCCACCGTCGGGATCTTGTTCTTCTCCAGCGCCTCGCGCACCTGCTCGAACGCTTCGGGTGACGTGTAGATCTCGAAGACCTCGGGATCGCCGCTCTGCAGATCGTCGGCGCCCGCTTCGAGCGCCACTTCCATCAGCTTGTCCTCGGATACCGCGCTCTTCTCCACCGCGAAATAGCCCTTGCGCTCGAACTGAAAACGGACCGAGCCGGGCGTGCCCATGTTGCCGCCGCACTTTTCGAAGATGTGGCGGATTTCCGGCGTGGTGCGATTGGTGTTGTCGGTCATCGTCTCCACCATGACCGCCACGCCGCCGGGACCGTAGCCCTCGTACGTCAGCTCTTCGTAGACCACGCCTTCGAGCTCACCGCTGCCGCGCTTGATGGCGCGCTCGATGTTGTCCTTGGGCATGTTGTTGGCCTTGGCCTCGGCCACGGCAGCGCGCAGGCGCGGGTTGCCGGCAGGATCGCCGCCGCCCATGCGCGCGGCAACGGTCATTTCCTTGAGGATGCGGGTGAAGATCTTTCCGCGCTTCGCGTCGGCCGCACCTTTCTTGTGCTTGATGGTGCTCCATTTGCTGTGGCCGGACATCGGGATGCTCCTTATGGTCGGACGGGACCTCGGTCCCGGATATTTTGAGGGGGCGCGATTATAGCCGAAGCGCCGTCACCTGCGAGAGCCGACCGTGGCCCGCAGAGTCCGCAGCCGCAGGTCGAGCTCCTCCGGCGTGATGTGCGCGTACTTTTCGGGCAGCAGCCGCCGGCTGGACGATTCGAAAACGGCAAGCAGCTCCATGTATTCGAGCAGCTCCGTATCGCGGCTCGGGAAGTAATCGGCAGCCGCGGCCACGAACTGATCGGCGGAAACCGTCGTCGACGAATCGCGCGCCGCATCGTCGTTCGCCATCAGGATCACCGCCTCGACGTCTGCGTTCGAATAGCCGACCAGCTTCTTCGAGAAGGCATCGCGAATCGAGGTGAAGTCGACGTCGGTGTTGATGCGATTTTTCCGCACCACGGCGCGGGCGATGTTTTCGACCTCCTCCGGCGTCTGCGAGTAAAGAAACGGGATCTTGCGATCGAGACGGCCGGCGCGCTTGAGATCGACGTCGAGCTTGTCGGGCCGGTTGGTCATCACCAGAAAAAGAATTCGCCCTCGGTTCGAAGTGTCCGACATGAACTCTTTGATCCGGGCGATGACGCGCGACGACGTGCCGCCGTCGCCGTCTCCATCCGTGTTGCCGAACGCGCGGTCGCCTTCATCGACGATGACCACGACCTGTCCGATGGCGCGGATGACGTTGAGGATCTTCTCCAGATTGCCCTCGGTGGCGCCGACCCACTTCGATCGAAAGTTTTTCAGCTTGATCGTGGTCAGTCCGCACTCCCGCGCGAAGGCCTCGGCAACGAACGTCTTCCCCGTTCCCATCGGACCGGTGAAGAGGATGCCCATCGGCACGCGCGCGGTCTGGCCGTCGCGAATGCTGCCGGCGATCACGAGCAGATCCTTCTTCACCTCGTCCATGCCGCCGACGACTTCGAAGCCGAACGCGGGGACGACGAACTCGATCAATCCGAAGCATTCGCGCTCCAGGATCTCGCGCTTGCGGCTGGCGATGAGGCGATCGACTTCCTGCCGCGCGCGGTCGCCTCGATCGGCCACGGCGCGCTCCACCGGCTGCGCGCCGGGCGCGAGGAGCTTGACGATCTCGTCCTGTCCTAATCCTGAAGTCAGCGCGGCCAGTTTCTTCGCGCGCTCTTTCGCATCGCTGCCGCCGAGGAGGTGGGCGATGAACTCCTCGCGCTCGGCGGCCTCGCTCTCGCTTCGCGGCGCGGGCGTGAGAATGGCGATGATCTGGATGGCCTTGAGTCCGGCGGTAATCTCGGCGTACCGATCGGCTTCTTTGTCGCTGAGCTGATCGTCCGCGATCAGCGCCGCGGCGCGACGCGTGTCTCGATCAGGCATCGGCACTTCGACCACCGCCACTTTCGGATTGGAGATCAGCTTCGACGAAAGATCGGTGAGGTTTTCCGAGACGAGGATGACGATGTTGTCGGTGTGCTCGATCTCCGGCAGAAACGACCAGCGATGCAGCGTCACGACCGCGCCGCGATCCGACTCGCTCTGAAAATTCGGATCGCCAGCCGGCGCGAGCGCCTCCGCATATTCGAGGATGACCGCCGTCTTCGTCGACGCGATCAGCAGCCGTTCCATCGCCGCCAACGCCCGCGTCTTGTCCTCAGGGAGCAGCAGATCATCGAGATGATCCACACCCTTCGCGCGCTTCAAAAAACGAACGCCCGTGGCCACGTTGTAGACGACGACCGTGTCCTTCGTCTCCTGCAAAAGCGTGTTGCCGAGAAACTCGGTGATGGTCAGCGTCTCGCCCCCGCTGATCACGGCGTCGTACACATTGCCATGCAGCACAAACACAGACGCTTCCCCGCGCACATAGCGGCGTCGAAGGTCTTCAGCCCAGGGGGGAAGGGGTTTCGGTTCAGGCATTTCGTTAGTAGATCAGTGATCAGTAGATTAGTGGATCAGGAGATTAGGGAGGCAGCGATTCCTAATCTACTAATCCACTGATCTCCGAATCCACTCATCAACTCCCTCCCCTGATCGACTGATCACTGATCTACTGATCCACTGCCTCATCACGCCTCAATCGCGTGCAGGATCTTCTCCGTATCGACAGCCGTCTGCCGGATCGACTCCACGCCATCGAGCAGGTCGTCGAGCTGTCCGGACAACTCCGCCGGCGACTGCATCGTCACGATCTGATCGGCGATGAGTTGGAACGAATTCTCGATCAGGTCGAGTTGCCCTTTGGCCACGCCGAGGTAGTTGCGGATGTCGTGCAGCTTCTCGAGGCGCTTCAGGATCACCGCCAGATTCTTTCCGGCGATGTCGCGCTCCTGCTGCGTCGCATTCTTCGCCGCCGCGCGGGCTCGCCAGCGTTCGCAGTCGCGTTCGAGCGAATCGAGATCGATGTCGGCCAGGTAGTTCTCATACCGGCTGCAGGTCAGCGCCATCTCCAGAAACGAGTCGACGAGCTTCCGCGTCTTGATCAACTCCCCGCGCAGCAGATCGCCGGTGAACGACGGATTCTGCGACGCCAGCCGGTTGATGTCCTGCTGCCGCGCCACCAGCCGCTCCACCCGCGCCCGCTGCTCCTCCGGCAGCGACTTCATCCGCTCGTTGCGATCCTGCTCTTCCAACGCCAGCCGGATTTTCTCGAACCGCGGATCCCACAGCAGCCGCCGCAGCGTCGGATTGTCGGGCCCATGCAGAAGCCAGATCGCTTCCGCGCCAAGCGCCCCAAGCGCCAGCACCGGATTCAGCGTCAGCACCGACGCCGCCAGCGCCCCGCCGAGGAGCGAAAGATTGTACGGATTCGAGAACGCCAGCTTCAGATACGGCCGCTTCTCGAAGATCGCCTCTTTCGCCATGTCCTTGGCCGTATCGCGCACAGCCTGCGCCAACTTCGGAGGCGGCAGCCCTGCCTGGTTCGGTTTGATGGGATCAGCCACGACGCGGATTGTACCGGCAGGCGGTTCGCGGGCGTTCCGGAGGTTCGACACGTGTCGCGGTTCGATGTCTGTTGTGATTTTCGCTATCATTCTGGCGATCCCTCAAAACGGTGGCTCGGATGAAAAGGCGCGCGTGTCTTCTGATTGCGGTATTCGCTCTCTCCCATTCGTACTGCCTCGCCGCCCGGAAGAGCGTTCCACAGAAGTCGGTGATCCGGCCGGGAGAGCCCTTGGACGTGACGCTGACCGTGAGCGGAACGAAGGAGCGCGTGCGCGTTCACGTTCACAATCTCACCACCAATATCGTGAGTGTGATCGGCGGCGACGAGCAGATCGTGGTCAGTTCAGGCGGCGAGAAGAACGTCGTGACGATGCACGTAATCGGGGTCAGTCCGGGCGACTCATCCTTCTCCATGGAGATCGATCACACCGAGCCCGACCTCGTCTTTCGGCGCGAGCTTCGCCGTGTTGCCGAGGAGACGCGCAAACGGGCGGCGGCACTGGAGCCGATACGGCTCCCGACGGGGCGCGATGTGTATCGCCTCGAGGATGTGGTGAACGTGCTGCAGCAGGCCGACAACGATCTCCGCAACGTCTTGTTCGAACCGGTATGGGAACCCTTTCGCGATGCGCTCGACGACTATGTCGCGAGCCTGATTCGCAGCGCGAATGAAGAAGCTCGCGAAGTTCCGGAGTCGTCACTCGCGAGCAACGCGCCAGCCGTCGTCGTCTCGTACCGGCTCGTTGCGAAAAAGCGAGTGGTCGACAAGGAGCGGGCATGGTCGTTCTTCACGGACCTCATCAACCTGCTTTTAGGCACCGCGGAGAAGGGAAGCAACCGCGAGATCTGCGTGCAGACGATCCCGCCGGGTTTCGAGATCACCTTGTCGCCGCGGAGCGACGCAGGCCACGCGCAGCCGGTGACGACGCCGTCGCTCATGACGATCAAAGTGGGGACGCACAGGTTTCAGATCGCGGCAAGGAACGGGAGCATCGCCAGCAGCGGAGAGCTTGATTTCTTGCGGAATCCGCGCGTGATGATCGAGTGTCCCGTCAAGTTCAGGAAGGACGATCCTGCGGCGTGCCGTTTCCGCGAGGAGGCCGCGACACCATGTCCGCCGCGATGATTCCCGAGAACGAGACCGAGAGGCGGTTCCGAGTGGCGTTCTCGTATGCGAGCGAGAACCGCGACTTCGTCGGCAAAGCCGCGATTCTTATCGCGGAGCTGTTCGGCGAGACGGCGGTCCTCTACGACAAATTTCACGAGGGCGAGTTCGCACGCGACGATCTCGCCTCCCACCTGCCACGGCTTTACCAGGAGGAGTCCAGCCTCATCGTGGTCGTGATTGGTCCCGACTATCAGGCTAAAAAGTGGACGGGCCTCGAATGGAAGGCCATTCGAGAGGTGATCCGCACGCGCCAGAAGCGTGACAGAAACGAGGTGATGCTGTCCCGATTCAAGGGAGTGACGCCGGAAGGGCTGGCCGCGGAGCCGGGGCCGGGCTTCGTCGAACTGGATGAAAAGACCCCGGGGCAGTTCGCGAAAGTGATTCTGCAGCGTCTCGCTGCGAACGAAAAAAAGAAACGCGATCACTACCTCCATCGGCTGTACATGCGCCTCTCCTGGTACTGGCTCGCGATCGGCATCGTCCTACCGCTCCTGGCTTTGGCTCTGTATCCCGTATCGATGCGGGCCGGGTCGATCCTGCTTTCGGGTCTGCTCATGGGCACAATGGGTGTCGTCGTCAATTTCACGGCGACGCGATTCGAGCGCGTGACGCCCGTTTTCTGGAAGGTGTTCGTCGCGCTCGCTCTGGCGTGCGCGGCACTCTTTGGCACCTACAGAAAGATGGTCGTTCGGGTGGACGTAACGCAGACGAACGGATCGTCGAAACAGTTCGCGTATGTGACCGGCTCGACCACCGTTCCGTCGAACAAATCCTCAGACTGTGCGTGTCAGGCCGGCAGCTCTGCGGTCGAATGTGCGCGGGGCACCACATCGGATGAGGAGATGGATGCTTGTTTCGGTGCGAATCGAATCCTGTTTGCGAAAGGTCTGTTGCTTGTGCTCTACCTCGCTGCAACCAGTGCGTTCGTGGCGACGGTGGAGCTCGGAAGGCTCGCGCGGAGAATCGCTCCGAAGCAGGCGATTCATTAGTGGACTCTCGCGACATGAGTCAGTGTCACCAGCAAGATTCGAGGGGTTGATCCATTGATTGCCCGGCGTCGTGTTCGTCGGCAGCATCGGTACACGTGCGGCTCACACATCTTTACCGCCTCGCCGGAAGCTTTGACGTCCAAATGTAATCAGTCGTCTCTGGCGGAGCGCGTGGCGATGCTGCTCGAAACGGCGTAACATCCGCGCTCGGCAATCCCCATACATCGAGAAGGAGGCGAAGATGTGGTTACCTGTCTCGGTATCTCGACCCCTTTCCGGCCGTTTCGGCGGTTTTCGCTGCGAGCCTCTCAAAGCGTGTCTGCGCGCGACGACGCATCCGCGCCTGCCGCATTGGATTGATCTCGATGCCCGCGCTTCCGGCGGCGGAATCGGCGCGATCGAGCACTACCGCTTCTGGGTCGTCGATCATAGCGACCGCCTCGTGGCGAGGCCGCGTATCGTCGACGTCCCGCGCCACGGCTTCGCGCTGCCACCCGGCCGCTATCGCGCATTCGTCTCGATCGCCGATCGTGCCGGCGCGGTCGAAATCGCCTCAGCCGGCGTGATTGTCGGACCGAAGGTGCGGCTGTTGGATTGCGGCGCCGTGATGAGCAGTTGGGGCGCGCTGACGCAGATCGACCTGCCTACGACCGCTGCTTCGATCGACCTCGCCGATGTTCTGAAGGAGGCCAGCGGCGCGACCGATTCGACATCGATGTGGATCCAGGCATTCGGCGCCACCGGCGGCTATGGCCAGAACGAAATCGAGAAAGGCGGCAGTCCGGGCGCCGTCGGATTTGCGCAAACCGTGACCTCTCTCGCCGGTTTCAAATCAACCTTCGGCACGACCGTCGTCAGCTACTACCTCGGCGATAACGGCAGCCACGATCTCGGCGGCGGCGACGGCGGCGCGTCAACGATCATGTTTACCGGCAGCACGTGGCCAACCTCGATCGCCAATGTCGTCGTCATCGCGGGCGGCAGTGGTGGCGGTGGCGAGGGCGGAACCAGCCATGGCGAGGACGGAGGCGCGGGAGGAATTGCCAACGCCGCCTCGAGCTCGTCCGCTGTGAACGGTTCCGGCGTCATCGGCGGCGGCGATTCCGGCGGCGGCCCAGGCCACAACGGAAACTCGGGGAATCAGACCGCCAAGCTGGCCGACCAGTGGTCGACCGACGGCATCGGCGGCTACGGCGGTACCGGCTCCGACGTGTTGCGAGAATTCACGAACGGCAGCGCGTCCAGCGTTGGATACGCGATCACCGGCCGAGGAGGCAACTCGGACGGCGATGGAGGCGGGGGCGGCGGCGGCTATGGCGGCGGAGGCGGCGCGGTGAACGAGACCACCAAAGGCGCGGGCGGTGGCGGCGGTGGAAGTTACGCGACGGGATCGACGATCACGACCGACACGCAGGCGGCCGCGGCGTCGAACGACTCCGGCAGCGCCTCCGGCGTGATGCGCATCGTCTTCAACAACTCCGTATCGGCATAGGTTTTCGTTCGCGCCGAGAGGTCGTCGCGAATCCACCAGGTAGGGAAACTCTCGTCCGCCACACTCCTACTCACAGAAAGGGAACGCACTACATGCATCGAATCAGTCGATCTCTGCTCGCACTCGTCCTCGCTCTCGCCGTCGCCGCGCCACTCGCAGCACAAACGCGGATGCGTCTCAACATCGACGATCGAGCGCTCGCCTCGCTATGGCGGGCTAGCGGCCCGTCCTATGTAACGTAAGCTACGATGTCCGCACATCCAGGAGCATCGCCGTATGGCCGTCCAGAAGCTGCAGGTTTTTCTTGCGAGTCGGTTCGAGGAGTTTCGCGACGAGCGAACTGCGCTCGCTAAGCGGCTCAATAGCGTCAAGACGTTGCCGGTCGAAGCTATTGACCTCAATGACAGCTCCTCTAATGAGCGGCCCCCGCTGCAGGTTTGTTTTGAAGCGGTTGAGCGCGCGGAAGTATTTGTTCTGTTGATCGGCCATACGTATGGTGCCGGCGTGCACAAAGAGGATGGCGAAAGCTACACGCATCTCGAATACCGTCGTGCCATCGAGGACCGCGCGAAGATCGTCCTCCCGTGGGTGAAGGGCTCGATCGAGGAAGTCGCCGAGCGGCCAGATTGTGACTCGCGTCTCCGCAAATGGCTTTTTGAGATCAAGAAGCGGCACAAGGCAGCTCCCCTCGATTCAAGTCTCACTCCCGAGCAAAACGCCAGCACCATCTTCGAGACGGTCCTCGAGCGTCTCTGGGAGATCTACTCCGGCGGCGGACGTGCGCCCGAAGACGACGACGACGTTTCGTCGGGGTGGGACGAGTCACCGATCCGCCGCGACGAATTGAGCGACTACGAACGTGTCGTCGCTGACCGCGTCGCGCCGCCGCTCAGGCTCATGGCCGCAAATCACGCCACAGAGGCGTGGGCCGCGCTGCAGTTGCAACTGCCGCACATCGCGATCAAGCATTTGAAGGCATCCGTGGACCTCGTGCCGCTCGATGTCGTGCCTGGCTACTGGCTGGCGCGATTGCTCATCGCCAGCGGCCGACGGCCGGAGTGTGTTCAGGGGCGCAGTGTGGCCCTCGATTGCGCTCGCATTGCAGAGCGTCAGCGGAACGAACTGCGGCAGATGGTCGCCCTCATTCTCGCCGCGCGCGCGAACGAACGGCTGGAGGAGCGAAATGCGGCCGTCGAAGCCGCAGAAGCGGCGCACAATGTGATGTCGCATCACTGGATGGCCAAGCTGGAGTTAGGGCGGCAATACGCGCTCTCTCAGCAACAGCGCAAGGCGTTCAAGTACGCGGATGACGCGTTCTGGCTCCGGGCGGAAACCATCCGGCAGATCGATCGAGATCCCGCTTATCGCGCGCTCCGTTCTTTTGAGTTGTTCCGCAAAGAGCTGGACGAGAACGTACGCGAAAGGACCGAGGCCGTATTCGACAGCGAGCTCGCGACGATTGATTTTCTGCGACAGTTCGGTGCGGAGATCCCGACCAACGAGATTTGGGCTGTCTGGCCGGATCGCAGTACCGCGTCTTCTCTGCAGCGCGTTCGCAGAGCACGCAGCGCGGCGAGGCACACGCTCCGCCTCCTGCAGGATTGTGCGCAACGTCTCGCAGCAGAGGCAGAAGCGTTCAACAGCCACGAGTTTCACGGCCTCAGTCAGGCCACGCTCGAAAGCATCGAGAGGGAGCACGAAAAAGAGCGAAAAAACATGGAGGCGGCAGCGACACGAAGAGAGGACGCCGAGAGCAAGGCGGCACGGGGGATGAGACGGCTGCAGATGATGTCCGCTATCGCCGGTCTTATCATGCTAATCCTGGTCGGCGCCGCCATGATCCAGCGTGATTCCGATTGGCGGATCGGGCTGCTGGCTGGTGCCGCACTGGTGGTGATCGGCGCGGTTGTACTTGGGGCGAATGTCGTCGGCCCCGTGTACCACGACCCACGAAATCGCGCCTCGACGGCCGGCGACGCCCGCAATGAGGCCGCGAGAAAACTAGCGGCGCACGACACGGCACTCGCCGACTTCGGCATCGCAGCGGCAAACATGCGCGAGCACCTGGTCCTCTTCGGGAATCTCGTTCAGTCGTTCGAGCAATGCGCCGCGCTCCATATCCCCATTTCACCCGTAAGCACGATGCTCCGGGATAAGAAGCCCGGCGACATTGTCCGCGTCAAAGCAAGTGCGGAGCATGTCCGCCTCGAGGCCGACCTTCTCGACGGCGATCTGCTCTTCCTTGCCAAGGACCCCTTTGCAGCACAGACCGACTACTGGTTCGCCCGCTACATGGGTCCGGGAGGCGATCCCGACGTGTACTCCCGCCGCCGCGCATACTTCACGGGCTGAAGCGATGATCAGCCGTAACAACGCCGAAGATGACGCGGATCATCAGCGCATTTTCGCCGGCCGAAAGCCTTGACAACCAACTGAAGTGTCCGCATCCTTCTTTCGATAACCCCGGACAGACGTTCGACGAAAGAGGAGAAAAAAACTATGGCCAGCAAAACACCGGTCGCGTCCAAGAAAATTGTCAAACCTGACCCGGGCCGTGTCTTCTACCGCCCGGCTGTCGACGACGTCCTCAAACGCGGCGAGCTCTCCGAGATCAACGCGCTGATCAAAGGCGCGCAATCGGTCAAAGCCAAGTATGGCGACATCGACGGCCTTATCAGCAAGCTGCAGGCGGCCGCGCTGAAGGCCAAGTAATGGACGCCTCGCGGGCAGACGCACTGCCTGTCCGCTACGCGGGGCTCGACGACATCGTCAACCGCGTTCCAGTGAGCGTGGTCTGGGAGATCACGCTCGCATGCGATCTCGCCTGCAGCCACTGCGGCTCCCGCGCCGGCACCCGCCGGCGCGACGAGCTGACTACCGCCGAGGCGCTCGACCTCGTCGAGCAGATCGCCGAGCTCGAGGCGCGCGACGTCGGCCTGATCGGCGGCGAAGCGTATCTGCGGAAAGACTGGCTGGAGATCATCGCCGCGATCCGCGCCGCCGGGATGCGTTGCGACCTGCAGACCGGCGGACGCAATCTCACCGAGGAGCGCGTCGCCAAAGCCGCTGCCGCCGGATTGTGCGGCGTCGGAATCTCGCTCGACGGCATCGGCGCCACCCACGACAAGCTCCGCGGCGTCCTCGGATCGTACGATCTCGCGCTCGCGGCGCTGCGCCGCGTCCGCGCCCATGGCCTCTCCGCCGCCGTCAACAGCCAGATCAACGCCTACACGCTGCCGCAACTGCGCGAGCTGATGGACGTCATCATCGACGCCGGCGCCACCAACTGGCAGCTCGCCATCACCACCGCCATGGGCAATGCCGCCGATCATCCCGACATGCTGCTGCAGCCGTGGCAGATGCTGGAGGTGATGCCGCTCCTCGCGGAGCTTGCCGTCGAGGGGCGCGAGCGCGGCCTCTTCCTGCAGCCGGCCAGCAACATCGGCTACTACGGTCCTTACGAATCGGTCATCCGCAATGTGCTCGACCCGGAGATCTATTTTCACGGCTGCAACGCCGGCGATACGGTGATGGGCATCGAAGCCGATGGCACCATCAAGTCCTGCCCCGGCCTCGGCAGCGCCTATGCCGGCGGCAACGTCCGCGAGACGCGGCTCCGCGACATCTGGGAGAAGTCCGAGGTGATGGCGTTCAACCGCCGCCGGACGGTCGACGATCTGTGGGGCTTCTGCCGCACCTGCTATTACGCCGAGACGTGCATGGCCGGCTGCACGTGGACGTCGCACGCGCTGATGGGCCGCGCCGGCAACAACCCGATGTGCCACCACCGCGCGCTGGAGATGGACCGCCAGGGGCTGCGCGAACGGCTGGTGAAGGTGAAGGACGCCCCCGGCCGCTCCTTCGATCACGGCGAGTTCGAGATCGTGGTCGAGCCTGTGCCGGGACGCGTCGCGGACCGGATCGTCGCCAATGCCTGAAAGCGGCCGCATCCCCGTCCCCCTCCGCCTCTGCCGCGCCTGCCGCCGCTTCGTGCGCCTCGACGACCGCGAGGATTGCGCCTTCTGCGGAGCCGATCTCGACGCCGCCGACGCCGAGCACGAAGAAAACGTGGCCGAGATGCGCCGCGCCGCGCAAGCGCTGCGCGACGCGCTGGCCGAACGCGGCTGAAACGCGCGTGTGCGCGCTTGCGCGCTCCGGGATCGCACTTGCGCGCTTGGAGATCGCAGTTGCGCGCTCGGAGATCGCACTTGCGTGCTCGGAGATCGCACTTGCGCGCTCGGGGATCGCACTTGCGCGCTCGAAGATCGTATTTGCGCGCTCGGGGATCGCACCTGCGCGCTCTGGAATCGCAGTTGCACGCTTAGAGATCGCATTTGCGCGCTTGGAGATCGCATCTGCGCGCTTGGAGATCGCACTTGCGCGCTCGGAGATCGCACTTGCGCGCTCGGAGATCGCACTTGCGCGCTCGGGGATCGCACCTGCGCGCATCGAGCGTACAATGGCCCGCACCGAGAGCTCGAGGAGGCGAATGCATGGCCCCAACGCAGAAGCGGACCCCGGAGGACGTCGTCGAGCAGTTGAGAGCGATCCTGGCGGAGCTCGACGAGATCACGCCGCTCTCCTTTGCGGAGCGAAGAGACCTTCGCAATAAGCTCAAGACGTCCGAAGAGACCGTCCAGGCGTCGGTGAGCATCATTTCGGCGTCCGACAAGGTAGCAAACGCCATCGGCTGGTCGTCCGATGACGTCCTCCAGATCTTTTCCGACCGCCAGCGGTGGGCCTTCGTCGAGGGTGAGCTGCGTACCCTCCTGAACGGCGTCACCAGCGCCAACCTCCGCCGCCGCCACCAGCTCGAAACCATCGCCGGCGACACCTACGCCATCGCCGCCCGCGATCCCGCCAACGCAGACCTCATTCCGCTCGTGGAAGAGATGCAGCGGCTCCGGAAGCTGGAACGGCGCCGGAAACGGTCGAACCGCAAGGAACCGGAGGCGCAGCCGGAGCGAGAGGCGTAGAGGGACGTCCGCGACAGGCCTGCACGCCTTTACGGAATCGCCGGCTCGCGCCTAACGGATTCGCTACTGCGGACTGATGATCGTCAGTTCTTGTGTGTCGTTGTTGGTGACCGAGACCATGCCCCAGAGGCGCTGCGCGTCGTTGGTCGGTAGCGACGAATCCGGTCAACCCCTGCGATTCTGGCGTGCCGCCGGAGAATCCGCTTCCGCGTACGCCGGCGCGATTGGCAGGCGTCAGGAGGGACACCGCCAACGCCCCGCCAAGCAGCTAAAGCTTGTACGGTTCGAAAAGGCCATATTCAGAAACACCCGCTTCTCATAGATCGCCTTCTTGGAAAATCCTTCGCCGCCCCACGCACCGCCAGCGGAAACTTCGGCGGCGACACGCTTTGACGACCGCTTTGGCTTAGGGGGATCACCACGATGCAGATAGTACCGACGTCAGGATGGACAACTCATTCCCTCAGGCGAAAACAGGTCCTCAGCGATCGGCGCACAAGCTACGGCTGCAGCGGCTCGGTGCTGAGGCTTCGCAACAAGACGGGCTCAGCGTTCGGCGAAAGCTCGTCAAGTGCGACGCGAATGGCTTTATCAAGCGTAATGAAATCGGGATCGCTTGGATTGAGGCTGAGCGCGCGCTGACTTGCCTGATAGGCCCATCCGAGTTTCTTCGTGTACAGCCACTCGTCACCTTTGGCCTTCGCCGCAGTCGCTTCTTCGAACTCCACAAATGCTTCTGTGTGGAAGTACTCGGGATAGTTGTCCCACTGTGCCGGGGGAACAAGCGTCTTGAGGTTCACTAGCGCCGCACGCGCGCGCACCACGTCGTACGTGTTCTGTTCCTGCGGTTGCGCGTGGAAGTACGCGAGATCATTCCAGCAGGCACCAAGAAGAATTGTGTAAGCGTCGTCACCGAGATTCTGGTAGAGCGTGATGGCACGCTCGATCGCCGAGATCGCGCTCTGGAGCGTGTGCGGACAAGTGCGCTTCGCGCTCAAGTCGACTCGCCAGGCGAAGACGTTCAAGGCGCGGCCGTGCAGGAATCTCGGATCATCCGGGTACATCTGCTCGCTCGAGCGCAGAATCTGATGGGCGAGCGGATATTTTCGAGAGCGCCGAGCAGCCCAGCCCGCGACGTAGCGGAACTCGCGCGCGGCATCGGGATCGTTGGCGAAGCTTCGCATCATGGTGCGGGCCTGTTTCAGAGCCAGCCGATCTCCGATCTTGTTCGGCAGCGACATATAGAGCAGGCATCGAACCAGCTCGTGATCCGCTTTCAGCTCCGTCGTCTGGGCGTCGAGTTGCACAAAATCGCGATAGGCCGCCTCGAGCGTCTTCGACTTGCCGTGCGCACCGGTGGCCGGCGTCTCGTAGAAGTCAATAATGCGGCTGACGATCATCGTATAGCGCGGATCTTTCAACCGCGGACGGTTCGGCATGTATTGCGATGCCGACACGATCGCGTCGCGACCGCGGAGGAAGTCGGGATCAGCGTAACCCTCCCACTCAGCGAGTCCGTTCGTAAGCACGGTTGCGAACTCGCTTTGAATACGCAGCGTGACTCGCACCCGCTTTAGATCGACGTTGACTCGTTCTGGTGTCGACTGGGCGGCTAGGCGATTGAGAAGATCCATGATCGAGCGCAGCACTTCATTCGCCGGCACGCGGGAGCTAAGGATGTCTTTGTAATTTTTCAACGCGGCGATGAGACCGAGGTTGAAGATTTCTTCGCGGCGGCGGCGAATCTCTTTCGCAAGCGTCGCCAGACTGCGACAGCTCGCCCCGCGATCACACTCATCGCCGGACCCGTCTCTGAGCACGCACGTCTCGCAAAAATGATGCGGCGCGATGGATCCGAATTCCGTCAGCGCCTTGTGGGCTTGCTTGAGGTTCTGAATCGCCGTCTCAACACCTTCTTCGCCGGCGGCCGCTCCTTTCGATACTACGTACGCGAACATCTGCGAGCGCGTGCGCCAGAGTCGGTAGGGTTGCCCCTTAATTACGGGCAAGGCCTTTCGGATCGCTGGATGATGAAAGATGCTTTCGGTGCGCCGCGCTGAGGAGAGATAGAGAAAGATCTGCTCCGGCGCGTCTTTCCCGTTGCTGGCGCCGTTGAGATAGACGACGCGGTCAGCGGCAGCGGAGTCGTACAACGCGCTTCGCAGCTGCCGCTCCACTTCTAGCTTGCGGGACGAGCCCGCCGACGCCTCGATATTTTTTGACAGCGCCTCACGAACCGTTTCGGCGCGATCGGATTTTTTATAGCGATTCCAGATTGCAGCGACGTCATCATCTTCCGGGTCGAATCGCAGGTGCCGATTAACCACGTCGACGAACCGGTCTATGCCAAGGCGATTCACAGCCATAGCGAGCGCAAGATAGACGTTGACATTCTCATCGACCGCGGGGCTGCGCGGATCAGCATCGGCGGCGGGGATACTGCCGAGTTGCGCATCCTGCACAAAGCGCTCGAGCAACTCCGGCGTGCGATAGGCCTGCCTGATATAGTGCTCCAAGTATTGCGTCAACGATTCGAGTTCGGCCAGATATTCAGGTAGAAGCAGCGGCGGGTGCTCAAGACGGTAAAACGTCTCGTACAGCGCAATCTGGTCGTCGGACACGGTGTCGATGTCGACGTCGCGGCGCGACAGCGGATCCACTGGAAAACAGAAGTCATAGAGTTCGTGTGGATCGACGCAGAAATAGATCTTGGTCCCAGCCCGCTGGAGCTGGAGGTCTTCGATCACCTCCTGAATCTGATTTGCGGTCAGAGAACGGAGGCGCTGAATATCATCGACGTAGGTGTGCATTCGTGCCTACCCCACCAGCCGGAGGATTCTCTGCCGATACGCTTCCGCGGAAGGGATGTACATGACATCTCGGAGGAGCGGCGTCATCGCGGCAGCAATGAAATCGCTATGGCGTTCGTGCTCGGGCTCCACGCGCATCGAGTCCGCAGCTGTGGTCAGAAAATCAGCGGGCTGCACTTTGGCGGCCTTTCCCCAGAGTGGTGCTTCGATCCGCACGAACCACTTCGGATTCGTCCGGATCTGTTTCTGCATGACCGTTTGAAAGATCGGTTCGAGAGTCTCGGCGGTCATCGTATCCTGCATCTGCGCCAAAGCGAAAACCTCGGCCGAGCGCAGCGGTCGCCTCGACGCATGCACATAGGCCGAGAAGATGAGCCGATATGGGTCTTCCGTGTCGGCCTTCTCGGTTTCGTTCTCGACGACATAGCGCGTCGTCAATGCCTCGTAGAAGCGTTGGCCGACATCGCGCTCGGTAATCATCTCCTCGTTCACGATCCACCATTCGTATAGTCCGCGATAACCGTAAATGCTCGTGAATCCTTTAAGATACCGCGCCAGCGCCGCCGCCTCGGCGGGCGTTTGGATAGCGGCCAGCGCGACGGGGAGAAGTTCGATGCTCAGCTTGCGATCGCGCGACGCGAGCACACGCATGCAGGCAGTGAGGTACTCCATCTCCGCGTGCCGCCGCGCGGAGCGCTGGATGTAATCCACGATCTCGTCCGTGATTTCATACTTGCCCGTCGTCATGAGCAGTAGTGTGTGGAGATTCTGTTGTTCGAATACGAACGGCCGCAGGAGATCGAGTAGCAGATAGCGATGGACGCGCTCTTGCCCACGAAATGGGTGCGTGTAGGCGAGCAGGTGCAGCAGGTAGTACAGCATTTCCGTATTCGCGGGGATAATGGGCGTATGCTCGAACGCCTTAACCACGCCTTCGCCGAAGCGATTGCGTGCGACGGCAGTCTTGAGACCGAGGTAAACGTCGATAATCTGCTGATGGAGGTCAAGATCGCGCGCATGGACGCCGGTGTGCACTTCTCCGCTGAGCACGCGCAGGAGCCACTCCCCCCAAGCATTTGCCGTCCACGATTCCATTTCAGCCGCGATGCCTCAGCCGCACTTCCGCTTCCACGAGGCGCTTCTCCGCTGCTAGCGTTAAACGCGCGTGATCAAATTTCGGTTCGCACGCTTTCCCGAGCCATTCCAGCCTAAAATCGTCCGTCAGGGCTTCGATCTTCATGTGCACACGCTCGCGATGGCGCAATTCCGATCCAGAACAGGGATGGGTGCGGCCCCAACCATCTTCATGAGCATACGAAATGTAGAAGCCCGCGGGTTTCCAACAGGCGTCGAAGCAGGTAGGCTGACGCGGTTTGACCGTAAATCGTTGTTCGAAATCTTCGGGGTAATAGACGACGATGAACTCTGGATGCTCCGCGTACGTTGCACGGTTGTAGCCCAGACCTAGCACATCGTTCAAGAACGCCGCGAGGTTCGTCGCGTGCGCTTCCCGAGCTTCGTTGAACTCTCGTTTCGGCAGAACCCAGACGCGCCCCTTCCGTCCGGACCACGCGTTCTGCACTTCGCTCAGACGGTTCGCGCGTGGGTCGCTCAGATATTCTCTGCGTACCCACTCCACATTCTCCGAATCGAGCGGACGGCGCAGGTACTTGTCGACGAACCCCCCGAGTTCCACTACGCGCACATATCCCCCGTGATCGTACGGAACGCCCGGCTCGCGGTCCCGGATAGCGGCGATCTCTTCGGAGCTGTCGAGAAGGTCGATCGCGTGATTAGGATCGCCAGGATTGTGCTCGGTGAAGAACCGCGCCAGATCGGCGACATCGATTGTCTCATTCAGGATGTCGATGGCCAGCGACACGCCGAACAGCACACCGTTCTCGCCAGTGCCTTTCAACGCGTTGAGCCAAGACTCTCCGCGCTCGGCGTCGCTCATGATTGTAACGACGTGCGAGAGCAGGATCTCTTCGACTTTGTCCCAAGGGTTCATTGCTGAAGAAACGGAGCCGCCATCCTACCAGAGATGCGGCATGACGGCAGCCATCTTCAAGTAGTAAAGTGACCAGCGCTTCCCATACTGCCGAGCGTCGTGCTATATCAAGCCATCTTTCCCTCAGCTTGAACCGTGGCAGGTGTGCATGAGCAACGCGAAGGAAGCGGTCGGTCAGCGGCTAACCGCAAAAGATATCAAAGATCGCCTGATCCAAGACGGCGATGAGATCACGCTCCTTATGTGGCCGCCGAACCTTTTCGCCTTTACGAGCTATGTCTTTGGGCTTTCCGGCGCGTATCAGCTCGCGGTCTCGCCCCCCTCTCACCCAGGCTGGGCAAAAGAGCTAAGCCGCTGGCCACCTTCGAAAGAGCTCCTGAACCTCCTCTTCGACGAAAGTCCCACGTACGGTGCTGCGGCGAAGGCGATCGTTGCGCGTGCGGAGGTGATGGAGCACTGGATGCACCATCATCTTGTCAACCTTCCCGAAGCGCGGCGGGAACGGCTCTGGACCTACGCCGTGCGCGAATGCGGGCAGGAATGGCGCGACAGCCTCCCTAAAACGGAACAAGCGTTCAAGCCATACTGCGAGTTCATCCTTAGTGGCGTCCTTCCGCAAAACTACGAGCCGCTGATTCCAGTTTTTCTGCGCGCCTGCTGGGAGGCATTCACGCGGCTTTGCTACGACGAGCCCGCGGCATGGGACATCGCCATGCTCCTGTGCAACGACGAAATCGCCGGGCTTCCGGAAAGAACAGAGCCGGATTTACTTCATCGCTGGTTGGCCAGCGTAGCCCTTCTCTCGATGCACGCGATCGCCGACGAGACGTGTGTCGGATGGGGGGTCGTCGGCAGCGGGGCATTAACCGTATCTTTTCCCGACTGCCAAACGCTTCAGGCACTGACCTCGATCATCGACGCCAATCCGAAAGGAGTCGAAGACTGGGCCTCCGTCTTCCGAGACACATTCACAATCAGCGATGCGAGGATTACCAAGTCATCGGCCCAGCTGTGGTCCGAGAATGAGCGGCTGCACAAGGATGGTACGCTCGCGAGCATCAATCCATATCGTGGCCGTGTATTGCCGAAAAGGCATACACCGGACGTCGGCATCACGCTCCGCTCGATATCGAGCAATCTTGCCTTTCACCGTTCGGCAATCGAAGTCGTTTGGAACCGTCAGCCGGATATCCCCAGCCCGCTCGCGGAACGCATGGCCATCCGGGACGGGAAAGAACCTCAGCCGCTGACCATCCTCCTTCTTCCCTTGCCGCTGGAGATCAAGAGCAGCTCGTTCGAAGAGTGGCAAGGAGAGAACCCGGTCGACGCACTGTCGCCCTACGGCTTCTTCCGATACCAACCGGCCCAGGACCAGCGGGATACGATCGAGACCATCGTAGGCAATACGCTGTTGAACGCGCAGAAGGAAGTGGGCGCAGTCGATATGGTCGTGCTCCCCGAATCATCAATCGACACGGAACTGCTGTGGCGACTGGAGCGACGTTTGGCCATCGGCCGGGATGCTGCGCACGATCCTGTCAGTTTCTACGTCGCTGGTGTCGCTAAAGAGTCCGCCGGGAAGTCCTTTCCACACGACAACTGCGTCTACTTCAAGTCGCTGCGACGCACCGATGCGCAAGCGCCGTTCGGCCGGGACAAGGATCTCGATGACGCGAATATCAAGTTCTTTCAGCACAAGCACCACCGCTGGCAGCTCAATCAATCCCAGCTGAACCAATACGGGCTTACTCATTGCCTCCCCGAGGGCAGGAGCAAGTGGTGGGAAGCGATCAACGTTGGTAAACGGAGAGTCAGTTTCATCAACATCGGCGAGAGACTCACAGTCTGCCCGCTCATCTGCGAAGACCTCGCGCGTCAGGACCCGATTGCTGACCTCATTCGACACGTCGGCCCCTCTCTGGTGGTCACGATCCTCATGGATGGCCCACAGCTGAAAGATCGCTGGTCATCGCGCTACGCAGGCATCCTTTCCGAGGATCCCGGCAGTGCGGTGATCGCGCTGACGTCTTATGGGATGGTGCGCCGCTGGAGCACGCCCTACCGACCGCTCTCGCAAATCGTCGCGCTCTGGAACGATCGGCACGGCGCACGCGAGTTGGAGCTTGAACAAGGGGCAGGGGGGATTCTGCTTTCGGTGCGCGTGAGTGAGGAGCGCGAGCCCATCGCCGACGGCCGCCTCGAGCTGCACGCCACGTCACGCCTTGAATTGATTGATGTCATTCAGATACCTCGCGACTGAGGTACCGCGATTTCCTCACGACCGCAACTCTTACCCCCCCGGCGAGTAGAGCAAATCCAGCAGCTTCTTCTCCACGTTGCGGAACTCCGTGGACGACTTCAGGCCGATGTCGCGATTTGCGAAGAAGGGGACGTCGATGCGGTGCAGGATGTGCGTTGGGCGGGGGGCGAGGACGTAGATCGTGTCGGCGAGGTAGACGGCTTCGGAGACGTCGTGGGTGACGAAGAGGATGGTGTTGTCTTCGGAGCGGGAGACGTCGAGGAGGAGGCTTTGCATGCCCCAGCGGGTTTGGGGGTCGAGGGCGCCGAAGGGCTCGTCCATCAGGACCAGTTTCGGTTGGTTGATCAGGGTTCGGGCGATGGCGACGCGCTGCTTCATGCCGCCGCTGAGGTCTTTTGGATAGTGATCGGCGAATTCGTCGAGGCCGACGGACTTCAGGTATTTGTCGGAGAGTTTTCGGCGTTCGTCGTGAGGGATGGAGCGAAGGCGCAGGCCGTATTCGACGTTCTCTCGGACGGTCAGCCAGCCGAAGGATGTGTAGGCCTGAAAGACCATTCCGCGGTCGCGGCCGACGCCTTCGACCGGCTTCCCTTCGACCAGCACTTCGCCGCGTGTTGGCGGGAGGAGTCCGGCGACGGATTTCAGGATCGTCGATTTGCCGCAGCCGGAGGGGCCTAGGAAGACGACCACTTCGCCGATGCCGGGCTTGTCGATGATGTCGAGGCTCACCTCGCGCACGGCTTCGGTGGAACGGCCGTGGCGGTCGATGTAGGTCACGCCGAGGTCTTTGATGCGCAGTTTTGGGGCCTCGCTGGTGAGAGAGGCCTTGTACGTCGCGGGCGCGCCTTTTTTGCCTTCGACGGTAACGGCGACGGTGCCGGGCTCGCCTGCTTGCGGCGTCGACTTCTGCGGCGTTTCGTCGCTCACAGCTCGTCCTCCCGCCAGCGGAAGAGGAACATCGACACCGTGCGGATGAGCTGATCGGTGAGGATGCCGATGCCGCCGATGACGATCAATCCGGCGAACGACCAACTCGCTTTTTGATGCGTCCGCGCCAGCTCGACCATGTATCCCAATCCATGTTCCGGATTCACGGCCTCGGCGAGGATCACGTAGGTCCACGAGATCGCGTTCATGACGCGGAAGGAATCGAAGATCTCTGGAAGCGCGGCCGGAAGGAGAACGGTGCGGATGACCTGCATCCGGCTCGCGCCGAGCGTGAGCGACGTCTGCACCAATTCTTCGGGGACCGATCGAATCGCGGAGACGACGACCGGCAGCAGATAGACGAAGACGCCGAGGAAGAGGAAGGCGATCTTCTGCTTTTCGTAAATCCCGAACCAGAGGATCAGCAGCGGGATGAATGCGGAGATCGGCATGTAGCGCAGCGGCGCCATGATCGATTCGAAGAGATTGTGAATCGGCGTGAAGGCGCCCATCAGCACGCCGAGCGGCAGTGCCACGGCCGACGCGAGCAGAAAGGCCATCACGATGCGGCGCGTCGAGATCACGATCGCGGACCAGAGGTCGTACTGCAGGAAAAGCTGCAGCGTGCCGCGGACGACTTCCGTCGGCGACGGGAGGAAGTCCGCCGGCGCGAGGCCGCCGTAGCTGATCACGCACCAGACGCCGAGGACGAGCACCGGCATCACGATGCTGAGCATGGTGGCCGTCGCGCGGGGAACCGGCTGGCGGATGGACCAGATGGACGCTTTGTGCTGGGTCATTCGTTTTTCGCGCTGCGACGGCGGCGCGCGATCAACGATCACGCGCCGCCATCATGCGAGCGATTACTTATCCGTCGTCAGCACGACCTTGATGTCCGTGCGGCGATTGAGCTGCCGTCCGGCCTCAGTCTGGTTCTCGGCGATCGGGTTCTTCGAGCCGTGGCCGATGGTCTGGAAGCGGTTCGGATCGACGTTCGGGAAGTTCTTGAGGACGTAGTTCTTCACCGCCAGCGCGCGGCGTTCGGAGAGCGTCAGGTTCGCCGTGGCGTTGCCGGTGGCGTCGGTGTTGCCCTCCACGCGCAGGTACGTGTTGCCGAACGACGTCATCGTCTCGCCGAGGGCGTCGAGGACGAACTCGGAACCGGCCATGATCTCGTCGGAACCGGGCGTGAAGTGGATCTGGATCTGCTTATTGATGATGGCGCGGTCGCTGGCCGAGGGAGCCTTCGCCGCGACCTTCGGCTCGTTCACCGTCGCGCCGGGATATTCGGCGGCCAGCGCCTGGATGAAGCGCGTGTCGGCCCAATCCTTCGCTTCGACCGGACGCGTCACGAGGCCCTTCTTGCGCCAGATCACGAACGCGGTATCAAACAGCGTCTCGTAGTGGGCCTTGCCGCCGGTGAGGCCGTAGAACTGCGCGTTGTCGGCGTACGGCGTGAGCTTGAGGCCGGAGAGCATGCCGCTGACGGTGTCGGTATCGAGCTTGAGCGCGTGGCCGACGGTGTTGTAGGAGGCCGCCGGATCCTTCTTGATCATCTCGATGCCTTCGAACCAGCCGTGCACGAAATCGCGCATCGTCTCGGGCGCCTTGTCGATCACATCCTGCCGCGCGCAGAGCGTGTCGGCGATGATGTTGGTGGCAGCGGATGTCGAGACCAGCACATGCGCCTCGTCGCCGCGCGCGGTGACGGCGGCGGAAAGGTCCGGCTCCCACGTGACGGCGGCGTCGACCTGCTTGGCCTTGAACATCGCCGCGGCAGCCGGCGCGTCCTGCGTGAAGATGATGTTCTTCTCGACGTCGGCGCGATCGGCCGGCGACAGTCCCGACTGCGAGAGCAGGTACAGGATCAAAAAGTGCGACGGCGTGAACTGCGTGCAGGCGATCTTGTGGCCCTTCAGCCCTTCGATGGACGTGATCGACGCCAGCGAAACGATGCCGTCGCCGCCGCGCGACCAGTCCTGCATCACGATCGAGCGCGCCTTCTGATTGTTCTCGGCGAGGATCGACGCTTCGCGCGCCCAGTTGTCGACCGTGTTCCACATGATGTCGACGTCGCCCTTGCGGAACGCCGCCAGCTTCGCGGCCGGATCCTCGATCAGGACGAACTTGACGTCCATGTTGAAGCGCTTGCGGTACTGCGAACCCGGTCCGGACTCGAGTCCGTCGTTGAAGACGATGCCGGGCGCGTGGCCAGCCCAGGTGTTGATGGCCACGACCAGCGTGCGATTCAGCTTGCCGCTGCCGGAGAGGCCGACGGCCTGCACGCCGTTCGAGCCGGCGTCGCGGCCGGGATCGGACGGCGCATTCTTGAGCGCGTTGAAGTCGGCGGAGTTGTCCGCCGTTCCTGTCGCGGTCGCGGTTTTGTCGGAACCGGTGGCCCACTTGCGCAGCTCGTGGCCTTTGTAGTGCCAGGCCGCGTAGCCGACGACGCCCAGGATGACGATGGTGATGAACGCTTTGGCAAACGGTGTCAGACGCATGAATTCCTCACTTCCTCAGAAGTTGGTCCGGTGGTCGAGGGATAGGCAATCGCGCCCTCGCGCCGCGAGCATTACGATCACATCGTTTTCTGCGACTGCCCCTGCTGCGCGGCTTTGCGGGCTTTGATGGCGGCCAGCTCTTCGCGCGCCTGAACGTCGCCGACCTCGTTACGAAGTTTCGAGAGGCGCGAGTCGAGCGACGAATCGGCCAGCTCCTTGCCGAGGTTCGCTTCGGCGATCGTGTTCTTGATGTGCGTGCGGACGGTGTCGAGCGCGCGGACTTCCTCGTCGACGGAAAGACCGTCGAGCTGCTCCTGGATGTTGATGCGCGCCTGCGCCGACTGCATCTTGGCCAGCATCGTGTCGCGCTCCGCCTTCAGCTTGCGGATCTCGGTCTGCACGGAGAGGAGCGACGTCTTCGCGGAGTCGGCGTCGTTCTTGGCCGTCTCCATCTCGCCCTTCATGTCGGTGATGTCGTTGGTGAGCTGATTCTTTTTCTGGATGAGGATGACGGCGAGGTCGTCCTGATTCGTCGAGACGGCGGTGTTCAGCTCGGCCTCGGTCTGCGCGAGCTCCTTCGTGGCGGCCTGATAGCGCTCGTCGATCTCCTCGCGGCGGCGGATGATGGCGGCGGTGGCGCTCTTCAGGCGCGCGTACTTCGTGACCATCGAGTTGATGGCGTTTTCGTAAGCGATCTCCGGATGCTCCTTCTCGATGTCCGAGATCCAGATCGAGAGAAACCCTCTCCAGAGATTGGCGATGCGGGAAATCACACCCATGGCTGTCGGTCCTTTCGCGGTCTAGTGGGAAGGTTCGTGAAGCTTCGGCGATTCGCGGACGACTTTCGCTACGGCTTCCTGCCCGAAGAATTCGAGCACCTTCTGCACTTCGAGCTTTTTCGTATTGCAGCTCGCCATGACTTTGTTCTGTTCTTCGACGCGCTGCTGCATGACGATCTTCAGTTTGGCGATCTCGTCTTCGTGCTGCCTGATGCGCTGATCGGCCTCGGTGGTGACTTTTTCGACGTCGGACGCGCCGGCGCGAATGTACGCTTCGAGCGCCTGCAGCTCCTGCGCGCCGCTCTCGATGATCTTCTCGACGGGCACGTTGAACGCGCGCAGCGAGGCCATGACGATCTGTTTCTTCACGACGTCGTCGGTGCCGGGCGGAAGATCGGTCAGCAGCGAAAGGGTGCGGCTGACGCGCTCGCGCTGCTCGGAGTCGATTCCAGCCGCCTCGAAGACGTTGTCGAAATCGACCTGCCCGCCGGGCGCCTCGGGCGGCGCAGTCTTGAAGACGTCGAGCGGCGGCTGCGAAGTGGACGACGGAACAGCATCGTCGGAGGAGACGCCGGAATCGGGGTTGTAGCCGTCGTCAGCGGACGCCGTCGTCGGATCCTGCACGATGAACCATCCGGCCACCGTCGAGCCCCAACCTTTTTTCTGTGTCATCGAATGAGCGGCGATGATACCGCAACCGCCGCTGCTGCCGGCGGCGCCGGTTTCCCAGACGCCGCCGACGATGCGAACTTACGATTTCAGGTTGGGTAAGTTTCAGCGGCGCGCCGTCGAGATCGCGCCATCCGCGCAGTTCCGCATGAAACGCAACGCGCTCGATTTACGACGCCGGAGGCGCCCCGTACGGTAGCCGGCGGTCGCTCGCGAAGCGAGAGACCGCCGGTTAAACGTGCGCGATTTGAATTCGACCCCGGATGGGGTCGCGGATCAAATACCAGACGGCGTGAATTTCCTCCGCGACCGCTGCCGCGGTCGGAAAATCAGGCGCGTTCGTGGTCCGGTGGTCTCGTGCTTCGCACGCGACCACCGGCTACCCTCCGAGTCGCCATCCGGCGACGTAGATTCGGCGCCTTCGGCGTCTCGCCGCGTACCCAAAAAACCGGCGGCGCTGGTCGCCCAGCGCCGCCGGCTTTACAACTAACGATCTTGCTGGCGTCTATCTCCCCGTGGCCGGGGTGGATGTGTTGCCGTAGTGCACCGGCACGTTCATCTCGCGCAGCAGGTTGTGCGCGCCGTCGACGGCGTCCATGACCCAGAGCATGTAGATCGCGTCGACGTGAATCGAGCGGGTGATGTCGGGATCGACGACGAAGTCGGAACCGAGCGACTCGTACGTGCCGTCGAACAGCAGGCCGCACAGCTCGCCCTTTGCGTTGAGAGTCGGCGAACCGGAGTTGCCGCCGGTCGTGTCGACCGTGGAGAGGAAGTCGACCGGAACCGTGCCGAGCTTCGGATCGACGTAGCCGGCCGTCTTGTTGGCGCGAATCGCGTCAAGCTCCGCCTTCGGCGCGTCGAACTCGCCCGAGCCGGTGTTCTTGGCCAGGACGCCGCCGATCGTCGTCAGCGGCGTGTAGACCACGCCGTCGCGCGGCGCGTAGCCCGCGACGTTGCCGAACGTAATGCGCAGCGTGCCGTTGGCGTCGGGATACAGACGGCCGCCGCTCGAAGCGCGCAGCGCGTCCATGTACATCGGACGAAGGCGCGACATCGCGCCGCCGAGCTCTTTCTGCTGGCGCTCGATGTCGAGCGACAGCGGCGTGATCGCCGCCGCGAGGTTGAGCATCGCGTCGTTGCGCGCCGCGAGCTGTGCCGTCGTCTCGTCCATCATCGCCTTACGCGCGGAGAGATCGCCGATCTTCGTGTTTGCGTAGAGCTGATCGAGGAACGGCTCGATGCCGCCCGCTTTCGCGATCGCTTCGTCGATCGGAGCGATGCGCTGTCCGGCCGGAAGCTTCTGCGACTCGTTGAGGAAGTAGCGCAGGCCGGCGCGGTCGCTGTTCGGCTCGAGGCTCTTCTGCGCCCGATTCACCCCCTCGGTGATGCGCGGCCAGTCGCGCTGCTGGAATCCCGCTTCGCGATCGATGTCGGCCGTCTTCGCCTTCTCCATCGAAAGACGATTGAGCGTGAACGCCTGCGCCAGCATGGGCGAACTGCGTACGATCCAGTTCAGCACCGTGTCGCGCTGCTCGTTCGCGATCGACTGCTGCTGCAGCGCGTTGATCTGGTTCATCACGTCTTTGTACTTCGCCGCATCGGGATGCGAGGCGATGTACTTCGCCAGATCCGCTTCGCGCTTCTGCCGCTGCGCGACGATGTGGAAGTTGTTGAAGCCGGTCAGCGTGCCGGTGTAGTTCTTCAGCACGTTGTCGTTGCCCTTGATGCGGCTGGCGTTCGCGATTTCGACCGCCTTGTTGTTCTTGCCGAGGTCGCGAAGGATGTTGTTGAGGTCCGTCGCGTACTTCACGGTCGTCGGATAAACGTAGCCCTGCATGTTGCTGACTTCCGCCGCGGTGCGATAGCGGAACGTGCGGCCGGGATAGCCGGCCACGAGGACGAAGTCGCCCGGGTTCACGCTCTCGGTGGAAACCTTGAGGATGTGCGCCGGGTGATACGGCACGTTGTCCTTGGAGAAGTCGGCCGGCTTGCCGTCCTTGCCGACGTACGCGCGCAGGAACGACCAGTCGCCGGTGTGGCGCGGCCACATCCAGTTGTCGGTCTCGCCGCCGAAGTCGCCGATGCCGAGTGCCGGCGCGTAGACGAGGCGGACGTCGCGGATTTCCATCTGCGTCGTGCGCAGATACTGCGAGCCTTCGAAGAACGAGGCCACACGGCAACGGACGCCGCCCGGCTTCTCGCACTCATCGACGAGCGTCTTGATGTTGCGGTCGATCGCCTTCTCGCGATCGATGTTCGACAGCGAGGCCGGCACGTTGCCGGAAACGCGCGCCGTGACGTCTTCGATGTTCGTGGTCACGAAGATGCGCGATCCCGGACCAGCCGGCAGCTCTTCATCCTTCGTCTTCGCCAGAAAGCCGTTGGTGATGAGGTCGCGCTGCGGCGTGGAGTTGAACTGCAGAGCCCCAAATCCGCAGTGGTGATTCGTGACCACGAGCCCCTCGGGCGAAACGAACGACGCGCTGCACCCGCCGAGCGAGATGACCGCGCCCATCGGATCGCCGGTGAGGTCCGCAAATCGCTGCGGATCGATCTTCAACCCCGCCTTCTTCAACTCCGCCGCCAGCGACGGAATCTGCTGCGGCATCCACATCCCCTCGGCACCAAACGCAGCAGTCGCTGCGACCAGGACCAGGATTCCAATCAAGAATTTCTTCACACGTTCTCCTTCAGACGTTCGTTGGGATTCAAATCAACCACCAGGACTAGGTTCGACAGCATACGGCCGGCGAGCATTCCCGGGGTCTCTCGGGTGATACGTCCGCGTTCAGCCGACCTTAACAGTCCGCCGGCGCTGATCTCTGCCTTCATCTGCGCAAATCTGCGTAATCTGCGGATGAACGCTTCTCCGCAGATTACGCAGATGGACGCAGATGACCATACGACTATTCGTATGATGTCATCATGAAAAAGGGAACTCGCAAATCGTTGACCCACGGCAGCGGAAACGTCTTCATCGACCTCGGATTCGAGCCTCACCAGGCGGCGGTCATGCTTCTTCGATGCGAGCTGGCGGAAGCGCTGCGCAAGTGGATCGATCGCGACGGCCTAACGCAGGCGGAAGCGGCGCGCGTTTTGGGCGTTGCACAGCCCCGCGTCTCCGAGATCGCCAGGAACAAGGTGGACAAACTTTCGCTCGACTACCTCGTCGGCCTCTGTGCCAAGGCAGGTGTCGTGGTGAAAGTGAAGACTGCCGCCTAGTTCCGACCCGCCCGGACACGCGTGAACGCAAACGCCATGAAGAAGAAAACTTCTGAGAACGACGACCTCCGGCCTCACTACGATTTCGACTACACGAAGATGAAGCCGAATCGCTTCGCTGGCGAGAAGAAGGTGTACAAACAGACGTTCATCGTCCTCGACGAAGATGTGTCGAAGGTCTTCCAGTCATCCGAGGACGTCAACGTGGTTCTGCGGTCTGCGATCCGCGCGATGCGCACGGCCGTTGCGAAACCGCGCGCCGAGAAACGACGCGCTTCGTGATGTCTGACTTCGGGTCGGAGCCGGCACACCGTGCGTCAAAGGCCGCAACTAGTCGCGCGGCAGCAGCATGGAATGCCGATGTAGCAGAGATCCGAGGCACTCTGCCCTCGGATTGTCGCGCCGAACGATAGTCGGACGGCCTCAGCACCGCACGCGACGTCGCGGATGCCGGTCCAACCAGTCCGCATAGATACACAGAATGTTCTCGACGATATAAGGCGGACGTGTGCGTAACTCCGGCGGTAACTCTCCTTTGTCCAAGGCATCCTTCCGATGGTCGACCGTTGGCAGGAGCTTTCGTGCTCCCACACGCGTTCCTGCGTGCAGGTGGACGCGAGTTGGATAGACACCGAGATAGACTCCGACCCGGAAAGCGGTGTCGTAGTAATACAACTCGCCGACGCCAGGGATATCGCGGAGCTGTTCCGTGATTAAACGCAGCAACTCGTCGAACGACTCAATTCGAGCGATCCGATCCTCTAGTGCCAGCAGCGCCGCGACCGCCCGCGGGATCGCGGAACGCCAAATACGGAATTGGTGGTCATATCTCTTCCGATCCCTTTTGATGGCGCGCGTGGCTGTTTCGATCGCCTCCCGTAGAGATGGTTGTTCTCTGAACCATGCGATCTCTTCCGCCGAGCGGGCAGAATGGGCTTTGTCATAGTCCCGCAGGATTTCCTGCCACATCGCTGGTCCACGCAGCGTTGGGACAGCGGAAGCAACCGTTCCCGGCATCCCACCTCTTCGGCTCATCAAAAAGCCCCTGCTTTCTTCGGTACGACGATGTATCCATCCTCGCGCGTGCCAAACACCTCGTTGCCTCCCGTCCCCCATCGCGCCAGATGCGTTGCCAGATAGGCGCAAAGCCATGCATCGAGCAAGTCTTCGTATCGTTTGAGAGACTGCCCTTTCAAATTCGAGAGATCCTGCGCAAGAAAGGAGGCGCCCTCAATGCCCGGATCGAGCCGCGGATCACGATCGGGTGCCGCCAATTTCTTCGTCAGATTCCGAAGCTCTCCGAGGCCGAGGCGCTTCTGCGCAACGCTCCCCTTCTTGTATCGAATGATGTTGCTGCGGTCGAAAAGCCGGATGTGGGCCGGATGCGGATAGACCTCGAACATAAGCAACCCGTCCGAACGCATCTCATGACCCTCAACGCCGTGACGAAAACCGAGCCTCTCCAACCGCTCGACCAGTCTCCCAAGCCCATACCTCTCGAACCGCGGCAAATTCATCGCATGCGCCGACGCATGGAAGCGGCTGAAGGCCCGGCCGATGTGCCGCTCGCACTCGCGACAACCTTCCGGATTCGTCACCACCAACGGAGCATCAATGGCGACAATCGTCGCGTCTACTGATCGATACTTCTCTACGATATCGGCCACATCGTCATGCGTCGCCGCGTGCACCAACCGGACAATTGTCGCCTCGGCAATAGTTCCCTCGGCGATGGCGACGCCGGAGGGGTTCGTCGCCTTCCACGAGGCATCAATTCCGATGAATGTTACGGACATGCCTTCCGCCGCGAAGGGTGCCACTTATAGCGGTATCACTGACTCTCCGCCCGAGGCGACGGCACCAGCCGTGGGATGGAATCCTCCACTGCCTGCTCGTCGGCTTCCCGCCGAATGCGGAGCATCTTGCCGGCGGATTTGGACACCTTCTTCTGCGCAGCCTCTGCTTTCTCCCCTTCGAAGACGTCGCGTTTCATGACCTCTTCGCGCAGCAGGGATCTCAGTTCATCCGAGTCGACTTTCGCTTCCGATACGCGGCGCAATTCACGTCGGATCGTGTCGATGACGGGATCGCTCAAGACGATGGCTGCCAGGTAGAACTTGTTCGTGGCCTGCAGGTGGTCGTGGTATGCGTAAAGACCCGACTTCAGCATACTTTCGCGCGTGAGCAGATAGAGGCTTTCCAGTTGGGTCGCGCTCTTGTGATTCAGCGCGAGAAAGTCGAGGTCCAGGACCAATTCCGTATCGATCGGCTTTCCGAAGAGAACACGAAAGACCCGCCAGACGGATCCGTTCGTCAGCGCGACCCACTCGACCCCCTGATTTGCCGCGTAATCGACCGCCTGCCTGGCGTGACCATCCTTCAGCTCCAGCCCGATCGCCTTCACCTCGATCAGTATCTGCAGTTTGCCGTCGATGCGGGTGGCCAGATCGCAGTGTGTGCCTCGGATCGCCAACTCGCGGGTTACTTCGTTGTACTTGTCGTAGCCGAAGATGTCGGCGAGCATGTCGGTCACGATCATCGACGTATCAGACTCGTTCACATCGCGCGACTTCGCCGACGCCAGGATTGGCTGAAATCGTTTGAGACCGGATGCCAGGCGTTCACTGACGCGACTCGGAATCCCCATCGGTATGCCTCCTATGAGTACATAAGTTGTACGGCTTCAGGAATGACGCGCTACACGCCGACCTTCTCCCCTTTGTCTTCCATGAGGAGGTCAAAATCTTTCCAGAACAGGCGAAACTTCGCGCCTTTTGAATGACTCCGAACCCATACGATGGCACCCTTTGAGACCTCGAGTTTTCCCAGAAGCTTGTCGTTTCGCCTGATCTCGAAGACGACATCCGAATTACCCAGGGTTGCCGAAGGAATCTCGAACTTCACATCGTGTTTCGCCATCGTCGGGCTTCCCTTCATCTTGCTGTGAGCGGATTGGCTCGTGACACCAAGCGGCGCACGAAAGAACGGACGCGCTGTATTGAGAGTGACCGAAAAGGGAAATTCGCCCCGGTCGACGCTCAAGACACGTTCTCTCGGGGAATGTGGGGGAACCGCAATCGCACACGGATCGGCGACAAGACGAAAGATCGATCGGGACAGCGACTTGGCCGTCGACCGTAGAATCCCGCCCTAGTCGAGCCGCAGCCGCCGAACCGAGTCCTTCGTGAAGTCTGACAACAGATCAGCAACCGACATTCGAAATGCTCGACTGATTCGCAGCAGGATCGTCAGGCTCGGGACCTTCGTGCCTCGCTCCAGATCGCTCGTGTAGGTGGTCGTGATGCCGGCGGCTTCGGCAAACTGCTCCTGTGTCCAGCCGGCTTCGAGGCGGAGTTGGCGCAGGCGCTTTCCGAAGATCTCTGCTTCGACAGCCATCCAGCCTTGAGCTTCAACGATCGTTGATGTAGACTCCATCGTCGATAGTTGATATTCGTCTGTTTTGGCAAGACACGCAAAGGAGACATGATGACCGCCTCGCCCGCTCTGATCCGCGACCTCTTCCTCAATCCCCGCTCCACCTACACGCCGGCCGCCGCGGCGGTCGCGATCGGGATGAGCGTGGAGGATGTCGAGAGGTGGATGGAGGTGGGGGAACTGGAGGGGGTTGTGGAGGCGGGCGCGGTGGTGCTGCCTTGGGACGAGCTGGTGTCGTTCGCGATGGGATTCTGGGAGCAGGCGGACATCGAGGCGGCCCTCGGCGCCGACCTCGCGGACATTCTGCCCGAGCTGTTGCTGCTGTCCGATCTGGAGGTGCGCATCCCGCGCATCGAGGTCGTGGCGCTGGAGCGGCTGGCGGCGCGGGATGGCAAGTCCGTCGATTCCGTGCTGGCGTCGGAACTCCGCGACCTGGTATCGGCGCAGTCGGAGTGGCTTTCACGCGTGATTCCGGGATTCGAAGCAGCGCTGTCCTGGCCGTATTCGTTTTGAAGCATCGATGCTTCGTTTTGAAGCATCGTTGATTCGTTTTGAATCATCGTTGATTCATTTCGAACCATTGATGCTTCATTTTGAATCATCGATGCTTCGTTTCGAATCATCGATGCTTCGTTTCGAATCATCGATGCTTCGTTTTGAATCATCGATGCTTCGTTTTGAATCATCGATGCTTCGTTTTGAATCATCGATGCTTCGTTTTGAATCATCGATGATTCATTTCGAATCATCGATGATTCATTTCGAATCATCGATGGTGTGTTTGGAAGCATCGATGCTTTGTTCTGAATCATCGATGCTGTGCTTTGGAAGTATCACTACCAGCGGCAGCCGTCTGTCGCGGCGATTTACGCGCAGTTACTGCCCGCTGTCGATGCGATGAAGCTCTTCGATGCAGGCTTCCATGTGAGCCATCACTTCGTCGGACGCGAATTCGGTGGGTTGCGAGTCGTGAAGTTCACGGAGAGTTTGTTCGATCCGGGCGGCTGACGTGAAGTCTCGGTCGGCGACCACGGAAAGCTCTCTCGACAGCTCGTGCAGGAAGTTCGATCGTGCGGCGTCGTGAGAAGAGATGGCCTCGTCATCGACGTACTCGATGAGGAGGCCGAGCATTTCGTCGGGATCGGACCAGTCGATAAGGCTCATCGCGTCTGCAGTTCCAGCCGCTAGAGTATCGCTTCCCAAGCCGACGCGCGGCTACACGAGCTGAAGCGCGCGTTCGGGCTCCTGCTCCGCGGCGGCGTAGCCGGCGTGTTCGAACGCGCGCTTCGACTCGGCGAAGGCGCCGGCCTCTTCACGCCAGCGGTCGAGCAGCGGCGGGAGGTCGCCGCCGGTGTCGATGATGGAGCGGAAGGCGACGCCGCCGGTGAGCGCATCGATGGCGGAGCAATTCGCGAATTCGTACATCGTCTCGCGCCAGCCGAAGCGGTCCGGATTGCTGTCGTGCACGAGCTTGATGGCCCATGCGGCGAGGTCGAGCGAGCGAAGCGCCTCGCGGTCGGTGACGATGAGACGCGCCCCGAAGCAGCGCTGCTGCGAATGTTTTTCGAACTGCGGGAGGAAGACGAACGGTGTGAACTTGACGCCGGGCAGCTCGAGCGCGTTGAGCTCGTCCGCCAGCCGGAAGCCGTCGAGCCATGGCGCGCCGAACATCTCGAACGGGCGCGTCGTGCCGCGGCCCTCGCTGATCTGGGTTCCTTCGAAGAGGCACATCCCGGGATAAACGATCGCCGTCTCGAAGTGCGCCAGGTTCGGCGATGGGTTGGTCCAGTGCAGACCGGTATCGTCCCACCACATGTCGCGCTTCCAGCCGTTCATCCAGACCACCGTCAAATCGCAGCCGACCTGCTGCGTCTCGTTCAGGTACACCGCCAGCTCGCCGATGGTGAGTCCGTGGCGATTGGGAATCGGATACTGGCCGACGAAGCTGATGAAGGGTGTCCGCAGCAGGTTTCCTTCTACCGTGATGCCGTTGATCGGGTTCGGACGGTCGAGGACGACGACCGGAACGCCGACTGCCGCCGCGACGTGCATGCAGTTGAGCATCGACGCGTAAAACGTGTAGTAGCGCGCGCCGACGTCCTGCAGATCGACGATCAGGACGTCGAGCGACGCCACGTCCTTCGGCGTCGGGAAGAGATTGTGCGCCGAGTCGCCGCCGTACATCGATGCCACCGGAATGCCGCGATAGGACTCGGTGGTGCCGGTCTCCATGTACTGCACCTCGCCCCAGAAGCCGTGCTCGGGACCGAAGACGAGGATGGACTTCGGCCCGGCGTCGTTGATCGCTTCCACGGTGCGGCGGTCATCCGAGGTGAAACTCGCGTAATTCGTGAGAAGGCCGACGCGCTGCCCGGCAATGCTGCGCTCGCGGAGAAGCCGGTCGATTCCAAGCTCGATGTTCGCCATGGCGATGTCTAAAGCATGTCGCGTACCGGCTGTGCGGGCGCTAGAGCTCCAACCGCCGCAGGATCGCCTCCCCTGCCGCGCGCGTTCCGAGCGTTCCGCCGAGGTCGTGGGTGGTTTCGTTGGCGTCGATGGCGGCGATTACGGCGCGTTCGATGAGGTCAGCCTCGGGTCCGTGGCCGAGGTATTCAAGCATCATCGAGGCGGTGAGGATGGCGCCGATCGGGTTCGCTACATCTTTGCCGGCGTACTTGGGTGCCGAGCCGTGGATTGGTTCGAAGAGGGAGACTTTGCCGGGGTGGATGTTGCCGGAGGCAGCCATCCCGAGTCCGCCCTGAAGCGCCGCGCCCAGGTCGGTGACGATGTCGCCGAACATGTTGTTGGTCACGATCACGTCGAACATCTCCGGGGCGCGCACCATCTGCATGGTCAGCGCATCGACGAACATGTGGAAGTGCTCGATGTCGGGGAACTCCTTCGCCACCTCTTCGAACGTGCGCAGCCAGAGATCGCCGCCGAAGCGCATGACGTTGTTCTTGTCGGACATGCAGACCGACTTGCGTCCCGTCTTCTTCGCGAATTCGAAGGCGTAGCGGATGATCCGCTCCACGCCTTTGCGCGTCGACACGTCCTCCTGGATCGCGATCTCCTCGCTCGTTCCCTTCTTGAAATTGCCGCCCATGCCGACATAGGCGCCTTCCGTGTTTTCGCGGAAGATGACGAAGTCAACATCTTGACCAGTTTTGTTCTTCAACGGACAGAGGCGCTCGTTGAGCAGTTTGACCGGGCGGTAGTTCACGTAGAGATCGAGTTGGAAGCGCATGCCGAGGAGGATGTCGGCGGCGTGCTTCATGTCGGGGACGCGCGGATCTCCGAACGCGCCGAGGTAGACGGCCGCGTAGTTGTTGCGGATGTCGTCCATGCCGCCGGGAGGCATGGAGACGCCGGTGCGCAGGTACTCGTCGGCGTTCCAGCCGAAGTGGACGAACTCCAGGCCGAGGTTACGGGCGTCGTTAACGCGGTTGAGGATGCGCAGACCGGCGTCGATGACTTCGGGACCGATCCCGTCTCCCGGGATCACAGCAATCTTCTTCGTCATAGAGGCGGCGGATTATAGACGTGCAGCGGGCGGGCCCCGTATGCACTTCGCATGAAGACCATCATGCTCGCCGTCCTCGTTTCGTTGCTTGCAACTGCGGCGTTCGCAGATGCGGATCTAGCCGTCACGGCGGTTGACTTCCCGACTCTTGCCGGAGGCGCGCGCAATACGATCCGGTACTCGATTCGCAACAACGGCCAAGACGAGGCGAAGGACGTCATTTTTACGCTGACGACCTCCCTGGGGACTGTGATCAATCCGTGCGCGAGGGGCTGCGCGATCGGCAGCGTTGCCGTGGGAAACCCGCGGATCTTCAGCACCGAGCTCGACGTTCCCGATATCGTTGGCTCTCTGAGTCTCGTCGCGTCGGTCACGAGCAGTACGCCTGATCCGAATCTCAATAACAACCGCTTCACCGGTACGTTGCGAATCGAGCCGAATCCCAAAGACATCGTGCGACTCGTCGCTCCCGTGAAAGTCGACCTGGCGTTTCCGTTTGCGCTGAGCGTCGGCGTCCAACGCGCCTCTGCCGTGCACGACGTCGATACGACGATCGAGTTCCGTCCCGATGTCGCGGTGAAAGCATTGCCCGAGGGATGCACTAATCCGGCCGCCGGAAAGGTGGTCTGTCACTCCGATGCCACGCCGAGCGGCAACGCGCCGTCGTTCGTCATCACGCTTTTCGCGCCGCGATCCTATGGCGACGGCTACATTCCGTTCACGGCCACGTCGACCGAACGCGTGCCGGGAGCCCCTCCGGTGACGAACACGACGAGCACGCGGACGCAGCTCTGGTTCACGATTTACGTGACTACGACCGCCGACTCAGGCGCCGGATCGCTGCGCCAGGCGATCCTCGATGCAAACGCTTCCTCGGATTTGCAGCCTTTGATCGCTTTCCGTATCGATGAACCGTCGACGACTCCGTGGAAGACGATCCGCGTCACCTCTCCCCTGCCGGCGGTCACGGCGTATTCGGTTCGCATCGATGGTGGGACGCAGGCAGGCTTCTTCGGCGACGCCAATCCCGCAGGACCGGACATCGAGATCAGCGGCGGCGGTTCCGTCGACGGTCATGGACTGCTCCTGGCCACTTGCGGCGCGGAGGTGGCGAACCTCGCCATCGGCGGCTTCCGCGCGAATGGGCTTTCCGTGACCGCGCCAACCTCCGTCTGCACGAGCTATTACACGACCGAGTTGCATCACCTGTTCATCGGCACCGATCCCACCGGAACCTTCGCGCGTCCGAATGCGCGCGGCATCGGCACCTCGGTGCCGAACGGCAACGACTTCAACTCGGCCGGAGTGCCGACGAACATCGCCAACTGCGTGATCTCAGGCAATACCTTCAGCGGCGTCTTCGGCTTGAGCGGGCGCCTGAACATCACCAATAGCCGAATCGGCGTGAAGGCAAGCACGGACGAGCCGCTGCCGAATGGCACCAGCGGCGTTTTCATCGGAACGGGTGGATATGGGTCCGTCGTGGGCGCCGACTTTTTGGGTTTCCCCACTTCGACCACCGACGCCAACGTGATCGCGTTCAACGGCGAAACCGGGGTGGCCGTCGCCGCAGGCGTGAAGGACGTCGCGATTCGGAACAATCGGATCTGGTCGAACAGGCTCCTCGGCATCGACGTCGGACTGGACGGTCCCACTGCGTCCTCGCCGGGCACGTTTGGCGATCCGGTGAATGCGCCGGTGCTGACGAATGCGCACTTCGATCCGGTCTCGAACAAAACGATCATCGAGGGCGATGTCCCCGATACGAAGAACATCGCCGTCACCGGCCTGGGCATCAATATCTATGCGAGTGATGCGGCTGATCCCTCCGGATACGGCGAAGGGCAGCGGTCGATCGGGTCGGTCACGTTGTTCGGACCGGGCACGCACTTTCAGTTTGCAGCCGATGGCGATCTGACCGGGCAGTGGATTACCGCCACCAACACCCGTTCGCACTACGTCGGTTTCGCCAAGCCGGCACCCGAGGGGATCGATCAGGGCTTCCTCACGCAGACCTCGGAGTTCAGCCGCGGGATTCCGGTGAACTAGGCCCCCTCGCATATACTTATTCGGATGAAGTCCCTGTTCGCCACCATCGCGATTGCTCTCGCTGCACCAGCACTTTTCGCGGCCGCGAACCTCAGAATCACTGCGACCCTTTCCCAGGATCCGGTCCGAGGCGGTTTACCGTTCTCCCCCGGATTTCTGATTCAGAACCTCGGGCCGGATATCGCGAAGAACGCCGTGCTGACGACGAACGCGAACACGGCTCCGCTCTTGCTCGGCGACATCGGCGTCCACAACTCATTCGTGAACACCGTGACCGTCATCGCACCGCTCACCGCCGGTTCGGTCGCGGTCACGGCGGCGATCAGCAGCGACACCGAGGATTCGGATCCGACCGATAACATCGCCACGCGGACGGTGACGGTGTCGACCAATCCCGATCTCACCGTTTTCCTGCGCGCGCCGGTGCAGCAGGACCTGGCGTTACCGTTCCCACTCTCGATCTCAGTCAACAACGTTTCGGCGTTTGACGCGCACGACGTCGACATCACGGTCAACTTCCGTAGCGACGTCGATGTGCAGTCGCTGCCGCCGGGTTGCAGCAGTGTTGCTGCGGGCCGGATCGTCTGTCACATGGCCACCATGCCGGCGCAGGGACTCCAGCTTCTGAGCCCGACGTTGTACGCGCCGCACGCATACGGCAGCGGCTCGATTCTTTTTACAGCCTCGGTCACCGAACGAGAGCCGGATTTCGATCCCGCATCGAACACGACTTCGACGCAATCGACGCTCTTCGACACCTTCTACGTTTCGACTACCGCGAACGACGGTGCAGGCTCGTTGCGGCAGGCCATCCTCGACGCGAATGCGGACTGCGCCGGCCATGAGCCATGCATGATCGCGTTCCGAATCTCCGAGGCTTCGGAAACGCCGTGGAAGACAATCCGGATCACCTCACCACTTCCGGCGATTACAGCGCCCGGATTGCGCATTGACGGATCGACGCAGACAGCCTTTTTCGGCGACACCAATCGCGACGGTCCGGAGATCGAGATCAGCGGAGGCGGCAGCGTCGCCGGCGACGGACTACTCCTTACCGGGTGCTTCAGCGAGGTGGCGAACCTCGCCATCGGCGGATTCCTGCGCAACGCGATTTTCGTGACCGGCGGGCAGCAGTGTTATGGGGAGTTGCACAATCTTCTTCTCGGCACCGATCCGACCGGTTCGTCCGCGCGCCCGAATGGATACGGCATCGGCTCCGCGATCCCGCCCGCCAGTTTGTCGATCGGTTCCACGCTGAGCATCCACGATTGCGTGATCTCCGGCAACACCGGCGACGGCATCTTCGGGACGAGCGGACTACTCGAGATTTCGAATAACCGCATCGGGGTCAAAGCGCACGCCGACGAGCCGCTGCCGAACGGCGGCAACGGGGTCGTCATCGGCGCGGGCGGATTTGGATCGAATGTAGGTTCCGCGGTCCTGCTGCCTCAGCTCGATCCGGGCACGGGCGGCAACATGATCGCCTTCAACGGAGAAAACGGGGTCGCGGTCGACGCGAACGTGTTCGAGGTCAACGTCCGCAACAACAGGATGTGGGCGAACGGATTGCTCGGCATCGACATCGGCCAGGACGGACCAACGATGTCGTCGGCGGCCAACTCGGACGATCCGATCAGCATTCCGACTCTGACGCTCGCCCACTACGATCCGGCGGCGAATAAGACGATCATCGAGGGCGCGATCCCGCCGCCCAAATCGAGCCGTTCGTTCAATTTCAAAGTGAATCTTTACGCAAGTGACGCCTTCGATCCATCCGGGTTTGGTGAGGGGCAGCGGCCGCTCGGAGTGGCGAGTGTAATCGTTCCCGGATCGACGTTTCATTTCGAAGCGGACGGCAATCTCGCCGGCCAATGGATCACAGCCACCAATACACGCGATCAAGGCGCTCGCAGTCAAACCTCGGAGTTCAGCCTCGCCATACCAGTGCAGGGATCTTCCCTGAGGCCGTGGCGCAGAAGCCGCTGATAAGGAACCCTCATGAAATCGCTCGCCATCACTGCAGCGCTCATCCTTTGCTCGGTCTCGCTCTTCGGCTCCGCCGATCTCGTCACGACCACCTTCCCGCCCCCGTCGCTCCTTCGCGCCGGCTACAGCTCGTCAGTCTCCTTCCAGGTTCGCAACAACGGACCTGATTCCGCGACGGGCGTGAAGCTCACCATCTCCTCCGACGTTCCCAACACATGCAGTTGCGACCTCGGCGACATCCCGCCCGGCCAGCTCCGTAGTGGAACCGCGTCGTTCGTCGTGCCGTCGATCAATGGAACGATCGCCTTCTCCGCCACCGCGTCGAGCAACACGCCGGACCCGAATTCGTCCAACAACAGCGCGTCGATCGTGGAGAACGTATCGACCGATCCGGACCTCTCGATCGGGCTGTCGACGCCGCAAATCCAGAATCTGTTGCTGCCGTTCACGGTCCTCGTCATTCTGGGCAATAGCTCCAACACCACCGCTCACGATGTCGAGGCGACGATCGAGTTCCGTTCGGATGTTGCCGTGAAGTCCTTACCGGAGGGCTGCAGCAGTGTCACCACAGGACGGGTGGTCTGCCGGCTCGACTCGCTGCCACCCACGACGAATGGCCCGGCGCAGAGATTCTCGCTTCAGCTTCTGGCTCCGGGGTTGTACACGCGGGATCCGGTCACGTTCAAAGCGGTCGTGACCGAACGCGAGCACGACTTCGATTCGATTTCGAATTCGGCCACGGCGCAGATGGCGCTCTACAAGACGTTCTACGTCACCAACACGAATAGCGACGGCAGCGGCTCGCTGCGGTCGGCCATTCTCGATGCGAACGGACAGTGTCTCGAGAGCGAAACCTGTGCGATTGCGTTCCACATTGATCAGACATCAAAGACGATCGTCGTCACCTCACCTCTTCCGGTCGTGACGGCGCCGCACATCCGCATCGACGGCGCCACGCAAAGCGCGTTCTTCGGAGACACGAACGCCGACGGACCCGACGTCGAGATCAGCGGCGCAGGGACTCTGGACGGCGACGGTCTGGTCGTCACGAACTGCGGCGCCGAGGTCGCGAATCTGGCCATCAACGGCTTCGTGCGCAATGGGATCTCCGTCGTTCAGACCGGCGTTTCTCAATGTCTGTCCGGAGGCGGAACGAACCTTCATCATCTGTACGTCGGCACGGACGCGACCGGATCGATTGCCCGCCCAAATGCCCGAGGCATCGGCACGTCGTTCTGGAACGGCGGGGGAGCCAGCGTCGCGAACATCGGCGTCTTCATCACGGACAGCGTCATCTCGGGCAACCTGCACAGCGGCATCTTCGGACTCTCAGGGCGGCTGAACGTCGCCAGAAACCGCATCGGCGTGAAGGCGCATTCGGACGATCCGCTGCCCAACGGAAACGCAGGCGTCTTCATCGGCCCGGGCGGATACGGCTCCGACGTAGGCGCTACTTTGTCGTTCTCGAATTCCGATCAGGACGGGAACGTGATTGCGTTCAACGGCGAGATGGGCGTGGCGGTGGCGGCGGGAGTGGACGACGTCGCGATCCGCAAGAACCGCATCTGGGGCAACAAGCTGCTCGGGATCGATATCGGCCTCGATGGACCGACGCAATCGGCCGGCGGAATCACCATGCCGACGATCACGCTGGCGCACTACGATCCGGTAACCAGGCAAACGGTCATCGAAGGAACGACCAGTCCGACGTCGCCGCCGAGCACGTTCAACGCGGAGGTCGGCCTTTTCGCCAATGACGCTCCCGATCCCACAGGCCTCGGCGAAGGACAGCGCCCGATCGGCACCGCCGCTGTCCCAACGGGTCAGCCGAATCGCTTCCGCTTCACCGTCGATGGAGACCTCACCGGGCAGTTCATTTCGGCGACCATGACCCGCATCCGCTATACCGGCTTCGCCAAACCCGCACCCGAGGGAGTCGCTAACCTGTTCTTCACGCAGACGTCGGAGTTCAGTCCGGCGGTCGAAGTGCGGTAGGAGCTTTTTTCCCATGAAACCCCTTCTCCTGGCGTTGTTGATTTCGATCTCCGCACTTTCCCTCTTCGCCGAGGCCGACTTGAGCGTCACCGTCGAACCTTCCACCACGACGACGATCGTCGCCGGCGTGCGGCGCTCCGTCTTCTTCACGGTCCGCAATAACGGTCCGGATACGGCCCGCGACGTCGTGCTCACGGCCACGGCAAGCAGCGGAGATGTGATCGGGGCCTGTGCGACCGGCTGCCCGCTTAACGACGGGACTCTCCAGGTCGGCAGTAAGTTCGTCAGCATCGAGGTGCTGTTTCCCGATACGCCAGGCGATGTGATTGTCACCGCCTCGGTTACGAGCAGCACGCCCGATCCGAATACAGCGAACAACAGCGCCGCGGCGATCGTGCATCTGTCGCCAAATCCTGATGTTCTGGTGGCGCTCGGCGCGCCGGTGAAGACCGACCTTTCGCTTCCATTTCCGCTGACGATCAACACCTACAACCTCTCCGCGGTGTTCGCGCACGACGTCGACACGACGGTCGACTTCCGTCCCGACGTCGCCGTCAAGACGCTGCCTTTCGGATGCAGCAATCCGTCGGCTGGGCGCGTGGTCTGTCACTCCGACGTGATGGGGCAGGGCGGCGTGCCGGCGTTCGTCGTCACGCTGTTCGCACCACCGTCGCTCGGGACGGGCCGGATCGACTTCACCGCGACCACGACCGAGCGCGAGACCGATTTCGATCCGTCGTCGAATACGGCGCACGCGAGCACGAACCTCAACCCGACGTTGTACGTGACAACGACCGCGGATTCGGGTGCGGGCTCGCTGCGCCAGGCGATCCTCGACGCGAACGCGGCCACGATTGCACCGACCATCGCCTTCCGCAT